>OGDS01000006.1_pt1 | contig 224152 bp, 194 predicted proteins | sample 1570351 | NCBI WGS metagenome assembly OGDS01 (sample SAMEA2581974, study PRJEB24529) | metagenome | biome: Human gut stool | place: China | collected 2011
AACTGTCACAGAAATGTATGCATTTGTACCTTCTGTAATATAATAAATACCATTTGTGCCCCTGGCACACTGCTCAAATGCTTCAAACTTATTGGTATCTCTTCCTGATTGGAAGCCAAAATGTTTGAACAATTCAAATTGTGCCTTCTGACTTAAGACTGATACAGTAAATTTTCCGGTTCTTTGAATCATATCATGCGTATAATTTGCCTTATTTACACAGATACTTAACTGGTTTGGTTCCGAAGCTGCCTGAATGGCTGTATTAATGATGCATCCGTTATCTTTTTCTGCTTCTTTAGCGGTCAATATAAACAGTCCATAACTCAACTTATACATTGCTTTCCTATCCATGCTGTTCCTCCTTTACCTTCTCCCTGCATTTCGGGCAAATGCCTTTAAATGAAATATCATAATCCAAAAATCCAATTCCATGAGTGTTATAAATTCATACTATTCTTAATAAGGATTGTATCTCTCTTTTATTCTATTGTCAATATAATAATAGTAATTATTACTATATGAAACATCCGCATCCGATCAGCACGCCGACACCCACGATCACCATCAACACTGCGGTTCCGTACATCAACCGGTTTGCCCGGCGGATATCCTTCGGCTCGATCTGCCTTTTCGCATCGCCAATCGTTGGTTTCTCATATAACTTTCCAAAATAATATGCATTTCCGGCAAGCTGCAATCCAAGCGCACCCGCACACGCCGATTCCGTCTGTGCGGAGTTCGGACTTGCATGGTTTCGTCGATCCCGCAAATGAATCCGTGCCGCGCCAGCCATATCCATACCCAAAATGCCTGCCGCACCAACCATCAGCCACGCGGAAAGTCGTGCCGGAATGAAATTCACGACATCGTCCACACGCGCCGCACACGTTCCAAAATACCGGTATTTGTCGTTCTTATATCCAAGCATGGAGTCCATCGTATTAATTGCTTTGTACACCCACGCACCGACCGGACCGAACAAAAACATATAAAAAAGCGGGGCGATCACGCCGTCCGACGTATTTTCAGCGACCGTTTCCACCGCTGCCTTCGCGATGCCTTCCTCAGTGAGCGATGCTGTATCTCTGCCGACGATCATGGATACTGCCGTTCTCGCCTGTTCCACATCCCCGGCTTCGAGTGCTTTGCACACCTTCATGCTCTCCCGCCGAAGCGAGCAGGCTGCCAGCATCTGGTACGACATCCAGATTGCCACGACCAGATACAACGTATGATGAATCCGGTTGCACCCATATAGGATTCCTGCCGCCACAAGCAGTGACACCGTTATCACGATCACAACTGTAAATGTTCCTGCCACCTGTTTTTTACGAATATCCGCGTCGCGATCTTCCCGTATCCGAAACCGCTTGCGCATCCACGTCTCCACATGATCGATCAGCCAGCCCATCCCCTGTACCGGGTGCCACAGCCAGTGTGGATCACCGAATACCAGATCAAGCAAACATGCAATTATAATGATAAATATACGTTCCTGTAACACGGTTACTTTTCATTTCCTTTCATATCTGCATTGCAAAGTTGTATTCCGTACTGTTAGTTACCTAACATGCCTCACACGACTTTGCCTTTACATAGTGCCTCCATCACATCTATTTCATAGCATCAGGCACCGTTTTTCATACCCTGCGGCAATTTCATTTTCTCATAAGATACAATCTGCATCCCATCCGCTGTCACTTCTAACCATCCTGCAATTCCCTCGCCCGGCTTCACCTGCCAGTCAAAATAATCCTTATGTGGCTCTGACAACTGATCCATCAGTGCCATAATCGTGCCTCCGTGTGCGACGATAATGATCGTGTCTGACAGGGATGTATGTGCCATCTCTGTTCTCGATGAAACGTCACATCGTAACCGTTTTTGTTCTTCCCTGCTTTCCACATCCACAAACACCTTCTCAAATCCCCGCATCACACGGTCTGTAAACTCCGCTTTCGTCTCACCGCCCGGAAACGCTGTCGTACCGCCGCTGTCGATGTAGCGCTGGTAATCGGGATTGCCATTTAATTCCGCATAATTCTTGTATTCAAATTCACCGAACCGGCACTCTGCAAATTCCGCGATTTCCACCTTTCCTGCATCGGGGAACAGAATATCCGCTGTCTGCTTTGCGCGCAGATACGGGCTGACGTAGACGATTTGCTCTTTACTGTAGTTTTTTTGACAGTGCTGCTCACATGTGATTTTCCCCGGTGCAATTTCGATTTCGTCATGTACACTATCTGCCACGGTTCTACCATTCATCGGCACCTGTTTCTGCCAGAACTCCTGCATGCCTCGCAGCTCTTCCACGCTCTCCGGAAGCAGCCCTTCATCCGTCGTACCGACATAGCGATATTCCTTGTTCCCCTGCGTCATGCCATGACGGATTAATACAATCTTTGCTTTCATATCACTTAATCCTCGTTCCGATTCCTGCCGTCACGCGGATAACCTGCTCCGCCTGGCCTGCCAGATAGCAGTTTACGCGTCCGTTCTTCTCACGGAATTCCCGTTCAAATGCGTCAATCGGCACAATGCCGCTTCCGACCTCATCGCTGACCAAGACGAGCTTGTCTGCATTTCCGGCAAGAACCGCTTTGTTCATAAGCTGCTTTGCCTCCAGCTCCGGATCGCCGCCCTGCTGCATCGTCTTCCGCACATATTTATGAAAATTGTTGATGATCTGATGTCCTTCTTTGAAATTTGCCTTGGCATACTCGAACTTTCCCTGGTATGCACCACCGATTATTAAGATCATAGCGTTCCCTCTTTATACTTTTTATATTTCTTTATACCTTTTTATACTTTTTCGATTATTTTATACTTCTTTATACTTTTTCTGCAAGATACATTTTCATATTGCATAATTTTTTTTATTTTTCCCAACCTTTTCCTCTTCTCGTCCGTCTATATATTGAACGGACGGATTGCAAAATTGTTCCGTATCATTTATATTCAATACATGATTATGTGCAGCAGACAATTCTGTCTGTGCACAACGCGTGTCTTGTTATAAATGAAATCAAATATTTACTTAAAGGAGAGACTATCAAAATGAAGAAAAAATTTACAAAGGCACTGGCACTTGGACTGTCACTGGCAGCCGCCCTTACACTGACAACCGGTTGTGGCAAGAAAGAAGATACCACGTCGGACACTCCTGTTCCGGCAGTAACAAGCGAAAGCAGTTCCGATAATTCCGGAAGCGAAACAGCAGCCGGTACGATCGACTACACCATCTGTCCATGGGTGTTCAGCCGTGCGCTTTCCGATGAAGAGACATTGGAATTACCTGAGGGTGCCGGTCTGTACGGAATGACATTCCCGGTTACGACGGATACGCTTTTTAACATATCTTACAGCACATCCGGCGTGCCACTTACGGATGCACTGGATGAATCCGCATATTCCGTATCTTTTTATGAGGATAATCACTCCCTTCCCCAGCTGTTTATAGAAGAAGACGATATGACCATTGACGAAGCCCTTGACAAGAATCTCTGGTCACTGTTAAGTACATATTTAGATTACGATGCTTTCGGGGTTTCCGAGGATTCTTACAACGACGTCTACAACTTTTACGACGATCCGAATCCTGCATATATCTATATGGATATGCTGACAACCATGTTTGGTGCCCCAAATTATATCTGTTTCAGCAACGACTATGATGCAGAAAAGTCAGCCGAAGAAAATACCCAGTACTTTGTTGACACGTTCCTGCATCCGGAAAAATCGGATGACCAGTTCTCATCATATCTAATGTACATTGGCTGGCAATTTGAAGATTTTGGAATTGCGGTAGACTTCTTTGACACTTTTCGTTACAGTGAGACAAGCGGATATTACGTATCTCCGGAGAATGAAGTTGGATTTACATACGTTCCAATCCAGAAAGGAACCCTGGAAGACTATTTCTTAGACGCCTTTGATGGTAGCTATGGAACAAACATCGTGAAAGAACTGATGGCAGAGAAAACGGCTTTGTTCGGCGATGTCGAATACCTGACACCTGAGGACAAGATCGTGAACCTTGTCAAGTCTGCCAACAGCACCGCTTCCACAACCGATGCAGAAACAACAAAAAGTACAACAGATTCTTCCAACTATGTGGATGTTGACCGTGATTTCAGTGAAGCTGCAAATGATGTCTATATGGCAATCACCGACTGCTTCAAGCTCGGCGGCGAAGATACACTCGTCTTAAATGGTACAACCAATAAGGGCATATTCAAGACAGGCGATCCTGTCTATGTACAGCTCACAAACGGCAAGGTTGTAGAAGGCACGATCAGCCGCATGGAGCAGCTCCGTCAGGATGTCACGGAATCTACCCTCGGCGAAAGCATTGGTATCATGGTCGATGGACTTAGCTTAAGCGATCGGGATTATGTGACTGGTGGTGTCATCGTTGTTAAATAACATGCACCAAAACGACGGTTCCAATTAACATCCAGAGCTCGCACATCTGCAGGAAATATCCAGCCAGATCGCCGGTGATCCCGCCAAAGGTGCGATACGACATGAACCGATAATAGAAAAACATCAGTATGGCGATGCCTGCGACCACAAGTGCTGCAACCGGCTGTATCACACAGCCTGCGGCAATGCAGGCAATAAGCCATACGAACATGATCACCTTTGAGCGATTATTTACAAGGCGTGCAGTATCTGCCAGCATGCCTTCTTTTTTTGCTTTCTGAAATGTGAGTACCGAAAGTCCAGACAAGGTACGTTCCAAGATGAATCCGATGGCAAAGACCGCCAGCATCCGCATAGGATTTCCATCCTTCCCGATCGTTGTCAAGCTGCCATTCACAGCAGCCTCCCCCGCTCCTGCCGTCTGCACTCCGGCAGCAAGCTTTACAGAACTTGCAGTTACAAGCTCATACATACATCCAAAATAAATCAGGAAATACAGACAGCCGCGGATAATTGCAAATGCCCCGGTATGCGGATCCTTCAGAATCTGCAGCTTCTCCTCCTTGGATTTATAAGAAGATTTCGCATCCACGGTATCTAAGAATCCATCCATGTGGATGCCGCCTGTGATCAGGATCGGGAATACCGTAAGAAGTGCCGCTGTGAAGACTTCCGACCACTGCAAGAGAAAACCAAAGAGATACCAGATTGCAAACTCGCCCGCACCAATCACAGCCCCAACCAGCGGGAACGCACACATGCTGTACTGCAAGGCTTTCGGGTCCCATTTGAAATGCGGCATTGGTATCTTGGAATAAGTTGAAAATGCAATTAAGATTGCTTTCATCATAGTTGCTTGTCTCCTCTGATCAATTTACTCGAACTTTTTGTTCTTATTTCTCCTACTTGCTGTTGTTCCTACATGGGGATTTTTTGATAATTCTAAACTTTTTACCCAATTTTGACTTACCCATTTCTCTGAAATTGGGGATGTTTTTCATATTCCAATTTTCTCCCCAATGATTTCTCATTTTTCTGCATTATGATTGGGGAATTTTCTTCCATTCACAATTTCTACCCAATTCCTACTCTTAACCTTACTTCCCCATTGGGTGATTTTTCTTGACTATGACCGGAATCCCACAGACAACCTCCGTCACGGTTTCTGCCACCCGTGCGAGTGCGCAGTTAATCTCTGCCAGATTCTTCACATACTCCCGCGTGCTTTCATCGTAGGTCAGGCTTCCGCCATCGGAGAACACATCATTGGTGACGATCACCACATCCTGCACACGCGTAGATAAATCAACGAGCGCCTGTACGATTTTCTTGCTCACCGGTGACAGTGTCTCTGACATACCGACACCTGCTTTCTCCACTTCCGACATTGTTTCCGCTAGTCCGCCATCATCACTATCCTGTTCCAGATACATCTCATTTGCAAGCAGGTTCGACATACATTCAAGCAGCAGCACATCCTGCCGCTTCGCCACAATATGTTCCACATGCCGGTAACATTCGACCGTATCAAACCCTTTGTCGGCACGCATCGCGCGGTGGCGTTCAATCCGCTGCATCGTCTCCGGATCAATCTCCGTCGTATTCCATTTATACGGATACATCGTCGCAATGTAGAGCAGCCGTCCTTCGCCCTGCAAGGACATGGCGAAGCTTTCTGCATACGATGATTTCCCGCTGGCACTTCCGCCATATACCATATGTAACATCGACTATTTTCCTTTCTTTAGAAGCCCATATCCGCAAGGTCACTGCTTGTAGCCGCCCGATCCGGATCATAGATTAAACCAATGTGTGAAACCGTCAGACTTTCATCAACCTGAACCTGCGCCTTCATATTATCAGCATAGTACACAAAATAATCCCTTGTATCATTCACGCTGTTTGCCATGCCAATATTGTTCTCCATCATAATCGCACTCATTCTGTCACCCTCGGACAGCGTATGCTTCATAAATGTAAACTCATCAAATCCAAACGTAAATTCAATCGAATGCGGTCCCGTATCCTTCGAATTCCAATTTTGTCTTACAAATACAACGCCGAGTACGCCAGCCACAATCAGTACTACACCCGCTATAATTATCCATATCTTTCTATGTTTCATGCGTTCCCCCTATTCTTCCGGCTTTCCATCCCGGCTGTATGCTTCAATCGACAGATCATCAAAGGTTCCCATATTTTTATAGATGGAAAATGCCATATCCAAAAGTGGAAATAACATCATCGCTCCGCTGCCTTCGCCCAGACACAGCTTGCCATGTATCACTGCCGGAAGTCCGAGTGCGTTCAGTGCCAGCCTTCCACTCGCTTCCTCCGACGCATGCGATGCCAGAAGATAATCTACGATCTCGGCATCCATCCGCATCGCAGTGAGTGCTGCTACACAGGTGATCGCACCATCCAGCACGACCGGAATCTGATATTGTCTGGCACCTAAGAATACGCCCACCATCCCGGCGATCTCCAGCCCGCCAAGCTCAGCGAGTAGCTGCTTCGCATCGGTCGTTCCCTGCACACGCGCAAGTGCCTGCGTGATCACCTGCACCTTTCTTGCAAGTCCGGCATTATTGAGTCCGGCGCCGCGCCCGGTCACCGTATCCGCTGGCAGATCAAGCAGTGCCGCAAGCAGGGCAGAGGTCGGAGTTGTATTTCCGATTCCCATCTCACCAACCGCTAATATCTCATAGCCTTTTTCTTTACATTCCCGTACAAGCTCTTTTCCTGCTTCAATTGCGCGGTCGCATATTTCCATCGACATCGCAGGTTCCTTCGCAAGATTCCCGGTTCCAGCCTGTACCTTCCGGTTTATCATATGTCCCATACCGAATGTCGCATCCGGATATGCTTCTCCCCGCATACCGATATCGACGGCATACACATCCACGCCTGCCATCTGCGCCATATAATTGACACCGGAACAGCCGTGTGCAATATTCTCCGCTACGACCTTTGTCACGCTGGCATCGGTCTGCGTCACGCCCTCTGCCACAACGCCGTGATCTGCGCACAGCGTCAGCAGTGCCCGCCGCTTATAATCACCGGGATTCACTGTCCCGGCAATCGCACAAAGTCTGGCAACCATATCCTCGAACACGCCGAGACTGTCGATTGGCTTCGCGATCGCATCCCATTTTCCCTTTGCCTGTGTATAGATTTTCTGCTGTGTTTTATTCATAATTTCTTACTTCTCCATATCCCGCAGCTCATAGAGCAGCGCATTGCAGATTGCCGCGGCAATGTTGCTGCCGCCCTTCCTGCCACGCGCCACAATATATGGCACAGGTGCCCGCATGATAAGCTCTTTCGCTTCCACCACATTCACGAAGCCAACCGGCACGCCGATGATCCCACACGGATGCAGCTTTCCTTCGTCGATCAGCTCATACAGACGCACCAGCGCGGTCGGTGCATTTCCAATCGCGAAAATAAGCGGCTTGTCTAACATGCACGCCTTCTCCATACTTGCTACTGCCCGCGTGGAACCTTGTTTCTTCGCAATCTCTGCCACGTCGTCATCGCTCATAAAGCAGTAGACCTCACCACCGTATTTCGCAAGTTCTTTCTTGTTTATGCCGGATTTCGCCATCTGCGTATCCGTGACAATACAGGCTCCATTTTTTATCGCCGTATGGAACTGTTCCACTGCCAGCTCAGAAAATGTCAGATTCTTCAAATAATCAAAATCCGCCGACGTATGGATTGCCCGCTTGATAATCGGTGCCTGAAGCGGATCTAATTCAACATTCCCTAGCTCCTCTGTGATAATCTCGAAGCTTCGTTTTTCAATTTCCTGTGGCAGCACCTGCTGTAACTGTATCTCTTCTAACATAATACCCTCTTACTCTTCTCTTCCCTCATTACTAACCAAAAACTATATTATCTATTTTCATTCTCTGTACTATTTAAAAATAGATGATAGAAAAAATTCTCCGCACCCGCGTAATACAGGTGTGGGAATCCGGCAAACGTTCCTTTCTTCTTCACCATACACGGATAGGTCTTCTGCTTGGAAAGGGGCTTCCACGCCAAACAGGCATCGCCACAATCCGTGCTATCCCAGTAGTGAAACTCATGTCCGCGCAAAACCGTATTCACGGCAAATGCATCCGCTTCCTGCGGCGCCAGCTCCACATACCCAAATCGCTGTAGCCGCTCTGTCCGGAATCCTGCACCATCCAAGAAACCGACCATCTCATATACATTTCCCTCTGCATCGGCAAGTGATTTGCCAAGATATAAGAAACCGCCACATTCTGCATGGCACGGCATGCCTGCTTCCAATGCCTGCCAGACAGACGCACGCATCGACTGATTCTCGTACAACTGCTTTGCATAAAGCTCTGGGTAACCGCCGCCAAAGATCAGTGCGTCCACCTCCGACACATGCGCATCTGTCAGCGGAGAAAAGTACACAAGTGTCGCTCCCATATCCTCTAACATGCGCAGATTCTCCCGATAATAAAAGGAAAATGCCGCGTCTCTTGCCACGCCAATGCGATAACCGGCTGGGAACTTGCTTTTTTCTGTCTCACCTGTCGCCTTCTGTATCTGCAACATCTCTGCTTGTGCCGCGATCTCCAGAATCCCGTCAATATCAATCGTTTTTCTGGCAGCTTCCGCAACTGTTTCCACCCAGTCTCTCTGCTTCTGCATTTCATCCGGTTGCAGCAGTCCAAGGTGTCTGGATGGTACCACAAATGATGCATCTTCCGGCAGATATCCAAGCACTGGAATCCCACATTCCGTCTCGATCACATGCTTGATCCGGCTGTAAAACATCGGTGATACACGGTTTAATATCACCCCTACAATCCGGCTGTCCTTCTTATATTCCATAATTCCGCGGATGATCGCCGCAAGCGTGACACTCGCGCCCTTCGCATCCACGATTAGAACGACCGGTGTCTTCGTAACCTTGCTTAATTCATAAGAGCTTGCCATCGTCGTTGTTCCACCAACACCGTCGTAATATCCCATGACGCCTTCCATCACGATCAATTCTGCATCCTTCGTGTCTCGCGCCAGGATGCGTCCAATCGCATCAGCATCCGCAAAGAAGGTATCCAGATTTCCAGTGTCGATTCCGAGCACCGTCCGGTGAAACATCGGATCGATATAATCCGGACCGCATTTATACGCCTGTACCTTTATATTCTGTTTTTTTAATGCTGCCAGCACACCACACGTCACGGTTGTTTTTCCGCTGCCACTCCGTGTCGCTGCGAACATCACGCGTGGGGTATTTACCTGGATATTATTCTTGTGTTGCATTGTTTCTCCCCGACTGTAACTGTACATGTTATACCATTGATTCTTACCAGCTGTTCCTGTCCATTTTCCATACTATTGTTTCTTCTCGGCTGTTTCTGTGCATTTTCTATACTATTGTTTCTTCCGGTCGCTCCTGTGCATTTTCTATACTATTGTTTCTTCCGGTCGCTCCTGTACATTTTCTATCCCATCGTCACGATCCACACCGGATTTTGTGCTTGCATCATATGATACGGGCCAGCTTCGCGGCTGCGCGTCACCGCCATCTGTACCATATTAAAATCCACGTTATGCCGCTTCGTTATGTCTGCCAATGTAAGCATTTCTGCCTGCGTCTCCAATGTGACCGCAGTCAGAACAATGCGCGCGTTCGGATTTTTCGCATAGATCTGATCCATGATCTTGAACAGATTTCCGCCATTTCCTCCGATAAATACATGCGTCGGTGCAGGAAGCGTTGGAATCACTTCCGATGCTTCGCCCGCAAGGATCTCCATATTTCCCACATGAAACTTCTCTCGGTTCGCATGCAACAATTCCACAGCTTCTGGCTTTTTCTCAATCGCATATACCGTTCCCTGCTCAGTCAGGAGTGACAACTCAATGGATACTGAACCCGTTCCCGCTCCTACATCGTAAATGACTGGTGCAGGATTGCTTGTTATGCATTGCCCGCTGTTCTGATCATATTTCACCAGTCCTGTGTCTTCCTGAATTCCAAGCTTTGCGATTACAACCATCCGCACTTCTTCCTTCGTCATCGGCACCTTACCCCGGATAAACATTTCATCTTTGATTCCCGGAGCTAAACGCCTTGGCTGCGGATGATCATTTATAAATATCGCAACCGCCAGCTTATCAAATGTTTCCTCACATAGATTTTTGGCATACTTCTTTGTAATTTTCTCATCAGGATATGACAACCGCTCTCCAACGACTACCGCGATTTCTCCCAATCCCACTTCGGTAAGCCGCTTACAGACCTCTGCCACCTGATTTTCACCGCCAAGCAATGTACCAACCTTCGCATGATGCAGCACCTTCGCTGGAATATTTGCAGAGACGCCATGATTGCTGATAAGCTCTGCATCCTCCCATGCCCAGCCAATTTTGTCAAACAAATACTGAACAGACGAGAGTCCCGGAATATAACAAAGCTCATAAATTGTTTTATCTGCCTGTATCTGTTCGGTTGTTCCTGTCGTGTCATCCACCATATTGCAGACTTTCCCCACAGCCTTCCGCAACATCATGGAAAGCTTCTTCGCGCCAGAATAAAAGCCAATATCCCCGGAGAACACTACCGCAATCGTCTCTCCGACATGATTTTGAATCAGTTCTGCAATTTCTTCTGCCTTATACGCATTATAAAATGTCTGCTCCGCGTCGCGTCCATCTTCTTCACAGAGGCTCTTCCAGATCGCAAGCATGCGGGAAGCACCGATACATACGGTCGCCCGCGATAATGCCTGTACCGCTTCCCGCGTCAGGCAATCCGAATTTCCCGGTCCCATACCGATCAAATATACGATTGTGTGTTCATTATTCCCCATTCTTTTGATTCTCCTTTCTGCCCCTTATCATATCAGACAAATATTTTTCTGCCTGTGCAAGTGACATCACCGGTTCTACCTGCTCCTTCGGACGCCCGATCACAACCAGATGCACTCCCGCGGCAAGCGCAGCCTCACATTTTTCATCGTAGCCGCCGTTCTTCCCACTTGCCTTTGTCACAAGGAAATCAGCATTTGCATAGCGCAAAGTTGCCAGATTCATCTCCAGATCAAAAGGGCCCTGCATGCAGATCAGATGCTTGCCGGTAAATCCCAGTTCCGTACATGCCTCTACCACAGACTGCGTTGGAAGCACACGCGCCGTACAGCGCGATTCATAGTCCGGGATCTGCGTATACAAATGTAATTCTTTGCTGCCTGTCGTAATCAGAATGTTTCCGGTCACGCCTTTCAGATAATCAACCGCCGCCTGTGTATCCTCAACATAGACACTGTCCGATGCTTCACAGGTATGCATCTCTCGCCGCACGCGAATATACAGAACTTCCACCGCCTTACACGCCTGATAAATATTCTGCGTCACGATCACTGCATACGGATGGGTTGCATCCACACAGATATCTGCCTGTACTTCCTGCAGGAATTCCTGCATATCTGCCTGCTCCAGCCGACCCACATGCACCTTGAGCGCGGCATCCTCCGGCAGTACCTGTGCACCATATTCCGATGCCACGCAAACATGGACTTTGATAGTCTGCATTTTCTGCTTCTTGTTTAATTGTATCAGATACTCGGCAAGCTGTCGCCCCTCCGTTGTACCGCCAAATATGACTACTTTCATGCGTTATCTCTTCTATATCCGCGCGGTGTCACCATCGCGTCACCAACTTTTCGTGTCTGGGAATTTCCGATAAATACTGTCGTGAACATATCCACCTGCGTCTCCAGTAACTCATCCAATGTCAGAATTCGTTTTTCTTCGCCATCGCGCCCGATATTCCGCGTGATTCCACAGATTGTATCTCCAGATTTTTTCTGTAACAGAATCTGACACGCTTTCTGCAGATAATCATGTCGTTTGTGACTGGACGGATTGTACAGACAGATTGCGAAATCACCCTCAGCGGCTGCCGCAAGACGCCGCTCTATCAGCTCCCACGGTGTCAGCAAATCACTCAGACTGATCACTGTAAAATCATGCCCAAGTGGCGCGCCAAGCAATGCCGCACCGGATAATGCTGCCGTCACGCCCGGAATCACATGTACATCCACCTCCGGAAATTCTGTTGCCAGCTCCAATGTGATTCCTGCCATGCCATATACGCCAGCGTCACCACTACAGACAAGCGCTGTCTTCTTTCCGCCTGCCGCAGTTTCCAGTGCCAGCCGACATCGTTCTACCTCCTGCCTCATACCATTCACCAGATATTCCTTATCCGGGTAATACGGCTTCAGCAAATCAATGTACACCTTATATCCCGCAATCACTTCGCAGGCTTCCACGACGTCGATTGCTTCCTGTGTCATCTTCTGTCTTGCACCGGGGCCAAGCCCGACAATATATAATTCCTTCTTACTCTCTGCATTCATGCTTCTCTCCATTGTTGCTCTATTGTCTTTTTTTCATGTTCTTCCGGGATTGTATTGTTCTTCGCTTTCTTGTTTTACCAGTTCAGCTTCCGGTTTTGGGTTTTTTCGTCCGTTTTTCGGCTTTCAAACACACTTCGTGGGTTTTTTCGCTTGTTTTTTACTCGCTACACACAGATTACCCTCCACTTCCCTGATTCAGCTTCCAATTTTGGGTTTTTTCGCTTGTTTTTCGACTTTCAAACACACTTCGTGGGTTTTTTTGCTTGTTTTTCACTCGCTACACACATACGCCAGTGCTACCGTCACGCCATCCTGCGCCTGCTTGCGAAGCAACAGCTCTCCATCATTCGCGCCATGCTCGCTTGCATACTTCACAGCACTGCGCTCACAGACATTATCCACACCGGTCACACCAGACACAAATTCCGATGCCGAATATATCCCTGGAACCGCCTGCAATTCTTCTGCTGCATATGTCTCAAACGGCACATTCCGTATCTCACAAAATTCCTGCAAACCAACTTCTTCCTTCTTCAGATCGATACTTGCCACCGCACATAACGCTTCTATCCGCAAACCTGCTTTCGCAAATGCTTCCTGCGCCGCATGCTCGATTTTATCCACAGGCATCCCCTTCTTACACCCGACGCCAGCTACAATACAACGTGGAATAAGCTGTAACGTTTGCGCATCCACGGAAACATCTTGTGGGGTTATAACAACCTGATACGAACCTATCTGCAATCTTTGAACGTCTATTCCATTCTCGCATCCATCATTTTCTATCTTACCCATATCAATACCGGTTGATTTCTGTTCCTTACATATCCCGCATGCGTACTTCTCTTCTTCCTGCAAAACCTCGGCTTCATTCACCCGCACAGGCTCCGCCCCGGCCGCCAGCACCTCCGCGCTGATTGCCTTCGCCTTCGCCCAGTCCGTCACTACTAAATTATGTTCCCGCGCATAATCATCAATGGAGAACCGGCCTTCCACATCCGTCGCCGTCGTGATAACCGGTGTTGCCCACATCACATCCGCCAGCATCTGTGTGAGTGCATTTGCCCCGCCGGCATGCCCGCTCACCAACGATATCACGTGTTTGCTGCATTCGTCCATACACACGATTGCTGGATCTTTGGATTTGTGTGTCAGGTGTTCCGCTACACTCCGTACCGCGATTCCACTTGCTGTTACGAACACGATAGCGTCCACCTGTTCAAAATATTCGTCAACACATGCCTTCACTGTTTCCTTCATTGAAACCTCTGGAAGCGCCTCGCATTTTACCTTCGCAATAATTTCTGCACCGGAAATATTTTCCAGCTTCTTCGCCAATTTTTGCATTGTTGCATACCCACGCACACTGCATGTGATAAGCAGCACGCGGCGGATCCCTGCCGGAAGGGCAATCTCCGTCGCACCGCGGTATTCCGTTGCAAATGCTGCGTCATAGAGCTTTGATTTCTCATAGATACTTCCAAGTGCCGGAGATACGATGATCAGTGCCGTCTTCGTAATTCCCGCAGCTTCCATATCTTCCGGAAGCTTAGCCAGTGTCGTGCGGATAATCTTCTCTTCCGGCCAGGTAGCCTTATACACGACAGCAACTGGCGTATCCTCTGCATATCCACCGATCAAAAGCTCCTGCCGTACCTTTCTTGCAAGCCCGGACGACAGATACAACACTAGACTGGCGCGATGTGCCGCCAGACTTCGCAGATTTTCCTTCTCCGGCACAGGGGTTTTCCCTTCTGCTCTTGTAAGAATCAAGGTCTGCGTCACATCCGGCAGCGTATACTCACACGCCAGCGACGCCGCGGCACCGAACACCGCACTCACCCCCGGGCACACATCATATGCAATTCCATATTCATCCAGCAGATCCATCTGCTCGCGGATTGCACCATACACGGACGGATCTCCCGTATGCAGGCGCACCGTCCCTTTACCTGCTGCCTCTGCCTCCCGCATTACAGACACGACATCTTCCAGAGTCATATGCGCGCTGTTGTAGATCTCACAGTCCGCCTTCGCATAGGAAAGCAGCGCTGGATTTACAAGCGAACCTGCATAGATGATTACGTCCGCTTCCTTGATTCGATTCATGCCCCGCACAGTGATCAGATCACACGCACCGGGACCCGCTCCTACAAAATGTACCATTTATTTAACTCTCTTTCCGCATCACTCGTCTGCCCCAGATATCCATACTTCTCCGAAAATACAATAACTCCAAACCGCATCGTATCGCCGACTCTGCCTGCGACATGCTTCTCGATCGCCGCAAGGATACTCTGCATCACCACTTCCCGCAAGCCTTCTCGTTCCAACACATCCAACATCCGATCGGTATTGATACAGTCGTAGATTTCCTGTACCACCTTCGCTTCGGCGCCCGCCATCGCTGCATGCACCGCGAAGATTTCTCCTCGTCCATCTGCCACCTTGGAATGTGTGTTGAAAATTCCTGCCGCCAGCTTCACCAGCTTTCCGATATTTCCAACCAGCAAGAAATCCTTCATGCCATATGAGATTGCAAGGTCGATCGTATCACCGATATAATTGCTTGACTTGACGCTCTTTGTCAGATCAAGTTTCAAATATTCAGACGCATACGCCTGTCCATAGTTTCCCGGTGTGACTAATATTTTCTCTTCGCCGACCGCATGCAACTGCCGAATCTCCGTCTCGATCGTTGCCACAATCGCCTGCTCACTCATCGGCTCTAAGATTCCGCTTGTTCCTAGCACCGACAGTCCGCCCTCGATGCCAAGCTTCGGGTTAAATGTGCGCTTCGCCAGAGCCTCGCCCTCTGGCATCCAAACCGTGATGTGCAATGGCTCACTGACATTTGCTTTCTCGCACACATCTGCCACCGCCGCAAATATCATCTGCCGCGGCACACGGTTGATTGCCGCCTGTCCGACCGCCTGCTCCAAGCCTTCTTTCGTAACTCGCCCGATTCCGATTCCTCCATCCAATGTCAGAAACGGAAATGATTCGCTGGTAAATGCACAGGTCCTGTCTTGGCTTCCATCAAATTCCTCTCTTCCATCTGTTTGCTCTCGCACACGCTGCTTCGTATACGCCACCGTCACACAGACATCCGTGCCGTTTGTCACATCGGGGTCATCGCCGCTGTCCTTTACCACTCTATAGCTTGCTTTCCGGCTGTCTGATTCAAGCAGATACACCGGAACGGAAACCGTCATCCCCTTTGGTGTGCGCAAGGTTACCGCATGGCTTTCTACGCCAAGCAGAAGCTGCATAGCTGCCGCCTGTGCCGCCGCTGCACTACACGTTCCGGTCGTGATACCCAGCCGGAGTTTTTTTTGATTTTTGATCACATACTCTTCCATACGCATTTCCAATCTGTAAAATCTTCTTTATTTATACCATTTCATACGGAAATTGTAAATTTATTTCCGTTCCCGCTATGCACCTCTATTTTCAATCCTGGTTTTTCTGCTTACTTTCTTCCTCCCACGCCCATCGCATGGGCTCCGGTCATATATCGCGCTCACTTCACTATACCACATGATTTACTTCCGAAAAAAGAGCAGGACTTCCATCCTGCTCTCATGTGTATGAATTGCACAATTAACTATTTTTCTTTTCTTCTTCGGATCATACCTGTGATACCGACGCCTGCGCCAAGCATAAGCGTAATCATAATCGCTATCGGATATGCATCTCCGGTGGAAACCGTTTTATCCGTTTTCTTGCTTGTCTCTGTTGTCTTCGGGGCACCTGCCTGTGTAGTTGCTCCATCCGGCTGTTCCACGAATGTCTGCTGTGTGGTTGCCTGCTCACCTGTCGTCTGATTTTCTGTTGTTGTCGTTCCTTCTGTCGTCGTCTGCTCGCCTGTTGTGGATGGAGCCACGCCCTTTGCAACAACTACCTTGGTAGATGGCGACGCATAGTAATTGTTTGTTTCCTTATATCTTACGTAATAATCGCCATCGGAAAGCTGCGTCAGCGTCGTGCCTGTGCAGGCGGTCCAGCTTGTCTGATCAACACTATATTCCATCGTCGTTGCCAGATTGGCAATCTGACCATCATTTTTTCCATCAATTGTTTCTGCCGTCGGTGTCAATCCCGTCGGTGCATTCTGATCTGCCTTTTTGATGATGAAGTTTTTCACAATTTGTCCATGTAGACTATTTATTCCGTTGATCGTGACACTCGCTGTTCCTGCATCTTTGTTATTTGCATAAGTCAGTTTATAGCTTGTGTTCTCTGTCAGTATCTGTCCGTCATAGGTTACTGTCACGGTAGGTTTTTTTTCATTGCCATCATAGACATATGTATCCGGATTGAGTGTAACGGTAAGCTGTGAATCGGTGAGCCTGCGATAACGAAGTACATAATTGCTTGCCTCATTCCTCTGTTGGTCAAAGATTCTTGTTCCCTTTGCATTAAAACGATACCCTTCTGGCAGAAATTCTTTTACATCTAAACCATTCGCGACATTACCATAATTATTGATATATGCGTTTGTTCCAACCTCAAACACACAACTTTCCTGCATTGTTAGCTTCTCAAGCCAGCAATAATCACCAACCATATCCACCTGACTTGTTCCTTCCAATGCAACACCACCATTAGTAGCCCAGTAAAGATGTGATATCGTTAGTTTTACATCATTCAATGTCAACACTGGATCATTTCCAACATTTGCATTATCAATTTCCGCTGACATACTTCCATTTTTTATCGTCAATGCATTCATAGTGGAAATCTGTGTAATCGTCAAATTCTTGTCATTCAGATCAATCGTAAGATTTTTGTTTCCAATATCAACAGAACAGGTCTCCGTTGCGTCTGCCAGCATCTTGATTGTATAATTATTATATACATTTCTCGCCGCTACTTCAAACGTTGTATATCCCGCTATCTTCATTCCAGTCTCATCCAATACCTCTGCCACTTCTACCGCAGCCTTGACCGGCACAACCTTCGTCCCTCCGCTTATCGAAAAAATTGTGGCTGCTGCGATCACAACTGCCATCACCTTCCGCATTAACCTCTCTCTTACTTTCATTTTCTCTCCTCCTACTACCCAGGACTTTCCTGTCCCAAATATTATCCTCTTTACATTTTTTTCATTCTTTTTTTTTACCATACCTTTGGGGGGCGCGTCAACCCTTCTGGGACGAAATGCATTTTTCTGGGACGAAATGTCATTTGGATGCATAGATTCCTATAGGAAATTGTGTTACAATGTTAAAAATTACAATTCAACCATTCATCAGAGAGGAAATGAATATGAACCTTGCAATCGTGGATGACAATCCGGAAGAATTACAGAAATTATATAAAACCATTATGGATTACAGCTGCACGCATGATGTTGCAATCGCCTGTGACCGTTTCGCGACATCTGCCGCATTTCTTTCCGCCTGCGCACAGATCTCATATTCTTTTGTTATCTTTGATATTTATTTACAGGATACAACCGGAATTGATCTGGCGGCAGAATTCCGCAGGAATGCTCCCCGGACACCTATCGTGTTCCTGACCAGCAGTCCGGAACATCGGGCAGATGCATTCCGGGTGCATGCATTTGATTATCTCGAAAAACCCGTAACCGGGGAGATGATCGCCCGGCTGTTCGACGAGCTGGCGATCACGCAGGAAGAAGAGACTGACACACAGGCATTTTCAATCTCGATAGACCGGAAGCAGATTCCGGTTTTATATTCTGACATCCGCTATATCACCTCGGATTCCAACTATCTACAGATTCAGGGGCGCGATGTGTTCCGTTGCCGCATGCCATTTCGCGAAGCCGCATCCATCCTCACACAGGACGAACGTTTTCTGACCATCAACCGGGGGATACTCATCAACCTGGACTATGTGCAGCATATGGAGAACGCTTCCTGCACCATGTGCGACTCCACAACATTTTCGATTCATAGGAAAAATGCAGCCGCCATCACACAGGCTTATATCGCTCACCAGTTTAAGCGGCGCACGAAGGCATTGACGAAAGGAGGGCTCTCATGAATTTCTGGAACCTCGTTTACAGAGCCGCCGAATACGGCATTATCCTCCCCGGCATCTTTCTTTGCATCATCCCTGTTGCGGACTGGCTCATCATTCCCCAGAGAAAGCTCTATCCGGTGTTGCTGCCATGCATGGTTGCAGTCTGTTTTATGCTGGCGTGGGTGGATTCTTCCGGCTCCTACTACACAAACATATTCTTCTTCCCTCTGCTCGGCATCTGTCTGATTGCGTATTTTTTGACTGTAAAACTGGAAAAGTTGAAATTACTTTACATGTTTTTATGTGCAACCGCTGCGTTATCCTTCGGCTGCATCATGAACTATTACATCATCGCGCGGATCGATCCGCATTCCAACATACATGACGACTCCGTGCCCGGTCTGATCATACAATATGCGGTCAGTCTCCTCATTATGTCTGTGTTGCTCCGCATGCGGCACAAATACCGATGGCTGTTTGAGAATTTCAACACGACATTATTCTGGAGAATCGCATGGATGATTCCTGCAATCATCTCCTTTTGCAACATCTATATGATTCCGATTGATTATGCCAACATCCGCGTCGGGCGGGTCTTCCAGATTGCAATGGTGATCGAAGGTGTGCTGTTCCTGTTCTTCATGCTGTTCCAGTCCCTGTTGTACATCATCGCCGTCACGACCTCCCGGAAGATCGAAGCAGATTCCACCGCCCTGATGTACCAGCTTCAGGCAGACCAGTATGAGAAAATGCAGGCGTATCTGGATGAGACACGCCGTATCCGGCATGATTTCAAGCATACGATTGCAGTATTGAACGAACTTTCCCAGACCGGCCAATATGAGAAATTACAGGAATATATCTCCAACTATTCTTCCGAGATATCGAATGTACAGGCACCTGCCACCTATTGTGACAACCCCGTGGTCAACGCAACGATTCATTATTATATCGATATCGCCCAAAGCTATGGCATCCGGACGAAGCTGCAGGTTGTTATTCCAAAGGAGATAGCGATCTCGGATATTGACCTGTGCCTGATCTTCGGCAATCTGCTTGATAACGCAGTCACCGCATGCCGCCATGTCCGGACCGATGCCCGTTTCATCCGCTTATCCGCGGATCTCGACACCCCGGGGCACCTGTATATCACAATGGTAAACAGCTTTGACGGCAATGTCTGCACACGGAACGGAAAATACATCTCCACCAAGGAGCGGAAAAGCGGTATCGGTCTTGCCTCGATTCAGGCTACGACGCAAAAATACCACGGTTCCTCGAATTTTTATACCGAACAACATGAATTTATCTCGAATATCATGTTAAAACTAAAGGAAAATGAAACGGAGTAATTCTATGAATATCACAGTTATCTTCACCGGCGGCACGATTGGTTCGTCCGTACAGCAGAACTTTGTCTCCACCGATACACAGATGCCATATCGACTGCTGGCAATGTATGAGACCGAGCAAAAGAAAAAAGGAGCAGCCATCCCCCACTTTCAGACGGAAGCTCCTTATACAACCCTGAGTGAATATATGGATGGTTCGCATCTGAACCAGCTTATCTCCTGCATCCGGGAGCAGCTCACAAAGGATATCGACGGCATCATTGTGACGCATGGCACGGATACGCTTCCTTTTACCGCCGCGGCGCTTGGTATGTGCTTTGCCTATGCAAAGGTTCCAATCCTGCTCGTGTCAAGCAATTATATCTTAGATGATCCGCGTGCAAATGGACTGACGAACTTTACCGCTGCCGTTGATTATATCACTTCCCCAACTTTGCCAACCGCCGTCGGTATCTCCTACTGCAACACCGGAAGCATGCCGAAGATCTACAATGCACTTGGCGTCTACAACCATTATCCGTTTGATGACAGTTTGTACGAACGTCCTTATGATGCATATGCGGATGCAATTGCACCTGTCCTGCAGGAGTTTTCCGACCTGCGGCAAACATCCGTCCGCTTCGATACATCCTGCCCAGTCTGCTTCTTTCAATCTATGCCGGGCATGCAGTATTATCTGCCGGACGATGCACGTGCGGTGTTGATCTACGCTTACCACTCCGGTACGATCAATACGAAAAATCCATCCTTGCTTGCACTCGCCGAACAGGCGGCACAAAAAAAGATCCCGGTCTATCTGACCGGAATCTCTGCATCTTCTACTGATTATGACAGCAAAGCGATATACGAATCTCTTGGGATCATCCCGCTTCCAGAATACAGTCCGCTTGTTGCGTATATGTATCTGTGGTACAAATACAGCCAAAAACACTGATTATTTTCCCTGCAGGAAATCCTGCATCTTCTGCAGGTTAGCTGCCATCAGATCATATCCATTCTGATAGAATGCTTCCTGCTTATCTTTATCCTGCTCAAACTTGCTGATGCTGTCTAACTCCGGACGGAACACGAGAAGCTTTCCTTCCTTCTCGTATCGGTCGATCCGGTCTAACTGCTTTGCATACATCTCACGTCTGCGCATCAACGTATCATAAAATGCCGGATATTTCTTCTTATAGGTACGCATCAGCACACGAATCTTTCCATAGTTTGTCGGTGCTTCCTCTGGCTTTCTTGTCAAAATACAGACAACCCGGTCACATCCAACCTCAAATGCTCGCTTCACCGGAATCGAATCAGCCAGACTTCCATCCATATAATGGAATCCATCTAATTCAACCGGATTGCACAGCACAGGAACTGAACACGATGCCTTGACTGCCGTCAGCATGCGCTTCTCATCCTCTGTCTTTGCGATATATTCGGCTTTTCCAGTCTCGCAGTTTGTCACTACGAGTTCTACCTCCGATGGTGACGCAACGAACTTCTCAAAGTCAAATGGATACTGCTTATGCGAAAACTCCATCACCATACGATCTAAATCAAGCATCTTCTTGCTTTTACGCATCTGCTTGACACCATAATATGCATTTTCACCGCTTGCGGTAATCGTCCATTTGGTACGACCCTTTTGCCCTGCCAGATAATTAACCGCGTTTCCAGCGCCGGCAGATACTCCTACCACATAATCAAATAATATCTGATTATCCATCAGGCAATCCAAAGCTCCCGCGGTAAAAAGCCCACGGAACGCACCGCCCTCTAATACAATACCTGTCTTCACGTTTTTCATCTCCTCGGATCTGCTTCTTTTAATTCGTCAAGCTTCTCCTGAATTCTCTTCTTTACCAATTCGCATACATCATGCTTCCGCAATTTTCCATATTCTTCATATGGAATCGGCGGCAGGAAATGTACCTGTGTCCGAACCTTCTCAAAAGTATTCGTATCCATCGACCTCCACGAATCGTAGATCACAACCGGAACCATTGGTGTCTTGGATTTTAACGAACACGAGAAACACCCGGACTTAAATTCCTGTAACTCATTTTTATTATCCGTATAACCGCCCTCTGGGAAAATCAAATATGGTTTTCCATCCTTCACACGCTCGGAAATCGTCTTCAACGCCCCGATCTGCTGCTTCGGATCCTCGAACGATATCGTGGTTCCCTCCACCAGACCACATACCTGTCTTGCAACCAGACGGTCTGCGGATTTCTCTTCCCACAACATCGCACACGGCTTCGGATGTGCCAGCATAATCCCAAGTGCATCGTATTTGCCCTGATGGTTCGCATACATGATATAACCGCCATCCTGTGGCAGATTCTCCCTGCCATATACATCGGTTTTCGTACGGGCACGTCTGCGCATATGATTCTCGATTTTCATCGCAAATGCATACCTCTGCTGTTCGGTGTATTTTTCTTTGTGTTTTATCATATAATTCGCACGCGGAATATGCGTGGCAACGAACAACGGACTCGTTGCAACAACGAATTTAAATCTCAAATTTTTCAATCTATCTCAACCCTTATATCCCCATGCCATCCTGCATAGTTCTGTGTCTGCCTGCAACCTGGAGCTATCACAACATCTTCTTCTTTCGCAGCACAATTGTCACTACAATACAGATGACAAGTGTAAGCACACATATAATCATAAATCCCCATGGTTCCTTTGAAAACGGCATACCGTTGCCATTTACATTCATACCATATAATCCCGATATAATCGTCGGTATGGACATGACGATCGTAATCGCAGCCAACAGCTTCATGATGTTGTTCAGACGGTTATCAATGAATGTTGACATCAATTCCCGTGTACCCTTTAAGATATCCCGGTAGATCTGCGTCATCTCTATCGCCTGCAGATTCTCGACAATCACATCATCCAGCAATTCCTGATCCTCCGGGAATTTCCGGATTCCGCTATACCGTGTCAGACGATCCACGACCATCCGGTTCGCACGCAATGATGTATCAAAATACACCAGGTTGGATTCCATCTCATGCAGGTTGACGATATCGGCATCCTCCGTTGCGCCTCCCATACGTTCCTCCATCTCAAGTCTGCGCCGGTCAATAATCCGAAGATACGACTGATATAACATGCTCGTCCGGTACATAATCTGATAGGTAAAACGCACCTGCTTCTTCGTGGTAAAATCTCGTATATTATTGACAATAAAATGCTTGAGCACCGGTGTCTCCGCCGAACACACCGTGATAATTGCATCGTCCGTCCATACAACCCCCAGCGGGATGGTTGTATATGCCTCCTGGTTGTGCCGGATCTCAACCGAAGGAATATCGAATAATATCAAAACATAATCATCGTTGACATCCACACGTGATGACTCCTCATCGTCCAGTGCAGCCCGGATATCTGCGAGATCCACATTATATCTTCTTGCAATCTCGAGACTCTCGTCCTGCGTCGGCGCTGTCAGATTGATCCATGTACCAGGCATAAACTCATCAATCTGTCTGAATTTTCCATTCTCTGTAATGTACTTACTGATCATATCCTTCTCGCCTCATTGTCTCCCTTTTTCATGGCAAAAGCCTCACTGTCACATATTTTATCACGACTTTTCCCATTCGGAAACCCCTAAATATATTTCTTTAAATAAATATTCACTCTGCCCTTTCGCGTCTCACTTCCGGCACCGCAATACCGGAACTTTCCGTACCCGCGGACCGAGAAACTATCGCCATCTTTTAAGACCAGACTGTTGCGTTCCTCAATTCTGCCGTTCCGTGTGACTTTCTTCGCCCGGAATATATCCAGCGTCTCGTTGCGGGAGCATTTCGTGACGGCTGCAACGATGGCATCAAACCTCGGTGCACTGACGATCACGTGTATATCCTCAAGTACAGGCTTCAGATCCTCGATCTCACCCTCCACGAGAGAGGTTTTCACGTTCGTATGTTTTATCTTTGTCAGTTGCTCCATAATATATGCAGCGATATTCTCCTGACAGAAAATATATGCCCGCTTTCCATCCTTTACCAGAATGTCACCGAGCACAGACCGTTCAATCCCCAGATTCATAAGCGCGCCGAGAAAATCGCGATGACTCAGATCTTCAGCGAATTTGTCCAGTAATGGTTCTACCAGAATAATCGAGATGGGGAACACGCCCGCATACCCAAACAATTCTTCCGAGCCAAACTGCACCATCTGCCGTTCGCACTCCGGCGTTCCGCCGAAGCAGGTCATCCCAACAAAGGAGAAATCCGCCTGCTTCTCATAGACCACCGCAAGCTCCGCGGGTGTCAGGAATCCGGAGTATGTATAAATATTTTGTCTGTACGCACGCTTCGCCAAGTCCTGCAAACGTGCAATCAATACCTGTTCTTCGTTCATATCTACTGATTCATAGATTAGCCAAGAATCGCCTTGTCGTTCGCGAATTCTTCGCCACTTGCCTCTTCAAACTTGTGAAGCAGATCTGCAACGGTCAGTTTCTTCTTCTCTTCACCACGAATATCGAGAATGATATTGCCATCCATCATCATGATCAGCCGGTTTCCGTGTGCGATTGCATCCTTCATATTATGTGTGATCATCAACGTGGTCAGATTATCGCGGTTGACGATCATATCGGTCGTCTGCAATACCTTCGCCGCAGTCTTCGGATCAAGAGCGGCTGTATGCTCATCGAGGAGCAGGAGCTTCGGCTTCTTCAGGGTTGCCATCAGCAGTGTGAGTGCCTGTCTCTGACCACCGGACAGAAGTCCTACCTTCGATGTCATACGGTCTTCCAAACCAAGTCCCAGTGTAGCCAGCATCTCACGATACTTTGCATGCTCCTTCTTCGTGATTCCGGCTTTCAAAGTACGGCTGTCTCCCCGGCGGAGTGCCAGTGCCAGATTCTCCTGAATCTCCATTGTCGCTGCTGTTCCGGTCATTGGATCCTGGAACACACGGCCGAGATATTTGGCACGCTTATATTCCGGAAGCTTTGTTACATCGGCATCCCCAATCAGGATCTGTCCCTGATCGACCGGCCATACACCGGCGATTGCATTTAACATCGTAGACTTACCGGCCCCGTTTCCTCCGATGACGGTTACGAAATCGCCATCCTCCAGCGTCAGATTCAGTCCTCTTAATGCCATTTTCTCATTGACCGTTCCCGCATTGAAGGTCTTATAAATATTCTTCAGCTCTAACATAGTATTTACGCCTCCTTCTTCTCTGCGGTTGCCGCAAGCTTCTTACCCTTGTTGAAATGTTTTCCCTTCCAATAAGGCACTGCAAGGAATACTGCTACGATCAAAGCCTGGAACAGCTTCAACAAATCCGTATCGACGCCGAGCCAGATAACGATCTGCAATACGATGAAATAAATCACTCCACCGATACCAACCGACAGAAGCTTCAATGCGAAGTTCTTGAAGATACGGCTGAATATTGCCTCACCGATGATAACCGATGCCAGACCGATTACGATCGCACCTTTACCCATATTGATATCTGCAAATCCCTGATACTGTCCAAGACATGCACTTGCAAATGCAACCAGACCATTCGAGATCATCAATCCGAGTACCTTGTTGAAGTTCGTGTTAATACCCTGCGCACGTGCCATATTCTCATTACAACCCGTTGCACGAAGCGAACTACCAAGCTCTGTACCGAAGAACCAGTACAAAATTCCGATGACAACAATCATAAATAGAAATACGACAAAAATGGAATTCTTATAGAATGCAACTCTCTTTATGTAACGCAGAGAAACTACCAGATCGTATTTGTCGACATTGATCGGCTGGTTTGCCTTTCCCATGATCTTCAGGTTCACACCCCACAGACCAAGCTGTGTCAGAATACCTGCTAAGATCGCCGGAATTCCCATCGTCGTGTGAAACAAACCGGTTACAAGTCCCACGAGCATACCGGCAAGTGTCGCGATCGCCATCGCGGCTGCTACATGATACCCTTTCTGCATCAACATAATACATACGGCTGCACCGGTACACATCGTTCCATCGACGGACAAATCGGCGATGTCCAGAATCCGGAACGTAATGTACACGCCAATCGCCATAATACCCCAGATCAGACCCTGGGCAATCGCGCCTGGCATGGCATTGAATAAAGCACTTACATCCATTTCTTTCTCTCCTTTATTTCTTCATTAACAAAAGTCGGGTAGAAAAACTCTACCCGACTACTATACTATAATAATACAACAAAAATCAAGTAAATACGCTTGTTTTCGCTATTCTTTTCGATTACTCGTTTGTGATTGCTTCGTAATCATCTGGTACGCTGATACCGAGTTCGTCACAGATATCCTTGTTGTACTTCTTTGTAAACTGTGGTGCATACTCGATTGGCATCTCTTCTACCTTAGACTCACCCTTCAGGATCTTGGCTGCCATCTTACCAGTTGCGACACCCAGATCATAGTAGCTGATAGAAAGTGTTGCAACACCGCAACCCTTACAGATACCTTCCTCGCCGGCAACTACAGGAGTCTTTGCTGGCATACAGATATTCTTGATGATCTCTGTATTAGCTGCGACTGTGTTATCTGTTGGAACGTAGATCACATCACTTGCATTGGCTGCAGATGTTGTGACTGTTGAAAGGTCATTGGAATCGGAGAATGAATAATACTCACATGTATATCCAAGCTTCTCCAGAGCTGCCTTGACTGTATCTACCTGATACTGGGAGTTTGCCTCTGCTGAACAGTACAGAAGTCCGACTGTCTTTGCATCTGGGAACAGCTCCTTGATCATATCTGCCTGACTCTCCAGTGGTGCAAGGTCAGATGTACCAGAAATATTTCTACCAACGGTACCATTGAAATCCTGAATCTCAAGTGCAACACCATACTCTGTTACAGATGTACCAAGAATCGGGATTGTATCTGTACCGGCTGCGGCTGCCTGTAATGCAGGCGTTGCATTTGCAAGGATCAGATCTACATCGCTGCTCACAAAACCATTGATGATCGTCGCACATGTATTAGCATCACCCTGTGCGTTCTGCTCATCAAACTTGATTCCGTCTTCACCAAACTCTTCTACCAAAGCATCCTTAAAGCCCTTTGTTGCGGCATCGAGTGCCTCATGCTGTACTAACTGACAGATACCTACCGTATAAGTATCATCCTTCTTGCCGCCACAGGCGCAAAGGGAAAGTGTCATTGCAGCAACAGATGCAACTGCAAGTAATTTCTTTAATTTTCTCATGATTCTCTTCCTCCTCGACGATATGCATGTCTTCGCTGCATATCCATTTTCTTTACTCATTTATTGCTCTAACGGGTTAATGATTTAGTGTAATAAAGTATTACAGTAACAGATTAAACCACGATTATTTAAAAATGTCAAGTTTTTGTAACCTTTTCGTCCGCCCACGTGTATAATCTGTGAAAGGCCTTTTGAAACAGACGGAGGATGTGACTATGAAGATACCAATACGGATACTGATGGAACGCTATCAGAATCATTTATACCGGATTGCATTCAGTATCTGTCAGAACCGCGAAGACGCAGAAGATGTCGTGCAGGACACCTTCCTGCAATATCATATTCTGAAGAAAGAATTTGAAGACGAAACCCATATCCGTGCATGGCTGATGCGGGTTGCAATCAACAAATCCAGGAATATCGTTCGCGCCTTCTGGCGGAAACACCGGCAATCCTTAGAAAGCTATATGGAGGAGCTGGATTTCCCAGATACTGAAAGCAGTACCCTGTTCGAGGCAGTGCTGCGGCTCCCGGAGAAACAGCGCACCGTCATTCATCTCTTCTATTATGAAGATTACACGATCAAGGAAATCGCAGAAATACTGCATGTAAGCGAGAGCAACGTCAAGGTTCGCTTAAACCGTGGACGCGCCGCTCTTCGAGAAGAAATCAAGGAGGATTGGAACTATGACGAATCATGAAAAATATAAGCAGGCATTTGACTGCCTGACGACCGACGCAGAAATCAACTTAAACCCGGCATCCATCCGGCGCAGCCGGACAACCCGTGTGGTTCGGCGCATGTGCTACACTGCTGCATGTCTGGTCATGATGTTTGCCGCATCGAACGGCATATGTTACGCGGCGACCGGGAAATCTCTTGTGCACACAATCATTGTTATGGCAGATGGCTCGAATGTGGAGATCTCCGAGGACGACAACTCGGTTACATTTACCATCGAAAAAACAGGAGATCTTTCTTACACGACTGCCGAGAACGGACGCCTGTATCTAAATCTGAATGATGAGAAAACAGACATCACCGATCAGTGCAGCGACACAGACTATTTCCGGAAGGATTACACCGATTCCGAAGGAAATAAGCATGTGCTCATCGCAGGCGGAACCGTGGAAAGCTACGGCTGGGCAGAGTATATCTTCAATGCAGAGGGAAAATATATTTTCAACACGATGAATATCCCAACTGACGAGGCGAATCCGGATGAGACGCCTGTATGGTTTGCGAAAGCTGAAAAAGACCTTGGAGTTGACGCAGACGCTCTGTTAGAGCAGGGCGGTTCCTACAAAATAGATGAAACCGGCATCGAACAGACCGAAACCGTGACAGAATCTGCACAATAATTGATTTTGCCGTTGCAACTACCCCCTGTATCCGCTATAATCAAAGTAGACTGTTGTGCAAAATATGCAAATTATCATGCATTTTTTGTACGAATTGATTAGCAACAGGGGGTAATTTTAATGATAGCTGGAAAAGAAGAAATCGAACGCCAGAAAGTATTCGGTCGTGACCACTTTGTATATGAAGAAAATTCCTACTTTATCGATGTCAACGATGACTCCGAGCGTATGTGGTTCCAGAACCGGATTGGTGTACCAAATTATAAATGGTTTCAGGAAGGTACGGGCGACAAGCACTGGGTTCTCTACAATCCGATCTGTTTTATGCCTACCAAGAACTGGAATGGAAAAAAGATTCTGAAATTTAACTACCGTGAATTCAAGGGTGGACGTCTGGAGGTTCCGATCAATGCAAGTAGCTGCTGTGGTATGTTCTCCTGGGTAACGCTCCCGGAAGGCTTCCAGATCGGCGGACTGTTCAACACGCGTGGCATCAAGGACATGAACCTGATGTTTGCAGGCTGTGTTATGCCGAAGGGCTTCTCGCTCGGTGACCATTTCCACACGAAGGAAGTCGAGGATATGCGATACATGTTTTACCAGAGTTCTGTATCCGAGGCATTTGATTTCGGTAAGATCTTTGATACATCGCATGTCATGAACATGGAGTATATGTTCTCTGAGTGCCGTATCCCGGATGGACTGAAATTCCCGGAGCGGTTCCTGACTGCACAGGTAACGAATATGGATCACATGTTCTACGAGAGTGTGTTCCTTGGGAAAGCGGATTTTGGAGACGGCTTTGTTGTATCGCCGGGCACGAACACGAACGATATGTTCACGGACTGCATGTTCGGGGACGAGAAAATTGATAACACGTACAACCAAGATTTCAACTACGTGAAGTCAAGATTAAGTTGACGGAATTTGCATTTATATAACTAAAAAGAAACCACATGGATACATTCTACGCAGACGCGCTCCCGCTCGGTTCAGCACGTAGCGGTACTAAATTCGCGCTTCGCACTCATTAAGTGCCGACGTGCTTCAACGGTCTGCTTTAGAATTGTATCCATGTGGTTTCTTTATTTACTTTATTGGTTTATGCAAATTACTTACGCTTTACCTCAACCTTGCAAAGCGAAAGAAACACACCTGTCAAATGCACAGATATCCAGATCGGATTCGAGTAATATACATATGTTTGGAACTTAAAAGTTCTTAATGTTCTGTTCATATTCAGCAATGTTTGAACACGATGTTCAAACAAGCCGCCACTGAGCCACGGATGGCGAATTGGCGGCGGTTGCGTTCGGTATCATGGTGTAAATCAGAACATTTAGAACTTCTTAGTTTCAATACATCGTATTTACTCGAACCGATACTGGATATATGCAATTGATATGGTGTGTTTCGTTTATTTCACATATTTCCGGTAGAACGTATCGAGTTCGAGCGGCTTATCGTAGTAGTAGCCCTGGATACATTCGACACCTGCGTTTCGTACGATGGAGAGTGCTTCCACTTTCTCGACACCTTCCGCACAGACAGCGATACCAACCTTTTTGCAGTATGTAACGATGAATTCGATCAGCGCTTTGTCCTTCGGTTTCTCGGTGATACTCCGCGTCATCGTGTGGTCAAGCTTCACCATGTCGGCAGGAATGTCTTTGAGTACGGTCAGCGATGCATAGCCGGTTCCGAAGTCGTCAAGCGCAATGCTGATACCCGCATCCTTGAATGTCTGCAGGACGTCCGATAGAAATGACGTTTGCTCCACCCGGCAGCTCTCCGTCAGTTCCAGCATGACCGCATCATGCGGAAGCTGATAATGATCGAGCCGTTCCACAACATAACCTAAGAGCTCCGGATCTTTGAACTGTACATAAGACACATTGATCTGCAGACGCTTTAACGGCATATGTCCAATCTGCTCCCGCCACCTGGCAAGCGTCTGTAATGATTGGTCGATCACCCATTTTCCAACCCGGATGATCTCCTTGGAATTCTCCAGAATCGGAATAAAATCCATCGGTCCAATCACACCGAATTCTGGATGAGTAAAGCGGAGTAATACTTCCGCCGCATCACAGACCTCGCTCTTCGTCTCCACGATCGGCTGCATTACAATACGGAAACCCTTACAGTCTTCCTCCACGCACTCCCGGATTGCCTCCTTCAGACGTGTCATATATTTCTTCTGTGCAAATAATTCCTTGCTGTAAAATACAACATCATCGGTATTCGTCAGCTTTGCATGATCAAGGGCGTAAAACAGGTTACTTTGAATCTGGTCTAAGAACTCCCCATCTTCAGGGAAGAATGCTGCCGCTGCCTTAAACCGCAGATGTACCACCTGCCCGGACACGACCAGATTCCGCATAAAGCTGTCTACGAACTTCTTGTATTCTACAATACGCTCCACACCTGCATCCTGCATGACAATCGCAAAATTCGCTCCGTCCATCCGAAATACATGACAGTTGTGGAGCACACCCTCACGCAGCTTCTCTCCGATCAAGGCGAGCACCTTATCACCATAAGCATAGCTGTATTCTGCATTGATCCGCTTGAAGTTCTCCAGCCCGATCATGAGAATTCCCCCCCGCACGCGGTCATCCAGCAGACGGTTTAACTCACTCCGGAACTGATGAACGGTCCACAGATTCGTAACCGCATCGATCTTTGTCTGATATCCCATATTCGTGACAAGACCACCAAACCACTCTGCTTTTCCATCCGCATCGTAAGTCATGTATCCACGGCAATTGACCCACACATACTCTCCCTGTGCGTTCTTGATACGATACTCACAGTTATGATACGGCGTTACGCCATGGAGCAGCTCCATAAGACTATCTGTATATGGTTCCACATCCTCCGGATGAATCCGGCTGATCCACTCCCGCGTAGAATCCCCGAATATCTCCCCCGGTAATCCGAAATATTCCACTGCCGATGCAGACCAGCGTATCATGTCTTCTTTTAAATTGCCATAAAATAAAAAAGTTTTGCCCGGTGCTTTGGATACCAGGTCAAAATAACGTGACTCAAATTCTGATCTGTCCACTCATACACGCTCCTTCCCTCTTGCTTTTCATTTTCTTGTGTATGCATATCAGAATATTTACATTTTTTGCATATTCTTTCTTATCCCATTATATAGGATATTTTCCAAATAGGCAATACATACTGCCAGAATATGAAAACAATCGTGCAAAACCGTTCCGATTCCCTCCATTTCCTTCCGATACGAGCGGTACAAACTGTTGAAGCTTGTCCGGGAAAAGCATTTATCTACCGCATCCCGCATATTCGGCAGGACTGCAAGCATATCCCGCATATAAATATGCAACTGCTTTTCGTATCGGATATGCGCAAAAAATCCACTGGTATAGCGCATTGTGTGCGGATACGTGAAGCGGTCTGCCAGATAATGTGTCGCCTTTCCCATCTGGTAATAATCACGCACCGACAGTTTCTCCCGTTTCCGCAGCACGCGGTACACCCGGTTGACAAAAAAACGAGACCCTTCCGCTGTATGCCCACCGATCAGCATACGCCGATGGTCATTCAACGACAAAGGTCCCGCATCTTTTTGTTGTCTATGCGCGCGCAGCAACTGAAAATATCCATGGATGTATGAACATTTGTTAACATCCGGCATGATATTTCCAATTACAAATGCGTATTTTTTTACCGGTTCTTCTATCTCAAATACACGTGCAAGATAACGCCCTAAGGCAAGATGATCTTTGGTTTGCATAAATCGAATCCCTACTTCTGTTCTTTTATTTCCAGCTCCGGCTGCATCGAAGCGACCTTCGTATTCGCCGGGATGGATGTCGTGACAAAAGAGTTTCCGGCTACAACAGAATTCTCACCGATCACAGTCTCGCCACCTAAGATAGTAGTATTCGCATAAATCACAACATTATTCTCGATCGTCGGATGACGCTTCACACCGGAAAGCAGCTGTCCCTTCCGTGTGGAGAGTGCTCCAAGCGTTACGCCCTGATAGATCTTCACATGATCGCCGATCGTCGTCGTCTCGCCGATGACGATTCCCGTACCATGATCGATACAGAAATATTCGCCGATCGTCGCACCCGGATTAATGTCGATTCCGGTCAGTCCGTGTGCATATTCCGTCATGATACGCGGAATATAAGGTACATTTAACTCATACAGGACATGTGCATACCGATATACAAAAATCGTGAAAATCCCCGGATAGGAAAGGATGATATCCTGGTGGTCCTTCGCCGCCGGATCACCGTTAAACTCCGCATCCACATCCTTTAAGATCATCGCCTGAATGTCCGGGATCTTCGCGATAAATGTTGATGTATACTCCTCCGCTTTCGCCCGGATCTCTGCATCGGCAAGCTCCTTGTTATCGAACTTCAAGGCGACACGCACCTGCTTAAACAGCCGTTCATAGAGGATTGCCAGCGTGCTTCCCGCGAAATTATCCTTGGAAACATATGCCATATTTTCAGAGCCGAAAAATCCCGGAAATGTGACCGTGCGCAGCCCTTCTATGATCGAAATGATTGCGTCCCGGTTCGGTACACAATCGCCGAGTGACATATCAAAAATCTTCTGTGCTTCGTAGTTTTCCTTCAGGCGCGCGGTTGCCTCCTGAATGGTTTTATTTACAATTGTTCCCATGACCTGCCTCCAATATCTATTCAAATCATAACCACCTCACACCCTCAGATGCATATGCCGGTCTGCATTTTATACCGGACACATATATTGCAATTCTGTTCATACTATATTATGATATAGAAAAATTGCGCGGATGTGCAATGACTATTTATATTTTCAATATTTATACTATACTATTATAAAACAAAAAAGTCCAAGGAATTTTTCGGAGGAACTATGAATAAGAAAGCATTGATCGCTATGAGCGGCGGTGTCGACAGCAGCGTGGCGGCCTTTCTGATGAAGGAGCAGGGCTACGAATGCATCGGTGCCACCATGAAATTATATCAAAACGATGACATCGTCATCAACAAGGAACACACCTGCTGTTCCTTAGACGACGTGGAGGATGCCCGTGCTGTGGCACATTCAATGGGCATGGATCACTATGTCATGAACTTCAAGGAACATTTCAAGGAACAGGTCATGGACAAGTTCGTGCATTGCTACGAATGTGGCATCACACCGAATCCCTGCATCGACTGTAACCGCTATTTGAAATTCGAATATCTGTACCAACGGGCACAGGAGCTTGGAATGGATTACGTTGTCACCGGACATTATGCGCAGATTGTACAGGATGAAACAACCGGGCGCTATCTCTTGAAGAAAGCAGTCGACGCAAGCAAGGATCAGAGCTATGTGCTCTATTCCCTGACACAGGATCAGCTTGCGCACACACAGTTTCCACTCGGCGGCATGCCGAAAAGCGAGACGCGTGCCATCGCGGAAGCACATGGTTTTGTCAATGCGAAAAAGCACGACAGTCAGGACATCTGCTTTGTGCCGGATGGAAATTATGCGAAGTTCATCGAACAGCATGCGTGCAAGACTTACCCGGAGGGCGATTTCGTTGATGTCCACGGCAATGTCTTAGGACGCCACAAGGGAATCATCCGCTACACGATCGGTCAGCGTAAAGGACTTGGACTGGCACTGAAAGAACCGATGTATGTCATGGATGTCGACATCGAGAAAAATCAGGTTGTCCTTGGTCGAAATGAAGATCTCTTCTCAAAACGCCTTGTCGCAGATGATGTGAATCTCATCTCAATCGGCCATATCGATACCCCGATCCGTGTCACTGCGAAGGTACGCTATCGTCATACGGAAGCACCAGCGACTGTCAATCCACTCCCGGATGGAAAGATTGAAGTCATTTTCAATGAACCACAGCGTGCAATCACGAAAGGGCAGGCCGTTGTTTTATATGATGGTGATATTGTAGTCGGCGGCGGCACGATCTGTGAGACAGAAAAACTATATTAAACTATTTTCTGCATAAAAAGAACTCGTAACAATTACATGCACACGCAAGCATGTTTGTTTACGAGTTCTTTTCTATTTCATTATACTTGATAGTCCTATATTGGAATTATAATTGACGTTCTGCATCTTCAACTCCGCCATATCCATACAGGCATGCCATATAATTCATGATGTCGTACGTCAGGTTGCCGCCTGCCTGTGCGATATCGGTCACAAATTTGCCAAACAGGATAAACGTCCGGTCTCCATAGGCAGCAATGTCTCTGCGCAGTGCCGATTCGATCGTCTCCTGTGCATCATTTGTATAGATAAAACGTACATAACCTGCCATCTTCGGATAATTCTCGATGAATTTCTGCAACCAGTCTAACTGGATTTGCACCAGATCCTCTTCGATGCCAATCCGTTTCTCACTCCGCTCTACCTGCAATGCATTTCCTGCCTTACAATCCTGCAGATAGCTTGCAAGCAGATCATTCGTCCAAGCCAGATACCGGCTCTTCCGCATGATGAAGAATGTATTCCAGTCGTCCGGATAGATGGTACTTCCAAACAACTTCCACTCCGCATCTATGATTGCCGCAATCGTTTCCTCGCGGTCAAATGGCGTTTCATTGCTCCATTCACGTGCCAGTCCCATCTCTTCTTCGAGGTCATATTTTGATTTTTCTGTTGTCTTTTCTTTTGCCGCCTGCTTCAAATCGTTTACATACTCGCGGTAGTTTGCTTCCATCTCGGCATCCTCCACGGCACCGAAATCACCGCGATCCACACGCTGTACCAGATCCTGCGCATATACATCAAGGAATGTATCTGTCCCTTTCACTACGCCCTGCATTTTAAGCTCCATCAACAGATATTCTGCAATATCCTCAAAGCAGGACACAATCTCGTCTTTATAATTCGTCTCATACGCGCTATACGTACGTCCTTCCCACGCAGCTGCCTGATTCGGAATCACTGCGATCCGGTCAAGGATCGGAGCCACGCTGTCAATGAGCGACAGGCTCTGCATGCCTTTCCGCATCCATTTATAATAAGGTGCATACTTCTGATTCAGCAGATAAATAATCTCCATCGTGTACTGCATGCCCTTTGCCACGCAGAGATTCGCGGTCACATAATCCTGTCTTGCCATCATACGTGCATAATTCGTCTGTGCTGTCTGCGCAAATCCATGCAGTTTCTCTGCCAGACGCATCATCCATACCTTTGTTGGATAATACTCAAGCAGACTCTCCCGTATCTTCGTAAATGCACCGGCATCATCGCGGAACACCATTCCATTGGTCGCCGCCGCCAGCTTCTCTTCTGAGATCTGCCGCCAGCTATCCGGGAGAATATAACCACCCTCTGCGGTTTTCTGTACCTTCACGCCAAGCAGATTCTCATAGAACTCGCGCACGGAAGAGACACCTCTTCTATGTGACAGCACCTTGTTGACCGAGTTTGTCGGTGCTTCGATTCCATTTTCACGCAGGAATTCATCCCCGAAATCAATCAGAAGCTGCTCATACGATTTCTGTAGCATACCTCCGATACTCCGGTAATCCTCCTCTGAAAGCCACAGACAGAATCCCAATGCAAAATCATGATCGCGCGAAATGGCATCGTCATAGCCAAAGCATTCCGAACCCTCTCCGACAAGTCCGACGGCAATCCGTGCCTCGTAATTCGGAAATTCCTCATGGATCATCTTCGCACCATGCAATTCATAAAAACGCTTGCAGATATGCAGCCAGTTATTCTCTGCATTTGGCTGAACCGTATCCTCCGATAATGTATCCACATAATCGGACTGTCCCTGTGCCGCTTCCTTGGTCCCGATTTCCTGCGGCACTGTTTCCGCCTGCACTTCTCCCATATGCACAATATTCGTCAGATATTTTACAGAAGGATTTGTTTTCATATCCGCAGTCAAAACTGCCGTCTGTTCTTCTTCCTCTTCCTTCTTCATTTCCTCGGCATAATATTTCGCCTGCTTATAACGCTCTTCGATTTCCAGATATGCATTCGATTTTCCGACGTGCTTTTCCATTTCCTGCATCGCCTGCATATAATAATCCGCTCCCTGCACATACGCTTCACGCATGCAAAGTGCATCGCCCATCATCGCAAGTGCTGTACTGTAATGGAAATCGCGTTTTCCATCCCATTCAAAGATACGGAGCGCACGCTCCAGACATTGCAGTGCTTCCTCATACATGGTGGATGCCGTTGTGCCATCTACCCGCTGTCCATTTGCGCCCATGGCGGCACCGCCTGCGAGCTGCAGCAATACCTGTGCCAGATTGCACCGGGTCGTTGCCTGCTCCATCCATGCATTCTGCTGTAGATCTACGACCGCAAGTGCCCGTCGGAATGTCTCTTCTGCCTTCTTCAGCTCGCCACTTCCCTGGTAGACAAACGCCCAGTTATTATAGAGTGTCGCGAACCGGTAATCTCCCGCAGAAAGCTTCTCCCGGTAAAGTACCTCCACACGTTCAAACAAATTCTGTGCTTTCATATAATAGCCAAAGGTACGATACGCATTTGCCACATTTAACAGGCTCGTTGCATATTCTACCGTGCCTTCCATACCCATCTTTACAAGTATGTCTTCAATATCTGCACAATACCGAAGTCCCTTTGCATTCTGGTTCGTATCCCTGCATAACCCCATCATTTCATTCAGCAGAGAAAGTGCCGATGCATAATCCCGCTCATCCATCGCCACTTCAATATTGGTCGTCAGAAACTCCTCTATATCTTCCAGAGAATGTGTTCCAAACATATTGTCATAATCCATCAATACCTGATTGATATCCATCAGTCGTACCTCCTCTTTTCCCCGAATGTTCTTATGCACACGCTTTTTGCTGCATTGCATCCACAATGCGGTTTCGCACCAGCTTTGCAATCTGATCCGTTGTAAGCCCCTCATACTCTTCCGGATAAATCGCTGGCAGGAAATGTACCTGTGTCTTTACACGCCGCAGAGAATTGATCTCAAATGGTTTATAGGAATCTACCAATAACACGGGAACAATCGGACAATTCGCACGCACTGCACATTTAAATGCCCCCGGCATGAATTCCTTGATCGCATTCCGGTTATGGAAATACCCGCCCTCTGGAAATACAATGTACCGTCTGCCTTTTTTTACTTCTTTTGTCACTTTCCGGACCGCCTCTACCTGACTTTTGATATCTGTCTTATCAATCCGGCAGCCGTCGATCAATGTAATAAACTGATCGACAATAATCATCTTCGAACGCTTCGCATCCATCATAACCGTACAAGGTTTCTTATGGGCGTCCATAATTCCAAGCGCATCGTATTTACCCTGATGATTGGCATATAACACATATCCGCCCTCCGCCGGCAGATTCTCCACGCCAGTCACACTCGTCCGAATCCTGCCATTTCGTTTCATGACATGAATCACATGAAGTGCCACGCGATAACGGTCTGCCTCGGAATAGCGTTCCGTATTTTTCTCTATATAACTTCCCTTCGCCAGATAGTAAATAATATATGGCAAAGAGATAATAATCACATACCAGAATCGTAGCATTTTCTCTCTCCGTCAAAAAAATAAAAGGATCTTGTCAAAGACCCTTTTATTGTAACACTGAATTGTTAGAAATAGCAAACCTTTTATGTATTTATTCGCTTTGTTTTGACTTATAATATTCATCAAACAGCTTATTTGCCGCATCCAATGTCTTGTTGCTGATATCCGGCAGATCTTTGCCCCATGCAGCAGTTGCCTGTTTAAAGCCTTTTTCCATTGCTTTCTGCATTTCGCGCATCTTGTCCTCATCGTCACCGGCGAGAGCACTTGCAAAATCAAACAATCTCTGCGAGGTCTGCTTTACGCCCCAATATCCATCGTCGGAGATATCTTCCTGTGCCTGTGCTTTTGTTGCTGCATCCACAGTGAAATTTCCGTTTGCAAAGATCTTCCAGATGGAATCGTCTCCGTTTGCAATTCCGTACATACCAGCCTGCTTACCAAGCATCTGAGATACAAGATTTGTAAGACTGTTCTGTCTGCTTTCCTGATCCGCTTTGAGCTGCTTTACCAAAGCTGCGCGGTCTTCCTTGCTCATCTTGTTGATGGAATATGGTGCCTTGGCACTTTCCTGCACGCTCTTCTCGTAAACCGCATCTTTCTCTGTCTCTGCAGAAGCCTTCTTCCCGGATGTCTCCGCAGCCTTTGCAGTTACACTATAATCAGAAACGGTTTCACTTGCAGCCTGCATACCTGCCATTGCATTTACTGTCATTCCCATGTTCTTTTGCTCCTTCCTTAGAATCATACGCACTTCCTTGTGCTTTTGGAGATGGGACCCCCATCTCTGTTTATATTATCGGTCATTTACCATGGATTGTTAACAATCTGTCCGCGAATTTATTTCATGTTTCATTAATGAAATGGGCGAATCCGATAAGTAACGCCCAGTTCGTCACAGATTGCCTGACATTTTGCCTCTTCTTCTCTCGTAATCGTCGTCTCCACGGTACTTAATACCACCTTCGGCACATACCGCTTCGCATCCTTTGCGAACTTCAGCATCGCCTCAAAGGAACCGTCCCCGAATTTACTCCGCACAATCTCCTGATACCGCTTGGCATCCGGTGTGTTCAGACTGATAGAGATTGTGTCGATCAGACCTGCAAGCTTCGGTGTGATATCTTCGTTCCAGATCAGATCTCCGAGACCGTTTGTATTGATACGGATTGGCTTATCATAATGTGCTTTCAGATATTTTGCGATCTCAAGCAGTGCATCCAGCCGTTCCGTCGGCTCACCAAATCCACAGAATACAATTTCTTCATACGGCGCAACATCCGTTTTCTCAAACTCTGCAATCACTTCTTCCACACTCGGCTCATGTTCCAGCCACAAAGGCGCATCATTTACCTCTGACACATGATCACGGGTCTGTCGTTCACAGAATGTGCATGCACACGGACAACGATTTGTCAGATTCACGTACAATCCGTTATGCACTTTATATAATATCGTCATTGCTTTTCTTACTTCACTACTCATTCTTCTCACCTGTCAATCTCACATTACTTTCAAACATACGGTTAAATCCAAGCCATTCCGTCTTGTCTTCATTCTCCCGGATAATCTCGGTAAATGTCTGCAACTTCGCATCCATATTATCGGCATGTGCGAGTGCCATCGCCTCGATCAATGCTGGTTTCTTGGGTGAACCATATTCCAGTTCCCCGTGATGTGCCAGGATGCAGTGCTTCAGCTCATTTGCAAGCTTCGGTGGAAATCCTGGAATCTCACGCACCTTATCCGCAATCATCATCGTACCCATCACAATATGTCCGACTAACTGTCCCTCGTCGGTGTAATCGTTCTGTGGGAAATCGGAAATCTCATCGACCTTACCGATGTCGTGACAAATCGCTGCTGTCACAAGTAAATCGTGATTGACAACCGGATAATTCGCTGCGATATATTCACATAATTTTGCAACCGATAAAGAATGTTCCAGCAGACCGCCTATAAATCCATGATGAATGGACTTCGCTGCGGAATGCTTCTTGAACTTCTCTGCAAATTCCTTGTCCTCAACAAAGAACATTTCCAATAGTTTATGTAAATACTGATTTTTTACACCCTGAATCAGTCCCAGTAATTCCTGATACATCGTATCAATATCTTTCGTTGAACATGGCATATAATCTGTCACATTGTATTCGCCTTCATCCGCCACGCGCACACGCTTGACATTTAACTGCAATGCTCCGTTAAAGCTCGTTACCTGTGCGTCAACACGAATATAGTCCATCGGCTCGAAATGCGCAATCGCATTCGAAAGCTCCCAGATCTTTGCATCGACCGTTCCGGTCTTATCCTGAAGCTGCAAAGAGTAATATGTCTTTCCAGCCTTTGTCTTTGCTACCACTTTATTCTTACAGAGATAGATTTCCGATACCATCTCTCCATCACGCAATTCTTTGATATAATTCATGCTCTTTCTTCCTCCATCCTGCGCTTCACTCTTTCCTATTTATATCACTTATATATACTTTTCGCAAGGGAGGATTCCTCCGCCTTCTTCGTCTTCGCACGTTCTTCCTGTATGTTCATTGGCTCCATATTCTCAAACCAGTTTCCCATGCTCTCGCCTCCGATCATAAACCATAGCATACAACTTCTGAAAATGTAAAGCGTAAGTTTGGAACATTTGGAAAAAGCGAGGAAATATGCGGGTTTGAAGGAAAAGATATTTTTATTTATGCTCATAATAATGTTAAAAACGGAAGGCGTACTTCGCTATTGAAGTACACCTTCCGCCTTTTTTATTCTTATTCTTCAATTACATAATTATTACTTCTTGATATAAGCTTTTGTATTCACAGACTGAATATTCTTATAGTTGTTCGCCGGTGCCGCGCTTCCCTTCGGTACCAAAACAATCTGGATTCCCTCCAGACGTTTCGCAAGGCCGGCAGTTCCGGATTCTTCTCCGTTCTTCGCCCAGCCAAGCCAGCCGTAAGACTGCGCATGCACACGATAATAGACATCAAAGTGGTTTGCCATCTCGCCGTAAAGCTTGATCTGGATTGCTTCCAGGCGTTTTGCCTTTCCGCTTGTTCCACTCATCGCCCCATCTTTTCTCCATTCTTTCTCCCAGCCATAGGTCTGAACATGGGTACGATACTGCACGCCTCCTGCATAAGCGGCATTCGAAAGCTTGATGTTGATTCCCTCCAGGCGTTTTGCCTTTCCGCTTGTTCCGCTCATTGTACCATTCAGTACCCAATTCTGCCAGCCGAAGCTCTGTACATGTGTCTTGTACATGATGTTTGTACTATCCGCAGATCCCGGTATCGTAATTGTTCCGTTTGTCTTCGCAATATATGCACGGGTATCATGCACGCCCTTCAACGCATCCACGCCTGCATAATCAAGTCCCGGTGCTTTTTCGTTCTTCTTTACAACTACGATCTGAATTCCTTCGAGCCGTTTTGCATAACCGGCAGTTCCGGATGGTTCTCCGTTCTTCGCCCAGCCAAGCCAGCCGTAAGACTGTGCATGCACACGATAATATACATCGTACTTGTCCTTATCTGCACCGGTCAACTGAATCTTGATTGCTTCGAGTCGCTTTGCTTCTCCGGTTGTTCCACTCATCTCTCCGTTTGCAGACCAAGGCAACCAGCCATATGTCTGACAATGTGTAGCATATTGAATACCCAGATTTTTATTACCACTGACGGAAATCTCGATACCTTCCAGGCGCTTTGCCTTTCCGGTTGTTCCACTCATCACACCATTTGTAACTGGGTTCTGCCAGCCAATAGACTGGACGTGAGTGCGGTAGGAGATGGTAATGTCTGCTACAGGTTCCTCAATTGCCTTAAACGTATAACCATTTTCCTTTGCATAAGCTTCTGCATACGAACCTGTATCACCATAGATTGTTTTTAGACCAGACTGGTCGAACGCAGCTTTTCCAATACTCGTTATACTCTTTGGTATTTCAATACTCGTCAATTCACTGCAATACGCAAAAGCAGAATTTCCAATACTTGTTACACTTGTTGGTATCTTCGTATCCTTACATCCCTGAATCAACTTATTTGTTTTTGTCTCAATAATTGCATTGCAATTATCATTACTATTATACGTTGCATTCTCTGGAGACACAATTATACTCGACAATTCTTGACACCCTATAAACGGAGAGCGTCCAATGCTCTTCACACTCGCAGGAATCTCAACATTTTTTATACAATGGCAATTCCAAAATGCAGAATCTCCAATACTCGTTACACTTGTTGGTATCTTGATACCTGTCAACTCGTAACAGCCCATAAACACCTTATTTCCAATACTCGTTACACTCACTGGTATCTCAATATTTTTCAAGCCAACACAATCCGCAAATGCAGAATCTCCAATACTCGTTACACCCATTGGTATCTTCGTATTCATACATCCCTGAATCAACTTATTGGTTTTTGTTTCAATAATCGCATTACAATTACCATTACTGTTATACGTTGTATTTTCAGGAGATACAACGATACTGGTCGGCCCATTCATACCGCCGCAACCCCTGAATGCATAAACTCCAATACTCGTTACATTCGCGGGTATATTAATATCAGCAAACCGCGAACAATCATAAAACGCATACTTTCCAATACTCGTCACACTCACTGGTATCTCAATATTTTTCAGCTTGTAGCAACCCCAAAATGCATGATGTCCAATACTTGTTACACCCTCTGGCATCTCCACACTCGCCATACCAGTACAATCCATAAATGCAAAACTTCCAATGCTCGTTACACCCTTTGGTATCACAATGCTCGTCAAATTATCGCATCCTTTGAATGCAGAACTTCCAATGCTCGTGCATTTCTCCGGAATCTTTACATCCCCACCTTTACCAACATACCCAACAATCGCGGTTCCGTTCCATTTAAAACCATCTGCATCCGCTTCACTTTCGTCATAAACAGCTTCCTGCATCTCATCCAAAGCCTCTGCATCCGTTTCCGTCGCTTCCGCAGACACCACCTCGTCTGGTTCTGCCGCCGATACCGTTCCTGCCGGAACATTCACCAGCAAGCTTACGCCCATGCACGCCGCCAGAGCAAAGCTTGCAAATCTTTTTGTTCTTCTCATACGTTTCCTCCTCGTTCTTACATGTGTTCATACTATTTTCTATTGAAAATACAATTTTGACTCATTTTACCACCATATGCCAAATGCCTGCAATAGGTGAATATCTATTTACAAATCCATCTCACACATGCTATGATGCAACTGTTGAAACATACACTTATTGTATGTGTTGGTTATCGGATTTCATCCGATAATCTGTGATATAGCTCTTATATCTTATGTCACCACGCGATAGCGTGATGACCTACGCACGCATCAGCGTGCTTCATTATTCCAGAAAAATCCCAATTATTTTATTATGTATCGCTTGTTGTATTTGTTTTATGTGGTAAAATATCTCTAATTATAACTTGACGACATGGCAAAGGAACTTTACGAGGATAACCTCGTCTTTGCCGACACAATGAACGTGCTGTTCTTCGATGGAAAGCCGATGATCCGCGCACAGGATTTATCACCACTCGACCCGACGGAAGAACACACTATCTTCGATGATGATTTTGTCAGCAAAACCGAAAGTGAAGAAAAAACTGACAAAACACAAAGCAAAACAGAAGTATTCAGCAATCAGAAATACAACCGGGAGAATCACCTGCTTAAATCAAAAAACGAATTTCTATCAGGAATCAAAAAGGGAGAAACATTTACTCCGGTTCTCACAGTTGTTGTATATTTTATGTACTAAAGTCAAGTCGATTTCTTGTAAGTATTCTAAATATATGCTATCTTAATTTTATACTATTTTTTAAGGAGCGTGATTCTATGAATTGTCCAACATGTGGAGCAACACTTACAGACGGCACAACGATCTGTCCTACCTGCGGAGCAGCTATATCCCAGCCGGCAGATTTCAACCAAATGCAATATCAACAGCCTCAGGCAAACTATAATCAGCAACCATACCAGCAGCCTCAGGCAAATTTCAATCAGGCACAATACCAGCAGCCTCAAGCAAACTATAATCAGGCACAGTATCAGCAGCCTCAGGCAAATTTCAATCAGATGCCATATGCAAATTCTGCTGGCGCAGGATTCAAGCGGAAATTCAATGCCGGACATTTTGCAGTGATGGGTGGAAGCCTCCTCTGCCTGATCTCCGTCTTCCTTCCGTTCCTGACGGTTTCCCTTTTTGGATACAGTGAATCAATGTCGTTATTTAAGGACGGCGAAGATGGCGTCATCTTTTTGATAACTGCAATCGTGATTATTGCATTGTCTATGCTGCGGGTAAATACATTGAATATTATCCTGACCCTGATTCAGGGAATTTTTGCAATTTATGAAACTATGAGCGCAAAAAGCGAACTTTCCGATTATGGTTCTATGGTTCAATATGGTGCTGGTTTCTATCTGCTTTTGATCGGTGGTATCGTTGCATTTGTCGGTGCCATTATCGGCTTGGTTCTTCATATCAATGCAAAGAAAGCATTTAATCAAGCCTAACATACTTTTATAAAAGGAATAAACCATGAACAAACGAAGCTTACGCATACTAGAGTTTAATAAAATACTATCTATGGTGACAGAATATGCGACCTCCCCTATGGCAAAACGCCGGGTGGACCGCATGAAACCCCAGCGTGACATCGAACAGATCCGAAAATTACAGGAAGAGACAAACGATGCACTGAACCGTCTGAACCGTCATGGAAATATCAGCTTTTCCGGGTTATGCGATATCGGTGCATCCATCAAACGACTGGAGGTACAGGGTACCCTTACTTCTAAGGAACTTCTGGACATCGCAGCCGTCTTACAGGTTGCAAAAGCAGCCAAACAGTACGGCGACGGTTCCGATCTGACCGAAGCACTCGCCAGCCGGAATCAGGAGCCTGTTTCACAGACTACCTTCGATTCCCTGACCGAGCGTTTTAACATGCTGCTGCCATTGGAGCACATCGCATCCGAGATCAACCGCTGTATCTTATCAGAAAATGAATACGCCGATGATGCAAGCTCCGGTTTGAAGAACATCCGCCGGGAAATCCGTCTCACCAATGACAAGCTGCATCAGCAGTTGGATAAGATTATCAAAAGTGACGCGAACCGTGACCAGTTGCAGGATTCTCTGATTACCATGCGAAATGGAAGATACTGTATCCCAGTCAAGCAGGAATACCGTTCGAAATTCCCGGGCATGATCCACGATCAATCGTCGACCGGCTCCACGCTTTTCATCGAACCAATGGCAGTCGTCAATCTGAACAACCAGATCAAGGAACTTGCGAACGAAGAATTACTGGAAATCGAGAAAATACTGGAAAGCTTAAGTGCGCAAGCGGCTACTTATGTCTCTGACATTGCCTATGATCTGGAATTACTGACCGATCTGGATTTTATATTTGCAAAGGCGAAATTCGCCCGTGCAACAAACAGCACTCGTCCGATCTTCAACACCGACGGTATCATTGATATCCGGCAGGGACGTCATCCATTGCTGGAGAAGCACACGGTTGTGCCAGTCGATATCCGGCTTGGTGAGACATACAACCTGCTCATTATCACAGGTCCGAATACCGGTGGTAAAACGGTTTCCTTAAAGACACTCGGACTGTTTTCTCTCATGGGACAGGCAGGTCTGCATATCCCGGCGATGGAGGAATCCCGTCTGGCTGTCTTCGACGATATCTTCGCGGATATCGGTGACGAGCAGAGCATCGAACAGAATCTGTCAACGTTCTCCTCTCACATGAGCAACATTGTTTATATCGTGCAGCACGCAACCCCGAACACACTATGCCTGTTCGATGAGCCGGGCGGCGGAACCGATCCAGTCGAGGGTGCGGCACTGGCAGTTTCCATCTTAAATTATCTGAAAAGTATGGGGGCCCGCTGCATGGCAACGACACATTACAGCGAATTGAAAACCTACGCCCTTTCCACCGATGGAGTAGAAAATGCCTCCTGCGAATTCGATGTGGCAACACTCCGTCCGACCTACCGTCTGACGATCGGTATCCCAGGAAAATCCAACGCATTTGCCATCGCAAGCAAGCTTGGTCTGCCAGATTATATCATCAACTCCGCAAAGGAACAGATTGACAGCGATGCGATCGACATGGAAACCCTGCTCGCGGATCTCGAAGCAAGTAAGCGATCCATGCAGGAGGACGAAAAGGCAATCGAGGCATATAAACAGGAAATTGAATCTCTGAAGGAATCCTTGCAGAAGAAGGAAGAAAATCTCGATACGAAGAAAGCCGAGATTCTGAAAAAAGCAAGAGAAGAAGCCAGAGACATAATCGAGGACGCCAAGGATGTGGCGGATCAGACAATCCGCGATTACAACAAATGGCGCAATAACCCGCACAAAGCAGACATGCGCACGATGGAAGAACAGCGCAGCAAGCTGCGAAGCAGGATCAAAGATTACGAGAAATCCGGTGCATCCGAGACAAAGAAACAAACCTCAAACCACAAGGCTTCTGATTTCCATATCGGTGATACCGTGCAGGTACTCAGCATGGGAACACGCGGTACAATCACAAAACTGCCGGACAACAAAGGCATTGCAGGCGTACAGATGGGTATTTTAAATTCTATGCTGCCGATTTCCGACCTGCTGATTATTCCGGAAAGTACCGTATCAGTAAATGGAACAAAACAAAAATACAGCGGCAAACATGCAGGCGGAGATCATACATCCGTCAGCAAATCTATGACATTCTCTCCAGAACTGAACGTCATGGGGAAAACAGTCGATGAAGCATGCTTTGAGATTGACAAATATCTGGATGATGCAGTTCTGGCACACATTTCCCGTGTCACGATCATCCACGGAAAGGGAACCGGTGCCCTGCGCAAAGGCATCTGGCAGTATTTAAAGAAACATCCACTGGTGCAGTCCTATCGCTCCGGCGAATTTGGTGAGGGCGAATATGGCGTTACCATCGTCGAATTGTAGACGAGTTACAACCATACAACACACTTTTATTGGAGGGGAACATGGAGAAACAACGAATCCTGATCGTCGATGACGACGAAAATATCGCAGAGCTTATCTCTTTGTATTTACTAAAGGAATGCTTTGCAACTGAAATCGCATACACAGGCAAGGACGCACTTGCACTCGCAGCCACCTTCAATCCTGACTTGATCTTATTGGATATCATGCTCCCGGATATTGATGGCTATGAGGTCTGCACGGAAATCCGCAAGACACGCCAGACACCGATCATCATGCTTTCCGCGAAGGGGGAAGTGTTCGACAAGGTGCTCGGCTTAAAGCTCGGCGCCGATGACTATATGATCAAACCGTTTGATTCCAACGAACTGGTTGCAAGAGTCAAAGCGGTTTTGCGTCGTACCGTTATGACCCAGGCTGTAACCACTGCTGCACCTGTAAGCATCGCTGAAGTTACCGATCATCAGGGTGAATTCGTCGAATATGACGGCTTACTTATCAATATGACCAACTACACTGTAACTTTGGATGGTGAATCGGTGGAGATGCCGCCGAAGGAGCTGGAGCTTTTGTATTTTCTTGCCAAACGTCCAAACCAGGTATTTACACGTGATCAGCTGCTTGACCGTCTCTGGGACTACGAATATGCCGGAGACTCGCGAACGGTAGACGTCCATATCAAGCGTCTGCGTGAAAAACTGAACGAAAATCACAACTGGTCAATCTCTACGGTATGGGGCAAAGGTTATAAATTCGAGGTAAAGTAACATGACATTACGCCACTCTCTGTTTGATAAAATATTCATAAGTTTTTTGGTTATTTTTACGGTTTGTTTTGGATTTATCGTCCTCTATGCCTCCAACGTCACACGAAGCATGCTTGTCGATGACCGAACAGAAGTACTGACAAATGAAGCATTTTTAATCGCGGATCAGACAGTCGCAGGATATGTACAGGGCGTTTACACCAAAGATGAATTGCAAGAAAGTCTACGCTATTACAGTGACAAACTGAATGCCAGCATCTGGGTTACCAACGAGAAAGGCATCATCTATGGATTTGCGAATGCGGATGGGCATCCAGATAACCCTAAAAATATTTTCCTCGTTGACCCGGATTTTGATATCTACACCGCGCAGTCTTTTAATGGCAAATTTTACAATACGTTCAAAAGCGACGTTATTTCTGTTGCCATTCCAATCCATATTAACAACCAGCCAAACGGTATGCTATTGATTCATTCTACGGTGGAACAGTTGCAGAATATTCAGGAAAAAATCGTAAAACTGATTTATGCACCATATCTGTTTATGATTATCATTTCCTTTGCCCTGCTCGGTATCATTTCTGGCAAGATCATGCGTCCGATCCGGAAGATCAACTCTGTGGCAGAGCAATATTCCACTGGTAACTTCGACACGCCAATGGATATTCATTCCAACGACGAGATTGGTCAGCTTGCATCCACACTGGAATACATGGCTTCAGAACTGGCAAAACTGGACGAGTATCGAAAATCGTTTATCTCCAATATCTCACATGATTTTCGCTCACCACTTACCTCTATCAAAGGTTATATTGAAGCGATACAAGATGGAACAATTCCGCCAGAAAAACAAAGTCATTATCTGGACATTGTTGTACAGCAGACGAACCGTCTGACCAAACTCACATCCAGTCTACTTGAATTAAACAATTACGATTCCTATGGAATCTGGCTGGTATGTAAAGACTTTGATATTGTAGATCTTGTCCTCTCAGCCATTAATTCATTTGAAGGACGCTGCATCGAGAAAAAAATTTCTTTACGGCTAAACAACCATACAGAACATTCAATTGTACACGCAGATAAAACTAAAATTGAACAGGTCATCTATAATCTACTTGATAATGCGATTAAATTTACATCGGAAAATAAATCAATTTACGTGACATTGACAGAAAAACATGATAAAATTTTTGTATCTGTGAAGGATGAGGGATGTGGGATTCCAAAAGAGTCTTTAAACCGTGTTTGGGTACGTTTCTATAAGGCGGACCGTTCCCGTGGCAAAGACAAACAGGGAACCGGACTCGGACTTGCGATTACCAAAGAAATCATCAAGGCACATAATGAGAATATCAATGTTGTCAGCACGGAAGGTGTCGGAAGTGAATTTACATTTTCACTGTCCAAGGCAACAACGGATTCCGAACAATCATAAGAATAACCGGTCTTATGCAAACCGCAAATTTATATGGCCGGATAAGGGGAGGTATTTATGTTTAGTATCAACAATCTTTTCAACAACGCGAACATGCAGTGTATCAACCAGCTCGGACAGTATCGTGTCTTTGAACACCAGAAGGATCTGTCAGTTTCTCCATACAATGCAGAAACTGCATATTTTTCTGCAGAGATGAATGTACGCCGCCGTCAGGTTTTGGTCGAACTGAACAACACATCCTGCAAATTACAGGCAGGTGCCATGCAGTGGATGCTCGGAAATGTATCCATGCAATCCGGTGTAAGTGCTGGTAATTTCCTCGGCAAAGCACTCGGTGCAGCCGTAACCGGTGAGACAATGTCCAAACCGGAATACACCGGTCAGGGTTATGTTATGTTAGAGCCAACCTACAAGCACATCCTGCTTGTCGATGTGGCACAGTGGGGGCAGATCGTACTCGAGGATGGTTTGTTCCTTGCCTGCGACAGCACATTACAGCATAAGGTTGTCAGCCGTAAGACACTTTCCTCTGCTGCGCTCGGCGGAGAGGGCTTATTTAACCTGAGCCTTTCCGGACAGGGTATCGCTGTATTGGAAAGTCCGGTTCCACAGCAGGAGCTTATCATGTTCAATCTGCAGGATGACGAGGTTAAGATCGATGGAAATATGGCAATCGCATGGTCCGGCTCTTTGAATTTCACGGTCGAAAAATCTTCAAAATCGCTGATCGGCTCGGCTGTTTCCGGCGAAGGTCTGGTCAATGTATACCGTGGTACCGGCTCGATTCTGATGGCACCAACTGCATAAGGGGAGGGATACATATATGATAAGTCAAAGCTTATTAAATAACACAAACGTACAGGTTACCTCTGCTCTTGGCGGCATGCAGGTACTGGAATATGTGCAGGATATGAGTGTCAGCCCATCTACCTCGAAACTGCAGTACTACATGTCCCGCATGAATGTGAACAAGCGTCAGCTTCTGCTTAATCTCAACGGAAATGGTTACACCGTTCAAGCCGGTGCCATGCAGTGGACGGCAGGTCAGATACAGATGGAAAGCGGCGTCAAAGGTGTTGGCGGTTTCTTAAGTGGTATGGCTAAAGCAGCAGTTACCAAAGAGACGGTTGCCAAGCCTATCTACACCGGTTGCGGTCAGGTCATGTTAGAGCCAACTTATCGTCATATCCTGCTGACGAATCTACAGGAATGGGGAGGCAGTGTTGTCCTAGATGACGGATTGTTCCTCGCCTGTGACAATACAATCACACAGAAGGTTGTAGCAAGAAGTAACCTCTCTTCTGCTGTATTTGGTGGTGAAGGATTATTCAATCTGAGTTTGAATGGTACAGGTATCTGTGCTTTAGAAAGCATCGTTCCAAGAAATGAAATTATCGAGGTTGTACTCGACAACGATATGATGAAGATCGATGGAAACATGGCAATTGCATGGTCATCTTCTTTGGATTTTACGGTTGAAAAATCTTCCAAATCTTTGGTTGGCTCTGCTGTATCCGGTGAAGGTCTGGTCAATGTATATCGTGGTTCCGGCAAGATCTGGCTTGCACCGGTATTGGAAACCGGTGGTTCCGCAGGTGTCAGCAGCCCGCAGAATGCAGGCGAGACAGCTTCCGAAGGAAAGACCGGTTCTGCAGCTGCCAGAAATGATACAATGAGCAAGATTGAGAAGTTCGGGAAGTTTATGGATAAGTTTAGTTGATGCTCAACGGACGAAAAATCAAAACGCATCTGTATATTTAGAATAGAGTACATGTAGATGCAATGTATTGAACCTAAGAATTACTAAATGTTCTTAACAAACATATTCTCAAAATACGCAACCGCAGCCAATTCGCCATCCATGGCTCAGTGGCTGCTTACCTGAACATCGTGTTCAGGTATTGCTTACAAGAAGAAAGAACATTAAGTAATTCTAAGGCTCAAACATATCGCATCTTACATGAAGCTCTATTCTAAATATAGATGCGTTTTTATCTTGTCATACGATACCTCATATCAGAATTATAAATCCGCAACTCTTATATTATCCCGTTCACATCGCAATTATCTGTGTAACATCTGCCTTTCATACTGGTCTTTTTTCTCCTACCTGCTGGCTACATATATGAGTTTATCGAGTATCTGCAGCAGTTCTGCGAGTTCTTTGCGGCATTTCTCCCTGTATTCGTCCAAGCCATCGTTTACATTGATATCTTTCATTTCGAACAGGTCCTCATCATTGTATATTGCGGCAACGAGCTGATTTCCTGCGAATTCCAGATAGGTATCTTTCGGAAGCTGCAGTATGCTGAGGATTGCATCCGGTGGCAATATGCTTCCTGCAAGCTGTTCGTCGGTTGCCAAAGTCGTAAATCTCCGGTCAAAATCTGTACTTCCAAGCCGGATTGCTTCTGCCGGTTTCTTCCTGCCTTTCCGCTCGACAACATGGACGACACCGTCTATATTATGTGGAAGGACTATGGTCACAAACGGTCCCTGGAATCGCGTCACTGCAGAAGATGATCCCGGTCTGTCCGGATCCATGTTGTCGCTTCGCCACCGCAGGCAAAGATCGCAGTACGTGATCTCTGCACCTCTGTAGATCGCATGGAAGTAATCGGAACCGGTCACTTCATTATATTCCGGCAGGAGCCTGCAGTTCTTCAGGGAATCTTCGTTCGTATGCCCGGTCGGCATATATTCCAGTATCTGCATCTGTTCTTCCAACACGCCCCGCACGGCACACTGTCCAATCAGCTCCTTCATCTGTTTCTCTATATTTGCAGCAATTAATGCTATGACAAATCCAATCATAATAGAAACAACCGCAATTCCAGTCAGCCGGTAGGTCCACGTCGAATCTTTCGCCCCGCAGAATGCAGGAATAAACGGTGCCGCCAGCATAGGCAGGAAAACCCAGCAAAGCTTTGTCAATATTTTGTACGTTCGTTGTTTGGATTTCAGCTTTGCTTCCAATTCATTCCTGTTTTGACCTTCATCCGTTTTTTCTCTCATATCGTCTTCCTCCCATACTTGCTCCGCACACGCTAATTGGAGCTTTTCTCTTGTTTCACTATTTTACCCCCAATCCGCTTGATTCTCAACCCTTTCCGATTGGAGCATCTCCCCCTGTTTGAACATTTTTGCCCCAACTCGCTTGCTTCTCAAAGCGCAAAGACGATATCAGAAGTGTATAAAAAATCCTGTAGTAGCAATCATTCTTTTTATATGTGGATAAAATAAAAAACGCATCTGCGATATAGAAATCCTTGCGGTATATGATACGATTCTCTATATCCGATGCGTTTTTGTTTTTCTATATCCTCCATGAATGATTGCTATCCAAGGATTTTATAAATTACACTTTCTTCGTCATCTCCAGACGAAGCATCGCACGCTTCAGTGCAAGTTCCGCCCGATCAATATCCTGTGAGTTGTCATGGATACGGCGCTCCGCACGAATCTTTGCTTCCTCGGCACGATGAATGTCGATTTCATCCGGCCATTCGACCGACTCTGCCAGAATTGTGACAGAATCGCCCAGGATCTCCGCGAAACCGGAATGTAATGCCGCTTCCTTGTCACCACCGTCTTCCCGGATTTTCAGAACCCCCGGTGCAACAACCACAGTCATAGGTATATGTTTTGGGTACAGTCCGATGATGCCCTCAATCGTATTAAACTCCAGAAAGGAAACCTCTCCTTCATAAAATACCCGTTCCGGCGCAATCACACGAACCATCATTTTATTTTCTGCCATGTATACCACCTAATTTATTTCTACTTCTTGCACTTTGCAAGCACATCGTCGATACTTCCGGCATTTAAGAAATAGCTCTCCGGAATATCGTCATGCTTACCTTCCAGAATCTCCTTAAAGCTCTGAATCGTATCAGACAGTGGAACATATTTGCCAGGAAGTCCTGTAAACTGCTCTGCTACATGGAATGGCTGTGACAGGAACTTCTGTACCTTTCTTGCTCTGGCTACGACGATCTTATCCTCCTCGGAAAGCTCATCCATACCAAGGATTGCGATGATATCCTGCAATTCCTTATACTTCTGCAGAATCTCCTGTACACCACGTGCCACCTTGTAATGCTCCTCACCAACCACTCTTGGGTCGAGGATTCTGGATGTAGACTCCAGAGGATCTACCGCCGGGTAGATACCAAGCTCTACGATGGAACGGGAAAGTACCGTTGTCGCATCCAAATGTGCGAATGTAGTTGCAGGTGCAGGGTCTGTCAGGTCATCGGCCGGCACATAGACTGCCTGTACCGATGTGATAGAACCATTCTTTGTCGAAGTGATACGCTCCTGCAATGCGCCCATCTCTGTCTGCAGGGTTGGCTGGTAACCAACGGCAGAAGGCACACGTCCAAGCAGTGCGGATACCTCCGAACCAGCCTGTGTGAAACGGAAGATATTGTCGATGAACAACAATACATCCTTTCCAACCTGATCACGGAAATACTCTGCCATCGTGAGGCCTGTCAGACCAACACGCATTCTTGCTCCTGGCGGTTCATTCATCTGACCAAATACCATCGTTGTCTTCTCGATAACGCCGGATTCGATCATCTCGTAATACAGGTCATTTCCTTCTCTTGTTCGCTCACCAACACCGGTAAATACAGAATATCCACCGTGCTCTGTCGCGATATTTGTGATAAGCTCCTGAATCAATACTGTCTTACCAACACCGGCACCACCGAACAGACCGATCTTACCACCCTTCTGATAAGGGCAAAGCAAGTCAACGACCTTAATACCGGTTTCCAGAATCTCTGTCTCGGTTGACTGCTCTGAAAACTCCGGTGCTTTTCTATGGATTGGAAGGTAAGTATCTACCTTTGGAGCCGGTTTATTGTCAATCGGCTGTCCCAACACGTTGAACATACGTCCCAGTGTTGCTTCACCGACAGGTACAGTAATCGGTGCGCCGGTACCAACCGCTTCCATACCACGTACAAGACCATCTGTCGGTCCCATCGCGATACAACGAACGGTGTCATCCCCTAAGTGCTGGGATACTTCGGCGTACAGTGTGTCACCGCTCTTTGTGGCAATCGTTATCGCATCATGAATCTCAGGCAGTTTACCTTCGGTAAACTTCGCATCGATAACGGCACCGACAATCTGGGTAACCTTACCTACATTTGTATCTGCCATTTCCTTAATCTCCTTTAACTTATTGCATCAGCTCCGGCAATAATCTCCGTAAGCTCCTGCGTGATTGCACTCTGTCTTGCTCTATTGTACTTGAGTGACAGGCTTCCGATCATATCCTCCGCATTGCTTGTCGCGGAATCCATCGCCTGCATTCTCGCACCATTCTCACTGGCTACCGCCTCTAACAGTGCACCATAAATAATGTTGGACATATATTTCGGCACGATCTGGTCTAAGACTTCCTCCTCCGACGGCTCGAAGTTCATCAGCAGCTTATTGTCACTGATTGGCTGCTCCGGTGTGAAATCTTCCTCCCGGATTGGAAGCAGCTTCATAAGCTTTGCTTCCTGTGTCACGGTATTCTTGAAATTCGTATATGCGATATACACCTCGCCAATCTCGCCTTTAGAATACTGCGTCAAAAGTTGCTTCGTAAGCTCGGTCGCATCGTCAAACAATGGTGCATTGATGATCTCTGATTCATCCTGATATATGCTGTAACCTTTTCTGGTCAAGCCCTCAATACCTTTTTTTCCGATACCATAGATATAGGTATCCTCCTTCGAAAATCCGGCTGCAACAATCTCCTTTACAACATTGTTGTTGTAACCACCGGCAAGTCCACGGTTCGATGTGATCGCGATAACTGCCTTCTTGTCACTGCCGTTTTCCTTCAGGAATTTATGGTTTGGTTCTTTCGTCATTGCAAGGATGGAACATATCGTATCATAGAGCATATTAAAATATGGTTTGTTGCTCTCAGCTCTCCCGCGTGCTTTCTGAAGCTTAACTGTAGAGACAAGCTTCATCGCCTTGGTGATCTGCTGCGTGCTCTGGACGCTTTCTTTGCGCCGCTTAATGTCTCTCATGGATGCCAAGAAAGATCAACCTCCTCGCTCTATTTATTAGAATGTTTCCTTGAATTCCGTAATTGCCTTCTTCAAAGCGTCCTCTAATTCGTCGGACAGCTTCTTCTCCTCGCGGATCTTCTCGAAAATGTCCGGATATTTCGTGGAAATGTATTCGAACAATCCACTCTCAAATTCCAGAATCCGGTCTACTTCGATATCAAGCAGATACTTTCTTGTTGCAGCGTAGATGATAACAACCTGTTTTTCAACCGGCATTGGCTTATACTGAGGCTGCTTCAAAATCTCCTTGATTCTTTCACCCTGTGCAAGCTGGTTTCTCGTATCCTCATCAAGCTCGGAACCGAACTGGGAGAATGCGGCAAGCTCGCGGTACTGTGCTAACTCCACACGAATTGGGGAAGCAAGCTTCTTCATGGCACCGATCTGTGCGGCACCACCAACACGCGATACAGAAAGACCTGCATTTACGGCAGGACGGAAACCGGAGTTAAACATCTCTGTCTCCAGATAGATCTGTCCGTCTGTGATGGAAATAACATTTGTCGGGATATACGCAGATACATCACCTGCCTGTGTCTCGATGATCGGAAGGGCTGTAAGCGATCCTCCACCGAGTGCATCCGACAACTTCGCTGCACGCTCCAAGAGTCTGGAGTGCAGATAGAATACATCACCCGGATAAGCCTCACGGCCTGGTGGTCTACGGAGAAGCAGGGAAAGTGTACGGTAAGCAGTTGCATGCTTCGACAGATCGTCGTATACAACCAATACATCCTTTCCATTTTCCATCCATTCCTCACCGATCGCACATCCGGCGTATGGTGCAATGTACTGTAATGGAGCTAAGTCGCTGGCGGTACTTGCAACGACTGTTGTGTATGCCATTGCGCCGTACTCTGTCAATGTCTTTACGATATTTGCTACAGTCGATGCCTTCTGACCGATTGCAACGTAGACACAGTTTACACCCTGCCCCTTCTGATTGATGATCGTATCGATCGCGATCGCTGTCTTACCGGTCTGTCTGTCGCCGATGATCAGCTCACGCTGTCCTCTTCCGATCGGAACCATGGCGTCGATCGCCTTGATACCTGTCTGAAGCGGTGTGTCAACCGACTTACGGGAGATAACACCCGATGCAACTCTCTCGATCTGTCTTGACTTCGTGGTTGCGATTGGTCCCTTGCCATCGATTGGCTGACCGAGCGCATTTACGACACGACCAAGCATCGCATCGCCAACAGGCACTTCCACCACGCGTCCTGTTGTCTTCACTATATCTCCCTCGTTGATATTTTTATGATCACCGAGAAGAACCGAACCTACATTGTCTTCTTCCAGGTTCATAACCATGCCGTATACTTCACCTGGGAATTCCAGAAGTTCGCCCTGCATCGCATTCTCAAGACCGTGAATACGTGCAATTCCGTCCGCTACCTGGATAACTGTTCCAACGTCGGATGTTTCCAGTTTTGTCTCATAGTTCTTAATCTGTTCTTTGATTACGGAACTAATCTCTTCCGGTTTTAAATTCATGGAACACGAACACCTCCTTCTTATGATTGTGCGAGTGCCTTTGACATCGTCTCAATCTTGGTTTTGATACTGCTGTCAACCACTCTGTCATCAATTCGGATCACAAGTCCGCCGATGATGGATGCATCTACCGTATAGGTTACTTCCATCGAAGCGAAATCTGTCGTCTCAAGCAGACGCTTCTCGATGGATGCCTTCTGTGCACCGGTAAGTGCAACCGCACTTGTCACACTTGCAACTCCTATATTTTTTACTCGTTTTACCTGTCTGATAAAATAGTGAAGCACATCTACAATCTTGCTGCCGTGGTCTTTCTCAACCATGATGCCGAACAATCCGACCATATCCTTCGATACGCGTCCTTTGAAGATGTTATCCACTATCTTCCGCTTCTCGTCCTTATCAATCTGTGGATGCTTGAGAATGCGGAGCAATTCTTCGTTTTCCTGTAACACTGTCACAAGAGCCTGCGCTTCTTCGTAGAGCATATTCAGACTGCCTTCTTCTAAGGCAAGTTCCAAAAGTGCATCTCCATAGGTTGTTTCTACTTGTCTCGCCATGTATCATCACCCATCTCTTTCAGCGTCTCATCAATCAGAGAAGCCTGTGTGTCCTCATCAAGAGAGGATGCAACGAACTTTCCTGCCATCGCAGTTGCCACGCCGATGATCTCCTGTTTCACCTCATCCTTCACACGTTCTTTTTCAAGCTCGGCTTCGCTGTTTGCTCTGTCGATAATGCGTCCTGCCTCTTCCTTCGCCTCGGCAATGATGTTTTCCTCGTTCTTCACCGCACGTTTTCTTGCGGAAGAAAGGATCTCACCCGCTTCGCTGTTCGCATTTTTGATCTTCTCATCATACTCTGCACGAAGCTTCTCTGCCTCCGCGCGGTCTGTCGCCGCATGGGAAAGGTCATCCTTAATCTTGTTCTGTCTGTCCTCGAGCACCTTGCGCACCGGGTTGATCAGCACATAAGTCAGAAAGATGAAGAGCAGAAATACCGCAAGTCCCTGTATCAGAATATCGAACAGAAGCTGCGCATCCAGACCGAAGATACGGCCCGTCTCCTCTGACAGAAGCGCGATATTTGCAATTCCTGTCATATTTTACTCCTCCTAATTTTGTTCTTACTTGAAAGGCTTAACGAACATCAGAAGAAGTGATACAACCAGACCGTACAGACCAGTTGTCTCGGCTACCGCCTGTCCAAGAAGCATCGTTGACATGATGTCACCCTTTGCACCCGGGTTACGTCCAACTGCGGAAGCACCGTAACCGGCAGCGATACCCTGACCGATACCAGGACCGATACCGGAACAAACTGCAATACCTGCACCGATTGCGGATGCAGCGTTAACTATTGTTTCACCTGTAATACCATTCATGAAATAATTCCTCCGTTTTTCTAAATATTAAATCTTATTACCCTTCTACATTTCGCTTATTTGCAACAAATGTCATCGTCAGCATACAGAATACATACGCCTGGATCACACCTGAGAACAAATCGAAGTACACATGCAGTGCCGATGGAATACCAATCTTTACAAATATCGGCAGCATGCCATAGTAAAGTGCCATCATAACGGTTCCTGCCAGAATATTACCGAACAAACGCAGCGACAGTGATACCGGTGTGGCAAACTCACTGATCACGTTGATCGGGAAGAACAGGAATATCGGATCGAACAGACTCTTGAATGCACCCCATTTCTGGTAACGAATGGATGCGTACTGTATCATGACAAATGATACAAGTGCGATACAGAGCGTCGTTCCGTAATCCGCGGTCGGCGGCCGAAGCATAAACAAGCCGGATATGTTCGAAAAAAGTACAAATATGAACAAGGTTCCGATGTAATTGATATAATGCTTACCAGCTTCTTTTCCCATCGTGCTGTTGACGAACTTGATCAGTGATTCGATGGCAAGCTCGACTCCAGTGGCGAATTTACTTGGGTTATCCCGCGTCTTCAGCACACTTCTTCTGGCACAGATTGCCAAGATTGCAATCACCAGCAGTACAATGAAGGTGCAGACATGGGTGGTGGTAATATATACCGTCGTGCCAAAGAAATGAATCGGATACAGTTCGTGGATATAGAAATCTACATCTTCGGAGCTGTTACTGATTACTTGTATTCCAGTGGCAAACCCACTCCTCATACGCTTTTCCTCCTTTTTTATTTTATGTTAGTCGATTGCAAAACCAGTTAATATCCACCATGTATTTCAATATGATTTATTCTATATACAATGTATTGAAGCCAAGAAGTTCTAAGCTTCAAACATATCGTATATTCAGAATAAAACCATATTGAAATACACGGTTCATGTTATCCTACTATGTTTTGCAATCTCCTATTTACTACCTTATTCCTCATCCTCGGTCTGGAAATGAGGTTCATCATCTTCCTGACTGGGTTGTTCCGGCTCGACCGGTTCTTCCGGTTTTTCCAATCCGAGACGGATCAGGATGCGGCGGATTTTAGGCTGCAGATAGGCGCAGATCTTCGGTTCGATCATGCCAAGTGCCACGCCTGCAAATGCTGTAATTCCAAGATATATAGAACCTACCAGCAAAGCAAGTGTCACAACCATACGCAGCAGACTGTTCACGATTACCTTTTTCTTCGCACCTGCCTCGCCCATATCGAGTGCCTGATCGAGCACATCATAGATATGGTAAATGCGCAGTGCCCCGCCGAGATTGCCGACGAGCAGTGCAAGAGCAAAGATATAATATGGACGCATAAAAAATGCACCGATCGCCAGAAAGACGATCATACAGACAGCCATGCCGATATACATTTCCTTCAATATTCTGTGAACCTCTGCCATGCTATGCCTGTCTTTTTGCCTCCACTTACTTGTGTTTATTATCCGAATTATTCAGGAATTTCCGTATAAGAATATACACGGAGCGAAAACCCGCCAGCACACCGATCACGATAAACCATACCATAAAATCCTTCCCAAATATACGCTTTATCAGATATGCGATGCCCATGCTTATAAAGATCGTAACCACCATCGTAAACCCAATCTGCGTGATGAGATACAGCATCTTTAAGACCTGGCTTCTTTCTTTGTTATTCATTAAAACCCTTCCAATACAATCAGATATACACAAAGCTTATTATATAAGATTTTTCCTTATTTTTCAATCATTTATACACCGAATTAAACAGTATTTCAGAATTGTATTTTTCGCGAAAAGGTTGTCATTCCCTAACGATTGATGTAAAATAGCGGCATGGAAACGAAACTATTAAATGGAAATAACAAAGAAGCAATTGCAGAGGCATCGAAAATCCTGCAGGACGGCGGCTTGGTCGCATTTCCGACCGAGACAGTCTATGGATTAGGTGCTGACGCATTAAATGCAGATGCAGCCGCAAAGATCTACGCTGCCAAGGGACGGCCAAGCGACAATCCGCTGATCGTCCACATCGCAGATACCGATGCGGTAGAGAAGCTGGCAGATCTCGAGACGATGAACCGGACACACCCGGACATGGTGAAGAAAGCGCACATGCTGATGGAAGCTTTCTGGCCTGGTCCACTGACGATCATCTTTCCGAAGCTCGCCATCGTTCCAGACGGAACGACCGGCGGACTGCCGACCGTTGCGATCCGGATGCCATCCCACCCAATCGCACAGGAGCTGATCCGCACAAGCGGTGTCTCCATCGCAGCCCCATCTGCAAACACTTCCGGCAGGCCATCACCGACGACCGCACAGCATGTATGGGAGGACATGGACGGCCGCATCGAGATGATATTAGATGGTGGTGCCGTCGGAATCGGAATTGAATCGACGATCGTCGATATGACAGGCACGATCCCAACGATTCTTCGACCGGGCTTTATCACGAGGACGATGCTCTCCGAGATCGTCGGCGACGTGACGATCGATCCAGCTATTATCGAGCCGGACCCGAATCTTCGTCCGAAAGCACCCGGCATGAAATATACACACTATGCGCCACACGGAACACTCAGTATCGTGGAAGCTGTCGCAGACGAATCGGCAAACCGGGCAAGTCTGCATTCCGGTGTCAAGGTCTCCTACAACGCGACCGAAGCGGAAACATTGCGCGTAGCGGAGAAAATCAAGGCACTTGTAAATGAAAAGGAAGCACAGGGCTACAAGGTTGCGATTCTCACAACCAAGGAGCATGCATCCTTATATAAGAACTATTCGCATGTACTGATCGTCGGCGAGGGTAGCAAGGGACAGACAATTTCCGCACGGCTTTATGCCGCCCTGCGTGAATGTGACAGCGAACAGATGGAATATATGTACAGCGAAGCATTTGACCAGAACGAACTCGGTGGTGCCATCATGAACCGGCTGCTGAAGGCGGCAGGACACAGGGTCATCACCGTGTAGATATTCTATATCCACATATGGTTTTACATAGATTCATCTATATATACGATATGTTTGAGCCTTAGAAGTTCTTAATGTTCTATTCCGTTACAGCCATGTTTGAACACGATGTTCAAACAAACCGCCACTGAGCCATGGATGGCGAATTGGCGGTGGTGGCGTACAGATATAATATGTAAATTAGAACATTTAGAACTTCTTAGGTTCAATACATTGTATATAGGATGAACTATATAAAACTATATGTGATATATAATAATTGCAATGTTGACATTTAATTACAGGAGGATTTAAGATATGACAATCGCAATTGGAAGTGACCACGGCGGATATGAACTCAAGCTGGAGGTTATCAAGCATTTGAAGGATCGCGGATTTGAAGTGACAGATTACGGCTGTGACAGCACAGCATCCTGTGACTACCCAATCTATGGAAAGGCTGTTGCAGAGGCGATCGCTGCTGGCAAGCAGGATCTGGGTATTCTCATCTGCGGTACCGGTATCGGTATGAGCATGGTTGCAAATAAGGTCGAAGGTGTCCGCGCCGCACTCTGCAGTGACTGTTTCTCTGCACAGGCAACCCGCGAGCACAACAACGCCAATGTACTCTGCATGGGCGCACGTACAATCGGACCTGGTCTTGCACTTATGATCGTGGACAAATTCGTGGATACACCATTCTCAAACGATGAGAGACATGTGCGTAGAATCAAGATGTTCTCATAAAACTGACCAAAGATAAAGGACTGAATACAAATGACAAACTTCAATCAGATATCGAAGAAATATTACCGCAAGGCAAAACATGAAATGCCTTTATGTTACGCAGAAAAGAAATTATATCTTGCAGAGTTATCGGAAACCCTGCATGCAATCGAAACAGAACATCCATACCATGAAGAAGGTACGCGGCGTCATCATTGCCGCTGCGGTTATGATCTCCTTTGTAGTTGGTTGTGCCGGTTATATGATCTCAAGCAAACTAATCAAATCACGTTACACCGTTGTAATCCACGAACCTGTGGTCGTTGAATCGCGGGCAATTCAGGAATAAGGCAGGACGAATATGCAGACGATTATTACAAACCTCAAACGAGCCTCTGTAGAAATCATCCTTCTCTCGCTGTTATGCGAGGAACCGATGTACGGCTACCAGTTGGCACAGGAAATTAAAAAGCGCAGCAATGGACAGTTCTCCCTTATGGAAGCGTCTATGTATCCCGTACTTGGACGGTTGAAAGAGCAGGGCGATGTTACGATGGAGACGGTACAGAAAACACCGAAGTCCAAGCGTGTCTATTATCATATTACCGAGATGGGGCGCAACCATCTGGCGCAGATGAAGCAGATCTTTGCAGATACTGTCGGAATCATCAATACGATCATTCAGGCATAATGTATTATGTATTATACAGACGATCGCACAGAAAAAGCGGGTATGCATTTGGCATACTCGCTTTTTTTATCTTTTCTTATTTTGCTGGCTTCGGCGTTCCACAGGTACAGGTTGTGACGTATTTTTCATTTTTCTTCCTGCATTTTGGACAGATCCAGATTCTTCCAGACTTCACATCCTGACGGTAATCACGTTTGTTCTGTGCCAAAATGGATTCTGTAATCTGTTTTTGTCTCCGTTCTTCTGCCAGTTCTTCCCGCTCCTGCTGTTCAACCAGATCCATAGCCACATCCACCACCATCGGAGGCGGATCTACACGCAATGGTTCCGGTATAAACAAATGCGCAATCTTATCATCCAATGTTGTCTCTGTCTTGTACATGTAATGAGACGGTCTATTCAAGTTTCCTTTTTCGATTGGTTTCGGTGGTTTCGCCTTTATATTCGCAATCGTTGCTATCAACGATAAAACCACAAATACAGCTATCACAATCAAAATAATCATTCCATCTGACATAATTTCACCCCTGTCATTCTTCCGGTAGCTGACAGTCTGCCAGTGCCTCCCGGTACACCGCAAGCTGCTGTTCATATATTTCTATGGACTGCTTTTGCTGTTCCGATGATGTCTGTAATTCTGCTTTTTCCGCCTGCGCAAGCAAAGCCTCGTAGCAGGCAACCAACCCCTCCAGACTCTTCTTCCCACCTGTCTCTACATCCAGAATACATTCCGTCTCGGAAACGGCATTCTGATACCAGACGATTGCCTCATCATAATCCATGCTATCTTTATAATAGCAGCCTAGTTCATAGCAGATCTCCGCACACGGCGTATCTAACATATCCCGGAGCGCATATTTCATAAGCTCCGCGCCGTTTCCCTGCAGTCTTGCCAGATGTGCCAGCACACAGGCAGCCTCCCTGCCAGCTTCCGCCATCGGATCTTTCTCCCACTCTCCGGTGAAAAATCCACACGCCCGTTCAAAATCTGTCAATTCTCCACATTTTAGCAGCTCCTTCGCATACATCTTCCGAAGCTTCGGCGACAACTCGCCATCCCTCGCATAGATTCGTTCGCAGATCTCGAAATCTCTGCCTCCATGCACCGCTAACGGCTTGTGCTGGATCTCAATATCACTGTCGAACACAACCGGATCTAACCGCACCGTCTCATGCACCGGGTCGATCCACGTAAACGTCCGAAGACGCTTAAAGAGCTTCGGGCGAAGCTCCCGTTTCACATTCATAACTGTATTGAACGCTTCTGTGACGTACCACATCTGCACGATCTCAATCTCCGGAAGCAGACAGTTCTTCAGATCAAGGAAACGCGCCCGATTCTCCGCGTCAAGCACCTCGTCCGCATCCGGCGCATAGATGTATTCCATCGTCGCCTTGGAGAATGAGAAATTCCGCGCCGCCGAGAAATCACCAATCCACGTAAAATCATAGATCTGATCGGTATAGCGTGCCGCGACCTCCTTCGTGCGGTCGGTGGAACCTGTATCCACAATGATGATCTCGTCCATCAGGTCAGCGACACTGTCCAGACACCGCGCCAGAACCTGCTCTTCATTTTTCACGATCATACATAAACTGATGGTTGCCATTGCTACCCCCTGTCATTCGCATCATTTGTTTATCCGTACACATTCTTTTTTTATTATACCTGTTTTATATGTGGCAGACAAGTAAGATTCCTGCTCCTTTTTCGCAATTTTGCTTGACCTTCCAACGCAAAATGAGTATTCTATAGAGTGTGATATTTTATAAGAGAGGACTTCTACTATGAAACAGATTATTTTAACTGGCGATCGTCCGACAGGACGTTTGCATGTTGGACATTATGTAGGCTCTTTGAAAGAGCGTGTGAAACTTCAGAATTCTGGTGTCTATGATGAGATCTATATCATGATCGCGGACGCACAGGCACTCACAGATAATGCAGAGCACCCGGAGAAGGTACGTCAAAACATCATGCAGGTTGCACTTGATTACCTCGCATGTGGACTTGACCCGGAGAAGGCAACGATCTTCATCCAGTCCATGATCCCAGAACTGACGGAGCTTACATTCTATTATATGAACCTTGTTACCGTTTCCCGTGTACAGCGTAACCCGACTGTAAAGGCTGAGATTCAGATGCGTAACTTCGAGGCAAGCATCCCGGTTGGTTTCTTCTGCTACCCAATCAGTCAGGCAGCCGATATCACAGCATTCCGCGCAACCCATGTACCGGTTGGCGAGGATCAGATGCCAATGATCGAGCAGTGTAAGGAAATCGTACACAAATTCAATACAGTATACGGCGAGACACTGACCGATCCGAAGATCGTACTTCCGGAAAACAGCGCATGTCTGCGTCTGCCGGGTATCGATGGTAAGGCGAAGATGAGTAAGTCTCTTGGCAACTGCATCTATCTTGCAGAGGAGCCGGAGGATATCAAGAAGAAGGTTATGTCGATGTTCACCGATCCGAACCATCTGCGTGTTGAAGATCCGGGACAGGTGGAAGGTAACCCGGTATTTATCTACCTCGATGCATTCAGCAAGCCTGATTATTTCGCAGAATTCCTTCCAGAATATTCTGGTATGGACGAGCTGAAGGAGCATTACACACGTGGTGGTCTTGGCGATGTGAAGGTGAAGAAGTTCCTGAACAATGTACTTCAGGCAGAGCTTGCTCCAATCCGTGAGCGTCGTAAGATGTGGGAGCAGAAGCTTCCAGATGTTTATGATATCCTGAAGGCTGGCAGCAAGAAAGCCAGAGAGACGGCAGGCAAGACACTTGAAGATGTCCGCCGCTCTATGAAGATTGATTACTTTGATAATGATAATCTGTTGAAGATGTAATTTTAATATAAATTAGAGTATTATGCAAAAAGGGGCGTTATAAAAACGCCCCTTTTATTATCTTTATATCCTCTTTAATTTGTTAAGTAGCTGCTCATCACTCATCCGAAATACATCATCGATGATCCAGATATGCATATCCCTTGCTCGCTGCTTGAAGAACATCGTGCCAGTCGTGTTATCACAGGCACGTGCTAAGACAAGTGCCTTTCTGGCATATTTGCCACCAAACTTTCGTGATACGGTCTCTAACTCATGCAGCGCACTGCCACCTGCCTTGCCACTCTTGCAGGAGATAAAAATCGGACACACCTGCTTCATCAGGATCACATCAATCTCGTTCATCGTATCATAGCCGGGATTCATCGTGTCATGCACCTCACCATCCCAGTCAATATGCGCACCAATCACCGCATCCGAGAACAGGTAACCTTCCCGCGTCGCTACCTCATAGACATGCAGTTCCAGCATATTTCCTGCCTTTGCAATAATCTTCTTGATCTGATTATTCTTAAACCGGAACATCACTTTTTTCCCGTGTTCTTCGTAATCCTTGAGCATGCCAATCTCATACAGATCCCGCAGCAGACGGATGGCATCGCCAAGCTGATTGATGTATAACTCACTCCAACCTTCCCGCTGGTTCGGTGTGTTCTTGCGAAGTTCGTCAATGACTCCACAATGTTTGTTCCAATCTCCACGGTATCTACGGCACAGATCCCACATAATCCGGATATCCTCCCGGAACTGATCGGTAAATTTCCACTCGGAGATACTTCCCGTCTCCTTCGTGAGCAGACCGCCATGCAGCATGATATCCTCCGCGATACTGATATTAAAATGATAATCGGACGTGATCACCTTCGAACCACGGACATCAATTTCCTTTCCGGTAAATGGATCGATACGCAGCTTGCTGACTTCCATTCTTGCGGAAATACACCCAAGCGCGATCAGAAGCATCTCACTACCACCGGTCAGAGCAAACCGAATCCCCGGATATTCCCGGATAATGCCCGCCAGAGTTCCTATAATGTTATCGAGATCATCCTTTGGTACCTCAATAAATTCCAACTCCATATCCGGATATTTGTGGTCACGAAACTGCTCGATATCCCGGATCTGCTTCGTAATCATATTATCTTTGTGTCCGAGAAAAATCACGCGTTCCGGCATGTATTTCATCATCACCATCACATTCTCAATTGGTTCCTGTGAAAAGAATTTGACGATTGCTTTTGTTCTCTCCATGTAACTTCCTCCTATAAAGGAATTGCAAAAGTACCCACCCCTGATACTTTTGCAATGATTCATTCTCTATTCTTTACTGCATAGATGCAAATAACGCCGCAATCTCCTCTGGCGACAGTGTCCGGTTTGGATTGTCGTCCACTGGCATTGTCGGTGCTGGTTCTGCATCCATGTTCATCGTTGTATCTGTGATATCCTGTTCTACTTCGTGCACTGCCTCTGCAACTTCCTCCGCATGTGCTTCCTCTGTGGACAGATCTGTCTGTCCCTGTTGTGGAAACGGGATCACATCTGCATTCTTCACATCCTCTGCCGGTTTATCTGCCTGCAGATTACCAAGCAGAGCATCGATCATACTCTGATCTAACATACCTGTATTGGCTGCTTCTTCCTTGAATTCTGCCTCTTCCTTTAATTCCTTATCGGTACTGCCGCCAAACTGCGAGAAGAAGTCCTCCGTATTAAATGCAGGCTCTGGTTCTTCTGTTGGTGCAGCCTCTTCTGCAACCGTTTCTGGTTCTGCTGTTGATGCCGCCTCAACCTCTGCTGGTGTATCATCTGTCTGAGTCAGAGAATCATCTGCGATTTCTAGCTCTGCCTCATCGGCTGTATCATTCTCAATTCCACCGGGGATCTGTGACTCTGGTACATCAGTCTCAGTCGTATTCTCAACATTCGCTACCACTTCCGGTTGCTCATCTTCCGGCACTCGTTTTTGCACATCCGCGGTAACGGCTGTCGATGCAGCCTCTACTGATGGTGCTGCCTCCACATACTTCGGCATCTCAATCGCATCCACGGCCTCACGCAATGCGGTAAGCTGTGCTGTCATCTGCTGTAACTGGGCAACCACTGCCTGTACATCGCCTGCCAGCTTGCCAAACTCCTCCAGCACCAGTGCAGTATGATCCGGCTCCTTCTGTGCCTGCAATGCTGCCTGCATTTCCAGTTCCTTCTGCATCTGCTCCGCCTGCTGTGCTGCTTCCTCTTCCTTCTTCCGATCATAATTGATCAGAATCTTGATCGTCTTTTTCAGCGCCTCATCCAACTGCTCTGCCTGCGCAGACAGATAGGTGTTTGTCTTTCTCTGCTGCACATAGGAAGCCTTTGCCAGACGTTCCATATCGTTGAGGATCTCCGTATCCTCTTTTTTCGTATATTCCTGCAAGGTCTTTGTCACATATTCCTGCATTGCCTGTTCTTTCGCCACTTTGATGTCGACAACGGACAGAAGCAACGCATAAATGCTGCCTACCAATACAAGCGAGATTATCGCAACATAGACTGCCTGTGAACGATATGCAAGCATGCAGTATCCCCACGCCAGAAGCGCCGTGAAACTGATCATGCCAAGTGTCACCATTCTCTTATAACGATTCCCCATCTGTTTTTTGCCTCCCTGCTTCTCGCCACAGATTACCCTTTATAATGCTTCTCCGGATCTGCAAACTTCGTATATTTTCCAATCCAACGAAGATCGACGCTGCCCGTCTCACCACTACGCTGCTTGGCAATGATGATCTCCGCAGTCTGCGGTTTTGTCGTTGTCTCCGGATTGTAATATTCGTCTCGATAAATAAACATAACCACATCGGCATCCTGCTCGATAGATCCAGACTCTCGCAAATCCGAGAGCACTGGCTTGTGGTCCGGTCTTGCATCTACCGCACGGGAAAGCTGCGACAATGCAATAATTGGAATCTTCAGTTCCTTCGCCAAGTTCTTCAATGCACGTGAAACCTCCGCGATAAACTGCTGCCGGCTTTCCACGGCACGGCTTGGGCTCATCAACTGCAGGTAGTCGATCATGATAACCTGCACTCCATAATTCTGCTTCCATTTTCTTGCGATTGAACGAAGCTCTGAGATTGTAACCGATGAATTTTCCTCTATGTATAACGGCGAATTAGCAACTGCCTCTGTACTTTCGATGACCTTATCCCAGTCATCATCCGACAGATCGCCGACCTTCATACTCTTGGAATCAACCATTGCATCTACCGCCAGAATACGGCTTGCCAGCTGTTCCTTACTCATCTCCAATGAGAAGAATCCAACCGGAATATGTTTCATAACCGCCAGATGATGCGCAATATTTAAGACAAATGCCGTCTTACCCATCGCAGGTCTGGCTGCTACAAGCAAAAGTTCTCCGGCATGCATACCAGTCAGCATATTGTCCAAATCCCGGAATCCCGTCGGAACACCAGTAACCTTACCATCGTTTCTTGCCGCTTCCTCCATCTCACGAATGACATTCATCACAATCTCGCGGATCGGCACTGTATCCTCGGAGCCGTTTCGGTTCTGCACGAGCTTGAAGATACTCTGTTCTGCGCGCTCCATAATGACTTCAACCGGTTCCTGTGACTGGTATCCATCCTTCTCGGTATTCTCACAAAGCTTGATCAGCTGTCGGAGTGCCGCCTTATCCTTGACAATCTTCGCATAGTCCTTCACCGGAGCATATAACGGCGCTGACTGCACTAACTGTGCCAGCGTCACTGTGTTTGCCACTTCTTCTGGGATATCCTTCATCCGCAGCCGTTCTACCAGCGTGATCGGATCTACACTTGCTCCCTCTGAATACAGTTCGACCATATTATCGAAGAGAATTCCATACTGCTTATTGTAGAAATCCTCTCCTGTCAGCATATCCACCAGATCTGAGATTGCATCCCGGTTTACAAGCATCGTTCCCACGATTCCCTGTTCCGCCTTTTCATTATGCGGTTGTACGCGTCTTATCGTATTTTCATCCATAAAAATTACTCTAATCTTTCTAAGCCTGCGGCATACCGCAAGCCCACTAATTTAAGCTTCCTCAATCTTCACTGTAAGCTCTGCAGTTACCTTTGTGTGCAGCTTGATTCCAACGGTACGTGTACCCGGCGCCTTGATAGCATCCTTCATAACAATCTTCTTTTTGTCGATGTCATGTCCAAGCTGCGACTTGATTGCCTCTGCAATTTCCTTGGAAGAAATCGAACCAAAGGTTCTTCCGTTTTCACCCATCTTGATAGAAAGCGTGATGCTCTCCTTCTCAATCTGTGCAGCAAGTGCCTGTGCATCTGCCAGCACCTCTGCGGCAACCTTATCCTCATGTGCCTTCTTCAGCTTCAAATCATTCAGGTTCTTTGAGGTTGCTTCCATACCAAGCTTCTTTGGAAGCAGCATATTTCTTGCATATCCATCGGATACATCTACAATCTGATCTTTTTTTCCAAGGCTTTTTACGTCCTGCAATAAAATAACTTTCATGTCTGGTTCCTCCTTAATTCCTAAATATCGCCTTCCCGATACATCTCATCCAGAAGGGTCTTTAACTGGATCAATACCAATTCATTTGTACTATTTGTAAACTGGGCTCCGGCAATATTTGCATGTCCACCGCCACCCATTTTTTCCATAATAATCTGTACGTTCACATCGTCGACCGACCGTGCACTCATATAAACCGTGCCATCCTTCTCTGTCGTAACAAATGATGCACGGATTCCTTCGATGTTGAGCAGGTCGTTCGCAACCTTCGCCGCAACCACCGTCGGTGCATCGGATTCCTTTGGATCAACCGTGGAAATCGCAAAATGCTCCATATAAATCTCCGAATTGATGACGCCCTCTGCCAACTGGCGATACGTGTACATATCACTTCGGAACATCTTTCTGACACGAACGACATCCGCACCACTCCGGCGCAGGTACGATGCTGCATCAAATGTACGCACACCCGTCTTGGTCAGGAAATTATCTGTATCAATCACGATACCAGCATACATGGCATCCGCCTCGATTGGACGAAGCTTTACCTTGCCCTCGATATACTGCAGGATCTCCGCAATCATCTCACATGCAGAGCTTGCATATGGCTCGATATACGAAAGTGTTGCATTCTCGATCACCTCGTCCGATTGTCTATGGTGATCAAATACCACGATAGACTTTGCCAGACTGAGCAGCTCCTCACACTCGGTCATGCTTGGTTTATTCACATCCGTTACGACAACCAGCGTGTTCGGAGTTACCCGACTGATTGCCTGTTCACTGTTGATGATCATATCATCGCCGTAAACGCTGTTCCCCATAAATCCACTGATGATTGGGCGGATGGCTGAAGTCACCTCATTTACTACGATATACGCCTTTTTATTTAACGTCTTAACCAGACGATACACGCCCACCGCCGAACCAAATGCATCCGCATCCGGTCGTTTGTGTGCCATGATGATAACACTGTCTTTACTTGTCAGAAGCTCCTGGAACGCCTGTGCCTTAACACGCGCCTTAACGGTTGCGGACTTCTCCGTTCCTGCGCTCTTTCCACCAAAATACGTCGTCTTATCACCATATTTAACAACTGCCTGATCGCCGCCTCGTCCAAGTGCCAGTCCGATTGCGGTACGCGCCCGCTCATACGCCTGCGCAAAGCTGTCTGTTCCAGCACCGACACCGATACTTAACGTAACTGGAATCTCGTTTCCGACATTGATACTCTTTACCTCGTCCAGAATCGCAAACTTTGTCTCACGAAGCTGTGGCAGATACTGCTGCCGGAATACGAAGAAATATTTATCCTTCTCCAGCTTCTTTCCAATCGCGTCGATCGTGGAAAGATACATGTTGATTCGTCGGTCAACCAGTGCTTCCACCAGCGAATGACGAACCTCCTCTGTATTCTCCATAACCTCATCGTAATTATCAATATACAAAAGTCCTGCGACAAGCTTCTGGTCTTCATTTTCCTTCTTGTAGATCCGAAGCTCAGTCTCATCGTACAGATACAAGGTAATCATGGCATCTGCCTGATGATCGACCATCGCATCCTCATCCGAATCTACTAACGCCTCTGAAAAATCGATCCGGCGCAACAATGCCCGATAGACACGGTCGTTATATTCCAGATCCATCTGCATTTCCTCGGACGATAACGCCTCCGCATCCACCGCCGGGAAGAATGTCGCAATGTTCTTGCGAATCCGCTTTTTAGAACCAACGCCAATCTCCTCGATAAACTTTGCATTGCCCCACAGAATCTTACCATCCGTATCCAGCAGCGCATACGGAATATCCAGCTCTTTCAAAAGCTCCTTCTGTATCTGCCCCTGTTCCAGCGCAAACCGGAAGACAACCGGCATGATCGCCGCCTTCATTACAATGAAAAATATAATCTCACATACAACGAAGATAAAAACTGCCGCAGCGGCAATCGCACCGCTCTTTTTGTCATGTACATACAGCACGATCACCATGCCAACCAGAAGCACAGTCAGTGCCAATGGCATCAGCAGATATTGTTGTATTTTCTTTTTTAAGATCTTTTCGTTATTCATCGATTCTCACCTGTTGCCGTTTCAAACAGCCTCTCCCAGTGACTATTTTGCGATATTCGCAAGTCTTTCCTTTACCTGCTCCAATGTCTCTGTATACTTCTGCAGCTTTGCACGTTCTTCCTCAACCTTTGCTGCAGGTGCCTTATCTACAAACTTTGGATTTGCAAGCATACCGGATGCACGCTTGATCTCTGCCTCTAACTTTGTCTGTTCCTTCGTCAGACGCTCGATCTCCTTCTCGATATCCACAAGCTCTGCAAATGGAATGTAGATCGCTGCATCATGGATCACAACCGATACCGCATCATCTGCGATTCCACTCTTATCTGCCTGTACATGTACCTCGTTTGCATAGCCAAGCATAGCGAAGAAATTCTTACTTGCCGTAAAGATTGCACGAATGTCTTCCTTCGGCGATACAACATAGACACTTGCCTTTCTGCTCGGTGCAACGTTCATCTCTGTACGCACGTTACGGATACCGCGTACAGCTTCCTTGATCTTATCCACAGCAGCCTCATCTGCCTTGAAATCAAATGCCTTGTCATATTCCGGCCACTTGGAGATCATGATAGATTCCTCGTCGGTCAGTGTACAGAAGATCTCCTCTGTTACAAATGGCATATATGGATGCAACAGCTTCAGACCGGTTGTAAGAACCGTCTTCAATGTCCAGAGTGCTGCTGCCTTTGTCTCGTCTGCGTCGTCCCAGAGTCTTGGTTTTACCATCTCGATATACCAGTCACAGAACTCCTCCCACAGGAAATCGTACAGCTTTGATACTGCGATACCAAGCTCAAATTTTTCCATATTGTCTGTGACCTCCTGAACGAGATCATTCATCTTCGACAAAATCCACTTGTCCGCAAGTGTGAAGCCGTACTGCTTCATCGCTGCATCGACATCAGCGGTCATGGCAGCATCAATACCTGTGATATCTGCCTTCTCAATATTCATCATGATAAATCTGGATGCGTTCCAGATCTTATTTGCAAAGTTACGGCTTGCTTCAACTCTCTCCCAGTAGAAACGCATGTCGTTACCCGGTGCATTTCCGGTAATCAGTGTGAATCGGAGCGCATCGGCACCATACTTGTCGATAACCTCCAATGGATCGATACCATTTCCAAGGGACTTACTCATCTTACGTCCCTGATCGTCTCTGACAAGACCGTGGAAGAGTACCGTGTGGAACGGAAGCTTGCCTGTCTGCTCGATCGATGAGAATACCATACGGATTACCCAGAAGAAGATAATATCGTATCCAGTTACAAGTACATCGGTCGGGAAGAAGTAGTCCAGATCTTCCGTCTTGTCCGGCCAGCCAAGTGTAGAGAATGGCCAGAGTGCAGAGGAGAACCATGTATCCAGTGTATCCTCGTCCTGCTTTACATTGTTGCTTCCACATTTTGGACAAGTGCACACGGTCTCCTTCGATACGATCGTCTCCCCACAGTCCTGACAGTAATATGCCGGGATACGATGTCCCCACCAGAGCTGTCTGGATACACACCAGTCACGGATATTATCCAGCCAATTGTAATAGGTCTTGTCCATACGTTCTGGAATCAGCTTCAGCTTGCCGCTTACAACTGCTTCCTTCGCCGGCTTTGCCATCTCGCTCATCTTGACGAACCACTGTGGCTTTACAAGTGGCTCTACCGTTGTCTTACAACGGTCATGCGTACCAACCATATGCTTGTGTGGTACAACCTTCACGAGAAGTCCGAGTGCATCAAGATCAGCAACCATTGCCTTTCTTGCCTCGTAACGATCCATGCCTGCATACTTGCCGCCAAGCTTGTTGATCGTAGCATCATCATTCATAATATTGATCTCTTCGAGATTATGACGCTTTCCAACCTCGAAATCGTTCGGATCGTGTGCCGGTGTGATCTTTACACAGCCGGTTCCAAAATCTTTATCTACATACTCATCGGCAATCACCGGAATCTCACGGTCCGTGAGTGGCAGCTTCAGCATCTTGCCAACGATATCCTTGTATCGCTCGTCCTCTGGATTTACTGCAACGGCTGTATCACCGAGCAATGTCTCCGGACGTGTGGTTGCGATCTCTACGAATCTTCCTTCCTCGCCAACAACCGGATAATTGATGTGCCAGAAGAAGCCATCCTGCTCCTCATGTACAACCTCTGCATCGGAAATGGATGTCTGACAAACCGGACACCAGTTTACGATACGGGAACCTCGGTACATATATCCTTTTTCATACAGCTTACAGAATACCTCTGTAACTGCCTTGTTATTTCCTTCATCCATCGTGAAACGCTCACGATCCCAGTCTGCGGATGAACCCATCTTCTTCAACTGGTTGACGATCTTGCCGCCGTACTCTCTACGCCAGTCCCAGACACGCTCTAAGAACTTCTCACGTCCAAGGTCTTCCTTGTCGATGCCTTCCTTCTTGAGTGCCTCGATAACCTTCACCTCTGTCGCGATTGCGGCATGGTCGGTTCCCGGCTGCCACAGTGCATTGTAACCCTGCATACGCTTGAAACGGATCAGGATATCCTGCATCGTATTATCGAGTGCATGTCCCATATGCAACTGTCCGGTAATGTTTGGTGGCGGCATCACGATGGTGAACGGTTTTTTGCTCCGGTCTACCTCCGCGTGAAAATATTTGTTTGCAACCCATTTTTCATACAGACGCGGTTCAATCTCCGCCGGGTTGTAGTTCTTCTCTAATTCCTTAGCCATGTCTTTCTTCCTCCATATATGAATGATGTCGTGTATAAAAATACACAATCAAACTTCTCTTGTTTTGTATCTGCAATCCGGAATTACAATTCCAGATTGTAGGTTGCAAGCAACTCCCGGATATAGCTTTCAATGCCCGGATTCGCTGCAATACTTGCTTTTAACGCCGCCGTGGCATTCTGCCGGATCTTCTCACAGCTTGCCATCTTCTCGCGGATCTTCTGCCGCCGTACATTCAAGCCATGCTTAATCTCAACCATCTCCCGCCGGTCGATCAGTGCATTTGTCTGATTCTTCCAGACCATCGGATCGGTCACGCCAACATCAGAAAGCTGTTTTACCAGCCTGTCACACGCAAGATAATAGCTCTCGCTTGCCTGTGAATATTTCTTTGCATCGCGCTGCATCTGGTTGTACAGATCCCAGCGGTACATCAGCTCCTTACCGGAATTGATGTCGTATTTTTCATAGATATAATCTAATGTATTTGTATTATTGACATATTTTGCTTTGACTTTATTCAGTAACGAGATTGCCCTTTGAAGCTTTGCGTCGTTTTCCTGTACGCGCCGGTTGATATTTGCATACTGGATATAACACACGACAAAGCAGATCACCGCAATCGTTCCTTCGATTGCCGCCGGCAATGTCACATCCTTCTTCGCAAGCAGCGCCACCGCAAACAAGGTAATGCTGATTAAAAGGAACAACACCAGCACCACGATCAGAACGCTCCGAATCCGGTATGCATTGTCGGTATCCTCCACACGTGCATATTTCAGATCTTCTTTTTCTCCCTCGAGATATCCCATGTCGTTTTTCAGCATGGAATCCTGCATCTCCATATCATTTAAGTTTTTGATCGTATCCGGAATGTCATCCTCCAGCCGCTGCATCGTACGGTACTGCTCTGTTGTAAGCAGATTCTCTGACTGCTGATATTTACTACGGTTGCCGTCAAGACGTTCAATCTCCTTCGCCGTATCTATGATATCTTCTGCAAGATTTACTGGCAGTTCCTCGATTCGCTGAATATCAACGAGATAATCCGTCACGAGTTTGTACTCCTGCTTCATATCCTCCATGTGATATTTCGTATCGACTAACTGTTCACAGAAATCGCCAACGGTCTTTCGCTCTCGATTCGACGATACCGTCTCTTTGACTTCCCGCCGGATCTCCGGATCAACACGTTCTTTCAGCACCGCTTTTTCCGCGGCCCGCTTCGCCTTTTCCTTATTTCGTTCTGCCCTCGACTGATTCCTGCGCTTTCTGCGTTCCTCCCGCATGCGTTCCTGTTCTTCAATCAAGGCGTCATATTCGGCATCATCTTCATTCAAGTATGCCTTGATCTTCTGAAACATTCCCATCAAATCGCCTGCTCTCTGAATTCATCCTTCAATTGTCCAAGTATAATATCCATTCGCTTGTCGTAATCGATCATGTCCTTATTCATACGGTTGTATACCGCACGCTGTAACATGGAGAAGATTGTCATCTCCCGGACATCCTCATTCGAATCTCCGATCTCAATCATCAGATTCTCAAAATTATCTTCATCGAGGTCAAACTTCCGCATTTCCTGCTTCAGTGTCGTCGCATCGTTCCCTGCCGAAAATACGATCAGGTAACTGCGCAGACTCTCCTCGTTGCCATTTAATTCATACGCTTTCATGAAATAGCTTTTTGCATCTTCCACATCCATGTTGTTGGCTGCTGCCACACCTCGGTTGTGATAGACATTTCCAAGAAATACCTTGTCTGTGATATCCTGCTGGTTGTCCAGAATCTCATCGTAAATCGATGCCGCCTTGATGTATCTGCGGTAGCCAAGATAGCTGTCTGCCTTTAATTTCTTACGCTGGCTTGATGTCAGCCGACGATATTTCTGCCATGCTTCCACATAAGTTGCAATCTCATCCGGTGTATAGTAATCCCCGGCATTTAAAATTTCGACCAGCAGGTCCTGCGCAAATGTCGCCTTGTTCGAAAGTGCTACCAGCTTCGCTGCAAGCTCCGGCATATCCAGCTCATCCCGAATCCAGTCAAACAGCTTCTCAGACAGAGAAGACTTCGAGATCAGCACGGTATTATTGTAGATATAAAAGCACAGCTCCTCGTAGGTGTTGATCTCCACCTTCGTATTCAGAAAGATAAACGGATGCGATGCTTCTTTTCTTGTACATAAGATAATTTTTGACATTAAACATCAAACTCCTTACGATAAATCTTGTTCGTGGTCGGGAATAATTTTCCAAATCCAACATCCTTAATGATAAATGCGCCATGATGTGGATTCTCAAATTCCACCTCCACGGAGAACTTAGACGTCTTGTTCGGACGTTTCGGGATTCCGTGCAGCTTCACGACTTCCCGCTCTTCTTCTCCGGTCTTCCGGTTCCGGTATACCAAAGTCAGGGACTCTGTATCATCCAATATAATACTGATCTTTCCGTGGATGTTGTACCACTGTCTGCCGCCCAAGGCGATCGGAATAAACCGATCCTCCTCGTCCTCCGAAGAGATTCCGACATCAAAGATCACATTCTCCTTTGTCTCTACAAAATACTTCTTATAAAATTCGCCATATTCACCGCCGACTGCCTTGTAGCAGGCACCCTTGGTATAGATATTCTGTCCGGCAAATACACGTCTGCCCTGCGTCAGAAGCTCGCGTGATTTGTTCAGCCATTTCTCGGAGAACCCGAGTCCGGTCAGATAAATGGATGAAATGTATGTTTTCTTTGTCTCATTTGCCACAATCTTTGCAAATGTAATATCCATCAGGATATTGTCACCGCCGAAGGCTGCCAGATTAAAATTCTCAGAATAGTCCTCATGTGTGACACTGATCGTGTTCAGTTCGTGTCCATGCGAGATATCAATTCTGTAATAATGCAGGCCATCCGTATTGTAATCAAACAATCCCACACTGTTTGTGCGCAGGCTTTCATCCTGATTAAAAATGTAATACAGACCACTGTCAAGATGGCTCGTGATCTCCACCTGCTCCTTCTCGACACCAAGCTCCTTGTAAAACGTTAAAAGTACACGGAACAGATCCTTGTTATATTCTGGAATCGTAATGACAAGCTTCTTTACCGTCGCGCCCTCATAACGATACAGGAAAGAATCGACATGCATTTTAAGCATCATTAAAAACAGCTTGCGATAACTGTAACGCGTATTATGCACCTCAACAGTCTCCTCACTGCGCGCATTCTGAAACAGCTCATCCAACACGATACCCTGCTCCTTGAAACGTGCCTCGGAAGCTTCGGAGCCAACATACCACTCTCCGGTCTCTAAGCCGAAGAAAAGGATGTTTGGCATCATATATGTTTCTTTGTTATTTAATTGGTTGACTGTCTCCGGCTCGCGCGAGATGTCGTTATAAAAACTAATCTGCGTGGAATCCGAACACAGATCCATGCCTATATAATACGCCTCTGACATGTCTTTTTCCTTTCGTACTTATATCTATTTCTATGCATTGCAATCCACAGGTTTCCCCGCGATATTACAATATACTCAAATTCTCTTCAAACAGATGTACCGTATTCAGGTAAACATCCAATGTCTCTAACAGCTCATTATCTTCCCGCATTTCCTGATTGACAAGCATGCTGTTGATAATCTCAAAGCGGTTCCGGTCTTTGCGGTTAAACGCTTTGGACTTCAGCGATTCACTCTCTACCACATAAGAAGTACCCTGCTTATCATCCGAGATTTCATAGACAAGGCGCTCGCCGTGGAACACGACATATTCCTTCACATACATGCCCGGAATCATCTCATCCAGAAGCTCTGTCTTGTAGATCAGATTCTGTCTGGAACCAGTATCAAATGCGTACTTCACTGTTACCTGTTTGCCCGGCTCGCTCTTGTAGATCAGATAGGTCTTGAGCATGACATCCTGTGGCAGCTTGATAAAGGACTGGAAGCTCTTGTAGAACGGAAGCAGCTTGCCTGCATCCATAAACTTGCCAACCGCATCCTTGATCCACGTCTTCTGCTCGCCCGTATAACGATCCAGCTTCGAGAAGTGATGCAGCATGGACATACGGGAAATCTCATCCTCGATATTGCCCTTCTGAATCTCCTGATACAGACAGTCAAAGACACCACTTGGAATCTGTGCATCTTTGATTAGATAGTTATAGCATGCAAACCGCAGGAACGCCTTTACGACCAGTCCACGGTTTCTGCCTGCATAATACGCGGTAAAGATATCGTAGATGTACTCGACATTTCCCATCGCGAACATCATCTGTGCCAATGTATTTTCTGCCAGCAGGGAAATATCTCTGACACGGTTACGCACCGTCTTAAAAATACCTGCCAATTCTTCCAAGTCACCCTTATAATGGTTGATGATATATACCAAAATCCGCTCATTGACCTTACCGGATTTGTACAGATGGATACAGATGGAAAGCAGATCCTCATTTAAGAAGCCATTGCTGTCCTCCACACCATAATCCGCCAGACGATACAACTCTTCACTGTCGATCTCATCGAAGCCATACAGCTTCACCGCCTGAAATGCCTTGTCGAACATGTTCATATCGACCATGTAAGCGATCATCACACGTGCATTTGCGTGATTTAAGTATTCGATATCCAATTTTTCGAGATACTTTGTAAGCACCTCGTTATCCAGATTCTCATGGTAATATTCAATAATATTCAGATATGCCTGCTGCTTGTAATCATAGGAGATCTCATCACAGTTAACAATATCTCGTGCGGCATTGACCTCGATTGCCTTCTTGAATGTGAAATCACCAAGCTGCTCATAGTTATGCAGCAGCACCCGGTAATCCCGCGGACTGTATTTACAGCAGATATCCATATATGCATTTTCATCTACAATACGTTCCAGTCGATACGGAATAGATCCCGCATACCGGTTTCCCGCGCTATCCTCGAAGATAATGGAAGCCGTGTTCGACAGAATCTCCACATATGCTTCGCCGTTTACGATCGGTACGCGCTGTACTTCCTCTAACTCCTGATGCGTCACGATCACGGCACGCACGCCCTTGTTAAAGCAAACAAGCTTCCGACGGAAGATAATGTTGATCAGCTTGCTCGCATAAAGCGGACTGACCGTCTCTGGCTCCAAGAACTCATCATAAAGCACAGTCAGATCATCGCTGACCTTGCCGCTGATAATCATATTCTCCATGAAATCCTGCATCGTTGTCGCATATTCATGGTACACCTTCATGTGCTGGGACTTGTTGTAAATTACGTTCGCATACAAGTACGCAAGCTCTTTTTCGGAAAGTGTATTCTTATAATTCAGATACATCAATACCGACTGCGGTATCAGATCATATCTGGAGAAATTCATACTCTTGACAAAGCACTCATTCAGCCCGATAAATTTCAGGTTGCGTTCCACTGCATCCCGGTAGAACCGATGGTACTTGTTATCCAGTTTTCCTGCGCTGATCAGCATCGAGCAGATACTTGACAGCACCTCGTCACTCTTTTTCTTGGAGTAAATGCTATCCATGATCTCGAAAATCTTCGCATCAAACTGACGGAATGATGCCGCAAGCTGGATAAACGCCTCGATCACTTCGTCCGACAGATACTGGTGGCGCAATCCCCATCGGATCGTTGTAACCTCAAGATCTGTAATATGCTTCAGCAGCAACGGGTTGTTGTTTAAGACTTCGCAAAGCTCCATGTACATAAGCGGGCTGTTGTATCCCTGCTCATACAGGTTTTTAACTTCCCGGTACAAAGCGGTCTGATCGTTATTATAGGTATCATCCACAAACAGCAGCAACCAGAAATAGAAGATCTTGTCATCCTCTGTGTGGTAGCTTCTGCGAATCAGTTCCTTTGCCTGTTCGGTCGCACGGCGGTCCTTGCCAACCATCGCCTTCAGATATGCATAATAACAACTCTGCTTGTTGTTCATTCCAGAGTTATCGACATCCGCCTCGATACGCAGGAATTCTTGTTCTACCTTCTCTGTCTCTCCCTGCATAATGTTCATATGCATTGTTCCCAGACGGTACAGATCTTCCTCTGGTACATAGCGTGCCAGATTGTTAAATGCAAATAAGGTCGTGCTAATGTATTCCCGAAGCTGGATTCTGCCCATGCGGTAATCCATATATGTCGTAATCAAGCGCACCTGATTCGACTTAATCAGATGTGTTTTGCTGCCCGGTTTGGACACTTTTATCTCTTTTTCTGTCGGCTTGGACAGGTTAATCTCAATCTCGATTGTCTGGTAGACATTCTCGATAATGATTCTGCCGGATGTCACGCCGTCCGGAATATTCTCCGGTGAAATCAGTACATCCAAAGCATACAGATTGCCATAAAAATCGGCACTTGTAATCACCTTTCTCGCTGGAATAATGAAATCCTCGGTGGAGCGTACCGTTGAACTGCTGTAGCCCCATGTGTTTTTGCTGATGTTAATCGAAATCTTGGAAAGCTCCTCCGGGAACTCCAGATTGATCTTCGCCTTGGATACTGACAATGTCAGCGCACGTTTCTTGTGTACATAGACGAGGAACTCCTCCAAAGCCTGATTGACCGACTGGCTTTCCATCAGACTGTTGTAGATCTGCTTGATCACCGGATCGCGGTTGATAAATGTACGCTTAAAATCATCGCGCACAAATACACGCGCCGCCTCTGCCCAGTTGCTCTCAGCGAGTGTCGCAAATTTGAAAAGATCATCGATCTTCTGATCTCCGTATTTTACATATGGTGTCGTGATGTCAATATCATACAGAATCTTAAATTCTCCGCCGTCCGTAATGACACTGATATGTCCTTTGTAATTTTTACCTGCTTCCAAACAGGTTGCATCGAATGTGAATCCGACATCAAAATTCTTCGCAATAAATGTATGCTGGTTGAACCGCAGCATATAGCGGCTATCATACACCATCGCTTTGATAACGTGGTCATTCGTGCTGTTCACCGTGAAGACACCTTCGTACAAAGTTCCCGATTCTATATTCAGTTTTAAAAACTTTTCTGATATCGCCACCTCAGGCCGGTCTACCTGAAATTCGCCCTTTGCGTAATGTTCTACTATCGCCTTCATGGTATCTCCTTTATTTCTCGGCTTCGTAATGAAAACCTACTTGTCATTCGTCTATTTAATAGGTATAATTATCGATATGAGGGTATAGTTCACCCACTATCCCCTTTTAACACATATCACATTATAACAAACCCCCTTTCTTTTTTCAAGACAGGGATATAAATGGTTTGTTTTCTAATTATTAGGAGGAAACTATGAGCAACGGACCACTTCGCATCGAACAGTATGAGACTGTGCGATATGACATAAATTGCAATCCACTCGGTGTCCCGGACAGCGTGACACGCGCGATCATGGAAAATATCAGCGCGGTCGGTCACTATCCTGACACATACTACGAGCCTTTACGGAACGCCATCGCTTCTTACGCCTGCTGTGCGCCAGAGCATTTGGTGCTTGGCAGCGGCAGCTCTGATCTGCTGCGTCTCTTTGTTGCACTTCTTGCACCAAAGAAGGCTTTACTGCCGATCCCATCAGCCACGGATTATGAACATGTATTATCCGTGTATGGTTGCGAAACAGACTTCTATGAGCTGGACATCAATCAGGATTACCATCTGGATATGGATGATTTTATTGCACACTTATCGGATACATATGATATTGTGATCCTCGGAAATCCAAACAATCCAACCTCCCAGCTTATATCAAAAGCAGATATCGAAAAACTTGCAGCCGCATGCAAGGAGCTTGGCATCGCACTTTTACTCGACGAAATGTACATTGAATTTACAGAGAACTATGAGCGTAACACTGCGATCTCTCTGGTAAATACCTATGACAACCTGATTATTTTGCGCAGCGTATCCAAATTCTTCTCTGTACCAGGACTGCGACTTGCTTATGCGATCATGAACAACGAAACAAACATGACGATCATCAATATGACCGCCACACCAAACAGCATTTCCTGTCTGACCGTAGCTGCCTGTACTGCTATGCTGGAGGATACCGCCTACATCCACGAATCGCACTCCCGCATCTTTACCGAGCGCAACCTGATCTACTCAGCAATGAATACAAACAAGAATCTGCGGTTATTCAAACCGAGCGCAAACTTCGTGCTGATGCAGATTCTAAAAGAGGATGTCACCGCAAAATCCCTGCTGGCACATTGCAATCTGAAGGGCATTGTCCTTCGGAACTGCGAGAATTTTCACGGCCTGGATTCACATTTTGTACGATTCTCAATCATGAATCCGATGCAGAACGACCTGATGGTAAATACAATTCTGGAACTGTTACGATAACACTTTTGAGTTTTCGCAAAACAAATTCACAGAAACCAAAAGAGCAGCTGGAACACATATCTGTTTCCAACTGCTCTTTTTGATTGTTATCGTATTGCTGTTATTTGCCCAGCTCTTTCTCACTCATTGCAAGTGCAGATGCGATTACTGCATCCATATCATAATACTTGTACTCGCCAAGACGTCCGCCGAAGATCACATGCTCCTCCTGCTCGCCAAGCTCCTTGTACTGCTGATACAGCGCGCCATTTTTCTCATCATTTACCGGATAATATGGCTCATCGCCCACCTTCCACTCAGAAGAGTATTCGCGTGAAACAACGGTCTTTGGCAGATCATTGCCTGCATCATCCTTGCCAAACTCGAACCATTTATGCTCGATGATACGTGTCCAAGGTGTCTCAGCATCTGTGTAGTTCACTGCCGCATTTCCTTGGAAGTTTGGCTTGTCTAAAAGTTCTGTCTCAAACCGCACGGAACGATATTCAAGCGCGCCAAGCTTATAATCAAAATAAGCATCAATGGCACCTGTATAGACAACCTTCTCTGCCATCGCATCATACTCTGCTTTGTTTACAAAATAATCGGTAGAAACCTTTACTTCAATACCTGCCAGAAGGTTCTCCACCATCTTCGTGTAGCCGCCCATCGGAATACCCTGATACAGCGCATTGAAATAATTGTTGTCAAATGTCAGACGGACTGGCAGACGCTTGATGATAAACGCAGGAAGCTCTGTACATGGACGTCCCCACTGTTTTTCCGTATAGCCTTTTACCAGCTTCTCATAGATATCTGTTCCAACCAGACTGATTGCCTGCTCTTCCAGATTCTTAGGCTCCGTGATACCAGCTGCCTTTTTCTGCTCTTCGATCTTTTCCGCTGCCTCTTCTGGCGTTACCACACCCCACATTTTATTAAATGTGTACATGTTAAACGGCAGGCTGTAAAGCTCGCCTTTGTAATTTGCAACCGGTGAATTCGTGAACCGGTTGAACTCTGCAAACTTCGTAATATAATCCCATACCTCTTTGTTGTTCGTGTGGAAGATATGCGCACCATATTTGTGTACATGGATACCCTCTACATCCTCTGTGTACACATTTCCGGCAATATGTGGACGCTTGTCAATTACAAGCACCTTTTTTCCTTTTTCCTTTGCCTGCTGTGCAAACACCGCACCGTAAAGTCCGGCACCTACCACTAAATAATCATACTTTTTCATGTTTACCCTCCTCTTAGCCTTTAATCTCTTCGAAATATATCTCTTGTATATACCTTTTCCTGCACATCGTCCAGCTCTGCGCTGTAACGGTTTGCAAGAATTGCATCACTCTGTTTCTTAAACTCTACCAGATCATTTACGATTTTAGAGCCAAAAAATGTCGTTCCGTCTGGCAACGTTGGCTCATACACGATCACACCTGCCCCCTTCGCCTTCACACGTTTCATCACGCCTTGAATCGAACTCTGACGGAAATTATCTGAATTCGATTTCATCGTGAGTCGGTAGACACCAATCGTAACGTTTTTCTCACTTTCAGCGTTCCATTCATTGTTCGCGCCATAGCTGTAATAACCGGCTTTTTCAAGCACACGGCCCGCAATAAAATCTTTCCGCGTCCGGTTGCTCTCCACGATCGCTGTCATCATATTCTGTGGCACACTGTCATAATTCGCAAGCAGCTGTTTCGTATCCTTCGGCAGACAGTAGCCACCGTAACCGAAGCTCGGATTGTTGTAGTGTGTTCCGATTCTCGGATCTAAACACACACCGTCGATGATTGCCTGGGTATCCAACCCTTTCATCTCTGCATAAGTATCTAACTCATTGAAATAGGATACACGTAGAGCGAGATAGGTGTTTGCAAAAAGCTTGACCGCTTCTGCTTCCGTAAATCCCATAAACAACGTATCAATATTTTCCTTTTCTGCGCCCTCCTGCAACAACCGTGCAAAAGTATGCGCCGCTGCATCTACTTCTGCATCCGACTTATCTGTACCAATAATAATACGGCTTGGATACAAATTGTCATACAGTGCCTTGGACTCCCGCAGGAATTCCGGAGAAAACAGAATCCGGCTTGTCTGATATTTCTTTCTTACTGACTCCGTATAACCAACCGGTATCGTCGATTTGATTACCATAAATGCTTCCGGATTCACCTTCAGCACAAGTTCAATCACGGCTTCCACCGCTGTGGTATCGAAGAAGTTCTTCTGACTGTCGTAGTTTGTCGGCGCAGCAATGATGACAAAATCCGCATCGCGGTATGCTGTCTCTCCATCTAAGGTTGCTGTCAGATGCAACTCCTTCTCTGCCAGATACTTCTCAATATAATCGTCCTGAATCGGAGAAATCTTATGATTGATCTTCTCCACCTTCTCAGGCACGATATCCACCGCTGTCACAGTATGTTTCTGGGACAACAGGGTTGCAAGTGACAATCCGACATAGCCGGTTCCTGCAACCGCAATCTTTATATCTTCAAATGTTCTCATATTCGAAATCCTCCTGTAACACGTCTTTTTCGAATAACTATTTACTCACTCCGCAATGCTTCCACTGGATCCTTCTTTGATGCTACACGCGACGGAATCAGTCCACCGATCATCGTCAGCACAACGCTGATGACAACCAAGAGCGCACCACCTGCAACCGGAAGCTTCGCAACGCCGGTCAGTCCTGCAAAATGGTGAATGACTGCATTGATTGGGATGTTCAGGAGCACGGTAACTCCAATACCGATCAAACCTGCCACGAAACCAATGATAATCGTCTCCGCGTTAAATACACGCGAGATATCCTTCTTCGATGCACCGATACTTCGCAGCACACCAATTTCCTTCGTCCGCTCCAACACGGAAATATATGTGATAATACCAATCATGATTGAGCTTACAACGAGCGAGATTGCAACAAATGCCATCAGCACATACGAAATCGCATTGATGATCGTACTGATGGAAGACATCATCGTTCCCACCATATCCGTGTAGGAGATTTCCTTCTCATCTTCGCCGTCTGCCTTCACCATGTCGTTATATTCTTCGATCACGTCGATGATCTTCTCCTTCGACTCAAAATCAATCGGATAGATGCGGATCACCTTCGGATCGTTCTCATAAGCGATACCAAGTGTCACGAGGTTATCGTCATAGGTCGCATTCTCAGCGGATTTCAGGTCCGAAAGCGACATGCTGTTTGACACGCTCTGCGTCTGTTCCGTCATCGTCTGCATGAACTGCTTCAACTGATCTGCCGGAAGGCTTGCCATATATTCATACAGCTGATCCTCTGTCATATCGGCGATTCCCATCTCGCTCATCGCATCCTGTGTCTGCTGCTCGGCTTCCTTCTGTGCCTCTTCATTCAGATCAGCCCCAAATTCATAGCCGGTAAATACATTCTTGTCCGGATCTGCAAGCTGTGCCTTGCCCGCTTCGCTCTCTCTCGACAGCTCCATCAGCTTCTCCACGAGCGCATGAGTATATCCAATCGTTGTTGTGATTGAATGTACGGTTGCGTCCTCATTCGGACGGACGATACCAACCACCTTGATATCCAGACCATTTTTGATCTTATCTTTCAGGTAATCAGCATCATCGCTCTTATCCACATAACATTTCTCTAAATCATCGTATTCGTAAAAATCGGAAGATGGAATTACCTTATAGGTGAGGCTCAGCAGGTCATCGTAGGTGTATGAAGTATTCGGATATGTCTTCGTCTCACCCTTCAACGCCGCACGCATCATCTCCTGCATCTCGCCAACATCCCGGATACCAAGCGAATACAGCTCATAATCGCTGATCTCATTGTCCTTCGTCACAACCATCACGACCTCGTCGTAATTCTCCGGCCAATGTCCCGCTACGACATCATACTGGCTCTCGAGCAGCTCCTGGTTGCTGATCATCTCCGACCAGACATTCGTTGTACTCTGTGTTCCTGTCATGCCAAGGTTGTCCATCTCTGACATCGAACCGAAACCGATGCTGTCAAAGACAGTGCTTGGATTGACCTGGTAGACCTCCTTATCCACATCACTTTTATACGCATTGATCGTAATGCCATAGGTGTACATGATATCGCTGGTGTAGTCTTTCATCTTCTGACCGTCCCCTTCTTCGATATAATCCTTGAAGGATACCATATCGTTGACCTTGACCTCACCAAGCATATTTTTCATATAATTTCCGACAAAGTTGTTCGAATACACCTTGTCCATATCATGCTCTTCTTCACTCTTCATCTCGGTGCCGAGCATAATTCCCATCATTGCGGACATGTCAATGGACTCATCCGTAATCTCCAGCGGGTAGGTAGAAAGCGTATCTTCCTCCACGCTCTTGATATAATTCCGGAATCCATCCGATAACGATAAGATCAGCGCGATTCCGATAATACCGATACTGCCTGCAAATGCGGTAAGCAGGGTACGTCCTTTCTTCGTAAGCAGGTTGTTGAAGGACAGATTCAGTGCCGTAAAATACGACATCCGCTTATGCTTTAAGTCCTTCCTGCTTAATTCCTCATATGTTTCCTTCGCCGCTTCCTCGTCAGAATACGGCATGCTGTCGTCCTTGATCTCACCATCTAACAGCTTGACGATTCTTGTACTGTACTGCTCCGCAAGCTCCGGGTTATGTGTGACCATGATAACGAGACGATCCTTCGCAATCTCCTTTAAGAGATCCATAATCTGTACGCTTGTCTCTGTATCAAGTGCACCGGTCGGTTCATCCGCAAGCAGAATCTCCGGATCATTGATAAGCGCTCGTGCGATTGCCACTCGTTGCATCTGGCCTCCGGACATCTGGTTCGGTTTCTTGTGGATCTGATTGCCAAGTCCCACCTTCTCGAGCATGTCCTTCGCCCGGCGTCTGCGCTCGCTCTTCGAGACGCCGGATAAAGTCAGAGCCAGCTCCACATTCTGCAGTACAGTCTGGTGCATAATCAAATTGTAGCTCTGGAATACAAAACCAACGCTGTGGTTCCGGTAGGTATCCCAATCCTTGTCCCTATATTTCTTCGTTGATTTTCCTTTGATAACAAGGTCGCCATCCGTATACTGGTCGAGTCCCCCCACGATATTCAAGAGTGTTGTCTTTCCGCAGCCGGAATGACCAAGAATGGAGACAAACTCATTTGCCCGGAAATTAATACTGACGCCTTTTAATGCCTGTACCTTTGAATCTCCCTCTCCATAGTCCTTTACTATGTTTTTCAGTTGCAGCATGTCATCTTCCCTTCATTTTCTTTCACTATAAACAAAAGCGATTTCTTCACCCTTCGGGTTCCCGAAATCGCTTTCATATTCTTACATCATGTACTCAATCATCTTGTTGACTGCTTCGCCAAACTCCTCTGACTTCTGCTGTGCATCATCGAAATCTTTGCCGATGACACCATAGTAGAACTTGATCTTTGGCTCTGTACCGGACGGACGGACGCAAAGCCATGCACCACCTTCGAGCTCGTAATATACAACGTTTGACTTCGGAAGTCCGGTTGGAATAACCGCCTTATTCTTCATATTTGTCGCTGTATCGTTGTCATAATTACGTGCCCAGAGTACTTGTAAGCCTGCAATCTCCTTCGGTGTGTGGGACTTCAGCTGATCCATGATACTCTTAATCTTCTCAAGACCTTCAATTCCCTTTAAAGTAAGTGTATGGATTGCATCCACATGATAACCATATTTCTCGTAGATATCGATCATTGCATCCCACAGCGTCTTACCGAGAGAACGATAATAAGCTGCTGCCTCACAGAGTGCCATTGTCGCCACAATCGCATCCTTATCCCTGGCATGTGTACCGATCAGACATCCATAGCTCTCCTCAAATCCAAAAAGATATGTGCCATTATGCTTTGTCTCGAACTCCAGCATCTTCTGTCCGATAAACTTAAATCCTGTCAGAACCTCTACGAGCTTCACGCCGTAGCTCTTCGCCATCTCATTTACAAGGTTCGTTGTAACGATAGACTTGATCAGCGCGCCATCCGCAGGCAGTCCCTTTGTCGCCTTGATCTGGCTAAGCTCATATTCTGCAAGCAGACTTCCTGACATATTTCCGGTCAGGCAGTGATACTCGCCATCCTTATCCTTTACATACACACCGAGACGGTCTGCATCCGGATCCGTCGCGAGAACGAGATCTGCGTCATGCTGCTTTGCAAGTGCAAGTGCAAGCTCGAATGCTTCTGCTGCCTCCGGGTTTGGATAGCTTACAGTCGGAAAATCACCATCTGGCAATTCCTGTTCTGGAACAACATATACATTCTCAAAGCCAAGTTCACGGAGAATTCTTCTGGCTGGGATATTTCCGGTTCCATGCAATGGTGTATATACAATCTTTAATTCTTTTCCGTATTTGTCGATGCACTCCTGATGCAGTACAAGCTTCTTCAGCTCTGCCATATATGCATCATCGATTTCCTTGCCGATGACTTCATACAAACCTTCATGGATTGCTTCCTGCTTTGGCATTGTAATGGCATCCTGTACAGAGATTGCCTTTACCTCACGCATGATACCCGCATCATGTGGAGGTGTAATCTGTGCACCATCCTCCCAATATACCTTGTATCCGTTGTACTCTGGTGGGTTGTGGCTGGCTGTTACGTTAATACCTGCCACACAACCAAGGTAACGGACTGCAAAAGAAAGCTCTGGTGTTGGACGAAGAGACTCAAACACATATGCCTTGATACCGTTTGCTGCCAGACACAAGGCTGCTACATCTGCAAACTCTGGTGAACAATGTCTGGAATCATATGCAATCGCAACACCCTTCGCCTGCTTCTTACGCTGTTTGATATAATTTGCAAGTCCCTGTGTTGCCTTTGCAACAATATAATTATTCATACGGTTTGTTCCGGCACCAATGATGCCTCGCAATCCAGCTGTTCCGAATTCGAGATCCATGTAGAAACGCTCTTTGATCTCTTTGTCGTCATCCTTAATTGCTGCCAGCTCTTGTCTTGTCGCCTCATCGAAAAATGGGTTTGTCAGCCATTCTTCATAAACCTTTTTGTAATCCATGTCCATGATGTTCCTCCTACTATTTAGTCCAGCACGGATATCAGATCCGCGTAGCTATATTCATCGTCTTTGCCGTTATCTTCGGCTTGTATTGTATAACTTTTTATCAAATAACCGGCTTTGTATAGCGTGATCGTATGTGTTCCCGCTGTCTTCCTGATCGACACCGGTGCGATTCCGACATAATCTCCGTCGAAATATACGCCCACACCCTCCGGTTTTTTAATCGTAATTTTATTGCCCTGCTCCGCGGACTCCGTCGTCTGCCCACTCTGCGTCGTCGCAGTGGTCGTCTGTGATCCCTGTGTCGTTGCAGTCATCTGCGTCGTAGTCTGCCCGGATGCAGTTGTCTGTCCCTCCTGCGTCGTTGCCTCAGTCGTATCTTCCGTTGTCTCTTCGGTCGTTTCCTGCTGCAAGGTTACGCGCAAGGTTTTCATCGTCTCTGTGATTTTAAAGCTTCCACGGAAGCTGTCATAGCCATCCGCTGTAATGCTTAATTCATGATCGCCGTACAATCCGGTATACGTCCGGTTCGCGATCACCTCGCCATCAACCTTGATGACTTCATTCGCATCCTCCGGCGTCACAGCAAACGTTACCGTTCCGGATGGAATTGCAATATCTGAGATATCTACATTTAACTCGTGATCCTTTGTCACACGGATACTCTTCTCTCCGGAATATCCATTTTTACTGATACGAAGTGTATAATCGCCTTCCCCGACTGCTACCAGCATATCGGCAGTAACTGGAACAATCACATCTTTTCCAATCTCTACAAATCCGCCAACATATGTCCCCTGATTTAACAGCCGGACATACCCGTGCCCCTTCGTAATGATTACGGACACCAGACTGCCATTCCACAAGGACAGCGTCACCTCATCCTCTGTGTTTACATCCACGAGAGAAAGCGCCTGATCCCCATCAAATACCTGTGCATAATCCGATACCGGGAAACGATTTCCATTATAGACAGCGGTATGCTCATCCTGCCGGTACAGGAACTTCTTAATCTGTGTATATGTCTTCACCTTCGCGTTCTTCGCGATACTGACCAGCTTCTCTGTATCCACATAATACACGATATCCACGACATTTCCACAGGCAACATTGTCAATGCCGATATCCGCGCCCTTCGTATCTGTCACGCGCACACCGCCATGATACTGCAATGTTATATCTGTACCATCCAGCACCGATACAAAATGCATCTGATTATTTTCCATGTCCATGCTCGTTATGATTGCCGTCATGGAAGCCTCTTCATGATCTGCCGTGACTTCCTCCGTGTTCTCATAGACCTTGACATCATTCTTCTTTTTTTGCCCACAGCCCATGAACACGAACGCAAGCATCAACACAACGATTCCATATTGTATCTTCCGCTTATCCATAAAACCACCTTAACTTCTGTATTATACAAGATTATTTTGCAAATGTGAAGATTATATATTCATTTTTTCGAGATATTATAGGAAGATAATTTTTCAAGCAACGTCTGCTTCTTCTCTTCCTCTTCCATGATCCGGTTCAACTTCTCGACCATTTTCGGAGAAATGCGTGTCTTCGAACCATTCATATATTGATTTGAGAGCTTATAGAATTTTTCAGGATACCGGTAGAGTCCACAAATATACGCAACGTCCATCTGTTGCAATGGGATTCCCTGCTGGTACCGTTCTAAGATCGCAGTGAGCAGTGCAAACGCATATCCATTTTTTTCCACGGTTTTTCGAATGAAATAATACAGATCCTGCAACTGGTTCCCGATATGATATTTTTCAAAATTAATCGTTGCGATATAGCGCGCATCGGCTGTCCCACATACAAGGACACTATGATGATTGTAAGTGCCATGACAATATCCCATATGTTCAGATTTGCCTGCCGTCCCCGCCTCTGCCTGTTCACAGTTCAGCCCCTGCTCATAAAAGTACGGAAATGCCTGCATAAACAAAGATTCAAATTCCCGTTTCGGACTCTGTTTCGCAATATAATTATGTACTCTCTTCATTTCCCGGTTCCGACGCTTGACATCATTCTTCTCCCGGATCTGCATATCGCGATCAACTTCCTGCCAGACCGTACGTCCAGCCCGATGCAGGGCAACCAGATTATCAACCGCAAGCATGATTTCATTTTTGTTGCTAACACCCATCTCACGACCGTCAAAAAACATCCGCATCACAAACGGATTCCCATAACGATCGTATGTAATCAGTTCATCCTCCACATTTTTCACAAGCCGGTCAATATGCGGAAAGCCTGCCAGATACATATGCTCCTTAAAATCATACTCTGCCTGCAGCCGTTTTTCTCCGGCTGTCGTTGCCCGGATCTGGCGCACCCCCTTGTCCGTCTGCAGCAGCATCGCTCCCCGTCCCCGTCCTATGTGATCCAATCTCACATCGTACATCTCGAATACTTCCGACATTTTTTCAGCCACAAAAAATCCCCTCCCAACATCAGTCTTGTTAATTGTATGCCAGGAAGGGCGGATTCATTCCGATTGATCGTCCGCATCTATAGATACGATTCCTTTACAATCGCCAATAATTGTTCTCTTGTATTCAATTCCGGTTCTTCAAGTACCCGGTCCAGCAGTGCCTTCAAAATGCGTCCCATATCCGGCCCCGGTTTTACATCGATCGCGATGAGATCTTTTCCACTGATTTCAAGTTCCGACAGTTTCAAACATTGCTTCTGTTCTATGATCTCTGCATACATCGCTTCCATATGTGCGATCACCTGTCTGCGCTGTTCGAGATGATACGCACTCTGACCTGCCATATCGCCCTTTCGGATCTCCAGAAAATCTGCGAAATGCTCCGCGCCAAGCTGTGCCACAAACCGACGGAAGCTCTTCATCCCCGGTCCGTCCCCGGAGAGTCCATAATCGTGATTTCTCACCAGTCTGCAAACCTGATTGATCGTATCGTTATCAAGCTTTAACCGACGCAGAATCGTGCGCGCCATCTTCGCAGAGAGTTCCTGATGTCCATAGAAATGATCGACTCCTGTTTCGTCTGTCGTCTTACATTCTGGTTTTCCAACATCATGGAGCAACGCCGCATAACGCAGTACAGGTGTTGCTGATACTGCCCGCATCACCTGCAGCGTATGACGACCGACATCATACAGATGATACGGGTTATTCTGTGGCGTCTGCATCATCCGGTCGAACTCCGGCAGAAATATATTGGTGAGTCCCAGCTCGTACGCTTCCTCCAGCCGTTCCGGATGCTTCGAAACGATCATCTTCGTAAGCTCAGTACAGATCCGTTCTGCACTGATATCCTTCAGGAACTTTGCCTGATCGCGCATCGCTTCCCGCGTCTGATCCTCAATTACAAAATCAAGCTGTGCCGCAAACCGGACTGCACGCAGGATACGAAGTGCATCCTCGTCAAACCGTTCTGATGCCTCACCCACGCAGCGGATGATTCCTTTCTCCAGATCCTCCTGTCCACCGAAAATGTCGATCACACCCTGCCCCGGGTTATATGCCATTGCATTGATCGTAAAATCCCGTCGTTTCAGATCCTCTTCCAGGCTCGCTGTGAAGCACACGGATTCCGGACGACGGTGGTCGGTATAAACACCATCCACCCGGTATGTCGTCACCTCAAATGCATAATCGGTATGACTGGCAAGCGATCCACTTCCATCGTCCAAAATCTCGCGATCCACTAAGACCGTCACCGTTCCATGCTGGATTCCCGTATCGATCGTGCGGTGGAAAATTGCCTTGACCTCCTCCGGTTTCGCCGAGGTCGTGATATCCCAGTCATTCGGCTGCTTGCCGAGCAGGCTGTCCCGCACGCAACCGCCAACAATATACGCCTCATACCCATGCTTATTTAATTGTTGTAAAATATATGCCGCCCCTGTCGGAATTTCTATTTTCATGTATTTCACCCAAATAAACAACTACCCTGCTGATGTCAGCAGGGTAAATGTTCTGATTTCTATTTTTAGTATGCCTTTCCAAAATAAACCATGTGTTTCGCAGGCTTGCCACAATGTACACATACATCACCAAGCTTTTCCTGTGCAAACGGGATACATCTCGTTGTTGCACCTGTCTCGTCCTTGATGGCTGTCTCGCAGGCTTCCTCGCCACACCACATAGCCTTGATGAATCCCTGCTTCTTCTCCAGAATATCTGTGAACTCATCCCAGTTTGTAGCGACATGTGTATTCGCATCACGATGTGCCTTTGCCTTTGCATACATATCATCATGCATCTGTGCAAGCAATGCCTCACAAGTCTCTGCCAGCTTGTCAAATGGCACGATTGTCTTTTCTCTTGTATCACGGCGGACAACAACTGCCTGTCCTGCCTCGATATCCTTCGGTCCAACCTCAACACGAAGTGGAATACCCTTTACTTCCTGCTCGGCGAACTTGAATCCAGGACTCTTATCAGAATCATCAACCTTCACACGGAAGTTTGAAGCAAGCACACTGCGAAGCTCTTCTGCCTTCTCGAGTACGCCCTCTTTTTTCTGCATGATCGGAACGATCATGATCTGAGTTGGAGCAACCTTCGGAGGAAGCACCAGTCCGCTGTCATCACCATGTACCATGATAATGGCACCGATCATTCTTGTTGTCATACCCCAGGATGTCTGATGTACATACTGAAGCTTATTATCCTTATCTGTATACTGAACGCCAAATGCTCTTGCAAATCCATCCCCAAAGTTGTGGCTCGTTCCAGACTGCAGTGCCTTACCATCGTGCATCAGCGACTCGATCGTATAAGTTGCCTCAGCACCTGCGAATTTCTCTTTGTCTGTCTTACGTCCCTTGATAACCGGAATTGCAAGCACGTCCTCGCAGAAATCCGCATACACATTCAGCATCTGGATCGTTCTTGCCTCTGCCTCTTCTGCTGTTGCATGTGCGGTATGGCCTTCCTGCCACAGGAACTCTCTCGAGCGAAGGAATGGTCTTGTCTCCTTCTCCCAACGCACAACGGAACACCACTGGTTATATACCTTTGGAAGATCACGGTAGCTCTCGATCTCCTTAGAATAAAAATCACAGAACAATGTCTCGGATGTTGGTCTGACGCACAGGCGCTCCTGCAGTTCATTCAATCCGCCATGTGTGACCCATGCAACCTCCGGTGCGAATCCTTCGACATGATCCTTCTCCTTCTCCAGCAGACTCTCCGGAATAAACATTGGAAGGTATACATTCTCTACGCCGGTTGCCTTGAAACGCTCATCGAGATTCTTCTGGATCAGTTCCCAAATCGCGTAGCCTGCCGGTTTGAAAACCATACATCCCTTTACGCTTGTGTAATCACACAGCTCTGCTTTACGGACAACGTCCGTATACCACTGTGCAAAATCCTCATCCATTGCTGTAATATGCTCTACTAACTTCTTGTCCTTTGCCATTTCTCTTTTCCTTTCTATATCCTCTTTTCCGATTTGGCAATTGTGATACAATTTCTGTACCTCGGTATTCATCATACGCAATTTGCCGCAGACGCGCTCTCGCTCACTTCCGCATGTAACGGTACTAAACTCATTGCACCAGCAAACTGGCACAATTCGTTAAGTGCCGACATGCTCCAATGGTCTGCTTGCAAATTGGTATGTATGAATACCGCTATCCACATATTCTTTCACAATTGCCGAATCCCTTCACGTGATTGTGTACATCCAGTCACACGAGAGTTTCCTTATCTTAATATTATTCAAACTCATCTAAATCAAGCACCTCGAAGGCCTCGCCCTCCGGTTCCTTCTTGATCACGATTTCTTCCCCGGTGATGGGATGCGTAAATTCCATCCGTGAGGAGAACAGACCGATCTGCTTATACTTGCGTTTTGTCTTCGCGAATTTCGGGTTATATTTCGTATCACCCCAGATGCCACAGCCCCGGCTCGCAAACTGCGCCCGGATCTGGTGATGTCTGCCGGTCACGAGTTCGATCAGCACATAGCTTAAGGTTCCGTCGTCCGTATCCATGACATCGAGCACCTCATAATATAGCTCTGCGCGCTTGGCACCCTTTTCGCCCTTTTTCACGACTTTTGTTGTGTTTGTTTTTCCATCCCGCAAAAGGTAGTCTACCATCTCACCTTCAAAATCCGGAAGCTCTCCGGTTATGACCGCCTGATAATATTTCGCGATCTCACCATCCTGCTGCATATCCGAAAGCTTTGCCGCTACCTCTGGCGTCTTTGCAAATACCATCACACCCCCTACGGGACGATCCAGCCGGTGAATCGCAGCTACATACGGTTCTTCCGCCTGCTCCGATTCCGCTTTGTCATACAGGTAATGCTTGATTTTCGTAATCATATCTTCATCGTTGCCCTTGTCGCCCTGTGACAACACACCATACGGCTTCACGCAGGCAAGCAGATATGCATCCTCGTATAAAATCTCTAACTTCATAATTCCTGTCCATTTCCGATATAGTTCCTATATCTTAGCTATATTTACACATAACTAAAAGGAATTATACAAGAGTTGCCATCTTTTTGCAACCAGCGGACACAGAAAGTTTTTGATCTTACCGGTGTTTTTTGAAGATTCCCTTTTTCGTTTTCGTTGCTGCTACCTCTGCATTTGCCTGCTGGATTTCCCGCAGCACCGTGTCCAGTCTCCGGTACCGTGCTTCCTCGCGTTCCTCTTTCTCCCGCATAACTGCATCAAACTGCCGCATCACATCCGCGGTCACTTCCTCCTTAATGGATGTCGTGATAATATCCTTGTTCTCGCGCAGGGCAGTTGCGATCACACGGTTCATCACGCTTTGCAGTTGTGCCTGCTTGAAGTCAACAACCTTGTCCTCATCCCCCACCATCTTCTGCATACGTTCTAACATCGAATCCTTATCCTCATCCATCCGGGTATGTACGGGACGGAGTTCCACCGACGATGTGCGCTTGATGTTCGCTTCCGGTTTGCATGGTTTATCCTCGTTGTCTGTTTCTTCCTGTGCTGTTTTTGCGCAATCGATGGTCTGCGCATTCCCCTCATTTTTTTCTTCTGTCGAATCCAAAGCATCCTCTTCAGATTTTGCACGTTTTGCACGAATGATCGCATTTCGGATATCCTTGAGCATCAGTCCCTCTTCCTTCATCGCTTTCACGCTCTCAAACAACCGGATATCGCGATCATCATAATACCGATGTCCCTGCGCATTCCGCTTAATGTCGAGTTTTAATTCATCCTCCCAATATCGAAGTACATGTGCTTCCACATGCAGTTTTTTTGCAGCTTCCTTGATTGTCATAATTCCCATCTCTCCTTTAATTGTAAACATTTTTCCCCGTTCTTACCTTAACATAAATATACTTACATGAAACCTGCTTTCGTATACTTTATGTAGCCATTTTTCCTGTCCGTTCGACAGATGTATTTCTGTGCATTTTATGTGAAATATGCATCGGATGATTGCAGATTTTGATTATTTCGAGTATGATTATTTTGTATGTCTATCCAATTAAAGCAGATACTATACTATAAGATACAGGAAAACGGAGGTTATAGATTTATATGTGGAAAAAATTTTACAAGAAGGCGACTGCGCTCGCACTTGTCTGTGCGATGTCCGTCATGCTGACCGCATGTGGTGACAGCAACAGCAGCTGGAAGGCAGCAGCTTCGTCCTTAGAGAATTCTGTGGAGGACGCGATTGCCGCAGGAAATACAGAACCGCAAGCATCTCCGATTGATGCCTCCTCCCTGGAAGATTGTGCCTATGCATTGCCTGATCCAACTGGAGAAGAAGCAAAAGCCGAGCAGGAACGGTTTCATACTTACCTGATGGATAACTTTAAGGAGAGCGTCACAAGCGATACCGTCACGCTTCACTATACCGTTGCCAATCCAGCCCACTACGATCTGGATGTTCCAACTGCAACCTTTGGCGATGCGGAAGTCTCCGAGGACGCCATTGCAAGTGACAAAAAAGAAACCGAAGATGAAATCACAGAACTGCAAAGCTTTGACTACGATCTCCTGACCGGATCGCAGAAATACACCTATGATGTTATCAAGGATTATCTGGATCTGAATCTGGAATCCTATGATTACACATATCTGTACGAACCATTTGCCTACACAAGCGGCTTGCAGACAAACATGCCGATCAACATGTCGGAATACAAATTCTACAACGAAGGGGACGTTCAGGACTATCTGGCATTGCTTGGACAGTTATCCGATTATTATGGAAAATATCTGGACTTTGAACAGACAAAGATTGACAAAGGGCTTTTCATGAACGAGCATTCCGCCAGCGAGGTTGTTCGCCAGTGTGAAGAATTCATTGCAACTCCGGAAGAGAATCTTCTGATTGCAACCTTTGAAGATAAGGTTCGCGGTGTCGAGGGCTTGAGTGAAGAACAAATTCAGGACTACATTACCCAGAATCACGATACGGTTATCAATTCCGTCATCCCTTGCTACAAGAATGTAATTAACTTCTTTAATGCACACAAGGATGATGGACAAAACGATCTGGGCCTTGCCGGGTTTGAACACGGAAAAGAATATTACGCATATCTGTTAAAGGATAAGGTTGGCACTGACAAAACGCCAGAGGAAGTTATCGACTGGCTGGACAATGCCATCGATGATGTCATGTATGAATACCAGGCAACCGCGCTTGCCAACTATTCTGCTTATGAGCAGTACTTTAACGATTCCAGTGACAGCTTATATGCGGATAACGATCCGCTGGAGACAATCAACTACTTTAAGGATGCTTTTGCCGACCGCTTCCCTGCCATGCCTGACGTGCATTACACCATTGAAAATGTCCATGAATCCTTAGAAGATATCGTCAGTCCGGCATTCTATGTGACAACACCAATTGATGCCTACGACGAAAACTCCATCTACCTGAATATGGGCAGTGACGGCGCCGGTGATCTGTGGTCCACCCTTGCGCACGAAGGAATCCCCGGACATATGTATCAGTTCACCTACTACTTGAGCACGAACCCGGAACCAATCCGCTCGTTGCTTAACTTTAACGGCTACACCGAAGGCTGGGCTACCTATGTTGAGATGATGAGCTACGATATGTACAAAGATTATCCGGATGACAGTTATGCAGATTTCGAACGGATCAACTCTGAGTTGAACCTGCTTGTCAGTGCCCGTGTCGAAATCGGTGTCAACTATGAGGGCTGGGATCTGGAAGCAACACAGAAGTACCTCTCCGACAATGGTTTCAATTCTGATGGAGCCGAAAGCATCATGGATTACGTTATCGCCGAACCAGTCAACTACCAGATGTATGTGATGGGCTGGCAGTCCTTCCAGGAGCTTCGTGACTATGCAGAATCCGCCCTTGGCAACAAGTTCGACGAGCAGGCTTTCCACAAGGTTGTGCTTGATGCAGGTCCATCCCAGTTCTATCTGATTGAGAAACTTGTCAAACAGTATGTAAAGGATAATTTATAATTTCATATATAGCAAAAGCAGCTCTTAGAGCTGCTTTTTGTTTTTACCAATACTTCTGTATTAACTGCTTTGCTTCTTCCTCTGTTTTATCACAAGATTCCATAAGGTTTTTTATTACATTCTCTTTTGTTCCATATACTTTTTTCATAAGATCCATTAGTGTTTTTTCCGCTTTATCCCGTTCTACTTCCGTCTTATTCAACTTCTCTTCTGCTCGATCCCGTTCCTCTTCTGCTTGATCCGCCCGTTCTCGTTCTCTCTTGGTATTTGCCCGCTCTTCCTGTATGTTCATTGGCTCCATATTCTCAAACCAGTTTCCCATGCTCTCGCCTCCGATCATAAACCATAGCATACAACTTCTGAAAATGTAAAGCGTAAGTTTGGAACATTTGGAAAAAGTGAGGAACTATACGGGTTTAAAGGCAAAAAATAACGTAGGATGCATATGTCATTTTATACACATCCTACGTTTATCCATTCATATTCTATTTCAGATTCAAGATTTCATTCATAACCTGCGAGAATTCCCGGTACTCAGAAACCAATGCTTCCAATCGTTCTCTCCCCGCGTCCTCCAGATGATAATACACTTTCACCATCCGTTCACCGGTCTGTTTCTTATAATCACTAATGTACTTCTGATCAATCATCTTATATAACGTCGGATACAAAGTACCCACCGACAACGAGATCTTATCTTTCGAAGCACGCTTTATACTTTTTACAATTTCATAACCGTAACAATCCTTCTCCGAAAGGAATTTCAACACAAGTAATTCCACATAGCCACGGTAAAACATATTTTTATTTTCCATATATTCGTCCTATACAGCACTATTCTGTTTCCTCAAATGGCGGAACTTCTTTAATAACATACGCTTTGTATCCATCGGTATTACCGCCTATAGGTCTGACTGCTGTAATCACCGCATCTCCATATTCATTATATAGAGAACCGCCATATCTATCCAAATACGCTCTGATTGGATCATAGATTTCTACTGATTCGGAAGCTACATCCTCTGTTGTAGCTTCTGCGTTTTTTGATTTTGCACCCAAGCCAACAAATGCATACACGCCAAACAGCAAAAAGCAGGAACAAGCAGTTGCAATTACATACTTTGCTGCTAATTTTCGTACATTCCGTATATCTGATATCTCAATTTCCTTTCGGTAATTCAGAATCACTTCCTGCGGTTTTCCAAACTCCTCTACCAGCATTTCATAGGTGCATCGTTCATGTTCCCGAACAAAATTCTCTATATCATCCGCTACCGATACCAGAAACTTCTTCCTGCACGCTCTTCCATACGGAAAATAGTCCTTCAACAATTTCATATATTTCCGCTTTGCCCTGTTCATAGGAATACCCCCTTTCGAATTTATTTGACTATATCATATATATTATCGTTTGTCAAAGGTTTCGTTTTCCGATATATTATTTTTTTGGCTTCGGGCGTGGCGAATGTATTATGTGCGGGGATGGTTCTTTCTTCAAACAAATTGCACAACCTATCACATTAGAATTTCTGGCATTGCAAACTCCAACGTGTTCATATCATATATTTCATTCTCCATTCATTCTTATATACGATATGTTGAAAGCTTAGAAGTTCTTAATGTTCTGCAAGTAATCGCAGCCATGTTTGAACACGATGTTCAAACAAGCCGCCGCTGAGACAGGGATGTCGAATCGGCGGCGGTGGCGTATATTTTTAACATGTAAATCAGAACATTTAGAGCTTCTTAGCTTTCATACATTGTATATGGAATGAATCGAGAATGAAATATATGTTTGAGTACATCTTTATTTTGCAATGTCAGAAATTCTATATAGAGATACTTGTATTGAATGTCCATTATTAAGAACCATCTCCTACATAAAACAGGGTAAAAAATAACCCGCGTCATCAGACGCGGGTTACCCTTATTTATAAGCGATTCAATTACTCAGCCTTAGGACCAGCAGCAACCAATGCCTTACCAGCATCGTTTGTTGTGTACTTCTGGAAGTTCTTCTGGAATCTCTCAGCAAGATCCTTAGCCTTTGTCTCCCACTCAGTAGGATCAGCATATGTGTCTCTTGGATCAAGGATTGCTGGATCTACACCAGGAAGCTCTGTTGGAACCTCAAAGTTGAACATAGGAATCTTCTTTGTAGGAGCTGTCTTGATATCACCTGAAAGGATTGCATCGATGATTCCACGAGTATCCTTGATTGTGATACGCTTGCCTGTTCCGTTCCATCCTGTATTTACGAGATAAGCCTTAGCTCCGCTCTTCTCCATCTTCTTAACAAGCTCTTCTGCATACTTTGTAGGATGCAACTCAAGGAATGCCTGTCCGAAGCAAGCTGAGAATGTAGGTGTAGGCTCTGTGATACCACGCTCTGTACCAGCAAGTTTCGCAGTAAATCCTGAAAGGAAGTAGTACTTTGTCTGCTCTGGTGTCAGAATAGATACTGGAGGAAGTACTCCAAATGCATCTGCTGAAAGGAAGATTACGTTCTCTGCAGCAGGACCTGCGGAAACGCCATTTACCTTAGATGCAATCTTCTCAATATGATCAATTGGATAAGAAACACGAGTATTCTCTGTTACGCTCTTATCGTCGAAATCAATCTTACCTGCTGCATCAACTGTCACGTTCTCAAGAAGAGCGTCACGTCTGATTGCGTTGTAGATATCTGGCTCAGACTCCTTATCAAGTCCGATAACCTTTGCATAACATCCACCCTCGAAGTTGAAGACACCGTTGTCATCCCAACCGTGCTCATCATCACCGATCAGAAGTCTCTTAGGATCTGTAGAAAGTGTTGTCTTACCTGTACCTGAAAGGCCGAAGAATACAGCTGTATGCTTACCTTCCATATCGCAGTTAGCAGAACAGTGCATTGAAGCGATACCCTTAAGTGGGAGGTAGTAGTTCATCATAGAGAACATACCCTTCTTCATCTCTCCGCCGTACCATGTATTGATGATAACCTGCTCTTTTGATGTGATATTGAATGCAACACATGTCTCTGAGTTAAGACCTAACTCCTTGTAGTTCTCAACCTTAGCCTTTGAAGCATTGTATACTACGAAATCAGGCTCGAAGCTCTCAAGCTCCTCTGCTGATGGCTGGATAAACATGTTTGTTACAAAATGAGCCTGCCAAGCAACCTCAACGATGAAACGAACTGCCATACGTGTATCCTTGTTTGCACCACAGAATGCATCTACAACATAAAGCTTCTTGTTGCAAAGCTCCTTCTTAGCAAGATCCTTAACAACTGCCCATGTCTCTTCTGTCATAGGATGGTTGTCGTTCTTGTAAGCATCTGTTGTCCACCATACTGTGTCCTTAGAATTCTCATCCATAACGATGTACTTATCTTTAGGAGAACGTCCTGTAAATACACCTGTCATAACGTTAACTGTATCTAATTCTGTGTTCTGTCCAACCTCATAACCCTCGTTTGAAGCCTTTGTCTCTTCCTCAAACAAAACTTCATATGAAGGATTGTGAACGATTTCTGTTGTTCCGGTAATTCCATACTTAGTTAAATCAATGTTTGCCATCTTAAAATTTCCTTCCTTTGCTTTTTATTAATTCAGGGCAGTTATCCACCCAAAACCACCGAAATTGTATCACTAAAAAGATATCCAGTCAACCAACATATATGAAAAATCGTTTAATTTTTCGTGAATTAAATGTTAATCCTCTTTTTTATCAATATATCGGTTGAGTGTCTCAACTACCGTGTTCAGATTATATGGTTTCGCAATATAATCATCGAGCTTGTTCTCTAAGATTCGTTCCTTATCACCAAACATGGCTCTCGCTGTAACTGCGATGATCGGAAGGCGCTTCTTATGCTCCTTCTGCTCAATCTCACGAATCTGCTGTGTTGCTGCGATACCATCCATAACCGGCATCTGTACATCGAACAGCGCTGCATCGTATTCCTTCTGCTTGAACAGCTCAATTGCTTTCTCACCATTCTCTGCAATATCATAAGAGAATCCTGCCATACCGAGCAGCTTACCGATAACCTGCTGGTTGACCGGCTCATCCTCTGCAACAAGGATACGCGCCTTGCTGTGTGCATTGATTGAGAATACTGCGGCATCTTCTTTTTCTTCCATGTTCTTGGCTGCTTCCACCTCGGCTGCCTTTACAACCTTCAGAGGAATCTCTGCAATGAACGTCGAACCGATGCCTTCCTTACTCTGCACACTGATGTTACCACCCATCAGCTCTGCAATCTGCTTGGAGATAACCAGACCAAGTCCGGAACCGCCATACTTTCTTGTATCGGAACCATCAACCTGTGAGAACCGGATAAACAGCTTATCCATGTTCTTCTCCGAGATACCGATACCAGTATCAGCAACCGCGATACGCAGGTTGATATTCTCTTTTTCTGCATCAATTGCGGCAATCTTTACTCTTACACTTCCCTCAGATGTGAATTTTAATGCATTCGAAAGCAAACAATTCAAAATCTGCTGGATTCTCTGTCCATCGCCCTTTACAAGCTTTGGAATATTGTTACCAAATGTGCAGTCAAGGGCAAGTCCCTTGTTTGTCGCTGTCGGTACCTGTGCAGCTACCGTCTCCTCAATGGCTGCACGCACATCGAAGATTTCTTCCTTCAGGTTATATTTACCAGCTTCCAGCTTACTGATATCAAGAATATCGTTGATCAGGCGAAGCAGGTTATCTGCACAGCCCTTTGCAGTGAGCAGGTTATCGCGGTAATCTGCCTGCAGATCATCTGCCATCAGCGTAAGCTGCAGCATACCAAGGATTCCGTTGATCGGAGTACGGATCTCGTGGCTCATGTTCGCGAGGAACTCTGCCTGTGTCTTATATGCTGCATTCGCATCTTCGATTGCTGCAGACAGCTTGTTCTCCGTCTCCTTCTGGTCTGTAATATCAATAACAACCATGTTGATATAGTCAGCCTCAGACTTGTACATAACTGTGTTAAATACCTTGCCAAGCTTCTCCATCGTGATCTCCACGTCCATGAAGTCGCCCTCTTTGGTTCCAGAGGTATTATACGCAGTAAACCATGCGTTAATATCCTGTAACACTTCGATCTTACTCTCACCAAGAATCTTGTCCTGATAATCAGATGCATCCAGATTGAAGTAACTTCCGAACCGCTCATTTGCTTCCTGAATGCAGTACCCAATGCTGTTCCCAAGTGAATCTGTGATGATCTTTGCCTGTGCAAATCCGATCGGAAGATTCATGAACAGCTTCTTGTATTTGTCACCCTTTGTGTGACCTGCCACAACGCCGCCACCAAGCGCAAATACAATCACTCCCGTGACAGCCGCAGCCAGCACGCCAACGATGATTCCCGCCGGAACCGCCTTAAAGATCGCACCAAATATAATTCCGAGCACGATATCCAGCGCCGCTGCAATGATGATTAGTTTCTGCCACCCTAATTTTGCTAGTTTTTCCATGTGCATAACACCCCCTATTTATCAACATTTTACTATACATTTTCGAGATTTTCAATATCTGTCTCGACCTCTTCTGCAAGTTTTTCGCCTGGTTTTTCATTCTCTTCGCGTGCGTTCGCCTTCTCGATTCTCCGCACCTCCAATTTCTTCTCCACCTGCAGGGAAACCAACAGTAACACCATGCAGATCACGGAAATCGCAATGCCCAAAAGCATACCCTGCGGCATATAGGAAAATTCAACCGTATGCGAACCGGCACCGATATCCACACCGATAAATGCGCCTGCCACCTTGTAGTAATCCACCTTTTTTCCGTCGACCTTTACCGTCCAGCCTTCATCATAAGGAATGCTTGTGAACAGTGTCTTATCCTCCGGCATCTCGATCGTGCCATAGACATAGCCATCCTTTACCGTTTCAACCTCCAGCATATGGTTCGTCAATTCCCGATATACATTTTCAAACACATCCTGATGGAAGGTTGCCACATAAAATGGTGCCACTTCGGAGCCACTGACATTGCTGTATTCGTATTCAATGGAAATGTAATCGCCCGCTTCCAGCTGTCCCAGATGGAAAATCTGGATCTGATAACGGTCATAAGCGATTTCCTGTCCGTTCTTATAAAACCGGATCTTCGTCACATAATTACCACGGCAGTTCACGTAATAATCGCCTGCATGATCCGCAGTAAAGCTCAACATAAAACACATCGGTCCAGATGCATTTGCTGTGAAGCTGACCTGATTATTCTCATAGCTGACTTTCGCCGTATCACTCGTCACACTGATCGCCGGATACTCGTCCTGGAAGAATCCGCCATAGCCAGTCATGTCATATGCCAGTGTATTCTGCGCGATCATTGCAGAGTAACGGCTCTGATCCCAGTCCTTGACATTGTTGCTCACCGCAAATCCAATAGAGGTCGGGTATGGATTCTCATAGATGGATACATTATCCACCGTTTCTTTATAATTATAATCAAAATTATTCAGATCTCCCGGTCGTTCCAGCAGATACCGGATATTAAAGATTGCATTTGTAAATGGCGTATAGCCACGATACAAAAATTCATTTGCGCCTGTATAAAATCCAAGCTTGCCCATCGTGGTGACAACCGGTCCCATAACCGTTGAATTGAATGTGCTGACGCTCGGCATGTTATGCCAGCTTGCCTCATCCAGTACCGTGTAATTCATCAGTTCCGAACGATAAAAGCCTGCCTGTTCTTCCTCTGCCATCTCCCGCACGCGCACATTCGCTTCTGTCACTGCCGGACTCGTCTTGTAATATTTCTTGTAATGACAATACCCATTTTCCGAAAATCCATATGCTGCATTTGCCACAAGCTCGACCAGACAGACACTTCCAATCACCGAAATGTAAGTCGCATGCGTGATCTTCTTCGACGTCCGCAGACAACAGGTCACGCCGTAGATCACCAGCAGCACAAGACTCGCCGGCAATGTATATTTGCCAATTGTCGCGCCTGCCTGCTGTTTACAGGCAAATGCAAACGCACCTGCCAGTAAAATTGACGAAATCACAAAATAAATATCGATTTCAGTAATCGACTGCACTGCATCATATGCCATAACGAGCAACACAAAAATAAACACAAATGAAAACCGATTCGGGATTCCATACTGGTCATGCATGCCATGCCAGATATAGTTTAACGTCCCATGATTGAAGCTGATCACAAGCAGCACCAGCAGCACATATTTGCGGAACTTCTTCCACGGATGTTCCTTCACAAACAGATACAGGAACATCGTCAGAACCGCCAGCATGCCACAGTACAGATTCACACCGCCATCAAAGATCTGATTCGTAATCGGCTTTGTAAATACAAGCAGCTGCCGCAGCATCACAAAGATATTTCCATACCATGTTCCTTTTGGGATTGCCATATCTCCCGCTGCCGTCGCCATGATTCCATGATATGCAGGAAGCAGGATAAATGCTGCCATACCACCGGATAACAGGGAATACACTGCAAACCGGAATCCATTTATGAAGAATCGCTTCACTGTCTTATGCTCATAGACGAAGAACCACAGCACAAGAAACAGGCAAATGATATATCCAATATAATAATTACAATAGAGCGCATAGAACAGGGACAGCACATACAGCTTTGGATCTCTCTCCTCAAGCATCCGCTGGAAGCCCAGCATGATAAGCGGGAAGATCATAATACAATCCAGCCACATCGTGTTCCAGTTGTAACCGATCACATAATTACTGAACGCATAGGCAACCGAGATCGCCACGATCAGGGAATTGCGTTTCTTCTCGCCATCCTTATAGCTTAGGAAATGTACCATTGCAACGGCTGTGAGTGCAATCTTTAAGCACATCAGGAAGCAGGTAACCGCCGCAATCTGTTCCTTGCCAAATAGTAACAACAGCAGATTAAACGGGCTCATCAGATAATACGCCGCAAGCGATACGAAATTCGAGCCAAGTGCTACATTCCATGTATAAAGAAGACTTCTCTCATGCAGAAGCTTGTCTCTGAGTTCTGAGAAAAACGGCAGATACTGATGCACACTGTCTACCAGCGTCAGGGAATTCTCTCCAAACGGTGCAATCTTTTCTGCGATACAGACAACCAGCATGACGACTGCAACAATTGCAAACGACAGATAATAGCACCAGTTATCCTGCATATTCTCGTGAAATGATTTCTTTTCCTTGAACACAATCAGCTTGCTGAACACATAGTTCAATACCAGTACAATGACCTGTACAAGCAGCTTGGATGCCAGTTCATGGATTCGAAATGTATCACACAGAATCGCCAGTCCAAGAATTTCCACAACCATGGACACCAGACGGGCGCCTACAAACTGCACCGCCTCTACCAGAGTTGCATAAAATCCCTTCCTCTTACTCTGAAATACAAAAAATTTATTTGCAAAGTATGCAAAAGCAATAGCCATAGCGATCGCTATGGCATTGCATGTATTTCTTGAAATTGGTGTAATAACCCGCAGCAGGAAGAATGTTACCAGGTTGACAGCTGTCGTACAGCCTCCCGCAATCAGATATCGCATTTTCTCATTGGCAAGAATCTTCTTTATAAAACGAATCAATGTACTACCCTAATCCTTTTCTTTTAATTTAAACCTGTAAGCAGATAGATCAGTGGAGAATTCCAGTAAATCGTTACCTCATTACATGAATAGCACTGCTCATTATCTACATATGCACGTCCCGGTGCAATTCCGTAGAGAACGGCATTTGCATATGGATCGTTCAGATTGTTATTGGCACCGCCAACCAGCATACCCGGCATCGTCTCTTTCAATACCTGTGATGGTCTGTGGTGTGTTGCATTTGGTGTAAGGGAACCATATCCGGTCACATAGCAGTATCCGGTTGGGTTCACACCGAAGATATAATCACGCATCTTCTGCGCATATTCTGTATACTTGGCATCCCCTGTCAGGTTTGCAGCAGCCAGAAGCTCCATACCCTTGTTGGTGATCGTCATATTACTTCCCCAAGGATATGTCACACCCATACCTGTAAAGAAGCCCTCTGACTCTGCTTTCGAAAGTGTCTCATCCGCATCTGCAAGCAGCTTTTCCTTCGCTGTCTTTGCCACATCTGCATCCACGCCCTCGGTCTTTGCAAGATCATACAGCGCATAGCTTCCGATATCTGCCCAGCCAAAACCTGTCAGATAGTTGCTGTCAAGTGCTGTCTTTGTCGCAGTTAAATATTTTGCATCCTTTGTTGCAATATACATCTCTGCAGAAGCCCAAAGTGTCTCGTCTGCAAGATGTGTATCATCGTATGCACCTGTTACAAGGTCTTCCGGATTCTCATATCCCTTCATATCCGGATTTGCCTCCAAAAATGCATACGCGTTCGTTGCTGCATCCAGACAGCTCTTTGCAAAATCTGCATCGTATTCTGCATAGAGTACAGATGCCTTTGCCATAACAGCCGCGAAATCAGCCGTTGCTGCATAGGAAATCGGCGCAAGCACCATATCATCCGTCTCATCAACCGCAAGTACCGTCTCCGGGAATACAAGTGCAGTTACCTTATGGTAGACGCCACCGCTTGCTGCATCCTGCATCTTGAGCATCCAGTCAAGCTCATACTTTGCTTCATCGAGAAGATCCGGTGTCTTGTTTCCGCTCTCTGGAATTCCAAGATCATCGGCAGTCTGACCATAATCCTCGTAAGCAAGGAAGAGATCCTGTACCGTCTTAGCACCAGACACAACATATCGTCCGTAATCACCGGCATCATGCCATCCACCAGATACATCAATCTTTGTTCCAGATGTATCTCCGTAAACAGTCGCTTCCTGCATATGACATGCCTCATGTGCGAAATCTCCAGCGATATCCTTTGTCACCTCTGTTCCGCAGCGCTGCTTGTATAGCATCAGCACAACATCCTTATACACATCATCATATAAATCATCCCCGATAGAAAATTCATATGACGCACCGGACGGACTGGAAATAATCTTATATGTACCCGGCGTATTAAATGCCGTGAAATCACCATGTCTTACATTTGACTCCGCAGACTTGTCATACGAAAGCTCTCCGTATGCGCCGACAAACATCGTTTCTTCTGTCTCTGCATCTACAATCTTGAATTTCTCATCATCCTTGGATGTCACGATCACTGTCTTTGTATCATCCGGCTTGTAACCAATCTGATTTACCTTTACCTGAATCGGCTGTGGTGCACCGACAATCTTCTCCGCATTGGAACCGTCTGTTACAAACAGGGAAATATTATCGAAGTAAATCTTGTGTGCCTCTGTAACCTCAGTCTGTCCTTCCTGAGTTCCCATATTGACAACAAATCTTGGAGCCGGATCGGAATTTTCTTCCATCGTAAACTCCTTCGTAATCGTCTGTGTCTCTGGTCCAACTGTGATGAAATCACTCGCATAGGCATGGTAATCACCGCCATTTATCTGCACGCGCCACTGGATCACACGTTCAATATCACTTCTGACATCAAAACTCATCGTATAGACACAGCCCTTTGCCATCGTAAATCCATCGTAATAAATCTGGCAGCTATGCTCAAGCGGTCCACTCTTTGTAATGTCACAAACGAGTTCGCCATTTTCTGCGGACATTGTAAAGTTACCATTATTTATGTAACTCGTAAAACCATCTGTACCATCATCAAATGTCACGCCGATCGCATCTGCGCCTTCCACCGTCGTGAAACGGTCATCCTCCACAACTTCCTGTTCCGTCGTTGTCCAGTCTCCATCATCCTCGATGGTTGACGCTGTTGCATCTGTCACGGTTGCACCACCACCAGATGTCTGTTCTGTCGTCGCCTTGTCTGTCTTTCCGCCACATGCACATAAAGAAAGTGCAAGTGCTGCCGCCGCAACAACTGCGGCTGTCTTCTTGAATTTTCTCATAAACCCTCCTATCGTTTTTGTCCCTCTTTTTATCGTTTTATTGTAGTCCCACATGGGTACTACGAACAAAATTTCACAACCTCATCGTATGGTAATGCACCGCCGAATATATCCAGTGCACTTCCCACCGTCACATCAATGCGATCCTGTCCACATTGCTTCAAGCTCTCTAAATCATCAAAGCTTCCAACTCCGCCTGCATAAGTCATCGGCTGTTTGCCCCATGTGCCAAGCATGGTTGCAAGCTCCGTCTCAATGCCTGCCGCTTTACCTTCCACATCTACCGCATGAATCAGATATTCGCTACAGTATTCTGCCAGCTTGTCCAGCGTCTCTGGTGTAACAACTTCGTCTGTAAATTTCTGCCAGCGGTCGGTCACGATATAATACCTGCCATCCTTTTTCCGACAGGACAAATCGAGCACCAGATGCTCCGCACCGATCAGACTCGACAGCCGTTCCAGATTCTCGTAATTGATTCTTCCATCCTTAAATACATAGGATGTCACGATTACCTGCCGTGCGCCCATATCCAGAAACTGCTCTGCATTGTCTGCGTTGATGCCGCCACCAATCTGCAGGCCCTGTGGATATGCAGCAAGCGCAAGCTTCGCCTGTTCCAGATCTGCCTCATAGTATGTACTGCCAGCCGGATTCAGCAGGATAATATGTCCGCCGACAAGTCCGCTTCGGCGATACAGATCAGCATAGAAATCTGCCTTCAGCTCCGAAACGAAGTTATCCTTGGCAAAATCAGCCTCATCCTTCAGGCTGCCGCCGACAATCTGCTTGACTGCGCCATTATGTATGTCAATGCATGGTCGAAACCGCATAATACGCTCCTTCTACGTCTGTCCGTCCGAATTGGCATCTATGGAATCCCACGTTCATGTATGGAACTGGTATAAATGCACTTAGAATGTATTGCAAGCAGAAAGTACTAAGTGTTCTAATATACATGTTCTTACCATACGGGACCGCCGTCGATTCGCCGTCCATGGCTCAACGACGGCTTGTTTGAACATCGTGTTCAAACATCCCTGATTACAGAAAGAACACTAAGTACTTCCATGCCTGCAAACATATCCTATGTTCCATTTATACCGGTTCCACACATGACTCGCGAATAAACATAACAAGTCAGTTCAAACGGACAGGCATATTCTGTTTTTCCTTATTGGTTTCTCAAAACCTAATTGGTTTTTATCGTACCATATTTCCCTACCTTGTTCAATATATTTCGCTTTACGTGAAAGTGTTTTTGCGGTATCATTTACCCAAGGTAAATTGAACGAACACCTGTAAATTGGGTTCCAGACATTTGCGAATCGTATGAGGATTTGTGTATATATGTCTGCATCCGCTTCAAATAATATAAATATGTTTGGAACTTAGAAGTTCTTGATGTTCTGTGAGTATTAGCAATGTTTGAACACGACGTTCAAACAAGCCGCCAGTGAGCCATGGACGGCGAATTGGCGGCGGTTGCGTACGATAACTATATGTGTATCAGAACATCTAGTACTTCTTAGTTTCAATACATGCTGATATATTATTGGAAGCGGATGCAGACATATCACAAATCCCATTACGATTCGTAGATACTGAAACAGTTTTACAGGGGCAAGGAGAAAATATGTTAAACGATTTGAAGAAAGAAATCACGGATTGTTACATGTACGGCGAAATCATCTGTCAGCAGGGCTTTGGTCCAAAAACAGATATCTCCATGCACGACATGATCCGTTTCGATCTGTTGCAGTTTTTGGTGTATCTGACAGACAGCTCCGACGGCAGCCTGTACCCGGAGACACGCTTTTTACACGAATATCTCGGACAATATTTCACATTGGAATCTCTGATGCGCTTCAAGCAGGATCGCACGGCAACTCCAGAATTTGCCACAACGATTCCACGTTCCCTGACTTATTTTGTGGAAGCTGACCAGTCTGGGCTTTCTGCCTGCACGACAAAGGGATTTTCAAAGTCAAGAAATCTATACAACCTGTATGTTGAACTCGGTCAGGCATACATTTCCTGCAACAACCGGACAACCGACTCAGAAGTCTCCACGCTGACGGCCTATACCGGCATGATCGAGGAATATCTGCGCAAACTGAAGCTGTTCGAACCGGGGAAAAATCCAGCAATGAAAAATCCATCGAAACCTTCCACACCGAACAAAGTAACCCCTGCTGCCAACACCCCTGTCAAAAATGCATCGACCTCGCAGGCGGCTATGGCCGCTATGAAAGGCACTGTCAACAAGCAGGAAGTTCCAGAGGAAGATATCAAATTAGATGATCTGCTAAATGAATTAAACGAACTGACCGGACTTTCTGAAGTAAAGAAAGATATTAAATCACTGATCAACCTGTTGAAGGTGAAGAAGCTACGGGAAGAGCGCGGTATGAAACAGCCGGAAATGTCATTGCACATGGTATTTTCCGGGAATCCGGGAACTGGTAAAACAACCGTTGCCCGTCTGCTCGCCAAAATCTACAAATGTCTCGGTATCCTACCGGGTGGTCAGTTGGTCGAGGTTGACCGTTCCAACTTAGTCGAAGGCTATGTCGGACAGACTGCCATCAAGACAAAGGAAGTTGTGGAAAGTGCCTTAGGCGGCGTACTCTTCATCGACGAAGCTTACACACTTACCGCAGGCAAAGACGGAAAGGACTTCGGGCAGGAAGCGGTAGATACCCTGCTTAAAATGATGGAGGATAACCGCGATAATCTGATCGTGATCGTTGCCGGTTATACGGAACTGATGCAGGAGTTTGTAGACTCCAATCCGGGACTCCGTTCGAGATTTAACAAATACATCAATTTCGAGGACTATAGCGGCGACGAGCTTTATGATATCTTCTTATCCATGTGCAAAAAACAGGAATACGAACCAAACGCACAGGGAAAAGCATATGTCAAAGAGTTACTGAATATCTGGGCAAAATCCCACGATGAAAACTTTGCAAATGCAAGAGAAGTACGAAACTATCTGGAGCGTTCCATCGCCAGACAGGCAAGCCGTATCGTCGAGCTTGACTCTGTCAGCGACAAACAATTAAAGACATTAACCAAGGGGGATTTAACAGAGGGATAATACCTGTGACCACAGGATTTCAAACAAATCCCGCTCTGTACGTTCCATCTGCGCATCTACGATGGCAGCCTCGCGCACCTGTCTGACAGAATCAGGCAGATCGTGAAGCTGCCATTTTGCATGAGCAGCATTTACAATCCGATATCCATGCTCGCGTACACGCAGACAGAAGTCAAGTGCGGAAAGCTCTGTCCGGAATTTATCCGAGAATCCACCCAACTGTACAAACACTGATCTTTTCACAAGCATACAATGTGCCGGCACAATCACATATTCGCGGTTCATTCCATAGTACCGCATCGCACCGGTCTCATCCTGCCGGATCTTCCGCCATTCTTTCCATGCATCAAATTGTGGTAATCCGCGATACGGATAGCGGTATAAATTTTTTATTTCCTTCAGATCAATCGCACGTTCTGTTTCCGCCTGCCATTTCTGAACCGGAGACTCATATGCCCCTGCGAATTCCAAGCCCGCGCAATACAGCCGATCCCGGTCATCATAGACCGTCCCGGCTACAATTCCGACGTCTTCACGCATAGCGATACCTAGCATTTCACCGAGTGCTATCGTATCGCCAATCTCCATATTCGCATCCAAAAATAAAAGGAAACTGCCATTCGCATACAAGGTTCCAAGATTTCGGCATTCCGTGCTGCTTTTCCCAGGCTCTGCCTCCACCACAGCAATATTTCGTCTGCGGCTCTGCATCTGCTGGTAATATTTCTGCAATTCCTCATCTGTTCGGTCTTCATCTACAATGATAATCTCAAAATTACTGTACCGTGTTTTCTCGTAAAATGGCTCCAGCATCTGTTCCATCAACGAACGATTCGTATGCCCGGTTATGATCATCGACACGAGTGGATTGCCCGGTGTATCATATTTTACCGTATATACGCTTCGCTGATCAGTCATCATGACACGCGCCAGCAAATGTTCCCGCGACACATGTGCCTCCAATGCCTCTTTGCCCGCCAGATTCTCCTGTGCATGCTTTGCCTCCCGCTCCGAAGAAGTTCCATCATGAATCCGTTTGTGATACAACACGCGCGGAATATGACAGATCTCCCGGTTGCCTTCACAGCAACGCAGGATCATATCGTAGCCCTGCGCACCATCATACTGACTATGAAAGCCTCCGTCCGCCAGCATAAGCTCTCTCCGTGCCACAAACAAATGGGAAATATAATTATATGCACGCAGCAGGTCGATATCGAATTCCGGTTTGAATCGCGGTTCCAGATAATGACTTCCATTTTCTGCCATCCGGTCTTCATCGGAATAAACCACATCATAGCGTTCTCTCTGCAAAGCATCCACCACCCAGTACAGGGCATCCTCCGTCAGGACATCGTCATGATCCAGCAATGCAACATACGCTCCTTTTGCCGCCTGCAATGCCCGGTTACTGTTCCCGGAAATTCCAAGATTTTCTTCCATTTTTATGTACTGGATTCGCGGTTCATTCTCCATATATTGCCAGATAATGCGCTCCGTCTCCAAACTATACACCTTCTCCAGCACCGACAATTCGCCATCCTCTGATACGCGCGCATCAAGAACCGGCGGTTCTCCCTTCGCCTGACTGCCATCGACCAGACACAGTTCCCAGTTCCCATAGGTCTGATGCAGCACCGATTCCAGCATTGCACGTAAAGAAAGCTCCGGTGTCATATACACCGGAACTACAATACTGATACAAGGGCAGTATGAAAACACTCGCTCCCGCTGTGTTGCAAGTGCTTCCTCATCTGCCTCTATATTTTCTTTAAAAAAACGATCATACGCCAGATCCAGCCCCGTCACCATCGAACGTGCCTTGGAAAGCGCCTCCGGGATTGCAGTCGAACGAATATGCTCGAAGCCTTTTTTAATTGTATCCGCATTCAAGTCTGAAAGTCGAAACTTCATCGCTACTGCCTCCCCTTTTTCTTATTTCCGCACAGAGAAATCAAACGCATCTAACGCCAGATTCATGTTGTAGTACGGATCTCCGGTTGCCAGAATATCCACCCATCTTGACTGAAACAACTGCATCTCGCTGTGGAATCGCTTCTGTTTTTTCACAGTATCTTCTTTACCTCTGGATTTTGATTCATAATGATACAGCTTTGCCTGTGGAACATACACAACCAATTTGCCAAGCTTTCTTACTTTCAAACAAAAATCCACATCATTAAAAGCCACCTGAAATTCTGGATCCAGTCCTCCAACCGCATCGAAGGTCTCTCTGGAAATCATCAGACAGGCTGCTGTAACCGCACTATAATCACACGCAACAGAAGTCCGAAGCTGATAGATGCCCGCCTGCTCATCCATTGCAGAAAATGCATGTCCGGCAATTCCGCCAATCCCAACAATTACGCCTGCATGTTGAATCGTGCCATCCTCAAAATACAACCGTGCACCAACAATTCCTACATCTTTGCGTTGACAATACCCAAGCATCTGAGTAATAAAATCCGGTGAAATCAGTTCGGTATCATTGTTTAACAACAAAATATACTTACCCTTTGTATGTGCAACACCAAAATTATTGATTTTGGAATAATTAAATTCCTCCTGCCAATACAACACCTGAATATGCGGATTTTCCACAAGTGATTCATAGTATGCAAATGTCTCTTGTTGCACACTGTTATTTTCTACTATGATAATCTCATAATTCCGATAAGTCGACCGTTGTTCAATCGCATCAATACATTTTTTCAAATCATCCACATGATCCTTGTTTGGAATCACGATTGACACAAGCGGTTCTCCCCGAACCAGATAACTCACCTGATAATACCCCGGAGCTGCTCCATCCACAACCTCCGCAGCCAGCCCCTGTCGCGCCAAATGCGCTTCTATCGCTCGTTTTCCAGCCTCAAACGCATAACGTTTTGCTGCCGGATCTTCCGCTGTCGATGCCGCATGTGCCCGCCAATGATACAGAATCTTCGGAATATGACAAATGCCATCTGCCTGCTCCGTGCAACGGAATATAAAATCATAATCCTGCGCACCATCAAACGCTGGATTTAACAACCCCACCTGATCCACTAAGTTTTTCTCTGCTACAAACATATGACAAATATAATTATTACAACGTAGCAAATCAATATTAAAATCCGGTTTAAAATTCGGTGCAAAGAAATAATCTCCTGTTTCATCCACCTTATCTTCATCGGTATAAATTACCTGCACCCGCTTCGCATTTAGCGACTCAACGCAGGCATAAAGTGCATCCGGCTCAAACAAATCGTCGTGATCACCAAACACAATATAATCTCCCGTCGCAAGCGTATATGCCTGATTCGTATTTTCGGCTATTCCAAGCGTTCCATCTTGTGAAGCTATATAATGAATTCTCTGATCCTTTTGCATATATACCTGCAAAAAATCGTATAAACATTTTTCTTTTCTTCCTCCATCCGAGAAGCATAACTCCCAGTTTCCATAGGTTTGTGCCTGCACCGACTCAATTAACGCACGCAGAAAGTCACAATTGCTCTCATATAATGGCACCAAAATGCTAAACTTCGGATGATATTCAAAATGCCGTCCACATTGTTCCTGTCTTTCACTATCTGTCAGCCGATGACTATGCATCCATTTATTATAATCCACATAGTTGGAACCAAGATGCAGGTACTTTTTTAATTTTGCACATGTATTACGCCATCCGAATGTCTTTATATTGTTGATTACACGGATTGCATTTATATATATACGTCCCATATCTGATTCTCCTGCTGTTTTCTATATCATCTGTTGTCTCAGTATATCATACATACAAAAAAATCTCACGAAAATATCAAGATTTAGTTGTTATTTTCTATTATATTCGTGTATAATAGACACGTTATAAGGTTTACCATTACGAATACCATTCTTATATCAATCTTTCAGTAATTAACCATATACCTTATAACGCACGAAGAGGAACCAGCATCACCGGTTCCTCTTTTTTGTATATCCAATATCAAGGCTCTGATTCATCTTCTCCTGAATCAGCCTTTATCTTTATATTACTAGGCTCTTCTCCGTTTCCAGACAGCCGGGCAGAACAACAGCATCATCGGGAAAATCTCCAGTCTGCCTGCCAGCATATCGAACATCAGAATATATTTCGTAAAATCCGTAAAATGTCCGAAATTCTCCATCGGTCCAACCAGAGAAAGCCCCGGACCGATATTGTTAAACGTCGCTGCTACTGCCGCGAAGTTCGTGACCAGATCTTTGTTCTCGATCGACACAAGCAGTACGGATACCGCGAAAATAACCATATATGTCATAAAATAGACATTTGTCGCCCGCAGCGTCTCATGCTCGAGTGGTTTTCCCTCGATTTTGATCTTCTTCACGGAACGCGGATGCAGATAAGAAATAATTTCTTTTATAAATGACTTGCATGCAATAATAAACCGTGAGACTTTGATACCGCCGCCCGTGCTTCCGGCGCAGGCACCGATAAACATCAAAAGCACAAGGATTGTCCTCGAAGTCTCCGGCCATAGATTGAAATCCGCACTTGCAAATCCCGTTGTCGTGATAATACTTGCTACCTGGAAGAACGCTTGCCGGATGCCTTCCGCCGGCGCATACAATGCAAAATGCCGCAGATTAATAAAGATAAACACTGCCGCTGCAATCACGATGATAAAATAAATCCGCACCTCTTCAAACTTCAGCGCATCCCGCAGCTTTCCTGTGAGAATCAGGAAATAAAATCCGAAATTCACACCGAACAGCAGCATGAAAATCGTAACGACCCACTGATTATACGGGCTGACACTGACGAATCCGTCATTCCAGATTGCAAAACCTCCGGTTCCGGCGGTACCGAACGACGTTGTCAGTGCTTCAAACAGATTCATTCCTCCAAAGAGTAGAAAAATTACCTCTATCATGGTCAGGGTAAAATAAATAATATACAGATATTTGGCTGTCTGGCGCACCTTCGGAACCAGCTTTCCAACCGAAGGTCCCGGGCTCTCCGCCTTCATCAGGTTCATGTGGCTACCTCCCGCCATCGGCACGATGGCAAGCAGAAATACAAGAACGCCCATGCCTCCGATCCAGTGGCTGAAGCTTCGCCAGAATAAGCTGCCCTTCGTCAGGCCTTCCACATCCGATACAACCGTCGCACCCGTTGTTGTAAATCCTGATATCATCTCAAAAAGCGCATCTGCAAAATGCGGAATATCACCATTGATCACAAACGGCAGACATCCAATCACAGACATCAGAATCCACGAAAGTGCTACCGTCACGAAACCTTCCCGCAGATAAAACCGCATGTTCTTCGGTTTCCGCAAAATAATTGCTGAACCTGCAACCGCACTGCCAAGTGCCACCCACAAAAAAGCAAAGCCGCCCTTCTCACCATAGATCGCAGACACGATCCCGGGGAGAGCCAGAAATGCTGCTTCGATTTCCATGATCCAGCCTAATATATAAATAACCACAGAGTAATTCATAATTTATCTCCCACCAAACATTCGCCTTACTGTCATTTCAAAATATCACTGACATCGGTAAATCCGGTATGTGTTGTGACGACAACTACATAATCGCCCTCGCAGATGACATCCTGACCACGTGGAATAATAACCTTTCCATTCCGGTTCAGGCAGGCAAGCAGAAGGTTATCCTTCAGTTTCAGATCCATGATTGGTTTTCCAATGACCGGCGAATCCTTCTCAACCTTGAATTCCAGTGCCTCCGCGCGGTTATCAAAGATATGATACAATGTCTCGATATTGCTTCCGACCGAATTCTGCATCGCACGGATATACGCCAGAATCTTCTCTGCTGTGATATAACGTGGATATACGATACTTCCGATGTCCAGACTATCAAGTACATCGCTGAATGTGCTCCGGTTGATCTTCGTGATTACCTTCGTGTCGGAGCATTTTCTCGCAAATAATGTAAGCAGGATATTCTCCTCGTCAAGACCGGTCAGCGGAACAAACGATTCCGTACTCTCAATACCCTCCTCACGAAGCAGATCTTCATCGGAACCATCGCCATGCAAGATCAACGCCTTTGGAAGTAATACACTTAACTCCTCGCATCGCTTCTCGTCCATCTCCATGATCTTGACTTCCACGCCCGTCGAAGTCAACTGTTTTCCAAGATAATACGAGGTCTTTCCACCGCCAATGATCATGCAGTTTTTGACCTTATGTGTATCTACGCCGATCTTCTTGAAGAAATCCATACTGTTTGTTGGTGTCGCAAGAAATGTCACGGCATCCCCACCGCGCATAATAAATGAACCATCCGGGATAATCAAGTTTCCATCCCGCTCGACACCACAGACCAGCATATCACAGTTTAACTCATGCATCGCTGAAATCGGCTTATCGTGAAGTAGATTCTCCTTCGGAATCTTGAACTTGACAAGCTCTGCGTGTCCACGCGCAAAAGAGTTGATCTCGAGTGCCGATGGCAGACGCAGCAGACGCGCAATCTCGCGAGCAGTCTCTAGCTCCGGATTGATGATCAGCGAAAGTCCAAGCTGATTTCGAAGATACGAAAGCTCCATACTGTAATCCGGGTTCCGTACACGCGCGATGGTAGCACAGTCACCGACCTTTTTCGCGATCGTACAACTGAGCAGATTCAGCTCATCACTTTCCGTCACGGCGATCAGAACGTCCGCATCCTGAATACCCGCCTCGATCTGAATGCTGTAGCTCGCACCATTTCCGGTAAATCCCATAACGTCGTAGTCTTCTGTAATCCGCTGAACGACCTCGTTCTTCTGATCGATCACCGTAATATCATGGGATTCCTTGCTGAGCTTCTCGACCAGCGTGCTTCCAACCTTGCCGCATCCGACAATAATAATATTCAAACCCTGTTCTTTTTTCTGAGATTTCTTTGAAGATTTCATATCTCTTATTCTTACACTCCCCTGCATGTTTTCCATGCCATTATCGTTCCATAAAATCTGAAATTTCATTGTAACATACTTGCGCCGGTACTACAAGGGAATGTCACGCGGAAACGCGTTCCAAAATCCGGTCTGGTCAGCACATCGATCTGTCCATCGTGTGCATCCACGATCCATTTTGCGATAGATAATCCAAGTCCCGATCCGCCCGTCTCACTGTTGCGCGCCTCGTCCGAACGATAAAACCGCTCGAAGATATGCACGACCTCAGATGCCTGCATGCCAATACCTTCATCCTGCACCTGATAATAGACGCCCCGCTCCGAACGCCCAACTGTAAAATGAATCGTATCGCCCTTGTCCGAATACTTCGCCGCATTCTGCACAAAAATACGAATGGACTGTTTCAGCATAGCGACATCGCCGCGCACCATACAGCCCGGGCATGCAGAAAAATCATACGGATGTGTCTCATCGATCATCATCGACTCCTCATATACCTCCTGCACAAGGTCATTCAAATCGACTTCCACCGGCTTCAATGTATTCCGTCCACTGTCGCCGCGCGCCAAGAACAACAACTGCTCGATCAGATCCTTCATATGATCGGACTCATTCTTCAACGCTTCAATCGACTCATTTAACACCGCCTCATCTTCCTTGCCCCAGCGGTCGAGCATGTTCACATAGCCCTGAATCACAGAGATCGGCGTCCGCAGCTCATGCGATGCATCCGACACGAACCGCGCCTGCTGCCGCTTGCTCTCCTGCATTCGCGCAAGCAGATTATTCAGTGCCACCTCGATACTTTGCAAATCCTTATCCCCCGTCGATATCCGTATATCATTCGCATCGACAGAGACGTTCGAGATTGCCTGTTCCAGATGCTCCAGATTCACCTCATCACTACTCATATTCGAAATCGCCTCTGCACGCACAGCGAGATCATTCAGCGGACGCAGCTTCCGTCTGATATTCCGTATACCAAAGCACGCAGAAATGAGCATCATAAGTTCCACCGCGCCAACCACAATGAGCGGTATAGCCGCATAATCCAGAACCTCATGCACCAGAAAATTATCCGTGTCCTTACCAACCTGTGTGGTCATCGTCCATGTGGCATATGAATCACCCGACCATGTAATATGCACCGGCTTCGCCCCGGACATCCAGTCTGCATCTGTCGTATCAAGCCGCCATACCAGCACCGCCACGAACAACATTCCGAGTATCACGATATCGAGTCCCAGCAACGCAAAAAAGCGCCGGAACCAGTATCCGACATGAATCTTCCGGGCAATAGAGGTTGTCTTCCGATTTGTCCGTTCTTCTCTCATCCAATCACTCCTTGATGCAATATCCGACTCCACGAACCGTCTGGATCAGCTTGATTCCAAAATGGTCATCGATCTTCGTCCGCAGATACCGCACATACACGTCAATGATGTTCGTCTCACCGACATAATCATACCCACAGACCTCATTTAGAAGCTTCTCCCGGGTAAGTACAATATTCTTGTTCCGCATCAATGTGTGCAGCAACTCGAACTCTCGATTCGTAAGCTCCACATTTTCTCCCTGCACCGTTACCTCATGCCGATCTTCATCCAGGCAGACGCCCAGCACTTCCAGCTTATGCGTCGGTGCATCCTCTGTGCGCGTATGCTTCTTTAATGCGACACGGATACGCGCCAGCAGTTCCTCGATGGCAAACGGCTTCGTGATATAATCATCCGCGCCGGCGTCCAGTCCCGATACTTTGTCCATCACAGCATCACGTGCCGTGAGCATGATGACCGGCGTATCTTTCTCCTGCCGAAGTCTCCGCAGAACTTCCATGCCATTTAATCCCGGCAGCATCACATCAAGCAAGATCAAGTCAAACGAACCGGAGAGAGCTTTGTCCAAGCCCTCTCTGCCGTCTGCCGCCTTCTCGACTTCATTTCCTTCATGTTTTAATTCCAGTTCGACGAAACGGGCAATGCCCGCTTCATCTTCAATGATCAAAATCCTGCTCATATCGTCTCCTACTACTGCGAAAAAACGACAAATTGTATATATTCCACGAGATAGACAGAGTACGCAATTACATGCAGACGCGCTCTCGCTCACTTCCACATGTAGCGGTACTAAACTCATTGCACCGGTAAACCGGCACAATTCGTTAAGTACCGACATGTTCCAATGGTCTGCATTAAAATTGGTACTCTGTCCATCTCTTTATATAACTACCTGTTGTCGTTTTTTCGCCACTACTTGGTTTTCCTATCTCTATGTTTCAGATTTTTATTTCTTGATGTCTTCTTTTACTCCCGCGCAGGCATCGGATGCCTTATCGCAGGCGTTGTTGATGTCCTGAACTGTTTTCGCGTCACCCTCGAAATGGTACCTGCAGTCGCAGAAGAGTCCGATGATCAAAAGTGGTACGCAGATCCAGAATGCGAAGATCAAAAGCAGTATGAATATGATGATCGGCATCCGCATAAAACGCTCACCCTTACGCTCAATGATGAAGTTCTTCTCGCAGCCCTTCTTGATGATATCGCCAACCCACGCGAAGAACTCATCCATACGCTCACCGAATGTTTTCTTCTTGCAAGACTGCTCGTAGACAGCCTGTGCCTGTGCCAGCTCGTTCGATGTCTCCTGCGGAGTCGTCGTATAAGTGCCAACCTCCGGTGCCTTGATCTTTCCAAGCTTCTCTAAATACACGATCGCATCGAGCAGATCATAATTACATGCTTCGAGTGCACCCTTGGCATCCTCATAGCTGACGCCTGTTTTCTCTCTGATTTTTTCTACCTTTTCTAACTGATCCATATCTGATATCCTCCATTTTCTGTAACAGCGGTTTTGTAATTTGTTCTTTGCTGTTCTTGATTGTGTCCTTATCTTACGGCACCAAAATTAATCTATAAGGTAGGAAAGATTAAAATCAGATTAAAATTTCTATTATTTTCCATATATCTATCTGCACTTCTTCCTGTTCACATACTAACACAAGTGTATGCGTATGTTCATCTATTTTCTTCAGAATTCCGGTGTCCTTCACGTAGGCACCGCCCTCTTTTTTCGCATCCTTCACAAAATGTACGACCGCTACTTCCGTATCCTTGTGCTCCGCTAACCACTGCAGCTTCCGGTTTAGTTCCGCAACCTCATACTCATCAAGTTCGATCTCTTCCTCTGTCAACCGTGCCGTCTCCCTCACCGCTTCATCATGTCCCGTAAGCGCTGCAAATGGGGCAAACTGCGCCGCACGCATCATCCGATCCATCGGCGGATGCTTCTTCGACACCGGGCGTTCCCGGTCGATGATATCACTGTAATCCCGTCTCACGCCTTATGTCCTCCGATCTGATTATTCCTGTCACGCGCCGTTGCGCCCTCGCGGAAATTCATTCCACGTAGAACTGCATTTTTACCGTATTTATGTTTGATTGCAAGCAATGCCTGCTGAATCTGCGCTTCTTTTGCTTCCTTTTCTTTCTCTGCTTCCTTCTCCTTTTCCAACGCCGCATAATCGGTAAATAAATCCATCTGTTCAAATCCAGAAGTCTCTTCCTTCACATCTTCCTTTCGGATCACATGATTGGCTACCACATACATCCGCCGCACAAGCAGATTCTCATCCACAATCCGGTCATATAAGCGAAGCACCGCCGCCTCAATCCTGCTTGTTGACGATGTATAACTGTCCAGATTCTCTGTCCCGTGTGCGTGCTTCGGCACCTTCCGCCCATAGCGGTCACGCGTCACCTCACCGTGATATCCATTTGCTCCCCCAGACAGATTCTCGATATCATAGCCAACTGTAAGTACCATCTGATTTGTGACAAGCCCCTTTTCAACCAGATCCAGCACCAGTCCCTCTGTCATTTCCTGTACAACCACACGTGCTTTCTCACATGTATACGGGCATTGCAACACCTGCCCCGAACTAATGCTATTGCTCTCCGGGCGGTACGCCTTAATCTCTGCGATCGTACACGGTTCATAGCCCCACGCATGGTCGATCAACAGCTCCGCATTCACGCCAAAAAGCTTATACAGAAGCTCCTCGTTATAGTAATCATTTTCTCCGCCCAGTGAACACCGCGCGATATCCCCCATCGTGTACAGGTTTTGTGCGTGCAGCTTCTTCTGATAACCTGCTCCAACCCGCCAGAAATCCGTCAGTGGCTCATGGTTCCACAACAGTCTGCGGTAGCTCATCTCATCAAGCTCCGCGATCCGCGCGCCACGTTCATCCGGCTGCATATGCTTCGCCTCGATATCCATCGCAATCTTTGCCAGATACAGATTCGTTCCAATCCCCGCCGTCGCCGTGATTCCTGTCGTTTCATAGACATCCCGTATCATTGTCTCTGCAAGCTGTCTTGCTGTCATCTGATAGGTATTCAGGTATGTCGTCGCATCAATGAACACCTCATCCACCGAATAGACATGCATATCCTCCGGCGCGACATATTTCAGGTAGATATCGTAAATGCGCGTACTGTATTCCATGTAATGTGCCATCCGCGGCTTCGCCGCAATATAGTCCAGCGCCAGCCTTGGATCCGCTTTCACCTTCAGATTTTCATACGACGATCCGTTAAATTCCCGCCCCGGTGCAAATGCCAGCCGCTGACGGTTGATCTCTTTTACCCGCTGCACAACTTCGAACAAGCGCGCCCGCCCCGATATGCCATAGGATTTCAAGGATGGCGAAACAGCCAGACAGATTGTCTTCTCTGTCCGGCTCTCATCTGCTACGACGAGGTTCGTTGTGAGCGGGTTCAATCCCCGCTCCACGCACTCCACCGACGCATAAAATGATTTCAGATCAATTGCTATATACTGCCGCATACCGTCACTCCACATAGATAAATCCGTGTCTTATTTCACATACTGTTTTTATTTTAGTATAGAACATATGTTTTGTAAATAATAAATATTTCAAACAGCATCATAAAACCAGCGGATTCGTACGTTATTTATATAATCATTTACAAAATTATACAAACTATAAATATTTATTTTGCAACTTCGTTACACTTTTGATGCAACTTTGATGCAATTATTTGGTATGTTATGTTAATAGGGGATTTTAGGAAATCCGGACAAATATTTTCAGGAAAGACAGGGAGATAAATGAACGTAAAAATAGACTCAAGAAAAATCGAAAAGGGCGATACTTTTGTGGCACTGCGCGGCATCGACCACGACGGACATGCCTATATCCGACAGGCAATTGAAAACGGCGCAGCGAAGATCATCTGCGAGGAAGGAAGCTACGAGGTGGAAACCTGTATCGTCGAGGATACCAGAGCATATCTGGTCAATTATCTGAAAGATACTTACTACGACAAAATCAGCAAACTCAAGCTGATCGGCATCACCGGTACAAACGGAAAAACTACATCAGCATTTCTGCTTCACCAGATGTTGAATAAGCTTGGCAGAAAATGTGGCTATATTGGCACAATCGGCTTCTACGTCGGCGAGAAGATCCGCAGTCTCGCGAACACGACCCCCGATATCTATGATCTGTACGCGATTCTGCTGCAATGCCTGTCGCTCGGCTGTGAGTATGTTGTCATGGAAGTAAGCAGTCAGGGACTTGCAAATCACCGTGTCGAGACGTTGCAGTTTGACTATGCGGTCTTCACAAACCTGACACAGGATCATCTGGATTTCCACAAGACGATGGAACGCTATGCCCTTGCAAAGCAGGAATTATTCCGCATGTTAAAGCCATCCGGCAAAGCGATCATCAACTATGACGATTCCTACAAGCACTATTTTCTGCTTGAAGAAAATGAGAATGTAACCTTCGGCTTTACCGGCGGAGATTTCAAAGTAGCTTTGGATGCCGCAGACAAGGAACATACAGAATTCTCGGTACAGTGCCCTGCATTTACCCAGAACTTCTCGACCAATCTGATCGGCACTTACAATATCTACAATCTGATGGCTTCCGTTGTGATTCTGACACTGGAGCAGTTTGACAGTGCCACCATCGCACAGGCAGCCGCAGCACTTACACTTCCAAAGGGCAGAACCGAATGTATCCACACAGGAAATAATCTGATCATGGTAGACTACGCACATACGCCAGACGCCATGAGCAAGGTTCTGACTGCCGCACGTGCACTTACCTCCGGCAGCATCTATGTCGTGTTTGGATGCACTGGTGAAAGAGACCGGGATAAACGTGCGAAGATGTCCGCGATTGCCTGCAAGCATGCTGATTACGTTATAATGACGCACGACGATCCTCATTATGAAGATCAGGCACAGATCTACCATGATATGACATCCGGGCTTTCTTACGATAACTACGAAATCGTACATGACCGGAAGGACGCTATTCGAAAGGGAATCTCCCTGTTAGATATGGACGACATTCTTCTGATCCTTGGAAAAGGGCACGAAGAATTTATTGTTTGCCGGGATAAGCGGATTCCATTCAACGATATGAATGTCGCACGGCAATGCCTGTCTGAACGGAGAACTCCCACCGCAGCTAGGATCTGCCAATCCGCCTAGCGGTCACATGCACAATTAACATTTATGAACGCTAAAAGGGCGGCCACATCCTGTGACCGCCCAGTAAGAGAGGGGAAACGAAAAATCGTCTGGCTAGCTATTTTAAATTATCCTTCGATGGCAATGAATTTCTTCTCTTCCACCTGTGGCTTTGCTTCCTTCTTTGGAACAGAGATCTTCAAGACACCATCTTCGAATTTTGCCTTGATATCATCCTGTGTGATCGCATCGCCCACATAGAAGGATCTGTTGCAGGAACCTTCATAACGTTCCTTACGGATATATTTGCCCTTGGCATCCTTCTCATCCTTAGAGTTCTTTGTAGAAGCCTTGATGATCAGGTAACCATCCTTCACTTCACCGGTTACATCTTCCTTCTTAAATCCTGGAAGGTTCATATCAATCTCGTAACCGTCTTCTTTCTCAAACACATCAGTACTCATCAGATTCTGTGCCGGTGCATCATACTTATAGACACCAAAACTTGGTGCATCAAAGAAATCATCCATAAAACTATTGGTAAATAAACTTGGCATTAACATAAGCCATACCTCCTTTTATACTTCACTCAGTAATTGCAATCTATGTTTCTTGACGGCATCCATTCACTATTTAATTGCAATTACAATATCAACTTTCCTTCCCACTCGGGTTCCCTTCTCTAGGTCTTCCCTCATGTTCTAGGTGTACTATAACACACTTATTAGCACTCGTCAATAGTGAGTGCTAATAAAAATTGTGAAAAAAGTGTGAAGTCTTGATTATACAAAAACAGGTATGCCGCAACAATACAGCACACCTGTTTCAAAATCATGTTATTTACTTAAACTGATTCTGCTCTGCATGGCGTTTGAAGAAGTCCTTTGTCTCCTTCACAACCACACCACTCAAAGCGAAGATTGCGATCATGTTCGGAATCGCCATCAATCCGTTGAAGATATCGGCGATCGTCCATACTGCCTTTACTGTCATGTATGGTCCGATGAATACTGCCAAGATATATAACCAGCGATATACAAGGATTGCCTTCTTGTGCTTGCCTGACAGGTATTCCAGACAACGCTCCGAATAGTAATCCCATCCAAGAATCGTTGTAAATGCGAAGAATACCAGACAAAGCATCAACAGGAATGCGGCTACCTGCTCGGAAATCGGAAGCCCCTTCTGGAATGCGTAGGTCGTTACCTGTACACCCTCTAAGCCTTCCTGCTGCCAAGCACCTGTCAATACAATAGAAAGACCTGTCATCGTACAGATGATGATTGTATCAATAAATGTACCCGTCATGGAAACCAGACCCTGACGTACCGGCTCCTTTGTCTTTGCAGCGGCTGCAGCGATTGGTGCAGAACCAAGACCGGATTCATTTGAGAAGATACCTCTTGCAACACCCTTCTGCATTGCAACGATCATCGTACCAACCACACCACCGGTCACTGCCTTTGGATTAAATGCGCCCTTTACGATTGTTACGAACGCATCCGGAATCTCTTTGATATTGCAGATGAGAAGCACCAGACAAAGCAGGACATAAAGCACTGCCATAAACGGAACGACGATCTGGGATACATTTGCAATACGCTTGATACCACCGATCAGCACAAGTGCCACGCAGACACTCAGGATCAAAGATGCGATAACTACCGTCCACGAATATGTACCGATTCCCGGAATCTCTACGCTCCATGATTCATTCGGATCAAAGAATCCCTCGACAGCCGATGCAATACCATTCACCTGTGAGAATGTTCCGATGCCGAACAAACCTACACAGATACCGAAAAATGCAAAGATCTTCGCAAGCCATTTCCATTTTGTACCCATACCTTTTTCGATATAGTAAAACGGTCCACCAAGGGCATGATTATCTTCATCTACCACACGATACTTAACTGCAAGGAGTCCTTCTGCATACTTGGTTGCCATTCCGAAGAATGCAGCAAGCACCATCCAGAACAGAGCACCCGGACCACCGGCTCCGATCGCTGTTGCGACACCGACGATATTTCCGGTTCCGATCGTCGCTGAAAGTGCCGTACAGAGTGCACCGAACGAAGTTACCTCTCCTTCGCCCTCTTCCTCATTTTTCACCATCCATTTCAGGGCAAGCGGCAGTTTACGGACCTGCAGCACACCCATGCGGATGGTAAGAAGGATTCCACCTGCAATGATTAAAATCATAAGCGGCGGACCCCAGACGAAATCATCTACTTTTGTCAAAAAGCTATTAATTGCTTCCCACATGTTTCCTACGATTCCTGATTTCATATTTTCAGTTTCCTCTCCTTTGTTTTATTTTAACAACATGTCCTCTATATTACACAGTTTTCCAGCTTTTGACAACATTTTTCCCTCAATTTATAAAGTTTTTTACTGTTTTCATATTAAATATACGGGGTATAATAGAGTTTATGATATACTTTATATGTCCAAACATGGATTTTAAAAAAGAAAGGAATACATTTTTATGAATCTTATTAAGAATATTTCCAAATCAGAAGTACATGTATTGAAGGATCAGGTTACTTATCAGGAGGGACAGGTTGTCAGCAAGACACTCGCCCAGAATGACGCCGTATCTATCACATTATTTGCCTTTGACAAGGACGAGGCGATCAGCACACACGAGTCCGGCGGCGATGCATTTGTTACCTGCTTAGATGGTGTCGGCAGAATCACAATCGATGGTGTTGAATATATCCTGCACGAAGGTGAATCCATCGTAATGCCAGCCAAGCATCCACATGCCGTCTATGGTGCAGAACAGTTCAAGATGCTGTTAGTTGTTGTATTTTAATTATCTTAATTCTTAAAACGGAAAAGCCGCCGAGCCGGGAATCCAAGCCCCAGTCCGACGACTTTTTTTCTTTCTTCTATTCTATATATCGGCAGATTTCTATTACTGCTTTACATTAAATGCTTTCATTCCTGGATATACAGCGCTTGCGCCAAGCTCTTCCTCGATACGGAGCAGCTGGTTGTACTTTGCAACACGCTCAGAACGAGAAGGTGCACCCGTCTTAATCTGACATGTGTTAAGTGCAACTGCAAGGTCTGCAATCGTTGTATCAGCCGTCTCACCAGATCTGTGTGAGCTGATTGCTGTGTATCCAGCCTTGTGCGCCATCTTGATTGCTTCCAATGTCTCAGAAACAGATCCAATCTGATTCAACTTGATCAGGATTGCATTTCCTGCGCCAAGCTCGATTCCCTTTGCCAGTCTCTCTGTATTTGTTACGAACAGGTCATCGCCAACAAGCTGAACCTTGCCACCAAGTCTTGCAGTCAGCTTCTGCCAGCCTTCCCAGTCCTCTTCATCCAGACCATCCTCGATTGAGATGATTGGATATTTCTCGCAAAGTGCTTCCCAGTGCTCGATCAACTGCTCAGCTGTATACTCTGTACCCGCCTTCGGAAGCTTGTAGTAGCCCTTTCCTTTTTCGCTCTTCCACTCAGAAGAAGCTGCATCCATAGCAATCTTGAAATCCTTGCCCGGCTCATAACCTGCTCTCTTTACAGCTTCGAGAATTGTCTCGATTGCTTCCTCATCAGACTTCAAAGCAGGGGCAAATCCACCCTCATCACCAACGGATGTAGCAAGTCCACGCTCTTTCAAAATTGCAGCCAATGCATGGAAAACTTCTGCACACCAACGCAGACACTCTTTGAACGATGGAGCACCAACCGGCATGATCATGAACTCCTGTACATCAAGTCCAGAAGAAAGTGCATGACATCCACCGTTTACGATGTTCATCATTGGAACTGGCATACGATTTCCAGATACGCCACCAAGGAAACGATACAGTGGAATATCAAGGGATGTTGCTGCTGCACGGCAGCATGCGATAGATACTGCAAGAATCGCATTCGCACCAAGCTTAGACTTGTCCTTTGTTCCATCTGCCTGAATCATAGCCTGATCCACTGCATAGATATCTGATGCATCCATACCCTCGATTGCATCATTGATAATTGTATTGATATTTTCAACTGCCTTTGTGACACCCTTGCCAAGGTAACGGCTCTTATCGCCATCACGAAGCTCCAGTGCCTCGAACTCTCCAGTGGATGCACCACTTGGTGCAGTACCTCTTCCGATGGTTCCATCTGCCAGATAAACCTCTGCCTCTACCGTTGGATTTCCTCTGGAATCCAAGATCTCACGGCCAATAACCTTTTCAATTTCTAAATAATCCATTGTTATGTACTCCTTTCAATTTGCATTTTAACGGAGTCTCTTGCTTCTGACGGTCTCTCCTCGTTCAGAAGCAGGAGTTCCGAAATGATTTACACGCGCTAGGTTAGCCAGACCTAACTATAAGTTAGTATATACTAACCCGGTTTAAAATGCAAGTGTATTTTCCATAACTTTTATGCAACTACAATACTCCCAACCATACAGGCATCTCCATCCAGCACAAGAGATACCTCATAATGCTGTTTAGGTAGATTCTGCTTTATAAATGCAGCCTCAAAACCAGCAAACGCTAATCTTCGCTTGCCAAACGCATCCCGGACATCTGGTCTGTACAGTCGCTCTGATTTTACAATGTACTGTTGCTTGTCCTGTCCAGTTAAAACAATATTGAGCGTTCCCGCACGCAATGTTTTTCGATTCAAGGCCCAACCACTGATTTTTACGACTGCTTCATCTGTAAACTCTTCCACCTTGTATTGCAGACTTCCTTTTTCAACAAGCACCTGTTGCGTTTCCTCAGGCGTTTCGATTTCCTTTACTTTCAACAGCCGTAACGAGAAGTTATCACTGTTTCCAATCAGATTTGGGTTATAACACGGATCATACCCCTTAAATTCCGGATGACGATCATACAATTTTTTCATTTCCCGTTGCTGTCTGGCGGCTTTTTCTGGGGATACAGCGTCATAGCCACGGCTGACAGATTCATAATGGTATAAACGGACATCTGTTCGCACAACATTATAATATCCTGCTTCTACTAAATTAAAACATAAGTCAATATCGTTATATGCCACCGGTAACTGTTCCGAAAAACCACCCACCTGATCATATTTATTCCGGTCAATCATAAGACACGCACCGGTCACCGCACTGTAATTATATTCGAGCTTATTTCGTCCCCAATAACAATTCAAATCGTCGTTAATCCGTTGAAATGCATGTCCTGGTCCAACCATAAAACTGACAACACCTACATGCTGTATCAAATTCGTATTTGGGTAAATTAATTTACATCCAACCGCACCTGTATGTGGCTGCTGTGCATGTCCCAGCATCCGTTCCAGCCATTCCGCTCCCTCAACACGAATATCGTCATTTAAAACCAGAAGGAACTGTCCATCTGCCAGATGTGCCCCAATGTTGCACATCTTTGAAAAATTAAACTCCATTGGCGCGTAATGATATTTGCAATCCAATTCTTTACACATTTGTGTATATTTCGCATGTGTTTCTTCTGCACTGCCATTGTCCACAACAATGATTTCATAATTTTGATATTTCGTTTCCTTTCGGATGGACGTCAGACATTGCTTTAAAATGTCATAATTATCCTTAGACGGAATAATAATGCTTACTTTTGGATTTCCCACAACTTCATAAACCACGCGGAACATCACTATATCTTTGATATATTCCAGATGCCCTTTAACGCCTCTTCGCTCCAGGGCTTCGAGCTTCGCCTTCTTTGTCGTTTCAATAATATATGGCTTTGCCGATATATCATTTGCCGTAGACTCTTCACGTTCCCGCCAATGATAAAGGATTTTTGGCACATGCCCTATACGATTCGTCTTCTCCATCACCCGCAAAACAAGATCATAGTCCTGCGAACCTTCCAAGCCTACACGCAAACCGCCCATTTCGTCCAGCAAGGATTTGCGATACACCGCCAAATGGCAGGTATACATCAAAGACATAAATGTATCTGGAGACCAATCCGGCTTAAAAAACGGATTCCTTCTTTTTGTCCCATCCTCAGATAATTTGTCCTCATCGCTGTAAATAAAATCCAGTGTATGATCTTCATTTAGCTTTTTCACAATTTCATACAGTGCATTTTCTGCATACAGATCATCACAATCCAAAAGCGCAACAAATTCGCCCTCTGCCATTGCAATTCCATCGTTTGTGGTTCTGGATATATGTCCATTCTCACTGCGGTATTTTATTTTAATGCGCTCCACTCCTTCAAATTGCCGCAAAGTCTCTCTGACACGTGCATCGGTTGAACAATCATCTACAAGGCACAACTCCCAATTATCATATGTCTGATTCTGCACAGATTGAATGCATGCCGTTAACATCTGTGGTTCCACATTATATACTGGCACAACAACCGAGATGAGCGGTTTATATTCCAACTCCTGTTCTGGCTCTTTATATTGCTGTTCATTTTGCAGCATCCACATGTCATATTCATTTTTCTTGTGTAGACGATGATTTAACTTATAACAAAATACATGCCATCCTTCTTTACCCAGACAGCGCATCATTCTTTTTGAAAAAGAAAGCACTCTTTTTATCTGACCCATATTTTTATACTCCTACTTCTTCTCTCATAGATTGAACTATACGTTGTTCACTGCCCGGAATATTGCTGTTATCACATACATCTGTAAAAACACCGTCCACATAGCAGCATATTGATCTGCATTTCTTGATACACATGTCCGTTTTGTCCGAACTGCAAGCAAACCAACCACAAGTGCCGGAAGGAAATATCTTCCCTGTACACCTGCTACCACAACAAATTGATATGGCGTCCAATATAAAAGCATCGCTGCAACTGCCAGCCCAATGACGCCGACAAACACCAAAAGCATCCAAATCCGGTCTCCCACTGTTATCAACTGTTCTTCGTTTTCTTTCCGCATAGAAACATATAACAGCAACAATAAAAAACCTATTACAAACACCAGTGGAACTTCAATATCAAGCCATCCAAGATAGCTTCCCAACATCTGCTGGATATGCTTTCCTGATTCATACCAAAGCGTATTGAGTAATATTTCAAAAAATTGGATCGGATTTTTTAAGAAATACCCCATTGTATACCCTTTGGAATCGGACCATGCAATATAAGTACTGTTAATATTTTCTGGTTGTAGCCAGCGCCGAACCACGAGAACCAGAACCATCACACAAGCCACTACAAATATACCTGCAATGACAATCATAAGCACCTTCATCCAAGGTTTAATTTTCTGTTTGACCGCATCCACCTTATCTTTGTGCTGTTGCAGAATTCTAGGGATCAACATCAGTGGCAATACAACCAATGGCAACAGAGAAAAGCCTTTACATGGTAGCAATAATAAGCTGCTCAATACCATAACAATATTATTTACAAGCTTCGATCTCCGATTTGTTTCCTGTCCGTAAACAGCTGACATTGTTGTCGCTATTACAAGAATACATAAAGCAAACAACTGCGAATCATAGGAAAAAGAACATACCTGTTGCAATGTAATTGGCAAAAGCGCCCATACCATAACGATTCCTTTACCAAACGGAATCCGTTTTATCGCATAATAAGCTGCCGCTATAAAAGCAAGCAGATTCATCAATCGTCCAAGCAAATACAACATAGTTGTGCTCGTCCCTAACAATCGTCCAATTGTAATTCCAAGTCCGGATAAAATATACAGATAACGTGGAGACTGCGTTGAAACATGTGCTGTCTTTATCAGATTCGTTTTTTCCGGTCGCTGAAACAGCCCCTCATATTGACTATTGTAATCTTCTTTTGTAATTCCCCGTGCATTATACATATGTTCGTTATCCGCCTGCCGCATCATGACAGTTTCCGCATCGTGCGTTCCCATCATAACATCCGACATGTCATATGCCGTGTATATGTGTACATACTCATCTGGAACTACCATAATCGGAATAATAAGCAAATACAAAAATCCAAGTACAATAATCATTGGCAGAAAAAGTTTTTCAAAAGAAGTCTTCCACTTTGTGCCAAACATCGCCTGAATGCTGACAAACGCCAACAATACAAACAACAATCCATATGCAATACAATGTAATATAAAATACGCATCCACACCGTTTGGATTGTCGATTTTGTGATATGCCACATTTATCATATACACACCCATTACCAAGGTAATCAATAGGAGTCCTATAATAACGCATAATTTGATTATTCTATTTGGATTTTTCTCTTTCACTTCCATTCTTATTCCCCTGTGTTTCTTTAATTTGATTTAGGTAGACAAAAGAGACTTTTATTGTAGGAATACAATAAAAGTCTCATGTCCTTTATAATCTATTATCGATTAGATGTTAAGCAGATCACTGAATACCTTCAAAGCGCCGTCTGTCTCATGTGCAAGTACCTTCTTTGCAAGTACCTTACCAAGCTGAACACCTTCCTGATCAAAGCTGTTGATGTTCCACAGGAATCCCTGGAACATAACCTTGTTCTCGAAGTGTGCAAGCAATGCGCCAAGTGTCTCCGGATCAAGCTGCTCACCGATAATGATAGAAGATGGACGACCACCCTTGAAGTTCTTGTTGCTGTTCTCATCCTTCTTACCACATGCAAATGCTACGATCTGTGCAGCAACATTTGCGCAGAGCTTCTTCTGGCTTGTGCTTCCCTGAATCTCTACATCCGTGCCGATCTGGCTGTTCTTGAATGCGATAAACTGCAATGGAACAATGTCAGTTCCCTGATGCAATAACTGATAGAAGGAATGCTGTCCGTTTGTTCCCGGCTCACCGAAGAGAACTGGACCTGTCGGGTAATCAACCGGCTCACCAAAACGGTTCACAGACTTACCATTGGACTCCATATCAAGCTGCTGCAGGTGTGCAGGGAAACGGCTCAATGCCTGTGAATATGGAAGAACAGTTGTTGCAGGGTAACCAAGTACGTTACGCTCGTAAACGCCAATCAACGCATCAAGCATAGCCGGGTTCTTCCTGATATCTGTATTCTTTGCTGTCTCATCTTCTGCGGCTGCACCATTTAAGAAACGTGCAAATACATCCGGGCCAAATGCCAGTGAAAGTACAGCACCACCAACGGCTGATGTAGAAGAATAACGACCACCGATATAATCATCCATAAAGAAAGCTGCAAGGTAATCATCGCTCTTTGCAAGTGGAGATGTCTCACTTGTAACTGCAATCATATGCTTAGAAGCATCCAGACCTGCCTTTGCAAGTGCATCCTTCACGAAGGACTCATTTGTAAGTGTCTCCAATGTTGTACCGGACTTTGACACAAGTACGAAGATTGCATGTGCTACATCTGTAGATGCAAGAACTGCTGCCGCATCATCCGGATCAACGTTACTGATGAACTTTGCATCCATCTTAAATGTGCCGTTCTTCTTTGCCCAGTTCTCAAGTGCAAGATACATTGCACGAGGACCAAGATCACTACCACCGATACCGATCTGTACAACCGTTGTGAACTTCTCGCCAGCTGCATTTGTGATCTCGCCATTGTGTACCTTATTTGCAAACTCTGCAATACGGTTCTGCTGCTCTACGTAAAATGTTCTCTTATCCACGCCATCTGCCTTGACTGGCTCGCCAAGCTGACCACGTGTCATCTGATGAAGAACCAGACGGTTCTCTCCTGTATTGATAACGGCACCATTATAAAGCTCCTGGAACTTGTCAACAAGCTCTGCTTCCTTGGCAAGGGCTGCAAGCTTCTCCAAAACTGTGTCATCCACTTCCTTTGCAGCGAAGTTGTAAGTAAGCTTCTCTGCCATCGGTACGCTGTAATTCTTCGCACGGTCTGCACCGCTCTCACCAGCCATAACAGTTGTGAGATCTACACTGCCCTTACAAGCTTTGAGTGCCTTGTAAGAATCCAAAGTATCAAGATTTTTCCAATTTGTCATTTTTCTTTCCTCCGTAATCTATTTGGCGTAGGACGCCAGCTCGTTTCATTATAACCTCTTCGGCGGAATTTGTCACTTGTTTTATTCTTCGTCTGTACAAGAATTCTTTACGATTTTCTTCTCTGGTCTCGGTGTGCCACAGGTACAGGTTTAACGTATCTCTCATTTTCAGAGGGACTCTTCTTCATGACAAAAGCTACGTCACCACAATATTCTTTATTTAACAAAATAATATCTTTATTTACGAAAATCATAATTAAGATATTTGTTTAGTATTGATAACCCACTTTGAAAAATCTCCAAACATTTATTTTTTTCATCAACATTAAAACTAGGATGATATTCTTCATTTTTTAGAAGTTTCAAATTACTTCCATAGAATAACTTATTATAAATATCAACAATTTCTTCATCATTATAATCTCCTACAAATTCTTCATTTAGTGATTTTGATAAATCACTAAATAAATGCCATGTATCTATTAAACTTTGACAATTTTGCGATATTTCTACATTATCTATTAACTCGGTAATTTTAGATAGATAAAAGACTGTTATTCCTTTTTCAAAAATAATATGTTCCTTATCCGCAAATATATTTGCTTCTTCGACACTAGAAAAAACTAACAGCCGTTGATTAAAAAGCAAGAAACCATCTTCATCGTTGCTATACCATATAAAAAAATAAGTTAATCCATTATAAATAATTTTTGTCAAATAATATTTCGTCATAACTTTGTTCCTAATTATTCCAAATCTTCTTTTGTTGGCAGTCTGCGGATTTCTCTTCCATCTGTGCATTTGCGCGGAACATCCGATATTCCGGCGGACAAGTTTTCAAATACTCGAATTGACAAATCATCTAATTCTGTTATAAAATGTATCCAAGAAATGAGTTTTACAACCGTACAGTTTTTACTCAAGCGGCTCACTCGTTTCTTTTTTTATTCATTTTCTTTATGCTCGTTTACAGAAAGATTTCCTATCAAATCTTCACCAATTTTGCAAGTGGATAACTTATCAATTGCCATTTGAACCTGAAACTCATTTAGTTCGATCTCAACATCGTAAATGTTTCCGCTTCTTGGCAATCTGACATGCCATTCAGGGCTTTCAAAATAGCCGCCATTCATATATTGCGCCTTCGTCTCATGCGCTTTCATATCTGCTTTGCTTTCTTTACAATACGCATAGATTAAATATACAATGAGCATCGGACAAACAATACATGCCGCACACTTTCCAACCATATCTCCTCTGACAAAAAACAGAAATAGTCCCATAAGTACTGTAAAAACGATATATACAACCAACGATTTCTTGGTCATAGCAAATGGAAATTTGTCATTTGTTCTCATGTAATTCTATTCCCCAAACTACGAACTTCTTTCTCTACTTAGCAGGCACACCGCCTCACAATGTTCCGTCCACGGAAATAAATCCACAAGCGCGATCTTCTCCACCTGATACATCCGCTTGCTCTTCAGGTATTTCAGATCCCGCGCCAGACTTTCCGGTCCGCAGGAAATGTACACGATTTGTTTCGGTGCCAGCTTACAGACGGAATCAAAGAACTCCGGTGTACTGCCACTTCGCGGCGGATCTAGGAATACAACATCCACATCCGTTCCGGCTTCTGCCATGCCAACCATGAATTTACCTGCATCACCATCATAGATCCGGACATTCTTACAATCGTTTCGTTTCACGTTCGTGATGGCATCCTTCGCGGCTGCCTTGTTCAGTTCGACGCCGATCACCTGCTTTGCATGGTCACTTGTCACAATTCCGATCGTGCCGGTTCCGCAGTAAGCATCCACAACCACCTCTTCGCCGGTGAGGTTTGCATATTCCATCGCCTTGTTATACAGGATTTCAGTCTGCACCGGATTCACCTGATAGAAGCTTGTCGGCGAGATCTTGAAGGTCTTTCCACACAGCTTATCCTCGATAAATCCTCTGCCGTACAACACCTGATTTCGCTCGCCAAGCACCATACTTGTATCCTTGTCGTTAATATTCTGCACGATCGTCGTGATCTGCGGATGTGCCTTGACAAGTGCCTTCGCGAAATTCTTCTTCGATGGGAAGATCGGCGACGCAGTCACAAGCACAACCATAACTTCTCCGGTCGCATGTCCGGTTCTAACCATCACATGGCGCAGCAATCCATACCCACTATCTTCATTGTAGACGGTAATCTTAAATGAACGCAGCAACCCGCGGATCGTCTCCACAATCTCCTGTGCCAGACGATTCTCGATCTTGCAATCGTCCACTGACAATACCCGGTGCGTTCCCTCTTCATACACGCCCGCCAGAATCTCGCCATTCCGCTTATGCTGGAATGCCGCATTGACCTTGTTCCTGTAATGATATGGTTCTTTCATGCCGATAATTTCATCCACGGAACCATATGGAGCAAGCAGCTTCTTCACCTGATCGGTCTTGATTTTTAACTGCTCTGCATAGGACTTGTCAATATACTGGCAGCCACCGCATTTCTTCGAGATGGGACAGCCGGATTTATTTCCTGTATGTCCATTCTCACTTACATGTACATGCTTCTTAGATTGTTCACCACTCTGCTTGTATCTTCCCTGCTTTGTCATCACTTACTCCTGCTTCATCTGTCGTTCAGCTTCATTGACACAGTTCACTGCATTTAAACATCTTGGATAACCAATGTATGGCAAGCTCTGTGAGATCACACGCATCAGCAATTCCTTGTCATTCCCGATTTTCATGTTGCCCTTTGCATGTGCAACCACCTGCATATCACAGCCACCCTGTGAAAATAAAAAACAGAAGGTTACCAATTCCCGCTTTGCCAGTGGCAGACGGCTTCCCGGATAATCATATCCAAAATAATTTTCCTTTAACCACTTGTTGATGTGGCTGTCCTTCCAGACTTCCTTCATATGCTCCTCGAAGATACCCGCCTGTTCCGCAAGCTTTTTCTCCTCAGCAGCATCCTCACCTGCTCCTGTAGTCTCTGCCTCATCCGAAGCAGCTTTCTCCAGACGCTCCTGCTTCGTCATACTCAATCTTCCCTGTTTTGCTCTTGTCGAATCCAGAAGCGGAAGTTCGATTCCCTTCGCTTCCATGACAACATTTGTGGCAACCAAAAATGGCCAGACTCTGCCCATACCAAGATAATCTACAGACTGATACACAATCTCCTTAATTACCATTGGTGACAAGCCACTGTCCAGTGCCTTCGCCACAATTACCTTATACGCATCCACGCCCTGACACCCAATCAGGGATGCGAGAATCGACATATACCGGGTCTCGTCATCCAGTTTCATTCCGTTCTCATTTACAATCTCCGTAAACGCAAACCGCTCAAAGCGCTCCATAAATTCTGCATCTGTCTCATATAAATTCATAGTAACAACTCCTTCCCAAAAACCTATCTCTCATTATTCCATGCTGCCTGTTGGCTCCATGAAATTCTCGTATTATGCCGGTATGTGCAAGCACATACAACTATAATGATTATATCACATTTCACACGCAAAAAAAGTATTGCTTTCCCAAACGAAAAAGCAATACTCTATCCTTTTTATTCAACACCTGCGATACCGCGCAATCGTCCGCAGCATCTTCTCTGTATTTAACGGCTTTGTAAGCTGCTCATTCATTCCCGCAGCTCTGGTTCGTTGCACGTCTTCTGCAAATACATTTACACTAAGTGCCACAATCCCTATCGTCCGCGCATCTGCACGTTTCTGCCCACGGATAATCCGAGTAGCTTCCAGTCCATCGATATTGGGCATCATGACATCCATCAGGATCACATCATAGGTATTCTCCGGTGCGTCAAGATATGCCTCCACTGCCTGATACCCATCTGAAACTGCATGCACCTTCGCTCCTGCATCTTCCAGAATGAACTTCACAACATCCCGGTTTATGTCATTATCTTCCGCAAGAAGAATCCGCATATTTGTTACATTCGACTGCACTGTTTCCCTCTGCATATTTCCTTCAAACTCATCACGTGCGACCTTCTCAAACGGAATCGTGACAGTAAATGTGCTTCCGACATTTTTTCTGCTTTCCACACAGATATTCCCATCCATAAGGTCAAGAATACTCTTCGTTATCGTCATGCCAAGTCCGGTTCCCTGATAACTGCTACGCACATCCATGGCTTCCTGCACAAACGGTTCAAAGATATGGTCAATAAACTCTGGTTCCATCCCAACTCCATTATCTTCAATCGTGAATTCATACACAACACGAGCCACATTTTCCATCGCAATGCGGGCTTTGAACTTCACCATACCCTCATAATGATTATACTGAATCGCATTTGTAAGTATTTTTTCCAACATTTGCCGCACATGTATCGGGCTTCCATACACGCGGGAATACCTGATATTTTCTGCAATATCCGCAGCAATCGTTATTTTCTTTCCTTCCCCACGTGCCTTTGCAAATGCGATCATCTCTGCAATGACATCTGCCATATAAAATTCTTCCTGCACCAGCACAGCTGAGCCGTCCTGCAGCTTACACATCTCCAGTGCATCTCCAAGCAGCTTGATCAGATAATTCGTTTCCGTCGTTGTCTTCACACGGTTTGCTCTCATGAGCTCTACATCTTCATAACTCCGCTCGCTTATATCCATCATCCCTATGATATCATTTAACGGCATACGGATATCATGCGACATACGGGATAAAAACTCCGATTTCGCAACATGCGCTTTGTGTGCCTCCTCAAACGCCTGTGCCAAAAGTTTCATCTGTCCGTGCTCTTTTTGCGTGGTTCTATGATGTTCGCGAATATAACTGATATGCGTTCCCGCGTCCTGTAACAACTTTGCTGCCAGCTGTCCAAACTCCGTTCCGGGATTATCGAGTCCCATAAACCCATTCAAATGATTCTGCGACATGACCGGCACTACAATCGCTGTATGAACACCTCTCATCTGCAGCAATTCATACTCAAATGGCATTTCATTTTGCACATCATCTATGTTTGCAATCCATACACGGTCTCCCTGTTCAAATCGTTTTTGCCAACACGGTATCATCTGCACATAGATTTTCTGCATCCGTTCCTGCAGGGAATACACTCCCTCTTTGCACCACTCATATGTGTTTCGATAAATCCGGCAGTCCGGAGATGCCCAATCGAAAAAATACACACGATCGGACTGCGTATATTCTCCAATCTGCTCAAGTAACTGCGGAATCTGCATATCTAACTGCTGCTCTGACATTGAATGATCCAGTGTCAGAAGCTTTGCAAGCACCGTCTCCATATTCATTATTGTCTGCTTATAATCATCTCTTTTGTCCATGTACATTCTACCCTTATCAAATAAAAAAAAGCATTATACCTACCCTTATATGGCAATACAATGCTTCTGAAATAAACGTTACGTTATACGTCCGTGCAACTGGCTGCCATCTTACAGGCCCTATAGCTTTGCGTCGCAATCTTTCGATTGTTTTGCCAAATATTTACTTACATTATCGAAATAGTAACACATACTATTATTAATTGCAATTGTAGAATATTACTAGAATCTTACATCCATTTTTATGAATCTTTAAACATCCGGTAATCATCTATCTGTAATTGCGTTATATATTTCTTATATCCGGCAGGTCCACAGATCACCGATCTGCAGGCCTGCCATCCAAACTAGGAATTATTCTTTTTCTGAGGGTTTTCCTCCTCTTGTAAACTTATAAACATTCTGCTATGATGATTTTAAATCGTACCCTAAGGGACAAGTCAATGGGAAATTCGATTTTTCCAGACAGAAATTCACATCATCAGAGAAAAAAATACTGATTTTATCAGGAGGATTTCTATGAGAAAACAAAGTGAGCATCTATTTAAAATCGGCGAGATTGCCAAGATCTTAGGAGTGACACGGAAGACAATCCTTGTCTATGAAGAGATGGGACTGCTGACACCTGCAGTCAAAGATGAAGCAAGCGGCTACCGCTATTATACTGCGGATAATATGACGCAGATTCGTGCTATCCGCTCGTTGCAGACACTGGGACTTTCACTGGCGGAAATCAGAGAATATTACTATGATACAGAAAACCTTGACCGCTATCTTGACCGCCTCATGGATCTGCGGGCAACCTTGGACCGCAACATCCATCTGCTTCAACTGCGCGCAGCAAAACCGGGAGACTTAAGCGTGCACCGCGTCCGCCTGCCTGGGCAGGTGTGTTTCTGCCGCAGATACCAGTGTACCGATGCGAAGGACGCCGCCATCAAATTGCGGGATACCTATATTGCCGCAGCAAGAACAGGGAAAATGTCCATGGGGAGCCGCATGTTTACTGTACGTGCAGGTTCCTCCTGCAAGGAACTCGATCTGTTATGCTGTATCCCTGTATCGGAAGATTTTGTGGGAGAAGAGCGGATGGAGTTTACGGAAACGTCTGCCTTGTGCATCTACTATCGTGGTGCTTACGAGGGAATCAATACCGCGATCGGCGCCCTGCTGGCATATGTACAGGGAAATAAAATTCAGGCAACCGGCGGATTCCGCTGTATCTATCTCGAAGGACCTCCTAACCGCGGAGACCATACAGAAGACTACATCACGCAGGTTGCCCTGCCCTTCTCAGAGAATAGTGGGGGATGTTTGTAAATAATTCCATTTCTCCCCCACTATCCATCTCTTGTTCCTTATTTATCGGTTACATCCACCTGGCAGGCGCGCATCGTCACAAGTGCCGCCGCATGTGCTTCCGGTGTCACACCTGCACAACAGCCTGCATCCACACGCACCGTGGCTTCCGGATACAAGGCTTTCAGTATAAGAGCATTTGACACGACACAGATGTCCGTGCAGACTCCAATCATTTCAATATCCAGATCCGAACCATCCGCGGTCTCACTCGCAAGAACATCCTTCCAGCCTAAGAACCCGAATGTCGGCTTGTCAACGGTCTTATATTCCGAAGTGACTCCATCGGTAAGCTCTGAACAGATCTGCCATCCATCTGTCCCCTTGATACAATGCGGAACCGGCAGATGTTTTCCCTCGTTCGTCTGCATATAATCTTCTCCATGTGTATCCCGCGTGAAAATAATCTCCTTACCAGCACGATCATACTCACTTATTTTCGCCTTCACCTCCGGCAGAATCGCTTGTGCTTCCGCTGACGCAAGTGCACCTGTTACAAAGTCTTTCTGCATATCTACTACAATTAAAATGTTTCGCATCTGTGGACCTCCTTTTTCTCTGCTATCACTCCAAATAATATCTTACTATATTTACAGATATTAACCAACTATCTTTTTCTATTCCTCTTTTTTTCATCACGCTTTGATACAACTCGTTGCTTGTCACATTCCCATCATCATCTCTGATTTTTCTACAAGTTATATTCTCCGCCATACTTTTATATTTTTCTTTTTCCTCAACAGAGCTTAACGGAATGCAATATTTCCTTTCATTCACCAATACCAAAATCCCTAAAAATGGTCTGCCTTGTTTATGCGTCTGAGTCGATACTGATAAAATCGTGTTTGTTCTACCTGTAGCCTTTTGCTCCACATTTTTTAGATTCCGAATATATTTCATATTCACTTTATATAAATTCCATTCATTATCCATAAAAATAAAGGCTATGCATAAACATAGCCTTTTCAGTACCCGTCGTAACGGAGATACTCTGTTTCATAAGTCCACTGATCGGCAGGACCCTCCATCTGACTATGATTATAACAAGTTAATCTTGTTTGTCAACCGCCATTCCTTTCTCTTTTAATTTCTCGTAATATGCTTTATATCGGTACGCAGTTCTTCTGCTGATGTCACCTTGCTCTACAATCTCCATAATTGTCTTTCCCTTTTCATACTGTACTACAAACGCATTATAAGACTGCATCCATGCGCTATCGTGTTTCTTCCGACCCGCGTATGCACGATTTTTATATTTTTCTAATTCTGCTTCTAATTGTTTATTTTTTTGCTCTAACTCATTGATTTTTTTTAATGCCTCTTCTAATGTTTGAATCATATCTTGCCTCGTGTGCCATTTATATTTTGACACTATTATGTCATAATTGCCGAAGAGTGTCAATATATTTTTGGCACAGAAATTTTTGGCACAAAAAAAGAAGAGAACAAAAATCCTTTGTCCTCTTCTTTCAATCAATATATTTTCCTACACCTCACGGTGATCGATCACACGCTTTGCCTTCTTCTCTGTTCGCGGCAATGTGCCAACCGGCACAACATTGATCTTCGGTGTGACACTCATCTTCGACTTGAACAGATTTTTAATCGTCTGACCTGTCTGCTCGAAGTCCACACGGCCTTCCGCCTCGACCGTCACCATGATGATGTCTCGGTTGTGTGCCTCATCGTGCGCGATGTTAATGTTGTACTCGCTCGATACACCATCCACCATGCCGAGGATTTCTTCCACCTGACTTGGGAACATATTGACACCATGCACCTTGAACATATCATCACTACGTCCCTTAATTATATCAAGACGCGGATATTTGTTGCCACATGCACATTCACCCGGAATAATTCTGGAGATATCATGTGTCCGGAATCGCAGAAGCGGTGCACCTTCCTTGACAAGTGTTGTTATAACAATCTCCCCTTCTTCTCCGTCCGGTACCGGCTGAAGTGTCTTCGGATCAACAATCTCAATATATACATAATCATCCCAATAATGCATACCCGAATTTTCATCACAGCTGATTCCGATGCCCGGTCCGTAAATCTCCGTCAGACCATAGATATCATAAAGAGAAACTCCAAGCTCCCTTTTAATGTATTCCCGCATCTTCTCACTCCAGCGCTCGGAACCAAAAATACCTTTCTTCAGATACAGCTGATCGCGGATTCCTCTTTTATTGATTTCCTCTGCCAGAAGCAATGCATACGAAGATGTCGCAGTAAGGACGGTCGATTTCAGATCCATCATCATCTGAATCTGCTTATCTGTATTACCCGGTCCCATCGGAATTGCCATTGCGCCAAGCTTCTCACAGCCTGCCTGGAATCCGATTCCCGCCGTCCACAGACCATAACCGGCTGTAATCTGAATATGGTCTTTGTTTGTGATGCCTGCGGTTTCATAGCATCGTGCAAACATAATCGCCCAGTCATCCACATCCTTTGCTGTATAAGGAATGATGACCGGCTTACCTGTCGTTCCGGACGAAGAATGGATTCGTACCACCTCTTCATCCGGTACCGCCTGAATCCCAAGCGGATAAGCATTTCGAAGATCCGCCTTGCTGGAGAACGGAAGCTGCTCGAACTCCTCCTGACTTGAAACACCTGTGATGCCTGCTTCTTTATAAATTCTGCCATAATAACTGTCTGTCCGGATCAGGCGCTTAATCTGCGCGTCTACCTGCGACAACTGTAACTCTGTTAATTTCATAGTTGGTTCCTCCTCCAAATACGATTTATAATATCGACTGATTATACGTTATTTTCTCTATCACAACGTTTTTCCGCTTCCCACTTCCACGCCTGCGTAAAATGCCGCTTTGTTTGTCTCTACATATTTTGACGGCACGCGTCTTTCAAGCTCTGCAAGCACGGTTTCCTTGCTGATTCCAAGCCGTCCGCTTCCAACTGCCACGCCCAGAATAGCAATATTGAAATATCGTGACGAGCCAAACGGTGCACAAATCTTCTCTGCATCGATTACGATACAGCTGCATTTCTTCTGCAGATACGCAATCATCTCCGTGCCGTCGTACCCGGTATCCTGCAAAGATTCTGTCACCGGTTTTACCGGTACACGATTCACGATCACGATTCCATCCTTTTTCAGATACCCTAAGTTCCGCACAGCCTCCGCCGGCTCAAATGCGAGAATCATATCTGCTGCCCCCTGTGGGATCAGCGGTGCATATGCCTCCCCGATACGCACATGGCTCGTTACCGAACCACCTCGCTGTGCCATACCGATCGTCTCTGCCGAATGAACTGCCGAGCCTTCATCCATCGCAGATGCCGCAATAATTTTGGATGCCAGCACGGTTCCCTGCCCGCCGACACCACAGATCAATATATCTTTCTTCATGATGTGGCACCTCCTTTTTCTGATGATACCTGTTCCCCGCCATCAATGGCGTGAACCGGGCAGATCTGGCTGCACAGGCCGCAGCCGGTACATAAGTTTTCATCGATCGTCACATTTCCATCCACGGTAATGAGTGCCGGACAGCCAATCTCACGGATGCATTTCTTACAGTTGATGCATTTCTCTGAGATATGACATTTGCCATCTGGCTTGGAAATCGCGATACAAGGCGACTTGAAGATGATCGCTTTCACGCCCGGAAGCTTATCGCATTCCTGCACGGCAGCCACCGATGCAGCAAGGTCCAACGGATCGACGGTTATAATCTTATGCACGCCGATTCCCTCTAACACCTTCGCAATATCTACCTTGTCCACGAACTGTCCCATCATATTCCGTCCAATTCCCGGATGCGGCTGATGACCGGTCATCGCCGTTGTCGAATTATCCAACACGCAGAGAATCATATCTGCGTTGTTGTACACCGCATTTACGACACCCGTCATACCCGATGCGAAAAATGTCGAATCGCCCACGAATCCGAAGCACGTGCCTTCCCCATCAATCCAGTGGAAGCCCTGCGCCATCGTGATTCCGGCACCCATGCAGAGACATGTGTCAACCATATCAAGCGGCATCGCATTTCCAAGTGTATAACATCCGATATCGCCACAGAAATACGCTTTCTTTCCTTTCATCGCCTGCTTCACTGCATAGAACGATGCGCGATGCGGACATCCCGCGCACAATACCGGTGGACGCATCGGAAGCGCCGGTGCATCGCTGCCATCATACCCATGCGCGAGCTTCTCCGTCCCAAGAAACTCACTCAGAATATCTGCAACCAGATTCGAAGTGTTCTCGCCACTTGCAGGCACCTTTCCATCTAATTTTCCTGATACCTTGATAGCAAGCGCGTGCTTCCCGGCAAGCTTCAGAATCTGTTCTTCAATATACGGACTAAGCTCCTCCACACAAAGCAGTTCCTCCACGCCCTCGAGTGCCTGAAGCAGAAAATCCTCCGGCAAAGGGTACGCAGTCGCAAGCTTGATGAGCTTGATATCGGTGTGGTCTTTCAGATATTCCTTCGCATAGGCATAGCTGATTCCTGATGTGATCACTGCCTTCCTGGAATTTCCGCCTTCCACGCGATTCCATTTATATGTAGAAAAATCCTTGCCAATCTCCACATTCCGCTGCTCGATCATCGCATGATTCATGTAGGATAACCGTGGGAAGATGACCCATTTCTTGGAATCTTTCACGAAGCCATCATATGCTTTTGGGCCATTGTAAACCGGATTCTCAATCGACGCATACGCATGGCAGACACGTGTCGTCGGACGGAACAAAACCGGTGTCTTATATTTCTCCGAATATGCAAATGCATCCTGTATCATCTCATACGCCTCTTCCGGTGAAGATGGATCAAAAACCGGAATCCGCGCGAAGTCTGCAAACCGTCTTGTATCCTGCTCCGTCTGGGAAGAAATCGGTCCCGGATCGTCCGCTGATACAACAACCATGCCTCCTTTGACTCCCACATACGCAAGCGACATCAGCGGATCGGCTGCCACATTCAAGCCCACCTGCTTCATCGTCACCATCGTCCGTGCGCCACCATATGCCGCACTCGCAGCAACCTCCATCGCTGCTTTCTCATTCACTGACCATTCCAAATGCACCCCATCGTGTGGGTACTTGGATATCGTTTCCACAATTTCAGAAGATGGAGTTCCCGGATACCCGGACACAAGATTGACGCCTGCTGCCAATGCGCCGAGCGCGATCGCTCCATTTCCCATTACATATTCCTGCATGTAACTTCTCCCTTCCTCTTTCAAGTATGTTCTATTATAACAAATTCTGCGTAATACGACTACTTTTGTTTATTTATTGGCATAACAAAAAGACACATTTTATCAATTAATTCATACCAGTCAGCATTTATACGAAAAAAAGGCTGTCGCTTCAATGAATTTCAATCATTAAAGCGACAGCCTTAACTCTACTGATATCAAAATATCAGAACATCTGCCAGATCAGGTTGCCGGATGGATCAAGAGCCTGAATCCGATAGGTATGGGCTTTTAGGTCTGCAGACAGACGGGCAAGATACCCGTCCTTTTTCCAGGTGATATAAATGCGGTTATACATCTGCTCATCCGGTATTTTTTCAAAATGCAAAGCATTTTCTGCCTGATCAGAGATCTGCGCTGCAGGCTTTGTACGGATTTCCATTTCCGCATCAAATCCAAATGCCGGAAATTCTTTCCGGAATTTTAACATTTCAAGCTGCTTTTTTACGACCTCCTTTTTAAGGCCTGACTCTATATCTTTTTGTGTAAAATTCGTCCGGTTGATCTCTTTATGTCCACCTGCACCTGCGCGCTTCACTGCCTCATAATCATTAGATCCGGCTAACAGATCCAGATACCAGACCTGTGGTTTTCCGGGCATAAATATCTGTAATGCTCTGGCTAATAACAGTGCCTGCTCATTTTCGCCAAGTGCATTATAATATGTTGTATTTACCTGATAATACATCTTTTTATTACCATGAAGATCCTTTACAAAACCACCGCGATCCACAAGCAGCCGGATCAAATCTTCAATCCTGTCGTCCGGCAACAATCCGGCAAGATCCAGTACCGGTATTCCATCATGGCATCCAAGCATATTCACAGTATGAATATTCTCTTTTATCTGTTCCTTTGCCCATTGCTCCAGATAAGTGCCATCGCCTCTGTAAAGAGCATCCAGAATCAATCCCGGAAGGAAAAAGTCATACGTCAGATATCCCTTTTGTGCTATCAGCTCATACTTTTTCTCTTTATATCCGGCATGGATCTCCGGAAGAAGGCGGATTCCATATGGTTTTGCGAGCTTATGGATCTGTTCAAGAAATTCCCATGTCTCCGGTTCATTTAAGAAATTGGCACGTCCCGGTGCTTTTGGGGCATATGCAAATGCATCCAGGCGGATTATCTTTGCTCCGTAACCTGCCAGTTTTTTTATAGTTTCACGATAAAAGTCCCAAACCTTTTCTGATTTAATATTGAGATCCATTTGTCCTAAATATCTGGTATGATAATCATCCGTATCCCGAATCTCCTGATAAAACGTATTCCAGTATGGAATCCGGCTGCCATCTGCCATTTCAACCATCAACAGAGGCAATCCCGGTTTGCGGAAGAACATCGGATCCAGATACTTCTGATCCGGTTGTATATAGCCGTCTTCTGTCATTTCTCCACAGTTTTCCCAGAATGCATTCCAGTCAATAAAAAAGTCACGATATTCCGATTGGCCGCCATTCTCCAACAAATCCTGAAACTGTGGTGACTGTACAGACGCATGGTTTAAAACAAAATCCAGCTTCAGATCAATATTCTGTCTGCCCAACCGTAATAGTGCCTTTTCAGAATGAAATGTTTCCTCAAGATCATAGTCGATTACAGAAAAACCACGATCCAGATCAGAATGGTAAATACTCGGTAGTATATATATTGAGGAAAATGCATCTGCAAATCCATCTCTTTCAAATAAATCCGCAACCGCTTCCAGATCTCCGCCAAGACTGTCCGGATACAGATTCAGCATTGGGCCATTTTCCATTTTATTTATATCAGTCATATTTTTTTCTTCTATTTCTGTTTTCCTCATATTCTACAGCCTCCTGTTCACTTACTATTCCGTATAAATCCTGCCATGCATATCCTGAATGATATCTGCCTGGTCCAGTCTATCATTAATCTTTTTCTGCTCAATTCTTAATACTCTGGCTACAAAGGGACTGTCAATGGCAGTGTCACGATTCCTCTTTTTTCGATTTTCAAGTGTTTCTTCCGGCGTACTGATCAATACAACCGATACATCCACCCCCTGCAGGTATGCACTGTTTCCATGTGTCCATTCAAGGATCAGAATATCTGTATCTGATACATCCCGGCGATCATACCAGATATCATCCGGGGTTCTTCCCATATGACGCAGCAGCAGTTGCGAGGTTCCTCCATGAAACTGCATGAGAAGATTCGACACAGCTTCATAATCCAGTTCCTGATCCGTACCCAGATAGTCTGTAAGAGCCTTGTCTCCATACTTCTGATATATGGATAACCACTGCATGTCCTCCTGTTCTTCTGCATCCCTTCCGGCTTTTTGAAGCTCTAATAGTTTTTCTTTTACTTCGTCTGTATATAGCCTTTCGGTTATAAGTCCATTTAATCCGGACATACGAAATCTCGCAATTCGTTCCGCATCATTATACATGGGAATCCGATGTGGATAATTATCCCCGCTTATAATAAGTGATTTCTTTCCCTGTTTTTCAAACATATTTTGAAGTAAGAAAGCCATTCCGGTCTTACCGACACCAGAACCTCCGGATACCGATATGATTGTTTTTTTCTCTTTTCTTTCTTCTGTTTTTTCCCGAATCAACGGAAATAATCGTTCTGCGTTTCTGATCTGTTCCCGTGCCAGATCTGATACTGTAATTTCTTTCGTATCCATCTGTCCGTCACCTCATTTCTGATCATCTTATATCTCTTTTACTCTATTGTTTTTACCAAACTCCCCGATCTCTGCAAACAGAAACCGGGGAGTCCTATTTATTCTTATTCTACTGCATCAAGCAGGATCTGATAGCTTGGATAATTACCGGACACTATTGTAAACGGCATACCAAGTTCCATCAAAGCAGCTCCTGAATAAACAACACCTGTTTTCTTATCCCGATAGGAACGTTCCGGCGCAAGCCCTCTCAATCGAATATAAAATACAGGATGATTACCATGTGTATTTAACAAAACAGCACCTACAACTGCATGTTTTTTCCCTTCATCGACAGACATCCATGCTCCATATTCCGCCTCAAACGGATTACTTAATCTATAATAATCCCCTTTTAAAATAACTGGTGCTGCTTCATGATAGGTTTTGATCTGTTCTCGGACTGCCGTCTTATCTTCCTCCGATAACTTTCCGAGATCCAGTTCATATCCGAATGCACCTGTCATGGCAACCACACCTCTGGTATTCATATCCGTCACTCTGCCGGTCTGATGATTCGGCACCGCAGATACATGGGCTCCCATCGTGGATAAAGGATAAGCAAACGATGTACCATACTGGATACGGATACGATCAACTGCATCTGTATTATCACTGCACCATATCTGTGGTGTATAATACAGCATACCCATATCAAACCTTCCGCCACCGCCGGAGCAGCCTTCCCATAACATATCCGGAAATGCCTGCGTCAGTCGTTCCAGCAGGTCATATACACCAAGCATATAGTCATACATTACATTTCCCTGCCATACCATACTGCCGGAATATATATCACATAAGCTCCGGTTCATATCCCATTTCACATAATTGATATCGCCCTGCCTAAGGACAGCTGCAATCTGTTCATAGATGTAATCCACCACCGTTGGATTAGCAAAATCAAGTACAAGCTGATTTCTGCCATGTACCGGATGTTTACCGGGAACCTGAATTGCCCACTCCGGATGTTTTCTGTAAAGATCACTGTTTTCCGAAACCATCTCCGGCTCTATCCAGATACCAAACTGAACACCTTTGTCATGAACACGTTTTGTCAGCTCCGTAAGAGAACAGCCCAGCTTATCTTCATTTACAATCCAGTCACCAAGGGATGAATTATCATCATCTCTTGTGCCAAACCAGCCATCATCCATGACCAGAAGCTCCACGCCGAGTGCTGCAGCCTGCTCCGCAAGATTAACGATTGCTTCACCATTAAAATCAAAATAACAGGCTTCCCAGCTATTTACAAGAACCGGGCGGATCTGATCTTTATATTTTCCGCGACAGATATGCTCTCTCACCAAATGATGCATCTGATTGGATAGCTGTTCCATTCCGTCCGCGGAATATGATAGAACTGCTTCCGGGGCATAAAATGTCTGCGCCGGCTTTAATTGATAGGAAAAGAAATCTTCCTGAAGACCCATAACCAGACGGATCTGGTCAAACTGATCTAATTCTACGCTTCCCTCAAAGCTTCCACTGTACACCAGTGATACACCATAACAGGCTCCGGCGGTCTCTGTTGTGCCGTGTTCCGCAAGAATCATATATGGATTATATTGATGGCCGGACGTACCGCGATTACTTCCGATCACCTGTCTGCCATGTGATACCGGTGTTCGCTGCATATTCCGTTCCATTGCATGCCGTCCATAAAATGTCAATACATCATAATCTCCATACAGAAGATCAAGACATGCGCTGGAAAGCTTCTCCAGATAGATTTCATTTCTTCCGACATTTGTAACTTTTACACTTCTGGTTATTACATCGCAATCAGGTAACACGCCATATAATAATGTCACTTCTACGCCGACTCTTTCATCCTTCAGATATATGCACAGAGTCTGTGCAGCTTCCGCATGTGCTGCCGGAAGTCCCGGAAGATCATACTTACCGTCCTGAAGCTGATAGCCTGTATAGCGGAGATCAAGTGCCATACAGCCATTTGCTTCACGGATCTTTCCTGCTGTTGTTCTGTAATCACCGGTTCCAAGAACAGGGAATTCCTGAGGAAGTGCATCCAGGGAATACGTGCGGTCATTTCCAAGATCATATGGATTTCCCGAAAAACCGCGATCGTAGTAAGTCAGTATATAATCCATTTCCGAATCCAGGCGCTTTCCGTAATACAGATGAAGCAAATAATCATGTGCATCGGCCATCATCTGGTAAGTGGTATGCTCCGTATGGAGAGAAAATATTCTTTTCTCTTTGTTATATATAATAGCCATAAATTAAGTCTCCTTTTATTTTACTGCTCCGTTTGCCACACCTGCTATGATCTGTTTCTGACAAATAATATAGAAGATCAGAATCGGAAGTAACGCTAACAGATAAGATGCAAAGGCCAGATTGTAATTTGTTCCAAACTGAGTCTGGAAATTCAACTGTGCAAGCGGAAGTGTATTCTGATCACCGGACATAATTACAAGCGGTGTCATAACGTCATTCCATGTACCAAGGGCTGTAAGGATTGCAACCGTTGCATGCATTGGTTTCATATTCGGGAAGATAATCTTCCAGTAAGTCGTCCATGTCGTGGATCCGTCAACATAAGCTGCCTCTTCCAGTTCAAGCGGAAGATTATTCAGATATCCTGCATATAACATGGTGTTCATCGGAAGATAAAATACTGTATAAAGTAACACCACGCCAACCATATTTGCCAGTCCCATTTTTGCTGTCTGTTTTACAAGCGGCATCATCAAAATAGCGAATGGCACGAACATACCACTGACAAGATAAAGATAAATTCCATTATAGATCCGATTCTTTTTCTTGCTTCGTCCAAGTACATAACCGATCAGGGAATGTATCACAATCGATAATGCAATCGTTGCCAGTGTGATAAATAAACTGTTACCGAGAGAATGCCAGAAATCGGTTACCTCCATAGCTTCCTTAAAATTACTCAGGCTCCAGTGCTGTGGAAAGGATAAGATTCCATGAATATCATTTGTCATCTCAGACGGCTGCTTAAATGCGATCATAACCGTCATATATAATGGGAACAGAATGGTTACAAGACCAAGGATCAACAGAATCGTAACTCCGATATTATATCGTTCTTTTCCTGTCTTAATCCCCTTTTCTTTATATTCTTTTCTGATCTGTCTCTGCGATTTTTTCATAACTGTTCCTCCTTCTTACCCAGGAAATGCATCTGTAATACAGATATCACTACGATTACAATAAAGAACACAACTGCATTTGCACTCTGGAATCCAAACTGTCCGCCGCTCATACCATTGTTGTAGATCAGGTAGGAAATAGATTCTGTGCTCTGCGCAGGACCACCCTTTGTCAACGACATGATCTGGTCAAATACCATCAGGAAGTTCTTCATACAAAGAACTACATTAATTGTAAAAAACGGAAGGATCAGCGGGAATGTCAGATAACGGAATTTTGCAAATCCGGTTGCACCATCTAAAGATCCTGCTTCATATACATCTTCCGGAACTGTCTGAAGACCGGATATATAAATGATTGTATTCATCGCGATCGACTGCCATGCACATACTACTGCGATTGCAAGCCAGGCCATTTTAGAACTTGCAAGCATACTGTTTCCCTCAAAACCGAGCATAATTGCGATCTGTGGCAGAATATAAGTAAAGAAATAGTTAAAAATATAACCAACAACCAGACCGCCTAAGATATTTGGCAGGAAATACAATCCACGAAGGCCGCTCTTAAAACGAATCTTGCTGTTTAATGCCATCGCAAGGATCAGGCTGACAACATTTACAATGATCGTTGTTACTACGGCCAGCTTAAATGTAAACAGATAGGATGAACCAACTCTGGCATCATGAAAAAGATCAATATAATTTCGAAAACCAACCCACTCATAGCTGCCATACCCACGGAAATTGGTAAAGCTGTAAATCGCACCCTGAATCAAAGGCAGCGTGTTGAATGTAAAGAATAATGCTACGATAGGAATTGTGATCAACATAAATGTTCTGGATTTTCCGGACATTTTCTTTTTCTTTTTAACAAACTTCATATCTTCTGTCTTTTTTGTATCCATTTCTATTCCTCCTCTTCGGAATGCTCCTGCTCATATTTGCGAACCTTTGTGATCAGGTCACGATTGTACCGTTTCCATTCCGTATCAAATTTCTTCAAAAACGCTTCTGTATCTCCATCTAACAGATAAGTCTGAATCATTGCATCTACCGCCATCTCAGATGGATAAAAATGATCCTGATAATCTGTCACGATTCCGTTGTCCAGATATTCCCGCATACCGTCTAACATAGATGCAAGCTTGAAATCACCTTTCTTACAAGGTACTGCGTTCTGATTGTCGATATAGTCCTGTACGTTTTCATCTTCTAACAGGAAACGGAGGACTTCATAGGCTGCTTCCTTATTCGGACAGTCTTCCATCACGCAGAACTGAAGATCGACACCGGATGTCAAAACCATGTCTTCCTTATTGTTAGAAGCCGGGAATACAAATGAATCAATATTGATATCCGGATTTACTGACTGAATCTGCGGTACAGCGTAGCTTCCGATCATATACATTGCCGACTCACCTTTTGCAAATGCTGTACAAGCATCATTATAAGAATATGCAACCGGATTGGCTTCCCCATACTGAAGCAGGGTTTTCATTTCTTCCGCAACCTGAACATACTGATCGGAAAATGTAGTTTCTCCCTTATTAACATCCTTACATACGGTCGGGGATGTCAATGAAGCTACTGCACTGTTCCATGGAGAAAGACAGGTCCATGTATCCTTGTAACCCATATAAAACGGAAGAATTCCTTCTGCTTCAATCTCATCGCATAATGCAAGAAGCTCATCCCATGTTTCCGGGATTTCCCATCCATGTTCTTCAAACATATCCCGGTTATACAGGATACCGGCAGCATTTGCCACATATGGAACACTGTATGTTCCTTCTGTTGGAATAAATTTCAGATTCTCACAGATTGTGAGATAATTCTCCTTAATATCTGCCAGTCCATCAAAATCAGAAATATCCATCAACATATCGGCATCAATAAAATTCGAATAATTGATGTCACCGCCAATACCAATGATATCCGGGTTATCTTCACGAACAAATCTGGTCTTCAACACCGTCATTGCATCGTTCGGAGAACTGATCTTCAATTCAATATCATCATGACTGGCATTAAACCGTTCCTCAACTTCTTCAAAATAAGAGGTTGCTTCCGGCTTGTACTGTACCAGTTCAATCACTGTTTTTCCGTCTTTGTTATTCTTGCCACACCCCGTCAGTAAGCAGAAACCAGTCATCATCGTAAGTACAAATAATGGTTTTTTCCATTTTAGCATAAATGCATCTCTCCCTTCTTTTACCTTCTTTATATAATATGCTTTTTTAAGTTATTTTCATTTTAACATATCATAATGCTTGTTAAAATATCGTAATATCGCCATTTTTATACCAAAATGCATTATATTTGTCTCATTGTTGCATTCATCTAGCATTTTGGTATATAGTAGAAAACAGTAGAGTTTATATCGTGTATTTGTTTTAATTTTAGGAGGTTTTTTTATGCATGAATACCTTTTTTCTATATTTCCAAATGAGAAATTTATAGATCTTGGACTATATCAGTACGGATGGGAACGCTGTACACCGGCTCATCAGTTCGGACCGGCTGCCAGAACCCACTATCTGTTTCATTATGTCATCTCCGGAACCGGACTTTTAATGGCTCAGGATCAAAAAGGAGAGACTAGAAATTATTCGATCAAAAGCGGACAGGGCTTTCTTCTGTATCCGGGACAGATCAGCACCTATATCGCAGATAAGACTAACCCATGGGAATATGCCTGGATGGAATTTGATGGATTACGGGTAAAAGAAGCACTGGACATTGCCGGTTTCTCAAAAAACCAGCCGATCTATCATGCCACCTCAAAGGAATACCGGGAAATCATGATGAATGAAATGCTCTATATTGCCAAGCACCCAGATGAACCGCCTTTTCATCTGATTGGTCATTCCTATCTTTTTCTGGATGCACTCATCCGTTCCACCTCCTCTACCCGGATGATAAAAACCGGTAAAATGAGCGATTACTATATAAAAGAAGCAATCAACTTCGTAGAGCAGAATTTTCCTTATGACATCTCTATCGAAGATATAGCTGCCTGTTGCGGCATCAACCGCAGCTATCTGGGAAAGATATTTCACAACTCCATTGGCAAAACGCCACAGGAATTCCTGATACACTATCGGATGTCCAAAGCAACAGAACTGCTGAAAATGACGAAATTATCAATTGCAGATATAGGAAATGCAGTCGGCTATCCAAACCAACTGCATTTCTCAAGAGCTTTTAAAAATATATATGGTGTCTCCCCCAAAAACTGGCGGGATCAGAATCACTAATATAGCATGAAACTCCGCAAGTCCGCATAACAGTTTTATTATTGTTCTAAGGTTTGACGTATTTTGCAATGGTAGCGGTTACTTCTTCCATGTCAAATGGTTTTGAAATATGTCCATTCATACCAGAATCCACGGAAGCCTTGACATCCTCCGCAAACGCATTTGCGGACAAGGCAATAATCGGAATCGAACTTGCGTCCGGTCGTTCCTTCTCCATGGCCCGGATCGTTTTCGCAGCCTGATGTCCGTCCATGTTCGGCATCATAATATCCATCAAAATAATATCATAAGTGCCTCGCGGATGATTTTTGAATCGTTCGACCGCTTCCTTTCCATCGGATGCCCGTGTCACAACCATGCCTGCATCCTCCAGCATCACCGTAGCAAGCTCGGCATTCAGATCATTATCCTCTGCCATAAGAACATTGACCCCTGTCAAATCACGATACACCGGTTCTTCTTGCTTTTGATGAATATCCTGCTCTGTCAACTCCAGCGGAATCTCCACTGTGAAAGTGGTTCCAATGCCCTTTTTGCTTTCCACGTCAATTTTGCCACCCATCATGTGAACATATTCCTTTGTAATGGCCATTCCAAGTCCGGTACCTTTATATTGTGTTCTGGCACCGCTATCATCTTCTTGCGAAAATGGTTTAAATAGTTTTTTCTGAAACCCTTCACTCATCCCAATACCGTTATCTTTCACAATATAACGGACTATCATATGCTTGTCATCCTCTCCCGGATGACTGCTGATATCCAGGGTTATCATTCCACCATCCTTTGTGAATTTCACAGCATTACTGAGAAGATTCGTCAGAACTTCCCGAATACGTGCAGCATCTGCAAGAACATAGGGATTCTTTGGTCTATCACGGTATACTTCAAACTTCAAATCTCTGTTATAAAGAAGACCTTTCATGATTGCCAGAACATTATCTGTCAGTCCGGTAATATCCACCGGTTCAGGAGAAAACACTGCTTTTCCGCTCTCAATACGACTGAGATCAAGAACATCATTCAACAATGAAAGCAGATGATTTGAGCTTTCCCGTACCTTTTCCAGACTTCCATGAATATCTGCAACAACATTCTGGTGCAATGCAATATTGGTAAATCCAATGATGGCATTCATTGGCGTTCGGATATCATGGCTCATGTTAAGTAAAAATGTAGATTTTGCCTGGCTGGCAGCATCTGCTTTTTCCGCAGCCTCCAACAATAATTGCTTTTGCTTCCGTTCTTCTTCCTTACTTTTCTGGTATATAAAATAGGTGCTCAAACAGATCATCATCAACACCAATCCGACAATCGAGCCACAGATTGCAGAAATTTTTTTTGTTTTCACTACCATGCCATACGCAGACTGCATATCCATTTCCATACAGAATGCACCTACAATATCTCCCGTTCCATCCAGATTTGAACGTACCGGATAACAAGCCGTGAAAATCGGTCCCCAGGTTGTGTCCACAATATCTTGGGAGTACACGTTTTCTCCAGAGAGAGCCCTTTCAATATAGGGAATCATTTCATCCTCTATATAATCCCCAGGATGTCTTACATCCCCGGCATCTGGATCCAAACCGTCCACTACATAGATCAGTTTTCCCTCTTCATCTCTCGTAGCAATGTAAATATATCTTGTAGAATTCAATGTCCGGATCTCATTGAGGTAGCAGGAAATATCCTTATAAAACTGTGTTTCTTCATCTGAACGATCCTTGATTTGTGAAAAATCTTCCCCTCCAATTTTTCCATCCACCAGTTTATGGACTGCATCTGCACTTGCTCGATCACGGGAGATTTCTGTTTCCAGTGCGGTCTTAGTATAGGCGCTTTGCAGAATAAATGTGTATGCTGCTATAGCCAGAATGATAGACAGTCCCATAATCACAAAGATCTTTCCTGATATTTTTTGTTTTACAAACCGTTTCTTTTTCTTCAAATGTATCTCTTCTTTTATTTTCTTCTCCATACAACTCCACCCTTTCAGAAATGCACACCTGAACATGGCTTTTCCAATATCTTCGTTATAATACTACGCGACATTTTCCGTTGCAACAGATTTTTTACATACAAGTCTTTCTGATTGAGATTTTCCCTGTTCAATTAAAATTGCATTATAGCTCTCCATATTTGCCAATACCAATAACTGATTTAAATTTGCATCATCACGCACATTACCCTTTTTACTTGGATTGTTATTTTTCCATTGCTTTGCAGTTTGTCCAAATAAAGCAACATTTAAAAGATCTGCTTCACTGGCATATGTATAGGCAATCTGTTCCGGTGTTAGCTCTGGTGGAATCAAATTTTCCTTCACCGCATCCGTGTGAATACGGTAGTTCACCTTTGATAAAGCCCTGTTCAAGTTCCAGTCCAATGAAAATCGACTATTTTCATCTTGTTTTAACCTGCGGTAATCTTTCATAATATACAGTTGAAATTCCGGAGAAATCCATGTAGCAAATGCCATTGCAATATCGCTATGTGCATAAGTTCCTCCACCATATCTGCCTGCTTTTGACACTATTCCAATAGCATTGGTCTGTTCAATCCATTTGGTTGGCGTCATAACAAACCTGTTTAATCCTGCCTCACTTCTAACCGCCTCGAATTGCACACGGTTAAAATCTGGATTATGAAGTTCTTCCCAAACAGCCAAAAACTCAACTGTATTTCTGTTTCGCATCCAGTTCTGAATGACAAATCTGGGATCATTATCATTTCTATATTTTGCAATATCTGTCAACGAAATATATTCATTTTCAAAATCTTTCGTGTAAATCCCAATATCAATTCCTTTTGCGTGAATAATTTCCCTAACTATTTTATTTGCCATCTCTATTCCTCCACCATGTTCTCCATCTGTTCCAACTTCTGCAAGGCTTTCATATACGCCATCAATCTTTTATACTGCGCATCTCCAAGGCTGTGAATCTGCTTTAAAATCTTAATATCCGACCTGGTAACTTCATAATCCATATCTGCATCTTTATATTCCGGATCAATTCCTTTTCCAGTCAAAAGCTGTTCGGGAGTAATCTCCAATGCATCACATATAGACAACAGACAGTCCGCTTTGGGATTCGTCTTTTTCTTCTTCCAGTCACTGATGTTACTTGTTGCAATCCCGGTCCTTCTTGAGAGTTCCAACTGCGTTATGTTCTTCTGCTCCATCACACAAAAAATTCTTTCACTGATAATCATTTTTTCCTCCAGTATCATTCATGTCCGTATTTCCATATTCTAATTCCGTATATACGGTTATAATATCATGTAGCAACTTTTCTTTCAACAGATATTTTTTGTATTTCTGAACTTTGTTATATTCTTCGAATCGCTGGTGCGACGCAGGATTAAACAGACTACTATCTGGGATGACCACTTCACGGTCGAACTAAAATCCAGTGTTAGTATCGATATTGATGTATAAGTCCCTTAGACGCACAAAACCCTCCCGACCGCGATGGCCGGGAGGGTTGTTTCTTCCAGTTAAAAGACAATATTATCCTTTATATTTTTATTCTCTCCAATATAAATTATTTTTCTAAAAATATTATTTAGTTCTGTTAATTCAACTCTAATCATGCTTTCTACTACTAAATAGCGTTTTTAAATCTATACCAATACCGTTAAAATTAGGTTGCATCAGTAATGATTCCTTGAAACTCTGCCAAAAAGATTTTCTAATTCCTTGGTCAAAGATAAACTCACGTATATCCTTATCTAAATATATTTTTTGTTCTTCATAATCTATAAATTCATTTAAATAAAGTTCATTACTAGCTTCTCCTTTAAGAATGAACGAAAAACTTTCCCATCTTGATCTTAATTGCATTTCTACAATTTGAAGCTTACTTTCGTCATCATAAAATACGTCATATTTAAAATGCTTTTTGTTCTTTATTGGGGAACTTTTATCAAAGGGATCTACAATATGTAACTCTGTCAATTTATAACCAACTGGTAACACAAAGTTATAAATACCACAACTTCCCGTTTTGCTACTTTCTACAGGTACATTAATATGCTCTAAACAAAAATGTATTTTACCAAATTTATCAATAGAAAAATTTTTTATTTTACATTTAGTTGATATCAGTTCACATTTATCAGAATTATAAATCCTTACCCTGCCCATGTCTTTGTCTGTATTTCCTTTTACGTCTGTATATATATCTTCTATTCTATCAACGACCACCTTATTATAAGGATTAACAGGTACAAATCTATATGTTCTTAATACTCCCGTATTATCAATAAAATCTGTTAGCACAATACTTAAATTCATTTGCCTCTCCACATTGAATTATTAGCCCATATCATAAAGCATTATAATTTCGTATCAATTTTAATCGGACATTTTACCCCAATCTGTTCATTTAACTTTTCTTGCTTTGTCATAAGTGCATCATGCATACTTTGTAAATACATTTTTTGACCTTCAGGCAAATTAGTATTCTGCAACTTTTCTTGCACGTAAATACTTTCTTTTATGGTCTGCATGGATTGCGTTACCATTCTCGCTTCATGCTCCATTTGAAGCCTTCTGTCATTTCTATCTTGAGCGCAAGCGTTAACCAAAGAATCAATACACCCACTAAGTCCACTCATCACTATATCAATCGGTGAATGATAGGAAATCTCGCGTATCTTTATGCCTTCGTCACCTCTTGGATTGTACAAAAAAATAATATCGTTATTCTTTGTTATAGCAAAACATACTGGTCTTTCACAATTACTAAAATAATGCCAAAAGCCTTTTTTACTGTTTTCGCATCCGCGACTCATTAAACAAAACTTCTCTTTATTATTTCTATCTACTTTTGGATTTTTTACATAACCAATAAGTTTTTCTTCAAATTCCTTTCCATCTTTATCTACAGGTACAGATGAAGTTGATATACCTATGTCCACTATATCATTATGCTCATCTGAATATATATCTATGATTTTTAATATATATACAAGCTTGGTATAATTGTCACATGTAGATTTTATGTAATTATTTATCATCCACATTGGCATCTCTACCGTTTTTGTCCCCCTGATTCTCACTTCTCTCAAGGCTCTCACTTCGTGTTCTATTCCCAAATAAAAACTTCTTCTGCCTTCGTATTCCTCATAATATTTATTCATTTCTTTTCTCCCGTCCCAATCCTTTACATAAGAGTAATATGATTTATTTAAAAATCAAAATCACTTAATTCATTCTAAATTTTCAACATTCTCACGTCAATAAAATGGCTCAAAAACATCTAAAAAACATTAGAGTGTATATCATACGACCTCTAAATTTTTTACTCATTGACCCGCTGCAGTTTCACGATCGTTTCACAATGGCTTGTTCTCGGAAATTGATCGACACAAGAAACCTTATCCACGCGGTACCCGCGGCGAATGATCGTCTCCAGGTCGCGCGCCAGCGAGGTCGGCTTGCAACTGATATAAACGATCTCGTCCACGCCAAATGCAAGGATTTTCTCCAGTGCTTTCGGATGAATCCCGTCCCGTGGCGGATCGACAATAATCAGATCCGGTTTCTCATCCACAAGGTCGATTGCCTTTAACACATCACCTGCGATGAATTCGCAGTTAGAAAGTCCATTTGCCTTTGCATTTTCCTTCGCTGCCTCGACCGCTTCCTCCACGATTTCGATTCCGATCACTTTCTTCGAAACCGCTGCCATCATCTGTGCGATCGTACCGGTTCCGCTATACAGATCGAACACGGTCTTGTCGCCATCGAGCTTCACGCTGCCCCGCATGATATAATCGCGCGCCTTTTCATACAGCACCTCGCAGCCACCTGTGTTTGTCTGGAAGAATGAAAACGGCGAGATCTTGAATTTCAGTCCAAGTATTTCCTCTTCGATGTAATCCTGTCCATACAGAAGCTCCATCCGATCGCTCTGCACGACATCGCCCAAAGCGTCATTTTCCGTGTATAGAATACCTGCAATACTTCCCGCAAATGCATCGGACTTCTCTAACTCCAACAGCATTTCCACGAACTCCTGAAGCAACTGTTTTACGTCAAATCCATATGTGTCCCACTGTGTCGATGTTACCAGATTAATCAGGAACTGCCCATTTGCCCGCGACTGGCGCACAACCAGATTCCGCAGGATTCCCTCGTGGCGCATCCGGTGAAAGAACGGCACATTTCGCCCTGAGAAAAATGCAAGTGTCGCCGTGAGTATGCGGCTCCAGTCTGCGCCAATGATCTCACATCCATCAACTGTCAGGATATCATAGAAGCTTCCCTTCTGATGTAATCCAAGTGCTAATGGACCATCCTTGTAGGCATCGCCAAATGTGAATTCCATTTTGTTCCGGTACGCAGTCTGGCTCGGCGAACCAAGGATTCCTTCCCATTCATAATCCTTCGAATTGGAATCCTCCGCCAGAAGCACGCGGTCAAGTAATGCTTTTACCATGTCCGCTTTCAGCTTCAGCTGATTGTCATACGACATCGTCTGGTAGGCGCATCCACCACACGTACCAAAATAAGGGCAGGTCGGCTCTACATCCTCCAGCGGACTCCGCTCTAAGACTTCCAGCACCTTTCCCTCTGCCATACCGCTTTTCTTCTTTGTTACCATATATTTCACTTTCTGTCCCGGCAGGGCACCCTTGATTGTCACCTTGCGCTCATCCACCTGAAAGCTTCCTTTGTTCGGGAAATCATAACGCTCGATGATTCCCTCGCATACATCACCTTTTTTCACTCGACTGTCTCCTCATTTTCGTTTATTCTCATATGATTGCGGAATACATAACTCAAAATGTATATTTCAAGATTGATTCATTCCATATACAATGTATTGAGACTAAGAATTTCTAAATGTTCTGATTTACATATTCTAATAATGCGCCACCGTCGTCAATTCGCCATCCATGGCTCAATGACGACTTGTTTGAACATCGTGTTCAAACATGGCTACCTGCATTACAGAACATTAAGAACTTCTAAGTCTCAAACATATCGTATATGTCCATAAAGCAATCTTGAAATATACATTTTGTATTATATGCATTCCCCCATCATCATTCGACATACCTTAATTCGTATGTCACTTCATCTTCATCGTCAATTTCCATCACCATATATGTGTAACGGTGATCTGCCTGCCGCGGCTTCGAAATGCTGCCCGGATTCAAAATCGTAATATCGTCTGGATCTTCCTCCAGATATGGCACATGCGTGTGTCCATACATCGCGATATCGCAATCATTCTCCAATGCCGCAAACCGCAGCAGATCCAGCCGCATGTCCACCTGATACAGATGCCCGTGCGTTGCGAAGATACGATGTCCGCCCGCCTCGATCACATTTGCATTCAGAAGCTTTGCATCATAGTCCGTATTTCCACGCACGATGTAGCATGGCACACCTGCCAGCGACTCAATCTCCCTCGCATCGCCGACATCGCCCAGATGTATCAACATCTGGAATTCTCCAATTTCTTCCCGCACCTGCGCGATTGCAAGCTCCACGTTCTCATTTCGCCCATGCGAATCACTCATTATCAAAATCCGCAGCATAATTTCCTCCTTCGAGCCCTAACTACAGTACCTCGCGAATCTTTTCCAGCGCACGTCCCCGATGGCTGATCTTGTTCTTATCCTCCGGTGCCAGCTCCGCGGTCGTCTTTCCATATTCCGGCAGGAAGAAGATCGGATCATAGCCAAATCCATGTTCCCCGGCAGGCTGATGTGCGATCATTCCTTCGATCACGCCGCGACGTGTTGTCACCGTACCATCCGGAAATGCTGCTGCAATCGCACATACGAACCGTGCCGTCCGCTCTTCTTCTTTTGCATCTGCAAGCGCGTCAATAATCATCTGATTCTTAATACTGTATGGTGTATCCTCGCCCTGCCATCTTGCAGAGTAAATCCCCGGCGCGCCATCCATATAATCAACTTCCAGGCCACTATCGTCAGCGAGAACTACACAGCCCTCAGCCTCCTTTGTCTTGCTGATAGCTGTCGCTTTGATGATCGCATTCTCCTCAAATGTCTTGCCATCCTCCACAATGTCTATATCTATGCCTGCTTCCTTCATAGACACAATCTCGTACCCACAATCCGCCAGAATCATGCGCACCTCCACCATCTTATTCGCATTACCAGTTGCAAAAATAATCTTCTTCATCTGCCTGTATCTCCTTTTTCTTATTTTTCTTCTATTATTTATCTCTGATTGGAGCTAATCGTCATTTCCTGCTCGCTTTGCACCAACTTCATTTTTCCAACTACTTTCCTGTTTGGAGCAAACATCCTTATCCTGCTCGCTTTACTCCTACTTCATTTCACCAAGCACACCTTGAAGGTCACGAACACCAAAGCCTGCAGCCAGCATTCATGCAAACCGCAAAAATATGTAGATGCATGTATCTTCCAATCTGTACATGAACTATATGATATGTTTGGAACTTAGAAGTCGTTAGTGTTCTGTACTTCATCAGCAATGCCTGAACACGATGTTCAGGCAAGCTGCCACTGAGCCACGGATGGCGAATTGGCAGCGATTGCGTGTGTCTTCGATAACGCAAATCAGAACACTTATTACTTCTTAGTTTCAATACATTATATAGGAATGTACCGATTGGAAGATACTTGCATCAAACACTATAGCGGCGGTTTGCATAATCACTGCACCCTCTTGTTCGTAAACGCCTTCAAGCACACATTGCATTTCTCACTCGTCTCCGCCCGGTGCCACATCTCTCCATACAAACTGATGTAGCCCTCGCCGTCACTGATATCAAAGCTTGCCGTCCGCTCATCCGCATTGTACTCAATCGCGATCGGATGCACTGCGCCCGGCGTCTTGATCTTCACCACTACCGCATAACGTTCATTGTCATCGAGTTCGATTTCCTCCGGGAAATCCACCGTGTAATACCCGGCATACTGCATGCTGCCGGACGTCACAAGCTCCCGGTTCTTAAACGAGTCCACACCATCAAAATGCCGCACAACATACACTTCAAACTCCGTATCCTTATCCGTCGCATAGAAAGAAACGGCTGCCAGATTCTCATTTTTTCCTGCCTCGTAGACATTGGAAAAATACGCATCCTCCTTGGAGAAACCAAGCTGTCCAACCCAGCCAAGCTTATCCGTCTGGTAGATCTTATCATAATTATCCTTATCTCCAATCCGCGTGTAAACAACCGATTTCCGGCAGATCTTCGTATCATAATAGGATACATAGAAATATCCATCATCGCCGAATTCCTCGCCCCAGCTGTTCTTGCAGATAAAGGCACCGTCGCCCTCCGGCTGGATCGTGAAATTCTCCTTCGGGAAATTATCATCCCAGCCAACGACAACAACATCATGGTTCGGCGTCTCATCACCATCATAATAATACGCCGCATACTCACTCGAATAATACATGGAATAACTGTCCACATATTCCAGCGCCGAATAAATCGATGTCTCGATCGCGCCATACCGGAAAATCGCACTCTTGATCGTCTCGTCCTCACGCCCGTTGATGATCAGAGCCTCCTCCAGATGCTTCTCCGCGGTAAGATTCGGATCACTCATACCATCGCCATATGGATCATCCTTCTCCAGCACCGGTCCCTGCCAAGCCGCCAGATACGCAATACTCATCGTATGCTCGCCGCCACTGTTCACATCCAGTGCATAACTGTTACACATCGACATGTGATCGACTGAGAAAATATCCTCCTCCATCGGAAGCAGCGTTGTCTCCAGCGCGCCAAGCGATGCAAATGCCCAGCATGTGCCGTACCGTCCCTGATCACGCACCGGTGACACGCGCCCATAATCACGCATATCGTATTTCTCCGGCAATGGCGTCTCATCCGGCAGCCGCGCCAGATCAACCCATTTCTGATCGACATAATAATCAACCTCGTAGCTCAAATACTCTGCGATCTTGTCAATCGGCACCATCAGCTTGTCCTCTGCCTCATCCACATAGACGGCATCGCCCAGCTCCACCTCGGTTTTCTTATTGACCGTTGCCTTGTCCGAACCCACGGCAAGTGAAATGCTGTTGTCGCCCTTCATGATCAGGACCGTTCCATCCGGGTATCGCTGCACGGAACACAAAAGCAGACTGCGCAGGAACTCGCCTTCCACCATCAAGTGCATGTTGTCACTCACGTAAAATGTGTAGCCAAACTCCTCCGTGCTTCCGCCGCCAACCGTGATGATCACATCATCCCCATTCATGCGGGAACGGATATTTGCCGCAAATGCATCGCTGCACGTCGCGAGCGCATCCGACTCATCAATCGTCTTGACCGGATTCCTTCCTAAAAAAAATGTAATTGTCACCAGCACTGCAACCAGCACCGGGAAAATCCAAAATCGTTTCAATGCTTAACGCTCTTTTCTACTGTTCTTTCGGCTCCTTATTCTTGGGTGGCTTCGATCCCATAAACTGATAGAAATAGGACTTAATCATGCCATTATAGATCTTACGGTTTCGATCTGCCTTTCTTCCGATATATTTCTCTGCATCCTCATACGAAGTAATCAAGTACATTGACCAGTCTGGAAGGTTCGCGAAGCTCTCGCCGATTGTCTTGTACAGTGCCGGTAACGCTTCCTTTTCCTCCAACCGCTCGCCATATGGCGGATTCGTAATGATAAATCCATAATGCTTCGGATGGCGCAGATCCTTCACGTCACGCGCCTGAAAATGAATATAATCTCCGACACCGGCTGCCTTCGCATTCGCCTTCGCACATTTCACGATCTCCGGGTCTAAATCATAACCCTGAATATTCATCTGCACATCGCGGCGGATCATATCCTCCGCCTCATCGTACGCGTTATACCACACCTTCTTCGGCACGACCTTGCCCCAGCAATCAGCGGTGAACTCCCGCATCATGCCCGGCGCGATATTGGCACCGATCATCGCCGCCTCGATTGGAAATGTACCGCTGCCGCAGAATGGATCGACCAGCACACGATCCTTGTTCCACGGCGTCAGCATCAGAAGCGCTGCTGCCAGTGTCTCTGAAATCGGTGCCTTTCCGACAAGTGTCCGATATCCTCGTTTATGCAGGGACGTTCCCGATGTATCCAGACCAATCGACACCTGATCCTTGAAAATAAACACACGGATCGGATACTCGTCCCCATCTTCCTCGAACCGTTCCACGCGGTATGTCTGCTTCATGCGCTCCACAATCGCCTTCTTCACGATGGACTGAATCGCACTCGCAGAAAAAAGCGCACTCTTATTCGTTGTCGCCTTCGTCACCCAGAACTTTGCATCCCGCGGAAGAAACTCCTCCCACGGAATTGCCTTTGTCCCTTCAAACAGTTCATCAAAATCCGTAGCCCGGAAGCTACCCATCTTCAGCAGAATACGCTCTGCTGTCCGGATAAATATATTTGCACGGGCAATCGCTGTGACATCTCCGCGAAATGTGATTCTTCCGTCCTCCACAGTCACGATCTCATAGCCCAGATCTAATATCTCACGCTTTAGCACCGACTCCAAACCAAAATGGCACGGTGCGATCAATTCATACATATTTTCCATGCTTGTATTTTTGCCCTTTCTTCCCCTGTTCCGATTTTTGAACATACTTAGTTGTATTGTAAATTTATCTTTGTACGAAGTCAACAAAATCGAACAATTTATTCTTACATTTTACACATGTAAATTTTACCAAATCCTGCTAATGCCGGGTTTTTGTCAGCGCCCCACGATACCCGGAGATTCCCCCAACCGTGTTGATGACCTTATACCCTTTCTCTGTCAATATTTTTGCAGCCAGTGTGCTGCCTCCCCCGTTTGCGCAATAAACCAATATCACTTTTCCTTTCGGAAGAGAAATATTGCCTGCCTGTATTTCTTCCAGAGGCAGATTTATCGCCATCGGAATGTGACTTTTCGCAAATTCTTCGCTCGTTCGAACGTCAACGATGATTCCTCCATAGTTAAGAGCCTCACTCAGGATGTTCCGAATATTTATATTATGAAATCGCATCGCTCCGCCTCCTTTCTTCTTACTAATAGGATATGCGGAGCGTGCGGATTTGTGTCTGTGATTGCTTTCTGCTAGATGGTTTATTACAAAGAAAGAGGACCGCTAAACGGTCCTCTCGGAGGGGGTTTTTAGTAACAGTCTGTACTGTTACTTGAATTGTTTTTCTGGCTGTTCTTCTGACTATTCTTCATCTTGCTGTTTGAAGCTGTTTCCTTGTTTGTCTGATTGCTTCCTGTATAATTTGTCTGCTTGTTCTTCTGCTCGTTTGACTGATAATTTTTTTCTGCCATAACTAATCTCCTTTTTGCTTTGCAGGTTTCCCTTGCATTTGTAATTGCTACATAGAGAAGTATACCCAGCCCACAGAATTTCATTCATCCAAAATCAAAAAATTCACAAACGCAAGGCAAACACAGTTTCACGAATTGCAATAAGCAATTTGCCAATAACGCAAACGGGCATTGTGCTGTATTATAATTCTTACGCAGACCATTGGAACACGCTGGTACTTAATAAGCGACAACTTGTTGGCGCGAATTTAGTACCACTGCGTGTGGAAGTGAGCGAGAGCGCGTCTGCTAAGAATATAATACAGTACAATGCCCGGAGTCATTACCAGAATTTATTGCAATTCATTCAAACTTGCAAACCGATACCCCTCTGCCTTCAGGTTTGCAATCACCTTTTCCAGCGCCCCAGCATTCGATGACGATACGTTGTGCATCAGAATGATTGCCCCGCTGTGATGATATTTATTGAAATGGTCGATCACGAAATCAACACCCGGCTGGTTATTCACATCGAAATCCATATATGCCATGCTCCAAAAAATAGTTTTGAAACCAAGGTCCTGGGTGATTGCCAGTGTCCGTGCGCTATACTCACCGCATGGCGGCCTTAAGTACGGGTCCATCGCATATCCCGTTGCCTCTTTCATATAATCCGCGCAACCATTGACCTCCTGCACAATCTCCTCATAGGACTTATCCGGCATGCATATATGGTAGATGGTATGATTTCCCACCTGATGTCCTTCCTCCTTCATTCGTTTCGCTATGGCAACATTATCCCGGATGTACGTCTGTGTCACGAAAAAGCACGCCGGAACATCTTCCTTCTTCAGGATATCCAGCATCTGCTCGGTATATCCATTCTCATACCCGCAGTCAAATGTCAGATAGACGACTTTTTCATTCTTCTTTGAAGCATTCTGATCCAAATAGTACGCGTCGTATTCGGAGATATCGATCGTGTCATCGCACCCGCTCGGTCCGTGGTTCATATCCCGCCGGAACCACCATGAAAGCTTGGTGTTATCAAGGCTTTGGTACGCCTCTTTTTCTTTCAAATGATTTTCAATCGGGTATGTCTGATACCGGCAGAAAACCTTCCTGCATTGGTCAAACATACTATGAATCGGCAAATCTCCATCCTCCTGCTCCGCATATCCTCCGGTTGTACCAGTCAACCCATCTTCCACATCACTCGTCGGATTCCCGGATGTATCCACTTGCTCTGATTCACTTCCATCCGCCTCCCCCGCGGATGCTCCATATGTAACAACACAAAAACTACCAACTACCAGAGAGATCAGAATCCCTGCAAGGCAAACCACTCCTTTCCATTTACAAACACAACGCGAACCATTTTTTGTTTCATTTCCTACATTATAGTTTCCCATCAAGAAAAGAACTCTGCCAAAAAGCGATTGAGCGTCTCCTCACTGGCGGCACTCTCTTTCTCCTGCATTGTCCCGCCTTCGGACTCTTCCCCGGATGCATCTGTCTGCGGTGATCCATCGTTGTCGGCATGTTCCCCTTTCTCCGCCGACATCTCCTGCTTCACTACAAAGGGACGTACCGCAGCCGCTGTCTGCTCTCGCGGTTTCGGAATCCGTTCCAGGTACCCGCGGATATTCGCTTTCAGGATTTCCACTTTATTATTTATAACCAATATATGATCAAGCACGAGCAAACATGCACATACTAAAATACTATTCGCTAAGAAAAACTGCATGTCCGGACTGCCTCTCCAGCTTGGATCGTAATACAGATACGCTCCTGCCATCGTGCCACAGACGACGAGCGACAACACGGTTCCGCTCCGGTTCCAGAATTCCATCGGGCGCGTCAGGAATTTTAACCCCCTCACAAAGCTTTCTGCATACGCCTCCTCATCGCCTCCGCACAGTCCAAAGCCTTTTTTGTTTTCATATTGCCGGCACATATTGCGAAGCTTCTTTCGTTTTGTCTCTCCCAGATTTGTCGATGCTCGCACCATTTTACTCATGTAAGCATTTGCCAGTATCTTCATAAGCACTCCTAACACGCCTAACCCCCATAGTATGTAGACCCCGGTTGAAACTTCCATGATTTTTTGCAGCATACAAAATCCCTCCATTAAGATTTTTTGGACCGACAGCCTTTTTTTCTCCTCACTGTCTGATGGCGATTATAGAGAAGGTGAACTTCAGAATGCAACCCCTGTTCGGTCGTAAAAATCCTTGTAAATGTGACAGAAAATATGGGTTTAAGGAACTTTATATTTATGCTATAATAGGAACGCGAAACGTATAATATAATTGTTACACACGAGAAAGGATGATACACAATGACATATAAGACAAAGGGAACCTGTTCCCAGATGATCGAGTTTGAGATTACAGATGGCAAGGTGCATAATGTGAAATTCACGGGCGGCTGTAATGGTAACTTAAAGGGCATCGGACAGCTTGTGGAGGGCATGGATGCAGAGGAAGTTATCAAGCGGCTGGAAGGCACAACGTGCGGATTCAAGAGCACATCCTGCCCGGATCAGCTTGCACAGGCATTAAAGCAGGCACTTCACGCATAGGTTAAAGGTATAAGTAGGAGGATCAACCATTCATGAAGCGTATTATATTAACCGGTGGCGGAACCGCTGGTCATGTAACACCCAATATGGCTCTCGTTCCAACCTTAAAGGAGCGCGGATATGATATTCAATATATCGGCTCTTATGATGGAATGGAGAAAAAACTGATTGAAGATATGGGCATTCCATATCACGGAATTGCAACCGGAAAGCTGCGCCGCTATTTCGATCTGCGCAACTTCTCTGATCCATTTCGCGTGATCAAAGGCTTCAACGAAGCGAAAAAACTGATGAAGGAGTTAAAGCCGGATGTTGTATTTTCCAAAGGCGGCTTTGTCTCTGTCCCTGTTGTTCTCGCCGCAAGTGCGAAGAAGATTCCATGTATTATCCATGAATCTGATATGACGCCGGGACTTGCAAACAAGATCAGTATTCCAAAGGCATCCAAGGTGTGCTGCAACTTCGCAGAGACAATGGAGAATCTTCCTGCAGGAAAAGCAGTTGTAACTGGTACACCGATCCGTCAGGAATTATTTGCCGGTGACGCTGTAAAAGCGATGACCTTCTGTGGCTTTACAGAGGTTCGTCCAACTCTTCTGGTAATCGGCGGAAGCTCTGGCAGCGTACGTGTCAATGAAGCGATCCGTTCATGTCTCCCGGAACTGACGAAGAAATATAACGTCATTCACCTCTGCGGAAAAGGAAATATCGACGAAAGCTATAACGGAACTGCGCATTATGTCCAGTTCGACTACATCAAGCAGGAGCTTGCTGACTTGCTCGCATTAGCAGATATCGTTGTCTCCCGTGCCGGTGCCAATGCAATATGCGAACTTCTGGCACTCCGCAAACCAAGCGTTCTGATTCCATTATCGCTTGCAGCGAGCCGGGGCGACCAGATCTTAAATGCACAGTCCTTCGACAAGCGCGGCTACGCCAAGCTGTTGTTAGAGGAAGACCTGACAAACGAGTCACTGCTTGCCGCAGTCAATGAAGTGTACGAAAATCACGATCATTACATCAAGGCAATGGAACTTTCCACGAAGTCCGACGCCATCACGATGATCTGTGATATGATTGATGAGTTAGCAAACAAATAAAAACAAAAGTCCCCTGAATGGCGCTCTGATCTGTTACAGTCAGACCCCGACTCAGGGGATTTATTTTTCTCACTCTTTTATACCGGCGTTCTTGAAAAACGCTCTTTTATCTTCTCAATTCCATCTATCACCAGACGATTTCGGAACAATATCATAATCGCGAAATATCCAATTGCACCAATTGAAACGGTCAACGCAATCGTCAGAAGATCCGAATACTGACTATGTGCACACCAGTTATAGCAACACACAATCGGAATACATGCAATCAAGCTTTGACCGAGCTGCCAGCCAAGCTTTGTGATCGGATACATATGCCGGGCTTTGATACTTGCATAAATGAAGATTGCCAGTTCCGCTGCAACCGTACTGGCTGCGGCACCGAATTTCCCATATACCGGAATGGTCAACGCATTTAAACAGACATTTGTGACTGCACCAATCACAACACCCATGGACGCCCACCGGTCTTTCCGGTGTATGATAAACAACTGATTGATCAGGAAGCTGTTAAAGGTTGCAACGATAACATTCAACATCAACACCTGCATCGTAGATGTTACACCCAGATATTTGCTGCCCGCAAACAAATGCAGCACCTGCTGACTCAGACAGAACATGCCAATCGCCATCGGAATATTAAAGAGCAATATAAGCCGCGCGGTCAGATCATTCAGATTCTCCGCCTGTTCCTCATCCCGCTCCATCATGTACGCGACGCGTGGACGAATTACCGCATATAACGCACTGAAGAATGACGTTAACACAGATGCAATCTTAATCGCTGCCGCGTAAAGTCCGACCTCGGTATCATCCCCGGTAATATAACCAAGCATAGAACGATCCATAACCAGATACACCGCCGACGCAACATCCAACAGGAAAATATACGACATCGGCTTCAAATGAATCCGCAGCTTCTTACTGATCCGCAACTTGAACTTCACGTATTTTCTTGCCCGGATAAAATTCATAATATTGGAGCCGACGCTGGAGATTACCATCGTCAACGCATATATCATGTAATCATCCTCTGATTTGACACATGTAAACAACATAACCACAGATATAATCTGAAAGATAAATGAACGAATCGTGATATACTGATATTCTTCGTATATATTATACAGCCACTCGACTCCGATGGTAGAAAGTATAATCGTCGTCGAAAAAAGCAGCATCAACGTCCGATATCCCGCAAGTTTGGGAATCGCAAGTGCTGCAAAGAAAAGAATATATGCAATCGCGGATGTGATCAAATTGATTGACAACATATCACTTGCAAATTCATCCATTTTCTTTCGGTCATCCCGAATACGGGCACCCTCCCGGATTGCATAGCCGCCAATGCCAAACGCCTGCAACAACGTGAAGTATGTCATGTTCGCCTGCGCATAATCGACCTTACCGAGTGCCTCCGGTCCTAAAACTCTGGAAGAATACGGGAATGTAATGAGCGGTATGATCACACCCATCATCGTCCGCATCATATTAAATATGAAATTAACACCTAAGGATCGCTTCTTTTCCAACTTAATATTTCCCCTATCATCAATCTCTATAAAAAAGAAAAGCTGTCACATAAAACGTAACAGCTTTTTTTAAAATAATTCCTTTTCCAACTGGAAGATGAAACTGTCAAGCAGTTGCATACGCTTCGTATATTCTGCTCTGGCTGCATCTGTCTTGCATCTTCGAATCTTTGGTTTGTTATTTCTATAATAATTCTTGATCCTGTAATAGGCTTTCTTGTAACTTGCCTCATCCTCACATGCTGTCGCCATCGAATCCCACAGCACACTGATTGCTCCAACTTCATCGAGCAGATCGGCATCCATCACAATCTTACATTCCAGCGACAGATCAGCATCCGAATCCTTGTCCTCGTGAATCATAATAATCTCTCCCACGCGTCGGATCGTCTCCGGATCAATTCCAATGCTATCCATGTATTCTACAGCAAGCTCTGCACCAACTTCTCCATGTGGACGTTCATCATCCCATCCAATATCATGAAGCAAAGCTGCAAGTACGATCACATCCAGATCTCCGCCAAGCTTTGACTGCAGCTTGATGGCCCATCGATACACACGCATCGTGTGCTCAAACCGGCTACGGAATGGATAGTTCGAAGGCCTGCCGTTCTCAGAAGTCATCTTCTTCACATATTCAATTACTTCTGCATAATTTACACTCATGCCGTTGTTTTTGCCACCCGATTCTTTTGTTCTTCCCAAAGTTAGGTATCATTTACCTATCTCTAAAATGATACCATTTTTTTACCAAAAATACCACATGTATTTTATATTTTTTTAACCGTGCGGCTGGTGTTGTGAAGCTCTCATAAGCGTTACCACGGCAGTTAACTCAGTCCCGGCTGCCTCGCGGCGCACAGAAGGTTCTACTTAGTGCTGCTTCGTTCCCGACCTGACACGGTTCATAGATTCCTGTCGCGCAAGACCAAAACATCAACGCCACTTACCGTGGGCAGCCTCACAAGAAGACAACCCGAAACCAGCCATCACCCCCTCTGTAGCGGATTGAGGGTACAGGGCACCGCTATCTCCCCGGCTGCACGGAAATTTTATAACAAGTCCACGCATATCCATCGAAAAGTCTGTTTCTTATAAACCCCATATCGACAGATACTTCTTTAGTATATAAAAATAATTATGTAAAGTCAAGACATCCCATTATTTTCTTTTAACGCGGCTGCCTTCTTTTTTGCACGCAACTCCGCGAAAAAACCGGACATCATCGCTGAACATTCTGTTTCCATGATTCCCCGTGTTACTTCCACCTGATGATTAAACTGCTTCATATCAAGCAGATTTAAAATGGAACCGGCACATCCTGCCTTCGGATTCATACATCCGATCACGACCTTCGGAATCCGAGCCTGCACGATCGCCCCGGCACACATCTGGCAAGGCTCCAACGTCACATACATTGTGCAATCCTCCAGCCGCCAGTCACCCAGCACCTTGGACGCCTTTTTAATCGCCATGATCTCTGCATGCGCAAGTGTCGTCTTGTCCACGTTCCGCCGGTTGTAACCACGCGCGATCACCTTTCCTTCATAGACGATCACACATCCGATCGGCACATCACCATTCGCCGCCGCCTTCTTCGCAAGCGTGATCGCCTGCCGCATATATCGTTCATCCTCACTCAATTTCCTCATATTGTACCTCATTTCCGTATCATTTTATTGTCTGTTCCCATAAAATGTACTATACTGACCTCATGGCTGCATGATACAAGAATCGTTCCTGTATTCCACAGTCACAAACGTCAGAAAGGAGACGCTCATGGGACCACTGATAAAATATACAAATCGCTTAATCCTGCGCGTAGAAAATGAATCAAAAGCCAAACAAGTCTTAGATCTCTATCTGCGCAATCGTCTCCCATTCGAGCAGTACGAGCCAACGCGTCCGGCATCCTTTTACACGCAGGACTACCACTGGTCTTCCCTGCACCGCGAATACATCGCTTACACGATGGGAACCTTCCTGCGTTATTACATCTATTTAAAAGACCGCCCGGATAAGATCATCGGCGCTATCAATTTCAATATTTTTCGCACCTCCCGCGAACCATACGCTGAGATCGGCTACAAAATTGACGCCCTCTATCAGAACCGCGGCATCGCATATGAAGCCTGCGAAGCGGCGCTCTATGTACTTGAACATGACTACCAGATTCACCGCGTCGATGCCCGCATCCACCCGGAAAATATTGCGTCCATCACACTCGCGACGAAGCTTGGCTTCCGTCCATTACAGTTTGAGCCGCAAAGTGCAAACATCTTAGGACACTACGTTGACCTGATGCGGTACACGAAGCTTCTCTGATTCTACAATTTCAGATACCCAATAACCAAAATTCCCGGTCAGAATCTTCGTTTTCCGCACCGGAATAAACACACGGAATCCAAACATATTCGCCAGATACCGTTCTTTGTTCGTGAAGATTCCAGGAACTCCGATCACATGCAATTCTGCCTTATTCATCTTCACCTTTCCAAGCATCAGATACTGATATTTGTAATACCCATGTGCAAGAAAACTGTTCACGCCCAGCTTCCAGTTCGCCATATCCAGCTTCCCGATATCCTGCGGTGCAATCTTCACTCCATCAACAATCTGACTTCCTGCAAAAAGCGGTAACTTTGGATATGTCGTAAGCATTTCCTCATACCCATTTGCCATGTCCGAAGGAAGTGGAATCTGTGGGATTTCCTCGACAGGTTCCTCCTGCGGCTTTGTCCCGGCACCTGCATATTCCAGCACCGGTTCTTCCTGTTCCACAAGCCCGTCCTGCCTGTCCGTCACCTGCACCTGCCGCAGATCATACCGCTCCGTCGACCAGATACCGGCTAAAATCTCACCGTCGTCACACACGAAATACACACCATCGTATTCAGGAAATGCTACACCATCTCCTAGCGGGTTGCTCCACGGAAGCTCCACACTTGTCAGGATCGTATCGCGTTCTCCCGCCGCGAACTGCACCGCTGTAAATGGCTTCGCCTGTCCATGCCACAGCAGATACGCATAACACGTACACGCATATTCCTTGTACATTTTCATCCCCATTCGTATTCTCGTCACATCCGTATCTTTGTTGCTGATTCTCTGTACCTTGATGAATCCGGCAATCTCGCATCGCACGAACTCGCGATACCGGTAAATATAAGACACCCATCTCCTCTGCTGCATCACAGACCACGCTCCCCCTTCATGCATTAATACGTACTATATATGTATGCAGAGGGTTGTCTGTTTATCACAAATTTTTTACGACATAATATACATTTATACGACGCCACACACCCACAGTATCCCCTGCGCGAATACCGCTATAACTGTGATCTACGCTACTCACACAACAGATCAGAAAGCTCTGCGAACTGCGCAAGTGTCAGTGCCTCGCCGCGGATGCTCTCAGAAAGTCCCATCTTCCGAAGTGCTTCTACAACCGCATCCTTGCTGATTGATAATTCGGCGGAGTTATTGATCCCGTTTTGCAATGTTTTCCGGCGCTGATTGAACGACGCACGGATCAGCTTGAACATGAATTTCTCATCCTTCACGACGATTTTCGGCTCTGTATGTCTTGTCAACCGGATTACCGCAGAACCGACATTCGGACGCGGCATAAAACAGTTCGGTGGTACATTTGCCACGATATACGGCTCCGCATAATACTGCACCGCAAGCGACAATGCACCATAGTCCTTGCCGCCCGGACCTGCCTGCATCCGCTCGGCAACCTCCTTTTGCACCATGACCGTGATTGATGTTGCAGGGATATGATTCTCGAACAGTCCCATGATGATCGGCGTCGTAATATAATACGGAAGATTCGCCACGACCTTTACCGGTCTGCCGCCGGTTAATGCCGCGATATCCACCTTCAGGATATCTTCATTTACGACCGTCACGTTATCATACTCCGCAAGTGTCTCGGCAAGGATCGGGAGCAGATTCTTGTCGATTTCGACCGCGAATACTTCCCCTGCCGCCTCGGCTAAATACTGTGTCATCGTGCCGATACCCGGACCGATCTCCAGCACGACATCGTCCTTTGTGATCTCTGCTGCCCGGATGATCTTCTCAATCACATGCCCGTCGATCAGGAAATTCTGACCAAACCGCTTCTGGAACGCGAAATTATATTTCTGTATGATCTCTATTGTAACCTTTGGATTGCTAAGCTTTTCCATTCTATCTCCATTTCTCTACTTCTGAATTTTATACATCTGGTGCGCATTTTTCCATGTCTCTGCATACACCTCATCCACCGGAATCTGCTTGATATCCGCGATCGCCTGTGCGACATAGACGAGTTTCGATGAATCATTGCGCTTGCCGCGGAATGGCTCCGGTGTCAGGTATGGTGCATCCGTCTCAAGCACGATATTTGACAGCGGAATATATGCCACTGCTTCCTTTAATTTCTTCGCATTCTTAAATGTCACCACGCCACCAATGCCAAAATAAAATCCCATATTCAGGAAGTCTCGTGCACTCTCCTTCGAATACGAATAACAATGGATCACACCGCCAATCTCCTCTGCGCGGGAAGCCCGCATGATCTGAATTGTGTCCTGCGCCGCATCCCGGCTGTGGATCGCGATTGGCAACTTTAACTCGCGTGCAATATCCATCTGTCCGGCGAACCATTTGTGCTGCAATGCCTTGTCCGTTTCTTCATAATGATAATCGAGTCCGATTTCACCGATCGCCACGATCTTGTCATGCTTTGCAAGCTCCTTCAGACGCTTGACATTATCAGGATTCTCCAGTTCCGCAACTTCCGATGGGAATATACCAACCACACCGTACAGATTCTCGTATTTTTCTGTCATCCGAACCGTCTCTTCACTCGCCCTGATATTCGTTCCGATGTTCGTCACCGCGTGTACGCCCTGTGCCGGAAATCCAGCCAGAAGCCGCTCGCGATCGTCATCAAAACTCTCATCATCATAATGTGCATGTGTATCAAATATCTGAATCATTTCATTTATCCTTGCCTTACCATAATAATTGCGTTTATTTTACCCTACACCAGATGTTCGTGCAACCCCAGTCGTAAATATCTGTGCATCTATCCTCCGTCCTGCATAAATTCGCCACAATATTCGAGAATTTATTTGGTTCCGCTATTGAAATCCCTCTGTAAATTCGGTAAAATGAAGATTAGGTATATGTTACGCACAAGGAGGAGCATTTTATGACTATAAATGATTATTTAGATATGGAAGCACTTGATAACATCCTAGAGCAGTGGGCGGCTGCAACACACATGATCGCCGTTGTTCTCGATGATGAAGGTAACTTCCTTTCCAACAAGCTCGGATTTTCCAGAAATAATGTAGAAGCATTTGGCGAGAGCATCGAAGTCGATGACGTCGAGGTTGCAACGGTTGTTGGCGGTCCTTTGGATGAGGATACAGACGAAGAAGTTGTCGAAGCTGCTGCTGCCATTCTGGTTGCCGCTATCCAGAATCTCTTAGAGGCTGGCTACCGCAAGAAGAAATACGAGGAAGCAATCGCTTCTTTCAATGAAGAGATTGCTGGTGCTGCTGCCTTGATCAAGGAGCTTGCCGGAAAATCGCAGGGATTAAAGAAGATTGAGAATAAGCAGAATATCCTTGCACTGAACGCTTCGATTGAGGCTGCACGTGCAGGCGAAGCCGGACGCGGATTCACCGTTGTTGCGCATGAGTTTGGTAAGATGGCACATGAATCAGGTGTTATCAACGACTCCATTCAGAAGACATTACAGAAGCTTGATGCATCCATCAAGAGCTATGACGCTGAATAAACAGCAGGGATTTGAGGATGTGAAAACTTTTTCACAATTAGAACATATTTTAGACACAATTTATTGTTATAGTATGCATTGTAAGAGCTTTTCATATATTTGAATCCTCTCTCCCCTCAAACAAGTGGCGAATTAATTCCCTCCCCGGTTTTTCTCGCCACTTGTTTTCTGTTTATAAGGTTTTAAAAGGTTAAACCATTTACAAAATATCCATTTTAATACAAGTTAAAGTTAAATATATTCTCATATATTAAAACATTGCTACATTTACTCTGTAGACAGAGTTGTACAGAATAGATATTTCTTAAACAGACCGTTGAAGCACGCTGGTACTTAATGAACACGCAGTGTGAATTTAGTACCACTGCGTGCTGAACCGAGCGAGAGCGCGTCTGTGTAGAAATATCTATCCTGTACAACTCGCCAGAAGAAAGAGAGGAAATATATCATGATTAACGAATTCTACAAAGATATGACAGGAAAAGGTTCCGTAATCCGCCAGTTCTTTGACTATGCGAATAAGAAGGGCGCAGAGATTGGAATGGAGAATATCTACAACTTCTCCATCGGGAACCCTTCCGTTCCTGTACCACAGACATTTACCGATCGTATGATCGATCTGTTGCAGACCGAAGATCCGGTGAAGCTGCATAGTTACAGCCCATCGCTTGGACTTCCATCTACAAGACAGGCGGTTGCCGATTCTTTGAATAAGCGTTTTGGCATGAACTACACGATGGATCACATCTTCATGACGAGTGCAGCAGCCAGTGCGCTGGCACATGCGCTTCGGTGCGTGACAAAGGATGGCGATGAGGTTATCACCTTTGCACCTTATTTCCCGGAATATGTTCCTTATGTGACAGGAACCGGTGCAAAGCTTACCGTGATTCCTGCCGACATCACCACATTCCAGATCAATTTTGAGGAATTCGAGAAATCCCTGAACCCGAATGTACAGGCAATCCTCATCAACTCTCCGAATAACCCATCTGGTATCGTTTATTCAACTGCCACGATCACAAAGCTGGCGGATATCCTGCGTGCAAAAGAGAAGGAATACGGACATCCGATCTACCTGATCTCCGATGAACCTTACCGTGAGATTGTATTTGCTGGTGTGGATGCACCATTTATTTCCAAGTTATACGAGAACACGATCTGCTGTTACTCATTCAGTAAGTCCGTGTCTCTGCCAGGTGAACGTATCGGTTACATGGCAGTGAACCCAGCCTGCGAAGACGCAAAGCTTCTCGTACTTATGGCTGGTCAGATCTCCAGATTTACCGGACACAACTGCCCACCTTCCATCATCCAGATGGCTGTGGAGTCTGTGCTTGACCAGACAAGTGACCTGTCAATCTATGAGACGAACAAGAATATTTTATATAAAGAATTGACACGCATCGGCTACGAGATGGTTGAGCCGGGCGGAACCTTCTACATGTTCCCACGCGCCTTGACGGAAGATGCAAATGAATTCTGCTGGCGCGCAGCCAAAGAGCTGAACCTGATCATCGTACCGGGTGACAGCTTCTTATGTCCGGGACATTTCCGAATCTCTTACTGCGTGACAACGGATATGGTCGAAAAAGCCATTCCTTTGTTTGAAAAACTTTACAAATTATATAGATAATTTCCATGTTTTTCTGTATAATGAAGTTTGGTTTAATAGGAGATACATAATTAGGAGGACAAGAATATTATGGCAGAAGAAGCTGGCGCAAGTAAAAAGCCAAAGAAATACACGGGGATCCTGCTTCATCCAACCTCACTTCCGGGGCCTTACGGCATCGGTGAGCTGGGTGCAAGCGCTTATAGATTTGTTGATTTTCTGGAACGTTCGGGATTGAACACATGGCAAGTACTGCCACTCGGACATACCGGATTTGGAGATTCTCCATATCAGCCTTTCTCCGCATTTGCGGGACAGCCGCTTATCATCAGTCTGGATCATCTGAAGGAGTTACATCTTCTTTACGACGAAGACTTCCGGGATATGCCGGCATGGAACGCAGAGCAGATCAATTATGGTGAGTTGATTGAGTTTAAGACAGGGCTTTTGAAGCTTGCTTATTCCCGTTTTCACGACGAATCTTTATCTGATGGTATCCATGACGATCCGGAGATGAAGCAGGCGTACGATAATTTCTGCGAGACATCTGTCTGGCTGAAGGATTACGCATTGTTCATGGCAGGCAAGGACTATCATCAGGGCATGCCTTGGTACATGTGGGAAGATAACCTGAAGAAACCAACCAAGAAGCAGAAGGAAACATGGGCGAAGAAGCTCGATACCGAGATGGGCTACTACAAGTTCATCCAGTTCTTATTCTATTATGAATGGACGACCTTGAAGAAATACGCAAACGATAAGGGCATTTCCATCGTGGGCGATATCCCGATCTTCATGGCTTGGGACAGTGTGGATGTATGGGCAAACCAGAGCCTGTTCCAATTAGATTCCAAGGGGTACCCAACCGTCGTTGCCGGAGTTCCACCGGATTATTTCTCAGCGACCGGACAGTTGTGGGGCAACCCGCTATACAACTGGAAGAAGCATACCGAGACCGGTTATGAGTGGTGGCTGAACCGTATTCGTTACCAGCTGACACTCTGTGATTTCCTGCGAATCGACCATTTCCGTGGTTTCGATAAATACTGGGCGATCCCTTATGGCGAAGAAACCGCCATCAACGGTAAATGGGTAGAAGCACCGGGTGTAAACTTCTTTACACAGCTTGAAGCAACCCTCGGTTATCATCTTCCGATTATCGCCGAAGATCTTGGTGAGATCGATGATTCGGTTATCGAGCTTCGCGACAAATTCGGTCTGCCTGGCATGAAGGTATTGCAGTTTGCATTTGAGAATCCGGAGGAAAATGATTTCCTTCCACACAACTTTGTTCGTAACTGTGTCTGCTATACAGGTACACACGATAACGATACAACCCTTGGCTGGTACAAGCACGCATACGAAGCATCCAAAGACAAGCTCCGTCGCTACTTCTCCACGGATGGCTATGACATCTGCTGGATCATGATCCGTGCATGCTTTGGCTCTGTTGCCAACATGGCGATCGTACCAATGCAGGATGTATTATGCTTAGATTCCTGGGCTCGTATGAACACACCGGGTGTCGGTGAAGGCAACTGGGCTTGGAGATACAAAGAAGACGTACTGACACACGAACTTGAAGCAAGATTATATGAAACCTGTAAAATGTTTGGACGATAAGAGGTGTATCTATGAAGACATTGGGAGTTGGAATTGTATTGATGGTGGCATTGTTTTTCTGCCTGCCATACCATCTCTACATGAAACAATTATGGAAGAAAAATCCTGAGAAATCATGGGAAAAAGCACGCAAGTTTGTATCCGGCTTCTTCCGGTTTGAACTGAAACTGTCCGGATGCAAGGTGAACGTCATCGGAAAAGAAAATATACCGCAGGATGGACCGGTGTTATTCGTCGGCAACCACCGCAGTTATTTCGACATTCTGATCTATCATGAGGCAATTGGCAAGCCACTTGGCTTCCTCGCGAAAAAAGAAATGGAAAAGATTCCGCTTCTCCCACTGTATATGCGGGATATCGGATGTCTGTTCTTAGACAGAGAAGATATCAAGCAAGGCTTATCCGTGATCAAGCAGGGAACAGAGTACATGAAGCAGGGACATTCGATGGTCGTATTCCCGGAAGGAACCAGAAACCAGACCGACACACTCCTGCCATTTCGCGAGGGCGGATATAAGATGGCAGAGAAATCGAAATCCCCGATTGTTCCGGTATCGATCTGCCGTTCCGATCTGATGCTTGAATCTGCACCGAAGAGACGGATTCATAGCCACAAAGTAACAATTGAGTTCGGAAAGCCAATCTATCCTTGTGAGCTTCCTCCAAAGGAGCGCAAGGAGCGATATGCAGAATTTCCACAGCTTATACAGGATATGTATGATAAAAATAACATTTAGAGGAGGATTTGAACCATGCCTTGGTGGTTAATCATGATTATTGTCATCGTGGTAGCACTTGCGATCATGTTCGTGTTATACAGAGTCGGTGACAAATTACAGAAGAAACAAAGCGCACAGAGAGAACAGATGGTAGAGGCGGCACAGCCGATGAATATGTTGATCATCGACAAGAAAATGCTACCGATGAAAGACGCCGGACTTCCGAAAATGGTGATGGAACAGACACCAAAGCGTTACCAGAAAGCAAAGCTTCCAATCGCAAAGGTCAAAGTTGGTCCACAGATTATGAACATGATCTGTGATGATGCGATCTTCGACGAGCTTCCAACCAGAGGCGAAGTAAAAGCGATGGTCAGCGGCATTTACATCATCAGTGTAAAGAGCGTCCGTGGCAAGAAGGTGGCTCAGGAAGAAGAAACTGGCAAGAAGAAGAAAAAGGGCAACTGGCGTACACGTATGCGGAAGCGTCAGGTTGAGATGCAGAAGCAGTTAAACGCAGAAATGCTCGAAAAAGCAAAATCCAAGGGCAAAGACAAACCTGTTGAAAAGTCCAAGGAAGAACTTCGTCGAGAGAAAGAAAGAGCGAAGAAGATCAGTGACAAGATGTAAAAATCAACCGGCAAAATTGAAAGATATTATCGGTTCCTTTACACCGTTTCTGATTGCCGTATTGGCGCAGTATGTATTGAATTTCATCGATGTTGCAATTCTGTTCTTCAAGAATATGCGTTCCGATGAGAAATCAAACAGCGAAAATACGATTGGCAAGATCTTACAAATGGATTATAACCAGCCTATGAATCAGGCGTACCTCGTGCTTGCACAGCATATCGTATTTCTGATTTGTTTCGGGGTCTGGTATTACCGCATATTTTATCGGGGAAATATCGTTTCCACAGACGAAACTTTCGAAGATAATACAAAAGGACGCATGAAAAATATTTTTTCATGCGTCTGTTCTATACGGACTCCATTTTTATTGCTTGCTGGTGTTGCAATTCAGATCATGGTGGACGGAATCCTGAATCTGGTAAGTCCCCTCTTCCCGGATACCTTTGCAGCCTACTATGAACTTATATCCAAGGCGGTCGGTGTGAACCGTGCAGTCCCGATGATGATCGCGACCTTTGTAATCGCCCCGTTCGGCGAAGAATTGTTCTTTCGCGGAGTGATCATGGGCTATGCGAAACGCTACATGCCACCGGCTTTCGCAATCATGTTTCAGGGTGTGCTTTTCGGACTGTATCACGGCAACATCGTACAGGGCATCTATGCATGCATCTTAGGATGTCTGCTTGGATTCGTGGCCTACAAAGCGAACACGCTCCTCGCAAGCATGATTCTGCATTTCAGTATCAACCTGAGTGTACTGTTCATCCCATCCGTATGGTTTGAGGAAACGGTACGATGCGGTATCATCACGGCTGGCGCGTTAGTGCTTACGGTGCTATTCGTATGGCTGGCGATGAGAAAAAAGAAAGAAAAGGAAATTACAGAAAAATAAAAGAACCGGATGGATTTACATGATTGCTGTAATTCCATCCGGTTTTCTATGCTTGCTTAATCATCTGTATGTCATACTTAATCCGCCAAATTATGTACATGCACCTTCATCTTCCGCTCCATCGGCGACTCATTTCCCATCTCCATCGTATATTGCAGTGCAAGGCGTAAGGAAAATTCCTCTGCCAGAACAGCCGCCTCATAATCGATACCCTCTGCCGTGTGCAGGAAATGCTTCGTCTGCAGGGTCACCGGAATCGAGCCATAGCCGGTCGCATATTTCGTATGATGCGTTAAGCCATGCTCATATACAAAGTCCGAATTCAGCTCGCCGCTCCGTGTCACACGGAGCCGGTTGTCGGAGAAAATCATCGTACAGCGTGTCTTGTGTCCATCGCCGGACACATCCTCCACGTAGGTAAGCTTCATCCCCTGTTCGGTCATGCTTGCCAGCGCAGTTGCCTGCGAGCGCATCACTTCGCCGGTCTCCACATCTACATTTTCAAACTCAATGACTGCTTTCATTATGGACGTTCCTTTGCCATCTCGATCAAAGTCTCTACCAGACTCTCAATCGAATATCCCTTATCCTTCCAGAGCATTGGATACATACTGATGGATGTAAAGCCCGGTAATGTGTTGATCTCGTTAAATACAACCTCGTTCGTATCCTTCTCCAAGAAGAAGTCTACACGGGAAAGACCGAATCCATCCAGCGCATTGAAGATTGCAACCGCATCCTTCTGCACTTCTGCCTCTTTTCCGTCCGGAAGATCAGCACCAATTACAGTCTTAGACTCTACATTGTTGTACTTTGCATCGAAATCGTAGAATTCTGCTGCCGCAAGAATCTCGCCCACGCGGGATGCCTTTGTATTTTTACCATAACCAAGGACAGCGCACTCAATCTCTCGACCGACGATCGTCTCCTCAACCAGAATCTTATAATCATGCTTTGCAGCTTCCTTCAGGGCAACAACCAACGCTGCACGGTCATCTGCCTTGGAAACACCCTTGGAAGAACCTGCCTTGGAAGGCTTTACAAATACCGGATAAGAAAGCTTTGCTTCGACGCGGGCTGTCACCTCGTCGATATCCTCCAATTGTTCTGCCAGCACCGGCACATAAACAGCCTGACGGATTCCAAGTGTATCAACGACCAGCTTAGTATAGAACTTATCCATAGATGCAGCAGAAGCGAACACACCACATCCGACATATGGGATATCCGCCATCTCAAACAATCCCTGAATCGTTCCATCCTCACCATACATGCCATGCAGTACCGGGAAGATCACATCAATCGGCTGCACCTTCATCATATCGTCCTGCGAAATGATAAGTCCGCCCTTTGTATCCGGGGAAATAATTGCAGAAACAGGACTTTCCTTCCAGCTTCCGTCCTCAATGCCTGCGATATCTTCTACAAGCTTCCACTCACCGTCTTTTGTAATTCCGATCAGGAACATATTGTATTTCTCAAGATCTACTGCTTTGGCAATTGTAACAACTGACACGCAGGATACTTCATGCTCGGATGAGCGGCCGCCAAATATAACTGCTAGATTCTTTTTCATGGTTTTTGCCTTTCTTTATGTATTATTTTTATCGCATTTTGCATAACCATTTACTCTTCCAATCAGCATTTCAACAATTACTATTCTGCGCAGACTCGCTCTCGCTCAGAGAAACACATAGCGGTACTAAATTCGCTGCACCAGCCAAATAGCTGGCACAGCTTATTAAGTACCGATGTGTTTATATGGTCTGCTTAAGAATAGTAATTATTGAAACGCATAATTCACATACCTATAATGGTTATGCAAAATGCAATGAACATACTGATATATATTCAAACTTCTTAATCTCCATATCTAGTTATTATAACAACTTAGAAGGTATCCTGCAACCATTCAAGAATCTTTAACTTTACTTTGATATCACCGGGCTTTATGTCCCGCTTCACGAATAATTTCTCGTAACTTTCTTCGTCGAGTGCCTGTGCGAGCTTCTCTGCATCTGCCGAATCGATAACTGCCCCCGCGTCCATCGTGTAGCACATCATCGGATACAGCATGCACCAGAAGTTCTCGCCTTTTGCCTCACCGATATCTATACGCAGTGCCCGGTAGGTTCCTGCAGGAAGCACCAGTTCCCCATATTCCCGAATCGGGAATTCCTCTCTCGTAATATATACTTTTACATCGTAATGATAGCCTGCCTCCTCGACAACTGCACGCGCAGTGTTGCGGATTTCCGATAAATTCTGCGCCAGATACAAGATTGCTTCACTGTCATTTTCTGCTTTCTGCAGATCTTCCGCAAGCAAAGCAAGCACTGCATCCCGCACCTCATATTTCAGAGCAAGATCTGTCTCACTGTCACTGTTTGCGCGCACATGGAACCGCACCACGACATCTTCCGGGCTTTTTAGCGCATCCTCATAGACATCCGCACAGATACCGCTTTTTTCTGCAATATCATCCACATCGCCTGACAGACTCTCTGTTTCACCGCTATCTCCAAACACAGCTTCAAGATCTGCCTGATCTTCATCGCTAATTTTCTGACCTGCAAATAGCATTTTCATATTTCCCTCGCGAAACAGACTGACGACATCACGGACACTCCCACCTCCTGCAATGTGCAGCACACTCGTAAGTAAGATCCCACCACATACTCCAAGCAGGATTCCGACCATTGCTCCTTTTAGAATCTTATACCCCATAACAAACTCCTCCATCGAAAGTTGATTTCGTTACAAGCTTTCCCTTCCGTAAGCAGCTTTAATCATTTCCCGCAAAATATATTTCGCCCCATCCGATTCCATCATGACCGGAACCGATTTGGGGATCCCCGGCCGGTGTCCAAGCTCCAGCAAGAGCGGATGTATCTCCTGCCCCGTCATATCTGCCGCGATCTGCTTCATATGCCCGAAATCCAACTGCCGCTCGTTCTCTCTCTGGTACAGCGCTGCCGCCATCTCCAGATTCTCTGCCTGCACATGGTAGAGCGTCTGATTGATGCTGTTTTCCCCTTCGTACCCTGCGATATCTGCAATCACAAATGTAAACTGATATCCGTCCTTCGCAGTTTCCACCTGCATTTCCTGCACATAATCCCGGTGCTCCAACGTTTCCTTTTTCTGTTCTATCGCAGTAAAATCATTTTGCACAAATTGTCTGCCAAGCTTTTCATCTCCGATCAATACACTGCCGATTGCAGCTAACACAGTCAGACAGACAAAACCGATTCCCCATTTCACGCGTTTTTTCGTCTTTACCCACATGACGATCAACGGAAATACAATGCCGATCGCAAGGTCTGCATACAGGAAATACCGCATGCCATATTTTACGGCCGATTCAAACTGCATTCCATACGCAAACAGACACGCACCCGCGAACATCACCACAAATGTCACAACACGTCCACTTTTCTGCTTCACTTCACACAGCGAATACAGGAAGTCCCGCGTCTGATGCAGATAGCCGCTCACAACCGCAAACACACCTATAATCCAAAATGCCATCACCGGATAGTCAAGCCGCGCCACCGCCCCGCCAGGAAAAGAAGCCGCTTCCATTACATTGAACGATGCCGTCGTGTCGCTTGCCGTCCAGCCATAACCAAGAATTGCCACGATGAACAGATACGCAAATACAATGGTAAATAAAATCCAGACAAGCAGCCAGATTCCCCCCATTCGGTCTTTCTCCTTCACGCATGGGCAACTGTAAAGCTGCAATTCTAATGGCGACAATGCCAGAAGGATTGCATACGCACCCTTGAACACGCCCGATACCTCCGACTGTGATGTGATTCCCTGCATGATTGCGCCGATATCAATATTCGATACCGAGAACACAACGATCAATATGAGTGGTACGACCATCCACCCAAACAAAAATTCAAACATCCGTGCGCGTCCTTCCATCGACTTGGACGCACCATACAATGTGATTCCAAGAAATGGCAGGAAGATCCACCATACGGAGAAGCTTTGCAACAAATAGCGTTGCAAAATCATGGAGAAAAAGACCGCGATAAGCGTCGCACGCAGCAGATACCGTAAGGCATACAGCACGTCCAATATACCGGCAGTCCATCCCATATGATTCCGAATCGCATTGATATAACCGCATGGAACAAAGTCCGCAAGAAAAAACATCAACGCACCATAGAGCACGACAAATGCGAGCCCGACCACCAGTGCCGGCACATGATATTTCCCCGCAAGCGACAATGTGATATACGGAATCATCATCATACTAATCGTGACACATTCAAGATAGCTCATCCGGAACCATTGCCGTTTGGAGATTTTACCGTCCGCCAGATTCATGCTTTTCTTCCTCCTCTCCCGCTGACTTCGTCACATGGGGTTTCAGCCCGGGTATCGCCCCCTCACTCTGTTCGGCGGCAGGTCGGCTGAAACCATTCGTAGCATGTGACTTCGTCACATGGGGTTTCAGCCTCATACGTTCCTCCTCGCGCGCAAAGATTGGGCGTTTCCGCATCCACGAGATCGGTGCCCGCAGCACAAAATCCTGATTTGCATAGGCGCGCTTGCCACTTCCGGCGACAATCGGATACATATACGGGATGCCGAAGCTCATCAGTCCGGACAGATGCACCGCAATCACCAGAAGTGCCAGAATATATCCATACAAGCCCCAGATGGCAGACGGAATAATCACAAAGAATTTGAGCAGACGAAACACCGACGCAAACTCTTCATTTGGAATCGCAAAGCTTGCAATTGCCGTCAGTGCCACAACGATCACTACCATCGTGCTCACGATGCCCGCCTCCACCGCCGACTGTCCGACGATCAAGCCGCCGACAATCCCGATCGTATTGCCAAGCGGTCCCGGCAGACGGATCCCCGCTTCGCGCAAAAGCTCAAACAGAAACTCCATCAGAAGCACTTCCACAATCACAGGAAAGGTGACCATACTCCGTGCTGACGCGATCGCATACAGAAGCTTTGTCGGAAGAATATCACTGTGATACACGGTAATCGCGATATAAAGTCCGGGCAGGGACACCGCCAGAAATGCCGCGATATACCGGATGATCCGTGCAAATGTCCCGACCGCCCAGCGATTGTAATAATCATCTGACGTCTGCAACAGCATGTTCAAATTACACGGTGCCAGAATCACCTCCGGCGAATTGTCAAATACGATTGCCACTCTGCCTTCCGTGATACCTGCTGCCACCTTATCCGGTCTGGTCGTCGACTGAAACGTTGGAAACGGAGAATACCAATTTTCCATCAAATGCTGCGCCATCCCACTATCATAGATGGCATCAATATCATAGTGATGCATGTCCTCCCGCACGCGCTTAACCAGCTCCTCCGACGCTACATCTGCCAGATACACAAGCGCATAGTCCGTCCGTGTGCGCTCCCCAATCGTATCCTGCTCCACGCGCAATTTTGCATCCTTGATCCGCCGCCGGATCAACGCGGTACTCTGCCGGAATCCCTCATTAAAGCTGTCCTTTGGTCCGCGCATGCCCGCTTCCGTATCATTTTCAGAGATTCCTCTAAGTGGTAATTTCTTCGACGATACGATCATTGACCTCGCATAACCATCAATGAAGATCGCCGTATCACCCTTCAGAATCGAACCGACTGTTTTATCAAAGGAGGTTTCCTCCTTGATATCCGCCGTCTGAACCTCCTGATATAAGATGCTGTCCCAGACATCCTTCGCCGAATTTCCGCGCCATTCATACGAAAGCGGCTTCAGGATTGTCTCCTCGATCATGCCGTTATTCGTCAAGCCATCGATATATACAACATGCATATACACCATGCCCTCCGCCCGCTCCATCGCGAAAGACTTCTGCACTACATCCCCACAGTTTTCAAACAGGATGCCGAGCACCTTTTTATTCTCAGCTAAGCTCCGCCGCAGAGGCACCTTGAGCTTATTGTTATCATCATACAGATCTTCTAAGTCCATAAAAAAACCTCCAAACTATACATAAGCTAGTATGTATGGTTTAGAGGTTTTTATGCAGAACCGCATGTGCCGTTGCTGTGTCAAAATAAACATGTTCCCGTAATTAACAGAATATCCAATATTGGCATACTTAAGATTTCATTTTTAGGTCCTAGTACGACGGCTAAAGGTAGACCGTTTGTTAACCCTTTAGATAGACATAAAAAATCAGGAGTTACTACATAAGATACAGTAAAAGAATCATCTGCAAGTGTTATTACATCTCCCTCATGCAATTCATACACCATGCCGGTCTGAATTGAATATCCATTAATTTTCGTTCCATTTGCACTTTGAAGATCTTCTACACCATAATTTTCATTTTCCATATGATGAAATTTACCAAGTATATACGCATCTTTACTAATGCAAAAATACTCCTTTTCATTTAAAAGTATTATATTTTGGGTATACATAATCCCTATCCTATCTACAGACACTTTACTTTAATCATTTGATTTATTGATCATTTCATTCTCTGACTTTTTCATTCCACAATTACATATAAATATATGATCTGAGTTTTTCATTCCGCAATTATTACAGGTCCATGTTCCAACAGAAGGATTTGCTGTTGCTGTTTGAGCACTTGCCCGCAAAGGTTTTGGCGTTCCACAGGAACAGGTTGTCATATATCTGTCGTTCATCTTATTACACTGTGGACACACCCACACCCTTCCTGTAGAGATATCACTCTTCAGCGCACGCACCTTATCCGCCGCTACCATACGTTGTATCTCTATTTCATCAAACTCAGGCTCTCTGGGTTTTATAAACAATGTAACAATATATGCAAGTCCTCCAAACAAAAATCCGAGTACATACCAAGCGGATGATTCCCTTCGCTTCTTTTCCATCGCAGCTCCACATATATACGCCCACACAAAAGCCCATATCAATACAAAAATAATTCTCATTTTTTATTTTCCTCCCCTTCTTCTAAAGTTTTTTATTGTGTCGAGCATTCATCATTTTGCGACTTTTTCATACCGCACTTGCATATATATACATGTCCGGAGTTTTCCGCTCCGCAATTTTTACATATCCACGTCTCAACAATAGGTTTTGTGACTTTTTGAGATACTACCTTATGAGGTTTTCTCGTTCCACACGAACAAGTGTATATTTTGGCATCATTAACTTTCCTACATAAAGGGCACGCCCATACTCTTCCTAATTCAATGTCGCTTTTCATGACACGTACTTGATCTGCCTGTACAATTCTCTTAATTTCTGCTTTATCGACTTCTTCCGTATTGTCCTTTATGAAAAATATGACTATACGAGTCCAAACGCCAAATATAAATCCAAGCACATACCATGCTGTTGGATCATACCCCTTTCTTTCCATTGCCGCTCCACATTCAAAAGCAAAAAAAACTCCTGAAATAACATATGCTATTATTGTTACCATTGACGTCCTCGCTCCTCTATTTCCTTAATTTTTTCAAATGCTGTACCCGCTTTTATAGTACTTGGACGCATTTCGTATTCAACCCCCATGTCGATTTTTGCAGATTGAGATGCAGTTTTTGCACAAGAACATCTTTTTTTCCAAAATATATATGATAAAATAGAACAGGCATTTTATTAAATTGAATTATTAAAAGGAGACCCCAGACTATGTATCATATTGTTATCTGTGATGATGATACTTTATTTATAGATCATATGAAAGATTTATTGCTTCGCGCAGGACTACCATCAGAAACCTGCAAATTCTACAGCTATCTTTCAGCAGGTGAATTCGAAGCAGATTTCCAGAATTTCTATACTGTTGACTTGCTGATCTTAGATATTCAGCTCCCAGATGTAAATGGAACGATATTTGCCAAATCTTTTCGTGAGAAATTCCCAAGCTCCACGCTGGTTTTCTGTTCTGGAAAACAGTCTCCAACACCAGAGTCATTTGAGTCTGAACCATACCGCTATCTGCTCAAAGAATGGTCTGACGAACATATGGTAGAGAAACTTACTTCGATCGTTGCTCATATTCAGACCGAGAAAGCAGAGCCTTTTATTCATGCCGGATGGTACAGCACACAACTGAAGCTTCCTGCCTCCGAGATTATGTATATCGCACGCGGACGTGGCTGTTCCAAGATTTATGTATCTAAGAAAAGCCCCTATTATACTTACAATGACAAGATCTTATGCAAAAATTCTCTGAGTGATTTGCATGCATTACTACATGATTTTTATTTTGCATATGCGCATAACAGTTACTTAGTAAATCTCCAGCATGTAACATACCTGAATAAAACCGAACTGACACTTTCGGATAATAGCATGCTGACGATCTCTCGTTCCAGACAAAAAGAGTTTCAAGCAATGTTCTTCCGTTATATGAAATCACAGGATTAGGAGGCAGTATGGATTATATTATCTTGTTGTTTAGTTGCATTGCAGAATACCTCATATTTTCGGACTTTCTTGATGCCTTTTTAAGCATTCGTCCAAACTTTCAACCAATTTGGAACCGTATTTTGATAGCGATTCCTTTCATCGGCATTTATTTTGGTATCAACACATTGCAGATTTCGTATCTGAATATGATTTCCTTCATCTGTCTGTTACTTCTTTACTCTTTTCTTTATGAAGCAAACTTTAAAGAACGACTGCTGTATATCGTATTTTTGTGTGCGATTTTCTTCGGTTGCGAATTTTTATTTGCAGTCTTATTAAATCTGCCTGCATACCTCTTTCATTCCAGCAGTGTTGCCAACCTGTCCACGATTCCTTGGCAGATATTTACATTGAAGCTCCTGACCTATCTGATCTGCTGCCTGTATAAGCAGACCTCTGTCCGATCCTCCGCCCGCATGGATCGGAAGATTTTCGCGTGCTATTTATGTATTCCCATCGCATGCATTGCAATGATGCTGCTCACATATTATTCCGGTCTGGACTTCGCATCGTCTCCACGCATGCGGATATTGCTCTGCATATTTTTTGCGATCATGCAGTTTGGAAACATTCTGATCTTCCGCGCATTCCAGAGATACACGGAGCAGCTTAATCACAACCTGCAGAATAGCCTGATCATCTCCGATCAATCACTTCGACTGAGTTATTATCAAAAGATACTCACTATGGATGAACATTTGCAGGAGCTGGTGCATGATACGACACATTACATGAAAGCCATCCGCATACTGCTTGACGATGGGCATGCTGATAAAGCACTTGCACTCATTTCCGAATTAGATACAAAGTTAGATACAACCATCCTTACGCGCTATTCCAAAAACGATATTCTGAATGCGATTTTAACGGAGAAAAGTGACCTTGCCCAATCGAAGAATATCCAAATGTCGATCGATGTACTCCCGGATATTACGTTTGCCGAATTACCGTCCGCGGACATAATATCCATTCTGTCAAATCTGCTTGATAACGCCATTGAAGCATGTCTGGCGCGCGATAATTCTCGTGTTGTACAACTGACTATTACAAAGAAAAATGAAAATAACTTCTATGTGATTATCGTGAAAAATACCTATGACAAAGCACCAGTTTTACGTGATGGACAATTCGTCTCTACCAAGACGGACACGAAGCTGCACGGCATCGGCACCAAAAGTATCCGGCATGCTGTGGAGAACAATCATGGTTTTGTTAATTACTCTATCGAAGAAGGATTCTTCGTGGCGACTGTGGTATTACCAATAGCATTAAACGTGTAGGTTCCTTAAATGCTACAATTAGTTGCATTTCTAAAAATCTCTTTACAATCTGCTGTAATTCATGATACAGTTTCTTTGTTGTCGAGAAGCGCTCGTTCATAGCGTAGTTCGGTAACAGTCTATTAATTTATATTTTTATCTTCGATTCTTCGAATACTAATCATTACCCTTTTTGCGCGCAAATTTTAATTATTACTCATTAACAACTTTAATTTCATGCACACATCTATTTTTTAGGAGGAACAGCTTATGACGAAACATGGAAAAAACGCTTCGCTGATTACATGACGGGAAAGAAAACAATGCCACTTACTTACGATCCATTCTTCAAATGTATGTTTCACCCGGACAGACATCCTGATTGGTTGTCAAATCTGCTCAGTGCCATTTTGGGTGAATCCGTCGTTGTGGAACGGCTTTTGCCATCGGAAAATACAGCCATCTCCATTGATTCCCTGCTAATCATGGATATCGTTGTCCGATTAAGTAATGGCTCACTTGCAAATGTCGAAATTCAGAAGATTCCATATATGTTCACTGCTGAACGCATTTCCTGTTACTCTTCTGACTTGTTGCTTCGTGAATACACACGCCTAAAAGAGAACAAAAAATTTATGTATTCTGACATGAAAAAAGTATACACCATTATTCTATATGAAAAAACAGGTGCTGATTTTAAAAATCCGCTATTGCATGGTGCTTATATCCATCACGGTAAAACACGATTTAACACCGAACTCACGTTGGAACTCCTGCAGGAATATTTTCTGATTGCACTTGATGTATTCTGTCAAAACGGATATACTGATGATAAGAATCTAGATACACGGGAAACCATTGATTCAAATATGAATGATTTGGAAGGCTGGCTTTCTATCCTGACCGCAGAGACAATCGCGGATGTGGAGCGCGTGATCAGACGCTATCCGTGGAGCGAAACGATATTCCGTGAAATGAGTACATATGTTAATAAACCTGAGGAGGTGATTCACATGTTTTCAGAAGCGTTAAAAATTGCAGATAAAAATACAGTGAAATACATGATTGAAGAACTGCAGGATGAATTACAACTGGCTGAAAAAAAGCAAAAACAGGAAGCGGAATTGCGAAAGCAAGAGGAAGAAAAACGAAAGCAGGCTGAAGATGAATTACAGCGATCAAAAGAAGAAATTGCGCAGTTGAAAGCATTGTTAGCTAAAAAGCAATAATCCAGAATGGCACCGTTTTATGACGGTGCCATTTTATATCAAATAATTATTTCGTATTCTCAGCTTTACCGATACACGACCTCCTCCTGTGTCTCCCCGGTATTCCGGTTCCAGATTACCCGCATATCCACACCATCTTCATAATTGCCCGGTCCCAGATCATAGATAATGAAATCATCACTCACTACCAGCGATTTTATCCTCTTATTCTCATCCGGGTTAACCGTAAACAGTTCGCCTTCCGACTCACCATCGAACGATCTGTATTTTATGCAGACGACATCATCCACGCTCTGTGCATAAAAGGCATCTCCTTTATAAACATTCAGGCAATACACGTCAGACGCAATCTTCTCCAATTCCTTTTCCTCTTCATTCCAAACCTTTAATTGATGATCCAATAAAACTACCGCATTGTCTGATAGTTCATATCTGCTTCCATAAATAACGCCCTCATATAAATCAAAAAGTTCCGTATCTACATTGAGCAAGTGCCGCATACGTCCAACCTCTATCGGCTGACTCCAGTCCCATTTATCCAGATTCAGACAGTAGTATTGGCGCGCTTTTTGAAGCACCAGATGATGATCCCGGATTCCAAATGCCAGCAAACCTTCACCCATATTCTCATAAATGATCTGTGCACGGGTTCCTTCTTTGTCGATACGATAGATTCGATTTCCTATCTGAATATAGAAATACTCATTATAATAATAGAGCTTTGAACGGACAGAATAATAGATTGCATCCCCATAATCAAATGTATAAAATTCCTCATATGTACCTTCCGGAGAGAGACGATAAATTACATTGTTCCCGCATTTTTTCAACTCATCTACATGGTCATAGTTTCCAAGCTCCACCCGGCTTTTATAGAAATACACATAGCCATCCACAACCAATGCCTCATTTGCATAATTTCCACTTTGCAAATCGATCTCCTGATTGACTCCGGAAAACGGATTCTCAAACAACCGGTTCTTTGCCTTTTGTTCAGAATGATGCTTGTAAAACACTCTGCTGCCAATTGTACAGACAACAAGAATAACTGCAAATATAATTATCTTTTGTTCCCGACTTAAAGACATCCCATTCTCCCTTCACCCCTGTATCATATACTTCATCTTTTTGTTTTTCCATCAAATAATTCCTTTTCAATCTCTCGTCAGCCGAATCCGATCACAGGTTTTACCCTCCATTCCGGTATAGGTACCGCGGAATGAAAAGATAATTGTACAGGTTCCAATATTCGTCTTATACTCGTAATAAAGATCCTTCATAGAACTAATCTCTTTTTCTTCATCCGGTTTTCCCATCGCTGCAAGTATCTCTTCATACGTGCTTGCCTGACTGAGTCCATTGCACAACATAAATTGTTCGTCGGACCATATCGTCTGAATCGGACAATTCACCGCAGCTGTCTCCTTCGTACCTGTATTGATTACCGATACATCAAACTCCCCCTTAAAATCACGTGCCTCCATCTTGCAGATTGCTGTCTCATATGCCTTATATCCATCTATCATCAGAGAGGCTGGTTTTCCCAGCATGATCTTCGCATCACTTTCATTCATGCTATACCCTGCGTCATACAGATCTGTGGTTGTGCACGGAAATGTCATAACCTTTCCGGCAATCGCAAATTCCATACTGGATACATCCTTCGTCGTAAATGGAATGTCCGCATAAGCAACTGGTTCTTTCTCTTTTCGAAGGCTTACCTTCTCCGATGCCTCCGGATCTGTCAGAAACCAAACGACAAAGCCAATTACTCCAAGTACGATCACAACCATGATTACTTCTTTGATCGTACTCTTTACCCGTCTTTTCTTTTTTGCCTGCAAGTCCTGCATAAACTGCTCATAGACTTCGTCTCTTTCGGTATTCTCTTCCATTGTTATTTCCTCCCATGTTTACCGGTACGCGATTGTCTGCTGTATCTCCCCTGTCTGCCGGTTCCAGATCACCCGCGTATCGACAGCTTCTTTCTCCTTTTTTGGTCCCAGATCATAGATGATATAATCATCACTGACAACGAGCGATTTTAGCGCCTTATCCGCTCCCGCATCGATCGTAATCAGTTCGCCTTCCTGCTTGTCATCCAGCGAATAATATTTTATGCAGATAGAATCATCCACCTTCTGTGCGTAGAACATGACTTTATTGTAAACATTCAGGCAATACACACTTCCTGCAATACTTACTTTTTCCTCCGCATCTTCATCATAGACACGTAAATCATGTAGATATACAAAATCATTGCCATATAACATATTGCTTTCAAAATAGACACCGATCGGTTCTTCCTTCTCCGTTCCGTAGATAACATTCTCAAAAAAGCAGATCAACTGATTTCTTCTGACCGCTTCATAAGAACATCGCACATTCACCAGATGCCGCATACGTCCAACCTCTATCGGCTGGCTCCAGTCCCATGTATTCATATCAAGATAATAGTATTCTGTCTGTTTTTGAAGCACCAGATAATGATCCCGGATACCAAATATCACGTAACTGCCATATCCGCCCACATTCTCATAGATCACCTGTGCCTCAGTGCCTTCTTTATTGATGCGGTAAATCCGGTTTTCAATCTGGATATAGAAATATCCCTCATAATAGTACAGTTTGGAACCGATACTATAATAGATCGCATCTCCTTCATCAAATGTATAAAATTCCTCATATGTACCATCCGGAGACAACCGGTAAATCACATTGTTTCCGCATTTCTCCAGCTCATCTACCTTGTCATAGTTTCCAAGCTTCACCCGGCTTTTGTAGAAATACACATAGCCGTCTACAACCAGCGCATCATTGGCATAATTACCGCTCTGCTGATCAATGCCTGGATCAACCTCCGAAAATGGATTCTCAAAAAAACGGTTCTTCGCCTTTGGTTCCGATTGTTTTTTTTCATATATCCCACTTCCAACTACAATTACACAAACGAAGAGTATCACCGCAAATATAACGATCTTTTCTTTCCGACTTAGAGACATTTCGTCCTCCCTTCGACACTAATCACCCACGTTCACCCACATTGCAGGCCTCACGCCGTTATAAGAATCCGGATAGTCCTGATCCCATTTTCCCTCGTATCCAATCACTAAGATCGTGTAATCCTTCATACCTGTTGACCGCAGCATCCACGGTAACCGCTCCGTACCATCAGCCAGATGCCGGGAATATGGATACATCGCCGGAAGCTCCTCGATTATAATATCTGTAAATATCGCCTCCCGCTTCTGCAATACTGCTCTCGATGGTTTTCGCCCAAGGCCAGATGCATCCGTTAAGCGATTTCCATAATACTGCTCCGCTTCCTTCCAGCTCAGCAGGAATATCTTATCCTTTGTATCCGGTCTGCTCTCCCGTACCTGTACATCCCCGGATGGGTCCACATGCGCAGCAAATCCCACCGTAGACGGATTCTCCAGCGTAGTCTCCCGGATACTTGCCTGTTCTGTCTCGTCAAATGCCTCTGCATAGAACTCCTGATTCAGCCACGACCGTATCTGCGAATCCTCCCATATTACACATTTCAGACTATCCGAGAATCGTTGATAGGCAATCACATCATGGGATATGAGCAGCATAGCATCCCCATCCTTATCCAGCACATCCCAATAGATCGGGTCCTCTGTCTCCGTATCCCCGTCCTGCTCATAGGTTCCCATCTGCACGATATCACCAACTTCTGCACGTTTAAGCTCGACCGTCTCCAATACTTCTGCTTCCACTGCAGCGACCGTTGTCGCCTCTGTGGATTCTGTGCTTTGCTGTGCACACCCGCTGAGCAGGCACAGAATCACGAATCCCAATACACCTGTTTTTTTCATACCTTTATTTTTCTGCCTCATACCGCTCCTTGAAATATGCAAGCAGCTCCTTATAATCCTGCATAGAATGATAGAAGCGAACCGTGTCTGTATATTCACTGCCATTCCATTTATATGCATACGTAACTACGAAACAGGCACCCGGATTCTTGAACTTCAGAATCTTCTCAACCGGCAAAGCCACCTGCTCAAAGGTACCGTTCTCGATCATCTCCTGAAAAACCGGCTTCTCCTGAATACGCTTCAACAGGAAATCCTTATGCTGAATCATCTTGATTGCTTTCTGCTCCATGTCTCGGCTATCCATTGCCTGTCCGACATGTGTTACACTTACCCCCTGCGCCTGGACAGTCTGAACTCTATATGCCCCCAGTCCGGTTGCTCCCAGAAAAGCATCCTTATTCAAATGTATAACATACGCATGTTTGGCATTATCAATCAGCACCGCATGTAACACATCGGTATATGTAATAAGCTTTCTCTTATAATTTGTCTTGTAGATCAGACAGCAAATCAGCACGACAAAGCTTACGACTCCCAGTATCGTGTTTACCTTTCCATCCTCATAGTCGCCAGTCACTGTCATCCATGCAGTATACAGAAGTCCGCCAATCGATGCCAGCAACAGCACCAGCCATGTCAGAAATCCCGGAACTGACATATTCCGTATCGTTCTCGGTGGATAGCTGTACAGCTTCATATCCTGTGCGCTCGCAGGTGTCTCCCATTTTCTCTGATCCCAATTCACATCAAATAGTTTTTCTTCGCTCATCCCGTTACCTCTTTCCAATGTTTTTTTCATTCTACCGTCCGCATAACATTTTTTCGATTCATTTTCCGCGAATCGAAGATTTTTTCCGTCAACCCCAAGTTTTGCATGAATCCCTGTTCATTACAATTCATCTGTCCGTTTTTGCATAATCAGATGCAATTTTTGCATGAATCAAGTCAAATTTTTCAACAGCCGATTAAAATGATTGTATACTATATTTTGTCGCTATACAATTACGCAAATATATTTTGTGGAAATATATTTATGTGAACACACTTTCTGCATGATGACTGATTGCGCAAAAAAAGAGGTGCTCTGCACCTCTCTCTTGTTTTCCTGTTTACTTATGCTTCCTTCTGCAAATTCCGTATCACGATCTGCTCCTGATTATAAATATGTTCCTTCATAATCTTCTGTGCTGTCTCTACGTCGCCCTTCAAAATCGCCTCTGTAATCTGATCATGCTCCCGGATCAGATTCTCATGATACGAAAAATCCTTAACATATTCAAACCGGTATCGATACACCTGTTCCCGCAGATTCATCGCAATCGTAATCAGCTTCTGGTTCTTCGATGCCCGGTAGATTGTGTTGTGGAAACGTTCATCCCCCTCCACAATTGCCTGCACATTTCCTGATTTGACCGCTTCACGAAATGCCACGCATGCCTGTTTTATCTCTGTTTTATCATTCTCATCCAACCGCTCGCAGGCAAGCTTGACCGACAATGAATCAATTGCCATTCGAACCTCCAAGGCATCTTTTAAGTCACGCACTGTAATCTTCGCAACCTCCGCACCTTTCCGCGGAATCATAACAACCAGACCTTCCAGCTCCAGCATCCGGATTGCCTCACGTACCGGTGTCCGGCTGACGCCAAGCTTGTTCGCCAGCGTCACTTCCATCAGACGCTCTCCCGGCTGCAGTTCTCCCTGTATGATTGCCTTGCGTAATGTATGAAATACAACCTCCCGAAGTGGAAGATACTCATCGATATTCATATCCAACTTCATATCTGCTACCTCCTTACCTTCCTGTCAAAACTTTTATCCATTCCGATTTTCATTACCTTCTTCATTCCCCATATACACCAAAATAAATTCAACGTGTATACAATATACATTACTATGCATAGACAAAAATTTCAAGCATATTTTTTATTTCTACCAGAGTATTTTTCTCAAAAGGTATGATTATTTCTCACGATTCTGCAAAAATCTCAGCCAACTCTAACACGGCTGTGTCACATATACCTCGGAAAGTACGTACTGCTGCCGGATTTTCTCTGCCGCCTGCTCTGCAGTCGCTTTCTCTGTATATAAACCAAACACCGTCGGTCCGCTGCCGCTCATGATCGCATTTTCGGCACCAGACTCTTTCATTGTCTGTTTGATCTCCTCGATCTGCGGATAAAGCTTCGTTGTGACTGTCTCCAAGACATTTTCCATGCGGCTTGCCACACCGGACAGATCTCCCTGCTTCAGCGCATCCACCATACCCGCAACATCCGGGTGGTGCTGCAGCTCGTTCGCATGCAGGTTCTCATATACCATCTTCGTGCTGACCGATATCGTCGGTTTCGCCACAACGACAAAACAATCAGGCAGCGGTGCCACCTCTGTCAGCACCTCGCCGATGCCCTCGGAAAGCGCGGTTTTTGCCATGATACAATATGGCACATCCGCCCCCAGCTTCACACCAAGCTTCATCAATTCCTGATCACTGACGTCCAGTCCATACAACTCCCGCATCGCGTGAAATGCCGCGGCGCAATCCGTACTGCCACCTGCCATACCGGCTTCGACCGGGATTCGTTTCACCAGCTCCACATGGACATGCCCGGTCAGATGATACGTTTCCCCCATCAGTGCGATTGCTTTGTAGATAAGATTACGCGCATCACACGGCACGAATGCCTTATCACACGCCAGTGTGATTGTCAGCGTATCCGCTTCCTCCACCGTAAATGTCAATGTATCATATAAGCTTAGATTCTGCATGATCATGCAGACATCATGATAACCATCCTCGCGTCTGCGCAAAACATCCAATGCCAGATTCACCTTTGCATATGCATTTCTCGTTAACGTTTTCATCCTTGAAAGCCTCCCGTTACAAACAATCTGTTTTTATTATACCAACGCAAGCGTTACTTCACAATCTATTTATTTTCTCATAACGACAGAAATCCATGCCGCATCTGCAACATGGATTTCCGTGATTTTCTATTTACTTTATATTATAGGAAGATCTAAGATTTCACGATCAGCAGCCGGTCACCCTCTGATACATAATCGGACTCCAAATTGTTCAACTGCTTGATGGCATCAATGGATGCATAGTATTTTTTCGCGATACTCCACATGCTGTCGCCCTTCTGCACGACATACCCGACGATACCCGGCTGTGCCGCCTTCTTCGCCTCATCAATCGGCAGGATCTGCAGATCCGTCATCGCCTGACTCTCACCCTTTGCAAAGACGGAGATGTTCAGGTTGATCTGTGCCTTAATCTCGATTTCTTCACTATTTAATAACGACGCAGTAAGCTGGTCGATGCACGGATGGATACGCACCGAGTCCTCCTGCGCGAGCGGTACCGTATCCGCCGTATACGAAAATGGAATCTCCACCTCGACACTGCTCATCGGATCATCTCCGGTCGCAATATACAGCACACAGCATTTTACAACGCCTGTGATCTCTGCCCCATTTTCCCCGACAACAACGTCATCAATATCGACATCGCCATACACATGACAGATCTGCAGCAGCTTCGCCTTATCTCCACCGATCTGTTTTCTGGCAGACACCTTCGCCTTCGCTGCATTGCGCAGCAGCAGGTTCTCATAATCCATCACCTCAAACTGCGGTACAAGCTCCGCGCTCGGCGAATACACATCGGACAGCATCCGGCATGAACAGTCCTCATACAACTTGATATTCATATCAATATTATAGTCACAGCCAAACACGCGATCCTCACCATCCGCATCCTGCCGGATTGTGATCTCCCCCTTGCCAAGCACATAATCGACATCCAGCACCATGCCCTCTGCTGCACCACTGCAAGGCACCTCACGATAGAGCGACCGCACCGAGAAAATGGACTGTACCGGGAGCCGTTCCTCGCCCCCTTTATATAAGATGAAGATTTCGATTTCTCCACGCACCAGAAGCTTCTCATCCCCCGCCTTCGTCTCCATGTTCCGAAGTGCGACACATTGCCACAAAATCTCCTGGATATTCGGTTTGTTCTGCGGGATTTCCAGCTCCTCCCGCACCTTCAGGACATCGCGCTTGGCGAGCACAACCTGACTATATGTAACGTCGCGATACTGACAGGCAACGCCTTCCCCCTGCTCAATCCCTGTCGCCGCATCGATGCACATCTCTTCATACACATTAACACTTGTTCCGATCAGTCCGCGAACCTCCAGCTTGCGCGAATTGATCATGCTCACCGTCAGATCCTCCAACTGACTGTGGCAATCCACCTGACTGGAGGAAGACACGCCATCGCAGTTGACAACATCCTCAAATGGAATCTCACTCTGGAACTGGCACAGCCGCGGGATATCGCCCCCGGTACGATACAGCACACGCACGCAGACCGATCCGGTGATCCGCACTTTTCCATCCTCCGGAATCATGGACTCCAACAGAATATGACCTTCCTTGGCAACAATTTTTTCCATATCGCCTTTACTATCCGGAATCGTAAAATCATCATCGACTGTTATCTGTGAATATTTGGACTGCGTCAACACGCTTGTATGTATTTCCTTCTTCGAAAATTCCATAGCTCCCTCCACCAAACTAGATTCTTACCCTCTGCTTTATATGTATTCCAATGCTCTCTGAATTATGATAATTTACCGTAAATATTTTTGCGCGCATATAGAAGCCGTACTTACGATACATTCAATACCGGCAGCTCCAGCCGCGGCAACCGGATTACAATATACGGGTACATCGACGATGTTCCTGTCTGCCCGTCAGGCGTGTTGGAATCTGTCCCTGATGCAACACCGGAAATGTCCCCCTCCATCTCAGCCTCGGTCTTCAGATCGGTCTTTATATAGATTGCCCGGTCAGTCTTATACAGCTCCTCCACAACCACACACAGATTGGTACGGTCGTGTTCCCCATATCCAACCACAATATACAGATGATCCTTCGTCGTATAACTCATCTGGAATGCATGCAGCTTCTTCTCCTCTATGATCTGCCGCAGATCATCCGGCAGTTCTGTCTCTGCGCACACCGTAAAATCCAGATCCTGTCGTTCTCTCGCCTCCTGCTTGCGACACCCGGATGACACACACGCCAGCGCAACCAGAACCAAAATCATAAACTGCCTCCCGCTTCGCCCTTTATTCAACATTTTCTCATTACAATCCCCCATGATCCCCCATTTCTTCATCCGCGTTCTATCTCAAATCCTTGCAGATGATAAAACGTTTCATCTACGCAGGTTGCGCAAACGAAACTATTTTGCTAAAATATATGTGGTTTTTTCCGCCCTATGCGTAAAACCACAAATATAAATATAAGAGGCGTAATCATGTCAAAGAAAATTAACCGAAACGATCCTTGCTGGTGTGGCAGCGGCAGAAAATACAAAGTCTGTCATGAAATGTTCGACGATAAGATTGCAAAAATTGCACATCAGGGGCACATCGTTCCTACTCATAACCTAATCAAAAATGCAGAGCAGATTGAGAAGATCAAGGAAAGTGCAAAAATCAACATCGCTGTACTGGATGAGATTCAGAAGACAATCCATGAGGGTATGTCTACCGCAGAGATCGATAAGATCGTCTACGATATGACAACCGATATGGGCGGTATTCCAGCACCATTAAACTACGAAGGATTCCCATACAGTGTATGTACTTCCGTCAACGATCAGGTCTGCCACGGATTCCCATCACCAGATGTTATCTTAAAATCCGGTGATATCATCAACGTAGACTGCTCTACAATCCTGAACGGCTATTTCTCCGACTCTTCCCGTATGTTCTGTATCGGTGATGTCAGCCCGGAGAAGAAGAAACTCGTTGATGTCACAAAGGAAGCAATGCTCAAAGGTCTCGAACAGGTAAAACCTTGGGGCTTCCTCGGCGACATGGGGCAGGCAGTGCATGATTATGTCTATGCAAATGGATATTCTGTTGTCCGCGAAATCGGTGGACACGGTGTCGGCATCGAGTTCCACGAAGAACCTTGGGTAAGCTACAACTCTAAAGCAGGTACAGAAATGCTTATGGTTCCTGGCTTCATGTTCACGATCGAGCCGATGGTAAACATGGGCAAGCCGGACATCTTCGTCGACGAAGAAAATGACTGGGAAGTTTACACCGAAGATGGACTTCCATCTGCACAGTGGGAGATTCAGGTACTTGTCACCGAGGATGGATACGAGATTATTTCCTACTAAAAATACGCGTAGTCGGGCTACAGATTTACACGACTACGCTTACTCTTTGGTTAAAATGATTTATCTATGAATGGCAGTCCGCGGTGTATATACGTGATGTCTTCTGCTTCATCGTACGTGAAAGCAATATTCACATTTACCTTGTGATCATTTTGATACACATATTCCGGTACATTGTCGCTGTATCCATAGATGCACAGCGTATCTTGTAATTCGATTTCATTGCGCTTTTTTGCATGCATGGTATCGAAGAAATCTGCGGTTGCTTTCTGCATCTCATCCTCGGTCATCCGCCCTTTTTCCTGACTGCACAGATAGAGATTGCTGCTGCCAGAGAGCCCCAGATCTGTGTAGATCTGATCGAGCTGTTCCTTACACCGGTAGATATTTTCTGTCGACTGATTTTTCAATGCAATCTCTGTCATCAGATAATTCTCCTGAATGGTCGAACCATCGGCGTTTGTCTGTTCCATCGAAATCAACCGGATTGTCGTATCTCCATTTTCACCCTTTTTCACAAACGTTGTCGAAGTATTTTCACCTTCAGTACTTGTAATTATGTCATAGCCAGATATGATTCCCAGCTTTTCTCCAACCCGTTGCAGGATTTTCTCTCGTGCGGCTTCGGTCATCGTCTCATCGCCATAATGCGCATACAGTTTTACCTCTGCCGCCGTCACATTTTCCACGCCATCACTCATGACCTGTGTCACCATCTGGCTCTCCCGGTCAATCCGCTTCGTAATAAAGATTTGCAGCGCAACTGCTGCCCAGATAAGTACAACAATATATAACTTCTTTTTCGTGCTCATAGTCCTTCCCCTTTTCAAGGTATTCCGCAACTTTGCTTCTGCGCCTGTTACGTACTAGGAGTGTTGCCACGTTTTACCAGTCTTATACATTTAAATTTTTGCTTTACTTTATCGCGTTAAAGCGTTATACTATTGTCGATGATTGAAGCTGTGCCAATCTTACCATATTTATTTGAATTACAGTCACAGCATGGAGGTATATTATGACAATCGGAATTGTTGGACTTGGACTGATCGGTGGTTCTTTTGCAAAAGCATACAGTGACAACGACGAACACAAGGTTCTTGCTTATAACCGCAGCAAAGAAGTAATTCAGGCTGCGTATAACGATAAAGCCATTGACGGCGAATTAAACGAAGGGAATATCAAAGACTGCGATCTGATTTTGCTTTGTCTGTATCCGCAGCTTTGCATTGACTATTTGACAAAGATGGCACCTTATATCTGCAAAGATGCGATGGTGATCGACTGCTGTGGTACAAAAGAGCTGATCTGCCAATCCTGCTACCCTATCGCCAAACAATATGGCTTTACTTTTATCGGCGGACACCCAATGGCTGGCCGTCATTTCTCCGGCTACGCATACAGCACAAAGACAATGTACAACGGAGCTTCTATGGTACTTGTGCCAGAAGATCTGAATGATACGAAATCCATCGAGCGCGCGAAGAAACTGCTGTCTCCGATTCATTTCGGTAAATTCACAATCTGCGATTACGACCGTCACGACGCGATGATTGCATTCACATCCCAGATGGCACACGTTGTATCCAATGCTTACGTGAAAAGCCCGACAGCAAAAAATCACGATGGTTTTTCTGCCGGAAGCTACAAGGATCTGACACGTGTTGCATGGTTGAACGAAACGATGTGGACAGAGCTTTTTCTGGAAAATAAGAAACATCTGATCAAAGAACTTGACTATTTTATCACGGCTTTGCAGGAATACAAAACTGCAATGGAGAACGACGATGCAGAAACATTAAAAAAACTCCTTGCAGATGGTAAACACTGCAAGGAGGAAATCGATGGAATCACTGGCGAATAATTTACGCCTGATGATTGGATACAAAGCAGCTGGCGATACCACTCACCAGCCCCGCTGCAAGCAGGTAGATGCCTGCCTGAAAGCTCTTCCAGATCGTCGCCCCGGACACAGAAGAACCGGAGGATACCTGAGAAGAGATGAAACGAGCAAGCATCTTAGAGATCCATGCCGTTACATTTTCCATATCTACAAGCGCTATGATAATCATACACACAACAATCATACAGGGTATTGCCTTGAGGGGCGGTATCCTGACAAAGGATAACACGAGCATCCCCACCGCGGCAATCAGGATTCCAATCGGAATTCCACGCCACATATCAGAGATTAACCCCACATTTTCACAGATCTTCATAATGCTGTACCGGATCTGTACCTGTGCATGATATGCGGACAGATCAATAGCAGGTACAAATAGGCTCACTGTCAACAAAACTGCGGACAGGATGCCTAGCAGCATACTCGCTGTCACAAATTTACTTTTTCCATATTGATTCTGATTATCCATTTTTACGCTTCCGTTCCAAAAAATCTCCAACCGTTCCAAGTGTATAGATCACAAGACCTGCCACATAAAAGACCGGTCCAAGTCCCCTTCCGGCATCATAATTCGATGAGGTTCCAAGCTCTTTTGCCAGTCGGACATTGTCCTCTAACACACGCAGCGACTGTGTGTAATGCTTATTGTTGATTACGATAATAAAGATGACAAGCATCACAAGAATTGGTGCAAACCGCATAATCGGATTTGCCGCATATTTCCGCAACCACTTGATATAATCGCAGGCAGACAACAACAGCATCCAGACTCCGACTAAGATTGCAATGATACCAAGCACCAGCACAATGGTTTCTCCCATCGCCAGGATGCTTCCATCTTCTTCTACCATGGAGCTCTTCATACCGATCTCAAACAGATTCGCCTTACGCTTCACATCAAAAAGCTTCTCCCAGATCCAGTTCATAAACGGCGCCAGATATAACAAAATCGAACCGACAAACGCCAGCAACAGGTTCATATCTCCACCGATGGACTGGAAATATCCAACAATGTCGATTGCCTTGCTCGTATCGGCAGCTTTACGATGATGCTTTTTCTCTGGCACCTGCTTTACCGTATTTTTTGCAGCAAGCTTTGCCCGCTCCTTCGACTTTGCTTTCTCTTCCTTTTCTGCCCGCTTGATATCCTCTTTCGATACCTTCAGAACAATCGGTTCTTCCAATGGTGCACCGCAAGACTCACAGTAAAGCGCACCTTCTGGAATCTCTTTTCCACATTCCTTACATACCATGTTCTATCACCCTCCAGACCATCATATACAACGATGGCTGCCGAACCATACCGGCTCGACAGCCATTTTCTTACTTATGTATTATTTGTTTCCGATCTTGATTCCAAGCTTGTCTAACACTCTTGGAGCTGCGGCAGCAATCACACCAAGGTATGCAAAAATCACACCGGCTGAAATACCTACCTTAATACCATACTCCCTGAAGTTAACCGTCGTACCATCTGAATGTGCATAACCGTGACGAATTGTTGCGATCAATACAAATACAAAGATGACACCAAGAAGAATAAACTCAAAGTATGGAATCGCCTGTAACTTTGCTTTCACATTTGCAATCTGTGGAACAGGAATAAAATCTGCAACCTCCCATGCAATCAGTACCAATGAAAGCAGTAACACAATGATTGCGATGAAGCGGTTAAATCCACCTGCCTTAAACAGATTCCAATGCTCTGTAACACCCCAGTAAGTTGCATGTGCCCATGGGATTAAAGTTGCAAGGAACACAAAAAATGCTCCAACGATCTTCAGGATATTCATAGGATTTTCCTTCACATATCCAAGATATCCATTGATTCCTGCACCAAATGCCGCTGCGTTATTGCTTCTAGGCTGATAATAACCGCCCATCGGCTGCTGTGGCTGCTGGTATCCCATCTGTGGCTGTACCGGCTGTCCCATTGGCTGCTGGTATCCCATCTGTGGCTGCACTGGCTGTGCATTATCTGCAGGTTGCTCTGCCTGAACTGGAGCTCCACACATTGGACAATTTGTCTGTCCGGTTGGTATAATCGCTCCACACATCGTACAATTCATAAATCTTCCCTCCTAAATAACCCTCTTAATTCTAATAAGAAGTGATAAAAAAATAATAGCATAAACCCCTCATTCATTCAAGGAATTTATGCTAAATTGTGACTATTTTATTACATATTTTACATAATCTTCTTTTTTAGAGATCATATTGAAGAACTTTACAATTTCCCAGATTAAACTTGAAAAAGTCTTCATTATCCAGACTCTCAAAATATGAGTTGATCACCCGGCACACACCGCCATGACTGATCACCATGACCTTTTTATCCGCATAGCGCTGCTTGATATCATCTAGAAAATTATACACACGCTGTACAACTTTAAGCAGCGACTCACCCTCTGGATACTGGTAACCAAACTGTACCCACTGCTCCATGAATCCCGGCGTTCCCTCATAGGTTCCGTCGATCACGCCATAATCACGCTCTGCAAGGCGATCATCCACTTCTACCGGCACACCGATCGCTGCACCGACAATATCTGCAGTCTCCTTTGCACGCACAAGCGGTGATGAAATGATGAGATCCACATCCGTATCCTGCATGCTCTGTGCCAGCTCATGTGCCTGTGAGATTCCTTTTTCCGTCAGTCGCACATTTGCTCTTCCACAGATTCGAACCTCTATATTATACTGTGTCTGTCCATGTCTTGTTACATATAATTTCATAGATACCCTCTTCGGAATAATGCTATTTATATCCAATCTCCGTTATGATACCATAGGAACTTTCTTTTTTCAACAAAACAGCCACTCAAAAAGGCTTTCCTAACTTATGAAAGTTATTTTTTTATTTTATTTCTTTATTTATGAAATATGCCGTCAAAACATCCATAAAATAATATTTTTCTTCTGAAAATGGCCAGACGCACCCACTCCGATGCCGGAAAACAAGCTTTCCCGCCTTCTGTGCCTGCATCAGATGCAGTTCAAATTCCCGGCTGCCTGCAACCTGACAAGTAATGCCTTCTACATCCTCTGGCAGAATCTGTGTTTCTGTCTTTGCTGTCAGAAGCTGTTCCCATTCCTCCGTCCAGATCTGAGCATATTCTGCCAGCCGTTCTTCGCGCGCAGGCAACGCTGCATATATCTCATTTGCCGCGAAAACAGCGCCGCTTGTTGTCACCATAATGGCATCCATCAACCGCCCTGCTGCCTGCACATTCATTTCCTTCATCATGGCAGCCGTCCTTGGCAGTCTGTGCAGATCTTTTCCATATAATTGCAGCAGCCCAGCAAACCGCGCATTTAACTGACTGGCAAGTCCACACACGACACTGAAATCAAATGCCTTTTCATATCCCGCAAATGTTGGCTGTTGCTCCGCCACTGACTCCATGACCTGACGCAGATATTCTGACAAATGCAGATCGTCCCCATTCGCAAGCAATGTCTCAAAAAACCGTTCCTCTTCCTCATAGATTTCCCAGAATCCCAAATCCACACAGACACACTGTGCCTCTGATAATCCATATCGCGCCCGTGCCGCCTGTATATCCTCCATCGTCCGGTCAATCAGTACAAACCGCACATAGGGTGCCAGCATTTCCAGATCCAGATCATTGCATCGACCGGCACCCCAGATAGCAACTACCGGTTTCGCTTCCAAAGGTACATCCGCCTCCAAAGTAAACGCCTGATCCCGCAATTTTCCCTGTCTTGCCAGATGTGCCCGACGGTAATAGCTCTCAATCCCCTCTAAGATATAACTGGTCAATGTCTGCCGGTAATCTGTCCATGCGGCTCGCATCGGATCTGAATTTTCAGTTTCAATCATCTTTTCATAAATCATCTTCTACACGCTTTCTGCACTTACATTGTAAATTCTGCATGATTCTCTGCATTTCATCTGTGTAAAACCGAAAATACAAAAAAAACACCGACTCCGCAGCTTCTTCTGCAAAACCGATGCTTTTACAAGTGGGCCGCCGGGGGCTCGAACCCCGCACACCCTGATTAAGAGTCAGGTGCTCTACCAAATGAGCTAGCGGCCCGTAGTGAATTTTCACTTACCATGTGTTCTTCATCAGAACAATATGGAGTATACAACATTCATTTACAAAATGCAAGCTTTTTTTCACATTTTTTTCAGATTTTTTTCAAAAAGCCCGCAAACCCTTTATTTCCTTAACTTCTTGCATGCACTAATTGTCTCCAGCCGGTTCAGAATACAACATACTGTGTGTATATTGCGTCCAAGATTCATCAGTTTTCGATTCAGACAGGGATTCGAGTACACTGCATTTGTAAGTTTAAAACCACATTTTTTTCTTCCCATAAGAGACTCCGGCATGTATCTTACTACCATAGTATGCACCGGAATCTCTTTTTTTACACGTTTTTGTTATTTCTTTTTTGGTGGTTTGATGACCATGCGGCAGATTGGATTTCCCATCGCAGAAAACTTCTCTTCATACTCCGTCATGACATTACCCTCCGCATACTCGCTATGATGCAGGTCAAACGTATAGTTGACCATCTCCCAACCGGCAAGTTCTACCTGTTCCAGTGAGAAATCAAACAACGGGCGGTTGTCTGTCTTAAATGTAAGCCCTCCATCTGCTGCGAGGAAATTCACATACCGGTTCAAAAACTGCACCGATGTCAGGCGCCGTCTCGCATGACGATCCTTCGGCCACGGATCAGAAAAGTTCAGATAGATATAGGCAACCTCATCTTTTTCAAATACATTTTCGATTGCCTCCGCATCCATTCGGATAAACACCAGATTCGGAAGCTGCTCGATTGTCTGCTTCTCGATTGCCCGGACAAGCACACTCGAATATTTCTCAATACCGATATAATTGATCTCCGGATGCAGCTTTGCCATATCTATAATAAATCTGCCTTTTCCCATTCCCACTTCGATATGAATCGGATTTTCATTTTCAAAAAAATCATGCCACTTTCCCTTCATTGTCTCTTCTTCATGCACGACAAAATCATTTGTGGCAATCATTTCTCTGGAGCCTTTTACGTTTCGTAATCTCATCTTTTTTACCTCGTCCATCTATAATGTTTCTATATTAGCATTTATTTTAAATTTTCACAAGAATGTTGCATTTTATCTCTTGTTTTTTTCCCTGTTTTATATGATAATTAAGAAGATAATGTCAATCTTTACAGAAAAGGATTTTATAGCATGATCAAAGCAGTGAAAAAAATTATTTCCTATATAATGGTGTGCGTGCTATTCCTCAGCATGTGTATTCCATGCGAGGCTGCACAGACAAGCACCGCAACTGCATCCGATGCAAATGCAACGACGGGATTTCCACAGATTACGTCCACATCTGCCATCATCATGGATGCACAATCCGGACAGATCATATACGAAAAGAATTCCCACACCCGGCAATATCCGGCAAGTATCACAAAGATCATGACTGCGTATCTCGCCATCAAAAACGGAGATTTAAACTCTACGATCACAATGAGCGACGCTGCCGTCTGGGGCATCGACCGCAACAGTTCCCATATCGCGCTCGATGTCGGCGAAGAGATCAGTATGTCGGATGCACTCTACGCCGTCATGCTCATGTCTGCAAATGAAGCAGCCTGGGCGATTGCAGAACAGGTGTCTGGCTCTCTGGAGAATTTCGTGCAGTTGATGAATGATACTGCACAAAGTCTCGGCTGCAAGGATACACATTTTACGAATGCAAACGGATTGCATGATCCGGATCATTATACAACTGCCTACGACATGGCGCTGATCACAAAAGAGGCGCTTACAAGCAAGACCTTTCGTGAGTATGCTTCAGAAACCTATCATGAGATTCCGCCAACGAACATGAACAATGAGACGCGTTATCTCACGCAGGGCAACCGGATGATGCTTAGCAATTCCGAATATTATTACCCGGCATGTCAAGGTGGAAAAACTGGTTATACTGATGATGCGGGTGGTACACTTGTCGTCTGGGCTGAAAAAAATGATATGCAGTTGATCTGTGTGACAATGGGTGCCCCTGATAACGCAACGAATTACACCGACAGCATTGCGCTGTTCAACTATGTATTCAACAACTACTCAAACACCACGTTGTTGTCAGACTATGAATTCGATGCAGAGGCTGCCACGACCGCGCAGAACTTCTTAAACGATTATTATGGTTGTGAAAATCTCGGAACCATGCATCTGTCCGTTGACAATAACCAGCCATTTATATTTGCGAACAATGCCGACAGAACCAAGCTGCAAATGAACTTTGTTCCATCCGCAGACCGGCTGGATGAAGGTTATATCGGTACTTTGGAAGTTTCCTATGAAGGTACGACCTGCCTGACACTTCCGGTCAGCTATTCCGGCTATGTCAATTCCAACGATGACGTTGCCGTAGCCGAAGCATACAAAAATGGTAGTATCCGCCCGGCGTTGATCAAAGAAAAGAAAAGCTATTGGAAATATATAATTGCGGCGGTCGTCGTTGCATGTATTCTTGGACTTTTTATTTATGCAAATGTGATCGAACCACGGAAACGGAAGTAAAACTCCCGTTCCCGCAGACGATAACAGGAAACCTTGCACCACGAAAAGAGGTACTTCAACTATGGAAGAATCAAAAGAGAATTTTAAGAAAATCAAATCTGCCAATCAGATGATGCTGGATTATTTCAACAAATCCTTCCTGTCACAATTGGAGGATATCCAGAATCTCAAAACACAGATTTTTGAAATTGACATCAAGATTGATGAGCTGGACAAGACGAAGGACATTTACGCCTTCAAGACCAACTCCAGAAAAAGCGTCTTTTCTCCTGTCACAAATGATGGCGTGGATACCGAGCGCAACAAGATCATTCAGGAGCAGATCAAAGACCTGCAATCCGTGAAGGAGACCTTGACGTTAAAGCTGCGCGGCATGGAATTACAGTTGAACAAGCTGCGTCAATACCTGGAAGCATTGAACAATGCAGAAGATGCACTTACCTCTTTTGAGCCTCGCTACACGACAGACGACCCTGATCATACCGATCACTACGGTTTTACATTTCTTCAGGAGGACGCCAAGGAAGACATCTCCTCGCATGGATATAATATCTTAATGCTGGATGCATACGACCGGGCACTCACACAGACGATTCTGGATAAGCAGATCAAAACCGGGCTGGAAGCTATGCAGAACAAACTGGATATGATCAACTATCTGATTGGAACAGATGTCGGACGTGCGAAATTAACCTTGCAGGAAATCCTGCACAACGTAAAGCAGATGTCCCACTCGGTCGATGAAATCGCCGAGAACATGAACAGCTTTTCTTCTTCCGACAAACCGTTGAAGGAACAGCTCGAAGCTTACTTAAATGAGTTTAAGCAGAAACATACAAAGATCAAAATTACCGCATCTGTCGAAACACCAGATCCGAACATCAGCTATCATCCGGTGTTCAACATTAACTTCATGCGGCTGATTGCAATATTTTTCGATAACATCGCCTTACATGCAAATGCATCCAATGTATCCGTACAGGCAAGCCTGACGCCAAATATGGCAGAGGTCATTCTGACAGATGATGGTGTCGGCATCAAGGACACCTATATGGAGGACAGTCCTTGGTACAGCAGCCTGCACAAAGCAAAGGAAATCCTGTATATGCTCTGTGGCAAGCTGGATATCTCCGGGGATGTCATGTCGGGAACCACAGTAAAATTCAGCTTCCCGATCCAACAATAAAAGCAAACAACAATAAAGGAGTTTATATATTATGAAAAACAAGATTGTAGAACTGATTGCTACAAACGTCGAAGGGTTAACCGCAGCAGAAATTGCAGACCTGATTGAGATTCCGCCAAAACCGGAGCTTGGTGATTTTGCATTTCCCTGCTTCCGCCTTGCGAAGACGATGCGCAAAGCCCCACAGATGATTGCCAACGATATCAAAGAAGCAATCGGCGATGTGGATTTCCTGCAGGAGATTCAGGTACAGGGTGCTTACTTAAACTTCTTCGTAAAGAAGGAATTATTTATCGAAACAATGATAACAGCTTCTATGGCTGATGATTTCGGAAGTTCTACCGAAGGAAATGGACAGACAATCTGTATCGATTATTCTTCTCCAAACGTAGCAAAGAATTTCCATGTTGGACATCTTCGTACGACGATCATTGGAAACTCTCTGTATAAGATTTATTCCAAGCTGGGCTACAAGGTTGTCCGCATCAACCACCTCGGCGACTGGGGTACACAGTTTGGTAAACTGATCGTTGCATACAAGGCATGGGGAAGCGAAGAAGCGGTCAAGAAGGACGGCGTTGCCGAACTGATGAAGCTCTACGTGAAGTTCCACGAAGAGGCTGAGAAGAATCCAGAGTTAAACGACGAAGCGCGTGCATGGTTTGCGAAGATGGAACATGGTGACGAGGAAGCTTTAAAAATCTGGCAGTGGTTCAAGGATATCAGTCTGATCGAGTACAAGCGTACTTACGATCTGCTTGGTATGGACTTCGACTACTACCTCGGCGAGAGCTTCTACCGTGATAAAACCGACGATGTTGTAAAACGACTGACAGACGCAAATCTCCTGACAGAGAGCGAGGGTGCAAAGATCGTAAACTTAGACGCTTATGATATGGCTCCATGTCTGATCCTGAAGAACGACGGCAGCTCCATCTATGCAACACGTGATATTGCAGCGATCTTCTATCGGAAAGAAACTTACAACTTCGTAAAATGTCTGTATGTAACCGGACAGGAACAGAAGCTTCACTTCAAGCAGGTATTCAAGGTTGTTGAATTGCTTGGAAATGAATGGGCAAAGGATCAGTTAGTGCATATTCCTTATGGACTTGTCAGCTTGGAAGGTGCCAAGCTTTCTACACGTAGCGGAAATATTATTTATGCCGAGGATATTCTCCTCGAAGCGATTGCGAAGATCAAAGAGATCATCAATGAGAAGAACCCGGATCTTCCAGATAAGGATGAGACAGCAAAGAAAATTGGTGTTGGTGCCGTATTGTTCAATGATCTTTATAACCAGCGTATCAAAGACGTATCTTTCAAATGGGAGAAGCTTTTGAACTTCGATGGTGAAACTGGTCCATACGTACAGTACACACATGCAAGATGCTGCAGTATCTTAAAGAAGCTGGATGGATTTACACCATCAGCAGATATTGATTACAGTGTATTGACAGATGTAGAAGCAATGGAGTTACTGAAAGAGATTAACCGCTTCCCGAAGGTTGTCAAGGATGCTTCCGAGCGTTACGAGCCTTCTGCCGTTGCAAGATTTGCAGTCGATGTTGCACAGGCATTCAACAAATTCTACAACGCATGCCGTATCCATGTAGAGGAAGAGAATGTGCGTAACGCGCGTGCTACACTGGTATATATCACAAAGAAGACGATCAAAGATGCAATGGAATTGCTTGGTATTGATTGTCCAGAACAGATGTAATTTCATTATACATTCCATATGATAAAAACTGGTATATAATTACTAAGAAGTTAAGTAAGCCGGATGATTAAATCATCCGGCTTATTTTTATGAAATCGTCATATATTCATATGCTTATGTTTTACTCTCCTCTAACCTCACTATATTGTATCTCCAATTTTATAAATACAATATATATGATTCTGCCCGAAGTTATCAACAATTTTTGTTTTTAGAATCATTTTTTATCCACAATTATGTGTATAAGTTGGTGGATAATATATACTTTTCCACAATTATTGATGTTTATATATGTGGATAACCAGTGTTTCACGTGAAACATATTGATAATCGTGAATTAAAATTCTTTTCTATATTCAATATAGATAACACATGCTCAATATAAATAGATAACAGTTATAATTCATTTTTATGTACATTAAAATTATACAGATGCATATTGTACTATAATTTATCAATTAAGTTTATTGTTGTTTTATAATTTAACATATTACACATTACAGTTATTTATAAAACCAAAAACAGCCAGAAATAAATTTTACCAGTTATCTGTCGGTTCATCAGTTATTCATTTTTAGATACTCGTAGATATTTTAAATCATATATTTCAGATTTTATTTTCATTTTATGTAATGTATATGTTGCAAACAATGTTTCACGTGAAACATATATATTCAGATATTTTAAAACTAATGTGTCTATACCAAATTCAATTTTTATATCTGAAATACACTCAATTATTTATCTAAATCAAATAAGATAATATTCTATTATTTTTATGTACCCTTTATGTTACTTCTGATAGCACTAGAATTCACTCAGTCAATTTATAAAATGCTAAGTTCAGTTTGTTATCATCTATTATAGATTCATTCATAATTAATTTTTAAATTACATCTCCATATATCATAATCTCGCAACCATGTTTCACGTGAAACATAAACACATATTTATTTACTGAATAATATATACATCAACACACAAAATCAAATAGCATATGTGATAACAACCTTCCAATTTTTAATTAAATATAATTTTCAAAATATCTAATGTTTCACGTGAAACACTAAAGTGTTTATAATAACTAATATTTATTTTACGGTTTTTTACTTAATCTTTATGAATTTTTCTTTTATTTTCCATACATATTGTAATATCTAAGCACTCAAATCTATATATTGTACACCTAAAACAAATTTACCCATATTTTGATATAGCGAAACATGTCAGGTAGTGCTATAATATCTATTATATGTGGAGGTTTTTATGGGTAGAATCATTGCAGTCGCCAACCAGAAAGGCGGCGTAGGAAAAACAACAACATCAATCAATCTCGCAGCATGTCTGGCGGAAAAAGGTAAAAAGGTTCTGGCTGTCGACATGGACCCACAGGGCAATCTGACAAGTGGCCTTGGTATCGATAAGAATACCTTGGAATACACCATTTATCATGCCATGAGTGGAGAGATTAACATTGGAGAGTGTATGATCGTTCATCCATTGGAGCATGGACTGGATTTAAGCGTTTTGCCGGCGAACCGTGATCTGGCAGGTGCAGAAGTCGAATTGGTCGATGCCGAAGATCCACAGCATATACTAAAGAACCTGTTAAAAAGCGTAAAGAAAAAATATGATTTTATTATCATTGATTGTCCACCGGCTCTCGGTATGTTGACGATCAATTCTATGACTGCGGCGGACACTGTCTTAGTGCCAATCCAATGTGAATTTTTTGCTTTGGATGGTCTCTCGCAGCTCATTTACACGATCAATCTGATTAAAAAGAAGCTAAACAAATCCCTTGAAATCGAAGGTGTTGTGTTTACGATGTATGACGCACGTACGAACCTGTCTTTGGAGGTTGTTGAAAACGTCAAGAATAATTTGGATCAGTTTATATATAAAACCATTATTCCGAGAAATGTACGGCTAGCAGAAGCACCTAGCTTCGGACTTCCTATCAACCTGTATGACAGCCGGTCATCCGGTGCGCAGGGATATCGGGATCTTGCAGACGAAGTAATCAATAATAAACTATACGCAAAATTATAAAAACACCTATTTGAGAGGAGAACGCTATGGCACCAAAGCGAGGATTAGGTCGTGGACTAAGTAATTTAATTCCGACAGACGATACAACCGAAGATGTCAGTCCAAAGGCATCGAAACAGACTAAAACAGGCGCTGTTACAAAAACAGAGGTTGTGAAAAAAGTAGAACAGACATTAAATATCAACCGGATTGAGCCAAACAAAAATCAGCCAAGAAAAGAATTCAATGAAGATGCATTGCAGGAACTTGCAGATTCCATCAAACAGTTTGGTGTGATTGAGCCATTGGTCGTAGTGAAGCGCAAAGGCTACTATGAACTGATTGCCGGTGAGCGCCGTTGGAGAGCTGCCCGGTTAGCTGGTTTGAAAGAGGTTCCAGTTGTCATCAAAGATTACGATGATCAGCAGATTGTTGAGATTGCATTGATTGAGAACATCCAGCGTGAGGATTTAAATCCGATTGAAGAGGCACACGCTTATGAACGTTTGATTCAGGAATTCAACCTGACACAGGATGAAGTTGCAGAACGTGTATCGAAGAGCCGTACGACTGTGACAAATGCACTCCGACTTCTGAAGCTGACCGAGAAGGTACAGCAGATGCTGATTGATGATATGCTGTCGACCGGACATGTTCGTGCACTCATTACGATCACAGAACCTCAGTTACAGTATGAGACAGCAATGTATATCTTTGATAAAAAGCTTTCCGTGCGTGAGACAGAGAGCTACGTCAAGAAACTATTAAATAAGAAACCAAAGGAAAAGACATCCGAGAAAGAAGACCCGGAACTTTCCTTCTTATATAAAGCGATTGAAAACCGCTTAAAGGAATCCCTTGGAACAAAGACAACCATCAAAGCAAAGACCAAGGATTCCGGAAAAATTGAAATTGAATATTATTCACAGGAAGATTTAGAGCGCATTACACAGTTGCTCGCACAATAAAATCGAAAAGAGGAAAACTTCATGGAAGAGGCTAAGATATTTGGTATGAAAATGTCTTCTGCTGTCACAATCCTTTGTATTTTGGTTGTTTTACTCATAATTCTAATCATTTTTATCATTCATAAGATGAATGTGATGGCAAGAAAATATGAGATGCTTATGAGTGGCAAAAAAGGTGCGGATTTGGAGAAGATTATTCGGATTCGTTTTAAAGAGATGGATCAGGTCAAGGCAAATGCCAGACGTGTGACGAAAGAGCACCGGCAGATCAAGAAACATTTGTCCTCGTGTATCAGCAAATATGCCCTCGTCAAGTACGATGCATTTGATAAGATGGCAGGAAAACTAAGCTTCGTCATCGCATTGTTAAACGATGAGAATTCCGGTATTCTACTGAACTCGATGCACTCGAGGGAAGGCTGTTTTACCTATGCGAAGGAAATCGTAAACGGCGAATCTTACATCCAGCTTTCATCGGAGGAAAAGGAAGCATTGGAACAGGCTAAGACGGTGGAAGAAGAAATTCAGGATCTGACGAAGGAAGCAGAATTCGAAGATGCCGATGGTAATCTGAATTTTGATGCATAATCAGGTCACAATATTATAATGATACAAAATTTTTGATATCAATTTTTTAACAAATATTTTAAACTACTATTATAAATAAGAAAGGACGACAATTATGTTAGACATTAAATTTGTTCGTGAAAACCCAGACGCTGTAAAGGAGAATATCAAGAAGAAGTTTCAGGATGCGAAGCTTCCATTAGTAGATGAAGTCATCGAGCTTGACAAGCAGGCAAGAGTCCTTCAGCAGGAAGCCGATGAGCTTCGTGCAAAGAAGAACGCTATTGCAAAGCAGATTGGTGCATTGATGGCACAGGGCAAGAAGGAAGAGGCAGAAGAAGTTAAGAGGGAAGTTGCAAAGAACGCAGCCCGTCTGGCAGAGCTGGAGAAGCAGGAGCCACAGGTGCGTGAAGAGTTAAAGAAGAAAATGATGGTCATTCCGAACATCATTGATCCGACTGTTCCAATCGGTAAAGATGATTCTGAGAATGTAGAGCTGGAGCGTTTTGGCGAGCCAGTTGTTCCAGATTTTGAAGTTCCTTATCATACAGACATCATGGAGAAGCTGAACGGTATTGATCTTGACAGTGCAAGAAAGGTAGCCGGAAATGGTTTCTACTATCTGATGGGCGACATTGCAAGACTGCATTCAGCCGTTATCAGCTATGCAAGAGATTTCATGATTGACCGTGGATTTACTTACTGTGTACCACCTTTCATGATCCGCAGCAACGTTGTAACCGGTGTTATGAGTTTCGCTGAGATGGATGCCATGATGTATAAGATTGAGGGTGAGGATTTGTATCTGATCGGTACAAGTGAGCACTCTATGATTGGTAAGTTCATCGATACAATGACACCAGAGGAAGAGCTTCCTAAGACTCTGACAAGCTACTCTCCATGCTTCCGTAAAGAGAAGGGTGCACATGGTATCGAGGAGCGTGGTGTTTATCGTATCCACCAGTTTGAGAAGCAGGAAATGATCGTTGTCTGCAAGCCAGAGGATAGCAAGATGTGGTTCGACAAGCTGTGGAAAAATACAGTTGATCTGTTCCGTTCTATGGATATTCCAGTTCGTACAATCGAGTGCTGTTCTGGTGATCTGGCAGACTTAAAGGTAAAATCTTACGACGTTGAAGCATGGTCTCCACGTCAGAAAAAATATTTCGAAGTTGGTAGCTGTTCAAACCTCGGTGATGCTCAGGCACGTCGTCTTGGCATCAAGGTAAAGGGCAAGGATGGAAAATATTTTGCTCATACATTGAACAATACTGTTGTTGCTCCACCTCGTATGCTGATTGCATTCTTAGAGAACAACCTGA
>OGDS01000010.1_pt1 | contig 187498 bp, 127 predicted proteins | sample 1570351 | NCBI WGS metagenome assembly OGDS01 (sample SAMEA2581974, study PRJEB24529) | metagenome | biome: Human gut stool | place: China | collected 2011
ACCCAAGTTCCTCCAAATCACTGGAATATCGTGAATAGGTGTAGAAATAGCTCTTCTCCAACGAATGCAGGAAGGTAAGTTGCTGTTGTGCCTCCGTCGCCTTGGCCCTTGAGATCAGCGGCATCAGATTCGGCATCGCAACCAGCACCAAGATCCCGATGATCACAAGGACAACCAGCAACTCGGTCAACGAAAAAGCCCTCAACGCCTTCCCTCTAAAAGTATTCCAGTTCAGAACGTTCATAGTTCACACGTTTTACTTATTGCCATATTTGAAAGCCTATCTTCTCTAATAATCTTTTTGAACTGTGATCCTACGGCCAATAGTCAACCCTACCATTATCAAGATCATTATGTGTGACCGTAATTCGTGTCAGTATCATATCAGGATCAATTTTATCAATCACTTCTTTTGACAGAATATCTCCAGGTCGTAATTTCATTACTTCTGCATCTAACACATAAATATGCATAGAGTCTTTTACCAGTTTGTCCCAACGTTTGTCATAATTATCTATATATCCCCAATTTAATGCAAGGACAAAATCAGTTCTACTATCAGGTGTTATTATTCCATCATAAGGATTCAAGTCTAATATTAAACTGACATCGCAAGAAGAATGGTTATAAAAACGAAAGCTGAAAACACGGTCAAACACACAAGAGGTCAGTAATATAATCGTAGCAAATAAAAAGATTATCTTCTTCATAAACATTGTCATTAATCCTCCACACTTGCCCCTTTCGCCACACCGTGATAATAAACATTCTTATTGATCAAGCTGATGGTTGACAATCCTTGAATATCCCATCCGTAACCGACCCAACCTTCGCCAGCCTGGCTGTTGTACCCAAGGGCTATTGACGGAGTCAATTTGAATCCGGCTGCTGTCACAATAGGAATCTGGTAAGTTCTCGCTCCTGTTGGCGAGATACCAGCTTCAATCGGAATCTCTCCGACAGCATAATCGGAATAATCCGCCTGAACCGAGGCTCGCCTCGGCGATTTTCTCACCGAGACAGTTGCCTCTTGGGAAGCCCTGAACGTGTCGAAACGCTGATTCTTCTCCTCTTCAGAAAGAACGAGGGAACGCCTCTGTGATGGATCCGGATGATGCAGCGCCCCAAAATCAAACGGCTTGACACTGTACTTGACGACAACGTCACCGTTGTCCAGTTCAACCACAGTACTGTCAATCCGAGTTTTAACGGACTGTTCCGCTCCGGCCGCTTCAACTGAGCCCCAAAGGAACAGAACTGAACAAAAACCGATTATCGTACTATAAAAGTGCCTCATTCCACATCCAATTACGTTTGTAGAAATCAGTCCAAGAAAGACTCGTCCAACCATATTTACCTATGTTGTGAGCATATTCATTCATTGGACGCTTGTTCTCAAGAAAATCAAAGCGCCACATAAGCGATGTATTTTCCGCTTTTTCCTCAACCTCACCGGACGCAAGAGAAGCGATATTTCCGAGATCCTTGGAGACTGGCAAAGAGCATTTTAACTGGTCACTGGCATCAATGGACATCTCTGCCGGCACCAATGCGACATTCGTCGTTTCCACAGTAGTTCTCGAGGTTCGGTTCCCTGCCGAATCGTAAGAATATACTATGGCTGTCTGACCATTAACTGACAGACACATAAATGATAGCAACAAAAAGGCTACAACTATAAATCTTCTATACATAAAAATCATCATTAATACTTTAATATTTCAAAATCGATATTGAAGTAACTACTGATATTATCCATTTATCTTATCTATCAGCGATTCTATAATACGACCTGTTTCTGTTGGCTCATATTCTGAATCAAAATGAAGTACGACTTCATCACCCAAACGATCCACCATATTTAAAGACATATCATCACTTTCTAAAACCAGTCTTGGTGGCACTCCTGCTTTCAATATCTCAATCGGGAAATTATTTTTTACTAGAAAGTGTTGCAAGAATTCATATTCCTTTTCAGTCAACATTATCTCATTCATAGTATTCTTTCATCAGAATTTTATTATATAATTACCTTTTTCTCAGCAAAATACATCCTATTTCACTTTTACTCTACTAAAACAGAGTTCTTCTATTCCTGAGTCAATCAAGTCTCTTTTAATCTCCTCATTTACATAGATTTGAGTCGTGATCTGCCAGAAACGATTAGGACTATGAATAACAGATAGATTCTTTATCTTTTCCTTGTCAAAACACGGCTTCAAGACAATTCCCGATACTGGCACATAGACACTCTCACTGACATTCAAAATGTCCAGTTTTCTTGTAAACATCGGAATATAATACTTTTGGGAGATGTCTTTTCCATTGATAGTGATGCTCTTCCATTCTATATATTCTGAGCCAGTCAAATGAGATGCAATTATTGACTTCATCTTTTCTGACATTACTGGCCAAGCCAAACTATTAGGCTGATAATCATAAAAAACATCACTAACCTCTCCTACTATAAGTTTAGAGGCTACAAAAACATCCCGTAGTTCTAATGAGAACGGAACATCATCTCTATTTCTCATCTCCTCAATTAGATAATGCGAAACAGGTGTCCCCTTAGGAGCATAGGCAACCGTTGAGACTTTATCGTTATTTGCTGATATCCAATAATAGTTCATAACTAATACCTCCATCCTGATTTTCTTAGAAGTTCAGGATTATCTAATACTACTTGTTTTATATATACATTAAAAAGTTCCAAAAAACGTTGTTTATCCCCTGCTGCTTCAAAGTCAATCTGACGCAAGGTCTGTAGAATAAACTCATGATATTCATTAGGGTGTCTTCCTAAATGTTTCATAACTGATTTATTCCAATCCCCATTCAAATCAAGTCCGTACTTATTAACGATTTCTTCAATTTGGGGAGTATATATTTTGTTCTTATTCGTTGCGAAATGATGCGTTTGTTTTGGCAGATTATGCTTTTCGTTAATACTTATCTTGCCATCAATATTTGATTTAGAAAGCCAATCTGTCACTGCCATTGTCATAATACCAGTAACAAAGCGATCAGAAAATTTTTTAAAAGAGACATCTTGCCATCCTTCTCCTGTTATATCAATAGCAGATGTCAGAAGAACTTCTCCCGCTTTGATGTATTTTGTGTTGTTTAGCACGAAACAGCCTAACTTGCTCAGTACTTGACCGGATTCAGCTGCAACACCATATCCTCCTGTGATTCCTCCTATCAAGCCTGATATTCCTATATCAAACCAGTCAATTTTATTGAAAAAGATATCCTTTTTAGTCATTTTAGGATTATCTTTAGATTCACTATAGTTGGCTAATACTTGAATTCCATAATCTATAGCCATACACGTTCCGGCAATAATGAGAGCACTGATAATGACTGCATCATCAATACCAAAGATTTCACCGCTTATATCCGTATACTTAAGCGGATTATTCAGCGCATAGGAGTAGCGGTTGAAGTTTTGGGTGAAATCCGGTGCCTGAACGTAAGGGTCAGGACTGAGGAAACGACCGAGGAGAGGATCATAAAGGCGGGCGTTCATATTGATCAATCCGAACCACATCAGGTGTTCGTGACCGGTGAAGCCACGGCCAAGGAACAGTTCCGGTTCCTCTCCAGTGGCATAAATCTCAAGAGTCTCTGGATCACGAAGCCGCCCCCACGGATCGTAACTATACTCCGCCACAAGGGTGCCGTCCAATGTTACGATGTGAGTTATACTACCAAGATAGTCTCGACCTATGTTGTAAGCAACCCAGTCCCCTCCATTCTCACGCTGAAGCACCATCGTGGCTGAATAGGCGTCACCACCAAGGTATAAACGCTCTTTCGTACCACCAGAAGTCTGGTCATACTCATAACGGTCTCCAACATAATACCGCGTCAGCAATGGGGTGGAACTATCCGACACATACATCTTCACACGGTTTCCCTCCCCATCATAGGTGAAGGCCGCACTCCTTCCACCTTCTGTCAGGATGGACGGACGACTGTAACAGGTGTAAGACACATTCTGGACACGTGACGGAACAACATTTTCAGACTCCGGATAAAGCGCTGTGATCTGGTATGGTCTCGATGTCGTTCCATACTCCATCATCCCAACACCGTCCATCGAAGTGATGTTGCCATTATCCGCATACACAACACTCAAATCTCCTATCGAAGTCAGTCGATTCAGATTGTCATAGCCGAATCTTTCAGTATTTTTGTTCAAAACATCTTGGCGAACCAACAAATTGCCTGTCAAAGGATCGAACTGGTATATGAAATTCTGAAGTGTACTACACTCCATATCCCTATATGTCGGAAAACCGAAAACTGTAAAACCATACTCTCGGTTAATACTTCCTGTATGAATCTCCGTGGCCATTCCAAAGTCATTTTCCGACACGAGACTGCGCACTATGGTATCATCAAGGAGCGTGATATTTGTATTATAACCATTATCATAGGTATAGTTTTCAGTCGTGATCACCCCGTCCTGCGACTCATACTGCACACTCAACAGCGCCCCTTGGTCACCATAGCTAAAATTCTTCCTGAGCCACTTTCCGTCAGGTACGGTCTCACGAGATGATAACACACGGTCAAAAGCGTCATAGGTATATTCCACGCCTGTGCCATTGGTCGATTGCTCGGAACTCAAGCGTCCAAAAGTATCGTAAACATAAGTCGTGTTGTACTCACCGGGACGCTCAACAGATGTGGTTCTGCCATACTTGTCTTTGTAGGTGACAATCGTACCGTTAGGATTCGTGTGAGTCTGCGCAGAAGAGCCATCACTGTTCCACACATAGGAATCGGTTTGAGTTCCTGCGCTCGGATCAACCATCTTGATGCGACGGCCATAATCATCATAAGTGATCGTGGTCTTCACATTTCCCGGAGCCGTGACAACTGACGGCTGCCCATCATTGCGGAAAGCATAAGTGATCGTACCTCCCGCATCAGTGACACTTATTACATTTCCATTGGCATCAGTGGTGCTTGTCGAGGTTATACCATCTTTCACAGTGGTCACACTCGTACCATCATAAGACCAGGAAGACACTTTTCCTGAAGCTTCGGTGATGGATGTCTGGCGATTATAGTCATCGTACGAATAAGTGTTCCAATAAGATGCCGCCTCTTCCCTATAAGGAAGTGACACTCTTGACAAACGCCCTCGGCTGTCGTACTCTTTGTCAACCCACTGCCATTGACCGTCAAAACGCTCGACACCACTTTTGATCTCACGGCCAAGATCATCACAATGAGTGATTGTCCTCGGTTTTCCTGTGGATATGCTTGTCACTGTGTACAAGCCGACACCACCCCAAGAAACTGTTGTCTGTTCATTAGAGCCATCCGGATAAAACGTGGAAATCAGATCCCCCCAAGAATCATAAGAATATGTTGTTTCCCTGTGACGATAATCCTTAGAGGCCGCCGGTTTGCCAAACTTGTTGTAACCGCTGAATGTTGTAGTGTGCCCCAAAGCGTCTGTCTTTGTCAACAAGTAACGCCCGTCACTATCGTAGGTGTAAGCGTTACCTGTAAATTCCGTGGCACCATAGGGAGCCGTTTCTTCTGAGACAACATTCCCTCTATCATCATAGCGCCATCGTTTTTCCAAAACCAGATTCGTCGCATCGTAAGAAATGCGGATAACATCGCCCAATGAAGAGTCTAAATAATCTGAATAAACATCAGCAGATTCCTCAACAGCTTCATTCTTAGAGAAACGCGGTACCCCATAATAACCAACATAATGCTTTTGGGTGAGATTACGATAATGGTCGTCATACGTATTGACCGATTTCTCTTTCCAAGAGAGTTCATCACTTCCACTGCAACCCTTAATGATTGATTCCTCCGTCACAACACCAAGTACATACTTGGATGCGGAAATGCTGTTCTCGTATGTTCGAAGCAGTTTTTCGGTCTGAGCGGTTCCGTTACCTATGCGGCGACTAGTTAGGATTGTCGTTGGCAGATCATAGTCGCCATAGGTGTAGGTAGTAGTTACCTCGATTCCCGTCAGCGAGTTACTCTCAACACTCTTTACCAAACGAGGATTCAACTTTCCGTATGTCGAACTATTGTTATCATAGGTATTTGCCACAGTTGAATAAGGTGCACCATTGTAGCTTCTGGCAATTGATATTTCTGACACAACGCCAAACTTCTCAGGATCAAGAACTTTTGTTGTATATGTCCCCGAGACATAATCTATTGTGCGAATCTTTCCGAAGCCGCAGAACCCAAGTCCTTTGTTATGAGAAACAACGTCCCAATAGGTATAATAATTATTCTCCAATAACTTATTATTGAAATAAGTCCGGCCTTCGACCAAAACCGTAAGAGGGACGTGGCATCTCATAAACCCATCTGCCGTTGAATACGAACGGTTAAGGTCTGCCAAATAGGAACCGTCGCTATCCGTTATCTTCCCATAAGTATTTGTGCTGATATGCCCGAAACTATCGGTCATTTGAACCAATTTCCTATTATCGGAATGATTCACATCAAAGTTATAGAGGCTGATATAAGCTCCGGACGCGACAATCACGTCTCCGTGAGTCCCAAATATGGAGATATCGCCAGGAATAAGATCTGATGTCTCATCCAAGGTAATTCCGGAATAAGAAACCTGTCTTTTATAAGTACCGTTTATGTTAGGGACGAGAAAAAGAACCGAGTCTCTGCGCAGATGAAGCATATCAGGAAGTCCATCCTTATCCGCATCAAGAAAAATGATGGTGTCATCTTCTTCCCTTACAAAAAGAGATATTGTCTGTGTGTAGAACCCATCACCATCGAACCTTGCGATATTCCAAGTATTTGAATTAATGTCAAAGCTCTCACCCTTGACTTTAAATGCCGGAGCAGCAGCGATATCCATATAGCCATCATCATTTGTGTCAAGTAGATACAAGTTTGCCGGAATGGATGCCGGAGCTCCGTTATCATTATAAATCGGCTCCATATAAAGAGCATATTTTGAGATGCCTGAATATGAGGTGCGCAAAGAAAATGTGTTCCCGGTCATCGCCGACAGGCTGTACACATCCATACCCTCGTCAGTAATATGACATAAATCCGTCTGTCCGTCATTCTCGAAATCAGCGGCAAGCACGAGATTAATCTCCTCATCACTCATCGAGAAAAGAGTACTCTCGCTGACCTTTCTCTTCGTATTCAGATCCACCAAAGCAAACTTAGATGCATCTCTTGACATAATCAAGAGCATCGACTTACCGTCACCACGGAAATTGCCAAACCTGTAGAAACACTTCGCCGGATTATTATAGTAAGTGTTGGATGTTCCGTCATTAATAGAAATGGTAAAGTTTTGACTTGACATAACACCATTCCTGTCAAACGAGTATGTGGTTATCTTGAAATCAGTGACTCCCTTCGTTGTGCAGCCGCTATTAACTTTCACCAATTCATCTGTTCCATCACCATTCACATCAACCGCCTCAATCAACTGGAAACCTTCTTCCGCCAGAATAACCTTCTGGGCAGAAGAATAATAGCCGCTTATATTACAGAGAATCTCTTGTTCTTTGGAATACTTGCTTCCGTACTTGTAAGATCGATGCAATTCATACCACTTCTTCGTATAGCCAATTTGTGCATACGTATCAAAAGATGGAAGAATGACAACTCCATCATTCTGGCTTCCAGGAATCAGTTTTCCCCTTTTATAAATAAGTGAACAGTCATCCGATTTTGTAAAATATTTGACAAAGATACTCTCATCAACTTTGTGGAAAGTGTGAGTAACCTCAGTATCTTCTTCAGAATCGATCCCATAGGAGAAAGAAAGAGGAGGAAGATTGTTAGAAGATGTCGAGCATTCAACTTTCTTCAATAGTGACACATCATCTTTGACCTCGTGCGTAAGATTATATTTATAAACTTCATTCTCTCCATCATTGCAAGTGATAGTCTTGAGAATTTTATATGGGAAAGACACTGAAAGACCAGAGGATGAATACAGATATGGTGTCCCATCTGGCCGGAATTCCCAAGAGAAAATTATTGATGCATTTTTGCCATAATCAATCTCGTTTATGTAATAGGAACCGGCTATATAACTATAAGAGAAAGTGATTGTGTTTCCCTCGATATCCGTAAGTTCCGTAAGAGGATACGTGTTCTTTGCCTTAGTATTATCCGAATACCCGAATGTTCCCGTCATTCCATTCGGATACAAAACAGTAAAGTAAGCCACAGTGCCTGATGAGACAAGGTGTTTCTGCACCTGAATATTTCCATTTTTTGTCGCATAAGAATATCCGGATAGTCCTAATGCAGATCTCACAATAGGCACTCCATCCAATGAATATTCGGCATCGGAGGAATCATATACGCCTCCCCTATAACACCCATCGTAATAATAATTCTTATTTCTGACCTCAATGGAAGAAAGACCGGAAAGCCCCCAGCCAAAACCAGCGATGTTGTTGCCTGATTGGCTGTTATAAACAAGTGATAATTCCGGTACTAATTTCCATCCAGAAACAACAGAGATTGGAATACTATAAAGGCGCGCCCCCGTGGAACTGACCGAAGCCTGAATCGGAATAGAACCAACTGAATAACCGGAAAGATCCTGACCTGAAACCACCCGTGCCGGAGCCATTCGTCTGGAAGCAAGGCTCAATAGTTTTTGTTCCACATCCGCTTCTGATGTAAGGTATTGCCTTTTTGTCAACGAAGAAGTTTGGGGTGCTGAGATTTCCGCCGGTCTTGCCTGAAAGGTATATGTTACCGTTCGGCTTCCATCAGGGTCTTCGACAACAAGGCTGTCACACAATGGTTGGTTAGTAGCCAATTCTTGACCTCTTGACTCTTCGTAGCCCAAAATCAAGAATAATGCGAATGCTGATATGATTCTGTAAAATCTCATCGTCATTATGTAATGTTGAAAAAATAAGTTGCATCAATCGGTAAAATTGAATACATAGAATCACCCTTGAACATCAATGTATTGCAAATTTAAAGTGATGCAGGTTATTTTTTACATTTTACTATAATTCAAATTCTCCGAAATAATTCACGCCATTGGAAAGAGTAACCAAGATTAGATAGCGCCCGCTTCCGTAAACAGGCAGCGAGAGAGAGGCTGTGGAGATTTGATCATAGTATGAGGCGTAGTCGCCGGTTGTGAAGTTCTCAATTTCGATCTCAGCAAGAACTGTTTTGTTGGCAGAAAGAAAGATTGTGTTGATGTCATCAATCACATAGCAGGACAACTCCAAAGGATCACGTTCAGGAACTCTTTTAATAAGGGAAGAATCTAGAACCTCCCTATGCATATCAACTTTCGTGAGCACACCCTCACAAGCAATAGATGTCGCTTGCATATCAACAATGAAAGATGCAACAATGCCAATCAACAAGAGAACAAGAAGATAATTTTTTTTCATAAACCTTGATAAATTCGTTTGGGCAAATGTATATAAAAGATCCTCTAAAAACTCAAAAGAGGGCATTTTGGGCGTTACAGATTTCCGCAGATTCGGGGTATCGAGAACTCTATTTTTCAACGTTTTACAAATAGATGGAAGCAATTGTCAAAAACGTCCCATCTATAAGTCACTGATTATCAATGCCCCCCCTAAAATTATTCAAACTGTAACGAAATTATGTGAACAATCGATACAGAGTCTCGTTTGGGCCGGAATAGCCGTTCAATTTTTCACGAAGGCGATGCTTCTTCACTCTGACATTCTCCTTGGAAATGTCCATCAGGAATGAAATTGTAGAGGTGTCAAAGCCTACTATCAGGTAACAGATAAAGCGGATGTCATCATCTTTCAACTTTGGAAAGTCGGATCTGATCTTGGAGACGATGTCATCAAGATCAGCGTTTATCCTTGCCTCAAACTTTTTCTGGCCTTCCGATCCGCTGGCGATCTCCTCAAACAAGGCTTGGGTTGAGGATATGACATCGTGGTAGGCTTTCTCCTTTATTGACTCAAGTCGATGCGATGATGCGGCGTCATAGTACTTTCCGATTTCGCTGAACCGCTTTTGATAAAGGGCAACGTACATCTCACGCAAATCCTTGATCTTATCCTGCTCACGTTCATTGCGTGATTTCAAATCCAAAATGTCCTTTTCCCTTTCGCTCTTCTCCTCATTAGCCCTGTTCCTCACCGTTTCTAAAAGTCTCTCGGATTCTTCCACGGCTTGTGTCAGTCTGTCTTTTTCACGGATCAAGGTGCTTTTCCTTTTCATAAAGATGACATAGAGCAAAGCAATTATCATTAAACCTGTAATGAGAATTATGATGCTTCTTTGATTGGATATTGTAGATTTTTGTTCAGAGACCTCAGCAGTAAGACGATAGTAGTCACTTTGAGCCTTGAAAACAGATTGAGCCAATTTCTTCTTAACTACGTCATTCTGATGAGACAACATACTTTTCAACAAAGCCAGGGCTTCTTCATTTTGTCCTTTACACTCCGCTATCCGGTATCTAATCTCCATCGTTTTTCCATTCGCTTCACGATTGGACAACTGTGAAAGAATATTCTCCGCCTCTGATTCCTTCCCTGCCAAAAGGAGAAGATACGCATATTCATAATACGACTCCAAACTAAGATTACCGCGATGTTCGGCGACATATTCAAGCAATTCAAGGTCCCTCTCAACATCTTGTTTCTCTTGATACAAGTCATTGCTGACCAGATCCTCCATAGCATAGAGGGCAAGCCGTGATGTCGAGTCCTTCCCGGAATAGACAAGCGAGTAAAGGCTGTCGGCCACATCGAACCGTTCATTGTTATGATAAGCCTGGGCCACTTTGTACAGCGATAGATCAAGATCCTTGTCACCTATTTTCTCAAAGCACTCATAGGCCAAGATAGTGTTTCTCAACTCTTCCTCATCATTGAAAGATGCGTTGTAAGCATCAGCGGAGGCAGCATAAATCAATCCTCTGTGGTAATAGTCATATTCACTCGATTCCCGCAAAGCCTGTGAATAGAAAATGACAGCGTTCGGATAATCCTTTCTGTTAGAATAAATACGTCCTAAATAATAGTAGGACAGCATCTTATCCTTCGGCGAGCCGAATTTTTCATAATAGGCCACAGTTGGTTCCAGAATTGACAAGGCAGTCGTGTCGATGTAGTTCTTGTCCAACGCCATTGCAAACAGCACAGAATAGCGGGCTCGGAGTGCCTTTGTGTTCAGCGTCAGCGAATCAACTTTCCTCAGAACCCGCAGGGCACTGTCCGGCCTTTCCTGAATGTAGGTCTCGACATCCTGAAGCAAAGACTTGGTCTGCCTGTTGTCGCAGGAGACTAATAAAAATGACATCAAGAGGAATATAATTACGAATCTGTTCATCTGTCAATAGTTACAAGTTACGGACTTTTAGAGGCCTACTAATATTCACCGTAAATTTATAAAGGTTAACGAAATAATCAAAATATTCAAGAATAGGTGTGAACTTTTTGACCTCCCAGCCGCATCAACGGCCGGAAGGTCACGTAATTATTTTCTTCTCAATAGAGAAGCAAGGGCTTGAATCAAAAGTCCTTCCAGCCGCCGCCGAGAGCCTTGTACAGATTGACCACGGAGAGATTCTCCTTCGTCCTTGCCTCGCTTAACTCCAACTGGGAGGCAAGGTACTTTCTTTGCGCGTCAAGGACATCCATATAACTGATCACACCGTTTATGTACTGGCTGTTGGCCAGCACGACATATTTCTTGGACGCGCGCTCCATCTCCACCTTCACGTCAGTGTTGGAACGGGCGGAACGGAAAGTCACGGTGGCGTCATAGACCTCTCTGAACGCCTGCATAACATCTTTCTCGTACTCCAGTCTTGTCTGCTCGTAGGAGGCCACGGCGGCTTTGAGGGCGGAACGTCGTTTGCCGAACTCGAAGACCGGTGAAGCCAGTGTGGCTCCGGTGAACCAGAACGGGGACTTCAGGAAATCCTTAAGGGCGTTGTTCTCCTCTCCGGCTCCAAGATTGATGGTAAAGGACGGGAACCTTTCGGCCATCGCCACGCCCACGCGAGCCTCCGCCGCCCTGAGAGCGTTCTCGGACTGCATAAGGTCAGGCCTGCGCCTGAGGATGTCAGACAGAACTCCGGACGGAACAACGGTCTTTGACATTTCCGATAAGGACAAACCACGCTCCACATCCTTCGGATACGATCCGGTAATAAAACACAACTCACTTTCTTTCAATGCGATTTGTTTCTGAAGATCCGGCACCAAAGCCTCGGTGGAAGCCAATTCCACAAGAGCCTGCTGGTAAGGGATCTCAGATGTCAGTCCTCCTTCCGCACGGAGTTTGGCCTGATTCACGGACTTCTGCCTTGTGACCAAAGTATTGGTGACTATCTCCAGTTTCTTGTCCAAGCCCACCAGTTCATAGTAGGCGGAGGCCACACTGGCGATGACGCTCATCCTCACCGCTTTCTGAGCCTCGACAGTGCCGAGGTAGCCGGCCAGTTTCTCTTTCTTGGACCATTTCAGTCTTCCCCAGAAATCCACCTCCCACTGAAGCGAGGCCTTGACTCCGAATTCAGGTGAGTCCGGTTTCGGATCCGTTCCCCCGTAATTGCTGTGATCATTCTGCGCATAGCCTTTCACCGAGACGGAAGGCAACTGGGCGGATCTTTGCACACGGTACCTGTACTCCATCTCCTTCAGACGCTCCGCAGCGATGAGGATGTCTTTGTTATATTCCAAAGCCGCGTCTATAAGCTTCTGCAATTCAGGAGACTCATACACTTCCCGCCAGTCAAGGTCAGCGATGCTCCTGTCGCTCGAATCCTCGAAATAGGCTTTCGGCATCTCTCCGAGGTCCGGCTTATCGCAATACCTCGATGTGGAGCAGGAATCTAAAGTCAGGGAAGACACGGCCATGACTGCGACGACCGACAAGGCCTTTCCCGCCTTACGGAGTTTTGGTCTCCACTTCGAGATCCTTGATCTCAACTTGTAGATCAGCACGAAGAAGAACGGAACAAAGACGATTCCGACGGTTATGCCGGTGATCATCCCGAAGAACACTCCGATGCCGATGTTCCTGCGGCTCTCAGATCCCGGACCACTAGCGAACACGAGAGGCAGCATGCCAAGGATAAATGCCAAGGATGTCATCACGATTGGTCTGAACCTCAGTTTTGCGGCGGTGACCGCAGCCTCTTCCAGATCCTTTCCGGCCTCAACCTCTTCTTTGGCGAACTCTACGATCAAGATCGCGTTCTTGGCCACAAGGCCGACGAGCATCACGAGACCTATCTGGAAATAGATGTTGCTCTCCATTCCAAGCACAGCCACACCGAGATACGCTCCGGCTATCGCGATCGGAAGCGAAAGGATGACGGCCACAGGAATGGACCAGCTCTCGTACTGGGCAGCGAGGAAGAGGAACACGAACAGCAACGCCAGCGCAAGCACGAGTCCAGTCTGCCCGCTCTCCTTCTTCTCCTGATAGGACATTCCGCTCCACTCCACTCCGATGTTGTCCGGCAGATGCTCCTCGGCGATCTCCTCAAGTATGGCAAGGGCCTCGCCGGAACTGGTTCCGTTGGCGGCCTCTCCGCTGATCGTGGACGAATTGTACATGTTGAACCTCTTGATCGTACCCGGCCCTGTCGTGAAATGCGTGGTACCCAGAGCATTGACAGGGATCATCGTGCCTCCCGAACTCTTCATGAAGAAGAGGTTCAGATTGTCGGAGTGGGCGCGGTACGGGGCGTCGGCCTGGATGTAGACACGGTATATTCGGTTGTACATGTTGAAGTCGTTGACATAGATCGCACCGGTGAACGCTTTCAGGGTCGCGAAGACATCGGCCATCGACAGCCCCAGAAGCTGGATCTTGTCACGGTCCGCATCGAAATACAACTGAGGGATGTCCTTTTGCATTCCGGAGGACAATCCGGTGAACTCTTTCCTCTTCATCGCATAATGAAGAAGCGTGTCCGAGGCGTTCTGGAGATCCTGATAGGTCGCGTCCCCCCTTGCCTCAAGCACCATCGAGAATCCGCCCGAAGTACCGAGTCCAGGGATGACGGCAGGTGTGCTGATGTACACCTTGCTCTCCGGATAGCGTGACAAGGAGTCTCTCACCATCGCTATCGTCTTGGACATATTAGTGACCTTGCGTTCTTTCCATGGTTTCAGGATCACCGTCAAGGTGCTGCTGGACTGCGCGGTGCCTATCCGGGGACTGGAGCCGGTGACATTGAGGACATATTCAACATCGCGCTGCCGGAGCAGAAAATCCATCGCGCGGTCCGTCACCTCTCTGGTCCGCTCAAGCGTGGCACCCGTCGGAAGCTCCAGCTCCACAGTGAAATAGCCCTGATCCTCCTTGGGGATGAAACTCTGCGGAACGAGGCGACCGAGTATGAATATTCCCACAATCGCGACGCCGAAGACAGCGAACATCCTCTTCGAATTGTGCAGCGCGAAACGGACCATCCTCGCATAGAGCGAGGTTCCTTGCTCAAGCCACTGGTTTATCTTTCTGAACACGAAGTTCTTAGGCTTGTCATCATCGTGCGGCTTCAGGAATTTGGAACACATCACAGGGCTTAAGGTCAGCGCCACAATGGTGGAGATTATCACGGAAACAGCGATCGTGACTGTAAACTGCCTAAACAATTGGCCCGTAATTCCGGAAAGGAAACTTACCGGAACAAAAACGGCGCAGAGCACAAGCGACATCGCCACAAGGGCGCTTCCTATCTCCCCCATCGCCTTTTTTGTAGCCTCGTACGGGGACAGATGTTCGGTTGACATGATCCTGTCCACATTCTCCACGACCACGATAGCATCATCCACAACGATTCCGATGGCCAGTATGAGGCCAAGCAATGTCATCATGTTCAGAGAGAAGCCGAAGATCAGCATCACTCCGAAGGTGCCGATCAGGGAGATCGGCACTGCTATTGCCGGGACGAGCGTGGCCCTGACATTCTGAAGGGAGAGGAACACCACGAGGATGACAAGGATCAAGGCTTCGAACAAGGTTCTGTAAACGTGATGGATGGACTCCGAGATGTAGGTGGTCATGTCGAACGGAATGTCGTAGGACATGCCGTCAGGGAAGCCCTTGCTGATCTCGGCCATCTCCGCCTTGACATTGTCGGCGACCTCCACGGCGTTAGCTCCGGGAAGCATAAAGACGTTCATCACTGCGGCGTTGCGGGCGTTGATGCCGCTCTCGGTGTTGTACGACTGGGCCTCAAGCGAGATCCGGGCCACATCCCTGAGGCGGATGATTGATCCGTCCTCGCCCGTTCTGACCACAATGTTCTCGAACTGCTCGACCGATGAGAGACGTCCCGGAGCCGTGATCGGGATGGTGACATCCACATCCGTGATCGGCTGCTGCCCGAGCACTCCGGCCGCGGCCTCACGGTTCTGATCCTTCAGAGCGTTCTGCAGATCCTTGACCGTTATCCCGAGGCTGGCCATCTTGTCCGGCTGTACCCAGATCTGCATCGCATAGTAGCGGCTTCCCACGTTCGAGACAACTCCCACGCCAGGAACACGCCTCAAGCGGTCCTGAATATTCAAGGTTGTGTAGTTGCTGAGATAGACCTCGTCGAATTTCGGGTCATCCGACATCACGGTGATCGTCATCAGCTTGCTTGAGGACTCCTTCTCCACCGAGATTCCGTTCTGCACGACCTCGGCCGGAAGTCTGGACTCGGCCAGCTTGACCCTGTTCTGAACCTCCACGGCGGCGAGATCCGGATCAGTGGAGATGTCGAATGTCAATGTCGCCGAATAGCCTCCGTTGTTGGAGTTGCTTGACTCCATGTAGAGCATCCCCGGCGTTCCGTTGAGCGACTGCTCGATAGGTGTCGCCACGGCCTGTGACACGGTCTGCGAGTTGGCGCCCGGATAGGATGTCGAGACGCGCACGACCGGAGGGACAATCTTCGGGTACTGGTCAACCGGCAGCATAGTCAGTCCTATGAGCCCGACAAGTACGATTATTATGGATATGACAGTCGAGAATACGGGCCTGTCTATAAAGAAATCGGATTTCATAAGTTCGTGTCTGTTAACATATTCCTTAAGAGCGAACCGCCTCCACCTTCATTCCGTGGCTCAGCTTGTGCTCCCCTTCCACCACAATGACCTCTCCGGGATTGAGGCCACGCTCCACGACAGTCGTGTTCTCCACTTCAGGTCCAGTCTGGATGAAACGCTTCTCCACGATGCCGTCATGTTTCAACACGAATATGAACGAGCCGCTCTTTTCGATGATGATGGCCTTGGTCGGCACCGCCACAGCGTTCTCCCTCACGTCCAAAAGGACTTTAACGTTGGTGAACTGACCCGGCAGGAGCTCACGGTCAGGGTTAGGCATCTCGGCGCGTACCGAGAACGTCCCTGATTTGGCGTCCACAAGAGGATCGGCGAAATCCACCAGCCCTTTGTACTTATAGACGGATTTGTCAGCCATAGTGATGGTCACATACGGATCCCAGTGCCTGCTGGTGTCCTTCTGGCCGAGGTTCACATTTCTGGCCTTTGATTTCTGGTAGTCAAGATCAGTCATCTTGAACTCCACAAGCACCGTGTCGCTCTTGACCACATTTGCGAGGAGGGACTGCGATCCCGGCCCGACAAGAGTGCCTATGTCCACATGCCTCTCGCTGATGTAACCACTAATAGGAGATCGCACTGTGGTGTAGCTCAACGCCAGACGGGCTTCCGTCAGATTCGCCTCGCTGACCTGCACGTCTGCCTTGGCGCTCTCATAGGCGGCGACAGCGTTGTCCAGATCAAGCTGGCTGGAGGCCTTCTGCTCGAACAAAGGCCTGATCCTCGCCAGATCCCTCTCTGCCTTAAGGGCCATCGCCTTGTTTTTAGTCACCAGTGCCTCTGCCCTGTCCACCTGAGCTTTGTACTGTTTCGGATCAATGATGAAAAGTATCTGGTCTTTCTTAACGTATGTTCCTTCCTCAAACATCATCTTCTCAAGATAGCCTTCGACCCTCGCCCGCACCTCCACGAACTGCTGGGCGCGGATCCTTCCCGGAAACTCCCCGTAGATCTCCACATTCCTTGTCCTGACCGTGTCAACGCTGACAACAGGAAGATCCTCCAAATGATGCTTTGGCCGGAGAACAATGATGACAACAGCCGTGGCGACAACAGCCACAGCGACCGCGCCAATAATGGCTCTTTTGTTAAGCTTGCTCATAGCGATCTTTTTTTGCGAACCAGGCTGCCCTGATCCCGTGTATTGAGGCATCGCCTCATCAAAGACCGTTCCAAATTAAATATAGGCCCGCAGTGTGTTCTTTTTCAGAATTGTACATAACCACTTTTAAAGATTGGATTTCAACCGACAATCACGGCGGGCACCCTCTTTCTTACAAAACACCTTCAGCCGATGTGCCACTGAAGTCCACTCCAGCAGCACATCGGCTGAAAAACTATTGCTCTTAGCTTAGACTTTTTCAGCCATAGCGTGTCCTCACCCACTTCTGTGGCACAGTAACGTGAACGCATTTTGTAGTCGGGAAAGGTTTACGGCTCCGACGGGACGGAGTTTTAGCGGCAATATTCGCAGTCCTTTTAGAGATGGTCTGGTCTACAAATGTTCGTGGCACCCAAAGTGCTGATTATCAAGGGAAAAATGGATTACGTGGTACTCCAAAACGGCACTAGATGATAGGTCTTATTCCTCATTTTCAAGTGGTTAAGTGCCACACGCAATCCTCATCATCAGAACTGGAAGTAGATGAACGACTGTAGGTCGGCGGTGATGAACTGGCAGATGATGAAGACGGCGAGGACGCAGGCGAGGATCATCAGAGGGAGAGGCATCGAGGCGAACCAGATGCGGTAGCGGCGCTTGAAGTTCTCGGGGAGCCAATGGATGACCATTCCGAAGACGAAGACGAGGATCACACCTATGTGCTGCTGAACCATCTGCGGGATAAGGGACAAATCCCAGTCTCCGCCGATGCGCTCGACCATATTCTTTGCTGTGCTCCACGCTTTCTCGTTCGCTTCCGCAGGATTCAGGTTTGAGCCGCTCCGGAAGAAAAGGCGGGTGAAGGTGATGAATATGAACGTCATAGCGACCGCCCAACCTGTCTCAAGCCACGAGAAAGCGGCCTTGAAGCGGCACAGATGGTAGAGCATCCGCACGGCCGCGCCTATGAATATGATCAATGTCCAGACGAAGAACATATTGAACACCGAAGCCGGCACAGTGATTTTAAGAATATAAAAGGCCATGCAGACGAGACCTATGACGAGCGTCCTGACATAGACATTACAGCTCTTCCAGAACCTGTAGATCAGCATTCCGAGACCGTTCAGACCGCCCCAAATCATGAAGTTCCAGCTGGCTCCGTGCCACAGGCCGCCAAGAAGCATCGTGTCCATCCTGTTGATGTCCGAGATGAGTTCCTTGCGGTATTTCTGGCAGAAAGTGATCAGAAGTGCCAGCACTGCCGCAATGACCAGAACCACTCCGAAAACCCACCAGTTCTTGGCCAGGGCCGAGGCCAGGAAAGCGATTCCGAGGATGATCGCATACGAGCCGAAAGTGCCGTTACGGTTGCCTCCAAGCGGGATATAAAGATAGTCCTGAAGCCATTTGGAAAGGGAAATATGCCACCGCTTCCAGAACTCCCCGGCGTTGCGGGCCTTGTACGGAGAATTGAAGTTCTTCGGCAGATAGAAACCCATCAGCATAGCGACACCGGTGGCGATGTCAGTGTACCCGGAGAAGTCGGCATAGACCTGAAGCGAGTAGCCGAAGAGAGCCGTAAGGTTCTCGAAACCGGTGTAAAGTAAAGGGTTCTCGAAAACCCTGTCGCAGAAATTCACAGCCAGATAGTCACTGAGGATCAACTTCTTGGCAAGTCCGTTCAGAATCCAGAAAATCGCGATACCGAACTGTCTGCGGCCAAGGAAGAACGGTTTGTGAAGCTGAGGGAAAAACTCTTTGGCGCGCACGATCGGGCCGGCCACAAGCTGAGGAAAGAAACTCAAGTAGAAGCCGAAATCCCAGAAGTTCTTGATCGGGCCGATTGTCCTGCGTGAAACATCAACCACATAGCTGATCGCCTGGAAGATGAAGAACGAGATTCCGACCGGAAGGAAGATCGAGTCAACGCTGAACGCCTGAGAGCCTGTCAGTTGGTTACCCACAACCGCAAACCAGTCTCTCACAATGAATTCCGTTCCGAAAAGATTGTTCACGACATCGGTCAGGAAGTAGGCGTACTTGTAGTAGCAGAGCAGCGACAGATCCACGACAACGCTCAGAACCACAATGGCTTTCCGTCCAAAGTTTCCTTTCACACCGGACAGAGCGAAACCTGCCAGATAGTTATAGACAATCACGAACCCAAACAGAATCAGGAACAGTCCGCTCGTCTTGTAGTAGAAAAATAGGCTGACAAAGAACAGGAAGGCATTCCGAAGCACGACCTTGTTCTTGAAAACGCACAGAAAGGCCAGCACGATGGCGAAGAACGCCCAGAAATAGAACTGGGTGAACAACAACGGGTGAGCCTGATCAAAAGAGAACAGGTTCTTGAAAAAGTCAGCGGCAACGTCCCAAAATCCCATCACTTACCTTTCTTTAAATGTTCCACATACTTATCCATCAACGCGTTGAACAGCAGGTCTCCCACCAGTTCATAGCCCTTTTCCGTAAAATGAATCTTGTCCCTCTTGGCGAGGCCGGCCTCTTCCCATTTCCTCATCGAACCGAGTCCCCCCATAATGTCAAACAGATCCCAAACGCCTGCGTCACAATCCTTTCCGAGCCTCAAAAAGCTTTGCTCAGCCAACTTGCCGTTAGAATTCACGACATAGCCTTTACGGCGTATCCTCCTGAAACTGTCGTTGTTGGAGACGAACAGCAGAGCGCAGTCGGGATTCACCGAACGAATCTGCGACACAAGCACCTTATAGCGCGCGACAAAATCATCCACAGAAAAATTCGCGGCGGTCGCATCATTGATCCCGACGGCTAAAATCACCAGATCCGGATTCACCAGCCTCAAATCATTCATCAGATCCGGGCACTTTGAATATGACCCGAGCGAAGCCCCGTTCACGCCGATTCCCGTCACGGAAATGCCAGGGAAAGGATTGTCCAGGAATATTCCCGTCAAGGTGAACTCGCCTTGTCCCTTGGTCGCGATCTTGACGGAGTCCGCAAACGCGGGAAGGCCGAAAGACCAGCAGGAATCCGCCCGGCACCCTTGCAGCGTGTCACCCATAGCCAAAACCACCACCGGAACTCTCTCTCCTGCTGATGAATATCCAAGGACCTTCACTTCGTTGAACCGAAACGTCGGATCCTGCGGTTTCGGATCCCTGGCCACAGTGGTGACCATCACCGAAGCCTTGTCATCCGACGCGCTCAAGGCTATTCCAGTAAGTCCAAGCCTATGATCCGGCTCCCTTTGGACATTCTTCGTCACCTTCCAGGACCCTTCGTAACTTGTCGTGAAACTGCTTGGATTGTTCGTGTGGGCGGCGGAGAACGGGAAAACCAGTCCCCTGCCCCCGTCCAAAGCCGTTCTCAAAGACAGAAGGTCGTTCCGTAACTGCCGCGTCAGAGTCCCGGCCTGCACGTGAGACCCCCCGATGTGCATAATCCTAAGGTTGCCTTTACCCAGAAAAAGCACGGAATCCATCTTCTTGAAAAGCCTCTCAAAGGCCGAACTATCCCCCTGAAACCCAATCCGGTTCTTCTCGAAACGCGCGAAATCATATTCAGGAACCGCCTTCCGCAGCGACTGCCCCCAAAGGGTCGCCGGAAGCAGCAATAAGAGCAATGAATATGTCAGGAAACGTCTCATAACTCTATCTTTGTCAAGGTGTCAGGCACGGCGGGACGAGGATTGAGACTGTCCCGCAGGTCGCGCAGATATATTCCCACAGCCTCGTCTGAAAGTTCCTGGCGGAGCTTGTAGAAGTCGTGGTAAAGAATGAAGGACTTGGCGAGCGCGTTTCCGATCTCAAGCGCTCCTTTGTGTGTGAAATGAATATGATCGGGGCCGGCCAGAGCGGGATTGTGGCTCACCCATTTCCTCATCGAGCCCGGGCCTCCCATCACGTTGAATGTGTCCCAGTAGGCCACGCCGTTCTTCAGACAGTTAACCTTCAAGGAATCATTAAGTTGCGGCAAAAGCGGCCAGGTTATCAGATTCCCGTCCTCGCTCTTGCACATGTCCGCCGGGCCGATGAACATCAGCTGAGCCTGCGGTGCGACCTCCTTGAAGTAGTCGAACTGCATCACGATCTTCCTCACGTAAGAGGAAATGGCCTTCTTCGAGGCTATTCCAGGCATCGCGTTTCCGCCGAACTGTAAGATTATCAGGCGGGTGTCCATCTTCGCGAAACTCTCTTTCATCACCTGACGGTTGATGGACGAGAATATGAATCCGGCGCATCCACGCAAGGCGACGTTGTCAACGGTCACGCCTCCTTTTCCGTCCAGCATTATTCCATAGATCTCAGCATTGCCGGAAAAGCTGATCGTGCCTTTCTCCACATCGCAAGGCAATTCCCAAGTGACCATCGAGACTTCAGCCTTGGCCGAATCTATGACGGTTTTCCTTACCGGCAACGTGTCGCATTTCAGGGCCATCTCAAAGCCTGCGGAATTCTGCCCCAGAAGCACGGAAACCTTTGAGATCGACTTGACCAACTCCTGGGAATACCTGTTCTTGGTTCTTGTGAAAGTGAACGTTCCGTTGCCGGAAACGTCAGTGAACTGTGTCAGAGGCCCGTAGCGCTTGTGCGAGGCCTTCTTTGTCAGCGAGTCCCCCACCATGGCGTAGCGCGTGAGGCTTCCGGAAGCATTCTGCGAGAGCGACACGGTCGGAATCCGTTGGATCATCGGCACCATTCCCGGCCCGGATCCCCCGAAGCGTTCCTGAAGATCCTGTCTCAGCACAGCCGAGATCCTGTCCATTTCCAATTGGGAATCACCGTAGTGCAGAATCCTTACCGTGCGGCCCGAATCTGCCGCCGCGGCCATCTCCACGAACAGCGAGTCGAAGAACGTGTAGTCATCCTCCGGCAGGCAGATGCGGTTTGGATTAGAGGTGATGTAGTCATAGTAGTAGCGAAGGGTATCTGTCGAGCCTTCGACCATCTCGTAGCTTTTCTGCACGGCCAGAAGCACGGAATCCACATTCACGTCCACCGTGCTGTCCTGAAGGTCGGCAAGATAGCCCTGGTAGGACGGGAACCTCAACTTCAAATCTCCAACCTGAACGCCTTTCGACGGATATACGAACCAGATCGCGGAAAGGATCAGGAAAACGGAAAGAAAAAACAAAAGTACCTTATATTGCTTCATAATGACTATCTGTAAATCACCAGTTTACGTCCCTCTCGAATCATATCGCTCCTTAGGTTGTTCCATCTCTTCAGGTCAGAGACCTTGACCCGGTATCTTGCCGCGATTCCTCCCAGCGTGTCGCCCCGACGGATAGTGTAGGTAATCCTGTCGGTGTTCGCCGCCTGCCTCTTCCGCAGCGAGTCCAGCCGGGCCTTCCTAAACGCCGCCTGCTCCTGCAGGAACGCCAGCCTCTCCGCCTTCCTCTTGGCCGCCAGCGACCCTATCCGCTCAAACGCGGCCGGAATATTTTCTGAATATTCCTCCTCAGCATTTCGTAAACTCCTAAGAATCGGAGCGTTGGCAAACGCCGTGGAATCCATCGCGGCCAGCGCCGTCGGACTTGTGGCATAAGCCACTATCGACATATTCCAGTCGCCATATTCATTGAAAAGCTCCTGCAGCCGGTTAAGGGCTATTTCGGAGGAAATCCGTTCGTCAAACCGAATGTCCGTGAAATCGGAAATCGTACAAGATTGACCGGAAGCCGTCAAAAGGGAGCCCTGACTTGGAGCCGTGGAAGACAAGTGCCCCATTCCCCGTATAGCATCCAGCGCCGTGAGCGACCATATTCCTTCCCGCCCGTCGTCACCCCTTTGGTCCGCAAGCGCCAATGGCAGGAACAGGACCCGCTCCGGCATATTCCTGAGCCTCAATTCCGTACGCAGCGAATCGATAAACTCCGAAGTGGTACACCACCCCCGCAGCCCGCTCCCCGCAAGCAGCGCCAGACTTATGAATATACCCCTGAAGATTCCCTTCATCTTATCGTCTTTACACTTTTTGACAAATTTCTCTGAGATCTCCCTCAAAACCAACCCCTATCAAACAAAAGTTCAAAGATACGAATTTTTGCCTCTATTTCTTGTCACCGAACAGCAACTCAATCTGACGGTCAAAATCGGACATAATTTCACGGTCTTGGATGACACGAAACTTATCATATTCAGTAAGAGCCTTCTCGACGGCTTGTTCGTGTGTAACCCTGCCGGCATCGGGAAGTATAGGGCGGTCGTTAAGGTTCATATACTTCTGTAAAAGGTCAGACCAGTCCGCCATAGTCATCAAGATATGATCCTCGGTCCTTTGTTCCGCGATGTCAATGAAAGCATTGCTCAGTCTGTTCAAGGAATCAACTTCCTTTTCACTCAGGTAGTTCTTGGCCACAGTCACATCCGACTTGACGACTCTGCCATCGGGAGCATTCTTCCAAGTAGTCAAGCCCATATGAGGGCGTTCCGCATCGGCACGATCATAGATAATCTCTGCCGCAGTCTGCTTAGTGACAGCATGGTGCATCATATTCTGCACCATCTTGAAGAACAGACGTGTCTCTTCAGAATCCCTGTCGTAATCGGAACTACATTCACTATAGATGTCTGTTATCTTCTGATAGTAACGACGTTCGCTGAGGCGAATCTCTCGTATGCGGTCAAGCAAGTCATCAAAGTAGTCCGCTCCAAAGACATCCTTCCCCTTCAGTCGTTCATCATCCAGTACAAAGCCCTTCGTGAGATATTCTTTCAGCACACTCGTAGCCCAGATTCGAAACTGTGTCGCCTCGTAGCTGTTCACCCGATAGCCAACCGCAATCACCACGTCAAGGTTGTACATCATCACCTCTCCAGACCATTTGTCCGAAGGTATTCGAATTTTTCTAATCGCGTCGGACAAATGGATCTCTCCGCTTTGGTTTATCTGGTCAAGATGGTAGTTGATTGTTGGAACAGTCACCCCAAACAATTCCGCCATCCTCTGCTGTGAGAGCCAGAAAGTATTTGTGTCGAAGATGACCAGCACTTGTACTTTGCCTCGTCCTCCCTTGTACATAAGCACGGATGACTCCATACTCCTCACCGCCACATCAGGAGTCATCGTCGAGCTGAAATACTGCCGCGCCACCTTCACCATCTCCTTCTTCTGGTCGGCGTTCATCACCACAGCCAAACAAGCGGCACGAGAAAGCCGAATGCTTGTCACCTCTCTGACCGCCCCACTGCCCAGTTCCGCCATCTCGGTAATCTCCACGAAATGCTCTCCCAGATGGTAACCCTTCCGCGAAGCCCAAGCCTGCGCCTTGGCAATGACACGCTCGAAGTTCCAGTACTTGCCATACCCCATCACCCGTGCCAACTTGCGTGAGTTCCACCATTCTCTCCCATCGGCATCCACCTCCCGCAGCTGCTCGAAAGGCGATTGCAACTCGGGAATATCGTTGGTATTTTGAGTTATATCTGCCATAATTATTTTCCTAATTTTCTGCCGCGTACTTAGTAATCATTAAAAAATAACTTAAACATTTTGTATATCTTTATGGTCTATATTTCTTTTCTCATCAGTCATGTGCCACCGGCACACTCCTTCTTCCAAAAGAAATCTATCCTCATAAATCTAACACTAAATTTAGTTCAACTTATTTTTTAACGCTTACTTAGCATTTATCAACAAAAGTTTAAAGATACGAATTTTTCGGACGCAAATTCCCACGTACTACGCACTAGACTTTAAAATATCTTCTTTGTGCATGGGACACCTTTATTTGCGCACGAAACACGTTTTTTTCTATCTTTGCGGGGCTCCGGTTGGAGAATCACATGATGACATTGAATATTTCTAAAAAAGAAGATAGATGAACGAAAGCAAAAGGATCGTATTCCTGGATTATGTGCGGGTGTTCGCATGCTTCCTTGGCTACCTCGTGATGGCGCATTATATCCGTGAACACCTTGACTGGAGCACACGTAAGAAGATGATTGTCGGAGCTGTGCTTATGACCGTCGGGGCGATCGTCACCATTCTTTCGTTCTATGTACAGGCCACTCCGGGAATTGTCATAAGCACTCCGGTGCTCGAAATCGGCTGGAATTTCTGCACGATCAACGTGGCCTGCCTCACAGCCGGAACGTTCCTGATGTTCTCCTGCATAAAGCGTTCGGAAGCACCGAGGATCATCACCCGTCTTTCAAAACTGAGCTACGGGATGCACCTGATGCATATCTTCTGGCTGCACCTATGGTCAGTGGTGTCCATCCAGACTCTCCAGCTGCACACAGCGGCGGCGATTCCGTTCATCGCGGTCTGCACATTCGTCTGCTGCGCCCTGACCTCAGAACTCATCTCCAGGCTTCCGGGCAGCAAATGGATCATAGGGGCGTAAAGCTTCGATGCTTCGACAAGCTCAGCAACCACAGAGCCTGCACCCAGCAACAGTTCGTGGAAAATAAATACCTGACTGGCAACTACTTAAATAATCCTGCTCCTCTCATTTGAGGAGCAGGATTTATCAATATATTCATTTACAAATAGTTGCCCTCCACAAAGATATTTCACTTCGCGCGGGTGTACGTCTCTGTCTCGGAGTCTTTGGCTCCGACCTCCAGAAGCTGGAGCTTATCCGATGTCAATGAGACCACATTGCAGCGTATCGGTTTCTTTGAGTGTTTCTTGAATTCCGAGACAACACTTTTGCTGAGGACATTCAGGAAGAATTTCGGGAAGCCGTCCGGTTGCTCCAGAATCTCGGTCTTGACGGATTTCGCGTCATAAGTCTGAGACAGGGTTTTATCGGTAAGAGACCATGTGCCACCGCACGAGATCCTGACTTTAAGTATAAGCGGAGCCTGGGCGTTCTTGTCATCGACATACTTCATTTCCAGAGTCACCACATCCTCAAAGGTGCTGTTTTTCATAAAAGATAGCGTCTCGGATGTCATCATCTCCGAGCCATTCTCGGAACCTTGGTGGGTCTGACTCCATTTTCCGGTAATCTCTTGTGCATAGATGCTGACTGACAACGCCAGGCTAAGCAGAACGGTAATTATTCTTTTCATGATTCCGCGATTAAACCTAGCAAAATTAGCAATTAACTATAGCAAAAACAATACTGACATTTATGGTCGCTTCGATGCTTCGACAGGCTCAGCAACCACAGACTTTGTGACCGTAGGATCATCGACCGGAAGATTAAGGCTCAGCAACAGCAGGGGGGGCAGCTGTTGGCAGTGGAGGTCAAATGCTTGACCTGCAATCAATAAAATAACCCTACTCCCACCCGAAGGAGCAGGGTGCTTCAATATATTCGTTTACAACAATTTAGCCTCCACAGCCATTCAATTGTTTTATTATATGGGCTATAACTTCGCGATCGCGGTTACGAGCTGGTCGCCGAGACCGATGGTGTAGCCCTCGGTTGTGAAGAAGACTCGGTTGAAAGTGTCGGCGAGAAGGAAGTACGGCATCCTGCGGCCTTTTATGTCGAGTCCGTCAGGGATTATTCCGAAACGGACATTGGACGGGAGCGAGGCGGAATATTCCTTAAGCCATCCAAGGCCTTCCGCCGTAGTCAGAAGGAGAATCGGACGGTTCCATGCCTCCAGTTTCGCTTTCGCCGCGATAATGTCGTTGATCGCATGGACGGAAGGTTCCTGCCTTGGAGTCAGGAAACCAATCACATAGAACCCTCTGCCGGTGGTAGAAAGCACCGAAACCGGCTCTGAATCAGGCTCAATCCGGTACTTTGTCTCCGCGTCGAACGAACCGATCACCGACAGTTTGTCCTCAGGGATGACAATGCGGAGATCAAGCGTCGTGGTCTCGCCCTCCTTGACAGAGAACTGCTGCATCGTGACAGGCACGCTGCCATCGGAAAGACGGTTACCGCTCACAAGCACATAATCACCGACATCGAGCGAAGTTCCTTTCTTGAATATATTCGCCCAGCTGACGCCTCCGCCCATATCAACCTGACCTTCATCAAACGACAGAAGTTTCGTGCGGCCATTCTCTATCTTGCTGACAGTGAAGTGGGAATAGTAGCCCGGATTCGCCAGGATAGCCGTAGGCTCGTAGTTCAGGACCAGTGTCCCGGTAGGAGCCACAACCTGCGAGGAAGCCTCGAAATCCACATCAACCCACTGGCCGTCAGCCTTGTACTGAATCTTTCCGGTCACAGGATCCTTGCGCGCGTCAATCCCAAGAGTCCTGGCGAGAGCGACAAAGAATATATTCCTTGAGCGAACGTCCGCCATTCTTGCCTGATAAACGCCGATAGGAGACATCGGAATGCTCCAGGCCTTAGGGTCACGCAGCACAGTGATGCTGTCCTGCACCCATCTGATCAGGTTCGAAGGGACAGACAACTCCTCCTTTGACAGTCCGGTTCCGAAGAGACCTGCAAAGAACGACTTGTAAGGACTGAGGAACTCGTTCTCGACCCTTGGGCAGAGAATCGCGTCCGAAGCATTGTAACTGTCATCCAAAATAGTCCTCGTCACATCTATCATATCCTTATTGCTCAAGGATTTAAGCAGTTCCAAAGCCCTTGCGTCCGGATGATCCTCCAAGAACTTTTCGATCACCTCGTGGTTGCCGGCAGAGAATGCCAGAAGCCTCCCTTTCTCCGAACTGTCCGTGACGAAGAATGTAGCCATATAAGCCTTTCGGATGCTGTCCTCCTGGGCGAAACGTCTGTCGTTCTCAGCACGCTGCTCCGGAGTAACCTCAGGGATGTTCGCGGTCTCCGGCGGCGGGACAATCATCATTGACTGAGGATCAAATGAATGCTGGTCCGAAATCGTGATCTTAACCTCTGTGTCCTTGCCGAAAGAGACCTTGGAATAGCCATACTTGCCGTTCTTCGAGGCCCAGGCCATCATATCCCCCATCCCGGCGGTCAGGAATGTACGCCCTTGAGCGTCAGTGTATTTGGAAAGCGCAGGATAGAACTCGGCATAGTTGTAGATCTTGAAATCAACCAAGGCGCTGTCAACCGGGGAACCATTCTCATCAACTACAGTGAAATCAACACGGTCGGTCTTGGCGTAATTGTCAATCAGATTGATTTCCGTGAAGTTAGGCCCGACCATAACCTTCTCTTCCGGGCCGTCATAGTTTCCGAAAACCCTTGTGTGCATCAGCAATCCACGGCTAGCCGGAGAATTGAACCACCCCAGATTAAGGACCGGCTCCGGCTCACAGGCACCAAGGAAGTACCAATCACCGTCAGCCCAAGCCTCAACCCAGGCGTGGTTGTCATCCGTATGCGCCCAACGAGGGGTGTAAACCTGACGGGCAGGGATTCCCACAGCCCTAAGAGCCGCCACAGCGAACGTGGACTCCTCCCCGCAACGCCCCAACGAACTTCTCATCGAGGAAAGCGGGGACAGGGTACGAGCGTCGGATGGCTTGTAGGTCAGTTTCTCGTGACACCAATGATTCACTTCCAGAATGGCATCCTTCATATTCATACCCTCCACACGTGGCTTCAACTCACGGTAGAAGGCGACCCTTGAAGTGTCGAGGTTCTCATTGTTCGCCCTGACAGGCAGCACGAAATGCCTGAATATCCTCTCCGGGACATTCCACCCCATCTCCTTTCGGGCGGCGAAGGACGAACGAATATTCTGAAGGTAATAGTCTGTGCTGTAATCCGTAACGTCCGCGAGCGGCATATAGGCATAGAGAAACTCCAAAGCCTCGAACTCTTCTGTCGTCAGATAGAGGTCGCTGACAAAGCCGTTGGACTCCGTAAGGCATTTCTTGTCTTTATCGACCGCAAAGAAGCCTTGCAGACGCTCCGGCCGCAGCCTTTTATTCAGATCCGCCTCAACCGTGGCACGATAGGAAGCGTCAGTCATAAAATGATGAACCTCGCAGGATGAGAGCAGCAACAGAGCCGCCATCAGGGAGAAGAATGTCTTTTTCATAAATGAATATATTCAATCAGGTAATCTTTCCTCAGAAATCTGAGGCAACTAATTTTTATCACTTGGGAATGAACAACCCTCCCCTCCGGCAGCGATACCGGAGAGGAGGGCTGAATATTCTTTGTCATCGACCATAAAGGTCTGTTGATATTACTCCTCTTCCTTCTCCTGAGCGGCGTACTCGGCAAGAAGCTTGGTCTGGACATCAGCAGGAACAGGCTGGTAGTCAGCGAACTCCATGGTGAATGTCGCGGCGCCGGAGGTCAACGAGCTCAAGGTTGTGGAGTAGCGGTAAAGCTCAGCGAGCGGAACACGGGCCTTGAGGACTGAGAATCCTTTGTCCGAGCTCATACCCTCGATGAGCGCCCTCTTGTTCTGAAGGTCTGACATGCAGGCTCCCATGTAGTCGGCAGGAGTCATGATCTCGACATTGTAGATAGGCTCCATGATCTTCGGACCGGCGTTGCGGAATGCCTCCTTGAAGGCGTTGCGCGCGGCGAGGATGAAGGAGATTTCATTGGAGTCAACCGGGTGCATCTTACCGTCATAGACGAAGACTCTGATGTCACGGGCATAAGAACCGGTGAGAGGGCCCTCGGTCATCTTGTCATTGAGTCCCTTGAGGATGGCCGGCATGAAGCGCGCGTCGATGGCTCCACCGACAACGCAGTTGTAGAACTCAAGCCTTCCGCCCCATTCGAGGTCGAACTCTTCCTTGGTCTTGACGTTGAGGACAACATCCTTGCCGTCAATCTTGAACTTGTTCGTGAACGGAACGCCTTCAACGATAGGGCAGATGAGGATGGAAACCTCACCGAACTGACCGGCTCCACCGGACTGCTTCTTGTGACGGTAAGTCGCCGTAGCCACCTTCGTGATGGTCTCACGGTAAGGAATCTTAGGAGCGAACATAACGACCTTCACACCGAACTCGTTCTCCAGACGCCACTTGCAGACATTGATGTGCTGCTCGCCCTGGCCGCTGAGGATAGTCTGTTTGAGTTCCTTCGAATATTCAACGATGATCGTAGGATCCTGGGCGGAAATCTTCGAGAGAGCCTCGCCGAGTTTGGTCTCGTCGTTCTGGGACTCGGCCTTGATGGCGCAGCGGTACTTGGACGCCGGGAATACGATGTGCTCGTAGGCGATGCCGGAACCAAGCTGTGAAAGGGTCACGTTTGTCTTTCCTGCGCGCAGCTTCACTGTACAACCGATCTCACCCGCCTGAAGTCCGGAGACCTTCTCCTTTTTGGCACCGGCCACGGCATAGATGGCGGAAAGTCTTTCCTTGTCTCCTGTCTCCGCATTCTCAAGATCCATACCCTCTGTCAGATGACCGGACATAACCTTGAAATAAGAAACCTCTCCAAGATGCGGCTCGACGTCAGTCTTGTAGATGAATATGGAAGTAGGGTTTCCGGCGTTGCACTCAACCTCGTTGCCATCCTTGGTGACAAACTTGGTCTCCGCAGGGGAGATGGCGGTCTTGATGGTGAACTCCATGAGCCTCTTCACACCGATGTCCTTCTTGCCGGAGAGGCAGAAGACAGGAAGCACGCCACCCTGACGGATTCCCTTTCCGAGACCCTCGCGGATCTCGTCCTCGGTGAGCGAGCCGTTCTCGAAGAATCTCTCCATAAGGGTGTCGTCAAACTCGGCTGCCTTCTCGATGAGCTCCTGACGGAGAGTCTCGGCCTCGTCCATAAGGTTCGCAGGGATGTCAAGATCCTCACGGGTTCCGTTATCGTCCTTGAAATGATAGTATTTCATCTTGAGGACATCTATGAAGCCGTCAAATGAAGGGCCTGGGTTGACAGGGAACTGGACGATGATCGGCTTGTGGCCAAAAGTCTCCTTCATCTCGGCGATGGTCTTCTCCCAGTCGGCTTTCTCGGAGTCAAGCTGGTTGACAGCCACGATGAGAGGCAACTTGTACTTATCGGCGTAACGAGCGAAGATGTCTGTGCCCACCTCGACGCCCTGCTGTGCGTTGATGACAAGAATACCGTTCTCGCAGACCTTGAAGGCTGACACAGCGCCTCCGATGAAGTCATCGGAACCCGGAGCGTCGATCACGTTGAACTTCGTGTTCATGAACTCTGCGTAAAGCGGAGTGGCGAAGATCGATCTCTGGTTGATTTTCTCGATTTCCTCATTGTCGGAAACAGTGTTCTTGTCCTCGACCGTGCCTCTTCTGGCGATCACCTTGCCCTCGAAGAGCATGGCTTCAGATAATGTGGTCTTACCTGACTTGGCGCTACCAATCAGAACCACATTACGGATGTCTTTAGTAGAATATTCCTTCATTACTATAAGTTATTAATTATGAAATCATTGTTGGCAAAATTGCATTACGGGGAACAACTTGATAAAAATCGATTTACCTTTGTAAGCGCCTCATAATTTCGCCGAAAGGCAAATCTAATAAAAAAATGTCCCAATAACAACACTATTCCACAATCTTTCTTAATGAATATTCTCGCAGCGGCGATAAAAATCAACCAGATCCTGCCCCCGATAACCCAATTCATCATAAATCACGGCGTCCAACGCGGCCGGATCCGCTCCTATCCGCAAGCATATTCCCGTGAAATCCGGAATTTGCCTGTAAAGCCTCTGCTCATCCATCGCCTTCTCGAAGGCGGAATAGTCATTCTCTGTCCTGTCCATAATAAAAAGTGTTTTCGCAAAGGACAGCACTTCCTCTTGAAAAAACAACCTCAGGTTGCTGACAAGCGGGGGTAACAACTGAATATTTTCTGTTTTTTATCATTTTTATATGTTTTTTATAACCATTGGCTACATTTTGCAACCTATGATTACAAACCGAAGAATCTTCTTTTGGATATTTTTGCGTTTGTGTAACGCTTTTGAAGATTCACTCAAATGGACGACGCAACGATAAAGAACAATCTTGAAAAGAAAAGGAACGAACTCGGCCTTTCACAGACCGAGATGGCACGTCGTCTTGAAATCTCCCTGAACGCCTACCGGAAGCTTGAGAAAGGCAAGACCAGAATCCTGAACGAGCATGTGGGAAAATTCGCCGAGAAGACCGGGACTTCCGTGGCTGAACTGGTGAATGGTTTCGAACCGATAAGTTCGGCGACAGAAAGGATAAATGACATCAAGGAGAACTATGACAGAAAGATGAGGGATCTTGAGGATGGCTACATAAAGACAATAGCCTCGCTGAAAGCTGACATCGAACGCCTTAACGAAAGGCTCCAAGACAAGGACGAAATCATCAGCATGAACCGCAAGCTCATCCTCCGCTACGAGAAGGAACTCGGACTAAAGACCGGTGAATAATGTCGGTTCAAGTTCCTTGGGGTGGAACGACCGACGGTGCCACGGTGTCAACCCGAATTTTTTGATGGCCTCGATGTGCTCCTTGGTCGGATAGCCCATATTCCTGTCCCAGCCATATTCAGGATATTCCTTGGCCAGCTGGCGCATCTTCTCGTCCCTCCAAGTCTTCGCGAGCACAGACGCCGCCGCGATTGATGAATATGTCGCATCGCCGTGAACCACAGTGCTGTAGGTGCCGAAGCCATATTCATCGAAAGGTCTGAAACGGTTGCCGTCGATCAGCAGGAAGTCCGGTTTAGGGTCAAGCCTCCTGACCGCACGCTGCATACCGGTAACGGATGCCCAAAGAATATTCAATTCATCTATTTCCTCAGCGCTGACAGCCTCGACCGCCCAAGCGATCGCCTCACGCTCAATGATCGGCCTCAGGATATCCCTGGATTTCTCGCTCATCTTCTTGGAATCGTTCAGCAACGGGTGGTGGAAATCCGCCGGAAGTATCACGGCCGCGGCATAGACAGGGCCAGCCAACGGACCGCGCCCGGCCTCGTCACAGCCGGCCTCGATGCGCCCCGCCTCCATAAACGGCAGCAGATGTATCTCTTTCTTTATATTCATAAATTCAAACCTTGCCGGCGGACAATTCCTTTTGGTCGCTGAGCCTGTCGAAGCGACCGGCGCTTCGACAGGCTCAGCAACCTTGGGTCAACCTCCCTCCAGCCTGCCGGAAACGGCAAATATAACCAGAAATTTGAGTTTAAGCAGGAAATGGCTACTTTTGTTGGTTATTTTCATTGGAAATGGCTACTTTAGTAAATATAACCGGTAATCTTTTTTGATTACGGACACAGACATATTTAAAAGTATTTGATATGAGAAAATTGATTTGTTCCTTCGCGGCCGCCCTCATGGTCGGATTCAGCGCGATGGCAGACGAGGGGATGTGGATGCTTCCGCTCCTCCAGAAACTCAATGCGGACGCGATGAAGGATCTCGGTTGCAGGCTCACCCCTGACCAGATCTACAGTGTCAACCATTCTTCGCTCAAGGACGCCATCGTCATCTTCGGCGGAGGCTGCACCGGTGAGATGATCTCCGACAAAGGACTGCTGGTGACCAACCATCACTGTGGCTACAGCAGCATCCAGCAGCTTTCCTCTGACGAGCACAACTACCTTGAGGATGGATTCTGGGCGATGAACAGCAACGAGGAAATCCCCGTTCCAGGACTTTCGGTAACGTTCCTTGTGAATATGAGCGATGTCACAGAGGCGATCGAAGGAGCGAAGAGCGATGAAGAGAGAAGGGCTGTTTCCGAAGCCCTTGTCAAAGCCTCAGAGGAGCAGAATCCTGGGTGCGACGTGGAGCTCACCTCCTTCTATAATAACAACGTGCACTACATCATTGTCTATAAGATATTCAAGGACATCCGTTTCGTGGGCGCCCCTCCGGCATCGATCGGAAAGTTCGGCGGCGAGACCGACAACTGGATGTGGCCGCGTCACACGGGCGACTTCTCGATGTTCAGGGTATATGCCGGCAAGGACAACGAGCCTGCTGAATATTCAGAGGACAATGTCCCTTACACTCCGAAACAGTCTCTGAAGATTTCCTTGAAAGGCATCAACGAGGGAGATTACACGATGATTATGGGCTACCCTGGCCGCACGCAGAGATACCAGACCGAAGCGCAGTTGAACCATATGATGGCACTGAACGACATAGCCATCGAGGCCAGGACCCTCCGACAGGACATTATGTGGAAATGGATGGAGAAGGATCCTTCGATCAGGCTGAAATATGCCAACAAATATGCGAGCTCGGCGAACGGCTGGAAGAAGTGGATCGGTGAGAAGAAGGCGTTCAAGGACTTGAATATCATCGAGAAAGAGCACGATAAGGAGGCCCGCTTCCAGAAATGGGTCGATAAGAACAAGAAGCGCTCGGAGCTTTACGGAACCGCGATCGCTGACATCGCCGCCGGAATCAAGACCAATGAGCAGGTGGATTTCGATGTCAAGCTCTTGAGCGAGACTGTTTTCAGACTTGAGCTCATGAATTTCACCAGCGCGTTCAACGGCGCTTGGCACAACAGCCTGAAGGCCGGTTCCGACACCGCGGCAGCCACTGCGAAAGGCCTTGAGGCGATGAAGGCTGTCTATGAGGACTACTACGCGCCTCTGGACAAGGAAGAGACCGCCGCCCTGCTTAAATTCTACAGAGAGAAGGCAAGGCCGGAGAATTATCCGGATCTTGGCGAGGATTTCGCGACTCTGGACATTGACAAGTACGTCGATGAGTTGTTCAGAACCACTGTTTTGACATCCTACGAAAAGGCCGCTGAAGCCATCGGCAAGGACGGCATCGCCGCCATCAGACACGATCCGGTCAACAAGCTGTCCTCTTCCATCGTGAATGTCTTTGTCAAACTGCGCGGAGAGCAGAGTCAGGAGGCAAAAGACAACATCAAGGCCGCATCCAAGGCCTACACCGCCGGCCTGATGGAATGGAGCAAGGGCAAGGCCATGTACCCGGACGCCAACTTCACGATGAGGCTCACCTACGGGACCGTGAAGTCATATTCCCCGAAAGACGCGGTCAACTACAGATATTACTCCACGATCTATGGTGTGATGGAGAAAGAGGATCCGGACAACTATGAGTTCATCGTTCCTGAGAAACTCAAGCAGCTCTATGTCAAGAGAAACTACGGACAGTACGCTATGGCCGACGGCAACCTCCCTTGCTGTTTCCTCACCACCAACGACATCACCGGCGGCAACTCCGGCAGCCCTGTCCTCAACGCCGACGGCGAGCTCATCGGACTGGCCTTCGACGGCAACTGGGAGTCAATGTCAAGCGACGTGATGTTCGAGCCAGACCTCCAGAGGTGCATCTGCGTGGACATCCGCTACGTCCTCTTCCTCGTGGACAAGTTCGGCGGCGCCGGCTACCTCACCAAGGAAATGAACATAGTGAAATAACGAATATGACTGAACAGGAAATCTTGAATATGCTGACCGAGGTGGTCCACCCCGCCCAAGGAAGCAAAAGCATCATAGAACTCGGGATGGTTCATTCCGTCTCCATCGATGGCAACAAGGTGACAGTCACCCTCGCCTTCCCGAAAAGACGTGACCCTCTCACTGAATATCTTGTCGGAAGCACCCGCGCGACAATCATCCGCAACGCCCCGCAAGGCACTGAGGTAGAGGTCAGAACGGTTGTCAAGGAGGAGGCTCCCAAGAAGAAAGCCGGACTTGATCTCGGACTTGAGGAGATCAACAATGTCCGCCACATCATCGGAATCGCCTCCGGCAAGGGCGGAGTCGGAAAGTCAACGGTGGCGGTCAACCTGGCCGTGGCACTGTCACGTCTCGGCTACAAGGTCGGACTCGCCGACGCTGATGTCTATGGCCCATCGGTTCCGCTGATGACCGGCACGGAAGGAGCTGTCCCTGAGGCCGAGGAGATAGCCGAGGGCAAGGAGGTCATCTACCCGATCGAGAAATACGGTGTGAAATGGATGTCCATCGGCTATTTCGCCGAACCTGGCCAGGCCCTTATCTGGAGAGGCCCGATGGCCTGCAACGCGTTGAAACAGATGATCCTGCAAGTACGCTGGGGCATTCTGGACTTTCTTCTCATCGATATGCCTCCTGGAACAGGTGACATCCACATCTCCCTCGTCAACGACATCCCGATGGAGGGCGCGCTGATCGTCACGACCCCTCAACCGGTAGCCCTCTCGGATGTTGAGAAAGGCGTGAACATGTTCCGTAACAAGAACATAGACCGCAAGATCTTCGGCCTCGTGGAGAATATGGCCTGGTTCACACCAGAGGAACTTCCGGAGAACAAGTACTACATATTCGGAAAGAATGGCGGCAAGGAGATGGCCGACAAGTACGGAATTCCGCTCCTCGGTCAGATTCCGATCGTCCAGAGCATACGTGAAGGCGGAGACTCCGGTGAACCCGCCGCCCTCTCCACACGCCCTGACGGCCAAGCCTTCATCGATCTCGCCGGCCGCCTCGCAAAAGCCGTGGAGTCGTAGTACCTGATTGCCAAAGTCTTACCGTATTGTCTTTGGTAGATAACAGCCAAAGTCAATACTCTATCTAACTGAGGATAAACACTTTACCCGCCACCGACTGATAATGAGCCAGTGGCGGGTAATTAGTTGGTTATCAACAAATAAAGCGATGTCCTGGTGCGGAATCCGGCACCAGGACATTGTTCTTTTAATTCGTTATCAATGAGTTAAATGCCACGAGAATATTCCTAAATGATAGCGCCGAGTTTGCGTACTGTGCCCACAAGGGTCTCAATGTCGATGTTCTGCACGTCACGGTTCTCAGTGATGCTTTGGGCCGCGGCTACGCCGGCTGCCTGACCTGTACCCATGCAGCTCGCCATCACACGCAGTGACGCAAGAGCCTGACGGTCAGTGGAGATGCAACGCCCGGCGACAAGCAGATTAGGATATTCGGGAGCGATGAGAGCCCTGTACGGCACATACGCCGGCTGCTTGAGATCAACGCGCATCTGTTTGGTACCCTTGCTTGCATGCATGTCAATCGGGTGTATTCCGCGCGAGATGCTGTCATCATAATGGAAGCCGCTCACATATTCATCAGCGGTGACGGTGTGGACACCCTTGATGCGGCGGGACTCACGCACACCGGCCTGCGGTGCGGTCGATGCGACGTAACTGTCCTTGAATTCAGGGAAATTCTCTTTAAGAAGCGACGCGAAAAGGAATATGTCCTCTCGCAACCGGCACTCAGCGGCCGTGAAATTCCTATTGTCAGTGGACACGGCGGCGCGGCGGGTGATGTTGACCGCCACACTGCCTTTGTGGAGCACGTTATTGAACCAAGGACCTCCGAAATCCGGGATCTCTGGATGTGTCTCCTTCAAGGCAAGAAGTTTCTCTCTGACCGGACGGCACTGGCTCGGACCGTTGATACCGTTATGGTACATACATTTATTAAGCAGTTCGCTGTCCGTGTCAACTCCGGAAAGGATGAAGCAGAATGACGACGGCTGGACTTCACCATCTGGATTCTCCTGCATTGGCACCTCTGCCATATTCGCAAGGTCCGCATCGCCTGTGCAGTCGATAAATCTCTCTGCCTCAAGAGTCTCCAAACCGTTCTTATTTTCAATGATCACTGAGGTTATGCGCTTGCCATCCATCTCGCAGCCTATCATGGCCGAATGCATGTAGAGATCCACTCCAGCCTCCAGAACCATTCTCTGACAACAAAGCTTGTAGAGTTCAATGTCAAAGTCGATGTTCGCTTTCGGCCATTCGATGAAAGCGCCGCCCATGGATTCGAGCCTCTGCACGAACTCCCACGGAATGCCGCCGATCACGAGATTGTTGTCTTTCGCGAAGACGCTGATCGGGGTCACATAGCCGGTGGTGGCCATTCCTCCAAGGAATCCGTAACGCTCGATGAGGGCTGTCTTCGCCCCTTGACGCGCCGCGGCCACCGCTGCGATGAAACCGGCCGGACCTCCACCTGCGACAACAACGTCATATTTACCGGCCAAAGGAGCTGATTTCCTGATTTCACTCGCTTTATCTTTCTGTCCTGCGCATGAGACAAGTTCCGGAGCGACCGCTATCGCTGCCAATCCAGCAACCCCTCTTTTAAGAAAAAGCCTTCTTGATATCTCTGACATAATTCTGAATGTTTTGGATTCTCTTCAAAATCTAAAAGGCGGTCGATTCCTTACGGGAAAAGGCAATGCCTGCGAGAGAAAGGACAAGCAAGATGAACAGGGTCAGAGATGAGGCTCTGGATGCCTTCTCAGCGACGATGTAAACATTTGGCTCGTAGCGCATCACAATGTCGTGTTCTCCGGCCGGAAGATTGGCGGCACGGAAAATCCAATCGGCACGGAACAGATCCAACGGAGCGCCATCCACCGTTGCGGTCCAACCATCCGGATAGTAGATTTCACTGAATATGGCCGTGCGGGCGGCAGATGCGCTGTAATGGTAGCGGAGCTCGTTCGGGGCGTAGGAGGTCATCTGGATAACGTCCTTGGCCGTACCGCTGACGGAAATCTCTTCCGAAACATCAAGGGGATCTTCATCAGAACCGCCGGAGGAAATCTTGGCAAAACCTTCACGAGCCTCGGCGAAATCAGAGCCGATCACAGCCGTGTGCCTCAAATCCACGGAATCAATCAACGCGATCTCCTCGTCCGGAGTCCCGGCGGGAACGAACGAATCCACAAACCACGCCGGACCGAAAGCCTCAAGGTTCTCAACCGGCGGCATATCCGCTCCAAGAATGAAGTACTTGGTATTCAACGCTGAAAGCACCTGAATATTCCTGATTCCATTTTGGAATTCCTCGATGGTCTTAGCGTTGCGTGTACCGAGAGACACTGCCTGGAGTTCCTTGACAATGTGGCGGTCAATCAGGTCCTGATAGCGCTGCAGCTTCGCCGGGCTGTAACCTCCGACGCACTTGTGCCAATAAGGGTTGAAGGAGTCATTGAATATGTCCGCGCTGAGGTCCACGACCCTGTAGGACGGAGCCTTGTCCTCAAGGATCAGCTTGTCCACCTGCCTGGCTGTGAACTGGTTATTAAACTGGCGAGGAGTCGTGAAGCTGTCCGGATTGAGGTAACGCTTGCCGACCGCGAACATATTCACGAACACGAGGAGGCATATTCCAACCATCGCCTGCATCCGGCGTGCATTGCCGATGTGAGGGTCGCTTTCGTAGGACTTAGGTGCGTTCTTAGGGACGCTGTAGGCCCAGAGGATCAGGCCGAAGGTGACAACAATCAGTACCATCGACCAAAGAGCGTCAGCTGAAAGAATATGTCTGCGGTCAGCCTTGAGGGCATCCACGATGATGTCCTGCATCTGGGCGTCGGCCCTGCCGGAGAACGAGCCGGCGATGCCTGGAACCAAAACGCAGAGAAGGCAGAACCCGGCCGTCAGCGCAAGGGCGATCCAACCGGCGCGCAGGAATTCTTTCTTTGAATATTCCTGCCTAAGGATTCCGTCAAGGGTTATGAAACCCAGCATCGGCAGAGTGAACTGCAAGACAATCAAGGCCATGGACACGGTTCTGAACTTGCTGTACATCGGAGCGTAGTCGAAGAACAGTTTCGTGAACCACATCATGTGGTTTCCTAAAGCGAGGAACACAGCGACGAGGGTAGCTGCAAGAAGCCACCATTTCTCCTTGCCTTTATAGAGGAACAGACCAAGGACGAACAAGAATATCGTTATCGCTCCCATATACATTGGTCCGGCCGTGAATGGCTGAGGTCCCCAGTAGAGAGGCAGGGACTTGGCGATCTCGTTGGCGTTGCCCTGTCCGGCCTGCCTGAACAGTTTCACGACCTCGGACTTGTCAGGGTTCACGGATCCGGCTGACGACCCTCCGTTGAAGTTCGGGATCATCATATTCGGAAGCTCCTCCCAGCCGTAGGACCAGGCCGTGGCGTAGTCGAGCTGAAGGCCGGAGTTGTTGATCTCACCACCCTCTGGATGAGAGAGTTCGGAGCCGCCACGCATCGTGTGTTGGGTATATTCATAAAGCGGGGCGAGCTTGATGGTGTTGGTGCCGATGCCGACAAGGCCCACGACCAGAAGCAACGCGCTGGCGGCGAAGAAGCGGCCGAAAGCACCGCGCCGGTCACTGAGCTTGCCGAAGTGACCGTTTTTCTCCAAACATATTCTCAGGAACACGTACAGCGCATAGATCACGATCATTATCGCCAGATAATAGGTGATCTGCTGATGGTTGGCTTTGATCTGGAAACTCAAGGCGAAACCGAACAGGACGGCTCCGAGCAAGGTTTTCGGAAGCCAGGATTTCCACCCGTTAGCCACTGTCGCTTCGACAGGCTCAGCGACCTGTTTGTCCGGTCCCTGAGCCTGTCGAAGGGCCGAACCGAGCCACGGACGTAGAGCCGATCGGTAAGTGAATATCACCGCCGCAAGCACCCAAGGCAGGAACGCTATCGCCTGCATCTTGGTGTTGTGCCCGACCTGAATGATCTGGAAATTGTACGAGCAGTACGTGACCGCCACCGCTCCGCCGATGGCCAGAACCTTGTCCACACCAAGCGAAAGCATCAGCAGAAAGGCTCCCAGCAAGGAAATGAACAGCCAATTCGCCGGCCTTTTCCCTTTCAAAAGGAGATTGTACAGCGACTGCGTCCAGTCACCGTCGCTGGAAGGCATAAACGAGGTGGTCGGCATTCCTCCAAACATCGAATCCGTCCAATGGGTCGGATCGTCAGGATGAGCCTTGTTCCACGCCACCGCCTCCTGCGACATACTCCTGTAGCCGGTTATATCGCTCTGGTTGACCACCTTGCCGGTCAGCACCTCCGGCACGAAGCCGTAGGCCAGCACCAGAAACAGCAGCACAATCCCGGCGTATATTCCAATCTTCTTCATCAAAGTCTTGTCCATAATCTATGAATATTATTTTTCAGTTATCTGATTCAGCAGTTCAGCCAGTTTCACCGTCAAGTTGCGGCGTGTGAACCGCGAGATGTCTGAAGTGTTGTCGTGAAGCTCATCATTCTTGAACTCATCCCAACAGAAGTCTATCCAGGCCCGGATCTTCTTCTCGTCATCCCAGTCATAGACCACCCCGGATCCGGTCTCGCCGACAATCCGCGCCATAGCCCCGTCAGTCTGACCTATCCCCAGAATAGGGCGGCGCGATGCGAGATATTCAAAAAGCTTTCCGGGAAGGACGGCGCGATATTCAGGTTCCTTTCTGAGCGGAAGGATCAGAATCGAGGCGTTAAGCTGCTCTCTGACAGCCATTTCATGATCCTGATAGCCGAAATCCTTGAGATTGCCGCCAAGTCCCGCGGCCTCGATTGAATCCGTGATTTCCCTGTCCGTCTTTCCCACAAGTCTGATCCTCAACGACCTTCTGAACTCCTCATCCTCCTCACACTTCTGGGCGAGCACTTTCCAGAGTGTCTCCGGATTGCCGTCCGAAGCGAAAAGTCCGGTGTGCGTTATGTTGAAATTCTCGTCCAACTCCACATCCTTCTTGAAGTCCTCCTCATCGTAACCGTTCGTGATCAGTTCGACCGGAGTCTTCGTCATCGCCTTGAACTCGTCCTGCACCAACGGAGAGACCGCGATCACTCTCGTGGCTCCGTCCAGGACAGACTGTTCGAGCCTATGATGCTTTTTCTCCGCCCACGAGGTCAATCCCAGATGCTTGAAATAGAACATCTTGGTCCACGGATCGCGGAAATCGGCGACCCAAGGGATCCCGGTGGCCTGTGACAGTCTCAATCCGATAAGGTGCATGGATTGAGGCGGGCCGGTCGTGACAATGGCGTCAACAGGATGCTCCTCAAGGTATTTTTTCAGGAAACGGACCGACGGACGCACCCACATCACACGAGGATCCGGAATGAAGAAGTTCCCCCTGATGAACAGGGACAGTTTCTGCTTCCAGTTCTTTTTCTGTCCGTTGATCGGATTGACCTCGGCTTTGACGGCATTAGCGGCAGTCAACGTCTTGAGGTCGGTCGTGCTCCCCTTCCCCATCAGTTTCCGGTAGATCCCGTACGGCTCGAAAATGTGATTCTTGACGACCTCGGCCTCCGGCGGAATCTCCGCCGCCAAGGTCCTGTCAACAGTCGTCAACTCAGGGTTCTCAGGAGTATAGACAACCGGCTGCCAACCGGCCGCCGGAAGGTATTTCGCAAACTTGACCCACCGCTGCACCCCGGATCCTCCGGACGGTGGCCAATAATATGTCACTATCAGCACCCTTTTCATGTCACTCCTGACTTAGAGTTGTTATACCATACATCCTTCCGCACACAATCAAAACCGTATCTTACATAAGTTTACAAAGATAGTCGTTTTTCCTTCGCAATCGAAGAAAAAAAGCTATCTTTGAGTCTGACACTAAATATTCATAGATCATGCAAAAGATAAAGTACAAGACAAGCATTTCCCTTTTGATAGTACTCGCGAGCATTCTGCTGGTGCTGCTGTGCCTGCTGATCGTGCACACGTTCCGCACGGGCGAGGAGGCGACCGTAGGGATTTTCTCGTTGGCGGCGACGCTGGTCGGTACCATATTCATAGCAATTGAGTTGAAGAACGGGTCGGAGGTCACGTGCAGCGAGATGCTGATCAACCTCAACAATTATTTCCACGACAGCGACCGCCTGATGAAGGTCTATGAGGTGTTGGAGAATGCCGAAATCGATGGGGACTATAGCTATGAGCGGTGGAAGGATGTCTCCAGCGTTGAGGTCGCGCAGTACTGCACATTCTTCGAGAACCTGTACCTGCTCTACCGGCACCACATTGCCAGCATCGATGATCTTGACGACCTTTTCGGCTACCGTTTCTTCCTGTTCATGAACAATCCGTACATCCAGGAAAACTACATCCTGCCGACATCGTCCTCCTACGTGCAGGTCTTCGAGTTGTACAAGATCTGGATCAAGTACCGGGAGAAGGAGAACAGCGGCACGAAAGGCTGGCAGCGTCACATTCCGAGCCACCGGTTCATGTTCCCGGATAAGTACCTGCAGAACAAACTCTATCTCTTTGACTACGGGACTTCTGAATATAACAAAGTCATCTCAGATCTTCCAGACGGGTTCACGATGAAAAGACTTGGCTTCGACAGCCTCAGCGCGGTGGAAAACCTTCAGCGGAAAGTGGTTGACGGGATGGAGAACAAGAATCTTTTCTACCCTCTCAGCCGCGAGGAACTGATTGAGTCAATGCAGCTTGACTATATTTCTGGAATATTCTCTCCGGAAGGTCGGCTGGCAGCTTTCAGCGTCATCGTCAGCAACCGTGACGGCGAGCGCAGCCTTGCCTCGGACGTTCACCTCAATCCTTCCGAAGTGTTCACCTTCGACGCCGTGGCAGTGGATAATGAATATCGTGGCAGAGGCTTCCAGCGCACGTTCATCGGCTGGTCCATCGAATTAGCCAAAAGTTTAAGTGTCAAATACATAGTCGCCACCGTGGATCCGCAGAACACCCCAAGCGAGCGCAATTTCCTCGCCCAAGGTTTCCACATCGCCGAGACCAAGACCAAGTACATCGGCCTCACCCGAGACATCCTCCGGCTGGATGTATAGAGCCCTCTTAGGGAACGTTTTCGGTCTAAAATGCGTCCTGACAGTGTTGTTTGCACTCTCCAGCGACACTATAGTGCGTTATTGTCGCCCAACAGTGCTACCCAACACTATTCGGAAGCGTATTTTGTCCAAACGGTAGATAACTCCGAAATCTCTTTCTGCATATTCAAGGTTTTTCGTAAATTTGTAATCTTGCCTCTTCGGTAGAGGAGACATTCGAACTTATATTTTAGGCAAACATAAGACATTGATATGGCGAAAGGTAAGGTACTGGAGGACACTCCGCTGATCAAACAGTTTTTCTCTGTGAAGGCCCAGCATCCGGAGGCGGTGCTGCTTTACAGGGTGGGTGACTTCTACGAATCCTATTCAGATGACGCGGTGCTGGTCAGCAAGGTCCTTGGCATTGTCCAGACCAAGAAATCCAACGGGGACAAGGGCTACATCGAGATGGCCGGATTCCCGCACCACGCCATAGACGTCTATCTTCCGAAACTTGTCCGTGCGGGCTACAAGGTGGCCGTCTGCGACCAGCTGGAGGATCCGAAATTCGCCAAGAAACTGGTCAAAAGAGGTGTTACAGAACTGGTTACGCCTGGAGTGGCTTTCAACGACCAGCTGCTTGACCAGAAGGAGAACAACTTCCTCGCCGGCCTGACATTCGACAAGAACCAGTGCGGAGCCGCCTTTCTGGATGTCTCCACAGGCTCGTTTCAGGTTGCGCAGGGATCACTGGACTACATCGGAACCCTGATCGCCTCCCTGAATCCTAAGGAGATCGTGGTCCAGAGGGGTTACGAGAAAGGTGTCAAGGAAAAGTACGGGGACAATCTATACATCTCCACGGTCGAGGAGTGGGCGTTCGTCTATGACGCAGCGGTCGAAAGGCTCAAGAAGCAGTTCAACGTCGAATCACTCAAAGGCTTCGCCGTGGACAGTTTTCCTCTTGGAATATGCTCGGCCGGAGCGCTGATGGTCTATCTGGAGCAGACACAGCACACGGGTCTCAAGAACATCTGCTCGATCTCCCGGATCGACGAGGACAAGTTCGTGTGGATGGACAAGTTCACGATGAGGAATCTGGAGATATTCAATTACTCTGTCGGCGGCGAAGGCGTGTCATTGGTCAGCGTCATCGACAAATGCTCGTCCCCGATGGGCGCGAGGCTTCTGCGCAGCTGGCTGGCGATGCCGATAATGGACATCAAGGAGCTGAACAGCCGCTACGATGTTGTGCAGCACTTCCTTGAGGCCGGCGAGGATCTGGACAAGGTTCAGGAATATATCGGCAACATCGGGGACCTTGAGAGGATCATCTCCAGGGCGGCCACAGGCAGGATAGCCCCTCGCGAGGTGATGCAGCTGGGTCGTGGACTTTCGCAGACGGAGCCGATAGCCGCACTCTGCAAAGACCACGGAGTCAAGGCGTTGGACTCCCTCATCAGCAAGATGAAAAACTGCTCGAAGCTGCTTGATCGCATTATGAAGACGATGACCGCCGAGCCGGCCGCCGCTGTGGGCAAAGGCGAGGTCATCGCCCCTGGAGTGGATCCTGATCTGGATGAGTTGAGGAATATCTCCTCAGGCGGCAAGGACTACCTCCTGAAGCTCCAGCAGTCCGAGGCCGAAAGGACAGGAATATCCTCGCTAAAAATAAGTTACAATAATGTCTTCGGGTACTACATCGAGGTCCGCAACTCCTTCAAGGACCTGGTTCCGCCGGAGTGGATCCGCAAGCAGACCCTTGTCAACGCAGAGCGTTACATCACCAAGGAACTCAAGGAATATGAAGAAAAGATTCTGAGCGCGGAAGACCGCATCTACGCCCTTGAGACAAGGATCTACGGAGAGTTGGTCTCCGAGATCCAGAGGAACATCCCGGCGATCCAGACCAACTGCCGGATCATCGCACGTCTGGACGTGCTGGCCGGATTCGCCCAGCTGGCCCGGGACAATCACTACAACCGTCCGGAGATGACCAAGGATCTTGCCCTTGACATCAAGGCCGGCCGCCATCCGGTCATCGAGACATTGATGCCGGCGGGAGAGGAATATGTTCCCAACGACATATTCCTAGACAACAAGAAGCAGCAGATCATCATCCTGACCGGTCCGAACATGGCCGGTAAGTCGGCTTTGCTGAGGCAGACGGCGCTGATCGTGCTGTTGGCCCAGATCGGCTCGTTCGTGCCTGCCGAAAGCGCCAGAATCGGGTATTTCGACAAGATATTCACAAGGGTCGGAGCCACTGACAACATCTCCAGAGGAGAATCAACCTTTATGGTCGAAATGCTGGAGACCTCGATGATCCTTCACAACCTGTCGGAGCGCTCGCTGGTGCTGCTGGACGAGATCGGCCGAGGCACCTCAACCTACGATGGAATGTCGATCGCACGCGCGATAGTCGAATATATTCACGAATATGGCCGTGGGGCGAAAACACTCTTTGCCACTCACTATCACGAGCTTAACGACCTTGAGGAGATATATTCAAGGGTCCGGAACTTCCACATCGCGGTGAAGGAAGTTGGCTCGCAGGTGATCTTCCTGCGCAAGCTCAAGGAGGGCGGAACCGCGCACAGTTTCGGTATCCACGTCGCAAGGATGGCCGGGATGCCCAAAGAGGTGATCCAGAGCGCCGAGAACACGTTGAAGGCCCTGGAGATGAATGATTCCCAGCACATTGTAAGCGCCAGGAAAGGCGAGATCAAGAAGCCTGTCCAGACCAAGGCCGGCACCCTTGAGAGTGACGGCAGCCTCCAGCTCTCGTTCTTCCAGCTGGACGACCCTACGCTCGAATCCTTGCGCGACAAACTCGCCGGAGCCGACCTCAACAACATCACCCCGCTCCAGGCCTTCGACCTCCTCCGCTCGATGAAGGACGAGCTTGGGCTTTAAGCCTTGACGGCCTTTCTGGATTCGATGCCGTGGATGATGTTGATCAGGACGCTGCCAAGGATGCCGGCGCAGAGGGAGCCCATCAGGACGGCGACCTTGCCCATATCACGCAAGCGGGCCATCACCTCAGGAGTCTGGTCACCGAAAGACAGGGTGTCCACGAAGATGGACATCGTGAAGCCGATACCTCCAAGACAGGCCACAGCTATCAGCATAGGCCAAGTGGATTTCGCCGGCATCTCGCCCACGTGAAGCTTGACAGCGATGAAACTGGCGAGGGATATTCCCAGAGGCTTTCCAAGGACAAGGCCAAGGAATATTCCCATACTGACGCTGCCGAGAACCTGATCGAAATGGAACACGTTGAAATAAGACACGTCCGGAATCTCCACTCCTGCGTTGGCGAGGGCGAAGATCGGCATTATCAGGAAATTGACCCAAGGGCCGAGAGCGTGCTCAAGACGATAGCTCATCCCGATGGAGTCTCTGGAGATCGCTGACAACCTCCTCAGGCAATGCCTCTGCGGACCGTTAGGGAACTCGGAAGACGTGGAGGCTATCCCATTATATTCATTAAGTCTGCGGATGTACTGGAGACGCTTGCGGTGGAAGTAGGCCTCGCTGAATCTTGGTGCCATCGGCACGAGAAACGCCATCACGACACCGGACATCGTGGAGTGGATGCCGGCATAGTAGAAAAGCGACCAGATCGCGATGGCCGGAACAAGATAGAACCAGCCTCGTTTCTCCCCCAACTTATTCATCAACAGCACCAAAGCAATCAGCACAAACGCTATGCTCAGAAGTCCGAAGTTGATTGTGCCGCCGTAGAACAAAGCCACTACGAGAATGGCGATGAGGTCATCGGCAATGGCCAGCGCGGTCAGGAAAACCTTCAGCGACACGGGCACACGATCACCCAGAATGGACAGGATGCCGACAGCAAAAGCGATGTCAGTGGCGGTAGGAATACCCCAGCCGGAAGCGGCCGCCGAGCCATGATTGATGGCAGTGAATATCAACGCCGGAGCCACAACTCCGCCGAATGCGGCGATCACCGGCATCATCGCCTTCTTCAGGCTGGAAAGTTCCCCGTTCTTCATCTCGCGCCTGATCTCCAGACCGACCGTGAAGAAGAAGACCGTCATCAGGATGTCGTTGATGAACTTCTCGACCGTCATTCCGTTAGGGAACAGGATGCTCTCCCCTCCCGGACTCTGGAATCTCAACGAGATGTCCGTCTCCAGGAAGTTATGGTAAAACTCTTTGGTGAACGGAAGATTGGCCAGAAGCATCGCCACCACGACACAGCAAAGCAACAGGACACCCTGCGCCCACGGTAACTGGGAAAACTGCTTCCTTCTATGGTCAAAGTTCCGGATGCCTTTGGTCCAGGTGTAGATAGGAATTAGTCTCATATTATTACTTTTATGTGATTATTCTCCGTAAAGATACTTATGCTGGGCAGGGGTCAGCACATCGATCGTGATTCCCCAGTCCTTCAGCTTTCTGAAAGCCACCTCACGGTCGATGGACTCAGGCACGCAATGAAGCATATCCCCAAGATCCCTTGCGAGAACCATCCTGTTGTCAGCCAAATACTTGGCGCTCAAGGCCTGGATGGCGAACGACATATCCATAATCTCGGCCGGATGTCCGTCCCCGGCGGCAAGGTTGACAAGCCTACCCTCGGCTATGATGTAAACCTTACGGCCGTCAGGGAGATCATACTCCTGAATATTCTGTCTCGCAGGCTTCTCACTCACAGCGAGTTCCTTGAGCTGGGCGACATTCACCTCGCAGTCGAAATGCCCGGCGTTGCAGCAGATCGCGCCGTCCTTCATCGCAAGGAAATGTTCCTTCGTGATGACATCGTCGCAGCCTGTGACAGTTATGAATATGTCGCCTTCAGATGCTGCCTGGGCCATGCTCATGACCTGGAAACCATCCATCACGGCCTCCATCGCCTTGATCGGATCAATCTCTGTGACAATTACTTTCGCACCGAGACCCTTGGCTCTCATAGCCACCCCCTTGCCGCACCAGCCATAGCCTGCGACAACGACATATTTCCCGGCCACTATCAGATTGGTTGTCCTGTTGATGCCGTCCCAGACGGACTGGCCTGTGCCGTAGCGATTGTCGAAGAAATGCTTGCAGGCGGCGTTGTTCACAAGCATCATCGGGAATCTCAGCCTCCTTTCACGGTTCATCGTCTCCAGACGGAGGATTCCGGTCGTGGTCTCCTCGCACCCGCCGATGACATTCGGGATCAGCTCAGGATAGTTCTCGTGGATCATAGTCACAAGATCTCCCCCATCATCGATGATGATGTTCGGACCGCACTCGATGACACGCCTGATGCCGTGCTCATATTCCTCGGGAGTCGCCCCGTGAACAGCAAAGACGTTCAATCCCTCGTGCACAAGGGCGGCAGCCACATCATCCTGCGTAGAAAGAGGATTGCTGCCCGTGACATACATCTCCGCCCCGCCTTCGGCCAGCACCTCGCAAAGATGAGCCGTCTTGGCCTCCAGATGCACGGAAAGAGCCACTCTCAGCCCCTTGAACGGCTTGGTCTCCTTAAATTCCTTCTCCAGACCATCAAGCAGAGGCATATGATGCCTTACCCATTCTATCTTCAGCTCTCCGCTTTCCCAGAGCTGAGGGTCGCGTATCTCACTCATTTCTAAAAACTGATTCCACGACTTCGGCACGCCGGCGGTTCATGAACATCCCAACGCCCGTCATCGCTGTGTTAACTTGGCAAAGATAGCCATTTTATCCGAGCCTTTCGCCACATCTTCCATTCTTTCACCAAATAGCGACCAAAAGATTTGCGCATCGTGGCAAGATAGCTTACTTTTGCGGTGGTTATTATGGTCTAAAGTTTGCTGCAAACTTTGTTTACGCCTTTTTTAGACAGAAAAATTTTAATTTAGGAACATGAAAAAAATAAGTTGCTTCAGATTAAGAGAAGATTTTCGAGGATAGATCTTTTTTTGAAGAAGGAGTGTGCCGGTGGCACATGACTGATGAGAAAAGAGATCTAGACCGAAAAGATTCCTTAAGATGATGCAGGTTATTTTTTGAATGTTACTTAACTGACTAACGTTCTGCATTTGCAAAACACTACCATTCTCCACCGCTATGAGGTGGAGGCAAGCTCCTCCCCCGAGGGGAGGGATTTAGGGTAGGGGCAACGTGAATAGATAAGGGTGGGCAATCACCTTCGAACGTGAGATAATATTTTTTACAGCAGGTAATTGCCTACTTGCGAAAGATGAGTTTACTGAATATTATGGGACTTTTAGACGGAAAGGTAGCCCTCATAACGGGCGCCGCAAGAGGAATCGGCAAGGCCATCGCAATGAAATTCGCCTCTGAAGGAGCGGATGTGGCTTTCACCGACCTCGTCATCAATGAGGTTGGAGAACAGACAGTGAAGGACATCGAGGCCTTCGGCCACAAGGTAAAGGCCTACGCCTCCAACGCCGCGAACTTCGAGGAGACTCACAATGTGGTGAACCAGATTCTGGCCGACTTCGGCAGGATCGACATCCTTGTGAACAACGCCGGAATCACCAAGGACGGACTCATGCTCAGAATGAGCGAGGCCCAGTGGGACGCCGTCCTCAACGTGAACCTCAAGTCAGCGTTCAACTTCATCCACGCCCTGACCCCGATTATGGCCCGTCAGAGAAGCGGAAGCATCATCAACATGTCTTCTGTCGTGGGAGTCTCCGGTAACGCCGGCCAGTGCAACTACTCGGCATCCAAGGCAGGTCTAATCGGTCTGGCCAAGTCCATCGCCAAAGAGATGGGTCCGCGCGGCATAAGAGCCAACTGCATCGCCCCTGGATTCATCATCTCGGACATGACCAACGCCCTCTCAGAGGAAGTGCGTGACGCTTGGGTCAAGCAGATTCCGCTCCGCCGCGGAGGTACTCCTGAGGATGTCGCCAACGTGGCAGTCTTCCTCGCCAGCGACCTCTCCAGCTATGTTTCCGGCCAGGTCATCCACTGCTGCGGCGCGATGAACTGCTAACGGAGTTTCTCCTCAGTCTTGGCCTGAAATTTGGCGACATCAATCACAAAGCGCTCATGGGTGCCCTCACCTATGAGCCCTTTTTCGTCATAGGCAGCGACCTTGAAGACAATTCTGCGGCGGTCTATCTCCACGACCTCGCTTTCGCACCACACTTTCAGTCCAACCGGCGTAGATGAAACGTGGGACACATTCACCTTAGTGCCCACTGTCTCCTGCCCTTCCTCAAGGTAAGGTTTTACACTTAGTCTGCTTGTGCGCTCCATGAGGGCGATCATCATAGGGGTGGCGAACACCCTCACAGTCCCGCTGCCGATGTGGCTGGCGGTCAGTTCCTCCGTCACGATCTCTTCCTGACGGCCTTTGATTCCGAGTTCTATCATATTCGTTGTTTTTCTTCTGACAAATTTACGAATAGTCAGTCACTTAGACAAGCTCTGTGACCGGACTGTTCAAGGGCGGGCGCTTCGGCAGGCCCGGCGGCCGGGTTAAGCATGGGGAAGCAAGGATTGTCATGCCCTTATGACCTGGACTCCGAGTTCCTCTATCAGGCCTTTTGTCTCATCCGGCAAGGCGGAATCCGTGATCAGGATGTCAACATCCGACAGTTTCGAAATGTGGGCGAAACCGCGCTTCCCGAGCTTGCTGGAATCGCAAAGGACAATTTTCCTCTCCGCCGACTGCATCATCTGCTGGGTCAGTTCCGCCTCCTCCCTTGTCGCACAGGTGATTCCATGAATGACATCAAGGCCGTCAATCCCAAAGAACAATTTGGAACAGAATATGTTCCGCACTGATTGAATTGCATCGTTGCCATAGACGGACAAAGTGTTACTGTACAACATGCCTCCAACCTGCATCACTGAAATACGGTCGTTTTCACCAAGAATTGTCGAGATGTTGACCGCCGTCGTCACGACATTGAGCCGCCCCTTCGGCTTCAGGTTCTCGGCGAAAACCGCGATTGTGGAGCCGGAAGCCATGAGAATGGAATCATTCTCCTCAATGAGTTCAGCGGCAGCCCTTGCGATCTGAAGCTTGGCATCGTAGTTTATCAACTTTTTCTTTCCAAGGCTGATGTCCTTTATCGGAGCGGAAGACGGCATCGCGCTTCCATACGACCGGTGCAGCAAACCTTTTGATTCAAGGTAATTCAAATCTTTTCTAATCGTGGTCTGGGTCACACCGAACCTCTCGGCCAAGACCGAAACCTTGACAAGACCTTGATCGAATATCGAGTCGAGAATTAATTGTCTTCTTTCACGAATTCCTCCCATTATTCCAGAAACAATTTTATCGTTTGTTTATCAAGCGTTAAAAACACGGCTTACTTAGTAATCCTTAAAAAATAACTTGGTAATCTTTGATTGTCTTTTCGGTCTATATGTCTTTCCTCATCAGTCATGTGCCACCGGCACACTCCTTCTTCCAAAAGACATCTATCCTCGAAAATACCGCCAAATCTTTACCAACTTATATTTTAACGCTTACTTAATTCATGACTGCAATATACGTATTTTATTCGATTAATACAATTCACAGGCTTGTATTAGTTTCGTTTCAAGTTTCGAACGAAATATTTTTAGTAAAAATCACAACATTTTTCGCAAATTTATTTTCTAAAACAAAATATTTACATACATTTGCACAAAACAGGAAAACACAATTTAACGGGTAAACCACAAATTATTTGCTATATGAGAGTAATTTTCAAGCATTTTCTCACCACAGTCCTGATTCTCGCGGCGACAGTTTCCTTATCGAAACCTTTGGCGTCAGCCGCAGTGTCGGATCAAGACGGTAAGACCGTAACCGTCAAAGGAACGGTGAAAGGAACTGATGGAGAGCCACAGATCGGCGCCATGGTCTATGTGAAAGGCATAGCGACCACAACCGCGTCGAGCGCGATGACTGACGCGAATGGAGAATATTCACTTTCCGCGCCTTCTGGCGCTGTGCTCGTGGCCAGTCTTCTCGGTTTCAAGGAACAGGAGCAGTCCATAGGCGGAAGAAACGTGGTGAACTTCATTCTGGAGCAGGAAAACACTATCCTTGATGATGCCGTGGTCATCGGCTATGGAACGCAAAGCAAACTGACTCTTACAGGATCCGTGGCCCAGACCTCTGGCCGCGAACTTGTGAAAAACTCCTCGGTCAACATCTCGCAAGGTCTGGCCGGCCGCCTCTCCGGTGTGATTGTCAGCAACCGCACCGGAGAACCTGGAAAGGATGACGCGACCATGTTCATCCGAGGCCGAAGCACTCTTGGAGACAATAGTCCGCTCATCGTGATTGACGGAGTTCCAAGGACGAATGAGGAATTCAGCAGGTTGTCCGGTGACGAGATCGAAAGCGTCAATGTGTTGAAGGACGCGTCAGGAGCCATTTATGGGGCGCGGTCGGCCAACGGTGTCATACTCGTGACAACAAAGAGAGGCAAGTACAACGAAGGGGCCAGTGTCACATTCAACTACGATCTTGGCCTCCAGCAGCCGACACGTCTGGTCCAGATGGCGGACGCCATCCAGTACACAAAGGCATACAACGCCGAACTGGCCATAACAGGAGCGGCTCCGATGTATAACGAGACACAGATCCAACATTACATAGACGGTGACGACCTGATAAACTACCCTAACACGAACTGGTTCGACGAGATCATCAAGCCGGTCTCCGTGCAGCATAAGTATGGCGCGAGCATAAGCGGAGGAGCGGAGAAAGTAGCCTGGTTTCTGGAATTCAACGGTCAGTATCAGGATGGAATCTACCGGAAGAGCGCCACAAAGTACGATCAGTACAATGTCCGTTCAAACATCGATGTCCAAGTAACCAAATCCCTGAAACTCGGACTCAATCTCAACGTGCGCCAACAGCACAAGAACTACTCGGCGTTTCCGTCCGACAGCTATGGCATCTTCTACATCACAACGAGGCTGAAACCTACCGGGGCGGCATATTTCCCAAACGGCTACCTGCGGGGAGGCACCAACCCTGCTGTTCTGGTTCAAGACCTTACCGGTTACGACAGGACCACGATCAACACCATAAACACGACTTTAACGGCGAATTGGGACCTCGGCTCCATCACAAAGGGACTGTCCGTGAGTGGGACGATGGCCTACGATGTGATCGGGAACTTCCAGAAGAACTGGCAGAAGAACTGGCAATACTACACCTATGACGAGGTGACGGAACTCTACGAGGAAAGGACCAATTCTTATTGGAGCACCCCTGTGCTTCATGAGTATCAAAGGAACAGCAACACCTTGACCGTCAATGCCAACATCAACTACGACAGGGACTTCAACGGACACCATGTCAGCGCTTTGGCCGGATTCGAGCAGGCCTCCTACCGTCTGGACTACATGGGCGCGGGAATAAACAAGTATGACTCCGACATCCTTGACGAGTTCTTCGCCGGGTCGGCGGACAAGAATTGGTACAGCATCAAAGGCTATGCGAGAGAGACGGCCAGAAGAAGCTGGTTCGGGAGACTCGGCTACGACTGGAAGAGTCGCTACCTCCTTCAGGTCATCGGACGTTTCGACGGTTCGGAGAACTTCCCTGAGAACAAACGCTGGGGTTTCTTCCCCGGAGTCTCCGCCGGATGGAGAATCTCCGAGGAACCGTTCGTCAAGAAGAACGCGCCTTGGCTGACAAACCTGAAGATACGAGCCTCCTACGGAGAGCAGGGCAACGATCAGATCGATTCGTTCCAGTACATGACAACCTACGGCTACACGTCCGCCTCCTCATACAAACTAAGATTCGATGACAAGGATGTCAACTTCATAATCCCAGGGAAGGTTCCGAACAAGAATGTCACATGGGAAGTGGCCAAGACATGGAACATCGGTCTTGACGGAAGCATAAAGAATGGATTGATAGGATGGGAGCTTGAGTTCTTCAAGACCGAACGTTCGAACATCCTCTGCACCAGAAACGCCTCGATACCTTACTACACAGGTCTTCCGGACAGTCTTCCGGACGAGAACATCGGCATCGTGGACAACAAGGGATTCGAACTTCAGCTGCACCATGAGGGAAAATCGAAGAACGGAGACCTGATCTACCATGCGAGCGGAAACTTCATGTTTGTCCGCAACCGCATAAAATTCATGGACGAGACACCTTGGGGCGAAGGTCATGAATACATGAACCTTACAGGACATCCGATGGGGGCCCAACTTTACTATCAGGTGAAAGGAATCAACCGCACCCAGGAAGACCTTGAGAACAATCCGCAGATGGCCGGAGCCACCCTCGGAGACTTCATGTTCGAGGATCTGGACGGAGACGGGAAGATCACTTCCTATGACAGAAAGAGGTGCGACCTGACTCCTGTGCCCGAGATCGTGTTCGGAGCGAACTTCGACGCCACATGGAGGAACCTCGATTTCTCCCTGCTGCTTCAGGGACAGGCGAGGGCCAGATTCTACTATTCCCCACTCACGGATCCGGTCTCCGGAAACATCGAGAGAGAGGCGGCTCTGAACGCATGGACTCTGGACAACCCGACCGCAAGCCGTCCGAGAATCGGTTCCACGGTCAGCAACGGAGGTGTGAACAGAGTGTCATTCTACTACCGCAACGCAGCCTTCCTTCGACTGAAGAATGTCGAAATCGGTTACACCATTCCAGACAACATCCTGTTCAACAAAATGAAAATAAAGAGTCTGCGCTTCTACATCGCAGGTTACAACCTTCTCACCTTCTCCGGTCTTAAGAATGTGGATCCCGAGACAAGCGATGAATCCTACCAGACCTATCCGCAGATGCGGATCTTCAACACAGGCGTGAAACTTACTTTCTAAATGAAGAGACATGAATACCATGAAAAAGATAACCGTAATACTCGCCGCAGTGATCCTTCTGGTCTCCTGCAACAATGATTTCCTGAACAAGACTCCGCTTGACAAGCTTTCGGAGGACGCTGTGTTCAACAGCACAGCCTTGGCGGAGAGTTACATCAACGCTCTCTACACAGTCCTCCCCGACCCATTCCAGGAAGGAAACATCGGATGCATCACCGACGAGGGTTACTTCCGGTACGGAGGTTCAAGCACAAGATACATCGCGTCCGGCAACATGACCCCGGACAACGTCATGTACAACTACGAAGGCGGTCAGGCACACAGCACAAGAACCACATTCCTGAACATCTGGAACCGCACGTATGAACGCATCTACAGAATGAACTATTTCCTGAATTATGTGGATGAAAAGGGTACGAATATTCCAGAAGACGATGTGAACAGGCTTAAAGGCGAGGTATATTTCCTCCGTGCATGGGCGTACTACAACCTTATTCAGAGATATGCCGGAGTGCCGATCATCACAAAGGCCTACGACCTGACCGACACTTATGATGCGAAAAGGGACAACTTCGATGATTGCGTCAACTTCGTTCTGGAGGATCTTGACAAGGCGGAAGAGCTTCTTCCGGCAAAGGACAAGGCCACGAAAGGCAGGGCGAACAAAGACATCGTTCTGGCACTCAGAAGCCGTCTCACACTGGTAGCCGCATCTCCGCTGTTCAACGACCCGGCCCGTCCGGAAGGTGGAATATTCAGAGGTCAGTACAGCGCCGACAAATGGAAAAGGGCTCTGGATGCCACAAAACGGATAATCGACCGCGCCGATGTGGACGGATCCTATAGATTGGACGACACCTACGACGGAGTGTGGAAGAACACTGACTCACCGGAACTCATCTGGGCCAAGTATTTCATTTCAAGCGCCGATGCCAGCGACAACACGATGAAGAAAGCGCAACTGCTCTATTCTGTGGTTTATTTCAATGGGTGGACAGCGTTCCAGCCAACCCAGGCCATGACCCTCGACTATGAGATGACCAACGGGAAGAAGATCTTCGAGGACGGTTCAGGCTACGATGTCAACCATCCGTTCAAAGGACGTGACCCTCGTTTCTACAAAAGTGTGGCGTCACCGTTCTGCAATTACCCTAACACGGACAACTCCGGCTACCATGACAATGTCCTGGATCTTTCGCTTTACTATGACAATGTCAAGAAATCCGATTTCGACGAAGGTAAGAAAGAGCCTTCCTACAGCGTGAAAGCCAAACATCTTCTGGACGCGACCAGCACAATGGGACTGGAGATGATGAAATGGTACATCCCGACCTCACCGATCACAGAGGCCGAGACCGGCTCCGTGCTTTACCCTTGGTTCAGGCTGGCGGAGATGTACCTGAACTATGCTGAATGTGCCTACATGACCGGGAATGAGGCTCTTTGCCGCCAGTACATCAACAAGGTGCGCTCTCGTTCCGACGTCCGGATGCCGGAAATCAAGGAATCCGGAGAGGCTCTTTGGGACCGTCTGGTAAACGAGCGTAGGGTGGAGCTGGCTTTCGAGGCCATCCGCTATTTCGATGTGAGAAGATGGAAGACGGCGCAGTTCTACGAGAACGTTCCGTTCGCGGGAATGAGAACAATGGTTCTTCGCAATGGATCCCGGAACGACACCATCTACCGTGTGGCACATCCTTACGATGAAAGCCTTACTCACACTTGCTACTATTGGCCGAACTCGGACGAAAGGAAGGACTACGTGAAAGCCAACACAAGGGACATTTTCGAGGAGGCCAGCCAGGATTCAGACGGCGCGGTCCAGGTAAACGGCTCCTGCATCAAGTACCGTTGGCTCGGAAAGGACTACTGGGTTGATTACGGAGACTGCCGTCTCACTGTCAGTCCTACCCAGAAGCATTTCAGGAAAGTGAACGGAGAATGGCCCAACTATCTTATGCCTATTCCTGCGAACGAAATGACAAAGGCCAATGGCACATTAGTACAGAATCCTGGTTATTAATGTATAGCCAATGCGAGTTCGATGAAATTGAATATTAGAATAATAACGGAAGTTGAAGTAATATGAGGATAAAGGCACTTGCAGCGATAGCGTCATCCCTGCTGGCTGTCGCCTGCGGCGGGAACCGCCTGAAGATGAACTATGGTTCGGCTGACATCTCCACGACTCCCCGGGAGCATGTGGTCCTTGCCGGATTCGCCGCAAGGCATGGCCTGTCAGATGGCATACACCAGAGACTTCGTACCCACTGCCTTGTCTTCAAGGACGGTTCCGGTAGGAAGGTATGCGTCATTTCCAATGACCTGATGGAGATTTCTCCAGCTATCACCGACACACTCCGGACATTGGTCTCTGAGCGGTCCGGACTGGACAGAGAACGCATCCTGATTCATAACATCCACACTCATTCCGCACCAAGATCAGGAGGTTCAAGCACTTGGACAGGAGGTACGAACAGAGCGTGGAAGTTCAGAATGATTGATTCTTTGGTGACCAACGCCGTGAGGACAATCACGTCGGACAGGGATTTCACCAGATTCGAGCTTGAGACAGGACGCGCCAGAACAGGAATCAACGGCAACAGATGCGAGAAAGGAGGACCGGTCGATCATGATGTCTATGTGGCAAGGTTCATCAGAGAAGGGAAGCCTATGGTCTCGGTCGTCAATCTGGCGTGCCACCCTGTGTGCATGGGACCCGGCAGCCATGCGTTGTCTTCGGACTATCCGGGAATATGCGGGGAAATACTTTCCAGGCTTTGGGGCGGGGAGGTGTTCCAGCTGACAGGAGCGGCGGGCAACATGGACCCGGAAAGAGGGCCTCAGGACGCCGCCTATGCGGAAGAATGCGGGCAAGCGTTGGCTGATTCCCTTGCCGGAATGTCATTCACGAAGGTAAAGGGAAAAGGGTTGATGCGGTTTGTGAATGAGGCCGTGGACCTTCCATACCAGAAGGATTCGATTACAGCGGAACTGGTCAGACACCACGCTGATTCGCTCGTCAGGACCTCCTCCAAGGTCTCGGCATCTTTCGGAGAGGATGTCAGAAACTGGGAACGCGAGATTCTGGAAAGGTTCAGGAACGGTCCGGTTCCAAACCGGCTACGTTACCACCTGCATGTCTTGGATCTGGACGGCGTGATGTTCTTATTCAGCGACGGAGAGCCTTTCTGCGAGTACCAAATGGACATCCGCAAGGATTTCCCTGACAGGACGATCTTCTTCGCCGGCTACACAAACGGGCAGAATTCCTATCTTCCGTCCGAAAGAGCCTACAAGGTGCGCAAGGGTTATGAATATGAGACCGAGCAGATGCACATCTACATCAAGGCCCCGTACCCTCTCTCCTGTTCCGCTCCGGCTGTCTATCTGGCAGGAGTCAGAAAGATCATAGATGATGCGATCTGTTCAGAGACTGAGGCTCCCGTTAAGGATGCGGCCGGCTACGGAGTGATTCCCGCTCCTGAAACCTTGATTCCGAAACCGGGAGAGTTCACCATAAGCGGAAAGACATCAATCCAAGTCGAAAGCGATGACAGCGGATTCGCCGAGGCCGCGGGGATATTCATCGACAGAATCAGGACTGCCGCCGGGATTGACTTGTACAAAGGAAGCGGCAAAGGTGGACGGATTGTCCTTCGCAAGGTAGAAGGACTTGAAAATGAAGAGTATAAGGTAATAATATCATCAAAAGAGGTTCTTCTGGAGGCGACCACTTCCACGGGTGCGTTCTATGCCTTGCAGACAGTCCTTCAACTGCTTCCTCCGGAAATATATTCACAGAATAAAGTCTTCGGCGTCAGATGGAGCGCGCCATGCTGCGAGATCAGCGACAGACCGGCGTTCGCCTACAGAGGCATGATGCTGGACTGCGGAAGGTACTATTATCCTAAGGAATTCGTGAAGAAGTTCATAGACCTGATGTCGATGCGGAAACTGAACATGTTCCATTGGCATCTGACGGAGGATCAGGGTTGGAGAATTGAGATAAAAAAGTACCCTCGGCTCACCGAAGTGGGATCGAAAAGGCCTTTCACGGCGGACTATGACGGCAAGAACCCTGACGGGAAGCCACAAGGCGGATTCTACACTCAGGAGGACATCAAGGAGATTGTTGAATATGCCAGGCTCAGACATGTGACCGTCATTCCAGAGATAGAGATTCCGGGGCATTCCACAGCTGCTCTGGCGGCATACCCGCAATTGTCATGCGACACGACAAAGACTTATGAAGTGTCCACCTGCTGGGGTGTTAAAGACGATGTATATTGTCCGAGTGAGTTCACGTTCAAATTCCTTGAGGATGTATTCACGGAGATGCTGCCGTTGTTCCCTTCAAGGTACTGGCACATCGGAGGAGACGAATGTCCGCAGAAAGCCTGGAAAGAGAGTTCCGTCTGTCATGACTTGATGAAAGAGAAAGGCATGAAGAGTTACGACGAGATACAGTCTTATTTCGTGAACCGTGTCAGCACATTCCTGAGGAATCATGGAAAGACTGTGATAGGCTGGGACGAGATTCTGGACGGAAGCGCCGTGGACGGGATGATCGCCCAATCGTACAGGGGCCATGCCCCGGCGGCGAAAGGAATCAGGAGAGGACACCAAGTGATCCTCTCACCTGACCGCTGGTGCTATTACAATTACTACCAAGAAGATCCAGAGACGGAACCAAAAGCGCAGCCACTGCTTCTTACTCTTAAGAAAGCCTACAGTTATTTCCCTGTGGTGGATTCCCTTCCGGAACTTAGCGCAAAGTACATCATCGGGGTCGAGGGTTGTGTCTGGGGTGAATATATTCCGGACAGCAGGACGGCAGAGTACTGGGCTTTTCCGAGGACATCCGCGCTGTCGGAGGTGGGATGGACCAAGCGGCAGAACAAGGACTGGCAGTCCTTCAGGGTCAGGATGGAGAAAGAGTTGAAACGCCTTGGGATGTCAGGGGTGAACTGTTCCGAAGCCTTCTGGAATGTGATCTTCGACTACGACAGTGTGAATCTGCCACGGCCGGAGCGGGCGGATCTGATGCTGGACTACCCAGGAGCCGCCATCCGCTACACCACGGACGGTAGCGAGCCGGACATGGACTCAAGAATATTCCTGAGCGCATTCACTCCTGAAAAAGGTACCACGGTGAGGACGCAAGGATTCACCCATGACGGAAAGAAGGTGGGAAAAGAAGTTGAAAAGAAGTTTTGACTATGAATAGATTGATTCTATCGCTGGTCGCGGCGCTCGCTGTCGCATGCACGGACGAAAAACCGGAGAATGATTCCATAAGCGTCATTCCTTGGCCATCGCATGTCCAAGCTGAAGAAGGACATTTCTCCCTCTGGAAAGGCACAGTGGTCCATCTGGAGGAGGACTCCGAGATACAGCGCACCGTAGGTTTCCTCAACGAAAGACTGTCCAAAGTCTCCGGATACACCCTGAAGACCAAGCCGATGGACCTGACCGAGACAGAAGGAATCTTTTTCCTGAACACCGGACTCAAGACGGAGGCATACTCTCTCCGGATCGAAAGCGGCAGGATTGTCATCGAATATGGCGACGGAGCCGGAGCGTTCTACGGACTTCAGACCCTGTTCCAGTTATTTCCTCAGGAGATATTCTCCAGTGAAAAAAGCGGAAGGAAGCGTTGGGATATTCCTTGCTGCGTGATAGAGGACTCACCGAGGTTCAGTTATCGTGGAATGCATCTGGACTGCTGCCTGCATTACTTCGACATCGACTTCCTGAAAAGGTACATCGACTTGATGGCGCTGCACAAGGTGAACAGGTTCCATTGGCACCTTACCGAGGATCAAGGTTGGCGTCTGGAGATAAAGAAATACCCGTTGCTGACAGAGAAAGGACAGTGGAGGAAAGAGACCGTCATAGGCTCTTTGGCTTCTGGAATCTACGACGGAAAGCCCTACGGAGGGTATTACACACAGGAACAGGTCAGTGATCTTGTGGAATATGCCGCGCAAAGGTATGTCACCATCATCCCGGAGATAGAGATGCCAGGACACGCTCTCGCGGCAATAGCATGCTATCCATCACTCAGTTGCGGGCTGGACAGCACATACGAGACGGCCACACGGTGGGGAGTGTTCCGTCAGGTATATTGCCCCAAAGAAGAGACTTTTGAGTTTCTTCAGGACGTGTTGGATGAGGTCATGGATTTGTTCCCGTCAAAGCTGATACACATCGGAGGGGATGAATGTCCCAAGGCAAGCTGGAAAGAATGTCCGCATTGCCAGGCTCTGATAAAGCGCCTTGGACTCAAGGACGAATTTGAGTTGCAGAGCTGGTTCATCCAAAGGATCGGGAAATATGTGAACTCAAAGGGACGGGAGATCATCGGATGGGACGAGATTCTTCAAGGCGGACTTGCTCCCGGAGCGAAAGTGATGTCATGGCTGGGAGAGGAAGGTGGAGTCAAGGCCGCCAGAATGCACCATGAGGCGGTGATGGCGCCACATCCGAAATACTATCTGGACTATTGGCAGGGAGACCCGGACAGCGAGCATCTTGCCATGGGCGGACCGACAATGCTGAGAACAGTGTATGACTACGATCCGGTTCCGGAAGTCCTCACCAATGACGAGGGCAGGTACGTAACAGGAGTGGAGGGCTGCGTCTGGACTGAATATATGCCGACTCCAGAAAGGGTGGAATACATGGCGTGGCCAAGGATGTGCGCGATCGCGGAAAGCGGCTGGAGCGAGGCTGACAAAGACTGGGACTTCTTCACCAGACGGCTCGAACGTCATTTCAGGGTACTCGACTTGCTGGGTGTCAAGGCTTGCCGGAACTTTTTCTGTCCATACATAGAATTTCATCCGGACACCGCACACGACAAAGTGGTCACAATCAGCGCCGACCTTCCTGACTCCGAGATCCGGTACACGCTTGATGGAAGCGAGCCGGGGCCACAGTCGCCGCTGTACTCCGTACCATTTGTGATCAACAGATCCCAGACAGTAAAAGCCGTCCTTGTCAGGGACGGGAGAATCATGGGGGAATCAAAGACCAAGAAATATTAATAAAATTTGATGATCATGACATTAAGACTCACCGAGCAGCCGTCGCTGCATGACAATCTTGAGAAAAAAAGCGTGGCCGAGCTGCTGCGTGAAATCAATGAGGAGGACAAGAAGGTTCCTCTTGCGATCGAAAAGGTGCTTCCTGACCTTGAGAGACTGGTAAGCGCGATAGAGCGCCAGATCAGGAACGGAGGCCGGATGTTCTACTGCGGAGCCGGCACCGGAGGCAAGCTGGCCGTCCTGGACATGCTGGAGATTCCGAACACCTACGGAGTGTCTCCGGAAATGATACAATGTGTTCTTGCCGGAGGTGTGGAGAATCTGGTGCTTGATCTTGAGGAGAAGGAAGACGATGTGGAGGAAGGTTGGAAGACCCTTCTTGAAAAGAACATCTCTCCGGCGGACATTGTCGTGGGAATCTCGGCCAGCGGGAACACACCGTATGTGTTGGCGACACTGAAAGCATGTCACGAGCATGGAATCCCGACAGGCTCGTTCGTGAACAATCCAGGTTCCCCCATCTCAAAATACGCTGACTATCCGGTGGAGGTGCTCTCTGGCCCGGAATTCATCACCGGGAGCACCAGAATGAAGTCCGGAACCTCTCAGAAACTTATCTGTGACATGATCAGTACGACCGTGATGTGTCGGCTCGGACGTGTCGAGGGCAACAGGATGATTCACGCGCATCTGATCAACAACAAGGTTGTGGACAGGCTAACCCGCACGATGGTCGAGCGTAATCCATCATTGGAATATGACACCTGCGAGACCGCGATCAGAAAATACGGAGGGCTTACGGAAGCGGAAGCCGGGCTACTCAAGGCAGGGATCCTGAAGAAAGAACCAACGGAAGTCAATTAACATATGGAATACAGCATAATGATTTCATTCTTGATCACAGCTCTGTTTGTCAGCGGAGGATGCGACAAGTCCGAAAATGGGAAGGACGATGTCAACGCTTTCAAAGGAGTGGTGATCAACGAGATAGCCGCCCATGACCAGACAACAGATGCTGAATCATGGGTGGAGATCCTCAACACAGGAGCGGAAAGTGTCGATGTCTCAGGGTTGGGGTTGTTCCTGACCGATCAGTACTTTTCCTGCAAATGCCTCTACACCGCCCCGGCAGGCACAGTGCTGGAGTCTGGAGAGAGACTTGTGCTGTCAACGGAAAACGGGACACTGGCCACAGGAATCGCCTCGGATTCGGAGTTCGAGTTGAAACTCGCCAGAAAAGCATCAGGGAAAGCGGTTGATGGTTTCGTAAGGAGCGAAGCGTTCGGGAGTCCAAAGGTCCAGACCGACAGAGGAAGCTACCAGAGAATCCCGGACGGAGGAACGCGGTGGAGGAATCTTACATATTCAAGCAAAGCCACGGAGAATGTCATTTTCGATCTGGAACAGACACGTCATTTCGCTTTTTGGGCATGGAAGGCGCATCTGCCAAGCCTTATGGCCGATGACCATGCGATGATGAAGACTCTGAAAGCCAAAGGTTATGACCATATAATCCTGAACTACGCGGCTTTCCATCCGTCCTCAAGGAAGACCACAACAGAGTTCATCGAGGCCGCGGAACGGCTCGGAATCACAGTACACGCATGGATCCAATGCTTCCACAATTCCTCTGGATGGATCAACCCGATTGACGATGAGAACAATCGGTACAAGGATGAAATCTTCGAGGAAATCTCCGGAAACGCCAAAGAATATATTGAGGATTACGGAGTGAAAGGCATTCATCTGGACTACATACGGTTCGGCGGAACCGCCTACAAACACAATCCTTCAGCCGAGGTGAACGCTGTGGGAGCCGTGACCAGATGCTGCCGGGAACTGCGTGAGCTGTGCGACAGTTATGACGAGGGTCTTGTCACATCAGCGGCCCTGATGCCTGACGACAACGAATCGCACTACTACTATGGACAGGATCAGAATGAGATGGGAAAATACATTCACATCCTCATGCCGATGATCTACCGGTACTCCTACGGCTACAATGACGAGGCCTGCCGCAGGGCGGCAAAAAAATTCGCCGACAACACCGGCGGCGCCGAATGCTGGGCGGGATTGACCACCTATAAAGGAGATGACAGCAAGGTTTACCCAATGGACGAGGATGGGATCCTTAAGGACTGTGAAGTCTTCAGAGGCAGTGGAGCCAAAGGACTTGTACTCTTCCGCTACGGCCTTGGCAAATTCCCTGACCTTAATGAGTTTTTTAACAAATAACACTAATAATCAAAGCATTATGAAAAAGATTTGGATTTACATGATTTCCTTGGCCATCTTCGCGGGGCTGTTTTCAGCCTGCAAGAAGGACAGCAAGGACAATGAGCCTGACGTGAAGCCGGTCGCGACCGTCTCACAACAGGATCTGACCGGCGCTTTCGCGTCATTGTATTCGGAATGGGAGAAAACCACGACCATCCCGTCCTCGCTCGATGTGGCAGGCAAGAGCCTGACCCAGCCTCAATACCAGCAGGCTCTCTGCGCTTTGGTCGTGAACCTCACTTCCGGCAAGACCTCCGGAGACATCGACGTGCTTAACTACAAGCCAGCCGATCATCCTGAAAGGGACAGCTACGACGCGGAGACAATCGCAGTCACCGGTGAGGAAAGCGTCGCGACAGTCGCAACAAAGATGCTGCAGGCCATGAAAGAGAAAGGACAGGTTCCCAACCAGACCCTGTTCACCAGAAACGGCCAGGCCATCGCCTTCTCCACCAACCGTGCGACCGTGACTCTCGCAAGGACGGTGGCAGCCTACAAGAGCGACGGAAAGCTTCCGTCCTCCGTGTCCACTGAATATCTCTCCGCCTCTGCCACGCTCAGGGGATTCGCCGAGCAGCTTGTGTCATACCTTGACGTGTGGCAAAAGACCGTCGGAACGGTCAGCGCAGACGGCAGTCACTGCTCCGACAACAACAGCGCATGGGAGAACGTGCACTTCATCCCGATTCCTTACAGCGGAGGCTACTCTGACGGAAAGGATCAGTACGACCCTAAGTACCAGCCGTACCACACGATCACTGTGGCCGGCACTGAATATACAGCCGCGCAGTGTTTCGTGATCGCCGCCAAAGGGTTCCTTGATCTTGTGACCAAGGAAGGATCAGCCATGAAGCAGACAGAAAGGAACACTCCTGTCCACAATCTTGGAAACGGGAAAGGTCTCAGCGAAAAGATTCCGCTCGCGGACGAATGGGCGACATGGGGATCATATCCTTGGTACGAGAAATCCGATGAGCCTTGCGGGGTCATCAACTTCTCGGACAATGTGCCTTGTGACCTTGGCTTCATGGTCAGAACTCTTCCTTGGTTCCTGAAGAGAGCCCAGGACCTGGGTTGCATCGGCAACTTCCTGAACTACGACGAGGATCCTGACGGCTCGCTCGTCATGCCTCCTTACCGCGGAATCATCTCCCCGATGAGGACGTTCCTCATCATGTGCAGATTCTACAAGCATCTGCTGGACAACGGAATCACAGAGAATGTCTATGACGCAGTGAAGGACATCAAACTTGACTACGACTTCTACGGAATCGAAATGCCAGACATCGAACTCAATACCAAGGAGGTGACGGCAAAGGCCGAAGGAGAGACGGTTGAGGCTCAGTTTGTCGCCAAGAAAGCATGGACAGCCACTGCAGACGCTGACTGGATCACCGTAAGCCCGGCTTCTGGCGAGACCGCATCTCCGGCAAAGATCCAGATCACGGTCAAGGCCAACACCGGCGAGGCCCGGGAAGGTTCCGTCACCATCAAGGGAGGAAATGTCAAGGACGGTCTTGCCGTCAAGGTGAAACAGGCGGCCTATGTCCCTCCGACAGGAACTACAATCAAGGATTTCGCGGAACAATACGTGACACTGATCGACATCTGGGAAAAGACCACCGGAACCATCAACATGATAACAGGAGAGACTCCGGCGGAGACAGGAGGTGAGTACGAAGAGTTCAACGTTCAGAACGCCCACTATATTCCTTCCACCACCAAGATAACGGTAGGTGGCAAGGACTACAACACCGCCGATGTCTTTGAGCTTGCGATGAGGTGTCACCTTCTGCTCAGGGGCTATGACGGAAACCAGACTGGTAAGAACGGTGCGGGAAACATCCCGCAGATCAGCGCCCAGGTAAAGATGTCCGAGACAGAATTGCCTCAGACACATGATTTCACGTGGGGAAGCAGCCCTTACAATGAGACAAAGAACAACGGCGGACATCTTGTTATGGGTTCCGACGAGAACGGGAAGCACTGCCAGGTAAAGATTGACTGGCTTGACAATTTCGCTATGAGAAATGTCAATTTCGCATTCGGCAACGATAACGCGATCTCCAATCTCAGCGGTTATGTCGGCAGGCTTGACGGCTATTATGGATGTGCCTGCTCGATGAGGGCGCTGATCACCTACGCTTTCTTTTTCCAGTACATGCTTGACAACAAACTGGAAGACGCCAAAGGCATAAGCGCCGACCAGATTTTCAGAACCGAGCTGTTCGGAGACGAGAAATAGTTTATTCATCCGGGCATAGGAGCCTGACCGCTCCTATGCCTGCCAATCAAACACATAAACAATGAAAAAGACTCTTATTCAGGCGCTTTTCTGCCTTGTCACTCTTATGTGCGGTGCCTGCACAGGGCAAAGCAAGGATGACGGCGGAAAGGACACACCCAAGGAATTCATACCGACATCATGGAACGGGGAGTTCCTGAAAGCCATATCAGACGCCTATGAAACCTTCTCCGAGACGGACGAGATGCCAGTTTCCGTCAATGTGGAAGGCATCACATACTCACAAGCCAAGTATTTCTCCGCCGCATGCGGCATCCTGGATTTAATAGAGGCTTATCCCGACACCTGGCAGGAGAGACCGGATGTGGAGATCCCGAAATATTCAGCGGGCGGTGTCATGCAGTGGAACACTTTCGAACAGGATGAGATCTCCCTCGACGCGGTGAAATGGATGATCGGGAGAATGCGGGAATATGCCTCCGGCAAGGGGATGTATCCGAACTATTGCAGTTTCGGCACAAGGACATGGAAAGACGACAGAAGCGGAGACTCCACGGTGGAACTCAACTACAAGTCTGACAAAGAGGAATATGTCGGGAATATTGTCTTTCGTCAGGCTCTGGTGGTCATGAGCAGGATCATGAACCACTACAAAAACAACCTGATGCTTCCAGAGAAGACATCCTCGTGGTGGTCGGGCTTTCTTGGAAGCACCTCTAACTGTCCTGTTGACGACCCGCTCGTCTTGTCCACCATGAAAGAGGCGATCTCCGGCAAGGTAACGGCCAGGGAAAAAGCCGAAGCCATATTCACTTATGCCAGAGATAATTGGACTTGGGAAGACTATTACAACACCAAAAAGGGGGCAGTCGGAACCATCAACGCCAAAGGAGGCAACTGTTGCGACATGGCTCACGCGATCATCGCAATGAGCCGCGCCGCAGGTCTGCCGGCAAGGTATATTCATGGTCAATGCTATTTCTCCAAATCTGTCATCGGACATGTCATTCCTGAGATTTTCGTGGACGGGGAATGGTTCATCTGTGATGCCACCAACAAGAACTCGGCTTTCGGACGCCCTGTCTGGAAAGGCATGCAGACATTCAATGGACTGTACAACGAACTGCCATTCTAATAACACGGATTAATCAGACAATGAATAATAGATACGCTCTGCCCTTGGCGATAATCGGGCTGATGTTCTTCATCGTGGGATTCGCCATCGGGATAAACAGTTACCTGGTTCCGCTGTTGCAGTCCACCCTGGAGGTGTCCTCGGGAGAATCCTACATGCTTATAGCCTCTACCTTCTGCGCCTTCATGTTCTTCAGTTATCCGGCCGCCAAGGTCATCGGAAAGATCGGCTACAAGAAGACAATGTCCCTGTCGTTCTTTCTGTTCGCCCTTGCCTTCATTCTTTTCTTACCCTCGGCCAAAACAGGCAGCCTTTGGTTGTTCCTCTTCGCTTCGTTCCTCAGCGGCATAGCGAACACTGTCCTTCAAGCGGCAATCAACCCTTATGTGACAATCCTCGGGCCAATGGAGAGCGGAGCGCGTAGAATGAGTTTAATGGGGATATGCAATTCGCTCGCTTGGGCCGCGGCACCGGTGTTTCTGGCGACAGTGATCGGCAAGAACCTGGATGAGGCGGTTTTGACGGATGTTACAAAACCATTCCAGATCATCATCGGAATATTCCTTGCACTTGGTGTTCTGGTCATCTTCGCGCCTCTGGAGGAGGTGAAGGCGGCCGGAGAGGACGAGGATGACGCGGCTGACTGTCCTTATGCTGCGGGAAAGACATCCGTCTGGCAGTTCCCGCATCTGATTCTTGGCGCAGTGGCGATGTTTTTCTACACCGGGGTCGAGACTCTGGCTCTTTCGTCGGTGGTCGATTACGCCAACTATCTTCACCTTCCGGATCCGCAGGTCTATGCCCTTTGGCCAAGCATCGGGATGGCCGTCGGCTATGTTCTTGGAATTTTGTTCATCCCTAAGTTCGTCTCCCAGGTCCAGGCGCTCAGAATCTGCTGCTGGGTCGCTGTCTCGGGATCGCTACTGATTGTCCTGACCCCTCCGAATGTCTCCATCTGGTGCGTGGCCTTCATTGCACTGGCATGCTCCCTGATGAACCCCGCCATCTGGCCACTCGCTATCACCGACCTTGGGCGTTTCACCAAAGTCGGATCGTCTCTTGTGGTGGCCTCATTCGGAGGAGGAGCTTTGATTCCTCTCATCTTCGGCTTCCTTAAAGACGGCATCGGCAATCAGGCCGCCTATTGGATTTGTCTGCCTTGTTATCTGTTCATATTCTACTATGCCTACATCGGCTACAAAATCAGAAAATAACTAAATCATAAGAAATATCATGATACTTATAGCGGATTCAGGATCCACAAAAACCGACTGGGCGTGCACAAGTGAGAACGGAGGGAATGTCATTCGTTTCAAGAGCCTTGGCTACAATCCGAATTACATCTCAGGAGAGGAAATCCGGAATGACATCCTCGCCAACCTGCCCGCCGGATTCCCTGTCAAAGACGTAAAGGAAGTCTATTTCTACGGGGCAGGAGTCAGCGAACTTGAGTACGGATTCATGCAGGATGTACTCAAGAGCGTGTTCGTGGCTGCAGAGACAGTGTTCGTCGCAATGGATCTGCTCGGGGCCGCCAGAGCGCTTCTCGGTCAAGAGTCCGGATTCGCTGCCATCCTCGGGACAGGTTGTAACACCTGCTTGTACAACGGTGAGGAAGTGACACTCAACATCGACTCCCTTGGTTTCATTCTTGGGGACGAAGGCAGTGGCGGCTACATAGGAAAAACCCTGCTGAGGGACTATATGAGGGGGAATATGCCTCCGGAAGTATTTGCGGAGGTCAAACCCTTGGTAGGCAAGTCAGTGGACGAAATCATCGAGCAGGTTTACCAGAAGCCGAAAGCCAATCGTTACTGTGCCCAGTTCTGCAAATGGGTCGGAGATCACCGGCACTCGCATCCCTATTACCACGACCTCATGTTAGGAGCGTTCCGTGATTTTTTCAGAAATATAGTGAGTCTCTACCCTGACTACAGAAAGTACAAGTTCAACTGTGTGGGTTCAGTGGCATTTCACTATTCTGATCTACTAGGCCAGACCGCGGAGGAATTCGGAATGAAGATGGGCGACATCATCAAAGCTCCAATCGATGGTCTGATAGAGTTCCACAAACCACAGGCACGGTGATGTGCCTCTGGTACGGCTTTGTCAAGGGCTTACGTGGCTGACCCTATCTTCGAAAGCGAGGGTTAGCCACGCAAATATGCCCTCATCCCTCTCAAAGCCACTCATCCGTGTCTGGGAAATGGCCAGTCGCCGAGCTTGCCGAAGCGACCAGACAAATCTGAGGATGGGGTATATACAAAAAAAATGAGCGTCGACGCATCGCGCGTGGACTCTCACTCTAACCACATAATTAATAACACTAAAACTAATAACCAATAGGTTGATCGGGGAGAGAACCTCCTTGCTCAACCCGAGTACAAAGATACAGCTTTTTTTGATACTTGCAAACATTTTTTAATATTTTTTTGCAAAAATTTACGAATATACAGACTTAACCGTTTTATTTCCAACCCTATAAACAATAAGGGAAATTTTAATCAGTTTTAATAGACACATGATACACGGCATGAAATGCACATCGCACTTAAAATCTCACAATCTAAAACGTTTCTCCTTACGATTCGTAACCAGAATGTAACATATCTTACATTCCGACACAGGCTAAAGTGGCGACACTGATACGGACAGGAGGCGGAAAAACCGTCCGCAACGCCTTCTGGCAAGAACGAAGCGTCGCCCCGGTCGTGAAAACATCATCCACAAGAAGGATGTGTGAATATTCAGGGAAGGCTCTCATCCGCCTGACCTGAAACGCCCCAGTCACATTGCGGGCCTTTCCCTCAACCGAGAGTTTTGTCTGTGTACGGGTTCTGCGGGATCGGTAAAGGATGTCGGTGCGCATCTCCGCCCCGAGAAAACTTGCCAGAACCTCGGCTATGATCTCAGCTTGATTATGTCCTCGGGGCCAAAGCCGGGTCCAATGCAAGGGCACAGGAATCACGGCACCCACATCTGAGTAAATCGGTGACGCGGCCATCTCACGGCCCAGCATCGAGGCGAAATAACGGCCGGCGGCATAGTCGGAATGATATTTCAGCCTCTGGGTGATCAGCCTGTAGCCGGTCTGGGAGCGGTAAAAGAACAGGGCGGTGGCGTAGGAATATTCCTCAAAAACGCAGGTCGCGTCCAAATCGAGCTGAATCAAGGAGTTGAACCTGTCGGCAAGTTGGTTGTGCGGCATATTCGAGAAATATGTCCGCGGCAGATCGGCAAGGCATCCGATGCAGAGATGGCGTTCGCGCAGGGCAAGAGGTCGTCCGCAGACAATGCACTCGCGTGGCATGATGAGATCGCCAAGGGCGGTGAGGACATCATAAAAAGTAACGTTTCTTATCATAGTTTACAGTTCATATTCCGCAATTATAGGGAACAAAAACGTAAATTTTGATAAGAAACGTAAAAAGTTCGGGTTTTACCCCCCTATTCATGTCGCTTCGACAGGCTCGGCGACCACGAAAAGCGGTCATCGGTACTGAGTGAACATCCATTCGGTCGCTGAGCCTGTCGAAGCGACTTTACCTACAAAGAAACTTCATCACTCCTGACCAAGAGTCTTGACCGGATTCTCGGTGGCGGCGGCGTAGGTCTGGCCGACAACGGAGATGAACGAAATCAGGAGTGAGATCAAGGCTGCGAGGACAATCGCCCACCAAGGGTAAGTGATCTTCGTGTAGAATCCTTGGAGATAATAGGTTATGCCCCACACGGCGAACGGAACGGCAAGCACGACGGCGACAAGGCTCATGATCATGAACGACTTGGACAATGTCCATACGGCCGAGTTGACTTCCGCGCCGAAAACTTTGCGGACAGCGATCTGGCGGCTCTGCTGCTCAGTGAAATAGAGCGACATAGCAAACAGGCCGAGAGCCGAGATCAGGATGGCCATGACCATGAAGGAAATCACAAGCAGCATCGTGTTCTTGGTGCCCTTCAGATCATCTACCAGTTTCTCGTCCAGATAGTAAGCCTCCATCTCCACAGGAACGCCTGTGGTCTCCTTCGCAAACTCTTTGCAGACATTCCTGACCGCGGCCATAGCCTCGGAGCGATCACCCGTTATCTTAAGAAGCTGAATGAAGGCATAATCATAATTCTCGTCGATAATCCTTATGGAATTACGCTCGTTCTCCATCGGCTCGAACAGAGCGTTGTTGGCGCGGAAATCCGGAATGACGCCACAGATTTCATATTCACCATTGGTGTAGCTTCCGCCAGCGTAAGGATGCTCCGCCGTCACACCGAGGGTTCTCTTTGAAGTCTCAGTCAAAAGCACTTTTGGCGAAGAGAGTTCGCTGTACTTTTCCAAGACCTTGATTCCCAGAATACTAAGCGAAGTCGTGTCCAACTGGGCCATACGCATCCAGCCTATCAACTGATTGTTCTCATCGTGAAGGCCATTCGCTCCGCAGGATATCGGAGAGGTAATTCCAAGTCCCACGTCAACCACCTGAGGCAAAGCCTTTAACCTGTCGCGGAGCGCTTCCTGAGGCCCTCTCCTATAGCCTACATATTGGGAAGTGACCTGAATGACATCCTTTGTCTCGTAGCCCACCGGAAGGTTCACGAGATAGTTCACCTGCGCTGTCATCACGATGGCCATAGTGATAAGGATGGTGCTGAACACGGTTTGAAGAACGATGAACACCTTGCCGAAAATCATCTTGTTCTTGAAACGGAACTCCCCTTTCACGACATCGATCGGTTTGAAGCGTGAGACAAGCATCGCTGGGAGCAGCGCCGAAACCACGGAGATGACAACCAACGCCAGAACAGCCCAAAGCACGGTGCTAAAGTCAGGTGTCAGCACAATGTCGGCGTTCAAAATCCTGTCAAAGAGCGGTTTGAATGAATATGCCAGCAGACAGCCCACTGCGAAACACCCGACCGTGAAGGCGAATGACTCGGCGATGTACCTCGCCACTATATTCCTTGAGCTTTCGCCAAGCAGCCGTCTGGTGGCCATTTCCTTGGCGCGCTTTCCCGTCTGCGCGACAGTCAGATTGATGTAATTGAATATGGCGGAGACCAGCAGCACCAGAGCCACAATGAATAGTAACCCAACCTGTTTTTTGTCACCCGTTCTTATGCAACTATAGGACTTCAAATCCGAAAAATAGACCTTGTCCAGTCTCGTCACGCTTGCCCCCCACAAAAAGGCGTTATCGGAATTGTCAGCCTTATAGAAATTCCAGTACCCGAGATACTTTTTAAGAAGATCATCACGCACCTTTTCCACATCAGTTCCTTCGTCAAGCCGGACAATCGGAATAGTGTTGCCGAAATTGTCCATCCACGCAAACCGCTTCTGAGCACATTTGATGCTTGTGAACAGATCATATTGCTTGAACACATCGGTCGGCCCGAAATCCTCAACGACTCCGATTACAGTCCACTGATCTTTACCTGCGCTCAATGTCCTGCCTATAGGATCCTCATTTCCAAACACTTTCTTGGCGAACGACTCGGACAGAATCACCTCGTCCTCGTTCTCCAGAACCCTGTCCTTCGGGCAACCGGCAAGGCGGTAGTCAAAGAGATTGAAGAAATTAGTGTCTATCGAAGCCTCTGCCGCCTTATAATAGTCATCGCCGACCATAATGTCGACATCTCCCCCATCGCAGATTTTAGTCCACGACTTGATCTCCGGAATAGACGGGAAAAACTCATCGGAAGTTCCGAGCGTCATTCCGAAAGAGTCGCCGGCACCGACAACATACAGCTGCTTGGAAAGCGGCTGCTTAGCTCCGACACTGAACTCCGTCCTGGCATACGAAGCCAGCAGAATGACAAATCCCAATGCCACCGAAAGTCCGAAAACCTCGATGAAGGTGTAAAGCTTGTTCCTCGACAGGAACTTCAGATACGTGCTTGACATATTATCTCCAATAATTAATCTCAAAAACAGCTTCTCATTTTCCGGCAAACCCTCGGCAACTTATCGCCGTCTCTTCCCAGAAACGACACTTTCGCCGAACAGAGTTCATGCCAAACCATACAACTAATTATTTGTTAATATTTTAGCGATTAACCATTTTTCTAAAAGTGTAAAGAAATTTAACACCCACTGTAAAGAAACTTTACACTTTCACCAGTCACTTAACAATCTCAGTGACCGCAAACTCAGTCGTAAACCAGATTTTCCAATCAGAGAGTTTTGTACTCCAGAAAGGTCTCAACTGCCCAAAACCCACGATTCAAGGCGTTGGTACAGACGGCCTTTTCCTGTACCAAATCCATGATTCAATGCAGTTGGTACACCAGAAAGCCTTTTCCTGTACCAAATCCACGATTCAATGCAGTTGGTACACCAGACGGTCTTTTCCTGTACCAAATCCATGATTCAATGCAGTTGGTACACCAGACGGCCTTTTCCTGTACAAACTCCACGATTCAAGGCGATTGGTACACCAGACGGCCTTCCCTGTACAAACTCCACGATTCAAGGCGGTTGGTACACCAGACGGCCTTTTCCTGTACAAAACCCACGATTCAAGGCGATTGGTACACTAGATGGCCTTTTCCTGTACAAACTCCACGATTCAAAGCGGTTGGTACACCAGAAAGCCTTTTCCTATACCAACTCCAATCATCAAATTGAGTAAGCGTTAAAAATATGTCGAATGCGGAAGATTGAGACTGAGCTGGGAGTCAGCGTCGGAACGGGTTTTCTCGTAAGCGATGACGGTGTCGAGATCCGGATTGATCATCAGATCCAGATTCCAGATCATGAGGCGGTCACCGGTCACGACTTCCTTGAAACAGTCAGTTATGCCGACAATGGCCGGAATGCCGATGCCTTTAGCAAGGACACAGACCTGACCGTCAATGTCTTCCTCTTGAGTGACAATTCCTACCACGTTGCGGAAATCAATCAGCGTGGAGTCTGACAGTGACAACCGCTCGGCAACAAGGACGCTGCCGGGCGGAATGTCCTCGAACGGATTCCTTTGCCCGCAGTCCTTGACCACGAACGCACGGCCTTTCGCAAAGCCACGGACACCCGTTCCACGCACTGTCATATTCCTAATACATATCTTGCGGCAGACAATCACCAGTGGCACCGATCATATTCAAAAGTAATTGTCCGCCGACGAAAAAATCTAATTCCTCTCCTTTGTCAGGTCCCAAGCGGCGCCGGGAGCGAAGACAGACTCCACAAGCTGATCGTAGAACATTCCCCTCTTCGCAAGGTCAAGCACATTGAAGCGGAAACGCATCAGCTGAACCTTAGGGAACATATTTTTAAGCATCTCGCGGGTCACTCCGATCATCGAAGGATCGTACGGCGCGCCGGCCTTCTTCATCAGATCCTGCATCTTGGCGAATGAATATACCTGTCCCTGAAGCTTCTTCTTGAGTTCCGGCCAGCCTTCCTTCACCTTTGTCAGCTGGACACGGACAGTCTCGGCATCGTCATATTTCTTGGTGATCTCGGTATAGCCAAGCTCCGGCGCAGGGAAATTCTTGAATATCTCAAGCGCCCTCTTCTGCTCCTGCTCAAGCGTAGGCCAAGCCTTGACGCAAGCGTCAACATCAATCTTGGAGAGGTCCATCTTGAACAGCTCATCGAACACGGCGCACATCGTCAGCGTGCCGATGGCCACCTGAAATCCGTGAGACTGAAGCTTGCCGTTGAAACGATGATGTGTCATGTCAAGAATATGGCTGAACAAGTGATCGCAGCAAGAAGCAGGACGGCTGGACTGTGCGGCCTGCATCGCTATTCCACTGAGAGTCAAGCCCTCGAACAGATCGGCAACGGCCTGTTTGTCACCCTTGGCCACACCCTCCGGGTCAGCCAGAAGGTCATCAAGATAGTCCTGAAGCACGTGCCAGGCATCCGGCTTGATCGGTTCCGTGCCCATCAGGTCGGCGATCATCCACTCGGCTCCGGCAGGAACCTTTGCGGCAAGATCGGCGTAACCGGCGGCGGTCATCACCTTCGGGGCGGAGGCGATCACGTCAATGTCCGCGATGATCACCTTTGGAGCCGGGCAGGAGAATGTCTGCTTGGAGTTATGGTAGGAAATCGAGGCACCGAACGACGAGAAACCGTCCACGGAAGCCGCCGTCGGCAATGTCAGGTAGGACTGGCCGTAGTGATGCGAGGCAAGTTTGCAAAGGTCGTTGATGACTCCTGAGCCCACGGATATGGTGACATATTCAGCCTCGGAAGACGGTCTGAACGCCTTCTCCGCATCCGGTTCCACATATTCAGGATCATTCTCGATGGCCTTGGCGGCGGAGAAGTCTCCGGCGATGATGTGGTCAACCATATCGACGTACCTCCAGTCGGCGTGGAACTCCTTCGTCTCGATGACATATTTATCCGTGTGGACACCCGCGGCCACAAACTCATCGTACACCTTCTGGCCAAGAACCTTCCAAGTGTTAAGGTCTGCCACCACAACGGCAGCCTTGCTTTCAGGGAACCACTTCTTGAACTCCTCGGGAGCCAGTGAGCTGACTCCGCAGCCCATCTCGAACACCTTGGTGTCGGTGGCGACAGTCAAGGCTTTGGCAATTCTTTCTTTTGAATTCATTATCAATGTTCTTTTAAGTAATTCTAAATAACACGCAGCACCTTTGCCAAATACATAGTGGCTGGATGTCCGCGGATCGGCAAAGTTTTTTTGTCGGCATAAAGTTACAAAAAATCTTTCGTAACTTAGCGACTATGAAAAAGTACATCTCAACCCTATTGGCCCTGCTGGCCGTCCCGATGATGATGGCGGCGCAGGAAAAAAGCCTCCACCAGCTCCAGCAAGAGTTTGTTGACCTGAGGCTCGGAATGTTTGTTCACTTCGGTCTCCCGACCTACCAGACAGCCGACTGGACCGATCCTGACCTTAGTCCGGAGGTGTTCAACCCGGTCAAGCTGGACACTGACCAATGGGTCAAGGCAGCCCAGAGCGCAGGGATGAAATTCATCTGCGTCTCCGTCAAGCACCACAGCGGCTTCTGCATGTGGGACACCAAGACCACGGACTACAGCGTGATGAGCTCGCCTCTTCACCGGGATGTGCTTCGTGAGCTCGTCAATTCCGTCCACAAGGCCGGGATGCAGATAATGTTCCACTTCTCGATCCTGGACACCCATCACCGTATCCGCCCGACCCTGCCGTTCACCCCGGAGAAAATCAACCTGCTCAAAAGCCAGGTGCGCGAACTTCTCACTGAATACGGCCCGGTCAACACCATAATGTTCGATGGATGGGACGCTCCGTGGGGCAGGATTTCATATTCAGATGTCTCATTCCCGGAGTTTTATCATCTCATCAAGAGCATCCAGCCAAACTGCCTGGTGATGGATCTGAACGGGGCGAAGTACCCGTCCGAGGCTCTGTTCTACTCCGACATCCGCTGCTACGAGCAGGGCGCCGGTCAGAAAATATCCCCGGAAACCAACCAGCTCCCGGCGATGGCCTGCTATCCTTTGCAGAAAACCTGGTTCTGGAAGACCGAGTTCCCTTCTTCGCCTCTGAAAGACGTGGACGAGATCGTGAAGGGCAACATCATCCCGTACAACAACGCCTACTGCACCTACATCCTGAACTCCGCCCCGAACCGTGACGGCCTGATGGATCAGAATTGCATCGACGCGTTGAAGCGCATAGGCAAGATTTGGAAGAACACCGGCCACATCGTGGACGTGGCCGAGACAATGGAGCCGATCACCGACATCAACATCGCCATCGGCAAGCCGTGCGACTCATCCTGGTCCGACGACATGGACATCATGGACTTCGCCAACGACGACAACTTCCGCACCTGCTGGGTCTCCAGCCCCGAAGTCAAAGAGCCGTTCTGGAAAGTCGAGCTCGACCCAGGCTCCCTCATCAATATGGTCGTGATGACCGAACCAAAGGCTGGCGTGATGCAGGAATATGTCATTGAATATCTCCACAAAGGCACCTGGCACACAGTCTTCAGCGGCACCACCCCGACTCAGAGCCGCGTGAAAATCCACCGCTTCGACAAGGTTTACGCCGACGCCGTCCGTGTCCGTTTCACCAAATGGACCGGCCTCCTCTCCCTCGCCGAATTCGGAGTCTATACCCCGTACGGGCAGTAAGGTCAGCCGCTTCAGGCAATCGCTGAGAGCGGATTTCAGTGATGACCACCCAGGCTTTTCGGCGATAACCACGCACTTGTCAAGGAGCCCACGACGCACGAAGAGGAGCCTTTGTTGACCAAAGCATCACCATGGTCACCAGAACCTCGACCGGTCGCTGAGCCCGTCGAAGTGAACGTGGTCCGGCAAGCCCGCAGGCAACGGTCCGGCAAACCCGCAGGCAACAGTCCGGCAAGCCCGCAGGCAACAGTCCGGCAAAGCCGCAGGCAACGGTCCGGCAAAGCCGCAGGCAGTGGTTCAACTGGCTCTCCGACCGTCTCTCTGTTGGAATATGCTTGCCGTGGCACTTAATGCACTGATAATGAAACGAAAAAGCAACCTCGTGGTGTCGATTACCGCACCACGAGGTTGCTTATTATATTGACAGATAATAAGTTATCCGCCAAGAATACACTACTAGAATTTGAATCCAATGCCGAAAGTCCAGGCATAGTTGTTCCTGGAAGCTGCCGAGTACGATATCTGCGACCAGTCATCGCCAACGTAGAACGAATATCTTTTGTAGTCAACACCGATTCCTACCCTGAAAAAATGGCCGCAACCTGAATCGCGGAACCCCTCCGGCATATCCTTCAAGGAAGGAGAATAGTCCGAAATCAAACCTCCTTTCAAATCTATATAAGGACTTATGGACTTGTTCAGAAAGCTGTACCTCAACTGGATAAAGGTCGGTACCAAAAAGGAATTAACATCCGAAAGAGAGTGGAATTTCTGGTTCTTTATCCCGATTCCCACCCCGGCGAACAACCCGGGAAGAATATTGTACCCCGATGACACGTTCACATATTCTCCGGCAAAACCGTCTTTGAAAAGGACTCCGGCCTCAACGTTTCCGGCGAAGCCGCGGGTGAAACTCGGATTATTGTTCCCCTGAGCGGAAGAAATCATCGTGCTGGCAAGCACGGCCACACAACACAAAAACAGATTAAGTTTCATAACTGATAAGATCTATAAAGTTTTTTGTCTTTAGTAAGCGTTAAAAAATAAGTTGAACTAAATATGTGTCAGATTTATGAGGATAGATTTCTTTTGGAAGAAGGAGTGTGCCAGTGGCACATGACTGATGAGAAAAGAAATCTAGACCATAAAGATATGCAAATTGTTCAAGTTATTTTTTAATGATTACTTAGTATTGATTTTTAGTGAATTGTTCTGATTTCGCCCCGTAAAGAACACAACTACTATGCCATCACAATATTCATAAAATAGCATCTGCTACGACAGTTACCGACTATATCCTCTCCCCATACTCAAGAGACTGGATTTGCCTTGCTAAAACTCTTTACTCCACCGAACGGATGGCATTATGGGCATTATACTCAACTGTTTCCACTTGCCACCTTCATTGAAGATCATATATGCATTATGCCTGTTCAGCAGATTGAATATAGAAAAAGACAATGACGACGTTCCTCCTTTCCTATGAGTCTCAATCGTATAGGCGACATCTATCCTGAAATAGTCTTTCATTCTCCAGCCGTTTTTGCTTGTCATCTCATAGCGGTTATAATTCAACTCTGTAAACTCGTCCGGAAAAGAGTTGACACCCAAACGCTGATTCCAATAAGGCATTGGCACACCTTGATAGGAAGACGCATAGACAGTTGCCATATTCCCTGACGAATACGCCAAAACACCATTAACATACATTTCCCTCCGGAAGCCTTTCCCTGTACGACGTTTTGATACCAGATATTTAGCCTGAATATTAAGAATATGCCTCCGGTCAAATTTGAAAGGGAATTCTTTGCCGTTATTGAGTTCCAGATAACGTCTGGTAGTTTTTGACAATGTGTATGCCAGTGTTCCGTTGAACTTGTCAGAAGTGTAGGATGCTGACAATTCCGCACCAAAAGACTTTCCTTCACCGACATCAACCTCATCCTCCCAAGTGTCATCACTGAGTCGGAACATATTAGATGATGATTTGTAGCTGACAAGGTTGTTCATTTTTCTATAATAAGCCCCCATTGTCAGATGCAGTTCCGATCCGGAAAAACGATTGTGGTTGAACACTCCGACATAACCTTGTTTCGTCACCTCTTCCGGAAAGTTGTCATCCACAGGAACATCAATATCTAACGCCCATCCTGTAGGCAGACCTTCCAAGATATGATGATACTGGGTGAATTTGTCAAAAGTCGACTCAACTCCGAATTTATCGGACAACATATAGTCAACTTTGAATCTTAGGTCAAAATTATCTCTCAAACTTGAACCGTTCCTTGCCAAAGTATTACGAAGCCCCAAAGAGACATCCAACCTTCGCACAGACAAAAAGGCATCAATGAAAGATGAGTATGTCCTTAACGAATAACACTGGTTGGATCCGGCGCTGAAAGACGATGATTGTTCCTGCCTGTTCATCGGCATGAAAACCTTTCCATCGCCCATCAAACCTCCGTTTATATTCAGATAATCATTTAATTGCCAATTCAGTTCGCTCTGTACAGCAAAGCTTGATTTCTCATTGCCAAGAACTATCTCAGAAGTTTTTGTATGGTGGCGGTTATAATAGATTTGCCCCTCATTGGATTTCGATGACACATAATAAAGCTTCATGGCCAACCTCAACTTTTCGTTAAGACTTGAATTCCATTGACCTTTAACAGCAAATGTGTTCCACCCCAAATAACTTTTGTCCTCATCATTGAAAAACGAGAACCTATCATTCGAAGCAAACAACATTAAGTCAACAGAATTTGACCTGCTGATATTCCAATCAGACAGAATACACACATCGTAGACATTGCCTGACATTCCAGCGTTGCCGTTATCGTCATCCGCAACCGCTTTCATAATCAGTTTTCCGGCAAACAGCGCCGGAGAAAAGCGCAGTGCCGCCTGCACTCCAAACTTACCATTAGATGACGGAAGCGAAATATACGCTCCTGTCATATATGGAGAAACCGAGACGCTTCTCTTAGCCGATAAAGCTGAGGATTTCTTGGTCCTTATGTCAACTATGGATGAAGATACATCCCCATATCTGGCACTGATTCCACCCGGGCTGAAAGAAGTACTGGCGATAATATCAGGAGAAAAAATTGAAAACAATCCTAAGAGATGGCTTGTGCCACTTATCGGCACCCCATTGAATTCAACCCTGTTTCCACCGTTGTATGCCCCCCTTACAAACAACCCTAAAGTTCCATCCATACCTTGAGCCACACCTGGCAGACTTGAGATATGACGAATCACATCCGGTTCCCCGATGATGGAAATTGTGTTGAGTGACTGCTTGGGCGAGTAAATAAAATTGTTTCCTCGATTATCAGACGAATACGATGCGGTAACCTTGGCACTGTCAATAGCAACAGCTTGTCCGTCAAAACTTTGAGAACGTAAGACAAATTGGGACATGAAGATTGATGCAACAATCAACAACAGATTGTAAATACACCTATTCATAAGCGCTTGGCAGATCAAATTGTGTACATTGGATGATGTGGTCTGAATATGCCCCGAATATTCCCAAACCACCATTGATGTTGCAATAGACGGTACTTTCATCCAGCCATTGAGTCGGATCATCAAAGTTTTGGTGCGACATCATCTTCATAAGGCTTGTCTTCAAATACTTATCATATTCATCAGAGACACTCCGGAATACCATCAGACTCTGTCGTAATTGTCCTTCCACATAGAATTCCCGCCGACTTGAATCTTCCGGCAAAACCCTTATGTAACAAAGATGCTCCCTTGTGTCGCCAGGTTCTCCTGTATCAAAAAACATCAGATTATCAGATGCATTAAAATTGTCAGCATCCGGATGTGATGTGCCTATGAATTCCACCAATCGATCTGATGCCGAAATCGCAGGTTTCAACATTAAAGTGTCAATATCCTGTTTAAGATGAAACATCCAAAACGGGTTATCCGCACGTTCCTGAACAAAATATCGTTTGGAAACTGTCCCTTTTGAACAATCTGAAAACACCTTGACATCTTTTGGGAAAGTCGTTTCCGCATTAATATCCTCAAAACCGTCCACAGAAACCTTTAGATCATATTTTATTTCTGGTTCAGGGGTAAAGTCCAGTGACCATTTTCCATAGCCTGACTTCTGAAAAGTTCCCATAATCGCTCCATTGGACGACAATGTCGCGACCGCGTTTTCAACCTCGTCAAAGAACAGATCCCCCTTTTGGGCGTTATGCGTCAAATAAAGATATTGGACAGAATCCGATGACAACAGGCAATTGACCACGATTCTGTCCTTTCTGACATTGTCAAACTTAATCTCCTCGACACAAGAGATCAAGGATATTAATAAAACAAAAGCGGTTAATCTGAACCTCATCAAAATCTCCTACCTAAGAATCACGGCCGCCGTAGTGTCCCTCATCACCTTTCCATTCCTCATTTCCACCTCAACCGCGAATCTTGACTTACGACCGACAAGGCCATCATACTGTTTGAGCTGAAGAAACATTGTTGCCGTGATCATAGGCCTGAAAGACAGGTACTTCTCAAGAGGCGTTTCTTTCCCGACCTCTCCAACCAAGCGTTTATCATACGAAATGATAAAGTTCTGATAATTTCCGGCACGCCAAATGTTCACCCGGTCATCACCGACAGGTTCAAACGTCTCTCCTTCCACGACAGGTGTAAGCCTTATTCCCACTACTTCCTCGGTACGGTACTCGACATCAACCATAACAGTTCTTGTCTGCACGTAAGACGGCGATCCTTCCAGATACTGCATAATTTGTCTTTCAATCTCGTAGTCGTGAGTACTTATCTCATCATATTCAAACCAATAGATTCTACCAGTCAACTTCCTTGGTCCAATGTCAACTCTGATAAGATAGTCAGATGCGGAAACATTTTCTCCCTCCAACGCTTTTTCTTGAAATATATCTTTTGATGACTCATTCTTTTTAGGGACAATGTATCTTTCAAAGTTTCTGGCCGTAATCGCCTCACAAGTCCGTGGCACACAACTATAATTTGTTTTTTCAGAAAAGTCATACTTATCTTTCCTACAAGAGAAAAGACCAACCGCCAAAACAACAAGTAAGAGTAGTTTCCCTTTCATAACTAAACACAGTGTTATTAAATTGCGGTAAAATTATAAAATATCGTCCTCTTATACAAATAATCATCTCCTTGCGCAACCCAAGAATCTTTAATATAAGGATAATATTCAGCATAGTTTTCAGGGCCTCCACTCCACCCCCAATTCATCAGTAAATATTCTGTTGTTGAGTATGTACTCTCAACAACCTTCATTCCCTTGTAAATTTCAGGATACTCCGCCTCAGCCTCAGGGATGGTGTAAACGACATCCCCATTTTTTGAATCAGGAATGAAGCCTGGGGTAAGTACAGGGTTGATATATATCCATTGATAGGTCTGATTATATTTATATATTTTCTCCCTCAATCCATCTATCACCCAAGCATGCCCATCTTTATAAACATAATAATCAACAGGCCAAATACCTTTATGCTCTCTATTAGCATATGCTGTTATCATCACTGGTTTTCCTTGTTTAAGGTTTGATTTGACCAAAGAATAGTCGTAATCATCCTTCTCACAATGTAATCCATAGAACGTAAAGTTTTCTGGATCAAAGTCAGAATTGCCCGTACCGTCCGGTGTATATTTAAGATTGATTCGATAACCTATTTCAGCCATCAAATCACGGACATAATCAGTGTTGTCATCTGTCTTCGACAATGCCATCAAATCCCACCTTGGAGAATCTTCAACATAATTGCTACGTGAAAAATTTATAGAAAAATTACCTTCATTAAGATACTCTCCGGTAAGAGAGACATTATGGAACAAACCTGATGGTTTCCCTAAAAAATAATGGTAATAATATAACATCTGTGCCATTGCAACGGCTTGACATCCAGTAGGGCAGTTAACTAATGTGTCATCTTTATATCCAACGGGAAATCCATTATTCCAAGGATCAAGCTGTCCCCATTTCGTTTTTGTAAGACGAGGAACGACATCTTTAATAATGACATCAGATTTAACTCTTTCCAAAGGTCTTTTTACCCAATAACACACACCTTCAACATTTGTATCAATTTCGACTTGTCCCCTTGTCAAAGGTTTTGACAATTTGCCCTGAGATGACGCGATATTCTCAAAGAACTTCCAAAAAGATAGATTATGTTCGTCATAGTCAGTTCTATTATCCTTTTTTACTTTGAAAATCATATTAGATAGTTCATCAAGCCAAATTCTGTTCTTCACGTTTTCAGCTTCACTTGATGAAATGTGTCCGATCGCATTAGAGCCAAGTATCGGCGCCGTTCTTTTATCACCGGAAATCACCATCCAACCATCTGAAAAGTTACAAATAAAGAGCAATGTATCTTTCCCTTTTGTGACAGGAACCATTTCTATCAGATTCTTGTCTTTAACAGTTTGTTCAGCAAGGATTCTGGCAACACATTGTGGCACAGCATAAATAGTCTCTTCATCCGCAACATTTCTGTCAGTTTCAAGGTAATCGTCATACATATTGCAAGATAATACTATTAAACTAAATGATAGTAATACGATAAATTTTCTCATAATGCCTTTAGTTTATAAACAATTAAATCATCAATAGTTATCATTTATAGAAAACTCACCTATGAATTGCTTTCCATTTTGTAAAGTGAACGTTATTACATAGTCACCAGAATCTCCTGAAATCGGTAGCACAATAGATCCGATTTTACTATTAATCGTGTAATCGTTGTATTCTCCAGATGATAGATTCCGGATTGAGATTTCAACTTCACCGACATCTTTTATAAAGCGCACCAACACAGAAGCAAGTCCCGCGTTATAGTTAGCCTCAAAAGGAACAAAGGCTTTAGAATGTGGCCGATGATTAAAACTCTGTTCAACAGGAATTATCACTATCGACTCTTCGTCGTTTGGTGCATAAACATTACCTGAATAAACAGATGTCGATGACAGTAACAGGAGCAGACAAACTGCTTTTAGTAAATATTTTAAATACATATTAGTTTGTTATTTTCACCGTGTAAAGTTCGTAATAACGAATATTATCTTTGGTAAAAATAACCCAACATTGATTATATGGAAAACAGGCCGTACAATGCGTCACAAACGATATTAGGCAAAAAGAGTTAGATAAAATCCAACCCAAAGCAGCCATAAGTTACTATTATTCAACCGCTTGAACAAAAAAACGATTGAAAACGCTTAAAAACTATTGGTTTAATACATTAATAATAAAGCAATTAACACTAACACTAAAAGAAAAGAAGGTAACGTTCTTTGTCCGTTGAATCGCTTTGCCGTATCTTTTCCTTCAATCTGGCTTTTCTCATATAAACCGCATCTTTGCTTGGTAGGTTAAAAATTTTAAGTATCAAGACGGCATCGAATTGAGCGACAACACAACTGAACAACCGAATGTCCGCTTCACATAAATCAGCATAGTCCTGCCTGAATCTTTTCATTACATTGTTATAGGTTCTGTTTAATTCTGATTCAAACTCAAGCTGACCTACGTTGTCGTTTGAATTAATTCCGGATACTATTCTATATATCCTTCCATATACCTCTGATTGTCTTGATTTTGAATCTTTCTTTTTTGAGTCACATAAAATCTCCGCAAACTCCGACACCCACCGACATTGGCTTTTGTATAATTTCAGATAATCAGTTTGAATAACCGAAATATCCTTAAGCATTTTCTCCTTAGACTTATCGCTTTCGGCTAACTTGTTTTCAGAGGTCTCGTTCAAGAGCACTAATTTTATGCGTTCTCTCTCAGCCTTTAAGTATCTTTTATACAATAATATAGAGATAATCACTATCATAATGATGGAGATGAATACCACTATCGCTGTCCAAAAGCGCTGAATCAGCATACTCTGTTCCCTTTCCGAACTAAGCAGTCTATAATAGTTTCTCTGAGCCAGTGCAGAGGATTGAGACTGTATCTGCATAGTCTTAGAATCATATCCTCTCAAAGATTCCAAAAGCAGAGTATAGGCTCCGGAGTTGTCCCCCTCCAATCTCATTACTTGACTAAGGCAATACCTATAAACCGGAATAGCTCCAAAGCCTTGTCCATCTAGTTTTGTGAAGATTTCCTTTGCTTCCTTCATCCTGCCTACTTTCGCCAAGGCATAAGCATAAACACACTCATCATTAACATTACGTGGATGATTGTCCTCAAACAATGTCATTGACCTTTCAAACATCGACACAGCCTTTCCATAATCAGAAAAAGGACAGAACGTCAGCATACGACCATAAGTGGCCATCGCATCCGCCTTGAGATCTGTTGGAAAAGACTCATCAGCGACAATGTTTTTTAATAAAGAGTCCGCCTCAGACCAAGCAAGGCTGCTGACGCAATCATTCGCCTTGTCCAGCACCATCATACAAGAATAACGATGTTCACCTGCCTTATTAAAAAAAGACTCAGCCTTACTATAGTACTGACGGCTTTCAGAAAAATTCTTTGTCTGCGAATATGAATACGCTATCTCCGAATAAGCAAAGCCAAGCATTCTCATATCGCTGACCTCATCTGAATATTCCAACGCTCTGGACAAAGTCACCACCGCCTTGTCATACTCTCCGGCATTTACCTGCATTCGTCCAAAGTAAAACAATGCCTTAAGTCTGTCATCCTGAGAGCCGTGACGCTCGTAGTACTTAACGGCTGGCATTATGATACGGGCATCCGTAGTCTCAACATAGTTCCTATCTAGAGCCATTGAATAGAGTAAAGAATATCTCGCTTTCTGGGATTTGCCGTGCAAAGCGGTGGTGTCAAGTGATTTCAAAATTACCAGCGCGCTGTCGGGCTTGGTCCACATCAATTCATCCGCCCGGGACAATGCCTGAGTTACCTCCTTGCTCGCGCAAGATGACAACGTCAAAGCACACAGCAGGATAACTATGAAATGTATCCCTGCCAGATTCTTGTTAATGGTTGTTGTATTATTCATTCCCTATGATCCTCTTTATGTGTTGCAAATATATGCAATAATCATAAAAATGTATCCAAAATGGAGGCTAAACCGATAGGATACCTATCCAATCACTTAAGTTTCATTTTTCGGATTATCTTAGTCGTATGGCTGTCAGGCAGTTCACTAACCGCCAAGTGATGTGGTAGATTTGGTACACCAGAAGCGTGTTTCCTGTACCAACAGCATCTCTTAGCCCATTTGGTACACCAGAAGTACGCTTCCTGTACCAATGGTGTGGCTCGGTATATTCGGTGCATACAAAGTCCTCATCACATACATTTTTCTATCCAAAAAACAATTGGAGACCGTTCTTCCCGGTACGATAAACCATGCGCACCTGAAACACCATTAACCTGATAACTAACGAGTTGGCGTTCCAGGTATGAATATATTCGCACACCTAAGAGTCGATGGCCACGGTACAGGGCGTTCTGTTGATGGCACGGGGATATTACTGGAGGGTGTCGATTTGCTTCAAGAGGTCGGTGGTGACTTTGTGGATTCGGTGATAACGGCCGCCGACGGTGCTCAGGACAAAGATGTAGAGGACCGCAACGAACACAAGATGAGATATGTCGGTCGTGATGTCGGCCCAGATTTCGTTGAGACAGAAGGCGCTCCAGATGACCGTCGCGACGGCGATGCTGATGCCTTGACGGAGGTTCTGAAGTTTCCATCTCGACACCGTGCCCACAGTGTCAGTGACAGATCCGTCAAGCAGACGCTCCCTGAAGTTGTCCTTGTACTGCCGGAAGTTGACAAGAGCAAGGAAAACGCACCAGACAATGGTGGCGGCCATAAACAAGACACTGCATTTGTGCAAGGACAGGCAGACATAGGCGATGAAGCCAGCCATAAGCAAGACGGTGACTATCGCCACGATATTCCATAAACGTTTGCTGATCAGATTTTTGGCGCTTGACTTTATTGTGGCGTCAAGCATCTCCCTGGAGACGATCTCACTGTCTGAAAGGTGGTTTTTCAGCACCTGCATCTGAGACTTCATCTCGTCAAATTCGTTCTTTTGCTTATTCGTCAACATATTCATTCAATCTTTTTAAGGAAAACGTGCCGGGGTTAATCCCCCGAGACGCGGTTTCCTATCAGTTAAACTTTTTCAACTGTTCCTTTATGCAGACCGAGTAGATCGTCCCCTTATGCCTTTTGACCAATCCGCTAAATTCTTGTTCGTCAGCGTTCATAAAAAAACCGTTTGCTATAAAGACTGAAAGACAGTGCCGTTTGCTACAAAAATATTCATAAAAATCACTCCGGATGCCGATGGGCGGGGGTGACTACTGAAAAAAGGTGATGAATATGAAGAGCGAGGCCGGGAGGGCGGTGCGGAGTTCCTTGAGGGCGAGGTTGAGGTGATTCTCGACGGTTTTCTTCTTGATGTGGAGGAGAGTGGCGATCTCGTCGTTGGTACGATGCTCAAGGCGGCTCATTATGAATATCTTGCGTCGCTGTTCGGGCATACGGCTCACAACGGCGGCGATGAAGGCTTCCTTGTCCTTCATATCAATGGCATCCTCGACCATCTGGTCGTACGGGATGTCAGTCAGGATGGAGCGGACGTTAGACTTGTTCTTCTTGATGAAGTTTATGGTCTGGTTCAGACTCATCCGGTACAGGTAGAAACGCAGGGATGTGATGTCGGGTAGGGCGGAGCGCATCAACCAGAGCTTGATGAAGACTTCCTGGGCTACATCCGAGGCGTCTTCCTTGACTTGAAGGAGGCTTTTCATAAAGCCGAAGACCACCGGATAATAGTTGTCAAAAAGCTGGCGGAACGCACTTCGGTCGCCTTCGGCGGTGCGTTCCATCAAGAGTCTTTCCTGGCTTTCTGTCAACATATTATTTTATATGAGACAAAGTTATAAAAAATTCAGATTTTCTTTGGGTGTAAGAAACGGTTTTGTTGTCTTATGCCCGTCAGTAAGCATTGAAACTCCAATAGGATTACAAGACCCATAATTATGACAGACAAAGACATCCGGAACGAGTGGGAAAAACACTATGGTGACATACTTCCGAAAGAAGAAGTGGACAAGGCGTTCACCAAGGTGATGAATTCCGCAGACAATCTTGAGAAGACGCAGACCAAGATAATACGCACTGGTTTAAGGCACAAGATATTCAGAGCGGCGATGACCTGCGCCGCGGCCGCGGTCGTGCTGTTCTTTGTGCCTTGGGCGACCCTCAAGGTCAACGAGAAGCTGAACGGTCAGGAAGCGGTGCTCACGGCCGGACCGGCAAGACTGTGCGAGATCTCCACCCACAACGGTGAAACACGTGAGGTCATCCTGCCGGACAGTTCAAAGGTTCTGCTCAACGCAGGCTCTGTGATAATATTCCCGGAAAGATTCTCCGCCGCGGAGCGAACTGTGTTCCTGTCCGGAGAGACTATATTCAAAGTGACTCATAATCAAAATATTCCTTTCACGGTAAATACTTCCGACCTGGCGATTCGGGTGCACGGAACCACCTTCAACGTGAACGCCTATCCGGAGTCGGGAAGCACCGCCGCCACTTTGTGCGAGGGTAGCGTCTCGGCGACACTGAACAGCAGCGGAGAAAGTTTCCTGATGGTTCCCAACGAGAGGCTATCCTACGACAGAGCCACCGGAGAGGCCACCGTCACACACGTGAATGCAGCGGAGGACACGGCCTGGAAACGTGGGGATATGTGTTTCCGGTCCGAGAATATTCACGGAATAGCCAAGGCGATAGAAAGGAAGTACGGACTCAACACCTACATCACCTCCGGGAAATACGATGATATGATCCTGACGGCCAAATTCGTGCATGGAGAGACGCTGGACCAGATGCTCAGCGCGATCTGCAAGCTTGTGCCGGGAATGAGGTACCACATCGAGAACAACTGCGTTTACATAAGATAAAGCCGACCCCCACCACTGATCGCCACCTGCGGAAAACAGGCGGGAAAATCATGAATGAATATATTGACGAATATCACATAAATCGTTAAAAACCAAATACCAACAAAACAGTCTATGAAGCAGATTAAACATTATCTGATCGCGCTTATGCTGGTCATCATTCCAGCCATCGGACTTCACGCCCAGAACCAGGTCGTGAACTTCCGGTCCGGGACGATGACCGTCAGACAAGCGTTCGAGGCCATTGAGCATCAATTAGGGATGACTGTGGCTTACAACGAGAGCCTTCTCGACGTTAACAGAAAGGTCACTCCTCCGTCAGGGAAAACCGTGATGGAGGCGATGGCGGCCATCCTGGACGGAACCGGGATGCAGGCAAGTCTGGACGGGAAGATGATCCTCGTGGTCAAAAACGGACAGCAGGCGGAGGCGCCGGCTGAATATTCCGGAAAAGTCGTTGACGCGTCGGGTCCTGTGCCTGGAGCTATGATTTTGCTCGACGGGAAGAAGGACAACGTGGCGATGACCGACCTGGACGGAAACTTCTCCATCAAGGCGGCTCCGGGACGGTCGTTCACGGTGTCGATGATGGGCTACAAGGACTACACCGCCACGTTCGGAAGCCAGACAGCGGGAATCGTGGTCAACCTTGTGGAGGACATCGACCTTCTGGAAGAGTCAGTAGTCGTGGGTTACGGCGTCCAGAAGAAGGTGAACCTGACCGGAGCGGTCGGAGTCATCAGCGGCAAGGATCTGAACAACAGGCCTGTGACCAACACGGCGCAGGCTCTCCAAGGAGCGGATCCATCCCTTGTCATGAGCATGAGCAACGGTTCCATTGAAGGAAAGGAATACAGCGTAAAGATCCGCGGGCAGGTGTCTCTTAACTCTGGAAGCCCGCTGATCCTCGTTGACGGAATCGAGTCCTCGCTCTCGCAGGTGAATCCTAACGACATCGAGTCAGTCTCCGTGCTGAAGGATGCCTCGGCTTGTTCGATCTACGGTGCCACGGCATCGGCCGGTGTGGTTCTCATCACCACCAAGAGCGGAAAGGCCGGAGACCTGAAAGTAACCTACAACGGCCGTGGAGGTGTGGCTTTCAACACCACACGCACGGACTTCATCACGACCGGTTATGACTATGTGAACCTCTCCAATGAGTTCACACTCCATTCCGGCAAGGGCTACAACGCCTGGAACTACACGGACGAGGAGATGCAGATGCTCTACGACCGCAGGAACGACAAGACCGAGAATCCTGACAGGCCTTGGGTCTATACCAACGACAAAGGTAAGTACCGCTACCTTGGTAATTTTGATTGGTACGGCTACATATTCAAAAGATCCCGTCCGGAGACAGAGCATAATGTGACCATCAACGGTGGCAACGACAAGATCGACTACTATGTAAGCGGACGCTATCTTTACCGCGAAGGTGTCTTCAACAACGCCAGCGAGGACATTATGAACGGATATTCATTCCGCGCCAAGGTGAACGCCAAGGTGAAACCGTGGCTCCGCTACACAGGAAACCTCAGCTATGAGGGCTCGGCCTACAACTACGGCGGATTCTGGGAGCAGGACGGTTCTGAGGATCTTACCTCGTCAGGCATCCTCTGGAACATCACCCAGAACATCAGCCCGACCATCGTGCCGGTCAACCCGGACGGAACAACCACGATGTACACCAACGGCATCCAGTTCGCCGACTCCCCTATCGCTTCGGGACGTGGCGGTGTGTTCACGGACGGAAGGAACAAGAACTCCAGAAAGGTGAACTACTGGGTGATCACCAACAGGCTCGTGTTCGACCTCACCAAGTGGATGAACATCACGGCTGACTACACCTACAGAAGGCGTGACAACCTCAACAGCTACCGTTCCTATCCTACCGCCAACACGTGGGACAAGAATATGAAGAACATCGTGGAGATGACCAACGGCTCCATCTACGATTTCTACCATGAGGCACGCGCCTACCTGAACGGCCATGTGGCAAACGCTTACCTCAATGTGAACAAATCATGGGGCAATCATAACTTTACGGCCGTGGCCGGCTCACAGTTCCAGGACTACAGATCATCAACCTCGACAATCCGTCAGAAAGGCTCGATCTCAGACAAACTCGCGTTCATCAATATGGCGCAGGGAACCATCGAGAGGGCCGATGAGAGCAACACGGCCTACAGGACACTCGGATTCTTCGCCCGCGTGAACTACGACTACGCCGGCAAGTACCTGTTCGAGATCTCAGGGCGTGAGGATGGTTCGTCACGTTTCGCGAAAGGTGACAGATGGGCGTTCTACCCTTCTGCGTCAGCCGGTTGGCGAATCTCCGAGGAAAAGTTCTGGGGCGGTCTGAAGAACTGGTGGGATCTCGCCAAGGTGCGTGTGTCATACGGTTCGCTCGGAAACCAGCAGGTCAGCAACTATTCCTACATCAGCACCATTTCCACATCGATGATGAACTACACGTTCGACAGCACGAACAAGGCCGGAATGGTCAGCACTCCGGGAGCCATCACTCAAGGACTGACTTGGGAGACGGTCATCACCTACAACCTCGGATTCGATCTCGGATTCTTCAACAACAGGCTCAGCGCGAGCGCAGACTTCTACATCAGGGACACAAAGGATATGCTGACCTCGTCACAGGAACTTCCGGCGGTGTTCGGAACAAGCTCTCCTAAGATCAACGGAGCCGACCTGAGGACCAAAGGCTACGAGATCACCCTCTCATGGAAAGACCAGATCACAGCGGCTGGCAAGCCACTCTACTACTCCATCACGGGATCTCTTGGAGATTATGTGACGACAATCACAAAGTTCGACAACCCGAACAAGTCGCTCAGCCAGCACTACGTGGGACAAAGACTCGGAGACATCTGGGGCTACGAGGTGGAAGGGCTCTTCAAGACTGACGAGGAAGCCGCTGAATACCAGTCCAGAATCAACGACACCGCTGTCAACAAGGTGGTCTATGAGTGCGGCGTGGCATCAATGGCGAAACTGATGGCCGGAGACGTCAAATTCGTGGACAGGAACGGAGACGGTGTCATCAACACCGGAGCCAACACGCTTGACGAACCGGGCGACCGCTACATCATCGGAAACAACAGACCAAGGTACACATATTCATTGAGAGGCGATGTGGACTGGTACGGCTTCAATCTCTCCGTGTTCTTCCAAGGGGTCGGACACTGTGATTGGATGCCTCCTAAGAACTGTTCCTACTTCTGGAGCCTCTACGGATTTCCTGCATCCTCATTCGTTCCGACCGACTTTGAGTCAAAAGCTTGGACGGAGGATAACAGAAACACCTACTTCCCAAGAAGAAGGGGTTACGAGACCTACGCTAACTGCGCGCTTGGAGTCAACACGGACCGCTACCTCCAGAACGCGGCCTACCTCCGGCTCAAGAACGTCACCCTCGGCTACACACTTCCTCTGAAGAAGAACAAGGCGGTCGAGAAAGTGCGCCTCTACCTTACCGGAGAAAACCTCTGGTACTGGTCGCCGATGAAGAAGTACACCAAATATGTCGATCCGGAAGTGGCCACAGCATCCTCAAAGCAGAGCGATGACTGCATCTACCCATTCTCAAGGACAGTGTCATTCGGAATTGACATAACATTCTAAATGAATATGATCATGAAGACTACATACAATATTCTTATGGCGGGACTGCTATCGGTGCTGGCTTTCACATCCTGTGAAGGGTTCCTTGACAAGTTCCCTGAGACAGCCCTTTCTCCTGAGACGTTCTACACCAACGAGAAAGAGCTCACGCTTGCGACGAACGGATTCTACGCAATGCTGCCTAAACCGGACGATTCCTTTGACGGAGCCCTTCAGGACAACGACCTTCAGTTCCATCTGTCCCTGAGCTCGATCCAGAGGGGTACACGTCAGGCAGAGACTGAGACCTGGAGCGCAAGCACCTGGTCGGACCTCAGATCCATCAACTACTATCTGGAACATTCCGTGAAGTGCACAAACGAGGACGTGCGCAAGAAATATGACGGAATAGCCTATTTCTTCAGAGCGGTCTTCTACTACGAGAAGGTCCGCAAGTACGGGGATATTCCTTTCTATGACCACGTCATCTCCGACTCCGACAAAGAGTCTCTCTACCGTCCGCGCGACAGCAGAGGTTTCGTGATGCAGAAGATCATGGAAGACCTTGACCGTGCCATAGACGGCCTGCCGGTTTCCTGGTCGGAAGGGGTTTACAGGATCAACAAATACGCGGCTTACGCGCTGAAATCCCGTATCGCCCTGTTTGAGGGAACCTGGAGAAAGTACCATGACATCGCCGACGAGTCCTACACGAAAGAGGACGGCACAACCATCACACTTTCATCGGCTTATTTCCTCCAGTTGGCCGCCGACGCGGCAAAGGCCGTGATGGAGAGCGGAAAGTACAGGATGTACAACGGAGCGACCATCGTAAAAGGCCAGCCTTACCGTGACTACTTTGTGCTTGAGGACGCTGAGACCAGCGAGACGATCCTGTCCAGAAGATTCCTCTACACTGCCGAGATGCAAATTCGTCACGGAGTCCAGTTCACGTACAAGAACCAGAGATATTCATTGACCAGAGCCCTTGCCTATCATTATCTTATGGCTGACGGAACTCCGTTCCAGAGCCAGGAGGGATGGCAGACGATGCAGTACAACCAGGAGTTCAACGGCCGTGACCCTCGTATGGCGCAGACCATCGCCGCTCCGGACTATGTCGCCGTAGGCGCTGACGCTTCGTCCAAGTACTATCCGAGCTGCAAGGATTACGAGAGAAGTGGCTACCGTCCGATCAAATACTTCTCTGACGACACGCACGACGGAGCCACCACATCGACCACCGACTATGCGATATTCAGGTATGGTGAAGTGCTTCTGAACTACGTCGAGGCCAAGGCTGAGCTCGGACAAGCTGACCAGAGCGTGATCGACGAGACCGTCAATGTGATCCGCGCGAGGGTAGGCATGCCGGGACTGGATGTGGCCAAGGCCAACGCCGCTCCGGACTCGTTCCTGAGCTCTTACTACACTGACAAGCATCTGGAAGGCGCCGACAAGGGACTTATCCTTGAGATCAGAAGGGAAAGGACCGTCGAACTGGTCAACGAAGGCTTCAGGCTTTGGGATATGCTCCGCTGGCACGAAGGACAGCAGATCTGCCCTGCCTCCAACACTCTCGGACCTGGATTCATCGGCTGCTGGTTCCCTGGACTCGGGGAATATGATATGAACAACGATGGTAAACCTGACCTCTGTATCTACAGCGGAAGCACTCCGCAGACAGACTGCGACAACACCTTGAACGTGGCTCCGGGCAAGGAAAACACCCTTTCGGAAGGCACAAGCGGTTACCTCGTGCAGTTCAAGGACCAGACCTACAAGTGGGAGGAGAAGGATTACCTCTACCCTATCCCTAACAAGCAGATGCAGATCTATCCGATTGACGAGACAACCGGAAAGAGTGTCCTGACACAGAACCCAGGTTATTAACAGACCGCAAAATCAACACAAAATGAAAAGACATAAGATATTGTTTCAGGCCCTTGCCGCCGCGATGCTGGTGGTGTCCTGCTCGGAGTACGATGACTCATCGCTCTGGAAGCAGGTGGACGAGGCCCAGAAACAGATTGCCGAACTGACGGCATCACTGACAGAACTGGAAAGCCAGATAGGTCTTCTTTCGGCTGCAAAGAATGGAGGTCTGATCACCTCCATTCAGGAGAACACAGACGGTGGCTTCACAATCAAATACACTACCTCTGATGGCAAAGAGGCCACGGCCATCATAGCCGGCAAGGATGACATCAAGAGCGTAGACATCATCGGCACCAAGGAAGAGAACGGTGTCCTTTACTGGACCATCACCGTAGGAGGTAAGACGACAATCCTCACCGACAACGACGGAGCCAAGATCCCAGTGGCGGGACGCACTCCGTCATTCACCACGGACAAAGACGGTTACTGGATGGCCAACGGATCGTATATTCTTGACAGCAAGGGTGACAAGATCAAGTCATCCGGGCATAAGGCTTCATTGATAGCCGGAGCGGAGAAGAACGAGGACGGTTCCGTGACGCTCACATTGGCCGACGGCTCCAAATTCACGGTTGACACAGCCGAAAGCTTCTCTCTGAAAGTGTTCTTCGGCGGTAAGGAAGTCAAGGACGAACTGAAGGTCGAAGACGGGACAACCTCGCTTGAGTTCACATATTCATTGACAGGGAAAGCGGTGGAGAACGCTGTTTTGAAAGTGACAAGGGTCGAGAGTGTCGAGGCTTCGGTGGACGTGGCTGGCGGCAAGATCAAGGTCACTGTTCCTGATCCTCTACGCAAAGGACAGTTCACCCTGATGGCGGCCGATGAGAGCGGTCATCTGGCCGTGCGCACGGTCCGTATGCGCGGAACATTCTCCGTGGAGACTGAGAACGAGCTTTGGAAGACCGTGGAGGAGAAACTCCTCGCGCCAGGCTGCAACTACTACAGTATGGAGTTCAAGAACATCACCAGAAGGATGCACGTACTGGAGATCGACCTGACCAACCCGGCGATCGAGGTCACGACATCCTACGCCGATGACATCGTTCCGAACCCTAACGGCAATGCCAACAAGAACAACGGATTCAACCTCCGCGAGACCCTTTCCCAGCTTTGCGCGCGCAAGACCGCTGCCGGAGAGGATGTCATCGCCGGAGTCAACACCGGCTATTTCGACTCGAATGACGGAATCAGCAGAGGAGCGCACATCGAGGAAGGCGAGCTTGTCTATATGAACAACCCTGCCGTTGTCTCCAGCCTCGTGAACCACTCCTGGGCGTTCACGATCTTCAAGGACAACACCGCTTCGTGCGGAAAGAAAGCCTTCTCAGGCAAAATCGAAGTGGCGGGCAAGGAATATGCTTTCTTCTCGGTGAACGACACCATCGTGCGCGGCGGAAGCGCCTCCAGAATGAAATCATACCCTGTGAACCTCTACACCTCAAGGTACGTCAAATACCCTCACCCGGAGCGCCAGAACATCACCAACACACTCAGCGCAAAAGCATTATACCTCACGGCAAAATATTCATCAAAGAATATGACCGTGAACGATGGTTGGTTTGACGCGACCGTGACGGCGATCGCCGATGGCAGAACCACTGCTCTCGGAGAGGCTCCTTACCTTACCGACCGCAAGGAAGTCGGCATCCAGGTGACCGGAAGCACGGCTGATGCTATCGCCGCCTCTGTGAAGGTCGGAGACAACATCAGGCTGATGGCCCAAATGGACGTTGAAGGTGTCGTGAAGCCTATCCAGACTCAGAACTCTACGATGTGGCACTATGTCACAGACGGAGAGAACACCCTCAACACCGTCCCTGCGAACCACGATTTCCGCACGTTGATCGACCCGATGACATTCGTCTGCGTTGACAAGAGCGGATCAAGGATTATGATCGCCGAGATCGACGGCCGTCAGGTCGGATTCTCCATCGGAGTCAACGCCGAGGAAGTCACAGAGATCGCCCTGCGCCTTGGAGCTTGGAACTCGACCCGTTTCGACGGTGGCGGCTCATCCGCTATGTGGGCTAAGAAAGACGGGGGCTCAGGACTCGTCAGCAGCCCAAGCGACAGAAAGGGAGAGCGCAGTTGTATGAATTATATGTATGTACGTAAGAAATAGCATATTATGAGAAAGATACCTGCTATAATATCAATATCTCTGGCGGCCGCCACGCTTTTTTCCTGTTCGTATGATTCCTCTGAGATAGAGAACGGAATCACCGATCTGGAGAACCGTGTCGCCGCTCTCGAACAGAAAGCGGACTATCTGGAGTCGCAGTTGAAGGCGGTTTCGGAATTCGTGTCCGGCAACTTCATCTCCCGTGTGGGAACTGACGAGAAAGGAAACTTCGTCATAACCTACCAGGACAGGAACGGGGAGAAAAAGACGGTCACCCTGGCCAAGGCATCCGACCTTGACAAGTCGCCGATGATCGGCACCGCTGAATATGAAGGAGTCCTTTACTGGAGGCAGACCAAGGACAACGGAGCCACCTGGGAGTGGATCACCGACAAAGACGGCGACAAGATGCCAGTCTCCGGTCCCGCTCCGGTCGTAGGAATAGACAAGGACGGTTACTGGACAGTCAACGGAGAGAGCACCGGCGTTCTCGCAAAGGATATGACCGGCAACATATTCAAGAACATCGCGGCTGACAGCGAGAGCGGCCTTGTGGTGTTCAGCCTGACTGACGGCAGCAGCTTCTCGGTAAGGTACAACGAGTCGCTGGCCATAGCGTTCACGACTCCGTCATTCCTTGCTGTGGAAAGCTACAGCGCGCCTGTGGAAGTAGGCTACAAGGTCAGCGGCACTATGGCCAAGGACGCGGTTGTGGACTACCTGACGGCTTATAATGTGAAGGTGAAGGTCAACGAGAGCCTCAAGACAATCTCCGTGACGATGGAGGAAGGCGCCGAGGAAGGCAATGTCGTGATTATGGCCACCGCAGGGGACGACATCGTTTACAAGCCTCTGTTCTTCTCCTACGGCAAGACTGTCATCGATTTCGAGAACTACATCAAAGACAACGAGCTCATCACCCCGCTGGGAGAGCCTGTGATCAACCTTGGAGGGGATATGACCCCGTTCACTGTCAGGATCTCGCACAACATCGACGTGGAAGCATCCGTGGCCCAGGAAAACGCATCCTGGCTCAAGGCTGTGAACACCAAGGCCTTGCAGACATCCGAGTTCAATTTCGTGGCTGAATATTTCGAAAGCAAGACCAACACACCTCGTGAAGGCCGCATCATCCTGAAGAACAGCCTCTACGAGGTTTCCACATCCATCATAGTTAAGCAGAGCCCTATCGTGAAAGGTGGCGGAGGAGGCGGAGATGATCCGTCCGAGGACAAGGGAATCTCCGATGTGGGCACATTTATGGAGTTTGTGCGCAGCGTCAATGCCGGGGCCTCGACGACACGTTGGGAGAACGCCGACGGTGAAGTCTGCCTGCTCGCCGACATCGACCTTACGGGAATAGACTGGACACCTATCGGAAACGCTGCCGGAGAGGGTTCCGGAATACCTGCGTACTCGTTCGCGAACGCGTTCAAGGGCAAGTTCAACGGTAAGGGCCACAGCATCACCGGAATCAACTGGACCTGCGATATGAGCAAGAACAACGTTTACGGACTCTTCGGAGCGGCTGACGGAGCGACCATCAGCAACCTCGTTGTCGGAGCGGCCGGAGACGCCATCACATTGACCGGAAGCCCGGATGTGACCCCGTCCGTGGCCGGAATCGTGGGTTACGCCGAGAATGTGACGATCAGCAATGTGACCAACAATGTCAGCATCATCCTTGAGGGAGAATGCCCTCAGGCTATGCCTACCAGTCTCGCCGGAATCATCGGAAGCGGCTCGGATGTCACAGTCGGCGGAAAGACCAAGGAGGAGGCCGTGAAGAACAACGGAGACATCCTCGTGAAGTCCAAGGTCGCCAACGCCCAGGCCGGAGGAACCGGCCTGCAGGTGGCCGGAATAATGTCCTACGTGAAGAACGGCAAGGAAAGCCAGTTCATAAACTGCACGAACAACGGTCATCTGACAGGCCCTAACGGACGAAGCGGAGGAATCCTCGCTTCCATCCAGGGAACCGAAAAGGCCGGCAACAAGGTCACCATCAGCAAGTGCGTGAACGCCGGTCTCATCGAGGACAATTACCTTGATTATGACGGCTACACCAACGCCAAGAGAATAGGCGGAATCATCGGTGGCTCAGAGGCCGCTGACGTCACTGTGGAGTCCTGCGTCAACAGCGGGAACATATTCTCGCACACAGGATGCCGAGCAGGCGGATTCGTAGGCCACTTCAAGGGCGGAATCATCACCGGATGCTCCAACACCGGAATCATCCTCAGCCACATCACTCCGCAGGCGGAGGATCACAGCGGCGGAGACGGCCCGGGTTGGGCGGCAGGCTACTGCAACATCAAGATCTCCGGCTGCACCCGTGGCGGAAAGGTCGGCGAGTGGGCTGACTTCAAGAGCAATCCGGAAGGCGCTCCGGACGCGACGATCTACAATGCCTACGGCTACCAGAACTCCAAGTATTTCAACGCTTCTGACAACCAATAAAATGAAGACAATGAAAAGATTAACGAATATATTGCTGTCGATTCTGATGATGGTTTTCGCCTTCACCGGGTGCGGTTTCGACGAGGATCCGCTCCAGAACAGGCTCAATGACATCAAGAACAGGATCGCGGCTCTTCAGTCCAGAATCGATGAGGCCAACAAACAGGTCGAGACCCTCGGGCTGCTGACCTCAGGCAATGTCGTCACTTCCATCGACAAGAACAGCGACGGAAGCTATGTGCTGACCTATCTGGACAGCAAGAACGAGGAAAAGACCGTTGTTGTGGCGGCTATGGACCAACTGCTCAACGTTCCTGTGGTCGGAGTGCGCAAGGACGAGAACGGTCTCTATTACTGGACCGTCACCGCCGGTGGCGAGACAAAGGACATCACGGTTGACGGGCAAAGCGTCCCGGCCGCCGGCAGGACTCCGGTCATCTCCACCGATGAGCAAGGCTACTGGACCGTGGACGGAAAACGCATTCTGGATTCGGCCGGCAATCCGATAGAGGCCGCCGACGGAAGCGCGTCCATCCTCAAGTCTGTCACAAAGGATGCCGACGGGAATCTCTCGATCACCCTCGGAGACGGTTCACAGATCACCATACCAGTGCAGAACTCTCTGAACCTCAGTCTTTCCACATCCCTGAATCTCACCATAACCAATCTCGGACAGGAACTGAAGATCGGTTATGATGTCACCGGAAGCAAGGCTGACGAAGCCATCGTGGCGATCGCCGAGGCCAAGTCCGTGAAGGCCAAGCTTGACAAGACCGCCAAGGAGGTCAGCGTCTCTTTCGACAGCGACTTTTCTTCCGGCCATCTCATTATGATGGCCACGGATCTGGACCAGGCAACGGTGCTCAGGCCGGTGTTCTTCAACAAGGCCAAGGAGACCAAGATCCTTATCAGCACGGCTGACGAGCTTGTGGCGTTCGCCCAGAATGTCAACGCCCAGGACGGAACAGAGAACATGGATATCTATCTTGAGAAGGACATCGACATCTCCTCAATCAAGGACTGGACACCTATCGGCAACGGAACATTCTCCGGGACAGCCGTTAGCGGAGCGGCCTTCAAAGGCACTTTCCACGGCCAGAACCACACGATCAAGGGTATGAATATCACCGTGCCGGCAGACGCCGCGAAAGGTGCCTCCTACGGCCTTTTCGGAGTGCTTGACGGAGCGACTGTCAAGGACCTTGACATAGGCGAAGGATCATCAATCACTTCATCCGCCAAGCTTCTGACTTGCGGTGGTGCCATAGCCGGATCCGTAGTGAACTCAATTGTCGATCATTGCACCTCATCGGCTTCGTTCGACATTTCCGGAGGAACGGACAACATCAGCCAGAGGTTCGGAGGAATAGCGGGTTCTGTATATTCCGCCGGAGAGGTTATCGCACAGATCACCAACAGTTCCAACTTCGGAATATTCAAATCTGTCAACACCACCAACAGCAAGAACGGCGGCACGGCCTTCTCCATCGGTGGCGTGGTAGGTTACGCCGAGTCAGCGTCATCAGCCCTTCGTGTGATGATCAAGGGTTGCGACAACTACGGTGCGATGAACGTGCAGGCCTCCCGCAACGCCGGAGTCGTGGCAACGCTTAACAAGAATGCCACGGTCGAAAGCTGCAAGAACTTCGCTGACATCACCAACACGGACATCAAGGCCTCCAACACACGTGTGGCCGGTATCGTCTCTGCGTTGAATGCCCAGACCTCGGCTATCAACTGCGTCAACAAAGGCAAGATCACATTCGCTGTCGCAGGAAACACCACGAAAGGCTACGCCGCCGGAATCGTCGGTCAGACCAACGACAACTCCAACGTGGTTGAAGGCTGCGAGAACTATGGTGAGATCCGCTCTGACATATTCAATGCGACTGACGCGACGAAGAGGTTCATCGCCTCCATCATCGCCAACACTAACAACAAGACCATCACCATCAGGAACAACAAGGTCGGTGGCAAGGTGGGACCATATTCAGATGAAAGCAAGGTTGTTGCAATCACCGCCGAGAACTTCGCCGACTGGATATTCTTTACTCCTAAGACCCAGCCGTCGATTGTCTCAGGCAACGAGTTTGCAGGTGAGGTTCTGACAAAGGGCATAGCGTCCGCTGATGATTTCGTGGAGTTCGCCGCCGCTGTCAACGCCGGCGCGTCCCTTGAGAAATGGCAGGATGCGGCGGGAGGAATCAACCTGCTGAATGATATTGATATGTCTTCCGTAAAGGATTGGACTCCGATCGGTAACGCCACTTTCGCCGTTGTCAGCAACAAGCTGACCGTGACTGGTCCTATGTTCACAGGCAGATTCAACGGTCAAGGCTACAAGATCCGTAACTTCAAGGCTGTCAGCAAGGTGGCCGAGACCGGAGGCACATTCGGACTGTTCGGGGTGATCGGTCCGGGATCCGTTGTCGAGAACTTCATCTTCGAGTCCAGCTGCTCGCTCACTGTACAGTCTCCGGCCAAGAGCACTTCCCACGGCCTGATCGCGGGACTTCTCTACGACGGAACCGTGCGGGATGTTCACAGCTATGCTCCGATGACGTTCCAGAGCAAGACCGGCGTCAAGAACGCCGCCCAGTTTATGGCTCTGATCGGCTACGTGTTCACCCAGAACGCAGAGGTCACCATCGACAGCGTTGACAACTTCGGAGAGATCATCGCCGAGAACGCTGACGGAAACAATCAGGGAGGCGCGAACGCCTTCCATATAGCCGGAATCGTGGGCTTCTCCACCGCCACGGTGGACACCCAGCATTTCGTCACCATCTCCGACTGCTCCAACGAGGGGAATATGACCTCCGCCACCTGCCGCACCTCCGGCATCTGCGCGGCCGCCAACCGCAGGACCAAGATGGTGAACTGCATCAACAAGGGCAACCAGCTGAACAGCTGTCCTGGTCCTGACAAGGGACGAATCGCCAACATCGCCTGCAACGTGGCCAACGTGTCCTCGATGACCGGGTGCGTCAACTACGGCGACATCATCTCCACCACCAGCGCCAGAACTGCCGGCATCGCCAACCTCTCCAACAACTGCGAGTTCACCAACTGCGCCAACTACGGTAACGTACAGTCAGACAACAAGTACCGTGGTCTGTTCTGGGCCTACAACAACGGCCTGGCATCGTGGAGCAGCTGCGTCGCCGGAGGCACCGTCGGAACCTACAACGACGGCAAGGGCGAGGCCGATGAATATACCGACGCGGCCAAGGTGAACTACCTCGGTGTCCAGGGAGCCAGCAAGACAACCCTGAACGACATCACATACCTCATCGGAGTCAAGGATCCTGAGCCGCCTGTAGAGTCGAACGCCAAGCTGAAGATCCTCTTCATCGGCAACAGTTTCACCAAGGACGCTGTCGAGCATATTCCAGGTCTCCTCGCGGCGGCCGGAATCAAGGACATCAAACTCTACCACATGTACTATGGCGGACGGCGTGTCTATGAATATAACGACGGCTACACATCCTCTGTTGACTATCATTGCTACAGATGCGAGAACGGGGCGACATCCTGGACTGATGTCACCGGCCACAGCCTGCACGAGATCGTCTCCAGCGACAAATGGGACATCGTGACCATTCAGGAGCACACCGGACGCGCGGTGGCGTGGGACTGGACCGCAAGCCAGAAATCGGCGTTCCAGGGCCTTGTGGACAAGATAAAGGCGGACTGCCCGGACAAGACTCCGGACTTCTATTTCATAATGTCACAGGCCTACCACGATATGAACAAGATCGCCACGGCCGACCGGGGACAGATCAACTTCACGACCACGGAGGAGATGTACAATGTCATCGTCGGGATGACCAAGAAGTTAATGGCCGACATCCCGTTCAAGGATGTGATCGCCACAGGCACCTGCCTCCAGAACCTCAGGACATCGGATCTGAACAACGGGATGTGCCTCACCCGTGACGGCTACCATATGGACTACGGGATCAGCCGTTACGCTGCCGCCTGTATGGTCTTCGAGAAACTCATCTCCCCGTCGTTCGACAACGTGAAGCTTGACAAGAACACCTACAGGTACGGCAATTCCAGCACGACATCCGGCAGTTACTCGACCCCTGTCACCGATGCCAACGCCCCTGTGGCCCTTCAGGCCGCCCGTTACGCCCTGCAGACACCTTATCAGGTCACGTCAATGAAATAATGACCGTGGCGGATAACTGTCTATCCATCAAGCATTAAAGCGATCACCTTCAGATTATTTTCCCTGAAGGTGATTGTTTTATTATCTGTTTATCAACAAGTTATCCGCCACATCAAAAAAGGATGGAACCTAAGCGGGTATATTCATTAGCATTTTATTAATTTTGCATATCAGAGAATATTAAAACAAGAATATTTATGCGTAAGAAATTATTTGTCGCGGTCATCGCGGTTATCGTCTCGGCGCTGGCTTTCCCGGCGGCGGGGCGCGATCTGAAGATCCTTTACTGGAACATCCAGAACGGAATGTGGTCCGACCAGGGAAACAATTATGACAATTTCGTGGATTTCGTCAAGTCCGAGGATCCGGACATCTGTGTCTGGTGCGAGGCCGAGTCACGTTACTTCACGGATTCCGGTGACAGGATCGAGAACTGTGAGGATGCCTATCTCCCTTGGAACTGGGATATTCTTGCGAAACGCTACGGACACAACTATGTGCTTGTCAGCGGCAAGAGAGACACTTTCCCGCAGGTGATCACCTCAAAATACCCTATCCGTATAGTCAAGAGGGTCAACGGCAACGGTGATGATGTCATTGTTGTCCATGGAGCCGGAGTAGCTCAGGTGGAGGTCGGCAACAAGACCCTCAACATCGTCACCATCCACTCATGGCCGTACAAGTACACATATATGGCTGATGACAAGAAGGCAAGTACCGAACGCAAGGAAGGAGCCATGTTCAGAGCCAAGGAAATGGAATATATCTGCCAGCAGACCATCGAGAGCGTTCCCGAGGCGGCTTCGCAGTACTGGATGATGCTCGGGGATTTCAACGCCAGATCACGTGTGGACAACCACGTTTACAAGATGGCCGAGGATGACAAAGATTTCCTCGTGCACGACTACATCAGGAACAACACTCCGTACATCGACATCATTGAGAAGTTGTACCCTAATGATTTTCAGCCAACTACACTTTCCGGGAAAAGAATTGACCTCGTTTACATGACCGAGCCTCTTTTCAAGAAGGTCCGTTCCGCGGAGATCATCCGTAGCGGTTTCGCAAAGTCTGTCCGTGATCCGCGCAAGATCAAGGGCTTCTGCAAACCTTCCGACCACTACCCGATCCGTGTGGAGCTGAAATTTTAGATCTACGGGCATTTGGTCCATAGACGGCATTGCCTTGCAGTGATTACTCTGCACGATTGTAGTTACCTCACTGCCTGTCTTTCTGGGTCATAAGTAAGAGGCAAGTTATTTTTACGGTTACTAAGAAGCTGCAAAGAGAACCTCTAACCTGAATTTTTCACGTTACAAAAATTCAGAACAGAGGTTCTCTTTGCTTATAAAGTTTCTGTTATAAGGTTTCTGTCACTTCGGCAGGCTCAGTGACCATACTAGTTCTGGGACCGCTGAATATGATCAATAACAAAACCACCCGGCCGCTTTGATGGTTGGTGAGTTTGCCGAACCACAGCGACCGGGCGGTTTGAATATTCAAAAAACTAAAGTTTCCTGAGGAGGTTGTTCATGTTGACTTCCTTGTCGATGATGGTGCGGAGCTCGGCGATCGGAACCCTTTTCTGCTCCATGGTGTCGCGCTCGCGGATGGTGACGCAGTTGTCGTTCAGCGAGTCGTGGTCAACGGTCACGCAGAACGGCGTGCCGATGGCGTCCTGGCGGCGGTAGCGCTTGCCGATGGAGTCCTTAGGATCGTACTGGCAGTTGAAATCGTACTTGAGATCGTTCATCACCTCCTGAGCCTTCTCCGGCAGGCCGTCCTTGTTAATCAAAGGCAACACGGCCACCTTGACAGGGGCAAGCGGCGCCGGGATGCCCAGCACGACGCGGGTTTCGCCGTTCTCAAGCTGCTCGACCTTGTAGGAATGGCTCAGCACTGCGAGGAACATACGGTCCACACCGATGGAGGTCTCCACGCAGTAAGGAACGTAGCTCTCGTTGGTCTCCGGATCGAAGTACTGGATCTTCTTTCCGGAGAGTCTCTGATGGTTGCCGAGGTCGAAGTCGGTACGGGAGTGGATTCCCTCCAACTCCTTGAAACCGAACGGGAAGTTGAACTCGATGTCGGTCGCGGCGTTGGCGTAGTGGGCCAGTTTCTCGTGATCGTGGAAACGGTAGTTCTCGGCACCCATCCCGAGGCTGACGTGCCATTTCATACGGTTCTCCTTCCACTTTTTGAACCACTCCATCTCGGTGCCAGGACGGCAGAAGAATTCCATCTCCATCTGCTCGAACTCTCTCATTCTGAATATGAACTGTCTTGCGACGATCTCGTTTCTGAACGCCTTTCCGATCTGGGCTATACCGAACGGAATCTTCATGCGGCCCGTCTTCTGGACGTTGAGATATTCAATGAATATTCCCTGTGCCGTCTCCGGACGCAGGTAAATCTTGTCGTCCGCCTCGCCGGTGTTGCTGATCTGGGTAGAGAACATCAGGTTGAACTGACGCACGTCGGTCCAGTTCTTCGTGCCGGAAATCGGATCCACAATGTCGCAGTCAAGGATGATCTGCTTGTACTCCTTGAGGTCGTTGGCCTGCTCGGCTGCAACATAACGGTTGTGAACCTCGTCATATTTCGCCTTCTCCCTCAGAATGTTAGGGTTAGTGGCGCGGAACTGCTCCTCGTCGAAGGCATCTCCGAACCTCTTGCGGCCCTTCTCGACCTCCTTGTTCATCTTCTCCTCGATCTTGCCGAGATAGTCCTCGATCAGATTGTCGGCGCGATACCTCTTCTTGGAGTCCTTGTTGTCGATGAGCGGGTCATTGAACGCCGCCACGTGGCCTGAAGCCACCCAAGTCTTAGGGTGCATGAACACGCAGGAATCAATGCCGACGATGTTCTCATTCAGCCTTGTCATAGCGTTCCACCAGTACTGCTTGATGTTGTTCTTCAGCTCGACGCCCATCTGGCCATAGTCATAGACCGCGGCCAGTCCGTCATAAATCTCACTTGACGGGAATATGAACCCGTACTCCTTGCAATGTGCCACCAGCACCTTGAACAGTTCGTCCTGTGTCATAGTATTGTTGTACTTTAAAAATTCTCAAAGTCATCTGAATATGCCTCGGCAACTCCCCCTCTTCCGGCGACTACGTACCGGCATATTCCTTAACGCTCACTAAGAACCTACAAACTTACATATAAATCTGCGATTTTTACGCCCGTCCCATAAGAAAGAAACAGTTTTTTAGAGGAAATATACACATTTTCACGCAAGAATCATCGTGACGGAAACACGTCACTTGCGCACCGACGCTTGCCACGTCACTTGCCATCATTGCTACGTTTCCTCTCCTGGGCCTCCTCTCTTCGCATCTCAATGCGATTTGTCCACCCAAAGCACCGTTGCGCCGGACATACCGTGCCTTTTAGCCATTTTGTCCGGCGATCACAGCCTTTCACCGGACAAATAGGGAGTGTATAGTCCTGAAAAAGTTTACTTTTTTTGGTAAACTTTTTTTCAGGATGACACAGAGGGTGGGTCGTGGCAGATAACCTATTATTTATCAGTACTATAAGCAAACTCGTGGTACGAAAACCGACACCACGAGTTTACTTATTAAGCTTATTATCAACCCATTAAGTGCCACACCACCCACTTGCCATCGATTCCGCATCAAGCGTTATTGTACTGCCGATTGACCCAGAGCCAGAGGAACTTGTCTGGGATGGAATATTCCTTCAAATCAACGGTGATGATGTCTCCCTTGAGGAGTTTGCGGATGGCGGCGTTGACAACGCTGGCGGTGGATAGCTGATAACGGTTAATAAAAGCGGACGTGTTGACATTACGCACGCGCGCCTCGTTCGCGATGGCGGACAGAACTCGTTTTTGGTTTTCTGTCAGGCTAGACATCAGCTCGGCGAATTGAACCCCATTCATCAACAATATGTTGTCTATTGACATCCGTATCACTTCAATAGAGCACTCCTCTCCCCTATCTATCGACGCGAAAGCCTCATTAAAGACACGTTGCATGTAATAAGTATATCCTTCAAACAAGTCATAGACGTACTCAACCACCGCTTTGGCTATCCTCTTGCCATATTCATTGAACATCTTCCCGACAAAATCTGAGTAAATGTCTTTATCGAGAGCCTTCAGTTCCAATGGATCAGCACTTTTATAGAAAGGACGAGCCGGGGACTGAAACATCGCGCTCATAATGCTCCTCTTGCTTCCCGCAAACACGAAATGGCAGTTCTTCATTTTCTGAATATGCCTGCGAAGGAGGGCCTCGACGTTACCATCCTCATATTCATTTATTTGCTGAAACTCATCAATCGCGACGAGACACGGCTTCCCCGCATTGTCGAGGTAATTGAATATCTCTTCCAATGTGAACTCCGGCCGCTGAATATCCCCAAGGCTCACACCGAACGACGGCTGTCCGGTAACGGAATCGTAGGTTATCTTGCCATGAAGCGACTTCAACGCACTGACAAGCTTATCAAGTACTTTCTTTCCGGCAGGCTGTAACGCCCTGAACACTTCCTTACCCAAAAAGAAAGTGAACTCCCTGAGACTTGTAGTATGCAGAATATCAACAAAAAACGTGTAGTAAGAACGTTTGATTTCCTCCCGCTCGAACACGTGCGTTATCAACCCCGTCTTGCCCATTCTGCGAGGCGAGAACAGAACCACATCATTCCCGTTCATCAATGATTTTGCCAACCTCTGCGTCTCGCTGACTCTGTCACAGAAACATTCATCTGGGATATACCCTCTGGTTATAAACGGATTATGAATTGTTTTCATAACGAACTACATTTTTAGCAAAAATAATTATCCGTTTTGAATAATCCAAATCAAATAATCCATTTTGGAAAATTTTAATAAAGAAAACCACAACTCTCTCAACGCCAGTCTCAGACCATTTCAGAAGGCTCTCCAAAAAACGCTGAGATACTATGTGTTTCCATACAAACTGTAATTGTTGATGCAACAAAGGCAGACTTCCTCAAAGTCGTCGAGAAACTGACCGACAAATACGATTACTTCAAGCAATCTACCTCATTACGATTGCTTTCTGCATCATTTTCTTTGTTTTGATGCAGAAAATTCGTTTTTGAGGCAGAAAACACTATCTTCACCCTGTAAACTATACGCGCTATGCACGAATTATGATTTCATAAACCGCCCCAAAGAACTTCTCACTCCGGAGGTCGTGGCTCTGCTGACCCCCTCCACGAATGCCGCGGCCGCCAGGAACTCTTCATCGAGGCCGCGACCTATAATCCGCTGATCCTGATGCCGATATTCATCCTGGACTTCCTCTGCATCCACCCGTTCAATGACGGAAACGGCCGCATGAGCCGCCTTCTGACGCTTCTCCTCCTGTACCGCGCCGGATTCATTGTGGGAAAGTACATCAGCATCGAGATGCTCATCGAGAAGACAGGAACCGGCAGGGCTACGGCCTATGTTAAGAAATAATCCTCCTATAGATCTATTTTCATAAGTCAATAATTTCTCAGTATGACACAATACATCGCATAGAGGTACTCAAAAAAGCCATTTCAAGGCATGGAGTACCGGAAATAATCAACTCCGATCAGGGCTGCCAGTTTACGAGCAAGGAATGGGCTGACGCCTGCTCTCAGCACTCTGAAATGAAGGTCAGCATGGACGGCGCGGCCGTGCTAAAGACAATATCTGGATAGAAAGATTTTGTAAAACGATAAAATACGAGTATATTTACATCCAGCCGGAGGAAAACGGCGCGGATCTGTTCTTTGGAATCAAGAGATTTATTGACAACTACAACTACCACCGTCGTCACCAAGGAATCAACCGTACAGTACCAAGCAAGCTTTACATTCGTCAGGCAGCTTGGTCTTAACTAAGAACAACACTGTACCTGTTTAAATAACGATAGTATTGCAGGAGAAAGTATTAACTTTAGAGACAATGAAAGACATAAGTTGCATTAAAAGAACCATATAAAATTATTAATGACACCACTAAATTTTTAACCAATGGTAACATTCTTTCGTTTTTCTTCCAAACCGGCCTGTATCCTGGCATGTGCGCTTGCATTATGCGTAGGATGCAATGATGATGACAAGAAAGGAGGCACATCATCGAAAGAGTCTCTGGCGCTTACGTCATTCCATCCTAATTACGGGAAGTATCAAGAGAAGGTCATCCTGCAAGGGAAAGGCTTCGGTGACCCTTCCCAGATGCGGGTATATTTTAATCAGAGAAAAGCACCTGTCATCGGGGTCAGCCGCGATGGCACGGAATTGTACGTGCAGGCTCCGCGGCTCCCTGGTGATACTTGCGTCATCTCCGTGTCGAACGGCAAGGACTCTCTTTCCTACGAAGAAACATTTGCTTACACGGTCTCTACCACTGTGACCACGGTCTGTGGCAACGGCACCGGCATCTATAAAGCCGGAGACCTGAGCGAGGCGCAAGTCTCTCCTTATTATTGCTGCGTAGACAGCAGCGAAAACGTGTTCGTAATAGACCACAGCAGCTCAAACGGAGATGGAGGGAGCGTCAATGGCATTGCCAGGATTGATTTCAAGACGAATGAACTGGTGACGATTTCGACTCAGTACTATGCGAACGTGCCTTGCGTTGACCCTGTCACTCAGAAGGTCATGGCCCCTACCGAGACTACAGTCGGGATGTTCGTCGAGATGGATCCGAAAGAGATGTGGGGTCTGAGGGTCCGGGACTTCGGCGCAAAGATCGACTGGTCGAAGAGTTCTGCAGGCCGTCCTGCGAACGGCTATAAGCACACTTTCGTGGTGAATCCTTACGACGGATTCATTTACACGCGTTTCTATTACGGCCAGGTAGTGAAAATCAATCCTGTGACTTATGAGGCAGAGGTTGTCTGCGACACTCCTAACGGAGATTCTTTCGGCCTTACGTTCCGGCCAACAGACCCTAACGTGCTTTACGTGGCTTGCTGGAGTAATATGACAGGCATGGCCAATTCCATCGCGAAGGTCGACCTCAACAAGGACAAGCCGGAGATGGAGAAACTGACGAGCGGCATCACCGGCCACAGGGATGGCAAGATTGCCGAGGCTCGGTTCAATTGCCCGGCCCAGCTTTTCAGCGATAATGACGGCAACATCTACGTTGCCGACTGCGATAACCACTGCATCAGGAGGATAACTCCGGAGAACCAGGTGGAGACAGTGCTGGGAGTTCCCGGAAAGTCAGGCTGGAAAGACGGCACAAAAGAAGAGGCTCTCTTCAAGTATCCAAGAGGCATCGGAATAAGCAAAGACGGTTCTGTCTACGTGGCTGACTTCGGCAACAGGAGAGTCCGCAAACTATCCATCAACTAAAGATTATTCTAATGAAGAAACAGTTATATTTCCTGATTTCTATCATATTGATGATAGGATCTTTTCAAGCCCATGCCCAGACTTACAGGCTGGCAGGAACGGTTTATGACCAGGATGGCCCACTGCCTGGAGTCGCCGTAATAGTCCAAGGTTCTACAGTGGGAACGATGACTGACGACAAAGGGCATTTTTCCATCAAGGCTCAGAAAGGCGACAAGTTGATTTTCCAGATGATGGGGTTCAAGGACATTGAATATATCGTCGTAAAGGAAAACACGAAAATTAGCATAACGTTCACGGAAACGACTCAGGAACTTGACCAGGTCATCATCACGGCTCTCGGTACCACCCAGAGGAAGATATCTAACCTGGCTGCAGTGACATCCATTGACGCAAAACTGCTTGATCAGCCTACGACATCCATCAGTAACCTCCTCGGGGGCAGAGTCGCTGGCGTCATTTCTTCTTTGACCAGCGGAGAGCCAGGCAAAAACATTGCCGAGTTCTGGATTCGAGGCATAGGGACATTCGGAGCTAATTCTTCTGCCCTTGTGCTGATTGACGGGCTGGAAGGCGACATCAACTCGATAGACCCTTCGGACATCGAGAATTTCTCCGTCCTGAAAGATGCATCTGCCACCGCAGTTTATGGCGTCAGGGGTGCCAACGGAGTCGTGCTTATCACCACGAAACGAGGCAGCACGGACAAAGTACGCATCACTGGCAGGGTTTCAACTACTTTGTCTCACCTTAGGAGGCTTCCTGATTATGTGGGTGCATACGATTATGCAACTCTTGCAAATGAAGCCAGAGAGGTGCGCGGAGAAGAGCCGCTGTATTCCAACGTCGAGATGGACATTATCCGCAATAATCTGGACCCCGATCTCTATCCAGACGTGAACTGGCAGAAGGAAATCGTGAAGAATAATTCATGGAAGAGGGCCTACTATGTGAGTGCGCAAGGAGGAGCCAAGGCTGCGAAATATTTCCTGTCTTTGTCTGTCAATCAGGAAGATGCGGCCTATAAAGTGGACCATTCCAGCCCTTACGCCCAGAACGTCGGTTACGATACATACGGATTCCGCTCCAACATTGACATGAACCTGACTCCGACTACCAAGCTTTATTTCGGTAGCACGGGTCACCTGGCCGTGAACAGGAATCCTGGCGTCGCAAACACAGATTACATCTGGTCCGCCCAGGCAAATATTCATCCTCTCCGACTTCCCACTATATATTCCAATGGACAGTTGCCGGGCGTAGGACAGGGTGCGCAGACTTCCCCTTACGTTATGATCAACCGTTTGGGAAAACGTTTGGACACAGAGTTCCAGTCTAAGACGACAGTCGCTCTTGAACAAGACCTGGGCATGATCACTAAGGGACTTAGGATTCGAGCGCAGGGTGCTTTCGATTACACTTCATGGTTCAGCGAGAGCCGCCATGTCCAGCCGGAGCTTTACGAGGCGGTGAGCAGGACATCTACCGGAGAACTGGTGACGATCAAGAGGGTTAGCGAGCAAGCTGCTTCTTACAATAAGACAACGAATAATTATAGGAAATATCACTTCGAGTCCACTCTTAATTATGATCGTCTGTTCGGCAAAGACCACAGGGTTTCTGGCCTTGTCTACTACTATATGTCCGATGATAAGTATTCCAGCGAGAGCGTCAGCAACATGAGCGCCATCCCAAAGAGATATCAAGGAATATCCAGCCGGCTGACTTACGGCTACTCTGACACCTATCTGATAGACCTGAACTTCGGATACACCGGATCGGAGAACTTCCAGAAAGGCAGGCGTTTCGGATTCTTCCCTTCCGTGGCTGTCGGCTGGGTGCCTACCCAATATAAGTTCATGAAGGACAATCTGCCTTGGCTGAATTTCTTCAAGGTCAGGGCTTCTTACGGAACGGTCGGGAACGACCGGATTTCATCCAAGAGATTCCCTTACCTTACAATCGTCAATCGAGGTACGACTTCCCCTTGGGGATCGGCCTCTGCGGAAACTCTTTGGGAAACGTACACAGGTGCCGACAACCTCAAATGGGAGGTGGCGACTAAGTTCGACCTCGGATTCGAGGGAACGCTTTTCGTCGATAAGGTGGATTTCGTCCTGGACTTTTTCAATGACGTGCGTGACGGAATATTCCAGGAACGCCAGCAAGTTCCTCTCTATGTCGGGCTCATGTCCAGGCCTTACTCCAACATAGGTAAGATGCGTTCATACGGCGCTGATGGCAATGTTTCATTCAAGCAGAAGATTGGAAGCGACATGAACCTCACCCTCAGGGCCAATTTCACATACTCTAAGAATGATGTCAAGAATTGGGAGGAGTCGAATCCTGCCTATCCTTATCAGGAGCGCTCAGGCTATCCTTACGGAGTCGTAAGGGGTTATTACGCCCTTGGCTTGTTCAAAGATCAGCAAGACATAGATACAAGCCCGGTGCAGACGTTCGGTGAATACAGGCCGGGAGACATCAAGTATCGCGACGTAAATGGAGATGGCCGCATAGATTCCGATGACCGAGTGCCTATCGCTTATGGGCTGTCATCGTCAGGGGCTATCGTTCCTATCCTGATGTACGGCTTCGGCGGTGAGTTTCAGTACAAAAAGCTCAGCATCGGGGTGCTCTTCAAGGGAACCGGAAATTCAGATTTCTTCTATGGCGGAGCGGGCTACATTCCTTTTGCTTCCGGAAGGCTCGGAAACGTGCTTGCGCAAGCCATGGAATACAAGAACAGATGGATTCCTAAAGATTATGCCGAAAAGCATGGGATTCCGCTCGAGCAGGCTGAGAATCCCGACGCGATTTATCCACGCTTGACCTATGGAAGCAGTTCGAACAACACCCAGACTTCCACGTTCTGGAAAGGAAATGGAAGGTACTTGAGACTTCAAGAAATTACCATCAATTACAACTGGTCGGCAAAATTCATGAAAAAGATCGGACTCCAGTCTGCTGACCTGCAGCTGGTGGGAAATAACTTGGCCGTATGGTCGCCTGTGAAGTTCTTCGATCCTGAGCAGGCTCAAAACAGCGGCCGGGCTTATCCAATACCTGTCACTTTTACATTCCAGGTTTATCTGCACTTCTAAAAAAATCACGAACATGAAAAGAATATCATACGTTATTTTAGCCTCGATCTTGTCGGCCGGATTTGCTTCCTGCAACTATCTGAGCATAGATGACTATTTCTCCGACGAGATAAAGATTGACGAAGTATTCGCCAACAAGAGGAATGTCCAGGCATACATCTGGGGCATGACAGGGGACCTGCGTGACGAAGGCTCTCTCTATCAGGATGCTGATTTTCCCGGACCTCTTGCGACAGACGAGGCCTTTACTATGTACGGCACTCAGTTTGGCTACAATGGAATGAAGCTTGTTCTCGGAGAAATCTCTGCCAGCAACCCTTATTCCTTCTCCAACGTGTGGACGACAAGCTACCAGTGCATCAGAAGGGCGAATACTGTGTTCGCAAGGATAGATGAAGCTAAAGATCTCACCGCACAGGACAGGGCAGAACTTCTTTCTCTGAACAGGTTCATTCGTGCCTATGCTTACTATAAGCTTTGGCTTGCGTATGGACCGGTAATCTTGGTAGGGGACGAGGAAATACCTTCTAACCTTGATCTGGGAGATTATGACAGGGCTCGCGCCACGAATGAAGAGACTGTGGAATATATCTGCAGCGAGCTTGAGGAGGCAGCTAAATATCTTCCTGAAACCTATCCTCTGATGGAATTCGGAAGGCCAACCAAGGGAGCCGCTTACGGACTGATCGCAAGAATCAGAACTTATTACGCCAGCCCTCTCTGGAATGGAGGGGAAGCAGCCAGAAGGTGCTTTGGCAATTGGTACAGGAAAACGGACCGAGTTAAATATGTCACCACCGATGAATATGACGAAGAGCGCTGGGCTATTGCCGCAGCCGCTTGCAAGAGAGTGATGAATATGAAAAAGAGCGGAGCTCCGATGTACAGTCTATTCACCGTGCAGGAAGATACGCAGACTCCGCCTTTGCCAGAGGGAGTGACTTCCGATCCGGACTTCTACGAGCCTTATCCTGTGGGAGCCGCAGGAATCGACCATCTGAGGTCGTATTCGGAGCAGTTCACGGGGGAGGCGGTGATAGCCACAAATCCTGAATATGTCTGGGGAAGGAAAAGCCAGACCCTTGTTGACAATACCCGGATGAGTTTCCCTATCAGCTTCGGAGGATGGGGAGGAATGGCCCTTACGCAGAAAATAGTGGATAGCTATTCCATGTACGACGGACGCTCCATAGACAATTCCAGCGAAGCTTATCCGTACTCGGAATCGGGTTTCACCAACGAGCAGAAGTCTTTCTCGGGCTACAGGCTCAATGCCGGCGTCTATAACATGTACGACAACAGGGAGATGCGTTTCTATGCCTGCGTAGGGTTTTCGGAGAGATTTTGGCCGATGTCTTCCACCACCATGTCTGGGAAGTACAACCAGACGGTGACATATTACTATGACTCCCCTAACGGAAAGCAGAATTCTGCGACGGACTACAGCCCTACGGGCTATGTCATTGTGAAATACATTCATCCTAATGATGCCTGGGACGGAGATAACGCCAGGAGAATGGATAAAGGCTATCCTATCATAAGGTATGCTGACATACTGCTCATGTATGCCGAGAGTCTCAATCATCTGACAAAGGCTTATGAGATAAAGCTCGGCGACGAGACTTATTCGGTGTCGCGGGACCTGAATGAGATAAAGTCGGCGTTTAACCTCGTGCGCCACCGTTCCGGGATGCCGGGAATCAGCAATAATGATCTTGCAGACGAGGAAACCTTCCAGAAAATCCTTGAAATCGAAAGAATGAAGGAATTCCTGCACGAAGGGCAGCGTTACTTCGACGTCCGCAGGTGGGGAATTTACGAGGAAACAGAGAATGAAACAATCATGGGAATGAACGTGGATGGCTCTAAGGAGAATTTCTATCAAAGAACAGTTCCGAATACTTCCAGAATCGGAGCTCGCCTGGTTCATAAGAAACTCTACCTGCTTCCTATTCCACTGAGCGAAATCCGCAAGCTCCCTTCTTGCGACCAGAACCCGGATTGGGAAAGCTAACATCAACACGTATTGAATCATGAAACACAAATGCATAATATTAGCGGCTCTGGCAGCATTCTCCATCGTTTCTTGCAACGACAAGGAGGTGTTCGAGAAAGAGCAGTACAAGAACATCTTCGGATTCGTGAGCGAGTCTGACAACACTAAGAAGATGACGGTCAGCCTTCACTATGAGACAACCACGACGTACATGTCATTATCGATGGGAGGCACGAAGGCTCCAAAGAATGACGTCAAAATAAACATCGTCTTGGATTCCACTCTCGTAGATGAGTACAATAAGGCGAACTATGACGTAGATGTCGAGAAATATGCAGTTGTCATGCCTGCTGATAAATACGAGATATCCAGCATGACATGCGTAATAAAATCTGGCGAGGTGCTTGGCACTATCCCTGTCACGATTCACCCCGCAGGCCTGTCTCCAGACAAGGATTACATCATTCCTGTGAGAGTCCTTTCCTATGATGGCGCCGAACTTCATCCAGACAAGAGTTCCCTTCTGCTTAAGATAGCGATAAAGAATCAATGGTCTAATTCCAGCGGAATAGGTTATCAGATGGTGGGAAACAGAAAACTCTTGCCGGATGGGTCTCCTATCAATATGCCTGGAACCAAGACGATTCATTGCTGGACTGCGAACAGCGTGAGGATGATGCCCGGGAATGAGACTTTCAGCAAAGACAAGCACACCTTGGAGGCAAAGGCGATGATAGCGTACATCGATGCCGCGGCCGATGCGAAAGGCTATCACAAGGTTACGCTGAAGCCTTACCGGGATATTAAAGTGACGCAGCTGGACGATGACCCTGAATATCCTAACGTGTACGGAATCATAGACGATGGGTACAATACCTATAAGACCTTCCTGCTGCATTACAAGTATCAGATAGGAAATGATGTATATGAGATGCGGGAGGAGACGAGGTTTCTTTATTCGGAGGATAAGGATGTGGACGAGGGTTTCACTATCATAGAAACAAAAAAGTAGGAGGCAGACATGAAAAAAATAATATTGAATATATCGTTGGTATCTTTGTTGGCGCTTTCTGCTTCATGCGACAACTTCCAAAGAACGGATGTTTACCCAACCATCACAGTGGATCACAGTTCCGTTACGTTGTTTGAAGGGGACGAGATTCAGCTGACGGCTAGTCCGTCCAGTCTTACGTTCAAATGGTCTACGAGCGACGAATCCATTGCCTCGGTCGACAATTCAGGCCTGATCAAAGCCATAAAGCAGGGCTCTGCGTCCATTTTATGCGAATCGGGAGACATGTCGTTCGAGACTGAGGTCTACGTAAGCAAAAAGGTTGCACTGACCGACGTTGCCATAAAGTGCGACAGCCTGATCGAGCTTGCAATCGGTGCCACTGTCACCATTCCGGTGTACATGGTTCCATCGGATGCCAACGACGTTCCAGCTACGGATTTCGGCTGGTGGTCTGATGACGAGAATATCGCCAGGGTAAGCCAGTCCGGAGTCGTAAAGGGCATAGGCACAGGAACTACGAAAATCCACTACCGCAAAGGCTCGTTCGCCAAGTTTGTGACCTTTGACGTTCAGGTTACCTTCCCGTTCGTGAAGGGGCATCCGTTCGCTATCAGCAAAGATGAGCCTGCCGTCATCTGGTTCAGGGATTTCGACCGCGGAGGAATGAACGTTGCGTTCTACGACACCGGCGGTGGTGGCGGAAACACTTACCGCGCCAAGCATGGTGACCCTACAAGTTCAATGGTGACCATCGAAGGTGACGGCAACATCGGCTATCTTGCCAGTGGAGAATGGTACATCTATTCCATAAGCGTGAAAGATGCGGGAACCTACAAGATTACCATAAACGCTGCATCTGGTAGTGGCGGCTCTCAGGGCATGTATCATTTTGAAATCGACGGGGTCAAGGCTACCGAAACCATGCCGATTCAGGGCAGCGGCAACTGGGGACAATTCATCAATGATGATTCATTCCAGATTACCTTACCGGCTGGCGATCACAAGCTGAAATTCTTCGCCGATACTGGTTCTCATAACCCTAAGCACATGACTTTCACTTATATTTCCGAATAAACGTAGGAATTGCCATTCTCAAAGCCTTGGAAACCCGAAATTCCAAGGCTTTTTTCAATATATTCACTATATTTATAAGATTTTTTTCAAACACTCTGATATGAAAAAAATATTCTTGATTTTTGATACATCCACTATTGATCAGCAGGAAGATATTGTGATAGCATTGAACGGTTTACTATCTATGTTGTCCTAAGAACACATCCGCACACCAACTTTTGCAGTTTCAAGCAATATCTTTACGGCATGAAAAGAAACCTTGACCAACCGGACATATCATCGCACGGCAGACCTCGTACGGGCGCTGCTGGTGATGAAGAAAGACGATATGGATAACGACTACATGATTGAAAGCCGACTGGTCCCGATATTCGACATTCCGTACTCAGTGCTGCGTCTGGAGGATGACGAATACTATGGTTCGGATTTCATCCGTATGGCCGCCATCCTGCAGGAGACAGAGAAACATAAGCCTGGCATGGCAGATGTTAGTTGTGACTGGTCGCGACTGAAGGACAAATCACCCTCGGCCACGGACAAGGATCTGGAGTGCTCAAATGACCTGGATGACGGAAGTTCCTGGGCGGAAGGACCTCTCGTGCATCCTAAATTGTCACAAATCACCATATGCTACGCTCTCCATGCGCTATGCACCCACATGAACTGGTCCATTCCGGACGTTCTGCGCATAAATGATTTCTCAATATAAGTCAAACTCACTGTCCAGCAGTTCTCCGACCAGGAAAAGAATAGGCTCCGCTGGTGAAATAAATATGATCTTCCACGCTTCAAGAATGTGCTTTTGAAGGAAGCGGCAGCACGCCCGGAAGGTCTTCCGCTGGAAACCGCACTCCTGCAGCACTGCCGGGACTACTTCGAGGACTATGCAGATGAAGTCCTTGACAAGGTCGGCGTCTCAGACATTGACCGTTATCTTGAGACCCTGAAACACAAAATCGATAATCCCTACCAAAATGACATTCAAAGACCTGATACTGAAGTCGTCTTCCACTTTGAGGACGGATGGCTGGATGGTGTCCCGCCATTGGGGACAGGTCAAGATTTGCGAGGTGAAGTTTTAATATGAAAGCAAGGTCCAGGAAACGACCCTGAACCTTGCTGCCGATGACTTCGTGGAAGCCATTCTTGAAGACGCACTCGTGGGAAAGGCCGATTACGTCCCCAAGTATTAACCCGCGCTCCTTAAGACTCCTTGATTTCAGGAGCTTCCGTCTCCGCTTTCTTGCGGGTCTCATCAAACTTGGCCTTCATCGTGGGGTTGCAACGGGTGAGGCGCTTGATGGTGAGGTTGTCGGCCTTGTCGTTAGCCAGACGGAGGTTGTTCTCGGAACCAATTAGAGCATCCTTGATCTTCTGGAGATGGGCAATGGATTTGTCAATCTCATCGATGGCGGTCTTGAACTTCTCGCTGGCTAGGCGATAGTTGCGTCCGAAAGCGTCCTTAAAGGCATTGAGCTGGCCTTCAAAGTTGGTAACGTCGATGGATTGGCTGCGGGCGATAGCCAGCTGGCGCTGGTAGTCGATGCTCTTCTTGGCCGCATTCACCAGTAGGGTGATCATAGCCTTGAAGAACTGGGGCCGGATGACGTACATCTTGGGATAGCGGTGTGACACATCCACGATACCGCCGTTGTACAGCTCGTTATCGGGCTCCAGAAGGGATACCAGCACGGCATATTCGCAACCTTTGGCGGTACGGTCTGCGTCGAGCTTCCGGAAGAAGTCCTCGTTCCTGTGCTTGGTGGCCGTCTCATCCATCTCATTCTTCATCTCGAACATAATGGAGATATACTCCGTGCCGCCATCATAGTCCCGGAAGATAAAATCTCCCTTGCTGCCGGATGAGGAGTCATTGTCCTTCTCGAAATAGGCCACCGGGAAAAGCGGTCGCAGTTCTCCGTTGAAGATTGTGCTGCAGTGGGCTTCCAGACTCTCGCCCACCATCTTGGTGGAGAGACGGGTCTTGAAGTCCTTGAGGCGCTCTACTTCTTCTGCCACGCGCAGACGGGATGCGGCCTCGGATTTGACGACCTGCAATTTGCCTTCATATTCTGTCTGAAGACTCTTTTCGCGGAGTGCCGCTTCTGAGGCGACAAGCTTGGCCTGTGACTTCAGGCTTGCAATCTCCACGTCCTTTGCCTGGGTCGCTTCTTTCGCCTGCTGGCGTTCTTTCAGTAAAGCAATCTCCAGAGCCTGAGCGTTCTGGTCGATGGTGGCCTTGAGCGCGGCAATCTCCCGATCTTTTTTCCGTGACGGCGGCATTCATCTCTAGGTCGCGTTTCTCGCTCATAGCAGCAAGCTGGTCTTTGAGACGGAGAATCTCACTGTCCTTCTCGCTGATGGTTTTGTCTTTAACGGTCAGTTCTTTCTGATGAGCCTGTCCGGAGAGGGCTTCACGAGCCTCCCGCCACCAGATCTTGGCCCTCCATCTGATGGGGTGGCGGGACGCGGCCACGCTGCGAATTTACAAGTAGTTGATTTGCAAGGAGTTATAAGACAAGGGCGTGGAAACGTGGCCAAAAAACAGCTGCGTTTCCACGCTCTTGTAAAATTGGTATTTGATTATCAGCGAGTTACGGATTCGACTGTGGCCGCGTCCCGACCGGTTCTCGTGTTGACAGGCCCAACTTTTTCATAGAAACAATTTTTTAATAAACACAATACCAATTATCAAAATAATTCCTATTTTAGATGAACTTTTTAAAGCAATAAATGAAAATGAAACGGTTAATCGTTACGTTAGCGGCCGCGGCTATGACATGCGGCGCAATTTTCGCCCAGAACAGGGGCGATATGTATGTAGGTGGAATTTTAGGCATTTCTGGCGGGTCCAGCAAAACCAGTGTTACTGTCGGCTCGACAACCGTGAAAGGTGACTCCACGCCATCAGACACAGAATTTAATCTGACCGGAGAATTTGGATATTTCTTTGCCGACAACTGGAGAGTAAGCTGTGGGCTCGGTTACGAACTGCTGTCATCCCCTACCGGTAAAAAGGATGGCAAGTGGCTGAAAGACAACACAAATATTTTTGCTATAGGACCTAGCATAGCTTACTACCTCAACGTAACCGGCAATCTGTATTACACACCGGAATTCGGCATTTGCGGTTATTTCGGACAGTATAAGTCAGACCTCTCCTCATCTAAATTTCAGAAAAATGGAGTCGCAGGATTCGGTATGAATTTCGCCATCGGCCAGTTTGAGTTCAGACCTACAGCACATCTCGGGCTGAGTGTAAATCTCTTGACACTAGACTATGCTTACCTGAAGATTAAGGGCGATGATTCCGATAATTATTCGACGACTTCAGCTGTACAGTTCAGTCTCGGCATCAAACCTTCAGTAGGATTCCGCTACTATTTCTAGCACCAAGTTGATTGATAATATATGACCAGTCTCTCCTGAGGCTGTTTTTTTTGTTTTCGGCACTTCGCTTTCAGATATTGGGGCCAGGAGGCGCTTCAGAGAGGCGGTAACTCCGGGAGTTTGGCAAAGGGGCGCACTATGACTGCTATACATTGCCGCCGGCTTCCTTCAGATTCCGTATCGCAGCGGACACCTTGCCTTTGTCTGTAACCGTCCCAATATCAGGGCGGTTTAGGGACTTGCACCCATTATAGTATGTTCGTGAGGATTTCCTGCGAAGTTCCTGCGTTTTTTACTTAAAGTTCTCTTAAAATTTCAAGGGCAAAACTGCCACTCAGCCGCACAGAAGGCCAGTTGATGTTTTTTACGCCTTGAACTTCGCTTAAAGTTCCTGCGTTTTTCGCTTTAAGTTCCTGCGTTTTTTCCTGTGATCCTATTTGGATTTCCGCCAGATTTTACCCGTATCCAAAAAAATATCACCGGAATCTCGTAGTGTTGTCAAAAGTCTGGATACCTTCCAATCTTTTTGTTCCTCGGTTAGATGCTGAGGAAGATATTCAAAAAGAAGTTGGTTAATCTTGAATTTCGGAAGGCCATCATGTTCTTCCAATGCACCCTCTTTTCGGTAATACTCTTAATGTAAACGACCATATCTTTCATGCCATACTTTTGCAGTGACGCGTTTTAACTTGCGTCTGCAAGAAAAGGACATTAAGTATGATACAGTACATCGCAGACGAAGTGCACTTTCAGGAAGTCATAGCTCGCATTGCAAACGTGAAAAAACATCTTTGGATCGGGACTGCCGACATAAAGGACCTGTATGTCGGCGAGCGTCCTCTCCTGGGCGTACTTGCCGACCTGATCAGCAAATGGCGTGAAATCCGTCTCATCCATGCCAAGGAACCAGGCCCGAAATTCAGGGAGGATTTCGACCATTATCCAGTACTGTTTTCCGGACTGGAGCGGGTTCTGTGCCCCAGAGTACACTTCAAACTGATTATCTTTGACTTCAAGCTTGCCTACATCGGCTCGGCAAATCTCACCGGCGCAGGTCTGGGAATGAAAAGCCCACGCAACCGCAACTTCGAGGCAGGCATCCTGACAGATGAACCCGCTCTGGTTGAAGCCGCAATGAACCAATTCGATACCATCTGGGCCGGCTTCAAATGCAAAGACTGCGGCCGCAAGCAATACTGCTCTGATCCTATCAGAGAACGATGATGATTAGCCATGTCGCGTATGATAGTAACAACGATATAAAGATGCCACCAAGAATGCCGAAGATAATAACAATACTTGCGAGAATTGAGAACCGTCCGGATGCAGTCATCATGTATTATGCCATTGCGGTCTTGATGTTCTCTCCCATTTTGCGTCTTGGTTTAAGCTGCGAATTAAAGCATTCGTTCTGCCAAACCTTGGCATGTTGCCACCTGTCGCTATGTTAATTGTCGGAAGCCCAGCAAAAAACATTATCTTTGTAGAATAACACTAACCCTGCCAGGGTTTGGCAGGATATAATGCCTGATTTGCAAAAATTAAGACTTATGAATAAGATAGAGCCTCGTACAATCCAGCAATTGATTGTAAATGCTGATACACCTGTTAGAACGAATCGTGTAGAACACTATTTGATTCCTGCTTATCAAAGGGGATATCGTTGGACTACTTTGCATGTTGAAGCATTATTAGAAGACTTAGATAATTTTGTCAGACGGTTAGAGGAATCTGGCGCGAAGAATGAATCATATTGTCTACAGCCTGTAGTCGTTGTCGCCCAAATTGATAAAGAAGGGAATAGGATTTGGGAAATTGTTGATGGCCAACAACGTCTTACCACCATTTTCATAATCTTGAAGTATTTGGATAAACCTCACTTCGAGCTATTCTTCGAGAAGAGAACAAAGAGTGATGATTTCCTTCGAGATTTATCCGAGAATACTCTCAATGATAAAGAACCTGATTATCATTTCATGAGCGATGCATATCGAAATATAAAAGAATGGTTTGAGAAGAAAAAAGAGACTGACCTCTCATACGATTTAAGTTTCTATGTAAAGTTGATGCGTAATGTTCAGGTTATTTGGTATGATGTTGAGTTAAATCCGTCTTCCACCAAAACACAGGAAGAGCAAAAAATAGATATTTTCAACCGCCTTAACATAGGTAAAATCCCTTTGGAAGATGCAGAGTTGGTGCGTGCACTACTTATGAGTAAAGTTGAGGCGGAATCTGAGCGTGAGAAATTAATTAGACAGGCTGAGTTCTCAAACGAGTGGTATGAGATAGAACATTGGCTGCAGCAGCCAGAACAGTGGTTGTTCTTGACGGACAAAAAGTATGCGAATCATATTCAACTGCTCTTCGAACTGATGGCCAAAAACAAGAATTCTGAGAATTATAGCACATTTAAGTGGTTCGAAAAGCAGATTCAAGGGAGTGAATCTCAATCAAAAAAGGCAAAGTGTCTATGGGATGAAGCAAAAGAGTATTTCTCATACTTCAGGTACTGGTTCGCAAATCGTGATGTTTATCATTATGTCGGATTTCTCCTATCTGCCAATTTGGTCAAAATTGAGGACGTTATAGAACTTTCAAAACAAGATAAATCAACTTTCAAGAAGGTCTTGAAAAACAGAATTGCTAATTATTTACGCCAAACAGACCTCAATTCTCTCTCTTACGAAGGTGACCAAGAAGAGTTGAAACGAGTCTTACTTCTTTTTAACGTGCTTTCAGTAAATGCTATTAAAGCCAATGAACAACACCGGTTCCCCTTCAATCTTTATAATGAAATCAAGAATGGGAAAAAATGGAGCCTGGAGCATATTCACGCACAACAATCACAAGATCCGCTGCTTAAGGATGAAGTTATAAGGGATTGGATAAACGATACCTTAAATTCTATAGGTCGCGTAACTGTTATTGAAAAGGGGGTCGATGAGAATGGGAATTCTGTATCTGTTAATATCAAGCCTTTGGTAGAAGAGTTAACGAGACTCTCACAAACACCAATTGACGAGAAAATTGACAATGAACGTTTTAACCTTGTAAGGGCTCAAATTGTAAGTGCATTTGATTCTGAATCGACAAAGCATTTACTCGACAATATGGCATTGTTATCATGTCCTGATAATTCAAGATTAAACAATGCGATATTCCCGGTAAAAAGAGATCGAGTTATCGAGATGGAGTTAGAAGGTCGATTTATCCCTCCCTGCACGCGCAATGTCTTTTTAAAGATATACAGCAGCGCTGATACACAACCATATTTCTGGAGCAAGGCTGACAAAGAAGACTACGTTAGGGATATAAATAGAATATTTGATGATTTCAAAAGTTCGGTAGCCAATGACAACTAAGCACACGCACACATTTCTTTCCCTATGTAAAGCATATGGGAAAATTGAGGTTCCGATTATTCAACGAGATTTTGCTCAAGGGCGTGATAATCAAGCATCTGTCAGAAATAAATTTGTTGATTACCTTGTCGACTCTCTTTCCCAGAAAGAGGTTATTGAACTTGATTTTATATACGGTTCAGTGCGGACAGATATTGATGAACATGATAAGACGAAAGAAATACATACATTTATCCCCATAGACGGGCAGCAGCGGCTCACGACATTGTGGCTTCTTCATTGGTTTCTTGCTATCAGAGAAGGCAATTTGGATTCGATAAGAGCAGAAATGTCCAAATTTGTATACGAGACAAGACCTTCTGCTCATTCTTTTTGTGAGCGTCTAATGAAAGAAGTATTTCCTGCTGATAGAATAAAGGATATTTCAGATTATATTGAGAGCCGTAATTGGTTTGACTGTGATTGGTTGAGCGATGGAACAATCAAAGGCATGCTGCAAATGCTCAAATCTTTTTCGAAAAAGACCGAACTCACAGAAGGACAGATAACTCTTTCCCAATTAACTATCGACGGTGATATTTCTTTCTATTTTGTGCCTCTCTGTTCATTTGGCCTTTCAGAAGACATATACATAAGGATGAATGCCCGTGGTAAAATCCTTACTGATTTTGAGAACTTCAAATCAGAGTTTTATAAAATAATCAAAAATTATCCAAGGATTGAACTCATTAAGGATAAGATGGAATATGCTTGGGTCAATCATTTATGGCCTTATCGAAAACACGATAAAAAGAATCCTGTTTTCGTTACTGATGATTGCTTCATGAATTATTTAAGATTTATCTCGGAAATGCTCTATTTCAACCAGGCAAAGCCGAGAAACGAATCTGGATACGCCAGTGATTTCAGTGATTTTAAACTTCTGGGACATCTATATTCGAATCCAGAAAACGTAGATTTTCTGATGTTTGCCTTAGATGCCATTCCGAAACTCTCTCAACTGAAACTCAGTTGCGTTCATTTTTGGCAAGGAAGAGAGAATCAAGAACTATCTTTCTCCGATATTCTTTCACGTGCAATTCGAGGCGAGAATCTAGTCTTTGATAATAAACTGGTACTTTATGCTGCAATAGCCTATATAAAGAAGCATGGCGACTGTGTTCTCGTCAAGGATTATATCCGCATTGTTAGAAATCTAATTGTTAACACAGACGACAAATCTGAACGTGATAGACCCCGCATATTGTCCAGCATCATTAAGTTCGCCGAAAACAAGGATCCGTATTTGGCGCTCAAAGCGGCTGATTTCAAGCTGGAAGGCCTCCGCGAATCCCAATGCACGGAAGAACACTTCAAAGCCTGCATTGGATTGGCAAATGAATTTGCAGAGATTGAAGATCTGGCACTCTTCAAGGGGAATATCAAATCTCTTATCGCGGCTTCTTACTCACCGACGGAACACAAAATAGCTGATTTTTCATTTGATGATTCAAAGATTCACTCTTTTAATTTGGAAGAGTTCCAGACAATATACAAAAGCTATTGCGTTGTTGCAGAGAATGATTTCATTGGTGTCTGGGGAGACCTCATTGACTCCACTATGTATTGCCACATTCAATCATCAGGAAGACTGGTTTATGTGGAAGACTACAGTAAGAATGCCGGGGTTATTGCCTTGGCTGCCGATTATGCTCATTCTGGGATTGATGTAATTGAGGATTACCTCATAAAACGCGAAAAGGATTACGTCCTTAAACTTGCTTCCCAAAATGAGAATATGAGAACAATTGATGACGTAAAGAAGCAACTGGAGATTCTGTATATTATTACAAGAAGAATACTGATGAAACCCATCTCAGCCTTCTTTCATGAATGGTACAATTTCGGTTGGCTACAAGCCACCAAGGGCTTTTCTTCCATATTCACGTCTGGAATAAAGAACGACCCTTGGTTTGGCGAGATGAATCCCATCTTTCAGACCTACAACTACCAGTTTAGGTATAACTGGGGTCTAAATAAAGTCCATGCAATTCCCGTAGAGGTAAGTGATGAGCCTCAAGTAGGACTCTTAGAAGATCTTATCAAGTGGGCATCTGAACAATAAGAAGGTAAACGTCTTTAGTATCCTACCTGAAAGAGATTGTTATCCATCAAGTAGAGCTTGGAATAATAGTTTCTAAACCCTGCCACTCTTTGGCATCTTCGTGTCGTATCTTCGCGGCATGAAACAGAACGCAGAAGAGCCCGACTATCGTTCGATGGACGAGGCCCAGATCAAACACGAACTCATCAAACTTGAGAAGCGGATTCTCGACATCACCGGTGATCCCCTCAACTACCAGCACTACCGCCAGTTCCTGGACTGGTGCTGGAACGAGGCGAAGGTCAAGGCGGTCGAGAAACTGATGCTGGACCGCTGCTACATCCTGAATCTCCTCTTCGGCTGCCATTGCACCCCTGGAGAGGTCGAGAGGTTGGAAAAGGTCAACGACCTACTTCTGGAAATGACCAACCGGACATATCATCGCACGGCAGACCTCGTACGGGCGCTGCTGGTGATGAAGAAAGACGATATGGATAACGACTACATGATTGAAAGCCGACTGGTCCCGATATTCGACATTCCGTACTCAGTGCTGCGTCTGGAGGATGACGAATACTATGGTTCGGATTTCATCCGTATGGCCGCCATCCTGCAGGAGACAGAGAAACATAAGCCTGGCATGGCAGATGTTAGTTGTGACTGGTCGCGACTGAAGGACAAATCACCCTCGGCCACGGACAAGGATCTGGAGTGCTCAAATGACCTGGATGACGGAAGTTCCTGGGCGGAAGGACCTCTCGTGCATCCTAAATTGTCACAAATCACCATATGCTACGCTCTCCATGCGCTATGCACCCACATGAACTGGTCCATTCCGGACGTTCTGCGCATAAATGATTTCTCAATATAAGTCAAACTCACTGTCCAGCAGTTCTCCGACCAGGAAAAGAATAGGCTCCGCTGGTGAAATAAATATGATCTTCCACGCTTCAAGAATGTGCTTTTGAAGGAAGCGGCAGCACGCCCGGAAGGTCTTCCGCTGGAAACCGCACTCCTGCAGCACTGCCGGGACTACTTCGAGGACTATGCAGATGAAGTCCTTGACAAGGTCGGCGTCTCAGACATTGACCGTTATCTTGAGACCCTGAAACACAAAATCGATAATCCCTACCAAAATGACACTCAAAGACCTGATACTCAAATATGATTTCGACACCCTGCCTCTCCACAGCTCCCAGCAAAAGATCGAGGAGAAATCGGATGACACCCACACCGTCTACAGATACCGACTGGTCCCGACCTTCGACTTCAAGCAGGGACTGCTGAGACTCGGGCCCTCTGTCGAAGTGCTGGAGCCGGAAGAGCTGCGCGACGAAATGGTTGATGACATCAGGAGGATGGCAGGGAATTATAAGATTTAGCCTCTATGGTAATAATTTCAAAAACAGTGCGTAATAAGTATGCTATTGAAGAGCTTCAACCAACATACTTATTGCGTCTTCTTTTTCCACAAATGGTTTGAATACTTCCTCCCATAAATTGTCCGCCAACCCTTTCGCATCTTGTATAGCCCTGAACAGGCATTCTTCCTCAAGCCTACAAGAATCATTGTTGCCATCGTGAAACACTGTTGCCGGAATTGTCTTCATAAACGGATATCATGCATTTTCTTAACCACTTAGGTATATCCTCGTGAAAATCCATCACTATCGGTTCCATTGGAAGCTTATCCGGTAAGTCTATCGGATAGTCAATAGGACGCGTTTTCGAATTGTCATTAATTTGTTTGGCTTTATCCGGCACCAAATAAACTATTTTGTACTCAGGGTGCTTCGAATAATAATCAGTATCGCTATCTTCTTTGCGTTTGTGAATATTCTCATACCAATACCGGTACAATTGGTTTGGTTGATCTTCTGCCCAATTGGATTTATTCTCAATTATGACAGCGCCTAACGGATTCAGTCTTCTTAACAGAACATCCACACGCCCTTCTTCAGCCGTTATTATCCACTCCTCATTGCCTTCGTCCTTCTCAAAACCAATATACTCCAAAAACGCAGACAAGAACAATTTGCCTTGTCCATGCATCGGATTATCCGAAAGGAAAAAATGCAGGATTCGGCTATGGATGGGTTCACTTATGCCGGAAAACTCATTCCAAAGGGAAAATACATTGACGTACTTGCCCATCTTCGTATTGGACATCCTCTCCGCCTTGATGTCTTTCATAATTGAACTGCACAACTCAATCGTCTTCCGATATTTTTCCAAATTCTCTTCCATAATCTACAGATTTATCAAATGCGGTTCAAGCAGCATGCCGTAATGCTCATCCATCATGGCAGCATTGGAAAAGACGGTTCCGCCGCTTTCCTCCAGGCCATTGGCCTTATGGATGTGGCCGAAAAGATGTATCCGGGGACGGACTGCCTTCACACGCGAGAGAAGTTCATTGGAGCCGTAATGGATGCTTCCGTCCCGGTCGAGGATTCCGTATGGCGGGGCATGGGTAATCAGCACATCCACGCCGTCAGGAATCATTTCATAGAACTCCTTCTGGAGTCCGGAACTACAGTCCTCCATAAACATGGGGACCCCATAGAATGTCACGCCTTCAATCTCCACCGAACTGTTGCACAGATAATGGCAATTGGAGTCAAGTCCGTCAATGACGGCACCATACAGGCATGCGTCGTGGTTCCCCGCCACGAAAATCTTATGGGCATAGGGAAGTGCGCTGAACCACCTCATAAAGTCCAGCACCTCCGAGGATGATCCGTTCATGGCAATGTCCCCCGAGTGGACAATCACGTCCGCCTCTGGAAGACTGCCAAGGCTGCGATGCGCCCCATGGGTATCCGAGAGATGAAGAATGTTCATGTCAAAAAGCATTCTAGAACTCCATTTTCACTTTATATATAGGATCTTCCAGTTCATCTTGCTTGACTAGGAACATGGTCATATAGACAGGTAGGTATTCGACATTGCCCTTCACGTGCAGGTTGTCATTGCACAGAACTATCGCCCTCCGTATTCCATAATTCGGGATGCTCAAGAGTTTGGACAGCGCATTATGACGTTCGTAATCCTTACCAGACTTGACTTCCAAGGGAATGATTTCATCATCCGTTTCCAATATAAAATCAATTTCTCCCTGCTTCTTGCTGTTGAAGTAGTATAAATCCCATCCATGAGCGTGAAGCTCTTGCGCGACAGCATTTTCAAATACGCTACCATAGTTCACGTTCACCTTTCCCTGCAGAATCTTCAGTTGGATGCCTCCTGATGAATATTGGCAAGAAAGCAGCCCTACATCGTTCTGGAAAAGCTTGAAAAGGTTCCGCTGCTCACTCAGTTTCAACGGGGAGACTGGCTCTTCGACATTGTATGTCGGAAGTGCCATGTCTGCGTCTTTGAGCCAGATGAAATCATTTTCATGTCTGCCGAAAGTCATATTCTCATTGAGACGTTTGAGGATGAACCGTTTGTTCTTGGCATTCAACTCAGAAGGGATGAGATCAAATACCTCATTGATATATAGTTTCTTTCTGACATCCTGATCGTAACGGGCTATGTCTTTCTTATAAAGATTGATAATATCCCTTTGTTCTTTCACCACGTTCTGAATATTGTTGGAATCTATATAAGTCTGGACAGCAGCAGGCATACCTCCAACTATGATGTACAACTGAAATAGTTGCATCATCTTTTCATGTATATAGGCATCCACCAGCGTTTTTTCCGACCAAGATTTCTTGACAGCATCCAACACATTCTCCGGCACCCCCACGGCACTGACAAATTCCTCAAAATCCATGGGATAGACCTGCATCTCTGACATATAACCAACAGGCACTGAACGGATGTCTTTCAATTCAACACCCAGCAGGGAACCACTCAACGCATAAATATAGCTTCCTTCATCCACCAATGCTTTAACCCAGGTCATCACATCCGGGCATTCTTGCACTTCATCAAAAAAAATCAATGTTTTGCTTCGCACCAAAGGGACTCGCGAATATGCCGAAATCCTGAGCAGCAGTTCTTTGACATCTCCTGCCCCATTGATTATGTCCATCGCCTCCGGCTGAAGCAAGAAATTGAACTCAATGAGATTCAAGCCATGCTGTTTAGCATATTTCCGGATAGAATAGGTCTTACCTACCTGTCTGGCGCCGGTAAGAAACAACGCTTTCTTCGAGTTGGAGAAATGCGCATCTATCTCGTTGTCAATCTTTCTATTAAGCATATATTGCACAATTTACGCAATGTGTTTTACCACAGTTTTTGCAACTTTTCCAAGGCAAATCTATGCTATTTTTGCAACTTTTCCAAGTATTTCATCTTTTATTCACATTATTCTCTACAACTCTGAGAATGGTTGGCACAAACTTGAAATAGTAGATTAAAACCACTATTCTGTGCCGAAATATTCAGGAAAGGCGGTTTTGAGGGATGGTTTGGCCACTTCATGGAGGGGGATCATCACGAAGGGGCGGTTCTCTATGTCCTTGTGGGGGATGATCAGGTCGGGAGCGGAGATGTGCTCGGAGCCGTAGAAAAGAATGTCGATGTCGATGACGCGGGAGTGGTAGATGCGGTTGCCTGCTCCGTCATATTCAGGAGGATCGGTTCTGCCCATCGCGCGCTCTATTGATTTGACCTTGGAAAGCACATCCTTGGCTGCGTCCTCCGCCGGAATTTCCGGTCTGAAGGTTCGGTAAAGCGCCACGGCGTTCAGAAACTTGCCGCCGGAGAAACCCATCGGCTTAGTCTCTATCAGCCTTGAAAGAGCCGTGTAGTGGCCTTCAAAGGCTTCATCCATCCGATGAAGAGCCTCCTCGATGTTCCTCTCGCGGTTGCCAAGGTTGCTGCCGAGGGAAAAGTATATGCTGACAAATGCCATCGTTCCAGATAATACAGGCCTAAAAATATTCAAACCTAAATCAAGCTGCCAAAATTGAATATACCGGATCAGGAATTCGGTTCCTTTGAATAGTCCGGGCCGGCACCAGGATCAACCCTGTCAGATGAAGAATCAATGACATCCAGACCAAGTTCCAGACGTGCCTCGTCAGAGAGCATCGATTGATCCCAAGCCGGGTCAAAGACCAGTTCCACGTTGCAGGCCTTTATTCCGGGAACGTCGGTGACGTTTTTCTGAACCTCCTCCAGCACCTCGTCAGCCATCGGGCAGTTCGGGGCGGTGAAAGTCATTTTGATGAAAGCCTCGTGGCTCTTGTTGATGACAAGCTCGTAGATGAGGCCGAGGTCGTAGATGTTGACCGGAATCTCGGGATCATAGACCTGCTTCAAGGCAAGAACCACATTGTCATAAAGCGGTGCCAATGCCTTTACATCCTCAGCGGAAAGCACCTCACTCTCCTGCTCAACATGCGGCTCGGAAGCTGCCACCCTATTTTCTTCTTCCTTATTATTTTTGAATATACTCATATCTAAATATTACTCAGAATTAATGATATGCCTTGCCAAAAATAAACCTTATTTATCACTGTTCTCCAGCGCCACAGCCTTGATGGTGTCGATCATCGAGACCAGTCCGTTGGCTCTGGTCGGCGAGAGATTCTCCTTAAGACCTATCTGGTTGATGAATCCGAAATCGTCCGCGGCGATCTCTTTCGGTGTACGGCCAGAATAGACATTGATCAGAAGGGAGATTATGCCTTTCGTGATGATCGCGTCGCTGTCGGCCTTGAACCAAAGTTTTCCGTCCTCCAGGCGCCAATCCAGCCAAACCCGGGACTGACATCCCTTAATCAACTTATCCTCAGTCTTTTCCGATTCAGGATACGCCTCCAGATTCTTTCCCAAGTCGATGAGATACTCGTATTTGTCGAGCCATTCATCGTACATCGAGAAATCCTCAATCACAGACTGTTTAGCTTCCTCTAATGAGTTCATATATTATCCAAGTTTATATCAAAATAACATCTCAATACATCAGCGCTTCGACAGGTTCAGCGACCACTCATAACTACACCAACATCGAGATCGCCTTTTCGAGCGACTTGATGAAATATTCAGCCTCCTCCATCGTGTTGTACGGAGAGAGCGAGGCACGGAGCATCCCAGTCACTCCAAACCTGTCCATCAACGGCTCAGCACACATCTGCCCGGACCGCACGGCAATCCCCATCTTGTCCAAAATCAAGGCCAGGTCCTCATGATGCGCCCCCTCAACGCTGAAAGAAAAGAGCGGAATCTTTGTCTCCGTTCCACGTGGAACGCCATAAAGACGGATCCTCGGGTTGCTTGTCAAAGCGTGGAGAAGGTACTGGGACACAGCCTCTTGAGCATTAAGTAACTCTTTATCTTTCATCAATTTAAGCATCTCGATAGCTGGTTCCAGCGTCGGAATGGCATTGATGTTCTGGGTTCCGGCCTCAAACTTCTCCGGAAGTGGAGCGTAAGTCGTGCCGGAAAACCTGACGGTAGCGATCATCTCTCCACCGCCCTGATAAGGAACCATCTGATCCAGCCACTTACGTTTTCCGTAAAGTACCCCGGTTCCGGTGGCCGCATAGAGTTTGTGTCCGGAAAAAGCGTAGAAGTCACAGTCAACATCCTGAACGTCAACACCTTCGTGAACCATACCCTGCGCTCCGTCGATAAGAACAGGACAACCAACTGAGTGACAAACACTTACAATCTCCTTAACAGGATTCAAAATGCCAAGTACATTGGAAATCTGAGCGACGGCTACAATCCTGGTCTTGGGATTTAGCAAGGATTTCAACTCCTCAAGATTCAGATGGCCATCCTCGTCCACGTGCAAGACCCTCAGAACAGCGCCTTTTCTCTGGCAAAGCATCTGCCACGGAACAATGTTGGAATGGTGCTCGGACTCGGAAACGATGATCTCGTCGCCCTTATTGACGAATGTCTCTCCGAAAGAGAATGCCACAAGGTTGATGGATCCTGTGGTTCCGGAAGTGAAAACTATCTCTTCGCGAGCGGCGGCGTTAATATATTCCTTGACAGCATCGCGTGTGCTTTCATATTCATCTGTGGCATCGACGGCGAGTTTATGGACCGCGCGATGGATGTTGGCGTTCGCGCCAATGGTCAACTGAGTCCATTTGTCGATCACCGATTGCGACCTCTGGGCGGTCGCAGCGTTGTCAAAATAGACCAGCTGCTTGCCATAGACAGTGCGCGAAAGCGCCGGAAACATATTCCTAAGTTCTCGAATATTCATTGTCAAACCTCCATTCAATCTTGCAAATATAATCAAAAGCATTGGAAGAATGGATGCTTATTGAAATGGTGTGTGAATATTCCGTATTTAGCGCAAAAATGCTAATTTTGCCTTGAACAAAAATCTTTGAATATGATTGATTACATCAAGGGAATAATAGTCGAGCTCTCCCCTGCCGAGTTGATTCTGGAGAACAACGGCATCGGATACAGCATTCTGATTTCGTTGCAGACTTTTCAGGCGTTACAGGATAAAAAAGAAGCGACAGTTTACATATTCCATTACCTTCGTGAGGATGCGGAGCTGTTCTACGGATTCGCAACGAAGGATGAACGCGAGCTGTTCGAGCTGCTGATCAGCGTGTCCGGAATTGGTGTGAATTCGGCCAGAATGATGCTTTCATCGCTCTCAGCCGAAGAGATCAGACAGGCGATTTTGTCCGAGGACATCGCAAGGATCAAGAGTGTGAAAGGTATCGGTGTGAAGAGTGCGCAGAGGCTTGTTTTGGAGCTCAAGGACAAAATTGTCAAGGGTGAAGGGGCGGATTCTACAGAGTTATTTGGTGGCAACCGCAGTGAGATTGTCGAGGAAGCCAGCCGCGCGCTTGTTATGCTCGGCTTCGCAAAACCTGCCGTAAACAAAGCCATTCAGGCTGTTCTCAAGGCCAATCCTAACGCAAAAGTTGAGCAGATTATTAAGTCTGCGTTGCAGATGATGTAGATATATTTCCGCTTACGGCGGCAAAAGTAAAAAGGCTTTGACTACCATTCACCCGGATAGGGCGCGCGCAGCGCGTAGGTAGTCAAAGCCTTTTTTACTTTTGCCTTAACGCATAACAAATCCACTACGCAAAACTCTCTACGATAGGCTGAATGAATATGGCCTAAGCAACCATTTACCCGGATAGGGCGCGAAGCGCAGGTGGCTCAGGCCATATTCATTCAGCCGCTATTATCGTAGTTATCGCCCGAAATAAACAAGCAGAACGGAAATGTCGGACGGAGAGACTCCGGAGATACGGGAGGCCTGGGCGATGGTGGTGGGCTTGTAGAGGGAGAGCTTCTGGCGACATTCGATCGTCAAGCCGGAGACTTTACTGAAATCAAAATTCTGAGGAATCTTCAGATCTTCGAGACGGGAGATTTTTTCAGCGATGGATTTTTCACGCTCAATGTAACCTTTATACTTGATTCCAATCTCAACGGAATCGATTATTTCCTTACGTGCATATTTTTCAGCCGCACTCCCCTCCTCCGGCAACCCTACCGAAAACTTATAAAATGTTCCACGTGGAACAAAATTCAATAAACCAGCCAGTGAAATCTCCGGACGAGAAGCCAGATCAGAAATGCGCTTCGACTCCGAAAGGACAACGGAATTATGTTCGGCAAGATATTCATTAATTATGTCAGCACGCATATTCACGCTATCGCACATCTGAGAAAGTGATGCAACTGCTGAATACTTCTTTTGCATCAACACATATCTTCTCTCAGAGGCGAGACCAATTCTGTAAGATTTTTCCGTGAGCCTCAAGTCGGCATTATCCTGACGAAGCAGGATCCTATACTCCGCGCGAGAGGTGAACATTCTGTACGGCTCATCAACACCCTTCGTGATTAAATCATCTATCAAGACGCCAATGTAAGCCTCATCACGACGAAGAATGAACGGATTCTTGTCGTGGACCTTCAAATGAGCGTTGATTCCGGCGATAATTCCCTGAGCACCAGCCTCTTCGTAGCCGGTAGTACCGTTAATCTGACCCGCAAAATACAGGTTTTCAATATCTTTCAACTCAAGAGTGGCCTTCAGCTGCGTCGGATCGAAATAATCATATTCAACAGCGTAGGCAGGTTTGAATATTTTGGCATCCTCCAGCCCTTCTATGGAGTGCAAAGCATCCAACTGGACATCCAAAGGAAGCGAAGAAGAGAAACCTTGGAGATAATATTCATTGGTGTCACGCCCCTCTGGTTCAAGGAAAAGCTGATGAGAGTTTTTGTCAGGGAAAACCCGAAGCTTGTCTTCGATGCTTGGGCAGTACCTCGGACCACGGCCGGTGATCATTCCGGTGAACATCGGAGAATCCTTGAAGCCCGACCTCAAGATGTCGTGAACTTTCTCGTTCGTGTGAAGGATGAAGCAAGGCATCTGACTCCCCCGCCCCTGTGCCGCCGACGGAACATCAAGATAAGAGAATTTTTCAGGCTCGCCGTCGCCAAGCTGCTGAAGAAGTCTCGAAGTGTCAACAGAAGAAATATCAATTCGAGGAGGAGTCCCCGTCTTCATCCGACCGGTCCGAAGACCAAGACCGACGAGTTGCTCAGTCAATCCATGAGAAGACAACTCCCCTATCCTGCCTCCCTCGAAAGTTGTGCGGCCTATGAACATCCGACCATTCAGGAACGTTCCGGTGGCCAAAACAACCGCCCGAGATTTGAAAATTGCCCCGGTATTTGTCTTGACTCCGCAGATTTTCGCATTCTCAAAGAGGAAAGAAGTTACAAAATCGGCGTAAATATCTAATTTACAATTCTTTTCAAGAATATTCCTCCAGTATGAGGAAAAGAACTGTTTATCGCACTGGGCGCGCGGACTCCACATAGCCGGCCCCTTAGAGCGGTTCAGCATCCGGAACTGGAGAGTCGAGGCATCAGTGACCAGTCCCATCATTCCACCGAGTGCGTCAATCTCCCGGACAATCTGTCCTTTCGCGATTCCGCCTATCGCCGGGTTGCAGGACATACGGGCGAAACTCGTAAGGTCAGCATTGATCAGCAAAACAGACGAGCCAAGATTGGCGGCGGCAGCGGCAGCCTCGCAACCGGCGTGTCCCCCACCGACAACAATCACATCGTATGAATATGTCATATTCAAGAAAAATCAATTTTTACGGAACATCCGCCGAAGTGGCGAAATAAAATGCTAAAAATGAATATTCCCTAAAAGCATCAGGCGTTGCCTCGAAGGCCAAGGTAATAGTCCTCCTTCTCACGCATCACCTTCTGGTCCTCTGGCGTGTGGTCATCGTAACCTATAAGATGAAGGAGTCCATGGACTATGACGCGGTGAAGTTCCTCATCAAATTCGGTTCCGAACTCGATAGCGTTTTCGCGGACGCTGTCTATACTTATAAATAGGTCACCCGAGAGCTTGTTTCCTTCGCAATAATCAAAGGTAATGACATCGGTGAAATAGTCGTGATGAAGGTAACGAATATTCACGTCAAGAATGTAATTATCTGAACAAAAGATAATTGAGATGTCGCCAAGAGTCTTTATCTCACTTCCGGCGACCATTCTAAGCCATCTGTTGTTGGCAAGTTTGTTCTTGAACTCGAACTTTATGTCCTCGCAGTAATACCTGACCATAACCCTAAATTTTACGCAAATCTACAACTAATAATTCAAAAAATTTGAAATGACAATTATTATTTCTATCTTTGAAAGCCTATTGGAAGGTTTTGCCTTCAGGCACATAACAAATGATTGTTAAAATTAATTACTGATATGGAGATCAAGAAAACACCAAAAGCCGATCTTGAGAACAGAAGGACTCTCTACACGGAGATCGGACTCGTGGTTGCTCTTCTCGTAGTCTGGGGAGCTTTTTCCTACAGCACTAAGGAGAAGGCTGTAGCCAGCCTGGGCGAAGACACTCAGGTAGTTGAAGTTGAGGATATGGTTCCTATTACCCAGGAGACCCCTCCACCACCACCAGAGGCACCGAAGATTCCTGTTCTTTCTGACCAGATCGACATCGTAGAGGATGATATCAAGGTTGAAGACAACTTCATGAGCCTTGAGGATGATGCCAATCTCGGAGTCGAGATCATGGACTACGTCGAGGAAGTAAAGGAGGAAGTCGTTGAGGAAGAGGCTATTCCGTTCCAGTTGGTTGAGGAGAAGCCTTCATTCAACGGTGGAGACGCCAATGAGTTCTCAAAGTGGGTTAACTCCAAACTTCAGTACCCGGAGATCGCGAAGGAGAATGGTGTTCAAGGACGTGTTACCCTTCAGTTCACCGTTAATCCTGACGGTTCCGTAAGCAACGTGAAGGTTCTTCGTGGAGTTGACTCATCACTTGACAAGGAGGCCGTCAGAGTCGTTTCTATGTCACCGAAGTGGAAGCCGGGAAAGCAGCGTGACCGCGCTGTGAAGGTAACCTACACCTTCCCTGTTATCTTCCAGCTGAGATAATAAGAAACTAAATGAATATCAAGGCCGTCCCCAACCGGATGGCCTTTTTTTGAATATAAAGGTAATGTCGCTTCGACAAGCTCAGCGACCGAATTAATTGAATATGGAAGAACTAATAGAAAAAGCCGTTTTTGTCGGCATCATCAGACAGAACGATGACGACAGAAAGGTAATGGAATATCTTGACGAACTTGAGTTCCTGGCGGAGACCGCCGGGGCAAAGGGAGACAAGAAATTCGTGCAGAGGCTTGACAAGCCGGAGAAAGCCACCTACATAAGAAGCGGAAAGCTGCAGGAGATTGCGGAATATTGCGAGGAAAACGAGATCAAGTATGTGATATTCGATGACGAGCTGACCGGAATGCAGCAAAGGAACATCGAGAAGGTAATCAATTGCAGTTCAGTGATTGACAGAACCAGTCTCATCCTTGAGATATTCGCCCAGCGCGCCAAGACATCCTACGCCAAGATGCAGGTCGAGCTTGCACGCTACAACTATATGCTACCGAGACTGGCAGGAATGTGGACCCACCTTGAGAGACAGAGAGGCGGTATGGGCACGAGAGGTGGTATGGGTGAGACCCAGATCGAGATCGACCGCCGTATAGTCAAGGAGAGGATAGCAAGGCTGAAGGAACAGTTGAAGAAAGTCGATAAGCAAATGGCCACGCAGAGGGGCAATAGAGGCTCTATGGTGCGACTTTCCCTCGTAGGATATACCAACGTAGGTAAAAGCACAATAATGAACCTACTGGCCAAATCTGACGTTTTTGCCGAGAACAAGCTTTTCGCAACCCTCGACACAACCGTCAGAAAGGTCGTGATCGAGAACGTCCCGTTCCTTCTGAGCGACACGGTAGGATTCATCAGAAAGCTCCCTACGCAGCTCGTGGAGGCCTTCAAAAGTACACTGGACGAGGTTCGTGAGGCTGACATACTTCTGCACGTAGTGGACATCTCACACCCAGGCTTCGAAGAGCAGATGGAGGTTGTGGAGAGAACCCTACAGGAAATAGGCGCAAGCAACAAACCTGTCTTCGTGATTTTCAACAAGATAGATGCCTACACCTACGAGGAATACGATGAGTTCTCCCTAACCCCAAAAGGCAAGGAGAACCGCTCTCTGGACGAGTTGAAAAACAGCTGGATAGCGCAGGAGAAGACCCCGTGCATATTCATCTCCGCCATCAACAAGACCAACATCGAGAAGCTCCGCAGCGATATCTACAAGATGGTCGCCGAAATCCACGCCGGCCGCTATCCGTTCAATAATTTCTTGTGGTAAAGATCTATACCAAGCGTAAATAAAGGCTAACAATAGCTTCTTTAAGGCCAACAAAAATTAATATCCTGAATTTTGCACGTTACCAAAATTCAGGATATTAATTTTTGCTTGGCTATTAAGTATTCAACTATACTAGCATTCATATATTCTAAACAGTAAAACTAAGTCAGCGCCAATATAATATGCCGGATTTTGGTTACGTGCAAAATCCGGCATATTATATTGGGCTGACTCTTCGTCAGTTATGTCTTTTACTGAGGGGTCACTTCGACAAGCTCAGTGACCGAAGTGACCGAAGAATCTACTCTGAGAACTTCGCCTTGAGGAACTCGCGGTTGAGACGGGCGATGTGGTCGATTGAGATTCCCTTAGGGCATTCCATCTCGCAGGCGCGAGTGTTGGTGCAGCTACCGAAGCCGAGCTCCTCCATCTTCGCGACCATATTCCTGGCTCTTCTGGCGGCCTCTGGACGGCCTTGAGGAAGCAGAGCGAGGGAACTTACCCTTGCGGCCACGAACAGCATCGCAGAGCCGTTCTTACAGGTCGCCACGCAGGCGCCGCAACCAACGCAGGCAGCCGCGTCCATACTCTTCTCAGCATTCTCGTGAGAGATAAGGATGTTGTTGGCATCCTGGGCGGAACCGGTTCTGACAGAGATGAATCCGCCAGCCTGAAGGATCTTGTCGAACGCGCTGCGGTCAACAACCAAGTCCTTGATGATAGGGAAACCAGCGCTTCTGAAAGGCTCCACGGTGATGGTAGCGCCATCCTTGAAGTGACGCATGAAGAGCTGGCAGGTGGTGACATGATCGTCCGGACCGTGCGCGCGGCCGTCAACGAACAACGAGCAGGCACCGCAGATACCCTCGCGGCAGTCGTGGTCGAAAGACACAGGACCGCTGCTCTGGCAGCCTCTGTCAACGGCTACTGGATCGTTACCCTCACGGATCAGCTGCTCATTGAGGATGTCAAGCATTTCGAGGAAAGAGGCGTCCTCCTCTATTCCGGAAATATGATAAGTCTCAAAATGACCTTGTTCCTTGGCGTTCTTCTGACGCCATATCTTAAGATTGAAATCCATAGCCGATTCTAGTCTTTATAATTTCTTGTTTTAACTTCGATGAACTCGTACTTGAGAGGCTCCTTATGAAGCTCAGGCTCCTGGCCTTCTCCCTTGTACTCCCAGGCGGCGACATACATGTAGTTGGCGTCGTCTCTCTTGGCCTCCCCTTCCTCGGTCTGGCTCTCCACACGGAAGTGACCACCGCAGGACTCGTTCCTGTTCAGGGCGTCACGTGCCATAAGCTCGCCGATCTCGAAGAAGTCCTCAAGCCTGAGGGCCTTCTCAAGCTCCTGGTTGAACTGATACTGCTCTCCTGGAACACAAACATCCTTGTAGAACACAGCCTTAAGGTCGTTGATTTCCTTGATTGCCTTCTTCAGACCTTCCTCGCTGCGGGCCATGCCTACATACTCCCACATGATGTTTCCCAACTTCTTGTGGATGGAGTCAACAGTCTGCTTGCCCTTGATGGCGAAGAGTCTGTCGATTCTGGCCTGAACATCTTTCTCGGCCTTGTCGAAGGCAGGGTTGTTGATGTCGGTCTTAGGCTCGGCGAACTTGTGTGAAAGGTAGTCGGCGATGGTGATAGGCAGCACGAAGTAGCCGTCAGCCAGACCCTGCATGAGGGCGGAGGCTCCAAGACGGTTTCCACCGTGGTCTGAGAAATTGGCCTCACCGATGGCGTAGAGTCCAGGGATGGTTGTCTGAAGATCGTAGTCAACCCAGATGCCGCCCATCGTGTAGTGGATGGCAGGGTAGATCATCATAGGCTCCTCCCAAGGGCTTACGTTATTGATCTTGAAGTACATGTCGAAGAGGTTGCCGTAACGCTCCTGTACCCTCTGGTGTCCGAGGCGCTTGATGGCGTCGGAGAAGTCGAGGAACACCGCGAGACCTGTCTCGTTGACACCGAAGCCGGCGTCGCATCTCTCCTTGGCGGCTCTTGAGGCCACGTCACGAGGAACGAGATTGCCGAACGCAGGGTAACGGCGCTCAAGATAGTAGTCACGGTCCTCCTCAGGGATCTGCGAAGGCTTGATCTCGTGCTTGCGGAGCTTCATCACATCCTCCATCTTCTTAGGAACCCAGATACGTCCGTCGTTACGCAGGGACTCTGACATAAGGGTCAGCTTGCACTGCTGCTCGCCGTGTACCGGGATGCACGTAGGGTGGATCTGCGCGAAGCAAGGATTTGCGAAATAGGCTCCCTTCTTGTAGCACTGCCATGCGGCCGAACCATTGCTGTTCATGGCGTTGGTTGAAAGGAAGTATGTGTTGCCGTAGCCACCGGTTGCGATAACCACAGCGTGGGCGCCGAATCTCTCAAGCTTGCCGGTGACGAGGTTGCGGGCGATGATACCCTTTGCCTGGCCGTCGATGATGACGAGGTCAAGCATCTCGTGACGAGGATAGCTCGTAACGGTTCCCGCTGCGATCTGGCGGTTGAGAGCCGCGTAAGCTCCGAGAAGGAGCTGCTGTCCGGTTTGTCCACGGGCGTAGAACGTACGGCTTACCTGAACACCTCCGAACGAACGGTTGGCCAGGTAGCCGCCGTACTCACGGGCGAAAGGAACACCCTGGGCGACGCACTGGTCGATAATGGCCGCGCTGACCTCGGCGAGACGATAGACATTCGCCTCACGGCTGCGGTAGTCACCTCCTTTGATCGTGTCGTAGAAGAGACGATAGACAGCGTCATTGTCATTCTGATAGTTCTTAGCGGCGTTGATACCACCCTGGGCGGCGATGGAGTGCGCGCGGCGAGGTGAGTCACTGATGCAGAAAACCTTGACATTGTAGCCAAGCTCACCGAGAGTAGCGGCTGCGGAAGCGCCGCCAAGTCCGGTACCGACAACGATGATTTCAAGTTTTCTTCTGTTGTTCGGATTGACGAGTCGGAGTTCCGACTTACGTTTGGTCCATTTCTCGGCCAAAGGACCGTCAGGAATCTTTGAGATTAATTTATCGGCCATATTCTGAATATGTTATTTATAAAATTCCAAATGAAATCGCAATAAGTCTGCAATTTTAGTCATTTTTCTCGTAATCAGCAATTTTATGAACCATTTTCGGCGATTTACCTGCACATATTTTATGATAGCGCCGGTAAATCCGTCTGGTGAAGCGGTCATAACGCCGCACTGACATGTCGTTTGAAAAATGACGATCGACATATTTCTCAACCTCGCGGCAGTCACTCTCGCAACCATATTCAAAACCCAAAGCCTCCTTCAAGGCAAGAGCGGCGTCACAAATGGCGGCGTTGTCACTTTCACGAGACTTTTTCATATAGTCAGGAATATGATCGCTCCCGAAAACCTTCAGCGGCACATAGACCGTGCTTGTCGGGCTGCCGAGAAGCGTCCACATCACCGTCCTCGAAGGATCCTCCCCCGGAGCGACTCCCTCAAAGACCACGGAAGCCGATGTGATGTCACGCATAATCGGCTTGCCGGAGCGGGAAATCTCATTAAAAAGGAATATGTGATCAGCAGTGCCCACATCAGCGGAAGTCATTATGTCAGAAGCCTTTTCAAAGCGGTCAACGCCCTTGCGGTCCTCCTTGCGGCCACTCCGCGTGAAGTTCGTCACGACCATATACCCGCCCGGCTGGTCGGCCACGATGTACTTCTTCCAGGAATGGTTGTTCACCTCGTAATAAGCGGCCTCGCCGAGCGCGTCGATGATGCCGAAATTGGCCTCCACACCCCAAGGCTTCGGAAGCGAGTCGAGCATATTCTCAAAGTCTTGCAGACTGCGGCATATTCCAAGAGCCTTGTACATCACAATCCCCTCTTTGTCCATTTCGGAGGAAGGAACGTCGTCATCCTTGAGGTCGTAGGTGGCGGTGTTCATTATGCAGAAGCCGGCGGAATTGACTCCTGACCACACTTCCCCACCCTGCGACGGCGAGTTCACGAGACCGATGAATGAATATATGCTCCCTTGGAACCATTCCATCCTGTTGTTCAGCTCACCGGTGTCGCGATGCTTGAGCATCACCGGCCGCCCGTCAGCCCGCACTCCCCCGGAAATGATCACGGAAGTGCAGCAAAAAGCTCTGAATGAAATGAATATGAACGCCGCGGCGGCAATGAATATCTTAGAAAAGTGTCCCATCCTCATCTTTTTTAGCCTCAAGCTCAGCATCCAGTCCAAGATGATGGTAAGCCATCTCGGTGGCGATTCTTCCTCTTTGGGTGCGCACGATGAAGCCTTCCTTTATAAGGAACGGCTCATAGACCTCCTCGAACGTGCCTTGGTCCTCACTGATAGCGGTGGCTATTGTATTGGCTCCGACCGGGCCGCCCTTGAAAGTGGTGATTATCGTGCGGAGGATCTTGTTATCAATCGAGTCCAGTCCCCTCTTGTCGATCTTCAGCTTGTCAAGGGCGTAACGGGATATGTCAAGATCTATATGCCCGTCCCCCATCACCTGGGCGAAGTCACGGACACGCTTGAGGAGAGCGTTGGCGATTCGTGGCGTTCCACGGCTTCTCAGAGCGATCTCCTTGGCAGCCTCGTCGTCGATCGTCACGTTCAGGATCCTGGCGCTACGGCGCACGATCCTTATCAAATCTGAAGTGTCGTAATATTCAAGGGCACAGTTGATTCCGAATCTTTCGCGCAGCGGCGCGGTGAGCAGTCCGCTTCGAGTCGTGGCACCGACAAGAGTGAACGGATTGAGTGAGATCCTGACCGATCTCGCTCCAGGGCCCTTGTCTATCATAATATCTATGACATAGTCCTCCATCGCCGAGTAGAGATATTCCTCGACCTCAGGAGAGAGGCGGTGGATCTCGTCTATGAAAAGCACGTCACCGGTCTCCAGTGATGTCAGAAGGCCGGCAAGGTCACCAGGCTTGTCAAGCACAGGGCCGGACGTCACCTTCATGTTCACTCCCATCTCGTTGGCTATGATGTGCGCGAGGGTGGTCTTTCCAAGGCCCGGAGGCCCGTGAAAGAGCACGTGGTCAAGGGCTTCGCCCCTCATCTTGGCCGCCTTCACATAGATGTTCAGATTGGACACTATCTCCTTCTGTCCGGTGAAATCTTCCAACCCTTGCGGGCGGATAATTCCGTCTAAATCCTTATCTTTGCCGGCGTTTGTGCTGTGCGGATCAAATTCTGTCATCAGAAAGTGTTTTAATCAGTACAAAGATAGTGAAAACCGCCGGAAGAAAGCAACATCTTGCAGCGACGTGGCGCAAAACCAAAAGTCAATAAATATAAATGAATGTAAATATTTAGACTTTTTGATTCTTATTAGAATGTTAATATGTTGATAACTAATTTTCGTTATTGAATATTAGACTGTTACAAATAGGATAGATTGTTGGTTACGCTATTGAAAAGCTTTTGAAGGATTGTTGAAAAGTGGGTCGCTCATTGCTATGAACTTTTCCCAAGGCGTTTTCCACCGGGTTTTCAACAGCTTTTTAACATGATTCAGACGCCTATGTTGATAAGTTCGGCATCCTCCGAAAAACTCTCCGGGAAGCTCGTCTCGGGGAAGGATATATATTGTAAAGGACTCTTCCTGTCCGCCAGATGGTTCGTGGTTTCGCAGGTAGCTTCAGGTGGCACCAACGTGATAGTGCTTCCTGATCGTGAGAGCGCTGAATATTGCAGTTCGGACCTTTACGCTCTTACTGACGGGGACATTGTCTTTTACCTGCCAGACAGCGGTAAGGGTGTTGAGAGGAGTAACTACAAGTCTTCGCTCGGGGTCCAGAGGACTTCCGCCGTGGGGAGGATTATGTCCAACGCGGACAATTCCTCAAGACTGTTCATCGTGACCTATCCCGAGGCGCTGGAAGAACTGGTTCCGGCTCCGGACAAAATCAACTCCTCTATCCTTAAAATCTCTGAAGGTCAGGAGATTTCGCATGACACCATCCGCGACATACTTGCCAGCCAGGGGTTCGAGAGGGTGGATTTCGTCTCTGCTCCGGGGCAATATTCAATAAGAGGTGCGATTATCGATATATTCTCATATTCATTCAACTATCCGTTCAGGGTGTCATTTTTCGGGGATGAGGTTGAGAAAATCCATGTGTTCGACTGCAACACACAGCTTTCGGTCGAGGAGAGGAAGGAGGTCGAGATATTCCCGGACCTTGCCGCTGAGACTTCCGAGGCTGAAGGGGTGAGTCTTGCGAGCCTGTTTCCGGAAGGTACGGTTGCTTGGCTTGACTCTTCGGACATGTACAAGGACAGAAGTTTCTTTCATGATCTGAACAGGTTCAGGAGGGTGTTTCTTGAGATTCCTCTTGATGCGGATCCTGGGGATGCCGTGGCGTTCAACATAACTCCCCAGCCGGTGTTCAACAAGAACTTCGAGCTTCTTACGGCGGACATCCGGCAGAACATGGAACGAGGGTACAAGGTGTTCATATTCAGTGATAAGAATTCTCAGATAGAGCGTTTGAAGTCGATTCTTATCGAGAACAGCGGGCTTGTGCCTGAGTTTGTGGCTGGAAAGAACATTCATTCAGGGTTCGTCGATCAGGAGGACAGAATCTGCTGCTACTCAGACCATGAGATTTTCGACCGTTTCCACAGGGTGAGTGTCAGAAGGACAGTGGAGAAGAGCGAACAGTTGACACTTAACGACTTGACTGCATTCAACATAGGTGACTATGTGGTGCACATCGATCACGGTGTCGGGGTGTTCGGCGGTCTTGTCAGGATGCGGGATGACAAAGGCAGGATGCATGAGGTAGTGAAGCTGATGTACAAGGACGGGGATGTTGTGTTCGTGTCCGTGCATTCGCTGAACAAGATTTCCCGTTTCCGTTCAAAGGATGGCGTTCCTCCTAAGGTAAACAAGCTTGGCTCAAAGACTTGGCAGAATCTCAAGCTCAGCGCCAAGTCCAAGATAAAGGACATCGCCAAGGATCTGATCCAGCTTTACGCCAAGCGGAAGACCACGAAAGGATTCGCCTACTCCTCTGACAGCTATCTTCAGGAAGAGCTGGAGTCGTCATTCATGTACGAGGACACTCCGGATCAGGAGTCGGCCAACAAGGCGGTGAAAAAGGATATGGAGGACAACAGCCCTATGGACAGGCTTGTCTGCGGGGATGTCGGATTCGGAAAGACCGAGATTGCGATCAGGGCGGCCTTCAAGGCTGTGACTGACGGTAAACAGGTCGCCGTGCTGGTGCCTACCACGATACTTTCGCTTCAGCACTACACGACTTTCTCGTCTCGGTTGAAGGACTTCCCTTGTACCATCGATTACGTGAGCAGATTGCGTACAACAAAGGAAATCAATGACATAAAGTATAGGTTGAAGAACGGTCAGCTGGACATAGTGATAGGTACGCACAAGCTGCTCGGCAAAGGTTTCGATTTCAAGGACCTGGGACTTCTTATCATCGACGAGGAGCAGAAGTTCGGTGTCTCTACCAAGGAGAAACTACGTCAGGTGAAGGCCTCTGTGGACACTCTGACTCTGACGGCCACCCCTATTCCTCGTACCTTGCAGTTCTCGTTGCTCGGGGCCAGGGATCTGTCCATCATCAACACTCCCCCGCCGAACAGGATTCCTACGCAGACCGAGATCATCCTGTTCGACAAGGATGAGATCAGGAGCATAATCAATTATGAACTCAACCGTGGCGGACAGCTCTTCTTCATACATAATAAAGTGGAGGAACTTCCTTCGATTCACGAGATTCTGCACAGGCTTGTGCCGGACATGAAGATTTGTGTGGCTCATGGTCAGATGGAATCCAAGGAGTTGGAGGACAGGATGTTGGATTTCATCCGTGGGGATTACGATATGCTTCTTTGCACCACGATAATCGAGAACGGTCTTGACATCCCGAACGCCAACACGATCATCATCAACCAGGCGCAGAACATCGGCCTGAGCGACCTGCACCAGCTTAGGGGGCGTGTCGGAAGGTCTGGCAGAAAGGCGTTCTGTTACCTGATAGTCCCTCCGCTCGTCACCATCACCGACGATGCCCGCAGAAGGCTCAAGGCCATTGAGGAATTCTCCGACCTTGGAAGCGGGTTCAACATAGCGATGCAGGATCTTGACATCCGCGGCGCCGGGAACCTTCTTGGAGCCGAACAGAGCGGATTCATCACGGACATGGGGTACGAGACCTACCAGAAAATCCTTGCGGAGGCTATGGAGGAACTCGGGGTCGAGACCGGAATATCCACGGTCCACACCGACGAGTCGTTTGTCGAGGACTGCACCATAGAGACGGATCAGCCTGCCATGATCCCGGATTCGTACATTGACATAACAGCCGAGAAAATAAGAATTTACAAGCAGCTTGACGGCATGACCAGCGACAAGGAGATAGACAGGATCAAGTCTCAGCTTGTGGATCGTTTCGGCGAGATGCCTTTGGAGCTGGACAACCTCTTTGATGTGGTCAAAATCAGGAATCTTGGCGGAAAACTTGGGTTCGAGAAGATCATAATAAAGAATGGAATGATGATCATGTTCTTCATAGCCAACCAGATGTCGCCTTACTACAAGTCGAAGGTCTTTACTGGAATATTACAGAACATCAACGCCAACGACCGGCTTTTCAACATCAAGCAGTCAGAAGGAAAACTCAAGATTGTGAGCCGGGGAATAGATTCTTTGCCGAAAGCTCTTCAGACTCTGAATATATTGAAATAAAATTGCTACCTTTGAAGGTTTGCCCGTTTTTGACAATGCCGAATCTTTTGGTTGAAATAGGAAACACTGCCCTCAAGGCGGCCTGGTCCGAAGGAATCACCCTCGGAAAGACTTTCCGTTACCAGGGCGAGAAGATGTTTGAATATGTTGACTCGCTGGTTGATAAGGAAAAACCTGCGGTGATGGTAATTTCATCCACGATAGAGATCGGGATCAAGGAAGAGGAGAACCTCCGCTCTAAATGCGGAATCCTTGTGATTCTGGACGGGCGGCACACGGACATTGCCTGTGAATATGACCTGCCGGCTTACCTGAGTCCGGACAGGGTAGCCTCGGTGATAGCCGCGAGGTATCTTTTCAAGGACAAGGGCAGCATTGTGTTTGATTTCGGAACCACTCTGACGATCGATGTGATAGAATCAGACGGGAAATATGCCGGAGGAAACATCTCCCCAGGATTCAGGACACGGTTCAAGTCTCTGTCGAGATATTCAAGGACACTCCCTCTTGTGGACACTCCCCTTTCCGTCAGACAGACAGGTGATTCGCTCCAGTCGTCGATTGAGTCCGGCGTTGTGTCAGGCATAATGTTTGAAATAAAGGGTTACCTGTCTTTATTTCCCGAAAAAATGGTGGTTTTTACGGGGGGAGACGCTTTATATTTTGCAAAAAGAATGAAAAACTCCATCTTTGCAGTCTGCAATCTTGTATTGATGGGGTTGGCCTTAATAGCTGACAAGTATTATGTTGAAAGGAACGGTTAATAAGATACTCCTGTTTGTGGTGATGTCGTTCTGTGTTCTCCCTTTGAGCGCCCAGGATGACGCGTATAATGCCTATACCCCATATTCCATGTTCGGAATCGGGGACATCTCCAAGCAGGGTACGGCCTACAACAAAAGTATGGGAGGTGTCGGCATAGCCACCAGGGACAAAGGGCACATCAATATACTCAATCCGGCCGCGGTCACGGCCAGGGAGGAAAAATCGTTCATGGCCGATTTCGGCGTGGCGCAGGGTAACAGGTATTATGCCCAGCACGACATGAAATCGTCCAACAACACGTTCAACTTCTATGATTTTGTGATTTCGTTCCCTGTGTATAAATCTCTTGCGATGTATGCCGGGGTGACTCCATACAGTGATGTAGGCTACGAGATGACTTCCAAGATAACCGACCCGGCCATCATATCTTCAACTGGAGTGATAACAAACACTGTTCAGGGGTATGGAGGCATGACCAACATTTTTTTAGGAGCCGGTTATGAAGTCATAAAAGGTCTTTCCGTAGGTGTCGAAGGACAGTACTATTTTGGTAACCTGCACAAGACCAATAATTTCGTGATGACAAACTCTACTTATAGGAGTATATCCAGCGGTTTCAACATGAATCTTGACGCCGTTACGGCCAGATTCGGAGTGCAGTACGAGACAAGGCTGACACAAGGTTTGTCCGCTGTCATCGGTGCCACTTATCGTTTGGGCACAAGCCTGAAAGGAAAAGTGGAAAGATATGAGATCCAGTCCATTTCCTCGATAAACGATTCGACTCCTTCTCCAAGGAGTTATACGGACACATTGGGCAGGGGACAGGTCAAGCTGGCCAGCGAGTTAGGTGTCGGTATAGCCTTGAAGGGAGGTGGCAAATGGACCGCTGAGATCAATTACATTCGTTCCGACTGGAGTTCCTCCGGAATGAACAAGATTCCTGGTTTCGCAAGTGTCGGCAACGCAGTGTTCAGCGCGTCCACCGCACAGTCCGTAAGGGCAGGTTTCTCGATAGTTCCGAACCGGAATGATATTCGTTACTACAGTAAGAGAGTGACTTACAGGGCGGGCGCCTATTGGGATCAGGCTTCATGCAAATTGGACGGCAAGGCTATAAACGCTGTCGGTATCACATTGGGAGCCACTCTTCCAGTATTCAGATGGAGCAACGGACTGACGTTGGGCGTTGATTTCGGCCAGAGGGGAGCGTTGACCGGGAATATGGTCAGGGAAAGGTATGTTAACTTTAACATAGGAATCAATATCTTCGACATTTGGTTCCTGAAACCGATGTATAACTAATTAGGAAAATATTAACACACAACCATGAAAAGGATTACACTAGTACTGTTGACTCTTGCTGCGGCCACTTTCGGCACGAAGGTTTCCGCTCAGGGAAAGTATGGCGCGGACAGCGCTGAATGCATTAAGTATCTGTCTTATTATCAGGAGTATTACAAGCAGAAGAACTACACCGAGGCTCTCCCTAACTGGAGAAAGGCCTTCAAACTCTGTCCTCCTACCGCAAGCCAGAACATGCTGCTTAACGGTATGACCCTCCTTGGTAAGGAAATCGTCAAGACCAAGGACGCGCAGACACGCGCCGCGATGATTGACACCGTCCTTACCCTCAATGACCTCAGGGCGCAGTACTATCCTAAATACGCTGTGGCTGCCTATAACTCAAAGGGACAGTATATCACACAGTATTATAAGGATCCTCAGGTAGTTTATGATCAGTTGAACAAGATCATCGAGATCAATCAGGAGAATGTGAAGCCAAGCCTTCTTCTTCTCGATCTTAACTCAGCCATAGAACTTTACAAGAAATCAGCCATCGGCGCCGAGGATGTGATCAACACTTACCAGAAAGCCATCGCTCTTCTTGACAAGGCGGGAAACGCTGAGGAGAACGCCAAGATCAGGTCTGACATCGAAGGGCTCTTCATCACGAGCCAGGTGGCCAGCTGCGACAACCTCATCGCTCTGTTCACTCCTCGTTTCGAGGCTGATCCTGACAATATGGATCTCATCACCAACATCGTGAAGATGCTTGGTTCTACAGATGGATGCCAGAACAATGATCTGTTCCTTGGCGCTGTGACAAAGATGCATAAGAATGAGCCTTCAGCCTCATCTGCTTACTATCTTTACAAGCTTCATGCGGCAAAGGATGAGTCTTCCGAGGCCATCGAATATTTCGAGGAGGCTGTCTCGCTTTGCACTGATGATGATCCTGTAAAGTCTGACTATATGATTGAGCTTGCGACATATTGCCTCAAGAACAACATCACAGGCAAGGCTTTGGATTATGCCAATAAGGCCGCCAGCCTTAAACCAGACCATCAGGGCAAGGCTTACTACCTTATCGCGACAATCTGGGGCGCCGCCCGTTGCGGAGGAAATGAGATCGAAAGCAGGGCTAAGTATTGGGTTGCCGTTGACTATCTGCAGAAGGCAAAGGCCGCGGACGATTCCCTGACTGAAGACTGTAACAAACTCATCTCGGCGTACAGTGTCTATTATCCTCAGAAGGCCGAGGCATTCATGTATGATGTTGTTGACGGACAATCCTATACCGTGAACTGCGGTGGAATGCGCGCGACGACAACCGTAAGGACTCAGAAGTAGTTTTGAATTGAAACCAAACATATATAGGCTTATGATGATTGCAACCGCTTCGGCGGTTGCTTTCATCGTATTTTCCTGCAAGGGAAAACTGTCAGAGGCCGAGCGTCTGAATCTTGCCGAGACCCCGGTCCAGACTGTCGATAGTATGTTTGTGGTCCAGACCAGAAACGGAGGTATCCAGATGAGGGTGGAGGCCGATGTCATGGAAAGGTACGAGAACGACACCTGCTCCTACGAACTCTTTCCAAAAGGGCTTCATGCCTTCGCCTATACGGATGGTGACATGCTTGAGACAGTGCTCCATTCCAACAACGCCAAGCATTTCAAAAGCAAAAAGTCCACTGAGGAATATTGGTCCGCGTTCGGCAATGTGGTTGTTCAGAATGTGATCAATCAGCAGACTTTGGAGACCGACACGCTTTATTGGGACCAGGCCAACAAGGAAATATATACAGACTGTTATGTCAGGATGTTCTCAAATGACGGATTTCTGCAGGGATTCGGCATGAGATCAGACGAAATGGCGAGGAACGCGAGAATATTCAAGGCGTTCAACAGTGACCTGGTTGTCGTGCAGGATTCGACAAAGGTTATCATTGATTCTGTAAACTTTATTGGTCCTTTGCTTAAAAAATAATGGTTAATTGAATTAAAATCACTATCTTCGCACCCCAATACCTATTTTTGGAAATTATAAAAACGTAATACACAATGGCGATTCTTCAAAAAACTCGCGAAAAGGCCGGCATGGCAGTGTCTATCATCATTGCCTTGGCCCTTTTGTCATTCATTATTGACCCGCAGACACTTGAGACCGCATTCAATGCTATGTCCTCAAGGAATGACGTGGGTGTGATTAATGGTAAGACTGTTTCTTATCTTGATTTTCAGCAGGATGTTGAAAAATTCACCGCCATCAATGAGATGGTGACCGGCTCCTCAACCCAGAACGAACAGCAGCAGGAGCAGGTGCGCAACGCCGCATGGCAGAGCCTTTTGGACAAGTATCTTTTCATAAAGAACGCAAAGGCCGCGGGCATCAGGGTAGGTGAGGAAGAAATGAAGGAACTTCTTGCAGGAGACATGATCTCTCCGGTCATTTCCCAGAATCCGGCTTTCATGGATGAGGACGGCAACTTCTCGAAAGATGCTTTGCAGAATCTCATCAATAGTGTCTCACAGGATCAGACAGGAAGGATCAGTGAGTATTGGAACTACCTTCAGAACACAGTCTATACCCAGCAATTCTATGCCAAGTATGGTTCTTTGTTCACCCAGAGCAACTTCCAGAATCCTTTGATGCTCAAAAGAGCCATCGCCGAGAACAACAACACTACCAATGTGGATTTCGTGATGGTTCCTAACTACGGCGTTGACTCAACAGTCAAGGTAAGCGATGAGGAGGTCAGAAAATACTACGAGTCCCACAAAAAGATGTTCAGACAGAACGCCTCAAGGGATATGGAATATGTTGTCTTTGAGGTGAAGCCTTCAGAGACTGACATCAACGCCACAAATGACGCTATGGGTAAGGTGTATGACGAGTTCGCCACCACTGAAAACATGAAGTCGTTCCTGGCCAGAAACTCAGAGAGAAACTACAGTGAGTACTGGTTCAAGGCTGGTGAGCTTTCAACCGTCAACAAGGACATCTGCGAGTTTGTTGACAACAATGCCGCCGGTACTTCTCCTGTTGTCTCCGACAATAATGTGTTCTATGCCGCGAGGATTATGGCTACAGCCCAGATTCCTGATTCAGCCTATGTAAGGCATATCCTCCTTCAGAATGGTATGGAGAACAAGGCTGACAGCCTTCTTAACCTGCTTTCAAAGGGAGAGAGCTTCTCCAATCTTGCCGCCGCGTTCTCAGCAGACGGCAGAAGCGCCGCTGACGGTGAGCAGGGCAATATCGGCTGGATGACCCAGACTTACATGATTCCTGGTTTTGAATCTGTCCTCACAGCCCAGACAGGCAAGCCTTATATTGTGAAGACCCAGTATGGCACTCATATCGTAGAGGTTACCAAAAAGACCGCTCCGGTCGCCAAGAAGCAGGTGGCTATCCTTGAGAAGGCCGCTCTCGCCAGTGGTGAGACATTCAACAGCTACTACGCCCAGGCCAGCAATTTCTCAAAGATCGCTGCTGGCAAGTACAACAACTACAAGGCTGCTGTTGATTCAATGGGACTATACTCACATCCTTTGATGGTCAACGAGGCAACCTCCACTTACGGTTCGATTTCACAGGCCAAGGAGGTCACAAGATGGGTGTTTGACAACAAGGTCGGAAAGGTTTCCGAGATCATCACAGTCAACAACAACTATCTGTTCATAGCCACCGTGACCGGAATCCATAAGGAAGGCATCGCCAAACTCGATGAGGTCAAGGAAGTGGTTCACCAGCGTCTCTATGCCGAGAAGGCCGCCGAGAAGGCCGCCGCTGACCTCGCCCAGAAGATTCAGGGAATAAATGACCTTCAGGCTATCGCTGACACACTTCACTCATCCGTCAGCACAGGTGTAGATGTAAGGTTCGCCACGATGGCTGGTCAAGGACTTGACCCTAAGTTCGTAGGTGCCGCTTCCGTGGCTCCTGAAGGCACAATCTGCGGACCTGTCGCTGGTACCATCGGTACGTATATATTCAAGGTTAATTCCCGCGACACCGGAGCCTTCTACACTGAGGATGACGCAAAGAACGCCGCCGCTCAGATCAACAACTACAGCACTCAGATGATTCTTCCGGTGATGATGTTGGAATCTGATGTCAAGGATCACAGGGCACGTTTCTATTAGTAGATAGTATAAAATTTTCATGGCGGGGAATAATCCGATTGGGTTATTCCCCGTTTTTTTTTGCATGACGACTTTTATAATTGTCGTTTTTACTGCAAATATTGTCAAGGAAAATACAAGTTTGCCATATTGTTACTATCTTTAAAAACGTTAAAGGGAAAGTATTGTCAGATTTTTGATAACGATAACACTGTAACGTACTTAAAATATAACTTGTAGTTTAACAACATTAATTAATATGCACGATAGAAACCAAAAAGTTGCGTCCTGTCTTTCAAAGGTAAAGGCAGCGATGGCGGCTGTTCTCCTGCTTATGGTTGTCGGGACAGGCACCGCCTTGGCCCAGCAATCAGGCAAGACAATCACCGGCAAGGTGTTGGACGAGAACAATCAGCCGATGCCTGGCGTGACCATCATCGTTGATGGTACGACCAATGGTACGATGACCGGGTCTGACGGTACATTCACCCTTGGGGGAGTCCCGTCCGGAGCCACTGTCATCGTGTCTTGTATTGGTTACACCGATCAGGTTCTTCCTGAGGGTAAAACCAACTATTTAGTTAGTCTTGTACCGGACTCTGAGATGCTTGAAGAGACGGTTGTGGTGGCGTTCGGTCAGCAGAAGAAGCTTTCCGTGACCGGTGCGATCTCTACGGTCGCTTCAGCTGATCTCCGCAAGACCACATCCACCCGTCTTGACAATGCCCTTGCCGGTCGTGTGACAGGTCTTACCTCAATGCAGAGCGGCGGTGGTCAGCCAGGTGTCGATGGTGCCACAATGTACCTTCGTGGTGCGGCCACAACGAACGGCAAGAGCCCTCTGATTCTTGTAGACGGTGTCGAGAGAGACAACATCCGCACCGTAGACATGAATGAGGTCGAGAGCATCTCCGTCCTCAAGGATGCTTCCGCGACCGCCCTTTACGGAGTTCAGGGTGCGAATGGTGTGATCCTCATCCAGACCCGCAAGGGACAGAAGGGAAAGGCTCGCTTGAGCATCTCTTTCGACCAGAGCTGGACATCCTTCACCAAGGAACCTGACAGGCTTCATTCGTGGGAGTATTGCGAACTCAGAAACGAGGCGTTGTCCAACGACGGTTATGGTTCTCAGTTCTCGGAGGAGATCATCGCCAAGTACAAGAATCCCCTCCTTGGCTTGGACCCTACGTCACCTGACTACGATAATCAGGTCGCCATGCGCAAGGCTGTCTACTGTGACAATGACTTCTACAGGATGTATCTTAAGAAGAACACTCCTCAGTCACGAGCCAATGTCAACATCTCCGGAGGTACCGACTTTGTCAATTACTTCGTGAATGTCGGCTACATCCATCAGGGAGGAAACCTTAACACCGAGAGTCCAGACTATCTGGGGTACAATCCTCAGTGCTACATGGACAGGCTCAGTCTGCGTTCAAACCTTGATTTCCACATCACGAAGAGCCTTACCGCCTCGCTCAACATCGCCTCTTACGCCGAGAATGTGAACATGCCTGCGGTTGGTGCTCTTTACGGTGGTAATCCTGCCGCTGACGGTAATCAGCAGTGGATGATTACTGACCTTATCTATCAGTCGCAGACCATCCTTCCTATCTCTCCTGGCCCTACCACAGACTCAAGATTTGGAGCGGAAAGCGGTGCTTTTATAGGCTATAATTACCTTGACCGCTCCGCTTTCGAGATCATCAACCGCAGAGGTTTCCACACCAACAAGAGGAAGAACCTCAACACCCAGTTCTCTTTGAACTGGGATCTTAGCGAGCTGGTCACCAAGGGATTGAGCATCACAGGAATGGCTGCCTACGACACCTACAACAGAGGTATACTGGAAGGACTCAAGCAGGAGCAGTTCTACTATGCTAACGTTGACTACAAAAATGACAGTCTTTCCTATTCATTGCACGAGAGAGAAACCTTTCCTTTGACAATGTCTTCATGGAGGTCATCCAACTATCAGTTGTATGTGCAGGGTTCCGTGAACTATGCCAGAACCTTCGGCAAGCACAACGTCACCGGAATGGTGACGGCGTACAGAAAGTACTGGGAGACGACAGCGGCAGAGATTCCTTACAACGTTATCGGTACGGCGGCGCGCGCCACATATTCATTTGACGACAGGTATCTTGTCGAGGCCAACCTTGGTTACAATGGATCGGAGCAGTTCGCCCCTTCGAAGAGGTTCGGTCTTTTCCCTTCGGCGTCACTTGGATGGATCGCCAGCAACGAGTCGTTCCTTAAGGACAACGAGTACATCACCTGGTTGAAGTTCAGAGGGTCTTACGGTCTTGTGGGTAACGACTCTATGGGTGGCTTAAGGTTCTTGTTCCAGGATAACATTGAGGTTGGTGGTGGCACCCATGTCTCTGGACTTGGCGGACATACGATCAGCGAAGGTCTCCTTGGAAACAAGAGCATAACTTGGGAGCTTTCCAAGAAGATGAATCTCGGTTTCGAGATCGGTCTCTTCAAGGATTTCAGAATCAATTTCGACTACTTCACGGAGAATCGTGACCAGATCCTCATCTCCCGTCAGACCATCCCTTCATTCCAGGGTGTAAGCTCAAGCTACATTCCTAAGGTGAACATGGGTGTTGTCAAGAACCACGGCTATGAGATCGAGGCAAGCTACAGCCACTCGTTCAACAAGGACTTCTCCCTGTCCGTCAAGGGCAACTTCGGATTCAATGACAACGAGCTTGTTGAGTTTGACGAGCCTATGCGTTCAGAGGAATATGCCTATCAGTATCGCAAAGAAGGCTTCCGTCTCGGACAGGCTTGGGGTTACCTGATTGACTGGAACTCCCCTGGAAAGGGTTATTTCACATCTCAGGAGGAAATAGATAATTACTGCGATTATGGATTCGGTGTTCCGAGAGTCGGTGATTTTGTCTATAAGGATGTCAACGGTGACGGCGTTATCGATGACAAGGACTTGTCTCCTATCGGTTACTCGACAAGCATCCCTGGCATCAACTACGGTGTCACTTTGGGATTCAACTTCAAGGGTATCGACTTCAATGTGCTCTTCTCCGGTTTGGGAAGATATTCCAAGTACTATAGCGGCCAGGGTGTGGTTGAGTACACCAAGAGCGGTACTTACTTTGAATGGACAAGGCACGGCTGGACCGAGGAGCGTTACAACAATGGTGACAAGATCTCCTATCCGGCAATCTCCACCGCTCAGACTGTCAGCCATACTACCAATGACTTCTTCATCCAGAACCGTTCTTTCCTGAGATTGAAGAACATTGAGTTAGGCTACACCCTTCCTTCCCGCTTCCTTTCACGCGCGGGAGTCAACAGTGTCCGCGTCTATGTCAGCGGCCAGAACTTGTTCGTATGGGATAATCTTCGTGTGACCCATCTTGATCCTGAGCAGAATAACTCTTATGGTTATCCTATCACCAAGAATGTCAGTCTTGGACTTAATATTAACTTCTAAACTGACGATGAATATGAAAAATAAATTCTATATTATTGCAGCTTGTGTTTTGTCTCTGGCCTTGTCCTCCTGCTCTGATGCATTGGATCAGGCTCCTTCCGGAAAGATCTCGCTTGAGGAGGTTTTCAAGGATAATGACAAGACGATGTACTATCTCAACTCCTGCTACTCCAGCATCAACGTCAAAGGATGCGTGTGGTATTTCTGGAGCAGGGGTCCAGTGAATTGGTGTGACGACGCATGGGATGCCGACGATCTTGATGTGGATTGGGCTGGGTCCAGAAAATACTATGACGGGAACGCCACGGCCGCTGACCATCCGGCAAGTTTTAATGCAGATGATGGCGGAAACCAGAGTGCCTCATGGTCACGTTATTTCCAGAGGATACGTAACTGTTCCGTGTTCCTTCAGAACATCCCAACAGCAAACGTGACCAAGGAAAGCGACCGCTCCAGATGGACAGCCGAGGCTCATCTTCTGAGGGCTTACTACTACTCGGAACTTCTGATGTGGTTCGGTTGCTCCCTTCCTATCATCAAGGAGCCTTACACTCTTGACGCGGACTTCTCCAAGGTTGAGCGCGGCTCATTCCACGATGTGGTTCAGTTCATCATCGAGGATTGTGACGCCGCCCTTGCCTGTGATGAGCTTCCTTGGCGGATTACCACTGACAGCGAGGCGTTGCGTATGACAAAGGCTGTCGCATGGGCGATCAAATCAAGGATGACAGTGTTCGCCGCCAGTCCTTTGTACAACGACGGCAACAACTATTGGGAAGAGGCTTACACAGTGAACAAGGCTGCTGTCCAGGCTCTTGAGAGCAACGGCTACGCTCTTTACAACAAGGTCAACCAGACTGCGGTCTGGGGAGCCGAGAGAGCTTACCTTCCTAACACCTATGCCCAGTTGTTCAATGAATATTTCTGTAATTCCGGTGCCTATGCCGCAGACCCTGCCGACAAGGAGACAATCTATCAGTTGAGAGATGGCGGTAACTGGGATCTTGCCAACGTTGACGCTCCTGGTGCCATCCTTGGTTACAAGGCTGGAACCTGTCCTTCTCAGGAGCTTGTAGATGCGTTTGAGACCGTAAATGGAGAGACTGTCCTTGATTTGAGCAAGCCTTATCTTGACGAGCAGCACCTCAAACCGAACTATAACAGTTCCAACACTATGTATAACCACAACGATCCTTATGCAAACAGGGATCCAAGGTTCTATGCCACTGTCTATTACAATGGTTCCAAAAGATACTGCAACTGGTCGACTGCGGCTCAGAAAACATCTTTTGAGAATTTGGGTCAGGGTACAGGAAGCATGACAAGAATAATAACTACATGGGATGCCTATCAGAAAGAGGATGGTTCAATTGAGAATGAGGCGGAACCATTGATGGGACGTAAAGTAGTTGGAGAAAAAATTCGAACAAACACACGTACAGGCTATTATCAGCGAAAATTCCTGCACCCTAACAGCGGTGTGGAGATGAGAATCCAAGGTGCCCGTCACAAGGATTACCGTCTTGCGGAGATCTACCTCAATTTCGCCGAGGCGGCCATGGAGGCCAACCATTCAGCTGAAGCCATCACTTACGTGAACAAGGTACGCGCCCGTGTCGGGATGCCGGGTCTTCCTGCCGGACTTACAGGAGACGCGCTTCGCCAGAGGATCCACAACGAGCGTAGGGTGGAGCTGGCTCTTGAAGGAAACCGTTACTTCGATGTCCGCAGATGGCATAAGCCGGACGAGGATCTCTCGGACACTGACCGTTGGGTCACCGCGGCTCACATCACCCACATGAATGACGGTTCCTACAAGTACGAACGTACAACAATCAAGGAGCGTCAGTGCTACACCAACAAGTGGCTTAAGATGCCGGTTCCTCTTTCCGAGGTCAACAACATGAGAGCCATCACCGGTGAAGACTGGCAGAATCCGGGCTGGTAATGGTTAAATCTTACAGAACACTTAATTAGAGCATTAAATATGTTGAATAAGAATATATTCACAGCAGCGGCGCTTATCCTGCTTGGAACATCCATCCAAGTCAAGGCGCAGGACATCACTGTCGCCGGTACCGTAAAGGATGTTTACGGCAACCCGTTGCCTGGCGTGATTGTCTCGGCTAATCATAAGGACTTGTACATTACTGACAAGAATGGCCAGTACACCGCCAAGGTGGGCAAGTCCGAGGATTTGGAGTTCTCCCTCCTTGGTTACAAGCCGACATCTGTCAAGGCATCCTCACAGGCGGATGTCGTCCTTGAGGATGACGCCCACAATCTTGCCGAGACCGTCAACATCGGACTGAGCAAGCAGAGCAGGGAACTTCTGACAGACGCGGTCTCAACCGCATCCGGAGAGCAGCTCGGAAAATCCTTGATGTCCCGTCTTCAGGGATCATTCTCGGGAATGTTCTCAGGACTCACCACGATGGAGACATCGTTCGAGCCTGGCTATGAGTCACTGAATATGTACATTCGTGGATTCTCCACTTTCCACGGCGGAGTCGCCGGTGTGGTCATCGACGGTATCCTCTATGACTCTTTCGCCCATGACATCCTCTACCGAATCTCTCCTGAGGAGGTTGAGTCGGTGTCCATCCTCAAGGACGGAGCATCACAGGCCATCTATGGTGTGAAAGGCTCCGACGGTCTGATTGTCATCAACACCAAGCGAGGTACTCCAGGCAAACTCAAGGTCGGAGTCAACATTTCCGAGACAGTCCAGACACCTACATCCAAGATTCGCAGTTTTGACTCCTACACATTTGCCGGCCTGAGAAACCAGGCCGCCGCGAATGACGGACTCGGCGAGTACCATTATTTCCCGCAGGAGGCTCTTGAGGGCTTCAAGAACGGAGGAGACGAACTCTACCCTAACACAGACTGGTACGACATGCTTGTCCGCGATTTCTCAAATCAGCAGAGAATCTCGCTGGACGCTACCGGTGGTAACGAGAACGTGAGGTTCTATTCCAACTTCAACGTCCTGCGTCAGGGCAGTTTCTGGAACACCGATCAGAAGGACTACAAGTCTGACAACGAGAAGTACAGAGTGAATTTCCGCTCGAATGTCGATGTCAAGGTCAGCAAGTACATCAGCCTTTGGGCCAACCTTGCCGGATCTATCGTGAAGTCCCACACTCCGGGCGGTGCGGTCAACAACAACGGAAACATCTACAACCTGATCACCAGGATGCCTTCCTACATCTATGGACCGGTTACTCCTACAATCTATGACGAGGAAGGAAATGTTGTGGAGCAGGGCGGTGAAGTCACGACTTCAACCAACATCAACGCCTCTCCTTACGGAATGTTGAACCGTAGCGGCTACAGCAACGAGACCAACACCAACATCTACGGTCAGGCAGGTATCAAGCTGGATCTTTCATTCCTGACTCCTGGTCTTTGGGTTGGTGGCAGCGTGGGCTATCTGTCCTACATCACCGCCAACATGGCCACTACCCAGAAATATGCGAGATTCATCAGAAACGATGATTGGAACAATCTCGAATTCACCAAGTTCGGTACGACAATCAATGATAACCTTAAGTATTCCAAAGGGGAGGCATTGTACGGATACCTCTCTTACAAAGGAGAGGCTGGATGGCAGAGGGATTTCGGCAAGCATCATCTGAATGCCAACGCCTACGCCACCTATCAGGAATTTGACAATTTCACAGGTAGCGCCACCTACGATTTCAGACGTGTCTACACCGGAGCCGAGCTGGCTTACGATTTCGACAAGAGATACGCTGTCAAGCTTTCCACCGGCTATTCCGGATCGGACTATTTCCCGAGAAAGACACGCTTTGTGTGGACACCTGGTGTCTCCGCCGCATGGATAGCCTCCAACGAGAGCTTCATCAGGGAGAGCATGCCGTGGTTGTCTTTGCTGAAGATCCGCGGATCCTACGCCATCACCGGTAACGACGCCACAGGATTTGACAGGTACGCCTACAAGGATCAGGTGACCAGCACCACGGGTGGCCTTATCCCTTATCTTGGCTACTACACCAACGAGTCTGCCTATGGCAACCCTAACCTTGAGCCAGAGAAGATCCACAAGGCCAACATCGGTATTGATCTCGGTGTCGCCAACCAGCTCCAGGTTTCCTTCGATGTGTTCAAGGAGAAGATGACCAACGGTGTGATCAGCTCAACCGCCAAGGTTCCTCTCTACCAGGGTATTCCTCTTGGAGCCTATCCTATCACCAACATGGGTGAGTACGAGAACAAGGGATGGGAACTCTCCGTAAGCTACAAGAAGCGTTTCAACTCTGACTTTGCCCTGTTCGTGGCCGGTCATCTTGACTATAGCAAGAACAAGGTCATCTTCGTCGGAGAGACCGCTTACAACGAGTCCTACGCCTACCGCTACCGCACGGAGGGCTATCCTGTCGGACAGTCTTGGGGCTACCTTACGGACTACAGCAACGGCAGCGGTCTGTATAATTTCCAGGATGAGATCGAGGCAGGTCCTAAGTACTCGTTCGGCACTCCTCGTCTGGGTGACATCAAGTACAAGGATCTGAACAATGACGGTGTCATCGACGAGAAGGATCTCGCACCGATCGGCACTGGATCTCTTCCTAAGTACAACTTTGCCTTCAATGTAGGTTTCAATGTCAAGAACTTCGAGGTCAGCTTCCTGTTCCAGGGAATCGGTGACTACGACAAGAACTATGGCGAGCTGATCTCCAATCAGTCTGCCTACGACGGAATATTCACTGAAAGCCATAAGTCTGCATGGACTGCCGAGAAGTGGCTCAACGACGAGGAAATCAGCTTCCCTGCTCTTTCCACGACCTCGACGACCAGCAACAGAACGAACGACTTCCTCCTGAAGGATGCGTCATTCCTTCGCCTGAAGACAGCCGAGATCTCCTACAAGATGCCTAAGAAGGTCTGCGATTTCCTTAACGCAAGTGCCTTCAAGGTCTATCTGAGCGGTCAGAATCTCTTCACCATCGATGGTATGAAGACAAACGACACTCCAGTCGAGGGCAGTGTGCTCAACTTCCCTGTCTATAGGATGTACAGACTTGGAATCAACCTTACATTCTAATGGAAATGGTTCATATGTTAAATCTGAATGTTATGAAAAAATTCCGCATAATTATTCTTGCAATGGTGGCCGCCGCGGCCCTGTCCTCTTGCCAGGACAGCTTGGATCTCCGCTCTAACGGAACCATTGACATGTCCGAGGTTTTCCAGGATCGCAACAGGACCAGAGGCTACCTCAACGCTTGCTACAACTACTTGAAGGCACCGTATGTCCATGCCGGAGCGTACACCGATGACGCGCAGAACAGCGAAAGCATCACTGCCGGCCACGGGTTCGACATCTGGTACAATTCCGATGTCACTTCAAGCAACTTCGCCGCCAACAACCTTGACGGCAATCCTTGGGGGCAGTTCTTCCAGGGTGTGCGCAAATGCAATGTCTTCATCGCCAACATCGACGGCGCCACGGCTGAAATTACAAACGAGGAGAGGGCCGGCTGGAAGGCTCAGGCTCTTACCCTCAGGGCTTGGTACTATCTTCAGCTCATGAAGAGGTTCGGTCAGCTTCCTCTGATCACTTCCGATCTTGGCACCAGCCATGACTATACCGCCGACAAGAAGGCGTCTGTGTCCGAGATCGCGGCTCAGATCTTCGCTGACTGCGACGCGGCGATCGCCACGGAGGATTCGGATGCATATTCCTATGTCTATCGTACCCAGCAGTGGGGAATGGCGACCAAGGCTCTTGCCCAGGCCATCAGATGCGAGACCGCGACCTACGTTATCAGCCCTCTCTTTAGTGATGGCGGCTACACCGCTGACCAGGCTCTTGACATCGCCGCCGACGCTCTCGCCAAGGTTCTTGCCAATGACTACAGCCTCTGGACAACAGCCAGCGGCGGCTACAATGCCTACGCTTCCTACTTCCTCTACAACCCTGATGATTACAGGGCCAAGGACAAGGAGACAATCTTCGGAGGCGTGCGCACGAGTGTCTGGAAAGAGTGCGGTCTTCCGATTGTCACCGGTAGCTCCACCGCCGGCACCTGCCCTACGCAGGAGCTCGTGGATGCCTACGAGATGGCCAACGGAAAGCCTGCCATCACGGGCTACAGCGACGAGCAGCACCTTAAGCCGATCATCAACACCGAGTCTGGCTATGATGAGTCCAAGCCTTACGAGAACAGGGATCCTCGTTTCTACGCTACCGTGTTCTACAATGGCAGCAGCAGAGGAAATGATGAGATCTCCACTGTCGCCGGTGCCAACTGCGGACTGAATGCGACAAGCATCAGGTACACCCACACCGGCTACTACATGCGCAAATTCGCCCATGACGCATCCAACAGAAACTCAAACTCTGACGGTTACATGCGCGGGGTGCGTCTCGCCGAGCTTTACTACAACTTCGCCGAGGTTGCCTATCAGGCAGTCGGACCGGACAAGGTTGTAAGCGTGTCCGGACTGAACCTGTCCGCCCGCGACGCCGTCAACAAAGTACGCGCGAGAGTCAACATGCCAGGAATCCCGAGCGGTCTGTCAGTGTCTGACTTCGAGAAGAGGTACCGCAACGACCGTAGGGTCGAGTTCGCCCTTGAGCCTGACCGTTATTTCAGCCTGCGCCGTTGGAAGGCTCTCTCTTCCACAGCGGTAGTGTCTGGAGTGAAGGTTTCCGGAACCGGCAAGAACATCACCTACGAGCGCTTCTCCTTCGACAAGCGTATGACATGCTCTGACAAGTACCTTCTCTATCCGCTCGAACTCTCCGAGGCGTCCAAGATTCTCGAACTGACCGGAAACGATTGGCAGAATCCTGGTTGGTAGTAGGTTTGTATTTTTGAATTGAAAAAAATTGATGAATATGAAAAAAATCATCTACTTGATATTGATCGCCTGCTCGGCCATATTTCTTTCCTGCAAGGAGGATTCAGGAATGACAAAGGATGGCGACATCGTCCTGTCTAATCTGACGGCGGAGCCGAGAATCGGTGCGGTTGTCCTCAAATGGGACAATCCATCGGCAAGCGACTATTATTATGCGACAGTGACTTACAACAACGCTTCCGGAGAGGAAGTGAAGCAGAAGGTAAGTGTCTATAGCGTGGATCCCGACAAGGGAGAGGGTCACACAGCTGTGAGGATCGGTGGTTTCGCCGACACCAACACCTACGAGTTCACTGTCACTCCTTACACTTCTGACGAGCGTTACGGTGAGTCCAAGACCGTTTCCTGCACTCCGGAGGATGCCTCAAAAGCCTTCAAGTACATCACCGGTACGGTGGAGGCCAAGCCGACCGTAGAGGGTGCTGTCATCAGCTGGGCAAATGAGTATGATGTCCCTGTCACCATGAGCATTTCCTACAAGAATCTCGCGGGAGAGACCAAGACTGTGACCAGAACAAGCAACGAGGGTGGCAGCGTTGAGATCTTCCCGTTTGTGGACAAGACAAATGTGACGATCACGGCCACTGACGAGAGCGGCAAGAACACTTCGGAGCCAAAGGTTGTCGAGGTGACCCCGGAAAGGGGAGAGATCCCTCAGTCCAGAATGACGGCGATCGGAGCCTCTGGGGTGGATGGTGACAATGTTCCCGCAAATCTTTTGGATAACAATGTCTCAACCGCTTGGTCAGGATCGAATAATGACATTGTGTGGGTCGCCATTGACCTTGGTGAGATTCATCGGATCAACTGGTTCGAACTGGTAGGTAATTCAAAGGATCGGGACGGCCAGCCTGTGGCCCTTATGGTTTTCGACTCGAAAGAGCCAGTGGCTGATATGTCCCAAGCTCATTATCTTGGAATGTTTGAATATAATCGTGAGCACATCTATAACCATGCTTACAAATTGGAGAATCCGATAGATACCAGATATATTCTTATCGCCTTCCCAAGCGTGCAGCGCGTGAGCATCACCGAGTTCTGCGCCTACTATGCCGATGCGGCCACCCATTACGCCAAGGAGTCCGAGCTTGAGCTCCAGCCGGATCCGGATGATGACCCTACCTACTATCCAGAGATTGAGTACATGATACCGCTTGACGGTCAAAATAGCTTGACATTTGAGGCAACTAATCCAGACGATCCTTCGGAATATACATTCAAGACGACAGGCGGAGACCCATTTGTCAGTCTTGCTCCACTTAAGAAGGCCGCGGCGGGAACAGTACTTGTATTCCAGTATAAGGCAAGTGCTGATCTTGCATGTGAATTCTTCTGGTGTAAGAAAGGCACTGGTCCCGCTGGTGGAAAGGAGACATTCTTTAACTTGAAAAAGACAGACGAATGGAAGACATTCAAGATTAACATGGTTGGTGCATGGAATAACGGTTGGTGGGATGGAAAAGAAGGAGACAGAGTCCGTTTCGACATCGGTAACGAAGGAGGGAACACGCTCGTTGTCCGCCTCATGCACTGGCGTGCCGCCGAGGAAGGCGAATAAACCAAGTTCATTGACACTTTAATATTTACAGATGACAAAAAAGACAATTTCATCTATAATAGCTTTCGTGGTTATGTCCTGCGCTGTTTCGGCACAGGACATAACTGTCCAAAGCCAGACCTTGGACCTGTATCAGGACACTTGGGTCGCGACTGACGCTCTGGGCAGGACAATGCCCGGAATCGATGCCGTAGGCCCTGTGAAGACCGACCAGCGCCGTGTTGTGGGAATATTCTACATAACGTGGCACACACAGAACCTTGCCACGTTACCGGGACCTTACGGGGCTGATGTCACGAAGGTTCTTAACGCCGATCCGAACGCCCGTCTCCAGGCCGACAATCCGAATTGGAAGTACGGCTCCTATCACTGGGGAGAGCCCGAGATGGGCTACTTCCTGAGCCAGGACGAATGGGTTATCCGGAAGGACATGTCGATGCTCTCCGATGCTGGAGTGGACGTGCTTGTGCTGGATGTCACGAACGCCGTGCGTTACTGGGACGAGTGGGAGGTGCTTTTCTCCACGATGGAAAAGATGCGCGCCGAGGGCAACAACACCCCTCAGTTCTGTTTCTGGGCGTTCAACGGAGAGGTCATCACGGTCGTCCAGCAACTTTACGAGCGGATCTACAAGGAGAACAAGTATCCTGACCTGTGGTTCTACTGGGACGGGAAGCCGCTCCTTCTCTACAATGCGGATCCTGTCCATGACGCCAACGGAGGCCACCCCGCCTACAAGGACGGCAAGCATGACTATTCCGATGAGGTCAAGAACTTCTTCACGCTGAGGAACATGTGGTGGGGCTACTACGAGTGGGCCGGCAAGCGTTTCATCGGCACAGAGGACAACTGGAGTTTCGGCTACAGCATGGCCGACTCACGGATCAAGTCGATGACTCCGGAGGAACTGCTTTCAAAGCACGACGGAAAGGTCGAGGAAGCGGCGGTGACCCCTGCCCAGCATCCTGTCACCATGACCGAAGTCCCGATGGGAGTCGGAAAATCCTGGTCAAGGCGTGACGGCGAGCCGAAGCTCAATGAATATGATCTCCCGGATTCTGCCTACGTTCCGTGGCTCGGCCGCAAGGTTTCCGATCCGGAAGGCTATGGAATATATTTCCAGGAGCGCTGGGATGACGCTCTGGCCGCGAATCCGCAGTTCCTTTACCTGAATGACTGGAACGAGTGGACGGCCGGAAAGTACAACGGAGACGTGATGTGGCTTGGCCGCAAGAATCCGTTTATGTTCGTGGACCAGTACAACGCCGAGTTCAACAGGACGATCCAGCCGATGAAAGGAGGCTACACCGACAACTACTACATGCAGATGGCCCAGAACATCCGCCGCTACAAGGGAGTCCGTCCGGTTCCTGTGAACAGGCATATTCATAAAATGGCGGTTGACGGAATATTCAAGGATTGGGAGCAGGTCGAGGTGGTCTATCGCGACACCCGTGGAGACGTGTTCCATCGTGACGCGAAGGGTTACGGCGGGCTTCACTACAAGGACTCTTCGGGAAGGAACGACATTGTGGCCTCCAAGGTGGCAGTCGGGAAGAATGAAATTTTCTTCTACGTCGAGACCGCCGACGCGCTTACACCTTGCACCGATCCTGACTGGATGTTGCTGCTGATTGATTCCGACGGGGATTCCTCCACCGGATGGTATGGCTACGACATCTTGATCAACAAGGACATAACGTCATCCGGTAAGGGTAATGTCCTCAAATATGCAGACGGAAAATGGATCAAGGCAGGGGAGTATAACTTCGCTGTCAGCGGCAACAAGTTGGAGCTTGCGGTACCGAAGGCCCTGCTTGGTGTTTCCGGAAAATCGATGACCTTTGACTTCAAATGGGCCGACAACACCGGAGAATTGGTCGATCCGATCTCGCTTTGTCTGCACGGGGACACCGCACCGAACCGTCGTTTCAACTACCGATTCATCTGGAATAAGTAATATTCATGAAAAAAGTTCTTGCCTCTTTGTTGCTTCTTGCGGGTCTTTGCGCCCAGGCCAAGCCTACTGTCTTCCCTGTTTCGCTGAACTGTAACGACATGGTGGATCCTGTCGCCGTGAGCGATGTCAGCTTCAGCTGGAAGCTCCGTTCGGATGTGAGGGCGGCCCGTCAGACTGCCTATGAGCTCTGGGTCGGTTCGACTCCGAATTGCGGCGGTGACGTGTGGAAGTCCGGGAAGGTCGTCTCCGATGACCAGCTTGACATTACCCTCCCTCCGACAGTGACCCTTGAGGAAGGGAAGCGGTACTTCTGGAAGGTAAGAATTTGGGACGGCTCCGGCAAGGTCTCTCCGTGGACAAAGGCGGCCAGCTTCACAAAGTCGATAGACAACTCATGGGAGGCTGACTGGATCGCGACAGGGAAGACTGAGGACGGGCCGTTCCCATATTTCCGCAAAACCTGCTTGATCGGCAAGGGTAAGGTCCGCAGGGCGGTTGTCTATCTCTGCGGCCTGGGCTGTTCGCAGCTCTACCTCAACGGCAGGACGGTCGAGCCTGACAGGATTCTCGATCCGGCGCAGACCGACTACGACAAGAAAGCCCTTTACAGCGCGTTTGACGTGACCTCTCTTCTCGTGGGCGGCAAGAACTGCATCGGTGTCATGCTGGGCGCGGGATGGTACAACCAGGACAAGGTCTGGGGAGGGGGAATGACCTACGGCAGACCTATCCTCCGCTGTCAGATGCGCGTTGAATATGCTTCCGGCAAGGTCGAGACCATCGGCACGGACACATCCTGGAAATGGGCGGACGGGCCGCTTGTCAGCTCCAATGTCTATCAGGGTGATGAATATGACGCCACCCGCGAGATCGACGGCTGGTGCGAGGCTTCTTTCGATGACAGTTCCTGGAACGATGCCGTGAAGGCAGGAGGTGTCATTCCCGTGAGGATGGCCGCGCAGGAGATACCTCCGATGAGGGCTTTCGCTCCTCAGAAGGCCTCCGCCATGTGGCGGTCTTCAAAGGAAGGAAATGTCTGGATCTATGATTTCGGAACCAACCTTACGTCGGAAGTAGTGTTCAGCGCGTCTCTTCCTCGCGGAGTGAGGCTCCAGACCATAGGCTCCGAGGAGATCGACCCGAGGACCCGCGAGATTGACGTGGCTTCAACCGGTGTCGAACATGTCGGACTCCAGAAGGATTCCTACACTTTCGCCGGCAGGGGAAAGGAGACCTGGATGCCTGTCTTCACCTACCATGGAATGAGGTATGTGGAACTGACCGTGGAAGGCTCGGACGAGGAGCCGGCCTTGGACTGGATCACCCGCGCTCCGGTGCACACGGATCTGGCCACGATCGGATCTTTCGAGTGTTCTGACCATCAGATCAACTATCTGCATGACATCGCCGAGCGTACCTTCATCAATGCTTTCGTCGGGCTTCCTGTCGATTGCAACCAGCGGGAGAAGTGCGGCTGGCTCGGAGACACCCATGCCTACGACCGCGCTGCCGACATGCTCTTCCAGATGAACAACTTCTGGGTCAAGTACCTTGATGACATCCGGACGACATCCGATGTCAGCCTCACCAACACCCTGTTCCACAAGTACTACAACAATCAGTTCTACTTCGCCGACAAGGAAGCCGGCCTGCCTTTCATGATCGCCCCCGGAAAGCGTCTTTGCGGCGTCGCTTCCCCTGATTGGGGAACGGCGGTGGTGCAGATTCCTTGGCATCTTTATGTGTACTACGGCAACAAGCGGATTCTCCGGGACTATTACGACATGATGAGCCACTGGGTACGCCACATAGCGTCCACGGCTGTCGACGGAATAGTCTATGAGGGTCTGAGCGACTGGTGTCCGACATTCAGCAGCCACGAGCACAACGGCACGGTGGTCGAGTTCTCTTCTTCGGCCTTCCATCTTCTTGATCTCGGGATCATGGTCAAGACGGCAAGGCTGCTCGGCAAGGAGGAAGACTTGGAATGGTTCGAAAAGCAGGAGGAATATGTCCGCAAGGCCATCGTCTCCAAGTTCTTCAACCCTCTCAAATGTTCTTTCGGCGGCCAGACGGCCGACGCTATGGCGCTTGAGCTCGGACTTTTCCCTGAGGATCGTCGTCAGGAGGCCACCCAGGCCATTATGTACGACATCAACACCGGCCATAAGTTCTTGGATGTAGGGGTCTTCGGCCTGTCAAGAATAGGAAGCGAACTCTCAAGGAACGGAGCCTCTGCCCAGGCTTTCGGCCTCTTCACAAAGAAGGGCGAGAACTCATTCGGCGTGATTGTGGACTCTCTCAAAGTGACCACACTGTGGGAGACCCTGCCTGTCCGGAGTGACATCTATGCGAAGTCCCACGGATCACACAACCATCCTATGCAGGGTGGTTACGAGTCCTGGATTCTTGAGGATGTCGCCGGATTAAGGCCCGTTGAGGATAATCCTGGTTTCAAGACCGTAATGTTCTATCCTCGGCACACCGCCGACCTTGAGTGGGCGAAGGCTACCGTGGACACCCGCTACGGAGTCACATCCACATCCTGGAGGAAGGAGGCCGGAAAACTTGTCTGGGACATTGTCATTCCTGCCGGCGCCGACGGACTCGTGCATATTCCTGAAGGGAAAAAGGCAACCGTGGACGGCGAGGCCGTGTCCTTTGGCATAAAGTCACTGAACGGCGAGGACTTCCAGGTCTTCCCGTCAGGATCCTACCACATTGTGGTGGAATAATTCAGAATATTCATTAAAAACCGCTTATTTGATTGTGAAAAGATTTTTTCTTGCTTTTGCGCTTTTGTCCCTGGCGATGTCGCCGTTGTTCTCCCAAGGGGTGAACAGTGACTCATGGGCCGCTACCGACGCTCTTGGCCGAAAGGTCAGATCCTACAATGACGCTCCGTCGAAGCGAGACGGAAAGTTTGTCGCGATGTTTTTCTGGACCTGGCATCAGGGCAACGATGACACCACCTACCGGGTGAAGAACATCACCGAGATCGTCCGCAGGTATCCCGAGGCCATGAAGGATTACAATCATCCAGCCTGGGGAAGCAAGAAACCAGGATTCTTTTTCTGGGAGGAACCGCTGTTCGGCTACTACAAGACCACGGACAAGTGGGTTCTCCGCAAACAGGCGGAGCTTCTGGCAGACGCCGGCGTGGACGCTGTGTTCTTCGATTGCACCAACGGCTCGCTGACCTGGAAGGAATCCTACGAGGCTCTTCTCCAGACGTGGGACGAGGCTCAGAGGGACGGCGTGAATGTCCCGAAGATCGCTTTCATGCTTAATTTCGGCCCGTTCTCCTGGACTCGCACTTCCCTTCACGAACTCTACAATGATCTTTACAAGCCGGGCAGATACTCTAACCTGTGGTTTGTCTGGAAAGGCAAGCCTTGCATCATGGCTTATCCAGAGGCGCTTGATGATTCGCCGCTTGACAGGGAGATCGCCGGGTTCTTCACCTTCCGTCCAGGTCAGCCGGACTACGTTGACGGCCCTACCAGAAATGACCAGTGGGGGTGGCTGGAGAACTATCCTCAGCATGGCTATGTGGCCTCCAAAGGGGTTGACGGCAAGGTTTCCTACGAGCAGGTGACGGTGGGAGTCTCCCAGAACACGAGTCCTGACCGCAAGGGTCATTGCGGGGCATTCAACGTCAAGGATTCCCAGGGACGCAGTTTCTCTGTAAGGAACGGATTCGACCCTCGTCCCGACGGCTATCTCTATGGCTGGAACTTCTCCGAGCAGTGGGACCGTGCCTACGAGCTTGATCCTGAACTGGTGTTTGTGACCGGATGGAACGAGTACACTGCCGGAATATGGCTTCCGCAGCATGGCTGGCAAGGGGATCCGTTCTCGTTCGTGGATCAGTTTGACTGGGATCACAGCCGTGACATCGAGCCGAACAAAGGCTGGGGAGACAAGGGGGATGTCTACTATCTCCAGCTGGTCGACAGGGTAAGGAAATTCAAGGGAATGACTCCTGCCGCGTCGGCAAGCGAAGAGAAGACGATCAGCCTCAGGAATGTCATGGACTGGGATGATGTGCTGCCTTACTATCAAAGCTACAAAGGCAACACCATGCACCGTGACGCGCGCGGACGCTATGACATGTACTACACCAACAATTCCGGACGCAATGACATCGTGGGAGCCAAGGTCGCCCGTGACCAGGAGAACATCTGGTTCTATGTCGAGACCGCCGGGGAGCTTTCTCCGCAGTCCGACCCGCACTGGATGCAGCTGCTCATCGACGTTGACAGGGACAAGTCCACTGGCTGGAACGGCTATGATTTCATCATCAACCGCGTCAGTCCAAAGGGGCGTAAGGCTGTCATGGAGAGGAATATTCAAGGAATATGGATGTGGGAGAAGTCGTCCGAGTGCGAGTTCAGGACTTTCGGCAACAAACTTGTAATAAAGATTCCTCGCAAGGCCCTGGGATTGTCTTCCGGATCACTTGACTTTGAGTTCAAGTGGAACGACAACATGCAGGAAGAGGGTAACATCATGGACTTCTACGTCAATGGCGACACCGCTCCCGGAGGCAGGTTCAACTATGTATATACAACACAGTCTAACTGATTTTGAACATGAAAACAACTTCTTTGTCCCGGCTTTTCTGTGCCGCGATGTCACTTGTCATCCTCTGCTCGTGCGGTGATGACAAGCCGGAGCCTAATGTCATCGTGAGACCGAAGGATCCGAAGGCGGTTATGGCCGCCAATCTTGGGGAATATCTTTCAAAGGACTATCCCTCAAATGTTTCCTATGTCGAGGTGACCTCCGACCAGGTCATCGTGAAAGGTAGTTGCTCCGGCTCCGGAAACTACGTTCTTGCCGAGATCACCCCTTGGCAGGACGTGACCGAGATGGAGATTTTTCCTTACACGGAAAGCATTTCCGGCAAGTCCTTCACTGTGACCATGAAGAGAATCGTTCCGGCAAGGGAGGGCATCAGGTACGACCGGGTGTTCTCCAAATGGGCCGTAGTAAAGGTGGACGGGGACAAGCAGGTTCTTGACTCCCACGCCCGTTATGCCGACGAGGTGGCTCCGAAAGCCAGTCCCGCGGCTCTTCCGCTAAGAAACAAGAAAGGTTTCGGGGCTGGAGACATAGACCTTTATTTCAGTGACTGCAAGGAGATGAACGTGGGCAGCATCACGATGAATGTTGTCCTCAATGACTACATCAAGGGAGAAGGCTCCGGTTACTCCTATGGCGGCCAGAACTATTCTTTGGGTGCCTTCAAGGACTATGTTGACCGCGTTACCCGCCGGGCCGGAGAAATGGATCTCGTGGTGTCCGCCATCATCCTCTGCCAGACGAACTCCATATTCAAGGATCCTGAGAATAAGGGGGGCAACTACACCATGCCGAACCTGACGACTGCAAAGGCGTTCAATCTCTACGCCGCCGCCCTTGAGCACATGGCCTCGACTCACTGCACACCGGGCAACAGGATCTCGCATTGGATCATGCACAACGAGGTGGATTTCGCCAACGAGTGGACAAACATGGGTGATCAGCCGATGCTGCGCTATCTGGACCGCTACATCAAGTCGATGAGAATCTGCTACAACATTGCCCGCCAGTACGACCAGAACGCATCGGTGCTTGGCTCCTACACCCATTGCTGGGCCAAGGCGGACGGCAGCTTCGCTCCGAAGATGATGCTGGAGAAGACGGTTGAATATTCTTCCGCCGAGGGCGATTTCCGTTGGGGTGTGGCCTATCATCCTTATCCCCAGAATCTGACAAAGCCGTCGTTCTGGATCGATGACACGCAGGCGACCTATTCATTGAACTCCAAGTACGTGACTTTCAAGAACCTGGAGGTGATCGACGCTTGGATAAGGCAGAAGGAGAATTTTTACAAGGGCAAGACGAAGCGCATCCTGTTCCTTTCCGAGCAGGGTACAAACTCGCCGTCCTATTCCGAGAGCGACCTCGCCCTTCAGGCCGCCGGAGGTGCCTGGGCTTGGAAAAAGGTCTCCAAACTGGACGGCATAGATGCCATCCAGTGGCATAACTGGGCTGACAACAAAGCCGAGGGAGGCCTCAGGATAGGTCTTCGCACTTTCGCTGAAGGTAGTGTCTCAAATCTTACCCCTAAGCCTGTCTGGTACGTCTGGAAGGCCGCCGGCACGGCCGAAGAGGATTCCGTCTTTGATCAGTACAAGACCACCCTCGGCATCTCCGACTGGGATTCCATCCTTAACACTGTCGAGTAGAAGTCCGCGATCGGCTCCATCTGTCGCAGTGTATCGGTTACAGCTGTTCTACCTGTCACAGAGATTGTCTGTAACAAAGTCTATCTGTAGTAGAATTGCCAGTTGTTGAACCTGCCGTTTTTTTACACCTGCCTGTCGTTGTGTGTCGCAACGGGCCCTTGGCGGATAACTAATTGAAGACCAATGAATAAAGCAAGTTCGTGGTGCGGGATTCAGCACCACGAACTTGCTTATTTCGTTGATATTCATATATTTGCGTGCCACGCTTTTTCTGGCCGCTGAGCCTGTCGAAGCGACATTGGTTCGGCAAGTTTACACGTTGAAGAGGAAGTGCATGATGTCGCCGTCCTGGACGACATATTCCTTGCCTTCGGTGGCGAGCTTTCCGGCGGCTCTGACGGCACTTTCGCTGCCGAGTGTGACGAAATCATCGTACTTGATGACTTCTGCCCTGATGAATCCCTTCTCGAAGTCCGTGTGGATGACTCCGGCGGCTTTAGGTGCCTTGTCACCCTTGTGGATTGTCCATGCGCGGCACTCGTCTGAGCCGGCTGTGAAGAAGGTCTGCAGCCCGAGCAGATGGTAGGCTCCCTGAATCAGCCTTACGACACCGGATTCTTTCAGCCCCATCTCCTCAAGGAACATCTGACGGTCCTCATAGGAGTCCATCTCGGCGATTTCGGATTCGGTCTTGGCTGAGATCACGAGAATCTCCGCGTTCTCTTCCTTGACAGCCTCACGGACGGCGTCCACATACTTGTTGCCGTTGACAGCCGAGGCGTCGTCCACGTTGCAGACGTACATCACCGGCTTGTTGGTCAGAAGGAAAAGATCCTTGGCCATAGCGGCCTCCTCCTCGTTGATGAACTCTACGGTCCTGCACGATTTGCCCTGCTCAAGGGCTTCCTTGTAACGGAGCAGAAGGGCGACAAGCTTCTTGGCGTCCTTGTCTCCTCCGGTCGTGGCCTGTTTCTGGCTTTTTGCAAGACGTGACTCAACCGTCTCAAGATCCTTGATCTGGAGTTCCGTGTCAACTACCTCCTTGTCCCTGACAGGGTCAACGCTGCCATCCACGTGAACAACGTTGCCGTCATCGAAGCATCTGAGCACGTGAAGGATTGCATCAGTCTCACGGATGTTGGCGAGAAACTGGTTTCCAAGTCCTTCTCCCTTGCTGGCTCCCTTCACGAGACCGGCGATGTCCACGATGTCAACAGTGGCCGGGACAACGCTCTTAGGCTTGCACATGTCCGCAAGCACCTCCAGCCTCTTGTCCGGAACGTTCGTCGAGCCAAGATTAGGCTCGATTGTACAGAAAGGAAAGTTCGCGCTCTGGGCCTTGCCTGAGCTTACACAGTTGAACAAAGTTGACTTGCCTACGTTCGGAAGTCCGACTATTCCGCATTTCAAAGACATATCCTATTAAGTTCTTAAATCAATAAAATTTATTTTATGACAAAGATACGAATAATGAATCTGTTTTGATTTGTTTTAGTAATCCTTTTTAAGAAGATAAATTTTACCAAATCTTTGGCAATATGTTATTTTACAGTTAATTAAGCTGCCCTTTGCAAAAGATTGCCAACTTATTTCCAAATGATTGCCAAGGTTGGTATGGATAAAAAACATTCAAATCTCAAAAAGAACATGTCATAAAAAAAGTTTTTCTGTTTCTTTTCGTTATTTACGTTTTTGCTCTGCATATTTGCTGGCGGAATGAAAAGGATGCTCATCATACTGTCTGCGCTTCTTCTCTTCCGGCCAGCCTACGATGTTTCTGTCTTTCATAGTTTTAGTTTTGGATCCAGGGTGGCAGGAAGAGAAGGTCAGACACTTGTCATGTTCTGGAATCTGGAGAATCTCTTTGATTGGCGCAGGGACAGCCTTAACGGAAGCGAGTCCGAGGCTGAATTTACCTCATTCGGTAAAAAGCATTGGACAAAACGCAGGTTCACGGCGAAATGCAATGCGATAGCGAAGTCGATATTCTGGATAAAGGACCGCGAGGGCGCGCTTCCAGACGTTATAGGAATCGCCGAGGTGGAAAACCGTTTTGTTCTCAAAAGGCTTTTGGAGGACACGCCTCTCTACAAGACAGACTACGAGATCGTGCATTTTGACTCTCCTGACCCGCGTGGGATTGATGTTGCCCTTCTTTACAGATTATCCAGACTTGAACTGCTTCAGGCTGTGCCTTTGAGAGTCGGGGGTGGGGCTGACCCTCCGTTGAGGACCAGGGATATTCTTTTGACAAAATTCCGGAGGCAGGACGGGGACAGTGTGGCGTTTCTGGTGAATCACCATCCGTCCAAATACGGCGGCAAGACCAATGACAGGCGCAAGATGGCTCTCCTGAGATTGAGGAACGCCACTGACTCGCTTCAAAATGCCGGCTTAAGGAATATAGTCGCGATGGGTGACTTCAACGACACACCTGATAATCCGGCTTTCGGGATATTGACTGACGGACAGCCTTATCCTTTGTTGAACATTGCGGCTCCGTTGGCGGAAAGAGGTGAGGGAACGATAAGATATTCAGGTAAATGGGAGATGATTGACATGTTCTTCGCTTCGGAGAACCTTATGCTGAACGGGCATATTCATGGAATGAAAGTTTTGAGGTTGCCGTTTCTGATGACGCGGGACAATGCTCATTCTGGGGAAAAACCGCTCCGGACGTACTCTGGACCACGCTACATAGGGGGAGTGAGTGATCATTGTCCGATTGTTGTGAGGATTCGGTAGATAATCAATAAAAAGTGTTAAATTTGTCTCATTGGAAGCCGTCTCGGTCGTTGTGGTCGAAAGGATTTCATTAAACGAACAAAACTTAAAAAATCACATAATATGGAAATGAAAACCAGAATCAGAGAGAAATTCAAGACTCTCTTCGGCGCTGAAGGCGAAGTGTTCGCTTCGGCTGGCCGCATCAATCTTATCGGTGAGCACACTGACTACAACGGTGGTTACGTTTTCCCAGGAGCCATTGATCGCGGAATCATGGCTGAGGTCAAGTTGAACGGAACGCAGAAAGTAAAGGCTTTCTCGCTTGACTATGATGAATATGTTGAGTTTGGACTCAATGAGGAGGACAAGCCTAAGCAGCAGTGGGCCAGATACATCTTCGGAGTGTGCAGGGAAACCGTGAAGCGTGGCGGAAAGGTAGAGGGCTTTGACACAGTCTTCGCCGGTGACGTTCCGCTCGGAGCCGGACTTTCCTCATCCGCCGCTCTTGAGAGTACATTCGCTTATGCCATCAACTACCTGTTTGACAACAAGATCGACAAGTTTGACCTTGCCAAGATCGGTCAGTCAACCGAGCATAACTACTGTGGCGTGAAATGCGGAATCATGGATCAGTTCGCATCTATTTTCGGAAAAAAGGGCAGCCTTATCCGTCTTAATTGCAAAACATTGGAGTACAAGTACTTCCCGTTTGATCCGAAGGGCTACAAACTGGTTCTTGTTGACTCTTGCGTGAAACATGAGCTGGCCTCTTCGGCGTATAACAAGAGGAGGGAGTCCTGCGAGAACGCCGCAAGGGCCATCAGGAAGAATCATCCGGAAGTGGAGTTCCTCAGCGACGCCAAGAGAGTTTGGCTTGAGGAGGTTCGTGAGGAGATTCCTGCGGAGGATTTTCTCAGGGCTGAATATGTCATCGGAGAGGTTCAGAGAGTCCTTGACGTGTGCGACGCCCTTGAAAGAGGTGACTACGAGATCGTCGGCGAGATGATGTACCAGACTCATTTCGGATTGAGCAAACTCTACGAGGTCAGCTGCGAGGAACTCGATTTCCTCAACAAGCTTGCCCGTAAGTGTGAGGTGACAGGTTCCCGCGTGATGGGCGGAGGCTTCGGAGGCTGTACGATCAACCTCGTGAAGGATGAGCTCTACGACGCGTTCATCGCTGCGGTTAAGGAGCAGTTCCCTGCCAGGTTCGGTCACGATCCTAAGTTCTACGACGTAGTGATCAGCGACGGTGCAAGAAAAGTTGAATAATATCTAATTTTACTTAATACGACAAAGGGTCGCACGGGATTGTTCCTCTGCGGCCCTTTCAAATTATGAATATATCGTATAAACTTTGGGGAATGTTTTGTGTGGAATTGCTAATTGTCCGTTTCCCAAGGATTTATGCTTGACGTGAAGGATATGATGCCGGCCTTGCTTACAGTTACATCGTAGGTGTACTGCATTCCGGATTTCCATATAAAATCACTCTCCGGAAAGAAGGTGAATGTCTTGGACCCGACCTTCAATGTGATCAAAGTCACTTTTTCCGCAATAGTCTGCGGCGGGAGAATGACTTTGAAGCTGTTGTTTCCATTCCCTGATGCGATCACGGTCTTGGTCGTTCCGAAGGCCGTGAATGTGTTCTCATTGATGTTGGCTTTTGCCTCAACCAGCACGTTGTTAAAAAACATCTGTTCAGAGCCACCTGGTTTTTCCTCGTACTTGAGGTTGATGATGATGTTGCTCAGTTTATGGCTGAAAACCAAGTGAGGTGTGACCTCTGTGGTCGCCTCTGTGTCCGCTGTCATCAGGTCGCTCAGTGTGTAGTAATCGCCGTAGGATTGGTTCGTCTTGACCGAGAATGTGAACTCATTTCTGGCAGATGAAGTGTAAGGATAGATTGCCTTGTAAAACATCAATCGCTGGAATGTGATCTGTTTGATGACGGTTGACGCTCCCTTGAAACTGCCTCCTGAATAGGAGTACTTCACATTGTCGGCGTGATTGCTGGTCAGGATGTCACCATCCGGATTGGACGATGTCTTCTCGATGGCGAACACCCCGATCGCGTCACCTGTCTAGAAGTTCGAGTCTGTGGCACGTGTAGAAGGGCCGATGTTCCCTAAGAAGCTGACCGTCATGTCATCTTGCTTTTCCGGACTGATGGGCAGCGACTCCTTACCACATGAAACAACCAACAACGGACATAAAAGAGCCAAAATGGTTTTTAGGTTCATAATAAGGTATAATTTATTCACGACTAATAATGAAAATTTTAAAGTGTTGTCGTTCATATCCTTGTATCCATTGAAACTGTCAGATTTCTTTTGAAGGATAGCGCGTAAACACTTTCATCAATATGTAAGTTTCAGACACGGTGTGTTTAAAACGATACGAAGATAAGTATATTTACGAAAATAACAACACCTTTGGGGATTGTTTCGCCTAAATGTAATCTAAAATTTACAACTTTTTGAATATTACTACAATCTTGAATGTAGATAGGCAATTATATATCAATCAATTCCGTAAAACATTGATTATAAAGCCGTGGTTCATCACTGGCTGACTATCAATCAATTGTATATCGCTGGCCTTCCGATTTGACTACCAGTATCTTGTAGTGAATTGACGGTGAGTGATTTAGCTACCAGCGCATAGAACGGGAGCGGATTCGTATATGTTCTGATCTTTATCTGAAGAAGCGGGCGACCCAGGCGGGGTCGATGCGGGAGAAGCCGGGGGAGGGCTTTACGGAGGGGTTGCGGCGGATGATGCCGGCGCAGTCTTCATAGACGTTGAAGCCGATGCGGAGACCGTGCATCTGGCCGTCTTTCGGGTATGAGAACTCGATGTCGTTGTCCGGACCGTCAATATGGTAGAACTTGAACGGGGTGTCAAGCAAGTCCTTGGAACCGCCTTTCTCCATCATCTCCATCTTGGTGATGTACTTGCACATCTCAATCACACAGTCGTCAAGGCCTGCGTCGAATATGTTGACCTTCTCGATCAATGATCCGATGTCACTCACCCGGCGGAGAGTGTAGCCTTCCAGCGTCTGCGAAATCTTCTCGAACTGTGCCTCAAGAGCCTTTTCCTGCGCTTCCGGAAGGATCCCGTCGGGCATCAGCCAGATCATAAGCCGTTCGTCCGGGTCGTGGTAAAGCGTCTGACCTTGAACGAGATTGGCCTTGCCACAGTGGGGGCATTCCCACACGAACAGCGAGCCGTCCTTGACTTTAGCCTTCAATTCCGGATTCTCTCCGACATTAATGCGGTTCCAGACTTCTATTCCGTGCTTTTCTCCGCAGGCCGGACATGCGGCCGTAACCTTCTCTGACATATTCGTTTAATCTAAATATTCTCTAATTATCACCAGCTTTGTACATCGCCGCTGGCTTGTCTGGCAGAACACTGAAAAAGTGGTGAACCACCTTTTTTCGGGAACTTCGTTGCGAGGGGTATTCAGTGCCTTCCTTGTCTGGCGGTCAGAATATTCCAACCTCCTACTTATCAAGCCATTTCCAGACCTTGTACATCAACGCTCCCCAGGCGAGGAACAGGACCACATAGACCCAGAACGGGAGTCGGGCTGCATAATGTGTGCCTTGGGTGAACTTGTCGAACTCCGGGATGTCGGCATAGTAATATGCCCCCGCTCCGAAATCGAGCGAATCCTGGAGCCCGAGGCCGTGCGCCATTATGTAAAGGGCGGCCAGAACGGTCGCCCCTATTACGGTCAGGGTAAGAACCTTGACGATTCTTTTACCTGTGATGTTCATTCAGGAAGCATTGATGTTAGTCAAGGGTCGGGATCGGGAAGAAATTGCCCGAGAGGAGCAGCCACACTGCGAAGAATGTCAGCACGATGTTGAAGGACTGGCCTATGATGTAGAGCCATAGCACCTTGCCGCCCTGCATCTGCTTGATGATCTCCTTGAAGTTGGTGTCCAGTCCGATGCTGGTGAACGCCAGCACGAAAGCCCAGTTCTTGTACTGGTCAAGCACCTTGTTGATCGCTCCGACCTGATCTGCTCCGCAGAGAGGCTGTATGAGGAAAGAGGCCACCATCGAGGCGATGAAGAATCCGAGGATGAATTTCGGGAATCTGTACCAGATTTCTCCCGCACCCACTTTAGTTCCTGTGTTCTCTACCCTTGTGGCGAAGAAGACGGCCACGAAGAAAGCGATGAAACCGATCAGTATGTTCTGGATTGACTTCACAAGCACAGCCGCCTGCTGAGCCTCCGGACCAAGGGCAGTACCTGCCACAACGACGGCTCCTGTGGAGTCAACTGTCCCACCGATGAGAGATCCGCCCATGATCTGCGACATCCCGCAGGCCTTGATGATCACAGGCTCAAGCACCATCATAATGATAGTGAATATGATGGATATGGACACCGTGATGGAGAGGTCGTTCTTCTTGGCGTTTGATGCCGCCGCGGTGGCGATCGCCGCGCTGGTTCCGCAGACGCTGGTTGCCGTCGCCATGGTTATGACAAGCGGTTTGTTGCCGATCTTAAGCACTCTGGTTCCGAACCACCACATGAACAGGATTACAATCGGGGTCACGATCCAGGCAATTCCAAGGCCATAGAGACCGAACTTTGCGATGTTTGAGAACAGCACGGAGAATCCCATGATGACAAGGCCGGACTTGATGTAGAACTCAGTCTTGATGGCTGGTTTGAGCCAGTTCGGGACACCTACCGTGTTGGAGATCAGAAGGCCGACCAGAAGGGCCCAGAAAGCCCATTCGAGGTAGCGGTTGAGGGTATATTCAGCGCTTATGAGACGAACCACCAGAGCGATGACGAACAGTCCGATGATGGCGGGAATATATTTCTTCACGCTTTCGCCCTGGAGTTTGACTCCGATCGTGAACAACGCTCCGAGGGTGATGAACGTCACGAGGAACTTGCGCCAGAACGCCCAGGCTCCAAGCTGCTCAGACAACGGGACAACCTTTGCTGCTGCTGCCCCGGAGAGATTCTCTCCGAGAGTCCAAGTGGCGAATTTAACCGCCGAAAAATCAAATGCTTTCGTCAGGACAGCGATGCAGGCGATGACGATCACGATTCCGCCGATCCAGATTGCCTGCCAGTCCTCCTTGCCCCAAAACGCGGGAACAGTCTTGCCTTTCTCCATCTGTAGAAAAATTAGTATAATGTTTTACTATTTTGCAAAGATATAATAACTGACGGTTTCTCGCAAAACTTTTTCAAAAGTTGAAGTGGCGTTTGGTACACCAGAGGGGTGTCTCCTGTACTGAGTGTGGCTTTGGTGGCAGTTGGTACACCGGAGGGGTGTCTCCTGTACCGAGTGCGGCTTTGGTGGCGTTTGGTACACCGGAAGGGTGTCTCCTGTACCGAGTGCGGCTTTGGTGGCAGTTGGTACGCCAGAGGGGTGTCTCCTGTACCGAGTGCGGCTTTGGTGGCAGTTGGTACACCGGAGGGGGCTTTAAGGTACAAATCTACATTGAAGATCCCTTTGGCGCCACTAAAACTATCTAAAGACTTATGCTGAATATCCAGCCGATGTAGTCCTTGTTGAGGTTGGAGATCGGGAAGCGGTCGATGTAGTGCCAGAAGTTGCGGGCGTAGCGGATGCCGATCTGCGTGTCGTAAGGGAGCCAGAAAAAATTGCCTAGATTGACGGTGAGGTCGGCTCCGACGCTGAACAGGTTCTCGCCCATGACCGCTCCTGGATTGTAATGAAGTTCGTGGTTCCAACTGAATGTCTGGTAGGACCAGTCGAAGAACGGCGTCAGCTCGAAGTTCTTGACGTAGGCCACCGGGCTGAGGAACGACCAGTCCACGTCAGCGAAAGGAATCGCATAGTCTGCGGTGACCCTCCATCTGGACTCCGAGCAGGAGTTGATGATGCTTTTAAGGTTGGTGTCCACGAACCCTCTTGGAATGGCAGTCAATGCTCCTTCCATGATTCCGCCCTCTTCGTATGGCCCGTACCACACCTCCATCGACGCGGTGAGCCTGAGTCCTTGACGGGCCGTGAACCCTGGAAGATAGCCGTAGGTGTAGAGATAAGCGGTCGGATTGTAGGCCTTCATATGGCCCGGTCTGAAGTGAAATCCCAGTTCCGCACCGAATCCGAGCGACGGAAAGACCTGTGACGGGGCTTTCTGTCTCATGACATAGCCTCTTATCGATGCATCCAGAGTCTGAAGCGGAGAGATGTTGTTTTCGCCGATTGTGCTATAGGTCTCGGTCACATCCTTTCCGTCTTTTTTCACGATGTGCTGGAACAGAATCTGGTCATTGTACCTGTCGTTGGTGAACTTGTACTTGACCTGCGGGATCAGTCCCCGGTTGATGCCGCCTGACGAGAAATTGAACGGAATATAGACTTTCAACCCTCCTTCAAAATAAGGCTTGTCGGTCAGAGTGCCTTTGTTGTAAAGCCTGTACATCTTTTCCTTCGAGACTTGGATTTTCTGAATGTCCATCGCGGCTCTGTCATTGAAGTCGGCGGAGAACTCAATCACCGGCCAAAGACCTGTGAATATGTACTTGAAGTGTCCGGAATGTCTCCAATCCCCGTCCTTGTACGGATCCTCATGAGCTCCGTAGCCTACCATTCCGTAGCCGGTGCTGAGCAGGTTCTGGAACATGGCGGTGGCGCCAAGCGAGGCGGTCTTGTAGTAGTCGTCACCGCTTATGGACTCGACGTTGTCGTAGTTGAAATAGACCGGCGCCCAGGAATGAATATGCGGGAGTCTGATCTTTGAATATCTTTCCGGTTGCGAAAATTTTACCTCCGCGGCAACGGCGATTGAGTCGCCAAGGGCGGTTTCCTGCGCTGTAAGCGCATCTGCGACAGGGTATTTATGAATATCCTCGTAGCGGACTTCGGTAATCGGCAGGTCGCTTACCGCTGTGGCGTACATCATCCGTCCTTGCTTGTAGTCTCGAGGTCTGTCCGATGCCGCCAACGAACTGTAATACAGCGTGTCAGCCTTGAACACCGGTGAGCTGATCCCGTAGCGTGTCGAGGTCAGCCGCCGCAGTGTCAGGTTCTCCACGTCCAATGAATATAACTCCGTCACTCCAGTCCTGTCGCATAGAAAAGACAGTTGTGTTCCTTCAGAAACCGGGCGCTTCGACAGGCCCGGTGCCCGATCCTGTTCCGTTCCCTGAGCATTGCCGGACTGATGACCCGGCGCCCGATCCTGTTCCGTTCCCTGAGCATTGCCGGACTGATGGCCCGGCGACCGGTCACTGAGCCTGTCGAAGTGACCTGAGTTAAAGGTTTCTTCTTTGCCGGACATTCCGAAGTTCGATGAGTCCTGTCGAACCGCAGATCCAACAGCCGGAACGGTGCGAAAATGTGAGAGGGTGACGGGTTGAGGGCCAAGTAATTGACGGAGAGCAACCTTGCCGTTGGCCATCCGTCCGACAATCTCATAGACTCCCATTCCGTTCTCCGACAATCCTGCCGCAAAAAGCCTGTCTCCGATCCAGGCCGACTCCGTGAACTGAAGCGAGTCCGGAGCGATGAACGATTCCTTGACGGATCCATCAGTGGTGGCCAGCAGAACGATCCGCGATCCTCTCGCGTAAGGATATTCAGTGGCGGCGATGACATTTCCGTCAGGTGCCGGTGCCGGATTGAAATACCTTCCTTTTTTTGTCAGATCATGGACTTTCCTCGGTTTTGTCAGATCCACATAACGAATCCGCGATCTTCCGCCGAGGGTCCACCGACGCCCCGCCACGGATTCGCTCCAGAATATTCGTTGACTTTCTGAATCGAGGAAGAGGCTGCTCGTGTAGGAGGCGAAAGACCTGATTCTCTTTTCATTACCCGAGGCGTCCAGTCGAACGAGGCTGTTGGCGGTGGCCATCCCTGACTTGAGGGAATATATTCCCGAACCATCAACTGTGACAGCCCCTTTGTACTCCGTGTGCATCGAAGGTGTCCGGCTGACCTGCCTTGACGGCATGAACGGCTCCCTGAGTGCAGTCTCAACATTCCAAAGCTGCTGGAAATTCTCCTCTATGATCCGGAAAGATTCATTGAAACTTTTTCCGCTGGCGGCCTTTACGGTCTTCTGGAGATTGAAGAGCCAGCCCTTGCGGACAACCCGGTCAAAATATTCCTGAGTGAAAAGAGGATCGTTGAAGAATACTCTCGTCCCGGCGATGAGCATATAGCCAACCCTGTAATAATCAGGAGTATAGTTCTTGTTTGATCCATAGAACCATCTGTAGTAGTCCCGCCGGTCGCCGCAGTCGAAAGCCGGCCTCAGATATTCAAGAAACGAGGCCTGTCTTCCACGTCCGCTCCGACTGAGCGCCGTTTCCGCCACCACCGCATCGCCTTCGAGGAACGCCGGTCCCGGGTATATTCCAGCGAAAGCTCCGGCCGCCATTTCTCCGAAAAGCCAATGCAGCGCCTTGTTGCCTCTGTCCGCCCCGAACTGCATCTGCGCCGCGTGCCGCCCCTCATGGATCGCCAGATTTCGCACCCATGGCATCGCCATTGGCTCATAAGGATCGTTGACTGTGAATATGTCCATTCTCTTCGGCGCCCATGTGACCGAAGCGTTCGGCAGCACATAGCGGCTGTGCAGCACGACCGGCATCTTCCCCTTGTAACTCTGCCCGATAAGGTAACCTGATGATCTTGCTATCCTTAGCCGCGCCTCCTCCAGCTCCGTCCCGTAAACCCTTGCCAGTGAGTCCTCTCCTTTCGGGAAGATCAATCTGAAGTTCTCCGTCTCCATCTGCCTCCACCGCAGCGCCGCCGGATCATTCCCCGTCAGCGAGAACTGCGCGCTGGCCTTGATGCCGCACAACGCAAAAAGAATTACAATGAATATTTTGATTCCAGCCTTAGTCATAAAGTCATATTCAAAAGTTTATCTGCGAAGATAGTCATTTTATCACAAGGCTTTTATCACAAGGCAAGTTCTTTTTGTTGCTTTGCAAATCCCTATAGTGCAGAATGTTTCTGTTGCTTGTGCGATTGCTGCTTCAAACCGTTTTTTCGACTGGATAGATAATAAGGTCGAATCAGTTCCTTTGTTGGAGGAATCTATTTCGATGACATATCTTCAAAATGAAGAATGGACTGGTGAAGGAGCATCTGCCGGAATCCTGCATAATACTGTGATTACTAATCTATATGATAAATATGGAGAGAAATTTTATGAGGCCCCGGATACTATTATGGCATGTCGTATCGCAAAAGAAGTGTCTGTTTTGGCTAATCAGGACTCTACGCTTTTGTACTTATCGCTTATAGATAATTTTGATGTTATAAAGGAATGCGTGGATTCTTGTACCACAGACACATCCATACGTGAATTTAACATATTTTTGTATAATTAACTATCAAGTTTGACGGTCTTTGCCTTTGCAG